>BNJS01002695.1_pt1 | contig 235943 bp, 277 predicted proteins | sample 8540461 | NCBI WGS metagenome assembly BNJS01 (sample SAMD00202454, study PRJDB9452) | human saliva metagenome | isolation source: human saliva | place: Japan
AAGGTGATTCAAAACCAGATATTAACGGCAAGACAATCGTAGACGCAAACGATGAAGTATATTAAAACAGAAATAAAATTACTAAATAACGGAATACTAGTCAGATTGACTGTATTCTCTCTTTCATTGTCTTTGGATTTTAGAAATTATGGTGTAGTCCAACCATACTCACATAGTTTTAAAATTTATCAGATGGCTGCTTAGGAGCTGAATTAGAAGTTTTGTAAATATGAAAAATTGCTATAGATGAGCAATACTATCTACCTGAAAGAGACAATAATTATGATAGGTATGTGTGAATACAGGATGTAATATTGATTCATTCTAAAATAATTGTGTGGACAATAAAGAAAAGTTTGTGGAAATAGGAGGATTTAGATTATATATTAAAATTGAGAATTTGAATTATTGTGTGCTGTAAAGGTATCTACAGAATATTGTGAAAATATTTTGATTTGATAAGTATATTCATGGAAAGCATTTTCTATTAATAATAAAGTAGAAAGCATACCGGATGATATATTATTACAACAACATGTACAATCAGATGTTATTCTATTGTTGAGTTAAGAAGTGGTGATTTTATGAGATATTTATCTCTTTAAAGATTCATATTAATGAGAATGGTGATTTTAGCTTTTCTCTGGCGAGTTTATTTACAGGTGTCACCAATTTTAATAATGGAGAAAATTGCTGATACTGCATCATCATTTAATGGATAGATTACCAACGATTTTAATTTTGTCATTTCTTTTTATTTGATAATGCAAATAATAGGAAATGGTTTATTTGCATTTTGTTCTTATCAGCTAGAATCTAGAGAGATTGGTTCTTAATTTCACAATTGCAAGTTTATAAAAAGCTAACTGTAATTGATATTTCGAAATAGACAAAAATAAGTACCATTGAGTTTGCTAATATCGCAGCAGAAGATTCAACTATTATTGCTGAAAATTATCTTACTCCAATAAACAATCTATTTATTTTCACTTTTCACTTTTAGTATGGCTCTTTATCTATGCTGGAGAATAAATTGATGTTAACAATAATCTTATTTCCACTCTGTCTATTAACCGCGTTAGTTTCCTAAAAAGTTACAAAGTAAAATGGAAGCTACATGTCTCAACAAAACAGAGAAAATAAAAATACTTTTCAATAATTTTAGTCAGATTATTTTTGGAATAAAGTCTATTCTGAAAGTTTCAAAAGAAACATATTTTAGCAACGTTATAGAAGATTCATCAAACAAATTGAAAACGTTGATATTAAACAAGCACAATTAGAATCATTATCAGAGGGTGTTCTATCCTGCTTATTTATGATTACGATTGGTCTAATTCCTTTTTAGTTACTTCCATTTTCTTGATTAAAGGAATGATAACTCTTTGTATTATGGTAGCAATCTTAATGTATAAATAACATGCTTGTTGATCCATTATTGCAACTAAATAATATTCAAGCTCAGATGATTAAGGTAAAAGAGTCAAATGTCTCGAATTGATGCATTATTCAAAAATGAGAATATAAAACCGAGTTAAGTCATACGAAAAGAATATTAACAAGATTATGGTTGATAATGTTACATTCAAGTATCCAAAATCAGATATTAAAATGCTATTTAACTTTAGTAAAACCAAAAAGATATTAGTTTTGCAATAGTGGTATTGGTAAGTCGACACTGCAAAAATTTTACCGATTTTATAAACCTTTATCAGGAATGATTCATTTTACAACAATGATATTGAATTATCGTATATTCCATATTTCTTTATCTTGAACAGTGATGGGATATCTATTTAACTTGCCATTAAAGATAATATTCTATTTGGTGATGAATATGTAAAATGAAAAGTATACTACTATTAAAAATATGTTGCTTAGAGGAATTAATCACTGAATATGGTGATAAAAAGATTGGGGTAAATGGAAATAAATTATTCGGTGGTCAATGCAAGAGAATACTACTTGCAAGGCATTATATAAAGATGTCCAATTTATGTGTTTGATGAAATCACCTCTTCGTTAGATGAAAATTTAATCGATACAATTTTAGATAATTTATACATCTTATTTAAGTGAAAAATTGTTATCTTTATTGATCATATTAATAAATTAAAAATGTAATGTAGATACGATTATTGAAAGTTTCCTCAACTAACGTCGTAAGAGGTGAAAGAAAGAGTGAGTGATGAGAAATGAATATTTAAAAGCTTTATGTATTATAATCTACGTAAAATAAAATTTTAAAATTGCATGAAGCTTTCAAGAAATATCCAATAAAAATTCCATTTGATTTATTTGATAAAAGACAATGCCAGAGAGTAATTTTTAAGGAATTGTCTTTTTGTGAAAGTAGAGCATTATGTCACAGTAGAATCAATTTCCATAGTATTGTATGCTTTTATATTATTAAGAAGTATATATTAGCTTTTAGTTTAAGTACCATAAGAAACAGTCCACAAACTAACAGAGGAGTTTTAAAGGAAGGAGTTCCAGCATGAAAAGACTTGAATAAGCTGATTAGTATTATAGTAGTTGTAATCGTAGTTGATAGTAGTCTCATGTTTTGTAAATCACAGGATAAAACTAAAAGATGAGGGATGCTTTATTCAAGACGAACGGAAAGTTTGTTGAAAGTCAATGGACATCATATGAATGTTTCATCTCATCTGGTAATCCTAATAGTGATCCATTTTGGTATTTATGTCAGCGCAGGACGTGTTCACCAACTCTCGATTTAAAATCGGGTATATTCGCTATTTGAAAAGACTAATCAAATAGCGGTTGTTGAAAAGCAGGGTGTTGGCTTTAGTGATATTAGCGAGGCTAGTAGAGAGATATCGATACAATCTTTATTTGGAAACTAGAGAATCACTGAATCTAGTTGGGGTGACTAATCATAACTACATTTTATTTCCACATTCGACAGTCAGGAATTAAAGCACTGTATTGGGCAAAACAAATATCCAGATGGAAATAAAAAGGAATTGTTGGATTGGATCCATCTGGCATCGTGGCATACTCAAAATACCAAAAATAAACTACGTTCTTGTTAAAGACAGCAAAGCTTTGGAGCGGAAATAGGACTTTACTAGATTTCTCCCATATCTTGTGGATTCATCTTCCGCAATCTCACAGATGGAAACTTTAACAGAGGAAGAGAATTATATAGTAATCTTCTATCGAAGAACCGCTACAACTTCCACATATGATCAATGAAGGAAAACAATCAAAGCAACGCAAAGAAATTAGAAGAAGCAGATGCGACCGCTGTGTCGATAGTTATTCTTTATCTCAAAATGGAGAGGGTACTGGTTATTCAAAAGAAGAGTGGAGAAAGCTGAGTGTTGGTTATTTAGCGAACAAACAGAATGGCAAATGTCGAAGTTCTTAGATTGTTCTCATTATGTTCATAATATTGCATACCAACAAATCTATGAAGAGAGTATCAAATTTATAAATCAATTGCAGTAAAAAGCAGTAAACCAAATTTTGATTTTACTGTTTTGAGTTGCTACGCCAATTACTTATTTAATTTTTCTACTTCGATAGCGTAAATTTATCAATTTTGTAAAATCTTAATAAACTACCTATCTGGGATCTTGTATTAAGAACTCGGTTTATGCTTTCTTCTGTACCATTAACTTGATATATGCTTCTGTTTTAGGGTCTCTGTATATTTCTAAATTTAAAGTTTTCACTAATTTGACAAGCAGCTTCAATATCATCAACAGCTATTGAAAAATTAATTCCTCTTCCGACGATATTATCGCCTCGCATATTCCGTAACCATTATCATGAATTTGTTCAAACATAAAATTGACTCATCTTGAAAAAGACATGAAAATGGAATTTTTCTTCTTCATAGGACGTTCGTATTCAATCTTAAATCCAAGTCATTATAAAACCTTTTTGGTCTGTCTCAAGGTAACAAAAACCGATAACCTCGGGAATCATCTTTATTATCCATATTCACTCCTTATTGTGCATTTTTAGTACACATTTAGGATCTGTTTCTTATAGATTGCATGCTCACCAACTTGCTGGCTAGCATTGTTGATTTTTGATTGCGTTACATAGAAATCAGAAATGAAGTTATCAAGAAGATAGTCTGTTACTTTCTTGCAAAAAGTCATTCTCATCTCATTATCACCCTGTGTAATATAATCTCCTACGATCTCTGTAATCTCACGGTTAGATCTCTCTCAGCAACCTTGCACATCTGATTTCTTCCCAAAGTGTGTTTCGATATGATTGTGCTTTGATGATAGAGGTGATAAAAACCACCTGCAAAGATATCAAAGCAAACTCAGTTTCGCTGAGGAATGCTTTTGCTTTTATGGTTACAGTCAGTTGTAGTGCATCTTCGGCGCGAAGATGGCTATCGCATATCACTGTTTTCTAGTGTATCTGTTACTAGTTTACTCCTGCATATCTGAAAGTGAACTCATTTTGCATAGTAGATTTTTGCGGAAATCCAGTTTGCGCATCCTTCTTGGAAGTAGTGCCTGTGCCGGCTCGCTGCAATTTCTTTTAGGCATGGCGGCATGGCTGCATCGCCCATCGCAACCTTTACACCTGCAAACTCTAGCATGGCTATTAACTCGTTTTCGCCATCACCACTGCACAAACTTGTTCTGGAAGATATTCCCCTCGTTCCATAATCACACGAAGGCCATTGCCTTTATCAGTCCCATGTGGCTGTACTTCAACGAGTTTCTGACTGACAAAATACCGGGAGTCACTTTATCAGTGGGGAATCCTTTTCGGCAAAAGCTCTCTTTGAGCGTGCCTCGGCAGCACCTGAGAAACAGGATTGATATATTATATTTATTTCTCGAGGTTTTCAAGATTAAAAATCAATTTCTGGCATGATGGAAATGATGATTATTGTATAAAACCATTGCGGAAAGTTTGCGAGCATAGACGAATAACATCAATGCAATGTACTCTTCTTTGAGCCAGAAGCAGTTAAGTAGTCCTTGTCAGTTGATGCCGCTTAGGATGACAGGGTGCCTCTGGTCCGCAAGTGGAAGTAGGCCATGAATCTCTTCCTTTGTTAGAACAGGGAATGATATATGTTCCTTCTTGTTATCAAAGTAGATGTCTTGGCCACGTTATTGGAAACGATATAGCCATAGATATCCTTTGAAATCCATTGAGGATGCGTTCAGTAATGACGGCCAGTACAGATTGCGACACAAAGTGTCTTTGTGATCGTGCTGCAATGTAGTGTTTTCGCTGTGTGGCATATATTGTATGTTAAGTGACCAGGGCGCGTCAAATAGTAATCCATCTAAGTCTGTTGTTGCAAGAGAGTTTGGTTAATCGCTTCTTTGTCATAGTTGTATTTTTAGATGGTTCCCAGCATTCTGGCAAGTTTTAGGGCTAATAGGTTATCAAAACAGAGTGTTATAATCACCATATGGTCTTAAAAGGGAGTATATGAATATGAAAGTTCGTAGAAAAGAAAAGCTCGGATAGCATCTATTTCAATGATTATTGTATTGTTGGCATTAGCTGCTTTATTCCGTTCGTTTCGATATCCTCAAATTATACCAGCATTGGTAGTATCATCAATTTGTTATTCACTTGGTGTAGCGTATTACTATGGCTAAGTGGTTGGGATGAAATCATGGAAGCTGTTTATGAGGGAGAAGGTGCTAGTCGACAGGTTCTTCTTCATCGTTTTGATGATTGGTATGCTTTATTGCGGCGATGATGTTTTCGGGAACAATTCTAACGATTATTTACTACATTGCCCATGTGGATTAATCCTGCCTAAGTTATTCCGATGCGACATTTACCATTTGTGCTGTAACTTCTGTTTTGATTGGAACATCTTTGCACTGATTGGTGGCCAGCTGAGGCCATCATGATAGCGATTGTGCAGAGTATGAACGTACTCGGATCGCAATCGTTGCTGGTGCAGGCGTCGGACTGGCACGGTAGGACAGGTTAATCTCCAATGTCGGATACAAGCCAACGTGGCTGCTAGTTTTGCTGAAACGGACACAAGGGTATCGATGATTAAGCCGTGTAGCTATCTTTACACTCCAACACCGTCATTTGCGCTTGTTGGGTATGCGTAGTAATGGGATTAGTGGTAGGTGACAGGCTGTCTGACTCTATGCTGCTAGTACAATTACGAGTGATATTCTGTAGGTGTTTCCATGTAAGCTCTGTCCTAGTCCTTACCGATGGTCATTGCATTTGTCAAGACATTTTGAAAGCTAAAGCCAATTGTACAGGACTGGGTATATTTCTGCAATTATTGGCATCTTATTTGCGTTGCGTTCAATGGCTTTGATTTTGGCAATGGTCCATCTGCTTTATATAGTGGTTTTTCACTAGAGAAGATGACAACGATTCCTGTATCTTCATTGAGTGATGTATTTGTAAAACTTCTGTAATCGTGGTGATGACTAGTATGATTTCTGCGCGTTACTAGTGATTGTGGCTCTGATGTATGGAACACTTTTTACATATCAAAGCGCTAGATGCATGCGGATATACTATTCTAAACCATAGTCGCTTCATTGAATTTAGCTGTTAGTGTACTCGCCGTAACTTATCATTGCGTTAACTTCAAGTACTTTCAGCAGCGATGATGCCAAAGGACTCTTTAAGAAGTTCAATGAAGAGGGTATGGATGGAAAAGATTTAATCTCCAGTGTTGTAGCCCAAAGTACGCAGTTAATTACCTGTATTCCAGCGGTGTGATACTGCTGTATTTATTGCAGGCATTGCAGGTGTATCTCACACTCAGTTATCTACCATATAACTTGATGGGATATGGAACGGTTATTTTTAGTGATGGTATTTGCATTATTAGGAATTACTTTTTACTAAGAAGAAAGCAGCTTTAGGAAAGAAAGGGTTCTACATGGATTTTGATCATATCTAAATCTGTCGAAATACAAATACATGGAAATGGGATGGTGAGGGAAAGGATGCACTATATCCAATGTATCAGCAGATATGGATTTTCCAATGCTGAAAGAAATTCAACATGCACTAGAGAAAAGATTAGCTAGGGTGTAGCTGTCATATGCTGCAGATAAGTTATTTTATGGATGCGTGTTAGTGTCATATTTAAATAAGTGATGAATTACAACTCAATCCAGTGTACTCCTGGTACTTCATTAATGTCAGTCTATAAGCTATTGTTAGATGCATTTAGTATAGAAGGAGATGGAGTCATCTCACAGACACCAGCCTTGGGTGCAGTATTTTTCAAGTCACAAAGAATCAACAATCGTAAGATACATGAAAACCAGTTGGTGCTTGATGAAACATACAAAGACATGGCACGTAAATATGGAAGAGTTAGAACAGTTCTGTTCCGTCAAGATACGTAGTACTGCGATTACCAACCTGGCAATCCAACTGCGAATGTATTTTACAAAAAGAGGAACTAGAAGAAATGGTTCGTGCATCGCAAGTGAGAAATGATGTAGTTATCATCAGTGATGAAGTACATATCTGATCTTTTTATTATGATGATAGAAAAATAACATCTATTCTGTGTGTGACAGACCGTGCAGTATTACCTACAAGTTCTGCAAAGGTCTTTGGAATTCCTGGACTATACAGCGATTACGATTATTCCAAATGAAGAACTATTTAAAGTCTTGGTGCATGTAAACATGCGTGCAAAAGATGGATGTTATCGATTTAGGACTTGTTGGAATGAGTGCAGGATATACACAGTGTAAATACTAAATCGATGAACTGCGAACATATTTACAAAAGTCAAAGGATATCTGTGTAGATTGGGTTTAATCACACGACATTAAAGTGACTTTATCAACCCACAGGCATCATATCTTTCTGGTTAGATTTTCTAAGTGGAACTTAGGATAATATAACATTGGAATCATTATTACGAAAAGTATGGGATTGTATTGAATGGTGTTGAATTTGGAGGCAGTCATAATGAAGGGTATATGCGTATGAATGTAGCGACATCACATGCTCAATGTATTAGCTGCCGTAATTAAATGCGCTAGAGAAATGTTATCAGGAGAATTTAGGTCTCTTTTTATAAAGTTGTGATTATTCATACTGGCTATGTTATAATGAGATTTGTTATACGTATGTGAGGAAAATGAAAATGAATCAGCCATTATTCTACGGAACTTATTAGTTACATTAGTATTCAGCGCATTTGCAGGTTTAATGTTTTATCGTTTAGCCAATACAAAGGGAAAGATTAAGTATGCAGGAAGACAATGGGACGCAACTAAGATTACGCTCATTGTGATTGTGGGTTTGACTCTTGTTTCTTTGATTGGTAATACAATTACTGTTTTTGATATCTTACGTGTTATCGTCATCATTGTTGCGATTGTTGCGTATTGGTTAGCGAAAGATGGTATTGGAAGAGGGTTATGTAACCAATGGCAAATTCCATGCATGCGAAGGAACTCAGTGGTTAGTGATTATAAGGATGATAAGAAGTTCTTTAATCTATATCTAACATCATCTTCAAAGAAAGAAAGCACAAATGTAGAACTTGTAGAGTATGAGTTCGAACAAAAAGCAGATGTACTAGCTTTTATGAAGGAAAAAGTTGGTAATAAATATAAGCGTATGAAGAAGTGATTGTAATCAAGCAATCACTTTTTTTGACAAACACGAAAAGTAGATTATAATATATATAGTCAAAATGACTATAAGGAGAAGCCATGGAAGAAAGAAATGAACGTGGTGAAACACTAGAGGAATTCCTTGCTCGCTATGATGAGACAAAGTATCGAAGGCCGAGTAATACTGTTGATATGATTCTATTAACAGTATTAAAGGGAAAGCTAAAGGTGTTATTAGTCAAACGTAAGGATCATCCATTTATTCATGATTGGGCTATGCCTGGTGGTTTTGTGAACTTTGATGAAGATTTGGATACCGCTATGAAACGAGAATTAGAAGAGGAAACTAATCTTTTTGATTCTACATATTTTAGACAATTATATACATTTGGAAATGCGGACCGTGATCCACGTACACGTGTGATTACGACAGTTTACTTTGTCTCATGACACCGGCTGAAAACATTAAGATGACATCTGCTGGTGATGATGATGATGGATACAGGGTGGTTTTACCATCAAAGAGATTACAACGTGACATCGGATGGTAGTGAGCGTAAGAGTGTATTAATGTTAGATGAAGAAGAAAAAGGATCTCATCTACGCTTATGAAATTTATGATACTGCTTGTGATAACTATGTACAGACAAGATCCAAGTTACTAGATAGTTCAACGAAAACTAGCAGCCGATCACATCAAAGCGATTAATATGGCAATCGATGTTGTACGTAATCGTGCAGCTTCTACAGGCATTATGTTTAACCTGTTGCCGAAGGAATGTACGACTACGTGAGATTCAGGAAGTCTATGAGGCTATCGTCAAATCACCCAGTTGATACAGGTAACTTTTAGACGAGATTAGATAAAAATGTTAGTAGCTACAGGTAGTACACAACGATTGTAAATCGGTAGGAAAGTTGCGACCCATAGCTTTAATCCATTACTACCATTCGTAAAGGAGAGTTATAATGAAAGTACTTATCGCAATTGATATTCAAAAATGATTTCTGTGTCAGGTCTCTCTTGGTACAAAAGAAGCTAGAAGCTGTCCCTTGCAAAAGATGGTTGAAGAAATCAACTCACCAAAAATATGATATGGTCTTTGCAACACAGGATACACATGATACAAATTATCTCAACACCTTGAAGGTAACACTACTGGTTGTACACTGTATCAAGGATACAGAGGGCTGGAAGTTTCCAAAGAGATGTTGAAGAAGCACTGTATAAACGCAAGTCAAAAATATTTGAGAGCGACAATTTTTGGATCACTAAATTCTAGCAGTTGAACCACAGAAACTAGTCTGAGAAGAAATTGTATTAATTGGTATCTGTACAGATATTTGTGTTGTGACAAATGCTTTACTATTACGTACACATCTGCCAAATACAAAGATAACTGTTTTACCGCAAGCATGTGCTGCAACAACAATAGACAAGCAAAAGGAAGCTCTCGATGTAATGGCTTCTTGTCAGATTGAAATAGAAAAATGAGGAAATGATATGAACAACATTCAGCAGAAACCATATCCCTGATGAAGATTATGACAATCCTGCGATGGTCACAGATTTCTATGAATTCTCCATGGCAAACTCATTATTCATGCATGGATATAAAGATACCATCATGGTATTTAACATGTTCTTTAGAGATAACCCAGACGATGGTGGATACGCAATTAGCTGTGGTCAACAGAAGCTATTACGTTTTTTAAAGAACTATCACTTTACAGACTTTGATATTCAGTGGTTATTAACCAAGGGTATGAGTCCAGAATTCTGTGAATATCTACGTAACTATAAGTGGAAGGGTGATGTGTACATGTTACGTGAGGGTACTGTATGTTATCCTCAGGTACCAATGGTACGTATTGAGTGTGACATGGTAGGTGCAGTCCTAATTGAAACCTATCTATTACAGACAATGAACTTCCATTCCTTAATCGCTACAAAAGCAACTCGCATTACTGGTCTAAGTAATAAGACGCCAAGAAATGTTATGGAATTTGGAACACGTCGTGCACAGGGCATGTCTGCAGGTAACGATGGCGCCTATGCGGCTATCTTGGGTGGCTGTATCGGTACTGCAAACTGCCTTGCGGAGATGAAGTATGGACCAGATGTACGAGCACTTGGAACAGTTGCGCATAGTTATATCGAATTCTTCCCAACTGAGATGGATGCCTTCCGTGCCTATGCGGAAACTTATCCTGAAAATGTATCATTGTTACTAGATACGTATAGTATCTTTGATTCTGGTCTTCCACATCTTATCCAGTTAGATGATGAGTTGATTGCGAAGTATCCAAATGATCCAAATAAGCGTGTTAAGAGTGCACGTATTGACTCTGGTGACTTGGCGCGTGGCTATAAGCGCTTGCGTCGTGCTTTGGATGAAGCATGTAAGTCATATATCAAACTTGTCGCATCTAACTCATTAGATGAAAAGAAGATGGCAAACATGGAACTCTATGAGCATGCAAAGTTTGACTTCTATGGTGTCGGTGAAAAACTCATTACTGCTGCGACAGACCCTGTCTTTGGTGGTGTATATAAGCTAGTCGCTGTCAAAGAAAAAGGATGGTAGTTATACACCAAAGATGAAGTGTTCTGATTCTTCTAGTAAGGCAATCATTCCAGGCAAACTAATGGCTTGACGCGTATTTGATGAAGAAGGAAAGGGACAGTGTGACATTATCTCCCTTGATACAGAAGTGATTGAGAATGGTAAGCCTGTTGAAGTTGTCAACCTTGGACCCAGATGCCTTTGAAAGACATAAGACAATTATTCCTAGCCATGTTGAGAAGATTTTAATTCCTCATATGTTAAATGGTGAAATTGTTCTCGATTTACCAGATATTCGTACAAAGAAGGAATATGTAAAGGAACAACTGCAGTATCGTGTTTGGGAATCTGAATTACGTACAGAGATGCCGCATAAGCACTATGTAGACTTAACACCTGCAGTAGCTAAACTCAGAGAGGAGTTATATGAGAAACTCCATGGAGGCATCATTTGAGTTACCTGTTATTTGGTGGAGCCTTTAATCCACCAACGAAAGCTCATATCGAACTAGCAGAATATGCTTGCGAAAAGACAGGTGCTATGAAGGTTATCTTTATGCCTAGTAAGATGAGCTATATCGAACATGATCAAGCAAAGAACTTTGCCTTTCATGATACAGAGCGATTAGCGATGCTAGAAAGTATCTGTAAAGCACATCCAAAGCTAATGGTCAGTGACTATGAGTTAAAGGAAGAAAGTCAACCACGTACATATCAAACGCTCTGTTATCTAAAAGAGCAGGGATATGCATGCAAGTTATTATTTGGCTCTGATAAGTTACCAGAATTAAAAACTGGTTGGAAACATGTAGAAGAGATTGCGAGAATTTTGGCATTGTGTGTATGGCAAGATACGACGATGATTGTGGAAAAAGATGATTATAGATGATTCCCTATCTCTCTAGTCTTTCTCAATACATAGAAATTGTACATACACCAAAGGAATATCATCATATTTCTTCTAGCGAAGTACGTAAGCAGTTTCTCATCGCAAAAGATGCGATACAAATACTACAGGATACATTACCAAAAGAATTACATGGTCTAAGTAGTTACCTTTTCAGCGAGGATAATCATGAAAAATAGAATGATAAAAGTCGGTACAGTCGTACCAAGGATGAAAGTGGCAAATGTCACATATAACGTTGCACAAATCATCCAAACAATGAATGAAAATGCGGATGCAGATTCTTAGTATATCCAGAATTATGTTTGACTGGATATACTTGTGGTGATCTATTTGGACAGTTTACACTATTAGATGCAGTAGAAGATGGACTATTTCAAGATTGCGAATGCGTCAAATAAACTAGAGGGACTAACAGTTGTGGTTGGTGCACCGTTACGTTTTGAAAATCATTTATATAACTGTGCTGTATATATCTCAGAAGGTGTCATTGTGGTATTGTGCCTAAGATCAATCTTCCGACATACAGCGAGTTCTATGAAAGTAGATGGTTTACAAGCGGTAAGAATATCGTTAGCCAAATGATTCAATTAGGCAATGAGTTTATCCCATTTGGCAGAAACGTACTAGCATGTGATAGCCGTAGTGGAGCTATTGTAGGTCTAGATATCTGTGAGGACTTATGGGTACCTGATAAGCCAAGTACGCATGCATGTCTTGCGGGTGCAAATATTATCGCGAATCTATCTGCTTCTGATGAAATCATTGGTAAGCAAGACTATCGTCGTACGATGGTATTACAGCAGAGTGCTAGTTGTTATTGCGCATATCTATATGTATCTAGTGCAACGGATGAAAGTAGTACGGACCTTGTATTCTCTGGTCATAGCATGATTGCTTGCAATGGACGTTTGTTAAAAGATTCCATCTTCCCAGAAGATACAAAGGTCGAAACTGTTGTAATCGATTTAGAGTCCATTGAAAAGAATCGTCGTCACCAGACAACATTTGATTTAGAAGAAAATCATGATGACTATGTATATGTAGATGTTTCTATCAAAACCAATTTGTAATCAAGATGAAATTACAGTAGATGAACTAGTATGATGCATTACGCAAGGAAGACTATGTTGTGAATCGTAATCCATTTGTACCAGTTGATGATGAAGAACGTGGTCGTCGTTGTATGAAGATTTTAGAGATTCAAGCAAATGGTCTAGCAACACGTGTTCGTTCCACAGGAATTAAGAATCTTGTGATTGGTATCTCAGGTGGTCTGGATAGTACACTTGCATTACTTGTATGTCATCAGGCAAGAAAACTATACCTGATATTCATATTTATTTGGCTATACCTTACCAGCCATGAATACAACTTCATACACATATAACAATGCCTTAGATTTAATGCGTGCATTAGATGTAGAGATGCATGAAGTTGCAATCGAAGAGGGTGTACAAGCACATCTGAAACAGATTGGTCATCCTGGTAGTTATCAGGGTGAAGGTGATACAACTTACGAAAATGCACAAGCCCGTATGCGTACTTACATCCTGATGGATGCCGCAAATATGGCAAATGGACTCTGTAGTTGGAACTAGGAGATCTTTCTGAACTAGCACTAGGATGGTGTACATATAATGGTGATCACATGTCCATGTATGCGGTAAACGCATCTCGTACCAAAAGACACTTGTACATATATCTGTAGAGCATATGCATATATCTGTAATCAAGAAGATCTCAAAGAAGTACTCTTAAAAAGATCTGTGATACACCAATCTCACCAGAACTAACACCACATGATGAAAATGGTAAGATTGCCCAGAAGACTGAAGATAAGATTGGTAAATACGATCTCAAATGACTTCTTCTTATACTATGTATTACGCTATGGCTATTCACCAGAAAAGATTATGGTTTTAGCATTAACAGCATATCCCAGAGTTAGAGAAAGAAAGAAGTACGTGAGGCAATGTTACGATTCTTCAAGCGTTTCTTCAGCCAGCAATTCAAAGCGTAGTTGCTTACCAGATGGTCCAAAGGTTGGTTCGGTTACACTCTCTCCAAGAGGAGATTGGCGTATGCCATCGGATGCTAGTGCTGAGCTTTGGTTAGAACAAGTTAAGAAAGCTAAGTTACTTCCAAATGGGAGTAACTTTTTTTTCATACTAGAATATACAAGAAAGACGAAAGCATATTTCCACATTTCTGCAGAAAGGATTTCCTATAATGAAATTACCAAGAAGAAGATTACAAGAAGGGAGGAATTCAATCTCTTACACTTTGTTCATACAAATCATTGGAGGAATAATAAAATGAAAAATGTATTTCGAAGGCTATTTAGCGCGTCAATAGCTATTTTAGTAGCCTCATCCAGTATCATTTCAGCGTATGCATGTACCGGTGTCATTATCGGTGGCTGATTTAACAGAAGATGGTAGTACAATTTTTGGACGTACTGAAGACTTAGAAGTTAATCATAATAAGGTTTATCAGTCCATCAAGCAGGAGAACATAAAGCTGGTGAAACTATCAAGGACGTTTCTGTAGATCCAGATAAGGGGTATTCCTTTACGTTTGCACATGATTCTTATCGCTATACGTCCGTCAGCGATACAACACCAGAATATGGTAATTTTGACGAAACAGGATTTAATGAAAAGGGCTTAATTGCGGATATGACGGTTTCCGCAAGTGCAAATGAAAATGTATTAGGCGTAGATCCTTACATGGATGGCACAGATACAACAAAGCCAATTGGTATTACAGAAGCTATTATTACAACAGCAGTATTAGGCAGTTGTGACAATGCAAGACAAGCAGTTGAATTTATCGCACAAGAAGTCGCAACAAAGGGTGCAGGAGAAGGCAATGGTCTAGTCGTAGCAGATCATAATGAACTTTGGTACATGGAAATTTATACCGGTCACCAGTTTGTGGCTATGCGCTATCCACGTGATAAGTATTCCGTATTCCCTAACTCATTCTGGTTGAATGAATGTAGATTAACCGTAGGGGAAGAAAAGGAAAACTATAATATTTCAGAAGATGGAAATTATATCTATTCCAAGGATATCTTCAAAGTCGCAACAGAAGCTAAGACATTCAAGGGAGATGAATTAACTCGTACGATCGATTTATATTCTTCTTATGCATTACCTGAACTATCAGAAAGTACTGAATCACGTGTATGTTCAGGTATTAAGCAGTTTAATCCTGATGCGAAGTTTGAAGGTGATGTATATCCATTCTTACAAACAACTTCAAAGAAGATTACATTAGCAGATGCAATGGCATTTACACGTAATCGTTTGGAAACTATCAACCAAGTAGCTGACGATTTAGGTCGTGGAAACCTTTATCCAATTGGTAACCGTAATACGATGGAAGCACATATCTATCATCTTCCTGCAAATGCAACGGAAGAATATCCAGGAACAATGTGGTTAGCACTAGGTTCTCCATTAACTTCACCATTTGTGGCATACTATCCAAATCAGAATTCTGGTATTGCGCAGGCACAGAATGAAAACAATGAATTCAATGAAGATTCCGTATATTGGTTAGCAATGGATACTTTATTCATGATTGAATACAATCGTGATGAATTCCAACCAATCGCTACTAAGAAGATTGAAGCACTCGAAAGTGAAGAGATCAAGAACGCTGTTACAACAATGTTAACAGCTGATGAAGCAACAGCTAAAAACCATGAAGATGCGACAAAGGCATTTGAGACAATGAAGGAAATCCATGCGGAGATTCTTGAGAAGTTCCAAAAGTATATCAAAGAAAATGACTATACAATTAAGTTCTTTGGTAAGCGTGCAAAAGCAGCTTTTCAGGATCAGAAGTTTTAGTACCTAAGGATAGTGCAGAAATTGGAATGAAGTTAAGCGTTACACCTGGCGAAGATATGATGTCTGGTGAACTCAATATTGTAGACCACTATGGAAATCCAGTTGAGGAAGTAAAACAAGACTTAACATATTCTATTCCTACAGCAGCTTTCAATGGCAAGCCTACATTTACAGATGGTACAAATGAAATTACAGCTGAAGTAAAGGATGATAAGTATGTATTTACTACAAAGGCAACTCACGTTACGTATACAGTATCTGAAGGTACAGAAGCTACAACTGAGACAGAAACAAAGCCTAAGACAACACCACAGTCAGTTGTATTACTTGTTGGAGCAGTCATTGTAGTAGCAATAGCGGCACAAGTCATCAGAAAGAAATTACGTTAATCATGAAAAGTCAGACGAATTGTCTGACTTTTTTATGGAGTGATTGATATGTCTATTCATAGAAGAAATAGTTTTCATTCGTATTTGCGTATAATGCGCTATAGTTCAAAATGTAATATTTCTTTTTCACTTTTTTAATGAGTTTTTCTTGGAGTAAACGATTCATGACACGAATAACTTGGCGATAGCTGATGGATAGTGTACGTGCACATTCTTGTAAATCTAGAGTAAACAATGTGTCTTGTGAGTTTTGTATAATCAAAGTACACATTTTTGTATATGCTGTCTCTGTCTTATCAACGATTACATCGTCATCTCTTTTGGTTAGACGGTAGGCCATGGTCTTACTGATGTAACGTAAAAATGTATTATCATCCAAAAGACGATTACGATATGTATCAAGTGAAATGCAAAAACAAAGACAGTCTGATGAGGCAACAACGCTGGTCATTGGTTTCATTTTCCAAAGAGAGGAAACTTCACCTAGTACAGTAAACTCTTTAGAACCACCGAGATATATGATTTTTCCACTATCGCTTGTTACCAAAAACTTTACTTCACCATCCAATAGAAAATAGATAAAGTCGGAGATGATATCAGATTCGATGATTTGTTCTCCTCTGTGGAAACGACATAGTTTTATAATGTCTTTAACAGGGAATCCGAAATATTGTGAGAACTTGGTTTTTTTAAAAAATTCTGTAAGTAAATATCTATTTTCTATCCATTCCATGAACTTATTGTATATGACATATGTCACTTTCTGCAAAGACAATTTTTAATATTCGTTTAGAATGATTGTATAAGGAGCTCCGAATAAGGAGATAGAAAGAATATGAAAAAAATATTTGTATCTGCAGTACTTTCTCTTTGCATGGCATTACTTGCTGGTTGTGGCGCAACAGGGACAAAAGAAACTTCTTCTACAAGTGAAGAGAAACCACTTGTTGTACAGTTTGTTCCAACAAATAACGATGGTTCCATGGAAGCAAAGACAAAACCATTCGCTGGAGTATCTAGAAGAAAAGCTTGGACGTAAGGTTGAAGTAACACTCGCAACTGACTATTCAACAATTGTTGAAGCAATGGCATCTGGTAAAGTTGATTTAGGTATTATGCCACCAGCTGCCTATGTACAGGCAAAAAATCAAGGTGCAGCGAAGGCTCTCTTATCTTCCAAGTTGGTCGATTATGATCAAAAAACAGAATTGCCAATTGAAGGTTCTTCAACTAACTCATTCAAAGGAGAAGTGATTGTTAGAGCTGATTCAAATATTCAATCTTTAGAAGATTTAAAGGGTAAGAAGATTGCGACACTAAGTCCTAACTCTGCTTCTGGTTATATCTATCCTGTAGCAGAAATGAAGGATGCGGGTATTAATCCAACAACTGATTGTACAATCGTAACAGTTAATGATATTCCATCTGAAATTACAGCAGTTTTAAATGGTCAAGTTGATGCAGCATTTGTATTTGAAGGTGCACGTTTTGTTTTCCAAAAGAAGTTTGAAGGAACAAATGATCTATTCAAAGATTTGAAAGTTCTGTATTTGACAAAGGGTGATATTCCAAATGATGCGATTGCGGTATTACCAACAATGGATGAAAAACTACAACAAAAGATTAAAGAAGTATTCTTAAATATGAATCAAGATGAGGCAGCAAAAGATGCAATGTCATTATGGAATCATACTGGTTATGTAGAAGCAGATGAAAAGGCATATGACACAATGTCTAACTATATCGAAAAGGCAGCACAATAAGAGATGATTGAATTAAGAAATGTTTCAAAAATATATAAAAATGGAGTACATGCACTAGATCATGTAAATCTCACAATTCAAGATGCTGAATTCGTTGCGATTATTGGTCTTTCTGGTGCAGGTAAATCAACATTATTACGTTCAATCAATCGTCTTAACGAAATCACTGATGGTGAAATCTTGATAGATGGTAAATCAATCACAAAAGCCAATAAGAAAGAATTGAAAAAGATTCGAACACAAATTGGTTTGATATCTCAGTCTTTTAACTTGGTGAAAAGGAATACAGTACAGAAGAATGTACTATCTGGAAAACTTGGAACTTATAGTACGCTTAAAAGTACATTAGGATTATTCTCTAACTAAAGATTATCAGTTATGTAATGAAGTTTTAGCCAAGGTAGGATTAGAGAATAAACTGCATAGTCGTTGTGATGAATTATCAGGTGGACAACAACAAAGAGTATCTATTGCTAGAACACTCTTTCAAGAAGCAACTATCATCTCTAGCGGATGAACCTGTCGCTTCCTTGGACCCTGTAACATCTAAAAAGATTCTATCTGATTTAAAGAATATTAACGAACAACTAGGTATCACAGTTATCGTAAATATTCACCAGTCGAACTTGCAAAAGTATTTGCGACAAGATTATTGCGTTAGCAAGATGGTAAGTTAGTGTTGAAGGTACTCCTGAGAGAACTTACAGATGAAAAATTAGATTATATCTACAAAGGTATCTCTAATCTTGAAGAGGAAGTTCAAGATGAAGCTTAAAGATACAGTTCATTATCAATGGTATAAACATGTAGGAACATTTGCGGTATTGGCAATATGCTTATATGCATGCATACGTATTACAAATGCAAATCTTGTTGAAGTTTTTTCAAATACAAAACAGATGCAATTATTCCTACAGAAACTACTTCATCCAGATTGGTCATATCTTCCATCACTAATTACACCTATAATTAAGACGATTCAAATGTCAATTTTAAGTACTTTACTAGGTGTACTTTTAGCGATTCCATTCTCGTTTCTTGCGACAACACTCATTACCAAGAACACTGTTCTAACAGGTTGTATTCGTTTTGTGATGAATATTATTCGTACGATTCCAAATACACTATTAGCAGCTATCTTAGTATCGATTGTTGGTATTGGTGAAGTTACGGGTGTGATTAACTTAACCATCTTTACATTTGGCTTGAGTATCACAGCTACTGTATGAATCGATTGAAACGATTGATACACTACCTGTTGAATCCGCTGAGTCTGTTGGAGCCAATAAGTTTAAGGTTGCAGTATGGGCAGTTTGGCCACAAATATTACCAGCTGTAATCAGTTATACTTTTTATGCATTAGAAATTAATATACGGTCTTCAACAGTACTAGGGACATGTTGGAGCAGGTGGAATTGGTATTATCTTAAATACTTCTCTTGCGCTATTTAAGTATGATCGTGTATCAATCATTATCCTAATGATTTTGATACTAGTTATACTAGTAGATACAATCAGTGAATACGCAAGGAGGAAGTGTGTATGATGATGACTCTTCGAAAGTATTCAACGATATGGATACTACTAGGAATTCTAGTATTGATTTTCTTATCAGGTTATGGACTTGATTATTCAGCACTGAATAATTTTTCACCATCCATGGTAATAGATACAGTCAGAGGATTATTAAAAACCTGATTGGTCATATTTCTTTGATGGTAGTGGGGAAGATGTATTCTCACTGATGATTCTGACAATTGCAATAGCTTTTGTAGAACAGTCATCGGCACAATCTTCGCATTTCCGCTTATGTTACTAGCAAGTCATAATCTTTGGTCAAAAAATACAATCGTACCAAAGATTGCTAAAATTATCTTGGATATATTGCGTAGTTTTCCAGAGTTAATATATGCAATTATCTTTGTAAAGATGGTAGGCCCTGGTCCATTTGCGGGAGTATTAGCGATTGGTGTCCATCAAATTGGTATGTTAGGAAAACTATTTACCGAGGAGATGGAGAAAATGAATGAAGATGCGATTGAAGCAATGCATTCAGTAGGCGCAAATTCAATCCAAACCTTCTTCTATGCACGACTTCCACAAGTCATGCCAGCATATACATCTTTGATTTTAAATCACTTTGAAATCGGTGTAAGATCTGCCGCAACCCTTGGCCTTGTAGGAGCAGGTGGTATTGGTGCACCATTAATCTTTGCAATCCAAGCAAGAAACTGGGATAAAGTAAGCATTATCTTATTAGTAGTAGTTGTGACTGTATTTGTATTAGATATCGCAAATGGATGGCTTAGAAAGAAGCTGAAGTAATGAGAATCTTGCAATTAAGTGATATACATTATCGTACACACTACACAAATGATAATGCATATGAAAGATTACTTGACAAACTAGAGAGTCCATTGAAACACCTAGAACTCTGCTTGCAAGATGCTCTTACAACATGGAGAAAATATGATTGTCTTTGTTTGACAGGTGATATTTGTGATAATGGAAAGTGTTGATGATTATCAAATAGTAGAAAGTATTGTAAAAAAATACTTTCCAGAGATTCCAATCATCACGATTCCTGGAAATCACGATAATGAAAATTACCAACAAGTATTTGGATCAAAAAGTCATACGACGTATCAATTACAGAATTATACGATTCTTGCATTAAATAATTCCGAGTATGGAAATGCAAATGGTAATTTTTCAGATGAAGATTTTTCATGGCTGGATGAAAATCTAAAGACACCAGAAAAGAAAATTATCTTAATGCATCACCCTATCAGAAAATATCCAGGAATTCCATGTTTACCACAAGCCGAAAAGTTTATCCAACATATAAAAATACGAATACAGTATTAGTCATGCAAGGTCATATACATTGGAGTGAAGACTATACAATCGATAATACACATTTTAGTGTGGGTCCAAGTACAACCTTTCAGGGAAAAAATAATACAGAAGACGATAGTGTTGCATTCTATGATGTGGCTGAGTATAAAAATCTATGATTTAATTGGTGACCATGTTTCAACAAAATCATATATGATAAAAACCTACAAAAGTATGTAGTTGGAAATTTACAGAAAATAAGATTCAAGAAATTGATGTCGACATAAACGCGGATACATAATCCTGTTGATGGCGACATCTTTTTTCCTGGACATCGAAAAGAGATGATATAATCAATCCATGAAAACTTTAATTTGGGACTTTAACGGTACAATTTTAGATGATTTACAATTGTGCCTATCAATCGAAAATGAAATGCTGAAAAAGAGGGGGATGGAGAAGTATCCTGTCACAAAACAGGACTATCTCAATACATTCTCGTTTCCAGTTATTAACTACTATTACCATATTGGATATACCTTTGATACTGAAAGCTATGAAGAAGTATCTCTTGAATTCAATCAAGAATATGACCGTCGCTTTGATGAGTGCTCTTTGATGGATGATTTTATTTCTACGGTAGAAAAAGCAATTGAACTTGGATATCGTAATGTCATTCTATCCGCATCGCGTCACGATAAACTAGTAGAGCAGTGCAAGCTATTAGGAATTGATCAATACTTTGATGAAATTCTAGGGATTGATAATATGCTTGCGGCTTCAAAAGTTGAGATGGCAAAGATTTGGATGGAAAAGAGTGATGTAGAACCATCTGAATGTAAGTATATTGGTGACACTGTTCATGATAAAGAAGTTGCGGAAGCACTTGGTATTCATGACTGTGTACTGATCTCAAATGGTCACCAGTCCTATGAAGTTTTACGAAAAGTAACAGATAATGTTGTATATACATTTAAAAGAGGTAACATTATGAAGTATTGCCCAGTGAGTAAGAAGTGTGGTGGATGTGCATACATCGATGTCCCATATGAAGAACAATTAAAAATGAAACGCGAAGAGATGCGTAAGATATTCCGTACCAAAGCGGTAGAACCGGTGCTTGGCATGAAAGACCCGTATCACTATCGTCATAAAATCTATGCAAGCTTTGCTAGAGATAAAAAGACAAACAGAATCTATGCAGGCATGTATGAAGAAAATAGTCATCGTAAAGTACCTAGTGAGATGTGCTTGATTCAACATACACTCGCAAATGAGATTCTAACAACCATCTGTAAGTTAGCGGAATCTATGCGTATCGAAACTTACGATGAAGATAGTGGTAGTGGTACGTTACGTCATGCGTATATTCGTATCTCGAAAGCAACCAATGATGTTTTACTTGATATCGTGATTGGTTCAAAGGGATTACCAAGTTCAAAGAACTTTGTAAATGCACTTGTTAAGAAGTATCCACAGATTAAAACGATTATTCTGAATTTTAATCGTGCACGTACATCCATGATACTTGGAAAAGATGAAAGGATATTATATGGCCCGGGATATATCACTGACCGTATTGGTGGATTAGAGTTCCGTATCTCTTCTAAGTCATTCTATCAAGTCAATCCAGAGCAAACAGAAGTGCTCTATCGTACAGCACTATCACTTGCGAAGATTAAAGATACTGATGTTGTATTGGATGCATGTTGTGGTATTGGAACAATCTCTTTACTAGCGGCTCAATCTGCAAAGCATGTTATTGGAGTTGAAATCAATCCACAAGCTATACGAGATGCAAAAAACAATGCGAAGCATAAACAAATTGCTAAATACAGAATTCTATGCAGCAGATGCGGCAGAGTTTATTCAACGTATGAATACAAAACCAGATGTCGTAATTCTAGATCCACCAAGATCTGGAATGACACTACCATTCATGCATAAACTAGCACAGCTTTCTCCAGATAGAGTGGTGTATATTTCCTGTAATCCATATACGCACTTGGGTAACAGATATTGAACCACTGAAGAAAACCGGATATAAGATTAAAAAGATTGTACAGTCCAGATCTATCTCTGTTTTACACCACATGTTGAGAGCGTAGTATTGTTGACTCAGTTTGACACAAGGCAAAGTGTGGAAAGTGCTCTGAAATATGGTCTCATTGAGGATTAATGTCAGGAAATTATAGGCGTATTATTTCTTTGTATTACCCTTTAAAATGAAAGCAAAATTCAAGGTTGACCATACAAGAATATTGAGTATAGGTTGACCATACAAAAATATTGAATGGCGGTGATTAGAAATGGCTTATAGAAAATCAATAGAATTATTCTTGTGAATGGAACGGTGGATAGTCTGATTATAGCTGTGTTATCAAATTGGAACGGAAAAGAAATCAAGATTCCACGCATTGAGGTTTCTTCCTGAGACCGTGATGATATCACCCAGGCATGAGTATACTTTTTTGTTTTGCAAAGAAGATGATGGATCTGATTCCATATATATTGGTGAAGCTGAAAATGTAAAGGAAAGACTTGTATAGCATTTGAGAAATTATCAAGCTGAAAAAGAAAAGTATAACTGGAATACTGCGGTTGTATTTATTGGTAGAGACTTAAATAAAGCACTCATAAAGTATCTAGAAAATCGATTTGTAGAAATCGCAAGAAACAGTAAAGATATCTTGTGCTTACAAAAATACATATCGAAATACTGTTATGAAAGAGTCGCAGATAGCTGTTATGGAAGAGTTTGTTGACAACGTGAAAGTTCTTATCAACGCCCTTGATATTAAGTGTTAGAGCCTTTCGCTCAAGTGGTTTCACCAAGCTCTACTGTTGATGATGAGTTATTATTTATTACATCGGGTTCCCTATTAATGCAACAGGAAAAGTGACTACTGAAGGATTTGTTGTATTTGTTGGAACTATGAGTTACGAAAAACATCAGCCAACTCATTAAGTGCAGGAATGCAGAAATTAAGACAGACGCTTTTTAATTCCAGATAAAGTACAGAATTGTATTGCAACAGAGGACATATTAGTTTTCAAGTTCTTCTGCAGCAGATTTTATCCTTGGATATAGTGTAAGTGGCCCTAGGACATGGAAAACAAAAGAAGGTAAAATACTAAAAAGAAATAGAAGATTCATAAACAAGTACAAAAACAATAGATGTAGTAATGAATGTAAGAAGAATAGTATTTGATTAATTTCTTCTTGCATTTTCTATGATCTTATAGATACAAGGTAGTTTTTGGGACAGATATTCTGATACTATATGTTCATAAAAATGTTCATAAAAATTTACAAGCGAAAAATGTAGAAATATTGAATTTATAAACTAAAATGGTTTATGCTAAGCTATATGAGAGATGAAATGAATATAGAAATATATTGTGGGGAATGATAATAGGATTTGTAAATGAAAATCTAACATATAGAGATGTTTTTGAATTTGATATTGATTTAATGAACTGTATTTTTGAAATAAATACGAAGATAGCGAAAAAGCTTGGGAAGTATTTTATGAATTTTTATAAAGACCCTGATGGATACCCTTTTGGAATCTCACAAGTATAAAACATATCGATGGTGTGAAATGTACTTGTGATGCTTTGTTATCTGTAAAACGAATAAAGGATCATGAAGGTTTTAATTCTAATTTTGTAGAAACATTTAAGAATTATCGTAGTAAAACCGATTTTTTTCTTTCCTTGTGAAATGGGAGGATTAAATACGTCAAGATACAATAAGTTTTATGACCGGATAGACCATATGTTATTTGATTTGAAAAGAAAATGTGAAGGTAAAACTGATTGTAGATTAGAAAATGCTTATACTAAAGCTGGAACTGCAAAATGGCTGGAACACTTTGCGTACGATTTTAATAAAATAGTTGAATGGTACGGATTAGAAAATTCCTTTGTAAGAAAAGAAAATGGAAAAATATAGAGTCTTCGATTTGGATGATGGTACATACATAGATAATTATAGTGTTTCTATTCAAAATCATGGACAGAAGCTTACTATAATAATGTAAAAAGCAGAATTGATATTTGGATTGAGAAACAATTATAAATGCTTTATTAGTTAAGTGGATGGAGGTCAGCACGTGAAACATCTGATATGATTAAAGAATTATGTAATAAAAAGAATATAAGCGTTTCAGAACTTGCCAGAAGGATTGGCCAGACACCACAGAACTTTGGTAAGAAACTGAAACGAGATACTGTTACTCTTGACGAGTTGAAACAGATAGCTGATGTGATGGAAGTTACATTCGAGCAGTCATTTATCTTTCCGGATGGAGAACAGATAAAAACAAGTAACGAAAGTGAGATGTTAGGAGGTATGAATAATGGCTAATGAACTTCAACCACTATCTCTGTTATTTCAAAACAGATTATTCAGAATACCAGATTATCAGAGGAGGGTACGCATGGCAGCAGTCACAACTTGCGGATTTCTGGGATGATTTAATTAATTTGCAGGACGGTAGATATCATTACACGGGCTTACTGTCTCTAAAAAATCTGAAATCGTCCGAGACAACATCATGGAGTAGTGACCTGTGGATGGTGTCGAAAGGATTTAAACCTTGCCACATTGTTGATGGACAGCAGAGACTTACCAGCTTTGTCATTCTTCTAAATGAAATCGTAGAGTACTCCAGAACCTTAAAGGAAAATGAAGGCTTATCTGACCGAGACATTGTACTTGGATACGAAACATTAGAGGATGTCATTTCCAAGTATATCTGTCAGCACAGACCACCGAATAAACAGATTACAACATACCTGTTCGGCTATGAGGTGGATAATCCAAGTTCCGATTATCTGCAGTATAGAATTTTCAATGAACCATATTCTGGAACTATAAATGAAACGTACTATACAAGAAATCTTAAATTTGCAAAGAACTTCTTTAGAGAAAAACCTGGTTGTCTTACGAGAACGAAGGAATGGATGGCATCAATGAACTGTATCTGAAAATTAACTCAGAGATTGATGTTCAACCCTCCATGAAATCGATGATGATTATGACGTGTTTGTTGCTTTTGAAACTATGAACAATCGTGGTAAGAAACTTACGAATTTGGAACTGCTGAAGAACCGTTTGATATATCTGACAACACTTTATGCTGATGACAAGTTCGATAAGATGGATAAGGATAATCTTCGTAAACAGATAAACGATACGTGGAAGGAAGTTTATTATCAGCTTGGAAGAAATGAAAAGACCCCTCTTTCAGATGACGAGTTTTTAAGAGCACATTGGATAGCTTACTTTTGCCTATTCTAGAAGGAAAGGTGATTATATCCACTTCTTATTAAATAAGTTCTCAGCAAAGAATATTTTTGAAAAGAAGACCGTTGTTGTATCAGGCGAATTTCCGGCAGTTGCTGGGGATAGTGAGTATGCCCCTGATGTTGATATTGAGGACGAACCTGGCGAAGCAGATACCGTTGAGGTTTCTAAATTAGAACCATCAGAGATTCTGAACTATGTAAACAGCCTTAAGGACATGGCGAAGTATTGGTATGATACCTTCTTCCCAATGCAGAGCGATAACCTTACTGATGATGAAAAGGTATGGGTTGACCGTTTGAATCGTATAGGAATCGGATACTTTAGGCCTTTAATAATGACAGTGATTGGTCGAAGGGACTTGCCGCCGGAGAAAAGAATCGAACTGTTTACAGCGGTTGAGAGATTCATCTTTATCTGTTTCCGTCTTGGTTACTTTAATGCCACATTCAGAAGCAGTGAGTATTATCGTGCTGTAAGAAGCATTTACTTAAGGAATGGAAATTGATGATTTAATCAATGATATCAATGATACTACGGAAGCTAATATCGAGTATGCACTTCCGAACTTTATAACAAAGATTGAAAAGCACTTTGACAATAAGGGCGGTTTCTATTATTGGAATTCCATCAAATACTTCTTATATGAATATGAGTATCAGCTTGCCAAGAAGAATAACCTGGATAAGGTGAGCTGGGAGATGTTTACAAAGACGGAAAAGGATAAGGTTTCTATTAGAACATATCCTTCCACAGACTCCATCAAAATACTACTGGCGTAATCAGTTCCGCCAGTTTAGTAGTGAAGAGATTGAGTTTCTGTCCGGTACTCTTGGAAATCTTCTTCCTCTTTCACAGAGTATCAATTCTGCATTGCAGAATGATAGCTTTGAAGATAAGAAGACATCCAAGAATGGAGGACGAAGAGGATATCAGAATGGATCACATTCCGAAATTGAAGTGGCACAGGAGATTGACTGGACAGCAGGTAATATTTATAAAAGAAGTAAAAAACTTCTGGAGTTTATGGAAAATCGATGGAAGTTCAGTTTTACCTCACAGCAGATGGATAAACTTATATATGTTACATGGGTAAACGATGGAAGAGCAATTCCAGCCCCGCTGCCTGAAGAAAAGGAAAAACCTGCTGAGTCATCTAAAAAGGAAAAACAGGTGACAAAACCTGTGGGTGATCTGGGTGAACTTCAGCTTCAATTTTGGACAAACTTTGTGGATTACTGCAAGGCAGATGGTCGAGATAACGATATTGCACTTAGAAAACCGTTAGCACAGAACTGGTATGATGTTCCTGTGAATGGAGCAGATTATCATCTTTCCTATACAGTGACACGAAGTAAGTACCTCACTTTACTTATCTATGTCTATACCAAGGATGCATTTGAAAGATTGGAAAGTAAGAAGAGTGAGATAGAAGAAATCTTTGGTGACAAGCTAGACTGGTATTCCAGCCGGGAAGGCAGCGAGACAAAACGCATCATTTACAAGCGTGAGGCTGATGTGTTCAACCCATCAAAGCAGGAGGAATATTTCTCCTGGATGATCGATAAACGTGATGAACTCAGTAATGCACTTGTTCAGGTCGGTGAAATGGACGAAGAGCTGGTAGAAAAGGATAAATTTTCAAAACTGAAACAGTATCTCGAAGATTGTGGAAAGACTGAACTTACATTATCCTTCGCAGATATTGAGTGCATTATTGGATGTACTCTATGCAAGTCAGCATATAATTATTCAGCTTACTGGGCACCGTCACCGACACACACGATGCCGAATACAATCCTTGCAGCGGGTTATAAGGTTGCATCAGTAGACTTAATAGGAAAGTCATTGGTGCTACAGAAACAATAGAAAAATCGCATTAACGAAAATTCGTAAAATTTACAAGGCCTATTATGAAGGAGGTAAATCATGAGAAATCAGAAAAAGAACGGTAGATGTATGAAAGTTGGTTTAGTTGTTGCTGGGGCAGCATTGACCGTGGCAGGTTTTGTTGTTATTCCTCCACTTGTCAAAAAATACAGCAATAAGGTCTATAAGAAATCATTGAACACAGAAGATATCGACTTTGACAATATGGGACCAGAAATTGTGCCTAATAAAGATACCAAAGGGGAGGAAGAATAATGGCAGGAATTGATGTTGACAAAATTGCTCAAGAAGCGATTAATGCAATAGCAGAAAAAATAAAGAATCTAAACACATTGAACATTATTGTTGCAGGTAAAACTGGTGTAGGTAAAAAGCACACTTATTAATGCTGTTTTTAAAGAAAAGTTAGCTGAAACAGGTATGGGAAAACCCTGTGACAACCCATATGTGTAAAATTACAAGAAAGGTGTACCTCTTGCAATTTATGATACTAGAGGCTTTGAATTAGGAAAAGAGGTTCAGGCTGAGGTAAAGCAGGAAGTGATGGATACCATTAGCAAAGGTCTTGCAACCCAGGACATTAATAAGGCTATTCACTGTATTTGGTATTGTATCAACACTGCATCAAACAGAATTGAACCTGAAGAGATTGAATGGTTAAAAGAGCTTTCAATGGAAAACCAGATTACTCAAGTTCCTATCGTTGTTGTACTTACTCAGTCATTCTCAAAAAAGAAAGCACAGGAAATGAGACAAACTTTACTTAATGAAAATTTGGATATCATCCAGGTTATTCCTGTACTTGCAGAGGACTATGAAATTGAAGATTTAGGCATTGCTAAGTCATATGGACTTGAAGTACTTATTAAAGTTATGGGAGAGGTTCTTCCTGACGAGTTGATGGATACACTTCAACACGTGCAGATTGCTTGTTTAGAAGAAAAAAAGCGCCGAGCACAGGCAGCAGTAGCAACAGCAGCAGTTGCAGCGGCAGGCGAAGGAGCTGCACCTATACCGTTCTCTGACTGTGCATTACTAATACCTACGCAGGTAGGTATGATAGCTTCGATAACCGTTATATTTGGTTTTGATGTGAATAAGAGTATTATCACAGCGTTACTGTCATCTTCCATTGGAGCGGGTGGTGCTACTCTACTCGGAAAGACGGTTGTTACAAATATCATCAAGTTTATTCCTGGTACTGGTACTGTTATTGGTGGTGCTATTTCAGCGGGGACTGCTGGAGTGATTACGGCCGCTCTTGGTGAGGCATACATCGGAATTATGGAATTGGTGTTCAAGGGAGAAATGAGCATTGATGATCTTGGTACTAAAAAGGAAAAGACGCTATGTCAACAATGTTCAAAGAACAGCTAAAGATGAAAAAGTAAGAACAATTAAGATATTGCCTTGTTCGATGAATATGGCAACATCAAGGTTTTAGGTGGCTCAACATACCGATTTTAGGGCAAAATGGGTGTTCCACGGGTTCCCTTTACAGTAGGGCTTGAATGGGTTACTCGTTGGAGAACCGAGCCATGTTGAAACGGTAGTTTTAATGACTAGAAATTAGGTTGAAGCCACAGTGCTATTATTGATTAAATATAACAGAGTAATTCTTAGCCTTTAGAATAATAAAGAGTCTCTTTCGTGGAGGAAAAATAATGTTAAAAGTTGTAAAACCGGAATTAGAAGACTTATGGTTCAGAGAGTCAATGATGGCAGATATAGAAACGATGTCATATAATGATGCATGGGGAGGAACAATTCCTTTTCCGAAAGAAGACTGGGAAGAATGGTATACATTATGGGTGAGAAACTCAGGACAGGAAAGATACTATCGTTATTTAAAAGATGATGCCAATAAAGTCTTTGTGGGTGAAATTTCATATCATTTTGATAAGCTACGTAATATCTATATATGTGATGTAATTATAAAAGCTGAATTTAGGAAACAAGGATTTGGTACGCAAGGTATTCAACTTCTTTTGTGAAGCAGCCAAAGAAATGGGTAGAAGCACTCTATGATAATATAGTTGACAAATTCTTCGGCTCAGTTATTTTTTAAAAATGGTTTTTCAATTGAGTTTCAAAATGATGAGATTTTGATGAGTTAAGACAGTATTATAAACTTCAATTTAATACAGATAGACTTTATTTCATCATAAGAGCTTAATACATAATATGTTTTTCTTAATGTAGGTATCAATTCTTTTCTCTACATTTATGTAGAGAATATCGCATTATTGACAAAAGAAGAGAAAGCAAAAGTATATAGAAGAAAATGAATAAAATTAGTTACAACAGATACAGTTGATACACAGTACAAAAAAACCAGATAAACTAAATATCCGTATTCGATTACATCAACTTTATTCTGCAAATAAAGAAGGTTTTAATAATTGGATTGTTAAGCACTATAACATTAAGAAGGAATCTTCAATTTTTAGAACTTGGCTGTGGCACAGGTATTACTTGGAAAGAACATACAAATTTACTTCGTGATTGTAAAGAGGTTTATGTTACAGATTTATTTGAAGGAATGATTGAAGAAGCTAGAACCAATATTGGAGAACATTCAAATATTCATTATGCGGTTGTAAATGCGGAAGAGTTACCGTATGAAGATGAAAGATTTGATATCGTCATCGCAAATATGATGTTGTATCATATTCTAATCTGGATAAGGCTTTATCAGAATTTAGAAGAGTATTAAAAAGAATGGAATATTCTACTGTGCTACATATGGTGAAAAATGATGTTGAATCATTCATCAATCAGATGCTAAACATCCCAAACAGAACGACAGCATACATTTACCTTGCAAAATGGCAAAGGAATACTGGAAGGCTGGTTTTCTGATGTAGAAAAGTTGGAGTATGATGATAAATTACTAATTAGCAATTATTCTGATTTAGTGGAATATATCCAATCATTTAAGGAAATGAATGATTGGCAAAATTATTCAAAAGAAGAGTTGTATAGACTGATTTCGATTATGAAAAACAAGGAGTTATAGAAATCCCAAAAAGAGTATGGAATGTTTGTGTCTAGAAAGTAAGGAGATAAAGTAAGTATGTTCTATCACGCATCACAGATCGAAGGCATAACAACTTTAGAACCACGTGTTTCTAATCATGAGATTCCTTTAGTATACTTTTCTACAAAAAGAGAAAATGTACTTGTTTATATAAGTAATGCAATAGAGAAGTTTTTGCAAAGATACTGGTTTTTGCTTATGATGGTAAATGGCAAAAATGGGGGACCTTATGGGTTTAATGAAGATGGTCGTCTTAGATTAGAAGAGTATTATCCCAACGCACTAGTTAATACGTACAAAGGTGTTTCTGGATATATCTATTCTGCAAAAAAACGTGAAAGCTTCTGGATATAATCTTGAGATTCCTGATGCAGTAGCAAGTTCTGAACAAGTGAATGTAACAAATGTGAGTATATACCAGATGCATATGAGGCAATCTTACAAGCAGAAAAAGATGGATTAATTACAATTCTTCGATATGATGACTTATCGGAAAAACGAAAGAAGATAAATATGGAAATCATCAAAGAAGAATATAAAAAATCAACCAACCACTCTGATTACAGGCATTTTCTTATTGGAAACTTTCCCGATATTTTAAAGGGTGAATAATAATGTTTTGTTGTTTTCGAAATGTGATGCAGAATAAAACATTTTTAATGATATAAATGTTGATTTAATCATATTTTGTTTTGTGTGTTAGCTAATATTTGAGCGATAATTGGCTGAGCTTACAATATATTTTTAAGGAGTAAGATGAAAAAGTTCTATTTTATCTCAGGTTTAGGCAGTACAAAAGAATCGATTCAAGACTTTGAAAAAGCAATGAACCAGCTTGGATATGAAGTACAGTTTATTGATATTCCGGGACAATACTTAAATCGAGATGTAAGAATTCGGAGTGAATAAGATTTGATAGAGTGGTTATCAAGTGAAATTCCTGTTGGATCTAATGTCATTGCTTTTTTCGATGGGTGCTGATATAGCAATTCGTTATCATTCTTACTTACAAGCAAGTAGACTAATCTATCTTAGATGGTGGAATCATCGACTATGATTTGATGAATATTACACTTAAAGATGATATTGCCATGATGAAATCCTATATTGAAGAAAAATCAGTTAGATATGAATAGCGAAACAATATCTAAACTAATAAGTTTACTCGAGAACATTATATTGATATCTTCCATGCCGGCTTGAATATTGGGACATTATTACTGCTATCGGATCATCCAGATTTCGTATATGAATACAAGAAGAATAAAAATCGAAGAAAACTATGACAATATGAATCATATCTTTATTCAATTTATAAAAGATACGAGTCATGAAATTTATGTAGAGAAACCAAAGGTGGTTGCCAAAGCTATCATGGATTGGCTACAAAGAACGAGTAATAAAAAGAATTCCTAATACTATAAGAAGTCAAAGATTTATGCCTTTATTCTAGTGAAGATAGAATAAAGGTTTTTTTAAGTTTGGAGCATTTTAACAAAAGAATTTTTAATCAGCAGGTCTATAATTGGTGATAGAGAGGTATTTTAAATATGAATAAGAAAGTAGAAAAATATTATTATTGGTTTTGGTAAGCTGGTAAAACACTAGCAAATTACTTAGGTAATAAAGGTGAGAAAACTATATTAGTTGAGAAGTCACCTAATATGTATGGAGGTACATGCATCAATGTTGGTTGTATTCCTTCTAAGTTTTTAGCAACTGCAGCTGATCGTAGAAGTTACAGTCAAGTAAATGATGAAGAATACTATCAGAATGCAGTTATCAATAAGAAAGCTTTGATTGCTAAACTTAATAAGGCAAACTATGACAAGGTTGCGATGAATAGCAACGTCGAAGTTATTGATGGACTTGCTTCATTCAAGGATGAACATACAGTTATTATACAGACAGAAAATGGAATAGAGGAAGTATCTGTAGATCGTATCTTTATCAATACAGGTGCTAAGCCATTTATTCCTTCTGTAGAAGGCTTAGAAGTAGGTAAGAGAATTCATACGAGTGAAACACTTATGAATCTAGAGGATTTCCCTAAGACTTTAACAATCTTAGGTAGTGGTTTCATTGGTCTAGAATTTGCGGCTACATATGCAAAGTTTGGCACAAAGGTTACAGTCATTGATAAAGCAGAAAAGTTACTTGCTAGAGAAGATGATGATGTAGCAAACGCTGTATTTGAATCCTATAAGTCATTAGGTGTTGAATTTATCTTTGGTGCAGACACAAAGCATGTTGAACAAGATGAAAAATACAGTCACTCTTTCTTATGAAGTAAATGGAGAAACTGGTAAGATTTCTTCAGATGTATTACTTGTTGCGACAGGTAGAACTCCTAATACAAAAAGAACTTTATTTAGAAAATGCAGGTGTTGAAGTTTCAGAACGTGGATTTGTAAATGCTAATGAACACCTACAAACAAATAAGCCACATATCTTTGCGATGGGTGATGTAAATGGTGGACCACAGTTTACTTACATTTCTTTAGATGACTATCGTATTGTAAAGAGCTATTTAGATGGTAGTTGTGCTTATACAAAGAATGATAGACAGCCAATCGCATTCTCAGCATTCTTACATCCAACTTATTCCAGAGTTGGTTTAAGCGAGAAGGAAGCTCGTCAGGCTGGACATAACATCAAGGTAGCCACATTACCAGTTACTGCAATTCCAAAGGCAAAGATTCTTGGCAATCAAACAGGTATTTATAAGGCTATCGTAGATGCAGATACAAATCTAATTTTAGGTACAGTATTATTTGGTGAAGAATCTCATGAAGTAATCAATATCGTCGTAACTGCAATGATTGCAAAGCAACCATATACAGTACTCGCAAATCAGATCTTCACACACCCAACAATGGCAGAAGCCTTAAATGATTTGTTTGGTTTAATTAAATAGTATCTATATTGAATTTTGATTTTAACTATAGCTAATTTTAGTTGGCTATAGTTTTTAATTTCTATCTCATGTCAATTATATTTGACATAGATACAAACGTATGTTACTTTATGTATATCAAATATATTTGACATTTATAGAGGTGATTATGAATCGTGTAAAAGAATTTCGAGTCAAACTAAAATATGTCTCAATTACAGTTATCTGAGAGATAGATGTATCAAGGCAAGCAATCAATATGATTGAAAATGATAAATATAATCCGAGTTTAGAACTATGTATTAAACTTGCAAAAAGCTTTTACGCACTGATTTAAATTCCTTTATTTTGGGATACTACAACAGGAGAATAAGTATGAAAAGAATTTACAAATAGAATTTATAAAATATTTTTATGGCATCACAACAGAGTTAGATGAGTATGTAAAACAAGAATTGTATAACTTTGGAAACAATATGTACATGTTATTTAGTTTTAGTATGATTGGTGGTTGGATTTTATCTATTTGCTTTTAATCGAGATTGTTTAACGCCAATTCTATTGATCAGTTTTTATTTACTCTCAGATTAAAACAAGAATCTCTTTATCATGAAACTAGGTTTAAATAAGACGGAGGTTACTACTGATGAGGTTGAATCCGCAAAGAAAATGTTATTAAGAAGAACATTCTATATGTATTCATCTCTGGTATTATTGCGGCGATGGTGTTCCATGGATTAGTTCTGTAGGATACATTATTTTTAAGGGTTTTGAACCTTCAATTGATTTTTAGTACTAGGTATTTTAGCTGTGTTTGTTGCAACTCGTCTCACTGCGTTTATATTCTATTATTGTAATTTAAAAAGAATTATTGTGGTAGAAGAATAATACATTACTGATACATGCATATATGTATATCTGTGCTTTTAAAAGATATACTGAATTTTGATAGAATGACAACAATAGGGGGGGATAGAGTATGTTTTATATATCAGTCATATTACTAGCTGCTCTGATAGCGGTTCAGATAGCAAAGAAGTCCGGGATTCCTTCTTTGATGTTGTTCTTGTCTTTAGGTATCATAAGTAGTCTTATTGGGTATAAGTTTGAAGATTATCAGTTTGCAGAAAACTTCTCCAAAATAGCGTTACTAATCATCATCTTCTATGGTGGGTTTGGTACAAACTGGAAAGCCGGAAGAACTGTTGTAATCGAATCATTAATTCTATCCACATTGGGAGTCATCTTTACGTCATTACTGACGGGAACATTAATTCACTTTGTTCTTCGTTTTGGCTGGGTAGAGAGTTTCTTGATAGGTTCTATCATTGGCTCTACGGATTATGCATCTGTATCAAATATTCTCTCTTCAAAGAATTTGAATTTAAAATACAATACAGCATCTCTTTTAGAACTTGAAAGTGGTTCAAACGACCCAATGGCGTTTACGCTGACTTGTATCTTCTTAGCATTAATTAAAGGTGAACAGATTTCTATTGGCACAATGTTATTCTTCCAGATTTTCTGGGGTATTCTCATTGGTGTCATCGTTGCCTATGTTGTACGTAAATTCATGGAGTATACAGATCTTCAAAAGAGTGGATTTATTACTGTCTTTATCATTGCGGTTGTACTATTATCTTTCTCGATTAGTGAGTTATTAAATGGAAATGGATATTTAACCGTCTATACCCTCGGTTTGATTTTAGGAAATCAAGTATTTATCGCAAAGAAAGAGGTAACGTTCTTCTTTGATGGTGTATCTAACATTATGAATATCCTATTGTTCTTTATCTTGGGATTACTAGCTACACCTGCACATATCTTAGCAAACTTATGCTTTGCGATTGTCATTGCAGTTATACTTATCTTTATTGTTAGACCTCTTGTAGTATTTGGCTTGATGTTACCGTTTGATTTGAAATTAAATCAAAAGTGGCTAGTCTCTTGGGGAGGACTTCGTGGTGCAGCTGCGATTGCATTTGCAATTATGGTAGTCAATCAGTATACATCAAGTTCTGTGGATATTTTTCATATCGTCTTTGGAGTCTGCTTAATATCATCACTCATACAAGGTTCCTCTATGAAGTGGGTAACTGAAAAAGTTACATATGATTGATCCTCATAATGAAGTATTAAGAACATTTAATTATTATGTAGGAAAAGGAAATATTACATTTGTAAAGTCAGTGGTTGATGAAGGTTGTATTCTTGCAAATCGACAGATTAAAGATATATCTTTTAGATAAACATTTAATTATTGCGAAGGTAATACGTGATGAGAAACCATTGGTTCCTAATGGAAGTCTTGTATTAAAAACCAAATGATATTATTGTTTGGAGGGAGAAGAATACTTTTGATCCATATGGGACAAGACCTCATAGAATTTACGGTAACAGAACATCATGCATGGAATCATAAATATATTCGTGATTTAAATCTACCAGATAATAAGTTGATTATTTCAATCAATCGAAATGATGAAATTATACCTGCAACAGGTAGTACACTGATTCAAACTGATGATCGTATATTATTATTTAAAGGAAAGAATACTAAAATAATAAATTGACTCGTATTTATCTTTAAACTGGAGATATGCGAGTCATTTATGATTGTGCTAAATATGATATTTTTCAATATGATGCTCTATAAATAGTGCAGTCTTTTTGAAACAAATCTAGTGGACCGATGGTAATGTTTATGGATAGTCATTACATAGATAGTTTAGGAATTTATTTATTATTTAAACGTTAAGGAATTGTCAGTCTAAAAAGATATTAAATCTTTGTAGACTAATGAATTTAAAAATATGGAGAATAGTATGAAATTGAAATTAGAAAATATTAAATCTGAAAAAGCACAAGAATTAGCAAATTTAATCCGTGCATATAATCGATCTAATAGAGAACCGTCAAAGAGTGAATCCTTTAACATTTTATATAGAAGATGATCATGGTAATTTAATTGCTGGAATTGTAGCGAGACTTTTTGGGTATTGGCTCGAGATTGAATATTTGTATGTAGAGATGATGTTAGAAGACAAGGTCTAGGTTCAAAGAAAATTCTGAAAATGGCAGAAACTTGAATCATTCAATAGAGGATGTAAATATTCTTTGTTAATACATTTCATTTTCAAGCACCAGAATTTTATGAAAAGCATGGTTATAAAGAGGTGTTTGCATTAAAAGAATATCCATATACAGGTAAGCGATACTACTATACAAAAAGAGTTAGTGATTTTATAAGTAGATTATAAATTGGAACCATGTACTGTAAGTACTAGGTATAATCATAAAAACAAAATGAAAAAGATCTACTATTACCAGTAGATCGCTATTAAAACAAATCGTTATTAAATTACTAACCGCTACATGTAAAAACTATATATTAGTTAGAACTTATTCTACTAATTTAATTGTTTAGAAATACAACTTATAATCTCGAACGTATTATTCCGATTACAAGCAAGTGAAGGGGATAGAATAGGTAGAAAAACCATTTATTGAAAGTGGATTTGTTACCTGGCTTTCCATTATACAAAAATATGATTGGAACGAAAAGAATTACACCAATTTGCCAAACTTGAGAATGCCATAGAAGACCTTGTTGCATGCATACATATGCAGAATAACCTAGACTTAGAAAAACTAATGCATGCATGACACAATGCTTGTAAGTCTTTATTTCCTTTATTTAGATAAAAGGATAGAGTAAATAGTGGTCCGAAGATAAACCAATCTGTGAAGGTTGCTATATATAAAATGCTGATTACGATTGGTATCGAAAGAATTCCTAAGCACTTATGGTGTTCTACAACTTCTAGAAGTAAGAAAGAGCAAGCTAGTGTAAATAACATATTCCCACTAGGAAACCATAGGGTACCACTCATGTAATAAGAGTAGGGAATTTAGAGATTACTGCAAAAATAATGAGTCGCAAGAAATACTTTTTGACGATCTAGAAGTATGAATGAAACCTTGTGCTAATGCTAAAAGCACATTGCTGAAAGTGCTAATACGACCGATTAGTTTTAGAATAATATAGCCAATGGCATCTGGTACAAATATTACAGATGCCATATGGTCAAGAATCATTGATAGTACTGCTAAATATTTGATCTTATGAATGTTCATTTTGTATTTTTCTTCTGATATACATTGTAAACAATATACTTACAAAAGATGTACCTAAGATGAGTGACCATGCAAGAGCATTGAATGAATCACTTGTCTTAACACTTTCTCCACGTTTATTTGGAGTAACTGTAGTATCTGTAGGGTTAGCAGGATCTTCTACAGCAGGTGTAACGGTCTTGGTATTTGTGATAGTTGTTGTTAAACCATCTGCAGAAACGACAGTCGTTGCTTGATAGCCTTCAGGGATATTCACTTCTACAACTGACCATGTATAACTATCATCAAGCTGTTGCCAAGTGTATGTCCAAGCATTGGTATCATTTAGTTCTACTGGTGCACCATAAGGAGTGCCATCTTTCAATAATTGAACTTCAACAGAAGATTCAGAACCATTTTCCCATAGTTTATTGACAGTGTGATTTACAAAGTGGATTGTTGTATTATTAAACTTAAATCTTAGCAAATTACTATAATCTGTAGTAAAAAGATCCATCAGGATTTTGAATTAGTCTTTGTCCTATTACGTCGTATAGTTCTCCATCAACTTCATAGTATCGGAATTGATTATGTCCACCAAATGGATCAGGAATAACAGTATAATATACATTAATGTTGTATACTTTCGAGTCGAATTTCATATTCGGTACATTTGTTTGAACTTCTTCTAGAGTAAATGTTACATATGATTGTGCTGGATCTAGTTGGTGATTATTCAAGTAGATATCGACACCGTCTTTCAGAAAAGAAATTCACCATAATAATATGTAGGGTTGCCATCACTGTCAAAGTTGGCAGGGGTGTTATTTTTAATTGTTGGACCGATAAGATTGCCTTCTGGATCTTTTAAAGCAAATTTAAATTTATCTTTATATTCCTCTCCAGCAGGTTGACCGTCTACATCTTTGTCGATTGGGTTAGTAGGTATGTAACTAGCAGATACGTTTGTGAGTGCTAGTAGGCTGATTGATATAATAGATATAATTACTGCTATAACTTTTCTTATGTTCATATTTTTGTCTTACCTTTCCCTTATTTGAAACGGTGATAATATAGCATACCAAACATTTGAGTGTATATATACAAAGTTAGAAAAACGTAAAATATAAGTTAAAAATGTAATATTATGAAAAATTATAAATCATTATTTGAAACACAATCATAAGTGGTTGTCTAAAAGTATGCATTAAATATATCTTGTAACTTTCAAATATTAGATTAACTTTCTGAAACAGTTTTATTACTTTTCAAGAACAAACAATTTCACTAATAAAAAAACAAAAATGAATTATATTTTTACAAACTAATCCATGATATAGTATAAACGATTCAAAAGCGCTCTTTATGATACTTTGATACAATGGAGGGAGAAAGACTATGGTTAGTAGTGATATTTTTAGAAATATCAATAAACAGAAAAAGCGTAGTAATGCTAAGAAACTATCGTTCAAACTCATGTCAGCACTTTTTGGGCTGTACATTATTTTTGAGTCCGATTAAAGTTTCTGCCAAGGAATTCAAACAAGATCCATGGAAAACGAAGTTAACTATACGTTAGCTGGTGAAACGGATGGTGTATTGGATTATGCAAGAACAGATTTTACAAAAGAAGATAGTAATGGAATTCATTTGACTGTCACTAAGTGGGCAACGCTTGCTAGAAGTTGGGAGTCATACAAATGATGGCCCATATAATGGACGATATTTACTAAATTTCTTTGAGTCTGATTTCTATACACAAATTGATTCAATTACTGTAAATGGTAAACAATTTGAAAAAGAAGCGGATGGTGCATTATGGAAGGTTGAAATCAGTAATGCGACATTCCAATCAGGTCTCATTGGAGTTGTAACAAATACTGACGTAGTGATTAAGTTAAAGAATGGAAAGACTTTAGATAGTTTAGGTCTAGCTTCTAAGAAAATTGACTTTACTACAGTATGGGTAAGAGGTGATGGCAAGGCTGATAAGGGTGGCTATGATAATGGCTTTATCTTAAAGAATAATCCTAATGTGCCAGAACTCCCATCAAACCCTTCGAATGGCAATGAAAACTACTTAGGAAAAGGAGTGAATGGACTTGGTTCCGATGGAACGAAGTCTAAAGACGGTAATTTCTCTGGTGGTAATACAGGTAAAGTGGTATCTTATGATGCACAAACAAAGACGATTAAGTCTATTGTATCTTTTAAACCTGATCAAAATTTCTTACAGGCCAATACTGGATGGGTTCTTTATATTAATGAAGTAATCCCACAGGAATTATTACAATATATTGATACAGATAGTGTTAGACTTGGATTATCTGATTCAAATGGAACTATTAAAGCTACTAGTCCTATCAAGCTTGTGGTTGATCCTAGTGGTAATGGTGTTATTTCTACAAAGGATACACCAGAACTAAGTATTGTAGGTGGAGACTGGAATAAGGTTGATCAAGTAAGAAAAACTCTGACTCTCAAGTGTTCTATGGTGCCTTAGGTCAAAGAAGATCTTACACAATCGAATACAAGTTAAAGAGTAATGTAACAAATCAACAGTTTGCGGAAGCATTAAATAACTATATTAATACAAATGGCCAACAATTAAATTTTGAATCTTGGTTAACTGCTGACTTCGTTGATTCTTCATCTGCTTTCCCTAACATTAGAAAACCAGATGGTGGTAAACCAAATAAGATTGTTCAAGATACATATACAAATGCATTCTTACAGGTCCTTGATACAGATAAGGATGGTTTGTTTGATTTCGTAGAAGATGAAATTGGCACAGATAAGTTTAATGTAGATACTGATGGTGATGGTGTTCCAGATGCACAAGAATATCTAACAGATCATACTGATCCAAAGGATGCAAAATCCTATCTTGTAGTAAAACCAAATGTAACTACAACAAATATCGAAGCGAATACACCACAAACAATCGTGGGTACAGTTCCTAAGACAATTTATCCAAATCCTGCAGATACTAGTACAAATCTAACAGCAACAAATACAGATGCTGGTAATGTGATTGTAAAAGCATACAAGTATGTTGCGGATGATACAGACTACACTACACAACCAGTCAAGGCACAAACAACGATTCCTTACTCTGATTTAACAGATGGTAACTTTACTGTGAATGTACCAGCAGGAACATTCAATGATGGGGATAAGGTTATTCTTGTAGCATATTCTCCAGATGGAAATAATCCAATGGTATCTGATACAAAGGTAAACGTTGGTGCAATTAAGGTTACATTTGATACAAATGGTGGTAAGTGGTCAGATGGAACAGATGCAGATAAAGTAGTAAATGCAGTAGGTGGTACAGCAACTCAGCCAGAAGAACCAACAAGAGTATGGCTATCAATTCTTGGGTTGGGCTTCAAGTGCAACTGCAACTGCTGCAGAAGCAAACATCTTAACTAACATCACTGAAGCAAAAGAAGTATTTGCTGTATGGAAGGATGTTAAAGCACCTGAAATTACAACAATTTCTGATCAGACAGTTGTAGAAGGAAATCCAATTAGTGAGATTACAGTTACTACTGATGATCCAAATGCGACAGTAACAGTAAGCAATTTACCAAATGGTGTAACTTACAATCCAGCAACGAAGAAAATTACAGGAACACCTGCAATTACAGATTGGACACCAACAGAAGAATCTCGTGAGATTACTGTAACTGTAACAGCTACGGATGATGATGGTAATACATCCACAAAGACATTTAAGATTACAGTACAACGTGATACAGATGGTGATGGTACACCAGACGTTACAGATACAGATGATGATGGAGATGGATATCCAGATACAGAAGAAGCAGCTAGAGGAACAGATCCAAAGGACCCAACTTCTAAGCCAACGACTTCTATCACACCTATCTCTGATCAGACAGTCGTAGAGGGTAATCCAATTAGTGAGATTACAGTTACAGTTGATAATCCAAATACAACAGTAACAGTAAGCAATCTACCAAATGGTGTAACTTACAATCCAGCAACGAAGAAGATTACAGGAACACCAGCAATCACTGACTGGACACCAACAGAAGAAACTCGTGAGATTACAGTGACTGTAACAGCGACAGATACTGCTGGAAATCCAACAACAAGTACTTTCAAGATTACAGTTCAAAGAGATACAGATGGTGATGGTACACCAGACGTTACAGATACAGATGATGATGGAGATGGATATCCAGATACAGAAGAAGCAGCTAGAGGAACAGATCCAAAGGATCCAACTTCTAAGCCAACAACTTCTATCACACCTATTTCTGATCAGACAGTCGTAGAGGGTAATCCAATTAGTGAGATTACAGTTACAGTTGATAATCCAAATACAACAGTAACAGTAAGCAATCTACCAAATGGTGTAACTTACAATCCAACTACAAAGAAGATTACAGGAACACCAGCAATCACTGACTGGACACCAACAGAAGAAACTCGTGAGATTACAGTGACTGTAACAGCGACAGATACTGCTGGAAATCCAACTACACAAACATTTAAGATTACAGTTCAAAGAGATACAGATGGTGATGGTGATCCAGATGTTACAGATACAGATGATGATGGAGATGGATATACAGATGTTGAGGAAACTGCGAAGGGTACAGATCCAAAGGATCCAACTTCTAAGCCAACAACACCTCCAACACCACAGCCAACTATCTCAAATCCAACACAGACAGTAATTGATGAAAAACCAATTTCAAATATCGTAATTACTCCAGGTGACCCAGCATCAACTGTTACGGTTGATACTACGAAGTTACCAAATGGTGTAACATATGATCCAACTACTAAGACAATCAGTGGAACACCAGATGTAACAGATTGGGGTACAACAGAGGAATCACGTAAGTTTGAAATTCCTGTAGTAGTCACAAATTCAGATGGTTCAACAGTAACAAAGAAGATTGAAATTACAGTACAACGTGATACAGATGGTGATGGTATACCAGATGTTACAGATACAGATGATGATGGAGATGGAGTTTCTGATACAGACGAGCAGAATGCTGGTTCAGATCCAAAGAATCCTAATTCAAGACCTGCAGTTATAATCACTCCTGTTGAACCTGTAAGTATTACAAACCAAACACAAACAGGTATCGATAAAACTCCAATTTCTCCAATTCTCATTGGACCTGGAAATATTGATTCTACTGTTACAGTTGATACAAGCAAGTTACCAAATGGCGTTACATATAACCCAACTACAAATACAATTAGTGGAACACCTAATGTTACAGATTGGGGTACAACAGAGGAATCACGTAAGTTTGAAATCCCTGTAGTAGTGACAAATCCAGATGGTTCAAAGATTACAAAGATTGTTGAGATTACAGTACAAAGAGATACAGATGGTGATGGTACACCAGACGTTACAGATACAGATGATGATGGAGATGGATATCCAGATACAGAAGAAGCAGCTAGAGGAACAGATCCAAAGGACCCAACTTCTAAGCCAACAACTTCTATCACACCTATCTCTGATCAGACAGTCGTAGAGGGTAATCCAATTAGTGAGATTACAGTTACAGTTGATAATCCAACACAACAGTAACAGTAAGCAATCTACCAAATGGTGTAACTTACAATCCAGCTACAAAGAAGATTACAGGAACACCAGCAATCACTGACTGGACACCAACAGAAGAAACTCGTGAGATTACAGTGACTGTAACAGCGACAGATACTGCTGGAAATCCAACAACAAGTACTTTCAAGATTACAGTACAAAGAGATACAGATGGTGATGGTGATCCAGACGTTACTGACCCAGATGATGATGGAGATGGATACACAGATGTTGAGGAAACTGCGAAGGGTACAGATCCAAAGGATCCAACTTCTAAGCCAACAACACCTCCAACACCACAGCCAACTATCTCAAATCCAACACAGACAGTAATTGATGAAAAACCAATTTCAAATATCGTAATTACTCCAGGTGACCCAGCATCAACTGTTACGGTTGATACTACGAAGTTACCAAATGGTGTAACATATGATCCAACTACTAAGACAATTAGTGGAACACCAGACGTTACAGATTGGGGTACAACAGAGGAATCACGTAAGTTCGAAATTCCTGTAGTAGTGACAAATCCAGATGGCATAACAGTAACAAAGAAGATTGAAATTACAGTACAACGTGATACAGATGGTGATGGTATACCAGATGTTACAGATACAGATGATGATGGAGATGGAGTTTTCTGATACAGACGAGCAGAATGCTGGCTCAGATCCAAAGAATCCTAATTCAAGACCTGCAGCTATTATCACTCCTGTAGCACAACCTACAATTAGCAATCCGACACAGACATTAATTGATGAAAGCCCAATTACAAATATTGTAATTACTCCAGGTGATCCAGCTTCAGTAGTAACAGTAGATACATCTAAGCTACCTAACGGTGTAACTTATGATCCAACTACGAATACAATCAGTGGAACACCAGATGTTACAGATTGGACGCCAGCGGAAGAAACTCGTACCTTCGAGATTCCTGTAACTGTTCAAAACCCAGATGGCACAACAGTAACGAAGAATATCGAAATTACTGTGCAAAGAGATACTGATGGAGATGGTAATCCGGACGTTACCGATTTAGATGATGATGGAGATGGATATCCAGATACAGAAGAAGCAGCTAGAGGAACAGATCCAAAGGATGCAAACTCTAAACCTACTTCAACTCCACAACCAAGCACACCAAGCACTCCAGGTGTAGGTGGAGGTTCTTCAACAGTTCAAAAGACACCACAGACAAGTGATGCGACAAATCTATTTGGACACGCAGCTCAATGACATTCTTTGGAACATTGTTATTGGTACTTGCATTCGTTAGAAGAAGAGAACATTCTACGAAGTAAAGTATAACGCTTTAAGAGTACTCATTTAGGTGAGTACTCTTTTTGATTTGTTGATAAAGTATACAAAACTCATCAAAAATTAGTTAATAAAATCTTTAAAAAGTTTGTTTTAAAAATTGTTAACTCTCATCAAGATATTATATGATGATAGGGAATAAGGATCTAATGTCTATTTATGTATTTGTATGTGGTGAAAAGATTGATTTCATCCATTTATTTTGCATTATAGTAAGATCATTTCATTAATGTTTTAGGGGAAAGGTTGGTTTTGAGGATGTTTAGAAAGAAATCGTTATTTTCAGTTTTACTAGCACTTATGATTTCGCTTTCATGTTTCCAATTTTTAAATTGGATGCATATGCGGCGACAGTATAATGCAAGTACGATTGCCGAGCTCAACAAGCAATTAATGATGCGACGGAGGCTACAGAAATTGTTTTAACTGCAGATATGCAATTAACTGCTACAGTAACAGTTCCTGCAGGAAAGGATATCACTTTAAAGGGTGGTGTTACTCTTTCAAGAACTAGTTCTGCAATTGCATTTGACATCAAAGAAGGTGCAAGTCTTATTTGGGAAGATATTATTCTTGATGGTAATGCAAAGGACACCAACTACAAGAGTTCTGTAATTAACAACCAGGGTAAATTAACTATTAACGGTGGTGAAATTAAGAATGTAAGATCAAACAGTGCAATGGTAGGTATCGTAACGACTAAGGGTCCAAATGCAGTACTTACAATGAACGGTGGATCAATTCATGATAACTACATGAGTAACCAGTTTACGAATGTTGTTAAAATTACAGAGGGTGCTTCCTTCTTCATGAATGGAGGAGATATCTCAAACAATACATTAGAACATTCTGGAAGCAGTGGCCTAAATGCAGCGGTTGGTGTTGAAGGTATTAAAGGTAATTCTACGATGGAGATGACTGGTGGTACTATTACAGGTAATACTGCAGAGTATGGTGGTATTCTTGTTGGAACATACAGTACAAATTACACAATGCAGAATAACTTTAGCAATCCAGCACACTATTACTCAAAAGGTATTCTCAACCTCAAGGGTGGTACTATCTCTAACAATACAGCAGCTGTTTTAGGTGGTGGTATCGCGGTGAATGGTACAGGTATATTAACAATGGATGGTGGAACCATCAGTGGTAATAAGGCTCCATTCGGTGGCGGTATTGGTGTTGTCGACTATCTTACTTCAGCTGATGGTCAGAGATTTGGCGAAGCTCGATGGAGAGGATTCTTCCCGGCTGCCGCAACAATCAATGATGGTCTTATTACAGGCAATGAGGCTACTATGACAGCTGTTACAAGTCAGATTACAGACCCAAATGCCGAGAATGGAGTCGGTGGCGGTCTATATGTGGCTTCCAAAGAAGTTTATGTAAATGGTGGTCAGTTTACTAACAATACTGCTGGCAAGCAAGGTGGTGGTATATATGTAGCATCTGTTCCATATGTATTACATATGGGTAAGACACTTGTTACAGGAAATACAGCTACTAAACTTGGTGGTGGTATGTGGTTATGTCCTACAGGTAGTGCTACAACAGCTGTTACAAATGGTGCATCTTTCTTTGATAACGTAGCTGGTACAGGTGCTGCTAATAATGACACATCAGCAGCTGGTGATGATGTGGCTTCTATCAATAAGCAAGACCCAGCAACACAGACTTTAATTCTTTCTAACAACGGTCTTGATAACTGGTTAGTACACTGGTATGAAGATGGTAAGATTGATGAAGCTTATTTAGGAAATTCAGATGGTAGTCCTAGATATCCAAGTACAGTAAGTCCTGTTGTGGATAGAGGAACTCTTGATGGAATCACAGAAAAGATTGCACTAAAAGCAATTGTATCTGATGAAGGTAAGGCTGCAGCTAGAAATGTAGCTGAAGTTATCGTTACTGGTAACTCTGCACCTCGTGGTGGTGGTATTGGTTCTAATGGTTCAGTAGCATTCGGTACAGATCCAGTTAACTATGATAAGGTTGACCTGACAGTTTCCAAGAAGTGGGAAGCAACAAATACAAGTCATGTGACATCTGTTACTGTTGGATTATTTAGAATTACTAAAGCTAACTTTGATGCAGTTGCATTAACAAATGCGGATGGAAGTGCACTTGATACAACAAATATGAGTGAAAGTGAAATCTTCCAGGCAAAGGTTGATAAATTAATGACTTCTGGTGCTGCTACATTTACACAGATTGACCAGGTTACTTTGAGTAATGTAAACGACTGGAAGTTCAAGTTCGTAGACCTACTCAAGTACGACATGGTTAACGATGCTCAGGACACAACAAATCCAAATATCTACTTTACAAGAGAAATGGATACAGACGGAAACTGGGTAGCAAATGAAGCAACTGCTACATTTGGAACTCAGACAATTAGAGTTAACTATAAAGCTACTCTAAACGCTTCTGGTGCATATGATCAGGAAATTAGTAACGAAAAAGTTCAGTACAGAGATATTGAAGTTACTAAGAAGTGGGTTGGCGGTATTGCTAGTCAAGTTGAAGTACAGTTAGACAAGGATGGTGTAGCAGAAGGTGCTCCAGTTATCTTGAATGCTGCAAACAACTGGACAACAACATATACAAATCTTGTCGTAAGAGATGCTGGTAAGACAATTGATAACGCCTATGAAGTACGTGAAGTTGGTGAAACTGGTAATATCATCACAATTGATGGTGCGAAGTACCAAGTTACTCTATGGATTGATTGATGCAAATGGTAAGATGGAAATCACAATAAGAAAGAACCAGAACCAACACCAAGTGTTGAAACTGGTGATTCAAGCAATCTTCCGCTCAATGCATCAATTCTAGTTATGTCATTATTAGTTGCAGCATTTGTAGCTAAAAAGAAGATAATTTTAAGTAAATAAACAATAGAGAGATGAGTTGGCTCATCTCTCTATTACGTTATAATGTTTCAATAAATTCTTCTTCACTTTTACGTGTTGTATGTAAGTGTGAAGGTTTTGCGTCTTCTTCTGGATATCCAACTGGGAAGATAGCAATTAAGTTATACGATTCCATCGTTGGGAATACTTCTTTGATTTTTTCTGGAGAGAAGTTACCAATCCAAGTCGTAGCTAGACCTTCATCTTGAATTGCAAGCATGATGTGTGTTGCGACAATACTTGCGTCTACATCCGCAAAGTTCATAGAATCAGCTTCACGTACCCAGCCTTGGTTTGCATCACTACCTACGATGAAGCAAGCAGGGGATGTATGAAGAAATTTCTGTTGTGTTACGGATTTAACTTTCTCTAGTGCTTCTGGTGATTGAATCAACCAAACTTTTAGTGGTTGGAAGTTGTGTGCAGTAGGTGCAGCGATAGCTGCTTGTTTGATAGCTTCTAATTTTTCGGCTTCGATAGGTTTAGAAGAAATCTTACGGCAAGAATAACGCTCTTTCGCTAATGTAGTAAAGTTCATGAATCCTCCTTATCCAGAGTTTCTTAATCCAGTTGCGATACCGTTAATCGTAACGTGGATTGTCTTTTCAAGTTCTTCTGTGTATTGGCCTTGGCGGATACGCTTAATTAATTCAATTTGAATATAGTTTAAGATATCGAAGTAAGGAAGACGATAGTCTAAGCTTCCTCTTAATGCAGGTAGATCTTGAATAAGTTCGGTGTGCTTTTCAATCTGTAGTAAGACTTTCTTTGTAAGTTGCCATTCATCTTCAATACGTTCAAATACAGAGCGTGTTTCTTCATCTTCACAAAGGTTACTGTATTGTTTTGCAATATCCATATTGGACTTAGAGAGTACCATGTCTGCATTCTCAACAATGATTTAAAGAATGCCACGTCTGATACATCTGCTGTAACTGTGCTAAGTTTTTTTCTGGATTTTGATCAATGTATTGTTGCATTGCTGAACCAATGCCATACCATCCAGGTAACATAATACGATTCTGTGACCAAGAGAATACCCATGGGATTGCGCGTAAGCCATTGATATCTGTAATTGTCTTACGTGCTGCTGGTCGAGAACCAATATTCAAACTAGATATTTCTTTGATTGGACTTGCCGCAAAGAAGTATTGGTAGAAGTGTGGGTCATTGAATACTAAATCACGATAGATTGCATTTGAGTTTTCTACAATTGGATCCATGATCGTGTAGTATTCACGCAATGTTTCTTTACTTAACACCATTGGGTTAACCATGCGGTTTAAAGTAGAGGAAATTAACATTTCTAGATTGTAGTAAGCTGAATCTCGATTGCCATATTTGTTACCGATAACTTCTCCTTGTTCAGTTAGACGGATACGGTCTTTGATTGAACCAAATGGTTGAGAAGTAATCGCATCATAGGATGGTCCTCCACCACGGCCAACTGTTCCACCACGACCGTGGAAGAATGTAATCTTCACACCGCATTCATCGCCGATAGCTGAAAGTTCACGTTGTGCTTTATATAAATGCCAACCTGAGGATAGATATCCGCCATCCTTATTGGAATCAGAGTAGCCACATAATCTCTTGATAGAATTTTTGGTCGTTTAACCACTTTCTAACAAGAGGAATATTTAAGTATGTACGCATGATTTCGTTTGCGTTCTGCAAGTCTTCGATAGTTTCAAAGAGTGGAACGATCTGCATACGACTATGCTTTCACTATCTAGTAAGCCAACTTCTTTGAGAAGGATTGCTAATTCGAACATATCAGAGATACTTTCGAGTGAGAGATAATATGTTGACGAATTACATTTTCACCCATGCGGTCTTTGAGTTCTCTTGCGGTTTTGAAGATTGCAAGTTCCTTGGATAATAGTTCTGATTTTGGTGCATGTGTTGCGGACAAGATACGTGGATCATTTATTAAAAGATCTAAAAGCAAGGCGCATTTCTTTTCTTCGTCAAGACTACTATAGTCTTGTTCGATATTTGCGGATTTCAATAGTTCAGCAACACAAGCCTCTAGAACACTAGAATCTTGACGCATATCAATACTTGCAAGATAGAAACCAAAGATTTCTGTGGCTTGTAATACTTCACTAAAGCTGCCTGCTGTTAAAAATTGCATCATCATTTTCGATGAGAGATTTTTAATCGTAAGTAAATCATTTTGGAATTGTTCAACTGTTTCATAGCAAACTTCATGATTTGTGTTCTGTGTAAAAGTTGTTATAGGTATTTTGTAGTCTTTCTAGAATATAGTGGAAAGCTTTACGATATGGTTCTTTCTCACGATATACAGATGTATCACTAGAAAGGGAAGCCATCTTTTCTACTTCAGCAGACACATGGGAGATGCTTGATGAAACTGCATAGTAGAAATACATCTCCTCAATTTTGTGGATGGGGTAGTTTAAGATTACTTCTGCTTGTGTTGTTGCAGAGATTTCCAATGTTTCAGCAGTCACGAATGGATTACCATCACGGTCACCACCAATCCACATACCCATTGTAATAGGGGTGGCTGCACTTACATCGATACCATGTTTTGCGGCTTCCTTACGATATTGAGCAGTAAGAGATGTAATTGCTGGAATTAAAGAAGTATTGTAATAGTCAGTCACATTACGAATTTCGTTTTTAACTTTTAACTTCTTTTCACGGATCATGTCTGTTTCCATGATTAATTCAATTAAACGATGAAGGTTATCATTCCACTTACGCTTATTGATAGAACCTTCTTTACAGTCACGATCTTTACGTAATAGATGATGAATTTTATTTGTTAGATCGAGCATAGACTTACGCTGAACTTGTGTAGGGTGTGCAGTGAGTACTGGTACTACATTCAAGTTCTCTAAGATTTCCTTTGCATTTTCACTCTTAGAGATAATATTCATTTGAGTGTAGAAATCTTACCTAGTAATCTTGATCAATATTATTTTGTAAGTTAACTTTGGTATGCCAGGTCTACATCTTCTGTAATATTGATTAATAAAGGTAAAACAGAGAAATATCTAGAGATGATATCTAAGTCTTCATTCGATAATGAAGTGATTAAATCTGTTAACTTATCATATTCATGATTTGCGGATAAATTTGATAATTCATCAATCAGATGGAATTTATCAGAAGGAATCATATTTTGTGTTGCGGTATTCAGAAGACTCTTGAGCATTTGAATTTCTTCTTCAATGGCAGCTATATTATTACTGTTTTCTAACTTCGGTAACATGATGATACCTCCTTTATAACGATAGAATTATAGCATTATTCCTATAGAATGGTGATATGACTTGACGAAAGTAGTGATTTCCAATCACCATTTGTTGTGCATAAAAACCACATCAAGGTGGCATAAAATACAGTTTGAAAAGTGATACATTAGCGATAGAGCTAATGTATTTTGTTTCTGTAGATATTAATTGAAGATTTATTCAACTATGCAAAGGAATTTACAATGAAATATTTTTATCAAAACGTTTATTACGCACAATTCCTATTGTCATAGGAGTTACGTTAATTACATTCAGTTTAATTTATCTTTCGCCAAGTGATCCAGCACACATGCATTTCCACCAAGCGGGAGCTCCGGCAACGGAAGAGATGGTGGAACAGTTTCGCCATGAACATCACTTGGATGAGCCTTTCTTTACGCAATATACAAACTGGTGGATATCTTCTTCAAAAGGAGACCTAGGAACTTCTATCAGGATAGTCGTCCCTATCAGAAAAGATTATAAAAGCAGCTCCATATACAATCTGATTGCAGTTAATAGTATGATTTTAACTCTGATTGTTTCAATTCCACTTGGTATCTATTGTGCATATCGTAAGAAATCATTCCTTACAAAAATTAGTGGATACAATTACGCAAGTAGGAATATCTATTCCAACATTTTATGATTGGTTTATTACTATTGTATTTATTTACTTCTGTATTCCATATCTTTTAGCGTTCTACCAAAAAGATGGTACTGGTGTTATCATGCCTGAGTTTAACCATCATGCTTGGTATGTCATTTCGATATATTAAACAGATTCAAAAGATTGCAAGTCGTGAACTAGAGAAAGATTATATTAAAGGTTTACGTGCAAGAGGGATTGGTACATTTTCAATTCTATTCCACACTGTTTTACGAAATGCGATGGTTGAAATCATTACGTTAACAGCAGTTTCTTTTGGAAGTCTTTTGAGTGGTGTTGCCTTAATTGAAACAATATTCAACTGGCCAGGTCTTGGAAAGCTCTTGGTGGATGCAGTTATTAGTAAAGATATCCCAATTATTCAAGGTGTTGTAGTTTGGCTTGTATTAGCGTATGTTGTTATTAATTTAGTGGCAGATTTATTCTATGGAATCTTTGATGCACGGATACGCTTAGGTGGTGATAGTCATGAAGCTTAATCGTAAACAATGGTTGATTATTATCATGCTTGCAGGATTACTACTATGTAGTGTTTTAATAGAAATAAGCTTTATCGAAGGTAATTTCAGAATCAAATTTAGCAATTCGTTTACAAGCACCTAGTATTCGTCACTTCTTTGGAACTGATGCTTTCGGTAGAGATGTATTTGTACGTACAATCGCAGCTGCCAATATTAGTATTCTTTCTACAATTGTGATAGTGCTTGTGGCTGGAGTGATTGGTATCTTTGTCGGTATGGTAAGTGGTTATACGGGTGGCCTTTTGGATGAAGTACTGATGGCTATCTGTGATCTATTCTTGGCATTTCCACAGATGTTAATCGCTATTGCAATTGCAGGAATATTAGGTGGTGGACTGCACAATGCGATGATAGCATTAGCAATTAGTGATTGGATGTTAGTTGCTCGTTTGGCAAGATCAGCAACTTTAAAAGAGAGGTCTGAGTTATATGTGACTGCCGCAAGGTTTGCGGGGTTAAGTGATATTGAAATACTACTGAAGCACATCCTGCCAAATATTCGTAACTTACTAATCGTGACACTCACATTAAATTTTGCGAATATGTTATTGTCCTTAGGGACTTAGCTTTTTAGGAATCGGTGTAAAAGTACCAACTCCAGAATGGGGTTCTATGATTAGTGAAGGAAGACAATATTTAACATCCGCACCATGGATTTCATTATTTCCATGTTTATTTATCTTCATCACTGTATTTTTAATAAACCAATTTGCAAAGACTGTTAGTTATCAGGAGGGGAAACAAAATGAAACGATTGATTAAAACAATATTTATAACTGCGACATTAGCAATGTCCGCATGTACACCAACACCAAAAACAGATGAAACAATGAATCGTACCATCCGCATTGGTACAGAACAGTTTACTGCATCTTTAGATTCTGCTTTAGAGTGGAATGGATGGTTTACCGTTCGTTATGGAATTGGTGAAACATTATTTAAAGTTGAAGATGATATGCAGATTAAACCATGGCTTGTATCAAATGCAGAAAATATTGATGCGAAGACATGGAAGTTAACGCTACGTGAAAATATTAAATTCTCTGATGGAACAACAATGGATGCGAAAAGTGTAGTAGATAATCTTCATCATATCGCACAAGAAAATGCGAGAGCTGCTTTCTTGCAGGGGGCGGAATATGAAATTGATGGTAACACGATCACAATTAAGACTGTGGAACCACGCGCAACGTTACTCTCTGATTTAAGTGATCCGATGTTTGTGATGTTAAATCTATCTTCTAAGGAAGATAAAGCTACAATGCCGATTGGTACAGGTCCTTATAAGGTTAAGACATTTACAGCTGACCAAGAAATTGTATTAGAACCAAATACAAACTACTGGAATGGTACTCCAAAATTAGAGGAGATTACAGTTACAAAGATGCTTGAGAAAGAAACTGCCATTCTTGCGCTCAAGAATCATGAATTAGATGCATATACAGAGATGAATCCAGAAGGAATCAAGCAACTACAGGATAGTGATGAATTTGATATTCATACAATTCCATCTAGTCGTGTATATTCTCTGTATATGAATACAGAAACACTCTCTGATATATCGCTTCGTAAAGCAATTGCAAAAGCAATTGATAAAGAGTCTATTGCAAAATACTTATTAGATGGCACAATGACGGCGACGGATGGTCCATTTACCAGTGATTCTGAGTATGCATTACCAAGTTCTAATGTAACCTCATATAATGAAACAGAAGCAAAACAAATCCTAGAGTCTGCTGGTTATGTGGACACAGATGGTGATGGTTATGTCGAAAAGGATGGTCAAAATATTTCTCTTACAATCGCATACTATAAACGTCTATCCCAAGAGGCGATTGCGACGGAATTACAGTCAGCACTAAAGAAGATTGGTATTCAATCTGAATTACAACTACATGAAGGTACTAAGTATCTAGCAAATAAAGAATATGACTTAGGATTTTATTCTATGGTTATAATGCCTACGGGTGATCCTGCATATTACCTCAATGCATTACTATCAGAAGGTGGAACTGTAAACTACTCTGGATATGATAACCATGCTATGCAGGTACTATTAAAACAGTTGAATGATTCTTATGATACAAAGGAACGCAAAGAAATCGTAAAGCAGATTGAAGAGATGTTACTAGCAAGCTACAGCATTACTTATATTGGATTTAATAACTTGATTTTCGCAACAAGAAAAGAATTAAAGAATTTCGTTCCTCATGTTACAGACTACTATCAAATTACAGTCGATTTAGAACTTCAATCATGAGCCAAGCAATTTTAGAAATAAAAAATGTGACCGCTGGATATGGTGATACAGAAGTGTTGCATGATGTTTCACTTACAGTTTATCCAGCAGAAGTCATCGGTATTGTTGGACAAAGTGGTAGTGGAAAAACAAGTTTATTAAATTGTGTTCTGCAATTAGAACCAAATCTAGAAATTACATCAGGAGAAATTTTGTATTCGAATCAAAATCTGCTTACTTTTTAAACAAAAAGAGTATCGTAGGTTATTTCAAGATGAAATAGCAAGTATCTTTCAAAATAGTAACTTTACACTTGTGCCTACAAGAAAGATATCCAGTCAGTTTTACGAAACAACAAAAGGTAGATTGACGCAAGAGGAAACTCGTCAAAAAGCATATCTTTTATTTGAGCAGTTTAAGTTGAAGAACCCTGAACGTATATTTCATAGTTATCCATTTGAATTATCCATTGGTATGGCAGCAAAGCGTATAGCAGTATCACTTGCGTTAATGAATGATCCATCTTTATTACTTTGTGATGAGCCAACCAGCGCATTAGATGTAAAGAGTGCATATGAAATGGTGCGACAACTAAAGAAACTCAAAGAAGAAAAGGGTATGACCATGGTGGTGATTACACATAACATTGCGCTAGCTGCACAGTTATGTGATCGTATTGCGGTAATGCATCAGGGATGTATTGTAGAAGTACAAGACACAAAGACTTTAATTGAAAGTCCTATGCATGCATATACAAAACAATTACTGGCTGCTTTACCAAAGACGGAGGGTTTATGGAACGGTTAATACAAGTAGAAAATATCGTGAAAAGCTTTCGTGATAAAAAACAGCAGGTATTAGCAGTTGATCATGTTTCTCTTCATCTGGATGAGGGTGAGATTGTCGGTATCATTGGTGAAAGTGGTAGTGGAAAAAGTACTATTTTACGATCTATTATCTGGGATCATTAAGCCAGATGAAGGAAAAGTAATGTTATTTGGCAAATTACTCGATTCAAAAGATCGAAGTCGCTTTCGTGATTTACAGATGATATTTCAAGATGCAAGAGCTTCTTTTGATAAGCAGTATACAATTGAACAAAGTTTAAATGAAGTGCGTAAGCATTTAAATCCAAATGCATTAGAGAATCGTTTCTTATTACAGGAAGTTGGATTAGATATATCTTTTGCAAATAAGTATCCACATGAGATGTCTGGTGGAGAGTGTCAACGTGCAGCGATAGCACGTGCACTTGCATGTGATCCAAAAGTGTTGTTGTGTGATGAAATTACAAGTGCACTAGATGTTATCACACAAGAGAAGATTTGTAGACTATTAAAACATCTATGTCATCAGCATCATATTTCTGCCATCTTTGTATCTCACGATTTACCGTTAGTGAGTAACCTTTGTGATCGTGTAATGATTATGAAGGATGGTAAAATTGTAGAAGAAGGTAAAACGAAGGATGTAATGCAAAAACCTCAACATCCTTATACAAAAGAACTATTAAGGCATATCTTAAAGATAGAAACAGCAGAATAAGTTCTGTTGTTTTTATATTTAATCTTTTATCGTGGAATTTTTCTTTTTATAGTAGAATAGAGTAAGAAAATGGAGAGACTATGAAAATCGTGCAATGTTGGCTAGAACATCCTGTTCGCAGGTTGGACCAGACTTTTACATACTTATATGAGGATGAAGATATCGAAGTCGGTAGTCGTGTAACAATTCCACTCTTAAATCGCAGTGTCGTTGGATTTGTAGAGAGTATCCAAGATACTGATGAAACAAGGGAAGAGATTGAAACACGACTTGGTTTTAAGTTGCGCTATATTCAAGATGTCAAAGACCAAGAAAGTCTGATTACAGATGAATTGCATGATTTAGCAATGTGGTTAAAGGAAACAACCTTATCGACAACAATATCTTGTTTTCAGACGATGTTACCATCGAAGTTAAAACCTTCAACAAATGACAAGATAATTGTGAAAGAGAAGTGGGTGAAACTCACAGATAAAGAAGTGAATTTAACTCCAAAGCAATTAGAAGCCTATCTTTACGCACGTGACCATCAACCGTTAACATATACAGAATTACGTAAGAATTATCCTGGACAAGCACGTGCACTTATTGAAAAAAATGCAATTCTTTTAGAAGAAAAAGAAAAAGAAGCATCAGATGATGTAAATATCAATATTGAATCTGCACTAGAGTTAACATCATTACAACAATCTGCAATGGATGAGATTAACAGTAGTCAGGATGAAGTGTATCTTTTACATGGTATTACTGGCTCTGGTAAAACAGAGGTATATTTACAACTAGCTGCACAGGCACTTTTACAACATAAGCAAGTACTTGTATTAGTGCCTGAAATTAGTTTGACACCACAGATGATTGCTCGTGTTTCATCTCGATTTGGCCATGCATTAGCAATCTATCATAGTGGCCTAAGCGACCAAGAAAAATATGAACAATACCGCAAGGTAAAGACTGGTAGAGCATCAATTGTCGTTGGTACTAGAAGTGCAGTGTTTTTACCATTCCAGAATCTAGGTTTGATTGTGATGGATGAGGAACATGATAACTCCTATAAACAAGATAACCAACCAGCATATCATTGTCGTGATGTCGCCATTTGGAGAGGACATTATCACCGTTGTAAAGTGATACTTGGCTCAGCAACTCCCTCATTAGAAAGCTACGCACGTGCTTTAAAGAATGTATATCACTTGGTCAAAATGAATGAACGCATTAATCAGAGTCTACCAAACATCCATATTGTCTCGATAAAGGATAACATCAAGAAAAATGGACACTATATCATCACAGATGATTTACAAAATAAGATACAAGAGAGATTGAACAGACATGAGCAGAGTATTCTACTCTTAAATCGCCGTGGATATGTAACACAATTACGTTGTAAGTCTTGTCAAGAAGTTGTGAAATGTCCACATTGTGATTTGGCAATGAGTTATCATCGTGATGTGAGTCGTTTAAAGTGTCATACTTGCGGAACAGAGATAGCTGTACCAAAAGAGTGCCCACATTGTCATAACCGTACTGGCTTTACCACAATGGGCTTTGGTACGGAAAAATTAGAAGCAGAGGTACATGCATTATTTCCTAATGCTAAGGTACTACGCATGGACGCGGATACAACGGGTAGAAAGAATGCACATCAAAAGATATTACAAGCATTTGGCAATCATGAAGCAGATATCTTATTAGGTACGCAGATGATAGCGAAGGGTTTGGATTATCCATATGTTACACTAGTTGGTGTAATCAATGGAGATGAGGGTTTGCAGCGAACAGACTTCCGTAGTTGCGAGATGACTTTTGATTTGTTGATGCAGGCAGGTGGAAGAAGTGGTAGAGCACAAACAGCTGGTGAGGTGGTATATCAAGTATTTGATCCAAGTCACTATGCAGTGCAATGTGCAGCAAGACAAGACTATGAAGCTTTCTTTAGAAGTGAGATGAAGTTTCGTCATGCAGGGCAATATCCACCATATACATACTTGATTGCCTTAACGATTCAAGGTCACAAAGATGATGTGGTAATGAAACAAGCAATGGCAATCAAGAACGAAATCATTGGTGACTTTAAGACAATCGGTATTATTTCGTTATTAAAGATACAAGATTTATATCGCTATCGAATCTTACTAAAGGGTAAAGACTTAGACGCGATGAGACAAGCTGTTGCAAAGTTTTTATCTACGACAAAAATTGATGTGACTGGATTACGGATTGATATTAATCCAATGTATTTAGATTAAAGGAGTTTATATGAAAGACTTATTAGAATATCGCAATGAACTATTGTGTGGTGAAAAGATTACACTTAGAGGTACAACAGCGGAGGATGAAGCAATTCTAGCAAAGTGGTGGAATGAAGAAACAATGTTGTTGGGTAATCGCTCAAGAATCGTTCCTACTTTTACGGAAGAGAATTCTTCGCTATTTCATAGTTGGTCATCAAACCAAACGAGAACTGGCTTTGGTTTAACGATAGAAAATAAACAGGGTGAAGTAGTAGGGCATATTACAGCTTTCAATCTATCGATGCCTGAGATGATTGCGACAATTGGTATCCTAGTAGGACCAGAGCATCAAGGTAAGGGCTATGGTACAGAAGCGATGCGTAAAGCGATTCGTATCTGTTTTGAAGAATTGAATGCTCATAAAGTAGAGTTAAATGTATTCTCATATAATGAAAATGCAATCAAGATGTATGAGAAGGTTGGCTTTGTATTAGAGGGTAGAAGAAGAGCTGCTTCCTACCACCATGGTCAGTTTTATGATGTTTTGACCATGGGAATTCTTCGAGAAGAGTATTTTGTAAAATAAATTAGAACTTGTGAGGGTGTCATGATTATAAGGGAATTTCTATCTGAAGAGGCTGAAGAAGTATCGAAGTTGATTGCAAAAACATTAAGAGAAGTTAATATCAAAGATTATACAATGGAATATATTGAAAATAGCATTCAAAAATTGCAGCCAAAAAATATTTTAGAACGTGCAAAATGGAATCATTTTTATGTTGCATATGAGGAAAACAAAATAATTGGCTGTGGTGCAATAGGTCCTTATTGGAATCGCGAGAATGAGAGCAGTCTGTTTACAATTTTTGTGCTTCCTGAATACCAAGGAAAAGGAATTGGTCGAAAAATCATTGAGACGCTTGAACAAGACGAATACTTCCTTCGGGCAAATAGAATCGAGATACCGGCTTCTATAACAGCAACACCTTTCTATTTGAAAATGGGTTATACATTTAAGGGAGATATTACTGAACCGGATGAAGAGATGTTAATAAGATTAGAAAAGTATCGATAAATTTTAATAAATAATAATATGTGAAGAAAAATCAAGCAATGGCAAAAATTATCAAAAATGCCGATGGAAAGCGAGATTTTTTTCTTCTTTTTATATTTTTATCTTGTATAATAATAACAAAGTGGTAGAATAGTGGTATGAAAATGGAGCAAAGTGGGGGAATATTCAGATGGTGATGTTCACAGGTGAATACAGACACAATCTAGATCCGAAAAACAGACTGATTATTCCGTCGAAATACAGAGACCAGTTAACAACAAAGATTTACGTAACTGAGTGGATGGATGGATGCTTAGCTGCATTTGCGGAAAATGAATGGAACGAGTTGGTGTCAAAGCTGAATAAGTTACCAATCACAAATAAAAAAGCCCGTGCTTTCGTACGTAGTATTTTAGGAAAGTCGGATGAATGTGGTGTGGATAATCAAGGCAGAATCTTATTACCTCAATTTCAAATCTCTGATAGAGGATTTGAAAAGGCCTGTGTCATCGTAGGCGCTTCTGATCACTTTGAAATTTGGCCAGAAAAAGTATTTGAACAATACAACGAAGAATCTATGGGTGAATTAGAAGACTTTGCAGAAGACTTAACGGAGCTCTTACAAGCATGAAGCACATATCAGTCTTATTAAAAGAAACAGTGGATTCACTCAATGTAAAAGAAGATGGCATTTATGTAGATGGAACATTAGGTAGAGGAGGACATTCTGGTTATCTGATTTCTAAATTAAAGAGTGGTCATCTATATGCGTTTGATAAAGATAGTCAAGCGATTGCGGAATCTACAGAGAACCTAAAAGATGTGTTGCCTTATATCACGATGATTCACAATGACTTTCGATCTATGAAGGAAGAACTTGCAAAAAGAGGAATTCATGAAGTGGATGGAATCATGATGGACTTAGGGGTTAGTTCTCCACAGTTCGATGATCCTACAAGAGGATTTAGTTATCGATATGATGCACGCTTAGATATGCGTATGAATCAAGAACAAGAATTAGATGCATATCAAATCGTGAATACATATTCCTTCGAAGAACTCTGCCGTATCTTACGCGAGTATGGAGAAGAGAAATTTGCAAAATCAATTGCAAGAGCAATTGAAAAGCAACGAGCAATCCAACCAATTGAAACAACATTCCAATTGGTGGATGTCATCAAGTCAGCTTTACCGGACAAGGTGTTACGTCAAAAAGGACACCCAGCTAAACAAACATTCCAAGCATTACGTATTGAAGTAAATGATGAACTTGGAGCACTGCAAAAAGGATTGGAAGAAGCACTGAGCCTATTAAAGCCTAATGGTAGATGTGCAGTCATCACATTCCATTCCTTGGAAGATCGCATGGTCAAAAATGTATTTAAGGAATATGCATCAACACCTTACATTGACCCACGCATTCCAATTAAGGCATCGGACATCAAACAAGCAGATTACAACTTAATCACAAAAAAGCCAATCACAGCTACTGATGAAGAGTTAGAAGATAATCATCGATCTCACAGTGCGAAGTTACGAGTAATAGAGAAAAAAGGAGAATAGGGGATATGGCCAAGATTGTTGAAAGAAAAAAACAGAAAAAAAATACTGCATTTTTAAATTTTTCTATATGGATGTTCATGATTTCTGCTACACTTTATTTGGCTAGTTCCATATTCTTAAGAACTTATAACAATGCCTTAAGTGCTCAGACACAACAAATGGAAGCTGATATCGTGACATTACGTACCAGAATGATGCACTAAAGGTAGAAATCTTGAACTTAGGATCAAATAACCGTGTTGACGAAATCGCAGCAAGCAACGGTCTAAGTAAGAAACAGGAGAACATTGTCACTATCACAGGTGGATCTAGCAAGACAACTGGAGATTAGAATGGCAAAAAGAAAGAAATACCGTAATGAAGTACGCCGAATATTGATTGTGACATTAGCAGCAATTATGCTGATTGCTTCTAATGTTTTTTTCGTAACCATTGGAAAGGTACATTTACGTTCTGGTACAGATTTGAGTATATACGCTGATTCTGCCAATACAGTTACTGAGACAAGTTTGGCTTTACGCGGATTTATATATGATCGTAACGGTCAAGTAATCGCACAGGATAATCGTACGTACGATATTGTTTGTGTACTATCATCTGCTCGTCAATCAATTGAAGGACAGATTGCATATGTAAAAGATAAAGAGGGTACCGCAAAGGTTCTTTCTGAAATACTAAAAATTGATTATGACAAAATTATGGGATACTTCTCTCAGGATATTTATCAGACTGAGTTAGGAATTGGTGGGCGTCGTTTATCACAAGCAACAAAGGAACTGATCGAATCCTATCATTTACCTGGCATTGAATTTACGGATTCAATTAAACGTATTTATCCAAACGGACAATTCGCATCTAACCTAGTAGGATTTGCTCAACAGGATGATAATGGTATTACCACTGGGCAGATGGGATTGGAACTATACCTTAACTCGTATCTATCTGGTACGAATGGTTCACGTACATACCAGACAGACAAAGATGGTTATCGTTTACCTGGTATGAAGGATGAAGTTGTCAGTGCTATCAATGGTGATGATGTATATCTAACACTAGATACATCCATTCAACAGACGCTTGAACAATCGATGAGTATGACCCAAAACCAATTTGGTGCAGATAACGTTTGGGGTGGTGTCATGGAGATTAAGACTGGCAAGATTTTAGCTTGGGGACAATCCAACTCTTTTGACCCAAATACTCGTGAGATTTCTGATTATACTAACACTGGTGCACAGATTCCTTATGAACCAGGTTCGACTTTAAAGACATTTACATGGGCTGCGGCTATCAATGAAGGTAAGTACAATGGATCTGAATTAACAAATGGTAATTCTTATTGTTATGGTACTGATAGCCAAAATAATCCTATCCGTGCTACTGCAGATAATAGTTTAGGTTGTGTATATAACGCATATCGATATCAATACGGTTCTGTTGATTTTGATACAGGTCTTATATACTCATTAAACTCTGTTGCAGGTACAATTCAAAATGAAGTCATTACACCTGATACAAACTTAGAGTATCTAAGAAAGTTCGGCTTCTTTAAGGATGTTGATACTGATGGCTTACCAGAAGCGACTGGTACATTAAACTTTACCTATCCATCAGATAAGCTATCCTTATCCTTTGGACAGGGTTCTACAGTAACAATGTTACAGTTGATGCAGGCATATAGTGCTGTATTCTCTGATGGCACAATGGTAAAACCATATTTCGTTGATTCGATTCGTGATGGTTACGACAATTCGAAGTATATCTATAAAGCAAACAAGACAGTCGTAGGCCATCCAATCACGAGTGATACAGCAAAACAACTACAGAGTATTCTCTATCGCGTTGTAAACGATGAAAAGGGTACTGGTCGTGGCTATCGTATTCCTGAATGTACTATTATGGGTAAGACAGGTACAACTGAATTAGCGGTAGGTGGTAGTTATCAATCTGGTAAGTATATCTATTCCTTTTATGGGTGCTTTACCTGCAGATAATCCACAAATCTTGGTATATTATGCATACCAAATTGATTCGAGTGTACCAGTGAATCAACAACCACAGGTAAACTTATTGCGTCGTATTGCGATGCAGTATGGATTTGCAGAACAGGTCGCAACAACACAAGAAACGACAGCAGAAACAGTATCTGTGTATGAGATGCCTTCATTAATCAACCATAGTCTAAGCCATGTACAGAATGTGATGTATTCTTATGGTACAGATCTATATAACCTAGGTGATGGAAGCACAGTCATCCGTCAATATCCACAGGTTGGACAATCCGTCACAACTGGACAAAAGGTATTCCTAGTAACCAATGCCAATACGATTTACATACCGAATATGCTAGGTTGGAGTAGACAGGATGTTGCAGGATTCTGGCAAGCGACGGGATTAGATGTTAACATCTCAGGTGATGAAACATCCGTTGTAACTTCACAAGATATTCCGGCTGGTTCATACATTGAAAAGGGAACCGCTATCTCGATCCACTTTGGTGGGTAGTCAGGAGTAAATATGTCAATATTTCAAATGAGTTTATATTTTGTACTGAGTCTTAGTATTGTACTAGTGACGATGCCGTTTTTGATTCAGTACCTCAAGAAGCTAAGCTTTAAACAGACAGTAAGTGAATACGCACTGGAAGATGATAAGAAAAAGGCAGGAACACCTATTATGGGTGGTATCTTGTTTATCATTGTACCAGTTGTCTTGACACTGATATTTGTGAAGGATGTATCCCAAGATTTAGATACACTTATCGTGTTACTTGCGTTTATAGGTTATGGTCTAATTGGTTTTGTGGATGATTTCTTAATCGCAGTACTTAAGAACAATGAAGGTTTAAAACCATTGCATAAGTTTTTGATGCAGGTTCTACTTGCGGTGATATTCTTCATGTTATATCGCTCTCACGCATCCTTAGAAATTACATTACCAATTACACGTATTGTATTACCACTCGGTATTGCATATTTCTTCTTAGTACTATTTATGTTTGCGGGTTCTAGTAACGCAGTGAATCTAACAGATGGTATGGATGGTCTATCTTCAGGTGTAAGTATTATTGCCTTGATTCCATATCTTGTTATTACTCTAAGACAAGAAAAGATTGGTTTAGCAATCTTCGTAGTATGTTTGATTGGTGCTTTGCTTGGTTATCTTTATTACAACAAAAAACCAGCACGTGTATTCATGGGTGATACTGGATCACTTGCTTTAGGTGGTGTGTTAGCTGCCTTAGCGATGATTACAAAGACTGAGCTACTATTAATTCTAATTGCAGGGGTACCGGTGATTGAAACACTTTGCGTGATGATTCAGATTGGTTCTGTAAAGATTAGACATAAAAAAGTATTCCCGTATACACCAATTCATTATGCATTCCGTATTAAGGGTATGCCTGAAGTTAATATTGTACGTATGTTCTGGCTTGTAGAGGCAATCTTAGCTGGAATTGGACTCTTTATTGGAATTCGTTAATCCTAGATGAAAATCTAGGATTTTTTGTATTAGAAGAGCTAAAACAAGATATAATAGTAAAAAGTATTATCCATTCAAACAGTATTTATTTATCATTTGAATGCTTTGGTAATTAGACAAACTATATACTTGAAAAACAGTATAGGATTTTGTTAAAATTTCTGTTTCAAATGGTTATTGAAAGATGTTTTTGGTATAATAACTAAGTTGTTAGGAGGAAGGCATGTCACAAAGTACTTTTGATGTGAATCATCGACTGGTTGAACTTACGATGGTTCTTAAACTACAAAAATTACAAAAAGAAGATTTGCCTACTCTTACATATGTAAATCTTGAGGATTATCTGAATCATTTATGGCGTAATAAATCACCGCGAACACTTAATCAAGCTGTGGATGTTGTGTGGAATGTGGCTGCAAATGATATTGTACGTTTCTTATCAACACAAGCTGTTATTGATGGTGCGAAGAAAAACCTTGAAGATTTTGCGGATGTCATTGGAGGGAATTAACTTATGGCAAAGAATACTACAAAGAAAAGTAAGTTAGCTGTTTTTGCGTTAGTTGTTCTATTGTTAGGTACTTTAATTGGTACAACAATACGTTCAATTATCTCTAGCTTAAATCTTGGCTTAGACTTACGTGGCGGTTTTGAAATCTTATATCAGGTAGAACCGTTGAATGAAGGTTCTACAGTTGATATGTCTGCTGTTATCAATAGTATTTCAAAGCGTATCAACGTATTGGGTGTTAGTGAACCACAGATTACAGTGGAAGGTAATAACCGTGTTCGTGTACAGATTGCGGGTGCGAAAGACCTTGAAACTGCACGTGAATTAATTGGTACAACAGCAAATCTAACATTCCGTGATGTAGATAATAATGAATTAGCTGATTCATCTATCTTACAAGAAGGTGGTGCATCTCTTGCGTATAAAGATGGTGAACCTATCGTATCTTTAAAGATTGCGGATAAAGAGAAGTTTGCGGCAATGACAAAGGCAATTGCACAAAAAGGTAATGGCGCAAACATTATGGTCGTATGGCTTGATTGGCAGGATGGCGATACATACGCTGCGGAAGCTGCGAAGGCAAAGAATGGTGAAGAGCCTAAGTATATCTCAGCTGCTTCTGTACATACTGAAATCAATGGTGACTGCGTTATCTCTGGAAATTTTACAGAGGATTCCGCAAGAACACTTGCTAACCTTATCAATTCTGGTTCCTTACCAGTCAAGTTAACTGAACTTTCCAGTAATGTTGTCTCTGCTTCTTATGGTGCAGATGCTCTACAGGTAACAGCACTTGCAGGTGTTATCGGCGTTGCGGTAGTTATGGCTGTGATGATCTTCGTATATCGTTTACCAGGTTTAATTTCATCTATCATGCTTGCATTCTATGTATGGGCTGTATTTGGAATCTACTCTTTAATGGGTGCTGTATTTACATTATCTGGTATCGGTGCACTTGTATTAGGTGTTGGTATGACTGTTGATGCGAATATCATTAACTATGAACGTATTCGTCAGGAGTTATACAAAGGTAGAAGTATTCGTGCTGCAGTTGCGGAGGGTGGTAAGTTATCCTTTGCGGCAATCTTCGATGCACAGTTTACAACATTACTTGCTGCATTAATCATGTATATCTGGGGAACAGGTACAGTTAAGGGCTTTGCTACAATGTTAATTATCACCGTTGTAATGACATTGGTTCTTAACGTAGGTTTCTCTAAGTGGTTATTAAATCTCATCGTTGACTCTGGTGTCTGCGATGGTAAGCCAGAATTATTTGCTGTTAAGAAGAGTCAAATGCCTGATGTATCTAAGGGTGAGAAGCAATTCTACACAGGTACATTCAAGTTTGATTACATGGGTAAAGCAAAGTATGCTGTAGCTGCTGGTATTTCTATTATCGTATTGTCTCTTGTGCTATGTTTTGCAAACTTAGCGAAGGGAAATGGTTTCTTAAACTTAGGTATTGACTTTGCATCAGGTACAAAGTTAACAGTTACTTCTGAACAAGTCGTAAATGTTTCTGATGTAGAAGCAGAAATGGAAACTTTAGGTTATAAGGGCTTTAGTTACCAAAGTGCTGGTGAACATACTGTTTATGCCACAACGAAGGCTTCTTTAGATAAAGAACAGTTAACAACAATCAAGAAGGCATTTGAACAAAAGTATGGTGTTGAACCTGGTGATAACATCGTTACTCCAGTGGTAGGATCTGAACTTGTAAGAAGTGCGGTTATCTTAACAGTTGTTGCTTGGATTGCAATGCTAGCATATATCACATTCCGTTATGAGTTTGACTATGCGTTTGGATGCTTGGTAGCACTTGTACATGACGTATTAATTGTTATTGCAGTGTTTGGTATCTTACGACTTGAAGTAAATATCGAATTGATTTCTGTATTACTCACCATCATCGGTTATTCTATCAATAACTCTATTATTGTGTTTGACCGTGTACGTGAAGAAGTAAACCTACGTAATCGTATCGAACCTACAGAGTATCGTTCTATCGCTAATGAAGCGATTGATGAAGCTATCAAGATGTCCTTGATGTCATCACTTACAACGATTATTCCTGTCATCTTCTTACTCATCATGGGTAGTAGTTCAATCTTTACATTCGTATTTGCGATGTTAATTGGATTAATTGCAGGTACAAGTTCATCTGTATTCGTTGCGGCTTATGTATGGTGCTTACTACGTGAGAAGTCCAAGCCAAAGCAAAAGATTACAAAACAAAAGAAAGATAAGAAAGTTAAGAAAGAACTTCTTGATGAATATACCATTTCTGGTATTAACGCTTAATGAACAATAAGCAGCGGGCATACCGCTGCTTTCTTAATTTTGAGGAGAGTGTATGTTAGATGTAAAAAGCTGTCCTATTTGATTGTGATGGTTTGATGTTTGAAACAGAACTCATCTCACAACAGATATGGAAGGACGAAGCCAATAAACTTGGATTTAGCTTACCTGAAGATTTCTTTATGAATATTACTGGTTCGGGTGGAGAGGAACTAACTCGTTATCTTTCATCCATTCCGAAGGGGATACACTTATTTGAAGTGATGAAGAAAAAGAGATTTGATATTTCTTTTTGGTCATCGATTCAAAAAGATTGTTTGAATAAGAAGGGTTTAGTGACACTCTTTCATTGGCTTAAACAAAATGGTTATCTGATTGGTATCTGTTCCAGTAGTCATCGCACGTATGTGGAAGCGTTATTGTCGACGGTATCTACACCATTAGAGTATGATGCCATTGTTGGAGGCGACATGGTAACACACGCAAAACCTGACCCTGAAATATTCTTGGTTGGTGCTAAAATATTAGGTGTAAAACCATCAGACTGTCTTGTCTTAGAAGATTCAAAACAGGGTATTACTGCCGCCAAAAGAGCAGGAATGCATTCTTGTTTTATCGAAGATACAATTAAACCAGATCATATCATGAAAGAGATGATCGAATATCAAAGCAGAAAATTTAGAAGATGTCATTCAACTCTAAAGAAATAAGTAAGGAAGAAAAGCGTATGAGCCTACAAGCATGGAGAGATGAATTTGCAAATAAAAACGTGGTGATATGGGGTTATGGTCGTGAAGGACAAGCTACGTATCGTTTTATTCGACGTTTACTTCCTGAGCAGAATTTAACAATAGTAGAATCAAAAGCTGGTCCTTCTCTAGAGAAGGCAAAGGCTGATACGATTCATACATCCTGTGCTATGCGAGGCGGATGTTGATTTAAATAGCTTTGATTTAATTCTACAGTCACCTGGTATTGTGATTCCTGACTATATTGATACGGATAAGATTACAGGGGAAGCAGAATTATTTATAAAACATTATCGTGATCATATTGTTGGCATTACTGGTACAAAGGGTAAGTCCACAACAACATCGCTTGTGGCTGCGCTTTTAAAAGAGAAGTATCAAGTATGCTTAGTTGGCAATATCGGTATTCCTTGTTTTGAAGCGATTGATGAAATGGAAGCAGGGGCTTACGCTGCTCTAGAATTATCTTGTCATCAACTAGAAATCTGTCGTTATTCGCCCCAATACGCTATCTTCTTAAATCTTTATGAAGAACACTTAGATCACTATGGAACAATGGAGAAGTATGGTATTGCAAAATCTCATATTTTTACAAACCAGATTCAAGGCGATACAGTGATCATGCATGAAGAGATGAAAGACTTCATCCAGTTATCGTTAAATACGCCATACTTAATTGGCAAGGATATTACAGCACATGGTACATCAATATGTATTCCAGGACATCAACTAGATGCATCTAATGCGAAGTTAATTGGTGAACATAACTATCGTAATCTTGCGGTTGCGTACTTTATCGCAAATAAGTTAGGTGTTAGTGATGAAAGTGTAATGAAGGCAATTGCTAGTTTTAGACCACTAGCACATCGCTTAGAAGACTTAGGAGAATATAAGGAAATTCGTTTTATCAATGATTCTATTTCCACAATTGGCCAATCCTGTATCCAGGCTTTAGAATCGATTCAAAATGTCGATACTGTACTTGTAGGTGGAATGGATCGTGGTATTGAATATGATGAAGTAGAAGACTACCTACATGCACGCAAGGGTGTCCACGTCATCTTTATGTATGCGACAGGAAAGCGTATCTATTCTGAAATGGAACAGAAAGGCTTACTAAGACCTGGACTATATCAAGTAGAAAATCTGGAAGAGGCTGTTGCTTTAGCAAAGAAACTAACGCGTCCTCATCATGCATGTGTCTTATCTCCAGCCGCAAGTTCTTATGATCATTTCAAGAACTTTGAACATCGTGGAGATGTATTTAGAAAGTTGGCATTTGAAGAATGAAGTATAACGTTATTGATGTAGACGCATCTAGTCTACAAGAAAAATATCATATTGGTCTTTTGAGTGCGAAACTGTTAAAGGCTTCATCTTTAGATGAGGAGGCTATCAATGAGTTATTTACTGCAGATACTGCATTAACAACTAGTAAGGCAGATTGTATTCAAAAGTGTTGTAAACGTCTATTACAGGCGAAAGATAATAATGAAAAAGTCATGATTGCGGGAGATTATGACGCGGATGGTATCTGCTCAACAACAATCATGAAGATGACACTAATGAAGCTAAAGATTGAACATGGTTATTACATTCCAGATCGAATGAAAGAAGGCTATGGATTATCTGCACATACTGTTGAATTAGCACATCAAAAAGGATATAGCCTAATCATCACCGTTGATAACGGTGTAAAAGCACATGCGGCAATTCAAAAAGCCAATGAACTAGGTTTAGATATTATTATTACGGATCACCATCAGATTGATGAAGAGATAGAAACTCCATACGTTGTTCATCCAAACTATATGGAAAGTGAGTATTGTTATCTTTCTGGTGCAGGTGTTGCTTTACAGATTGCACGCAATCTGATTGGGGATAATGATATTCAAACAGCGTTTGCGTGTGTTGCGGCAATTGCGGATGTCATGCCTCTATGGAAAGAAACTAGACGTATCGTAAAGCGTGGACTAGCTGTGTTAAAGCAGGGTAGACCTCGTAGTCTGATTAGTCTTTTAAATCCAGGCAGTGGAGTTGATATGACTTCATTTCATTTTCAATTGTGCCCAAAGCTCAATAGTCTTGGACGTATGAGTGATCTTGCGAATGTGAATACGATGATTCCATTCTTACTTTCAAATAATGAAGAACAGATTGCACACTATGCTGCACAAGTAAATCAGATTAATGAAAAGAGAAAAGAAATCAGTTCTTCGATAAGTGAGACGGCAATCAATATGATTGCAGATGAGAAGTTTCCAATTTTATACCAAGAAGATTTCCATGAAGGAGTGTCAGGTCTTGTGGCCGGACGTATCGTTTCACAACTACATCGACCAGTGCTTGTCATGGCTAAGAGCCATGATACGATTAAGGGCAGTGGTAGAAGTGTACCGGGATTTAATCTTTTTGATTTCTTTAAGGATTTTGAAAATTTAGCAGCTTTTGGTGGTCATGAACAAGCGGTAGGTATTTCTGTTCCTATAGATAAGTTTGAAGATTTCTATCAACAGGCACAAGAAAAGATGGCTGAAACTGGCTATGAATATATTGAACCAGTACAGGATGCAATTCGAATTGATGTAGAAGATATTAACTTTAGTAACATCATCGATATTGAATGCTTTACACCATATCCAAAAGAGATGATTGAACCAAATTTTGCGCTCGAGGGAATGAATGTTGTAGAGCGTAAAGAAACTGCGAAGATGGTGAAATATCTTATCGCAAATAGCAGTGGTGGCTTTGAAGCAGTACTCTACAAGAGTAGAAATCTAACTGCACCAATCTTGCCAAAACGTTTGATTGGGAAAAGTTATCTCATTAATAGATGGCGTAATCGCACAACCTGTCAAATGATACTCGAAGATATTGCCTGAATCTGCTATACTAAAGAATGCATATTACAAAAATTATTTTATCCGCATAGGAGGGGATTTATCATGGCATTAAAGATTGAAGATTACATTGCGTCTGTAAGAGACTTCCCAATCGAAGGAATTCTTTTTAGAGACATTACACCAATTTTAGAAAGCGGTGAAGCGTTTAGAGAAGTAACAAATCGATTATGTGAATACGCAAAGAGCGTTAACGCAGATATGATTGTTGGTCCGGAGAGTAGAGGGTTTATTTTTGGCTGCCCAGTTGCGGTTGAACTTGGATTAGGTTTTGTGCCTGTTCGTAAGCCAGGTAAGCTTCCTCGCGAGACAATTAGCTGTAAGTATGAATTAGAATATGGTTCTAATGAAGTTCACATGCACAAAGATGCAATCAAGCCAGGTCAACGTGTTGTTATTATTGATGACTTATTAGCGACTGGTGGAACAGCAAAGGCTACAGCAAAGATGATTGAACAATTGGGTGGTGTTGTAGCTGGTTTTGCGTTTGTTATCGAATTATTTGGTGAAGGAATGGATGGACGTAAAGCGCTTGAAGGCTATGACATCTATGCAATGACTCGCCTAAGCGACAAATAAAATAGAATCGAAGAGTAATCTTCGATTTTTTGCAAAATAGTAGGAGGTGAAAATATGGCTGAACGTAAAAATCCAACAGTATCGGATGTGATGAAAGAGGCAAGCAATTATATTCGATTGCCTGAAAATCTAGCTCTCATTGAAAAAGCGGCTTCGTATGCTTCTGAAAAACATGCAGGCATGTTCCGCAAGAGTGGTGAGCCATATTTTGTACACCTTGTAAATGTAGCATATATTCTTACGACACTACGTGTTGGTCCAAAGACGATAGCGGCAGGATTCTTACACGATGTGATTGAAGACTGCAATATTACACGTGAAGAGTTGGCTCAAGACTTTGACGATGAAATTGCAAGTCTGGTAGAGGCTGTTACAAAGATTGGTAATCTGAACTTTAAAGGTAAAGATGATCCAGAATATCAAGCTAGCTAACCATCGTAAGATTTTTATTGCGATGGCAAAGGACATTCGTGTCATTCTCATTAAACTTGTAGATAGACTCCATAATATGCGTACATTAGAGTTTCAGCCAGAAGCTTCACAGAAGAGAATTGCGGCAGAGACCTTGGATGTATACGCACCGATTGCGCACCGTTTAGGTATTAGTTCTATTAAGAATGAATTAGAAGATTTGTGTTTCTATTACTTGATGCCAGAAGAGTATTATCATATCGCTCATCTTGTAGAAACAAAGAAGGCAGAACGTGATGCGGCTGTTAATAAAATGATTACAGATATCTCTGCGATGTTAAAGAGTCATAAAATTAAGTTCCGTATCTTTGGTCGTTCGAAACATTTATATTCCATTTATAAGAAGATGGTACATAAACACAAACGTTTTGATGAGATTTTAGACTTATTGGCAATTCGTGTTGTATCACAGACTGAATTAGATTGTTATGAAATCCTTGGATATATTCATGCAAAATACAAGCCGATTCCAGGAAGATTAAAAGATTATATCGCTGTACCAAAACCAAATATGTATCAGTCTTTACATACAACGATTCTTGGCGAAGATGCGAAGATCTTCGAAGTACAGATTCGTACAGAAGACATGGATGCGATTGCGGAACAAGGTATTGCGGCGCATTGGCGTTATAAAGAAGGGTTCTCGCTACGACGCTAAAGCCGAACAAAAGGAAATTGAAGATAAACTAACTTGGTTTAGAGATTTTGCGCTATATAGTGAAAGTGAAACCAATACATCTGCGACAGATTATATGGAGTTATTGCAGAAGGATGTCTTTGAGGCCAATGTATATGTAATGACTCCGAAAGGAAGAGTCATTGATTTACCAGCTGGGGCTACACCAATTGACTTTGCCTATCGTATCCATACCGATGTAGGACATACGATGGTCGGTGCGATTGTGAATGATGCGATTGTCCCACTAACAACAGAACTACATACAGGTGATGTTGTAAATATCAAGACATTAAAGGGTACAGGTCCATCTGAAGACTGGCTTAAGATTGTTAAGACAGCACAAGCTCGAAATAAGATCCGTGCATATTTCTTAAAGAAGGAATCAGAGAAAGCGTGAAGAGAAGATTGAAGAAGGCGAAAAGATTTTGATAGAAGAACTTCGTAAACGCGGTGCTGATCCAAAGGAATTTATGGATCGTAAAAAGATTGATAGTATCTCAACTGGGTTCCAAGTATCTAACTACAATGATTTTATGTATGCAATTGCGGTAAAGTCGATTAACCCATCGTTAGCTGCTGAACGTTTAACAAATGTAAAACAGCGTTCAACAGAAGATGGAAATTTATCACGTGTACTCAATAAAGAGACGGTACACCGTGTTTCTAAATCAGGACTAGTCGTTCCTGGTGTTGAATCGATGAAGATGTCACTAGCACACTGTTGTTTACCAGTCTATGGTGATCAAATTATTGGTTATATCACGCGAAATGAAGGTGTTAAAGTACACCGTATAGATTGTCCTAATATTAGAAATGAGAAAAACAAAAACTCATTCATGTAATGTGGGAAGATGGTGATGCAGATCGTATGTATGATTCTGATCTCAGCATCATCTGTAATGATCGTCCACACTTACTTACGGATATTGTAAATACAATCTCGCAATGTAAGGTACAACTTGATTCAATCAATGTAACGGTGAATCATGAAACACTAACTTCAACGGTATAAAAGTATCAATGCGATTAAAGAATTTGGAGCAGATGAATAACGTCTTTGCGAATATTCGTAAAGTCGAGATCGGTACTCAGCGTTGATCGTACAACACATTAATAAATTACTTGAGAAAAGTAAGCGTAAGGGCTATAATACAACTAAATTCAGAAAGAGAGTTCTTGTTAGAAGACGATAGAGCGACAATGGTATGGTGCAAGCATTGGCGGATTCTTACAGGATTGACACTCTGGAGAAGGTATCCTGAAAATTAGTAGGGATAAACGTATTCCACGTTACGGAAAGAGCGCATGAGAAATCATGAACTAAGGTGGTACCGCGCACAAAGCGTCCTTGGATAGGGACGCTTTTATATTTGTTTAAAGGAGGGAAAAACTATGAGTTATCAAACACCACGAGGAACTTACGACATTTTACCAGATGAGATGAATCGTTGGCATCACGCAGAAGAAGTCATTCGTGAAACAACGAAAACGTTATCGTTACCGTGAGATTCGTACACCATACTTTGAAGAAACAAAAGTATTCAAGCGTGAAAATGACTCCAGTGATATGGTCAACAAGGAAATGTACACATTTGATATGGGTACACATTCCTATACATTAAGACCAGAAGGAACTGCAGGTGTTATCCGTGCATTTGATCAACATAAGCTATATGGCTCGATGGAGATGCCTGGTAGATTCTATTATCTTGGTGCGATGTTCCGTCATGAAAATCCACAAAAGGGAAGACAGAGACAGTTTACACAGTTTGGTATTGAAAATATCGGTGCTAAATCTCCAGAATTAGATGCGGAAACAATTGCGCTAGGATATGACATTGTAAAACAGATGGGTATCTCAAGTATTAAAGTATGTATTAATACACTTGGTGATGATGCATCTAGAACTGCATATCGTACAGCTCTGAAGGAATACTTCAAACCACATCTTGAAGAGTTATGCGGAGATTGTCATCGTCGTTATGAGCAGAATCCTTTACGTATTTTAGACTGTAAAGTAGACCATGATAAAGAATGCATGCATACAGCACCAAAGCTTGCGGATTACTTGAATGAAGAATCTAAGGAATACTTCAACCGTGTTCTTGCATGTTTAGATGCACTAGAGATTCCATATGAAGTGGACGATCACCTTGTAAGAGGTCTTGATTACTATACACATACAGTATTTGAAGTTGTATCCACAAGACCAGATAGTGGTGCACAGGCAACCATCTTTGCGGGTGGACGTTATGACCACTTTGTAGAATATTATGGTGGTCCTGAGATGTCAGGAATTGGTTTTGCGATTGGTATGGAACGCTTAATTAACTTAGCTGCTGAGGAAGGACATGACTTTGGAAATGAAAATCCATGTGATGTGTATGTTATCGGTTTAGGTGATGTAGGAGCATCTGTCTTAAAGACAGTGCAGCAGTTACGTCATGCTGGATATAGTGCAGAAGCCAATCTTGTGCAGCGATCACTCAAGGCACAGTTTAAGAGTGTTGATCGTAACAACGCAAGATATGTAGTGATTCTTGGTGAAGATGAAGTTAAGAACAATACAATGAATGTAAAGAATATCTCTGATAAATCACAGGTAACAATCAAACAAGATGAATTATTAGAGACACTCAAACAATGGGAGAATAAGTAATGGAAAGAACACATGAAAATGGTACTTTACGCTTAGCGAATGCTGGCGAAAAAGTTACGTTAGTTGGCTGGGTTGCAAAGCGTCGTAACCTAGGATCACTTGTATTTATTGATTTACGTGACCGTAGTGGTATCGTACAGTTAACATTTGATGAAAGTATTGCAGATGCTGTAAAGGATGTTCGCAATGAATATATCTTGCAGGTGACAGGTACAGTTGAAAAGCGTAAAGATGCTAATCCAAAGATTGCCACAGGTGAAATTGAAATTCATGTTGAATCTGTCAACATCGTTAATAGTGCAGAAACAGCACCTATTACAATTGCGGATGATACTGATACAAGTGAAGATACACGTTTGAAATATCGTTATCTCGACTTACGTCGTTCTGTATTACAGCAGAATATGATTTTACGTCATAAGGTATGCATGGTTGCTAGAAATGTGTTGGATAAACAAGGTTTCGTAGAAATTGAAACACCAATCCTAGCAAGAAGTACACCAGAAGGTGCACGTGACTACCTAGTACCATCACGTATCTATAACGGTAAGTTCTGGGCACTTCCACAATCACCACAGATTTATAAGCAGTTATTGATGATTGGTGGTATGGAAAAATACTTCCAAATTGCTAGATGTTTCCGTGATGAAGACTTACGTGCAGACCGTCAGCCTGAATTTACACAGATTGATATTGAAATGAGCTTTTGGTGATGAAGATACCATCTTTGCGGTTGTTGAGAGACTTAATGCAAAAACATCTTCAAGGAAACAAAGAACTATACATTAGAAGATCGTTTTGTGCGTGTACCATGGGCAGAATGTATGAGACGCTTTGGTACAGATAAAGCCAGATATGCGTTTTGGTAATGAAATTCAGGATATCACTGCTGTATTTGAAAATACAGAATTCCAGGTATTCAAGAATACAATTGAAAATGGTGGAATCATCAACTGTGTAAAGTTTGAAAATGCGGCAGATAAGTATAGTCGTAAGGGTCTAGAACAATTACAAGACTTTGTAAAACATGGCTTTAAAGCAAAGGCTCTTGCATACCTCAAGATGGAAAATGATGTATTAACAGGTTCTATCGCTAAGGTGTTGAGTGAAGAAGAAAAGGCGAAGCTAGTAGAGAAGTTAGGTCTTGTCAATAATGACTTAGTACTAGTGATTGCGGATACTGCAAGAATTGTACAGGCATCTTTAGGTGCACTACGTGTACGTTTAGGTCATGAGCTGAATCTTATCCCAAGTGAAGCTACTTACAAGTTCCTTTGGGTAACTGATTTCCCAATGTTCGAGTACAGCGAAGAAGACGAACGCTGGGTAGCAGCACATCATCCATTTACAGCACCAAAGGAAGAAGATGTAGATAAACTATTCACTGATCCAGGACATGTTTCTTCACGTGCTTATGACTTAGTATTAAATGGATATGAACTATTATCTGGTTCTATTCGTATTCATAGTCAAGAATTACAGGCTAAGGTATTTGAAGCGATTGGACTATCACTCGAAGATGCAAAGGCTCGCTTTGGTTTCTTCTTAGATTCTTTCCGCTATGGAACACCTCCACATGGTGGTGTAGGTATTGGTCTAGAACGTTTAATCATGGTATTAGCTGGCACAGATAACATCCGTGATGTAGTAGCGTTCCCAACAACAAATAGTTCGTTCGACTTAATGAGTGAGGCACCAAATGTTGTTGATAAGAAACAACTAGATATTTTAGGTATCGAAATTTCAAAGCAAGAAAAATAAAAGTGTCAAGACTATTCTTATTTCCCTCTGGTGCTATAATACATGTGCCGGAGGGAACATATTTTTCCTACAATATGATATAAGGGAACTCTGATTGCGTAAGATGGAGTGAAAACTCGTTACGAGCGAGGATCCAGAAGTTTTACCAAGAGTACCCACCTCTACAGAAGAGGGAACTATATCTACCTTCGGTCTTAAGTTTAGATTAAGTCAGTTTTAAAACTGGCTTTTTTTGATAGAATAGAAGGTGTTGAAGGAGGAATTCAATGATGAAGAAGTTAATGATGCTTGTTCTATGTGCATTCATGCTTGGTTGCACTCCAAAGGAACAATACAAATTAGACTATGTAACAGATGGTTCTATCTCACAGTTTACAGAGATTACAGACAAGAATCCATCCATTAAGGAGATTTCATTACCATCCGCTATTACATTCTTTGAAAATAAATATTCAGGTGTAATGGTATTTGCGAAACCTGACTCACGTTATAGTCAAAAGGCATTTGCAGTATTAAATCAAGCTGCAAAGGATGCTGGGGGTAACTGTGTATTATGTAGACGTAAGTAGAAAGTTCTACAAGACAGACGAAGAGTTTATGCAGTATCGTGAAAAAGGTTGAAGAGTTTATCGACGAAAACATGTGGAAAATCAAAGGGTGGAACATCCTCTATATTCCAGATGTTATGGCAGTAAAAAGATGGTAAAGTTGTAGATTTCCATGTTGGTGTTTTGGAAGACTATGATATCGATGTAAATCCAGAAATGACAGAAGAACAGTATCAAAAAGATTTACAACATCTACGCTGATTTAATCAAATTGGCAACTGCAAAAGATGCGGCTAAATAAAACACTGTTTTAGCCGTTGCAAGCATGTACAAAAACACGTTAAAAATAACAAAGGTACATGAAGAATAGGTGGTGTAAGTTTATGGAATTTTTGGAGTTCATTAGGATTCTTCATTTGCTGTGGATTAGTCGCTGCAATCGTAACATTCTTCTTAACAAGAAAAATATTTCGAAGCAACTTAAGAAAATCCACCAATCAATGAGAAAGATGGTTCGTGCAATGTTTATGCAAATGGGACGTAAGCCAAGTGAGGCACAGATTCGTTCCGTTATGAAATCCATGAATCAATAAAAAGAAGTCTTAGGACTTCTTTTTATATCAGTGACATAGAAATAAACAAAATGATAGCTTATTTATAAAAACAATGTTAGTCGATTGTTTTTCGTTGTCAAAAATCATGGAAAAATAGTGGAGAATAGTGTATTTATTGCGCAAAATCTCTATTATTTCATATGTTTTAGTTTTTATAATATATAGAGGTATTATGAAGGAGGACATATGAGTACTGAAAACAAAAAGTTTTCGAAAGCTATGGATGGTAATACCACAACTGCTCACGCCGCGTATGCTTTTACGGAAGTAGCCGGTATTTATCCAATTACACCGTCATCACCTAATGGCGGGAAAGAAATGTTGATGCATAGTCAACAGCAGGTCGTCTAAACGTGTTTGGAGATCGTGTTAAGGTTGTGGAAATGCAGTCTGAAGGTGGTGCTGCCGGAGCAATTCACGGTGCATTACAGGCTGGTTCTTTAGCTACAACATTTACAGCTTCACAGGGTCTATTATTAATGATCCCAAATATTTACAAGTTAAAGGGTGAAATGTTACCAGGAGTTATCCACATGGCAGCTCGTACTTTAGCTACACACACATTAAGTATCTTCGGTGATCACTCTGATATTTATGCTTGTCGCCAAACAGGTATGGTTCAGATGTGTTCCCACTCCGTACAGGACTGTATGGATCTTGCTGGTGTTGCACACTTGGTTGCGATTGACCAACGTGTACCAGTAATGCATTTCTTTGATGGTTTCCGTACATCACACGAAATCGATAAGATTGAAGTGATGGACTATGACTACTTAAGAAGCTTAATCAACCAAGAGAAGTTAGAAGAGTTCCGTGCATTAGCACTAAACCCACACACAAACCCAGTAGTTCGTGGTGGTACACAGAACGATGATATCTTCTTCCAGGCTGCAGAAGCTCAAAATAATCACTTCGCAAATATTCCAGCTGTAGTAGCTGATTATATGAAGAAGATTTCTGAGCATACAGGACGTAACTATGCACCATTTACATATGTAGGTGCTCCTGATGCTGAACGTATCATTATCGCTATGGGTTCTGTAACAGATACAATTACAGAAACAATTAACATACTCGTTAAGAGAGGCGAAAAAGTAGGTTTAATTAAGGTTTACTTATACCGTCCCATTCTCTGTTGAGTTCTTGAAGTCTGTTCTTCCAGCATCTGTTAAGAAGATTGCTGTATTGAGACCGTACAAAGGAACAGGGTGCTCGTGAACCATTATTCTTAGATGTTGTATATGCTTTACGTGATCTTAAGGATCTAACAATCATTGGTGGACGTTATGGTCTATCTTCTAAGGATACAAACCCATCTCATATCAATGGCTTATTTGAAGAATTAAAGAAGGATTCTCCAAAGGAAGAGTTCACAATTGGTATTGAAGATGACGTTACAAATCTTTCTATTGAACCAGTTGATATCACAGTAGATGCAGACTATACATCATGTATTTTCTATGGTTTAGGTTCTGATGGTACTGTAGGTGCTAACAAGTCAACAGTTAAGATTATTGGTAACAATACAGATCTTTACTCACAGGCTTACTTTGCATATGACTCAAAGAAGTCTGGTGGTGTAACACGTTCTCACTTAAGATTTGGTAAGAGCCCAATTCATAGCCCATACTACATTGATAAGGCTGACTTTATCTCTTGTTCATTAGATAGTTACTGCTTCCAGTTTGATATGGTTCGTGACCTTAAGGAAGGCGGAACATTCTTACTGAACACAACTATCCCAGCAGAAGAGATTGCAGATAGATTACCTAACCGTATCTTAGCAAGACTTGCTAGACGTCATGCGAAGTTCTATATCATTAACGCAACTAAGATTGCGCAAGATACAGGAATGGGACGTTTCACAAATACAATCTTACAGGCAGCCTTCTTCCGTCTAAATGAACAGATTATGCCATATAGCACATCCTTAGAATTAATGAAGGATTCTGCTCGTCATACATATGCTCGTAAGGGACAGGATGTTGTAGACAAGAATATCTTAGCTATTGAATCAGGTGCTTCAGGAATCGTTGAAGTAACTGTGGATCCAGCATGGGCTGACTTACAATTCGATAAGTCTGTTAAGGGTACAACTGGTGATGCATTCTTTGATGAATATGTAACACCAATCAACCACTTACAGGGTCAGGATATGCCAGTATCTTCATTCTTAAACTTTCGGTGTAACAGATGGTACATTAAATCCCTAACGTTGCATTTAAGGAAAAAGGAACAATCGCTACATCGTTCCTGAATGGGAAGCTGATAAGTGTATCCAGTGTGGTAAGTGTGGATTTGCATGTCCTCACGCTACAATCCGTTCATTCTTAATGGATGAAGAAGAAGTTGCAACAGCACAAAAGATTGCTGCTGAAAACAACGTTGAATTAACATTGAAGGATCCTTCTCCTGCATATAAAGGGAGCTAAGGAAGCTAACCTCAAGTTTCAGAATCAAGTTTCTACACAGAACTGCTAGGCTGTGGTGTATGTATTACAGTATGTCCTACTAAGGCATTATCACCAGCTGACGTTAAGACTCAGTTGGGTCAAGAGCCAGTAGCTGATTATCTATACAAGCACACACATATAAGAAGGAATATGGTAACAATAATACTGAAGGTGGTATCTCCTTGATGATGCCTTACTTCGAAGTATCTGGTTGCTGCCCAGGATGTGGTGAAGCTCCTTACTACCGTTTAGCTTCTCAGTTATTCGGTAACGATATGTTAGTTGCTAACGCTACAGGTTGCTCAATGATTTACTGCTCTGCTACTCCAACAAACCCATTCGTACAGGATGAAAATGGTGAAGGTGTTGCTTGGGCTAACTCATTATTCGAAGACAACGCTGAATACGGTTATGGTATGGCAATTGCTCAGTCATACAAGAGTGCTCGTATCCTCAAGATTATGGAAGACAACCTTGATAAGGTTGAAGCTGACTTGAAGGCATCATTCGAAGCTTATATCGCTGCTAATGATGATCGTGATGTTCAAAGAACAATCGTTAACAAGTTAGTTGAACAGGTTAAGGCTTCTTCTAACCAAGAGGTTAAGGAATTACTCAAACTTGAAAGAGACCTTGTTTCTAAGTCTGTTTGGATCATCGGTGGTGACGGATGGGCTTACGATATTGGCTACGGTGGATTAGACCACGTAATGGCGAATAACCTAGATGTAAACGTATTAGTACTTGATACTGAAGTTTACTCCAATACAGGTGGACAGTCTTCTAAGTCATCTCAGGCTTCATCAATCGCGAAGTTTGCTTCCGGTGGTAAGCAGGGTGCTAAGAAGGATATCGGTCAGATCTTCATGGAATACGGTACAGCTTATGTTGCACAGGTATCTATGGGTGCTAACCAGTCACAGACAATCAAGGCATTCAAGGAAGCTGAAAGTTACAAGGGACCATCAATTATCATCGCTTACTCACCATGCTTAGAGCACGGTATTAAGGGTGGATTGATTAACATGCCTAACGTTCAGAAGAATGCGGTTGCTTGTGGTTACACAGTTCTATACCGCTTTGACCCAAGACTTGAGAAGCCATTACAGATTGACTCTCGTACTCCAGACTTCTCCAAGTTCACAGAGTTCTTACTCAACGAAGCTCGTTACTTCAACTTACCTAAGGTATTAGGCCAAGAAGAAGCAGATAAGTTATTCGAGAAGGCTCGTAAGGATGCTGAAAAGCGTTATAAGAGACTCTTATTCAAGAAGAGAGTTCAAGACGAAGAAACTTCTGAATAATAAAACAACTAAAGACATATCCTCTTCATTTAGAGGGTATGTTTTTCTTGTTTGTAGATTCATGGTGGTATACTAAAGCAAAGTGAGGTACATATGAAACACTTTCTATTAAGAACTAGACAGGCACTCTTTAGTCCGATACAAAAAATACAGTTAAACTTACAACCTAAGATGATAAAAGGTGAACATGCATTATTAGATTTAGTGGATGTTTTAAAAGAAAAGCATCTTAATCGGTATATGGTTGTTACGACAGCTGGATTTATCAAGAGAGGAACATTACAACCATTTTTCGAAAGATTAGATCAAAGTAATATCGCTTATAGTATCTTTCAAGATGTAAAGCCAGATCCAGAGATTTCGGATGTCGAAAATCTAAAGGAATATTATATAAAAGAAGGTTGCCAAGGACTCATCTGCAATCGGTGGAGGTTCTGTCATTGATTGCTCAAAAGCTGCACTAGCTTGTGTACAAAGTAGTCATCTTGATGTAAAGACAGTATTAGAGACAGGAAGAGTATCTAAAACATTACCATTTTTTATCGCTGTACCGACGACTGCTGGTACAGGTTCTGAAGTGACTGCTGGTGCCGTTATTACAGATCCAATTAGGAAGCGTAAGTATGCGCTAAGTCATTTATTTCTCATTCCAAAGTATGCCGTTTTGGATGCTTCACTTTTGACTACATTACCACCTAAGATGACAGCTTATACAGGTATGGATGCATTGACACATGCAGTAGAAGCGTATATCAATCATTTTAATAATCGTAAGACAAACGAGTATGCGCTAGAGGCCATTCAGTCTATTTTCCAATATTTAATTCCTAGTTTTGAAGATGGCTCAAACATAACATATCGTTTAGAACTCTTAGAAGCCTCTTATAAAGCTGGCGTAGCGATTACCAATAACTATATTGGCTACGTACATGCAATAGCACATGGTATTGGGGGAATGTATCATTTACAACATGGTATGATCAATGCCATTATTTTACCGATTGTATTGGAAGAATATGGGGACACAATCACAAAGAAACTAGCTCATATTGCGGATATCGTAGGCATTGCTGGTCATACAGATCAACAAAAGGCAGAATATTTTATCAAAAAACTAAAAGAAATAAACCAAACATTAGGCATTCCAACATCAATACCAGAGATACAAGATACAGATATTCATTATCTTGCGACTGGTGCAGAGAAGGAAGGAAATCCTACATATCCAACGCCAGTTACTTGGGATGTTGAGCGTTTTGAAAAAGTCATTCGCAAGATATAGCAGGGGTATTCGGTCTAAGAAAATAAAAGGCTATGACACATAAATGTCATAGCTTATTTTAATGATTAAGCACGTCCAGAGTACTTACCATCAGCTGTGGAGATTTCGATTACTTCTCCTTCGTTGATGAATAATGGTACACGAACATTTAAGCCAGTTTCTACAGTAGCGTTCTTTGTAGCAGATGTTGCTGTGTTACCCTTAACTGCAACTTCGCACTCTGTAACCTGTAAGTTAACCTTATCTGGTAACTGTACACCTAAGATTTCTCCGTTATAAACCTGAATGTTTACCATTGAAGATTCCTTAAGGAAGTTCTTTTCCCAGTCTAAACGGCTTGCTGGAATTTCGATCTGTTCATATGTTTCTGTATCCATGAAGATTAAGTTTGCACCATCGTTATAGAGGTACTGCATTTCTCTCTTATCGATGAAAGCTTCTTCTACACGGTCAGAACCAATTAGGCTAAGTTCCTTTACTACACCTGTTCTTGGGTTTTTAACTTTAACAGCGACCTTCATCTTAGCCATAGCTGTCTTATTACGGTCAACTGTGATTGCTTGGTATAAATCACCTTCCCAAACGAAACACTGACCTGGTTTAATTTCTGTTGATTGAATCATGGTATTAACTCCTTTCAATTTCCGTTTATAATTTTCTCTTAATATTGGCTTTTTTACAACCTTTTCAACCGAAAAAAGTAAATAAATTATCTGTTCTAGCAAGTTTTAAAAATTATTCTAATTTTCAGGAAAATATAGGGCAGTTTATGAATGCTACAAATATTATGAAGTATTGACTATCGTGATGTATAAATGGTACATTTTGAACATAGATTTGGTGAGGGAATGTATGAGTTTTTGAAAAAGTCTTTCGGTTTGGACTCATTGCAATTGGTTTAATTTTGCAAGCAATAATAGTACGTAATCTATTTTTATTTTTACAGCAAATTTTGTATGGATAGAAATAGTACTACGATTACTTAGCATGATAGTTGTTATCAATATTATTAATAATTCACGTCATTTATCTGCAGATATGTTATGGATTTTATTAATTATATTATTTCCGATCCCTGGTACAGCATTGTTCCTATTGTTGGGAGCAAATTTAATAACATCTAAAACTTTTAGAGAACTAATTAAAAGTACAGCCGATTCCAAGAAATACTATGTTCAAGATGAAACAGTTTTAAAAGAGTTAGAAGAAATGGCACCTCAGATGAAAGGTGATTTTCACTATTTATCTAAGACAGAAGGATATCCAATCTATCGCAATTCTGATTTTGATTATTATCCTCTAGGAGATATTGGTTATCCTGTAATGCTAGAGGAAATGAAGAAGGCAAAGAAATTTATCTTCTTAGAGTACTTTACAATTGAAAAAGGAAACCTTTGGGAAGGTATGCATACAATCCTGAAAGAAAAAGTTTCTCAAGGCTTAGATGTACGTGTAATGTATGATGATATGGGTACAATTCACTCTCTTCCAACAAGCTATGCAAATATGCTTGAAAGTGAAGGAATCAAGTGTGTACGCTACAACAAGATTAATCCATTCTTAGGTGCAGTTATGAATCATCGTGACCATCGTAAGATAATGGTTATTGATGGCACAGTAGCATTCTCGGGTGGTATGAATTTAGCAGATGAATACATCAATCAGAAGATGGTCTTTGGCCACTGGAAAGGATAATGTAATTCGAGTTAAGGGTGAAGCAGTTTGGTCCTATACTGTACTCTTCTTAACAAACTGGAATGCGATTCGTAAAACTGATGATGATTATACAGTCTTCAAGCTAGACTCTGTTACACAGCATACAGATGGCTATATTTCCCCATATGGTGAAACACCATTTGATGGAGAAAACACAGGGCAGAATGTCTATATGAATATATTGAATCGTGCCAATGAGTATGTATACATTTGTACACCATATTTAATTATTGATACTGAATTAGAAAATGCATTAATCTTAGCAGCTAAACGTGGTGTAGATGTACGTATTATTACGCCAGGGATTCCAGATAAGAAGATCGTTTGGAATATTACAAGATCGTTCTATCGCAATCTGATCGATGGTGGCGTAAAAATCTATGAGTACACACCAGGCTTTATTCATGGAAAAGTATTTGTAGTGATGATATAGTTGCGACGGTTGGTACAATTAATCTTGATTATCGCTCTCTATATTTACATTTTGAAAATGGTACATACCTCTACGGTTCTAAGAAAGTACTAGATGTACGTGATGATATGTTAGATACCATCAGTAAGTCGCACCAGGTTCAAAAGGGTGAAATTAAGGATGGATTGTTACGTAGATTATTTATTGGTGTTGTGAAGTTATTTGCACCATTATTATAAAAATAAATGAAGATGCTATAAAGCTTAAGCATCTTCATTTTTATCAATCTTATATGTTGATTCAGTAGACTGTGTAAGTGTTTCTGATTCGTCTGGTTTTATTTCTACATACTTATAGAAATAGTATAGTGCATGTGCATAATAGGCACAGAATACTCTGTATCGTGTAAGAATTAGCACAATAAGTAAAGGAATAAACATTGCGGTAATTAATGGAATCATTGATTTAGTGATTGTATATAAAGAACTAGGGTCTTCAAGTGTAACTATAGGGATTAGAGCTGTACCACCAAAGATGGTTTTTATAATAGGGAATATGATAACTAGGGTAAAGAGAAAGGCTGCTAAGCATATCCAGATGTAGTGAATATCCATTTTAATCATATCTTTAAATGAATCAATAGCCTCTTTTATACTATGTCTGATTGCGTCTTGATATGCGTGTGGTGGGTAAGTATAGATCGCAAATGCAATAAAAATTGTTAAATAGTAAAGCACCAATTTTGGAATCAGTAATAAAAATGTATTGGAGATATAGTACTCAAATAAATTATCTAAGAATGCTATAAAAGAAGAGATACATAAGATAATTAGCCATTTCTCCTTTACGGGTTCAAAGAGATCAATTAGTTTGGTATAAGAGCCTTGTGCAATTCTATAAATTTGCATGAGGATTAGAAGCATGAAAAAAACTGCATTATAATTGAACTAATAAATGATAGAAGGAAACTTGAATGTTCAACTTCAGCAAAAGTTAAGTGGACTAATAGTACCAGTTTACAAATCATCTGAATGGCCTGGGAAAATCAGAGAGATAGAGATTAATAATTGTAAAAATAAATACAAAAAGAAAGTACTTCCAAAATACTCTTCTTCCGAATCTGATTCACATGATTATAAAATTTATTATCGACAAACATATTCGTACTCTCACTTTCTATTAATTATGAAAGTATGCCTAAATAAATCTTCTATATGATATTGTATCACTAGAAAATGGCATATATGAAAACAATTTTATAAAATTTAATGTACATTGAATATTCAAAAAAATGAATATTCATCCTATAATACTCATAGGAGTTAAACTATGGACTATAATAATCAGCTAATGAGTAAAAATGGACTTGCAGTATTAAGTCTTGCAAAAGCCCTTATAAAATATAAAGTTGGGGATAGGACACCAACTGTTACAGAGTTAAGTGAGAAACTGAATATTTCAAGAGGTACTGCACAATCTGCGCTTAAGACCTTGCAGAATAATAATGCGATTCATATTGTAAGTAAAGGACACTTAGGATCCTATGTAATTGAAAAGAATGATAAGGTTCTACTTGAACTTGCAGGAATTAATTTATTGGTAGGTGCTATGCCATTACCATACTCTAGAAAATATGAAGGGACTAGCAACAGGCATTATAACAACCATGGAAAATAAACATGGTATCCCAATGACACTTTCGTATATGAGAGGTGCTAAGAATCGAATCGCAATGATCTTAGAGAATCGTTATAATTTTGCGGTTGTGTCGAAATACGCAGCGAAAGAGTTTTTAGATGCGCATAAAGGTCAAATTGATATTGTATGTGAATTTGGAGAAGGTACTTATTGTTCGTCGCATGTTATCGTATTCCATGATTCACATATAAAAGATATTCAGGATGGTATGCGAATTGGTATCGATCGTGACTCAATTGATCAAAGTGATATGACAAAGCGTGCATGTGGAATGAAAAAAAGGTTGAATTTATTCCTGTTGAATCAAATAATCTATTGCGACTTAGTTCAAAATGGTGAGATTGATGCGGCTGTTTGGAATGAAGATGAAATTATTGATAAGATGTCAAAAATAAATTACGTACAAAAGTTACAATTGATGATAATGATGATACAAATGCAGTTATTGTAACAAATGGTAAATCACCTGAAATGACTGAACTATTAAACGTCAGATGCTTTGATGTAAAAAGAAACCTTTAACGATTCAAAAATCTTGTTATAGATGGAAATATGACACCGAGTTATTAGGTAATATAATATGAGAATACAAGATGAAAAGTTTCGTCGTATCTGTAATTTTAGGGATTTAGGTGGTTATTTTACCCGAGATGGTAAAAAGGTTAGAACAGGACTGTTATATCGTAGTTGTTACCTAGGGTGGATGAATGAAGAAGAATTACATCATTTACAAGATTTAGGGATTAAAACGGTATTAGACTTGCGTACATCATATGAAGCATTTGATGATCCGGACCCAGTTATTGAAGGAATTGAAAATTATAGAGTAAGTGGAATGCGTGACCGTAATGGCGAGGGTGTAGATTTCTCACCGTATGGGATTCATAAGATGATCATTTCAGATGATAGTGATCAAGAAACATTGCATAAACATATGGCGCAGTTATATCGGGATATGATGTTTAGGAATGAAGGTTTCATGTTTATCATTGAAATGATGAAACAGAATATAGAATTTCCAATACTATTTCATTGTGCTACTGGGAAGGATAGAACAGGTGCTATCGCAGCTCTTATGTATTTATTACTAGGTGTATCAGATAGAAGATATTATGGAGGACTATCTATTATCTAAATCAGGCATATCATGCACGTATTGAAAAGTGCATTAGAAAAAAATCAATGCAGAAATTCAAGAAGAATCCATCACTTAAACGAAATCATTATGATGGAAGCAGGTGTAGATGAACAGATGGTAGGGAAATGCTTGATGGTATATTAGATAAATACTCTAGCTATGAAGAATTCTTCTTGAAAGAATATGGTATTGATGAAGGCATGCGTGAATATATCCGTGGTATATTTCTTGAATAATTTATATTGACTATGAAAAGCGATTACAGGTATTATTGAAATATCAATATACAATATTCTGTATAATGGAGATAAGATGTTAAAAGGATAGAATCGAAATATTAAGATCGGCAGCAGTTATCAATGATACTGTTGCACAATATGTAAATAAAAGTAATAGATACATTAGAGGAAATATCACTTTGATGAGTCAAAGATGGAGATGTTTACTACATCTTGCAATGGCAGTACAACGTATTATGACAAATGGAGAAGTGGAGCATCTTGATGAATCCATTTGGAATGAAGTGAAAAAATCTTTGATACATTCAATGAAGCAAAAACAGGTCTATGCAACATCATTAGTGATGCGCCTGTACAGATTCCAGAGAGTGAAGAAAAAGTTCTTGTTAATGCATTTATGTAACTTACTTCAAAAAGAGAGCTAAAAGGAGAATTTAATTTATGAAAATTGTTGTTGGTGGACAAATTAATAAGCAAGAAATTCATGACTATATCCAAAAATATTTTGGAGAAGGAAATGTAGAACTTGCTGTAAAAAATGATTTAGATGCTGTTATGGCTATGAAAGCAGGACAGTTTGATTATTACATTGGTGCTTGTAATACAGGTGGAGGTGGTGCATTAGCAATGGCAATGGCTCTACTTGGAGCAGGGGCATGTAAAACAATTTCTATGCCTGGAAAGATTTTATCGGATCAAGAGATTATACAAGCTGTAAATGAAGGGAAAACTGCATTTGGTTTTACTTCTCAACATATGGAACAGGTTTTACCAGTTTGGTTGAAAGCTATTCAAGAAAAGAATAGCTAAGATATACCTAATTAACGAAAGGGGATAATTATAATGAGGTATTTTGTATTAGCTGCTATTGGTGCATTAGCATCTATTCTAGCGAACAGAGGTATTGCGGTATTCAATGATGGATTCCGCCCAATCGTTCCACAATTCTATGATGGACAAATTTCAAGAAAAGAATTAGCAACAATGAGTTTTGCGATTAGTTTTGGTTTAGTAATTGGATTTGCTATTCCAACATCTATCGCTGCTTCTATTATTCTAATTCACTGTATTTTACTAACAACAGATATTATTGGTACATTCTGCCCTGATTCTCTTGTTGGTACAGTAATCGCAGGTGTAGTCGGTGCTGCATACGGCGTTGCTATTTTATTAGGTTTAGAATCTATCGTTAACTTATTTGGTTCTTTACCATTTAACTTCTTAGCAAATCTAGGATCAGTATCTTCATATATTACAGCTGCATTTGCTATTTTCCCAGCAGTTGCTGTCGGTTATCAACATGGCTTCAAGAAGGGAGCAGTTGCTGGATTAATCACATTAGTTGTTTACTTATTAACAGTTAAGTTTGGTAAATTTGCTCTTGGTGAAGCAAAGGTTGCTTTAAATGGTTTTGGTATGGCTATGCTAGCAGGTATGGTTTGTCTACTAGTATTTGCTACAGGCGTTAAAGGTACAGGCGATGCAAATAGTTCATTGGTTACTACATTTGGTGATAAGGTTAAGAGAATTCGCTCTAACTGGTGGTTATTAGCTATTATGGGTGGATTAGTTGCTATGGCTACATCTTTAGGTATTGTTGCAGGTGACCCAATCTCTCTTGGACTTGTTTCCGAAGGATCATGGGCTGAAGCAGCAATGGTTGCGTTAGCACGTGCTATTGGATTTGTTCCACTTGTATTTACAACTGCTATCGTAACAGGTGTATATGGGCCAGCAGGTTCTACATTTGTATTTGTCGTAGGTCTATTATTACATGGCAATCCATTTGTGGCTGTTATTGCAGGCGCAGTTGTCATGGTAGTTGAATTAGCATTAATCAACGTATTTGCAAAGGGTATGGATAAGTTCCCTGGTATGAAGGATATGGGTGAACACATTCGTACATCTATGAATAAGGTTCTTGAAGTTGCATTAACAGTTGGTGGTGTAGTAGCGGCAGAAGCTATGGCAGCTAAATTTGTAGGTATTGCAGGATTTGGTGCACTATTTGTTGTAGGTTGCTTACTGTTGAACCGTATTTCTAAGAAACCAATAGTTGAATTAGCAGTTGGACCTGTAGCGTGCATTGTATTCGGTATCTTACTAAATATCTTATTAGTACTACAATTGATTGCATTAGCACCAGTTGCATAAATTAATATGCAAAGTGCGGTACGGGTAAATTTGCCGCGTGCCGCACTTTTCACTTTATGTATAGAAAGGGCAGAATATGAAAGTAGAACATATGCATCGACTAGCAAATTTAAATCCATTTCATTCGGTAATTCGTTCAAGACCAGTTCTAGAAGGAAATGGTCTATTATTGGGTGTAAAGAATGACTTTCATATTCAACCTACATTTATCCAAGATTTAGTAGATTCAAAAAATTATCAACTTCATACAGATTGATGCAATGGCAAACGGTGGAAGAGCAATAGATTTACAGTTAATAAATCCAATTACCGGTAATTACATGAGTGGTTCTTCTTCTGGAACAGCAATCAATGTTTTTCTTGGTATGAATGATATAGGAATTGGATCCGATGGTGGTGGCTCTGTTTTAGCACCTGCTATGTGTTTAAATTTATTTGGATTTATTTCCTATCTCATCGATAAGGAAAATATGAATCTATATTCGAAGGTATCTACCGACAACATTAAATTTCGACCATCACTTGGTTATATTACAAAAAGGATTTCAATATATTAAAAAGATATAATTAAGATGACAGTACCTTTAGAAAAAGGACAAAATTCTAAAATCTATATATCGTCAAGGGATATAACAACTTATCCATTTGAGATTGAAAAAATTAATTTTCCTGACATCTATGGCGATAGAAGAGAGAATATATCTTTCTTACAAGAAGTATTACCGAGTGTTGACTTTATCATCTCCAAAGAAGGTCCTGTTGATATAGAGGGATTTGGAGATAGTGTGTTTGGCCACTTTGATGAAAGAACTCAATTTATTCAAAGAAAATCCAAGAAAGGATTATTGCGTGTAGCGAATATGGTTGAATGCTACAGCAATATCGATTCCAGCAGATGAACTTGGTGTTAGTTATCTTGGAATCTGTGAGTCAATTCCTTCGAAAATTTCAGTGATGTTAGAGAAGATGGAAGAACTTGTGATTCCGCAGGATGAATTGATTGAACGTTATTTTAGAAATCCAGAAACATGGTTTCGGAAAGGTTATGGTGAATAAATATGAAATATCAGAATATTACATACTCACATGAGCATCCGCGTATTGATTTATCTACTGGTAAAAATGATCCGGACTGCCTATTGAATGGTTATCTTGATTGTATTGATGAATTACGGGATATTCACGCAAAAGGGGTAACGCGTTGGGTAGATTGCTCAAATCATGGTATTGGTGTTGATTGGGAAAATAATAAAAGAATATTTGAAGATGTTGGCATTGAAATTATCAACTCTACAGGATTCTACAAAACTCCATTTATGCCAGATTATGTTAGTACTGCAAGTGTAGAAGAATTGGTACAAATTATGCTAGATGATCTTAGTAAAGGTGCAAAGGTAATTGGCGAGATTGGTACAAGTAAAAATGAATGGACAAAGGATGAACATAAAGTCTTTGAAGCAGCTGTTATTGCACAAAAGGAAACGAATGCAGTTATTATTACACATACTACATTAGGTACATTGATCAAGGAACAAGTTGATTTCTTCTTAGAAAAAGGTGTGAATCCAAAGAAAGTAATTATTTCTCATGTGGCGTTATCAAATGATTTGGATGCACTTTCAGATATGCTCTACAAAAAGGATTTAATATTGCATTTGATACAATCGGAAAGACGAAATACTTACCTGATGAAACACGTATTGAATTTATAAAAACATTAGTGAAAGAAGGGTATACTACACAGCTGCTAATGTCTATGGATATTACAAGACAGAGTCATCTCAAGAAAAATGGTGGAGTAGGTTATGCATATTTACTCGATACATTTATCCCTATGCTTGAAAGGGCGGGTGTATCTCAGGAAACAATTTCTACTATAACATCAGAGAATTTCACGGAGATTTTGGAGGCTTAAATATGAAAACATATCCATTAGAATCAATTTCATTAACGGAAGCGAAACCAAAACAGTTTCAATTAATTGATGAGATTACAAAAGAGTTTCAAGGCCAAGAGTTTCTGTCTGCGGGTGACTTTGGTGTAGTACCTGGTTTAAATAAACCGGTATATGCTCAAAAAGTCGAAAGAGTGATTGCAAATTTCTTTCATGCGGAGAAGGCGTTATTACTAATTGGTTCTGGTACCGGTGCTATCCGTAGTGGTTTACAAGTGATGGCATCTCCAAATGAAGAAATATTAGTACATACATCACCAATTTATCCAACAACTGAGACAAGTTTTCTATCAATGGGACTTGTTCCTGTAAGGGCAAATTTTAATGATCTTGAAGATATAAAACAAGTTCTTAATGAACATAAGAATATACGTACTGCACTTGTTCAATACACACGTCAAGCGATTGATGATTCGTATGATATGGAAGAAGTGATTCGCACTATTAAATCCCTCAGAGATATACAAATTATTACAGATGATAACTATGCAGTAATGAAGGTTCATAAAATTGGAGTAGAACTTGGTGCAGATTTATCTGCGTTCTCCTGCTTTAAATTATTAGGGCCAGAAGGAGTTGGCGTTGTTGTTGGTAAAGCATCCTTAGTTGACGCAATCGAAAAGATGAATTATTCGGGTGGTTCAAAAGTTCAAGGGTGGCAAGCGATGGAAGTATTACGTGGTTTAACTTATGCTCCTGTTGCACTAGCGATACAAGCTGAAGTAAATGAAGAACTTGTAAGACGTCTAAATAATCATGAAGTAGAAGGTATCAAAAATGCATTCTTAGCGAATGCACAATCCAAAGTATTATTGATTGAATTTGAAGATAATATTGCAAAAGCAGTGTTGGAAGAAGCAGAGAAGTTAGGTGGTCTACCTAACCCAGTTGGAGCTGAGTCCAAATATGAAGCAGTTCCTATGTTCTATCGTGTATCTGGAACATTTAGAAAAGCAGATCCAACACTAGAAGAGAGAATGATACGTATCAATCCAAATCGAAGTGGACCAGATACGATAATACGTATTCTGAAAGAGAGTATTAGAAAGGCGAAAGATGTTTCTAGATAAGTTATGTAAAACAAATCCAAATCTTATTCAAACAGCAGTACATATGCATCAACAGAAACAGATTATGCCTGATACATATGTAGTTGATGTTGATCAGTTTATAACCAATGCAAAAGCAATTCTACAAAAAGCGAACGATCAAAATATTGAACTCTATTATATGCTAAAGCAGATTGGACGTAATCCATATCTTGCAATGGAACTAGAGAAAATTGGCTACAAAGGTGCAGTTGTTGTGGACTTCAAAGAAGCTGAAGTGATGATGAAAAATCATCTTCATATTGCACATGCAGGTCATCTAGTACAGATTCCATCAATGATGGTGAATCAGTTAGTAGAGTATGGTTGTGACTATATCACAGTTTATTCTTATGAAAAATTAGTTGAAGTTAACGAAGCTGCTAAGAAAGTGGGTACCATTCAAAAGATATGTGTACGTGTTATTGGTGAAAATGATCGTATCTATAGTGGACAAACGGCGGGTTTCTACTTAGATCAATTAGAAGAACTTGTACAAAAAGCAAAATACTTAACACATATTGAAATTGCTGGTGTTGATAACTTTCCGTGTTTTCTTTACGATGAGACAACAAAGCAGATTGAAGCACAAGAAAATCTATATACCGTCCTAAAAGCAAAGAAAATGTTGGAAGGTTTAGGTTGTCGTATTCAAAATGTGAACGCTCCTTCAGCGACATGCGTGCATACACTAGAACTGATGAAGCAGTATCCTGAGATTACTTCAGCTGAACCAGGTCATGGACTCTCTGGTACTACACCATATCATGTTGATCATGATACAGAAGAGATTCCAAGTATTCTCTATCTTTCAGAAGTAAGTCATGTATTAGATAACCATGCATATATTTATGGTGGCGGATACTATCGACGTGGACATATTCAAAATGCACTGATTGGAAATTCTTATGAAGGATTAGTAAAAGATAGTGTTATTCTTCCGGATATGGATTCTATTGATTATCATTTTGGATTGGAGAATCCACATCACATTGGTGATAGTGCGATATTATGTTTCCGTTATCAGATTTTTGTGACTCGTAGTGACGTATGTCTTGTGAAAGGAATTCATTCAGGAAGTCCTGAGATTGTAGGTGTATATGATAGTCTAGGAGGTAAGAAATGAAAAAGAGATTTATTATTATTGTCTTAGATGGGTTTGGAATTGGTGCAATGCATGATGCAGCGCAAGCAAGAGCTGGTGATGAGAAGTCAAATACACTAGCTTCAATTTTGGATGAATTCCCAGATTTAAAGTTACCTACTCTAGAAAAACTTGGTTTGATGAATGCCTTTGGTAAAGAGAGCAATTGTATGAAGTTTCAACCAAAAGCTAACTTTGGTAGAAGTGAGCTAATGCATCAAGGGTGCAGATACATTCATGGGTCATCAAGAAATCATGGGAACCAAACCAAAGAAACCGCAGTTTGTTCCTTTCCAAGAGAAAGTAGATGAAGTTGCTAAACATCTGAAAAGATGCGGGACATAAGGTTGAAATTATTAATCGTAATGGACTGCGTTATGTTGTGGTTGATGATTATGTAACTGTTGCGGATAACTTAGAAGCAGATCTAGGTATGTGCTACAACGTAACAGCACCACTTGATTACATGCCATTTTGAAAAAGAATACGAAATTGCAAAATTAGTTCGTGAAGTTTCAACTGTTGGTCGTGTCATTGTGTTTGGTGGAACTGGAAATACAATGCAGGATTTATATAACGCTGAAGAGATTCGAGAAGGAAAGTATATTGGTATCGCTTCGGCTAAATCAAAATCATATGATCAAGGGATATCAATGTCTACATCTAGGTTATGGTGTAGATAAAGAAGTACAAGCGCCTACAATACTAACAAAGAATGGTATTCCATGTACGCTTATTGGAAAGGTTGCGGATATTGTTGCAAATGATTTAGGTAAGTCTATCTCGTGTGTTCCAACACCAGAAGTTATGGAAATCACATCTAAATTCGATTCTTGAAATGGAGCAGGGATTTATCTGTACAAATGTTCAAGAGACAGATTTAGCAGGACATGCACAAAACGCTGCACGTTATGTTGAAGTCCTAAAACAAGCAGATGAAGGATTAGCTAAAATCCTTCCACATTTAACTGAGAACGATATTCTAATCGTTCAAGCAGACCATGGAAATGATCCACATATTGGCCACTCTAAACACACAAGAGAATGTGTTCCACTTTTAATCTATCGTAAAGGATTAGAAGGAGTACAAGTAGGAACACGTAAAACTATGTCTGATATGGGTGCTAGCTGTTGTGATTACTTTGGTGTAGAAGCACCACAAAAACGGTGAGTCATTTATTGAACTTATTGGTGGAAAGAACTAGGATTTTATCAATAAATGAAATACCTTACTATTTAAGAGTCTTTTATATTAGAATAGTAGGGTATTTTTATTATTCATGAGGTATTTAACTATAAGAAAAATCAAGTGAAATTTTTAAAAATAGTGAGATTTAAAAATCCAGATGAATCTCAAAAAGATCTTTGAAATCGTGAATAGAGTACAGTTAAAACAACTACATTTGTAGCCTTGACTATGTGAATGATTATTGTAGGTTGATAAATCAATTATTGAATATGATTTTTGATCATAGAGAGAGTTTGTACTAAGAAGTTTGTATATCACACGGAGAAGTTTTTCGTGCACAATGGCCTTGGGCACATCTGTGAGATTTTTCCTTGATTACGTTTTTAGTATAATAGTCATGGAAGGTCGGAGAATATTTACAGACAGTGAATACGGCTTGATACAATGCCTTGCATATATCTTGAACCGTGCTTGGATATAGGCATATGTGCAGCGTCATATTTGCCGGACTGGTATACAAGCGGATCCATTCCTGCAAAAGATATCAAATTTCCCGTGTTCTGAAATTGATTGATATCTCCGATTTCCGCAAGAATCGTCATTCCTGAAATATGAGAAATGCCAGGGATGGAAATGATAGGAGAGTTTAGCTTGTGACTGAATTCTTCTATTTTTCTTTTCCAACATACGAATCTGCTCTTCTCTGGTATTGATGATAGCGATGATAGATGTTACTTCCAAATCAATGGAGATGTTATCTTCGCCAACAGAATTCTTGGCAAGCTCTCTGATTTCTTCTGCTGGTCACTTTACATTGTCTGCCTCTTCCTTCTGTTTTGAGTGACTTTGCATGAAGAATACGAATATCTTCTAAGGCAATTGATGAAGCGCTAGGATAAGTTGATAGGAATTTCATATACGCTTTTGAATAGCGTGTCCATGAAAGTGAATTTACTTCTGGAAATACGATGTCTAGTGCTCTCTGCAGCCGATTCATATCTTGATTCTGCTGTTCTTGGAGTTGATGATAAAGACGAGTGATATCACGGAATTTACTATTTTCAATAGAACGTACAGAAATGGAACGCCAGAATCTCTTCTCACTTAACATTTCTGCTATTAGAAGCGCATCTTTTCTATCGTTCTTGGCAGATATACCAAGTCCCTTACGACGAAGGCAGGTAGCCCTCGGATTGATGTATTTGACAGTAAACTTCTTGTCGAGTAGGTAATTTGTAAGATTGATCATATAATGACCAGTATCTTCCATACCTACAGAATGTTTTCTGTGAATAAATTGTTTCGTTTTAGAATAGAGTAGATCAAATCCTTTTCGATTGTTTGTGAGAAAGAAGGGTTTGATGAGAACTTCGCCGGTAGAATCGTCGAGTACTGTAGCACAGTGCTTGAACTTACCGACATCGATACCAATGTTGATCATGTAAATGACTCCTTTCAAAATTAATATGTGATGAATACCAGTATCACCGTTTCAGAAGTATCAAAGAATATGGTGCGAAATGTGAACTCACTTCAATAAAGGAAGGGCTCATCTAACTAATAACAATTTCTATACAACGAAGCGGTCAGATAATACCTCACGTAGTCAAAGCTACAAACCTATAAGATTCTAGTACGCATTCACGATCTCAATTCTACACGGTTTCCCAGACCGATACTAATCTGGGTAAGAAAGGAGATGTATACAGATTTTGTTTAGCTGGATGAGCTTAATTTGTATATACCATTTAACTATGTCACTATTTACGCAGATGATACAACTACAGATGCAAATCCTATTGATGCTAGGCATCGGTTTTTTCTTGCGTAAAAAGGAAATTGTAACAGCTGAAATTCGCAAAGGATTATCTACACTATTAATTAATGTAGTTTTGCCAAGTACTGTAATTCTTTCTTTTATGAATGATTCCAATGTAAATTCAGATTTATTAATGGCTTGTTTAGTGGCTGTGATTATATCTGCAATCATTCAGACTATATCTATTATCGGCAGTAAATTTCTTTTCCAGAAATATGAAAAAACGGATGCTAATGTATTAACCTATGGCATGATTGTTTCAAATTCAGCATTTATTGGTATTCCTGTGATTCAAAGTATCTATGGGAGTGAAGCAATCATGTTTGCATCTGTATTCCAAATTCCAATTATTGTAACGATGTGGACAGTTGGTTTAGCCTTATTTAAACCAATTGATCCTAAACATGCTTTGAAGTCTGTGTTTAAAAATCCATCTGTTGTTGCTGTGTTAATTGGTTTTATCATTATGCTTACAGGTATTAAGTTTCCGGTATTTATTACTAAAACTATAAGTAGTATTGCAGCCTGTACAACAGCAATCTCTATGTTTGTAGTAGGATCAATCTTAGCAGAGATTGAATGGAATAACTTATTAGATAAGAAAGTCTTATTCTTCTGTTCTATACGTCTAATAGCGTATCCTTTGATTGTATTTATTGCATTATCATTCTTAAATGTTCCAACTTTAATTAAGGCGATAGCAATTATTATGACAGGCATGCCTGCGGGATCTACAGCAGCAATTCTTGCAGAGCAGTATGGATGTGATGCGAAGTTTGCAGCAAAGCTAATCCTAGTTTCTACAGTATTATCTGTGATTACGATTCCAATTCTATGTTTAGGTTTATAACAATGTAGTACAATTATCTCATCAGTAACTTTGATACTGCTTTAAATCAGTTTGATTGTTACAGCGAGGGTAATATGAATAAACATTATAATCAGTATCTTGGAGCGATTATTGGGCATGCAGTTGGTGATGCGATGGGCTTTCCTACTGAATTCTCAAAGAGGGAAGAACTATTAAAGAATCCAGTGATTGAAATGATTGATAGTCAAGATGTAGGTCAACCTGCAGGCTCTTGGTCAGATGATACTGCAATGGAAATCGCAACAATCGATTCATTTTATTCAGAAAGAAATGTTTTGATTACAAAGACATTATGGATAAATGGGTAAAGTGGATTAGTAAATCAGAATACACTCCAACAGGTGTGGCTTTTGATATTGGAAGAACATGTTTAAAGGCAATAAAGAAATATTGTAATGGTACTGCTCCCATTACAGTGTGGTTCTACATCAATAAACGAAAATGGGAATGGTTCACTCATGAGAATCTTGCCAGTTGCTTTATATGCATATTCAAAAAATCTTGACGATATATCCATTCGTAAATTAACAAATGAAGTCTCTTCATTAACGCATGCACATGAAGTAAGTAGGCTAGGTTGCTATATCTATGTGCAGTTTATAATATGCTTGTTAAAAGGATATACGAAAGAAGAAGCATACAAACATATTCAATGTTTAGACTATAGCGCTTATGATGTGCATTCTTTAAAGTTATATTCAAGAATTTTAGATGAACAAATTGAAGTTTCAAATACTGGATCAGATTAAATCCACGGGGTATATCGTTGATATCATTAGAGTGTGCAATATGGATTTTTCATGAATGCACAACATTATAAAGAAGCTATCATTGCGTCAACGAAATATTGGTGGAGATACTGACACGATAGGCGCAATTGTAGGGTCAATGGCTGGTATATATTATGGGATTTGATAGCATTCCATCTAATTGGTTAGATAAACTACAAAGAAAAGATTATCTGATCGAGCTTGTGGATAGATTTGAAAAGTCTGTAAATGAGTAGTTAACTCAATTGGTAATTAAAATGAGGATATATTTATGAAAGAAATTATTCAGAAGAAGTTAGAAGAAATTGAGAAACAAGAGCATGTAAAAATTATTTTAGCAATCGAATCTGAAGTAGAGCTGGGGTTTTGAATCAGCGGATAGTGACTACGATGTAAGATTTATTTATGTTCGTGAACCAGAAATGTATCTTTAGACTAGATACTGTTAGTGATGTAATTGAATGGCAATTAGATGAAGTATTCGATATTAGTGGATGGGATATTAAGAGCATTGCAATTATTATATAAATCAAATCCAACACTATTTGAATGGATAAATTCGCTAATTGTTTATAAGGAAACAAGAGAAGGAAGAGAATTAAGAGATATATCAAAACAATATTTTGATGTGAAGAAGAGTGTTATGCACTACTTAAATATGGCATCAAATACTTTTGATGATTATCTGCAGGATGAAAGCGTTGAGTTAAAGAAATACTTTTTATGCATTAAGACCTATTTTAGCGGCAAAGTATGCATTAGAAAATAAAAACACAACCACCTATTAAATTTAATGATTTAAAGGATATGATGCTAGAAGATAATTTAAAGACTGAAGTTAATCATTTATTGGAACTGAAGATGAAATCAAAGGAGGCTGAATATATTTCTGTTATAGAGAAATTAAATCTATATATTGAAAAAGATGAATGAAATTCATAAACATGCATATCAATTAAATGAGATGACATTCGAATGGGATATAATAAATCATTATTTTTCTTAATTTACTAAATATTAGTATATAAAATTGATTGACCAAAATGACGTTTGTAATTTTTGGTGGTAAAGATATGAGTTTGGTATTTGAAAAGTTAAAAGATACTGCAAGAACTACCTATGATACAATGAAGACCAATATAGATCAGAACCAACAAGATAGAAATTTGAAAAATCTTAGACCTATTTTTGAATCGACTTTAGTGATATAGATTTCTTTATTTCAAAGTTATTTAGAGTAACTACGATGGATAAAAACATGTAGAAAGTAAAGTATGCTAAAATGCATTAGCCATATTGATACCTACGATGGCTTAGAAGTTATTAATATTTATCGTGATAAGCTAATTATTTTTGGTTTAATATTTATCCCAAATAATGATGCAGTTAAAAATAGATACTGCAATCAAAAGCAATGCGTTTTGAAAAGTCGTACATCAATAGTTGCAGAAGTAAATCAGGAATCTCAGAGGGTCATTTGAGTATGAAATTGATTTCTAGACGTAGCTTAGAACTAACTATCACTTAGAATAATTTGATCGAGCAAGACAGATTGATAATTGTCTTGCTTTTTAATAGATATTAGTTATATAAATACATTATTTAAGATGCATTATAGTTGTTAAGTAATTCTTAAGATGATACTATATCAAAAAAAATAGCATACTTATGCTATTTTTTTGGAGGTAACTGGATGATTAGAAGAATATTAGGGTTTTTATTATCTTTATTTTTGGGACTTGGAAATGTCTTTTCCTTTGCATCTTACGTAAGCGCAGAAGAATCTGGCAAAAATCTGGTTAAATGATGATGAAACTGTAACATATGCAACGATTAATGATGCAGTAGCGGCTGGTAATACTGGCGATACGATTCATGTAAAGGTGGAACATTTGATGCTACAAATACTGCATTTAGAGATGCTGTAGTTAAATAACGATATGACACTTGAGTTTGTAGGGAATACTGTAATTTTGAGTGATAACGACTTACAAAATGGTCTTACCATTGCTAGTGGTTCACATATTAGAACTGTAAATGATTCTTCAGTAACTATGAAGGGTTTCAAAAAAAGCACTAGATTTACAAGTTGGTGCTGAAATGAAATGATGGTATTTATACTTTTGAAAAATAATGGACAGGTAAGTTTAAATGGATTTATTAATGGTTCTGCTAGAGAAAAATCTTGTAGTTAATATTACTTCAAATTCCTTTTTGGAATTGTATAAAAGATAATTTCCATGTAGAAAATGCAACTGTTAAGTTAAATGCTACTCCAATCAGAACTGATGGTGTTTATTCTCACTAGGAATCATGCCCTATGTAAGTGCAGGTAGTAATCAGGGAGCGTATAACTTTAAGAATGTATACTTCGAAGCAAGGGGAATCGCTGGATATGAAGTAGGGAAATGGAATATTGAAGATTCCTTGATTGATATTGATTATAGTGGGGATAATTCATCGGGCGGTGTTGGATATATTCAATTTAATTCCAATGTAGCTACTGGAGTTTCTACTATCAAAAATACAAAACTTAATTTAAAAAATGTTGTGTATGGATTATCTGTATTGAATGGTTCGGATACTTCCACAATGGAGTTAGATATTGATAATTCAGTTGTGACACTTGATGCAATAGGTAGTGAAATGAATTCTTCTGTTGGAAATTCAGGTATTAAAATATCGGCTGCTAAAGTAAAGATCAATGATTCGGTTATCAACTATAATAGATTAACTCCTTATGGAACGTCATTCTATATCATTGATGATGGATCACAACTTGAAGTGACGGGGGATACTGTCATTAATACACCAGCTAGCTTAGATGCTGTAGATAGTACAGAGGATAAGATTGATAATGTTGTTGCGGTACTTGCCCCTAATGATGCATATGTTGTAACAGGTGGTTCACACCTTGTAAAGTATCATAAAGATACGATAGCAGAAATTAGTACAACACCAACCAATGGTGCAGCAAATGGTAATGAAAAACTAACGTACTTCCAGTTAGCAGATCCTTCTGTAACTTCTCTATCGCCATTAAATAAAAATGGTCAACGTTATACATATGGAGTAGCAAATCCATCAAGTGATGGCAATAAGTATGTATGGGTACCAAGTGCGAAGGTTACATTTAGTTTAGGTGATAATCCTAGTGCTACATTTGCGGATGGTACAAATGCAAATAAAGAAACGGTAGCGATGCGTGGTCATACGATTGGTATGGCAGTTCGTGCAAATGATGAAGAAATACCATCATTTAGTACAACTCCAATCAGTAATGATACTACGAAGCAATTCAAGGGTTGGTTCTATAGAGATGCAACAGGCAATGTTCTTCCATTTCGATCCAAATACAACAGAAGTACTTGAAAACAATGAAATGTATTTGCGATGTGGGAAGAGGCACCATGAAGTCAACTCCAACACAGCCATCACAACTAACTACATCAGTAACACCTAAAGACAAGCGATAACACAAACATTGGATATCAGATTGGTGCATTGCTAGTAAGTTTAAGTGCTGTATTGATTTTATTGAAAAGCACGTCATCTAGTTACAAAATAATAAATTTCTATAAAGTTATCTGGTAAAATGGATAACTTTTTTTGCAAAGTATACTTGACATATAATGTAAAGTTAACTATACTTTAATTGCAAAGTAAACTTTGCGTATATATCGATATATCAGATCAGGAGTATAAAGGTGAAAAATAGAATCAAAGGAATTAAGAAAGGAACATAAGCTTTCTCAAGGTGAACTTGCGGATTTAGTTGGTACGACAAGACAGACGATTACTTCAATTGAAGTAGGGAAGTATACTGCCTCACTACCACTAGCTTATAAAATTGCGAAACAGTTTTCATTGAGTATTGAAGAAGTATTTGATTTTTTCAGAATTAGAGGAAGAGGAATAAACATGGATAAGAAACTATTAAAGGCAAAACAAGAATTACAAAAATATACAAATATTTGGGGAGTGATTGCAATATGTTCGATATTGCTTCTTGCTCTAAACGGATTAGGTTATTTGACTAGATCATATGTTGATAGTCACATTGCTAACTATATGAATGGATTTTTATACGGGACTATTTATCGTAACAATCGTGGTAGCTATATTTTATGTTGTAAAGAATTATAAAGCGATGAAGAATGAGAAAGATTTGATGCGTTTATATAACGAGATGCATGATGAAAGATGCCGTCAGATTGATTTAATGTCTAAACGTCAAGCATTTTTTTGATTGCGGAAGATTTATTGCTGGTAGTTGCTGTGATTGCAAGTTTCATAAATTCTTATCTCTTTGCTGGTATCATCATTTCAATGATTGTATTTATCTTTACTTCTATTATCTGTAAGGAATATTACAAGAGAACTTATACAGGAGAAGAGTAAGTAAACTATGGTAGTGAAGATATTATTTGTCTGTCATGGAAATATCTGTCGTTCGCCTATGGCGGAGTATATCTTTCGTAAACTAGTAAGTGATGCTGGTGTTAGTGATAAATTTGAGATAGCTTCTGCTGCAACTAGTTCGGAAGAGATATGGAATGGTAGGGGTAACCCAGTTTATCCTGCTGCAAAACAAAAACTATGCGAGCATGGCATTTATTGTGATGATAAGCGCGCTCGTCAAATTACAACTAGTGATTATGCATACTATGATTTACTAGTGGGAATGGATGAGATGAATATTCGTAATATGAAACGTGTATATCATAATGATCCAGAAGGTAAAATACATCTATTATTAGAATATACAGAAAATTGTCAAGTATTTCTGATCCATGGTATAGTGGTGATTTCGATACAGCATATCGTGAAATCGAAGAAGGTTGTATCGCATTATTTAAATATCTAACAAGTGAAAGTGGACATCTACAGTCGTAGATGTCTTTTTGTAACTGCTTACTTTTTTTAAATTTGAAAAAATATGATTTGAGTTACAAGATTTTATGCCCGTTTTATCTGTAATTTTGAGATGAAAAGGACTATAATTATAGGCGCTAATGTTTATGGGAGGTAGCTATGGAAATAGAAGTAATTCAAGATCTTATTAAGATGGATGAAGATACACGAAATAGGATCAATAATGCCCATGAATTGAAATACAAATTGAAGCAGGCAATCGAGCAGGAGAAAAAGAAACTGACTGATGAAGCTTGGGCCAATGTAGAGACACAAGTTAAATCAATGCGTGAAGAAATTCGTACGACTCATGAGAAGAAACAAGCAGAAGCGAAAGTGATGTATGAGAAGGAATCAAAGCGTATTACAGACATGTTTTATGCAAATAAAGAACGCTGGATTCAAATGATTGCGGATTATACGGTTGGAAAAAGAGAACAGGAGTAGCGAATGAGCAAATCAAGTAATGCGATTACCGCTAAGGCGAGAGCGATGCTTGCAGAACATTTGACACCTGTTGATTACGCTTCGATGTTACAGAGAAAAGACAATTGGTGATATTGCAGTATTCTTGCAAAATCATCCTCTCTATAAAGAGTCCTTGGAAGGAATTAATCCAAAGGCGATACATCGTGGACACTTAGAAGTTCTACTTCGTACAGGTGTATTCAATCGATTTGCGAAGCTGATTCGCTATGCGGATGATAATGCAAAACATTTTGGTCATATTGCTGTAATGGAAACGGAAATTGAACTCATTTTGATGAAGCTACATACATTATCTGATCAAGATAATGAAATACTACGTCAGAATATGATTTCTAAATTACCATTATATATAGGTAACTATACATCTTTTCCTTTAGAGGATTTGGCAAAGAGTTCCACATTCCAGGATGTTTTAACATTAATGAAAGGTACTTCTTATTACGATGTACTAAAGAAGTATGAGCAGAAATCATTAGAAGATGTTGATTTTATCAGTTTGGAACATTCCTTGCGTACTAGATACTATGCGGCGTGTTTAGATACGATTGAGAAGTATTCCAATAACGTGTCAAAAGATAAGATGAAGGAAATTGTTTTATCTCGTATTGAGTTAGAGAATATCGCTATCATCTATCGTTTGAAGAAGTATTTCACAGTATCAAAGGAATACGTAAAACAGATGCTTGTTAACTATTGTTGTTTCTTCCGATGAAGGATTTATATGACATGGTTGATAATGATAGTGCTGAACAAGTCATTCAACGCTTAGAGAAATCAAGATATAAAGCATATTTGTCGAATCAAAAGTTCCTTTATATTGAACACTATGCACAACGCATCAGTTTCAATATGAGTGTACATTTCATTCGTACATATACCGATCCAAATCTTGCGCTACTGGCATATGTAATATTGGCAGATATTGAGATTCAGAATGTTATAGATATCATCGAAAGCGTAAGATATCAAATTCCGCAAGAGCGCGTGAAAGCTCTGCTGATTTATTAAGAAAGGAACGCACATGGCTATTGAGAAAATGAAATTTGTCAGTGTGTGCATGGACCCAGAACATCGAGATGCGATGTTACTAGCGGGGATGAACACAGGTCTGTTACAGCCAGAGATAGCGACCAACATTATCAATGAAGATAATAATGGTAGTCTTATCAGTACGGATAATCCTTACCAGGAATATGTACAGACATTTAAGAGTATTGCACATGCAGTAGGGTGTGATTTAAACGTAAAAGAAAAGATTACATCTAGTTATACCAATGCTGAAATTGAAGCATATATCAAAGAATTAAATGAAGAGTTTGGCTTGGATTCTATCGCACAAAGTGAAACATTATCACCTGATGATGAGAAAGCTTTGAAGGAGTTAAGTCAATTAAACTTTGAAAAGATGCATGCATGTAACTATTTAAACTTTCGGTTTTGGTAGATTACCAATGGATAGTTTTAAGAAGTTATCCTTGTATCGTGAAGAAATGTTTGTATTACATCGTTTACACTCCACAGCACAGTATGTATGGCTTGTATATGTAACGAGTGATACTTACGCTGCTAAGACTTCTAAGATCTTCCAGAGTTTATTCTTTGAACCAATTACAATACCAAAGTTTGATATTCAGGAAAGAGTAGAACAGTGCCGTATTAAGATGGTGGATATGTATTCCTATTGTGTACGTCAAAGTTCTATCTGCAATATGTATCCATATGTTGCAGTGTTGGACCAGAAACAAATCCTCAGTGGATTTATGAAGGCATCTGATGTGGATGCGTATAAAGCTGCCTTTGAAGGATTACCAGTTGACTTTAGAGTGAAGGATCCAAGTGAAGTAAAAGACCTCAAGTGTCCAACACTATTAAAGAATGGTTGGTTCTTCAGACCTTTTGAATTATTCATCGAGATGTATGGTTTACCTGCATATGATGATTTTGACCCAACAATCTTTATTGGAATTACATACTGTATCTTGTTCGGTATCATGTTTGGTGATTTAGGACAAGGACTTGTGCTTGTAATTCTTGGCTTCTTATTTGAGAAGAAGGGTAAGTTATTTGGAATCGTTGGTAGAGTAGGTATTACATCAATGATCTTTGGTTTCTTATTTGGTTCCGTATTTGGACACGAAACATTATTAGATCCTATTCACCAATCCTTATTTGGTGTAAGAGATAAATTATTTGAAGTGATGGCTTCATCTAGTACGATGGTACTTCTGATTGGTGCAATTGCAATTGGTGCAGTTCTTATCTTAGTAACAATGATTATGAACATGTGGAACCGTGCTCGTAAAAAAGAATGGGCTGAATTCTGGTTCTCACAGAATGGTGTTGCTGGATTTGTATTCTATGGATTTATCATCACAGCTGCGGTATTGACTGCTGCTATGAAAGTGAATGTATTCAAGCCAATGTTTATTGTTCCATTTATTGTTGTGCCAATTATCTTATTTATGATGAAGGAAGCTTTTGCGGAGATGTTTGAAGGTCACTCATTAAAACCAGAAGGTGGTTGGGGTAACTACTTCGTTATGAACTTCTTTGAAGCATTTGAAATCTTATTGAGTTTTGTAACAAACTCCATGTCATATCTGCGTGTTGGTGGTTTCGTATTAAGCCATGCAGGCATGATGCTTGTTGTAATGACGCTTGTAAAGATGACAGGTAATGCAGGTATCGCAGTAGCGATATTTGGAAATATCTTCGTTATGGCGTTAGAAGGTTTGATTGTTGGTATTCAGACGTTACGTTTGGAATACTATGAAATGTTTAGCCGTTACTATAACGGTGGTGGAATTAAATATCAGGCATATACTGCCGAAGATGCAGAATAAAACATTTAGGAGGAGAAATTATGTTATTATCTACAAAAGAAATTTTATTACCATTAGTTGCTGTTATTTTAGTTGTTGGTCCATTATGGATTCTATTACGTAAAGGTGTTAATACTACAAATGCTAAGACAAGAATTCTTGCACAGATTGCTATCTTTGCTGGTGTGTTCTTAGTTACATTATTATTCCAAGCTCGCTCATTTACTGCTTTAGCTGAAGAGGCTACTACAACTGCTGCTACAGGTGACTTAGCAAAGGGTCTAGGATTTATCGCTGCTGCGATTTCTGTCGCTGCTTCCTGTTTAGGTGCTGGTTGGGCCGTTGCTTCTGCTGCTCCAGCTGCTATCGGTGCTGTTTCTGAAAATGGAGACAACTTCGGTCGTGCAATTATCTTCGTTGCCCTTGGTGAAGGTGTAGCGATTTACGGTTTGCTAATTTCTATCTTGATTATCAATGCACTCTAAGGAAGTTGCATGAAAGCATATTGTATTAGTGATAATACTGACACGTTGATGGGAATGCGTCTTGCTGGATTTGAAGGCATCGTATTACATGAACGCCAAGAAATATTAGATAAACTCAATCAGTTGATTGCTGATCCAAATGTTGCGATTGTCTTAATGACAACCAAGGCAATGGAACAGGTGGCTGATGTTGTCGCAAGAAAGAAATTAGTGTTACAACGTCCATTAATTACTGAGATTTCTGACCGTCATGGTTCCGCTAAGATTGGCGAAACAATTGACCGTTATATCAGTGAGGCAATTGGCGTAAAACTATAGAGGTGAGCAATGGAAGAATTTGAAGAGAAAATAATCAAATCCATTAAATCCGATATGCTGAACCAATCTACTTTGGTTGAAGAAACTGTTATGAAGGAAATTCAAATGATGCATGATGAGCAGTTGAATTACTTCATGGTAGGTCTAAAGAAGGAAACAGAAGCTTATCTTGAGAAAGAAACAAACGATTTACGTTTGAGTGCTTCCTCCCAGCTATCCCAAGAAACTTTAAAGATTAAGCATGATTTATTAAAGCTTCGTATGGATTTTATTAATCAATTGCTAGAAGGTGCTAGTAAGAAAATTGAAGACTTTGTAAAGTCTAGTCAATATAGAGATTATCTTGTAGAGAAATATTAATCTAATTAATGTTACTCCTACAGGTATCTTTACAGTTAGAAAACAAGATGAAGAATTGTTCAAAGAATTGTTAAAAGAGAAGAATATTACAGCGAATGTTCAAACAGGATATTTCCGCTTTGGTGGATTTACTTATTCTGATTTAGAAAATCGTATGGAATATCGTTGTGATTTGAGCGAGAAGCTTGAAGAAGCACGTCTTTTATTCCGTGAACATTCTGGATTCATTATTACGGAAGGAAGTGACGATCATGAGTGATGTAATTTATTCAATTAATGGTTCAGTTATTTCCGTCATCAACACAAATCTTTCTCAATGCGTGAGATGGTGTATGTTGGTGAAAAAGAACTTCTTGGTGAAGTTATCCGTGTTGATGAAGATAAGACAATGATTCAGGTATATGAATCTACAACAGGTTTAAGACCAAATGAACCAGTAAAGGGAACAGGTCATTTATTAAACGCAACACTAGGTCCTGGTATCTTACGTAATATTTATGATGGTATTCAAAGACCATTAGATGAGATTGCTAAGGAACAGGGTGCCTTCATTGCGGAAGGTAAATCTGTACCAGCACTGGACCTTGAAAAGAAGTGGAATGTTACGATGTTAGTTAAGGAAGGCGATACTGTAAAAGAAGGACAGATTTTTGCTACGACTCCTGAAACATCTTTAATTGAACATCGTTCTTTAATTCCAGTTGGTTTAAACGGTACTGTTGTAAAGGCTCTTGCAAGTGGAGAATACACAGTGAATGATGTACTACTTGTTGTAAAGAGTGACTTTGATGAATCAGAGGTTGAAGTAAAACTTATGCAGGAATGGGCGATTCGTAACCCACGTCCAATTATTAAGCGTGAGCCAATCTCTATTCCTTTAATTACAGGACAGCGTGTTATCGATACAATGTTCCCAATTGCTAAGGGTGGATCTTCTGCGATTCCTGGAGGCTTTGGTGCAGGTAAGACAATGCTACAGCACCAGATTGCCAAGTGGTGTGATGCGGATATCATCATCTATGTAGGTTGTGGTGAACGTGGTAATGAAATGACACAGGTTCTAGAAGAATTCGCAGAATTAATTGACCCTAAGTCTGGCAAGCCATTGTTAGACCGTACGGTATTAATTGCGAATACTTCAAACATGCCAGTAGCTGCACGTGAAGCATCTATCTATACAGGTGTTACTATGGCTGAATACTATCGTGATATGGGATATCATGTGGCGCTTATGGCCGACTCTACATCTCGTTGGGCTGAAGCCTTACGTGAAATTTCTGGTCGTTTGGAAGAAATGCCTGCAGAAGAAGGATTCCCAGCATACTTACCATCACGTATCGCACAGTTCTATGAACGTGCAGGTATGGTAGATGCGTTATCTGGTAAGAAGGGTTCTGTTACTTTAATCGGTGCAGTATCACCACAGGGTGGTGACTTCTCAGAGCCAGTTACACAGAATACAAAACGTTTCGTACGTAGTTTCTGGGCCTTAGATAAATCACTTGCATATATGCGTCACTATCCAGCTGTAAACTGGACAGATAGTTACTCTGAATATATCGATGATTTAACACGTTGGTATGATAAGAATGTAGCACATGACTTTATTGACTTACGTCAAGAGATGCAGTCTATTTTGCATGAAGAAGCACAGTTAATGGAAATTGTTAAGTTGATTGGTTCTGACGTATTACCTGAAGATCAAAAGTTAACACTAGAGATTGGACGTGTCGTACGTGTTGGATACCTCCAACAAAACTCTTTCCATCCAGAAGATACTTACGTTTCTCTTGAGAAACAATACAAGATGTTAAAGGTAATTCATTACTTAAGACAAGCATGTACACCATATGTTCAAAAGCATATTCCTGTATCTCTCATGACACAGACAGGTGTATTCGATGAAGTTATTAAGATGAAATATGATGTACCAAATAACAATCTAGCATTACTAGATACATACAATGAAAAGATTGATGCTGCATTAGCGTCAATTCAATAAGAGAGGAGGATTTCAATGAGTTTACAGTTATTAGGTTTAGATGAAATCCAAGGCTCTCTTGTTGCATTGGATCATGTAAAGAATGTTTCAAACGAAGAGATGGTTTCAATTCTCTTAAATAATGGCTCAAGACGTAAGGGTAGAGTTGTTGAGATTGAAGGGGAACGTGCCATCATTCAGGTGTTTGAAGGAACAGATGGATTAGGTAAAACAAACACAAAGACAAAGTTATTAGGACATCCAATGGTATTAGGTGTATCCAAAGAAATTCTTGGCCGTACATTTAATGGTGTAGGTGATCCAATTGATAACCTTGGACCTGTATACATCAATAAATATGAAGATGTAAATGGTAAACCTTTAAACCCTGTTTCTCGTGAATATCCACGTAACTACATCAATACAGGTATCTCTGCGATTGATGGATTAAATACTTTAATTCGTGGACAGAAATTACCTATTTTCTCTGGTTCAGGTTTACCACATGATAAACTTGCTAGCCAGATTGTTAGACAAGCATCACTTACAGGACAAGATGCGGAAAACTTCTGTATCGTGTTTGGTGCAATGGGTGTTAAGAATGACGTAGCGGATACATTTAGACGTTCTTTTGAAGAGACTGGTGTAATGGATAAGGTATGTATGTTTATTAACTTATCTGATGACCCAATTCTTGAAAGAATTATGACGCCACGTTGTGCATTAACAGCAGCTGAATATCTTGCGTATGAATGTGATATGAACGTTCTAGTCATCTTGACAGATATGACAGCGTATTGTGAAGCTGTGCGTGAGTTCTCATCCTCGAAGGGTGAAATTCCTTCTCGTAAGGGTTTCCCAGGATACATGTATTCTGATTTGGCTTCTCTATATGAAAGAGCAGGTATCGTCAAAGGTGGAAAGGGGTCTGTTACACAGATTCCTATCTTAACGATGCCTAACGATGATATTACTCACCCAGTACCTGACTTAACAGGATATATTACTGAAGGTCAGATAGTATTAGACCGTGACTTATATCTCAATAACATTAATCCACCAATCGGTATTCTTTCATCACTATCTCGTTTGATGAAGGATGGTATTGGTGAAGGTTATACAAGAGCAGACCACCAGGATGTTGCAAACCAGTTATTCGCATGTTATGCAAAAGTGCAGGACGCAAGATCTTTAGCAAGTGTTATTGGTGAAGACGAATTATCTCCACTTGATAAGCAATATATTGCGTTTGGTAAGAGATTTGAATCTATCTTCTTAGGCCAGGGTTATCGTATGAATCGTTCCATGAAGGAAACACTTGGACTTGGTTGGGCATTACTATCCTTACTTCCTAAGGAAGCGTTAGATCGTCTTGATCCTAAGATTATTGAATCTAACTATGATAGTGAACATGCTGAGCATACGATTCAGTTAATTATCAAAGGAGAAAGAGTAGTTATGGCAGCGCAGGCAGTTGCGACAAAGGGTAATCTTATCAAAGCCCGCAAGTCCCTGGCTCTTGCTCAAAACGGCTTTGAACTAATGGATCGTAAGCGTAATATCTTGATACGTGAAATGATGTCTCAGGTAGAGAAGGTAAAGGTTCTACGTGAACAGATTACTAGTGCTTACCAAACTGGGTACTACTTACTACAACAGGCAAATATGTCCAGTGGTATGATTACCGCTATTACAGAACATATTAAAGTTGATGATTCGATTAAACTTACCTATCGTAGTGTTATGGGTGTCGAAGTGCCAAATATCATCTATCATGAGCCTGAGAGTATGGAAGTGCCATATGGATTGGAGGGTACATCATCACGAATCGACGAAGCGTACATCCAATTTCAGAAAGTAAAGCAGATTACATTGGTACTAGCGGAAGTAGATAACTCTATCTATCGTCTAGCAAATGCAATCTCCAAAACACAAAAACGTGCAAATGCTTTAAAGAATGTTGTGATACCTCGTTATCAATCATCGATTAAAGAAATGACGGAATCTTTGGAAGAAAAAGAACGTGAAGAATTCTCACGTATGAAAGTCATCAAAGCACAGAAAGAGAATTAGGGAAGGTCATATGACCTTCCTTTTCCTATAAAAAATCAACCCTATGTTTCCATAGAGTTGATTGTGGTTGTTATCTAGGACCGCCAAATCCACCTTGTCCGCTTGGACCTCCGCCACCTTCCATCATAGAGTTGGTAATTGATGTGACCTGTGTTCCATTAACAATAACTGTTCCACCATTTAATGAGGCAGTTAAGTCATAGTCGAATGCGAATTGAGCTGTGATATTGATATAACCACCGTTGATTGTTAATGTACCATTTGCATCAAGGGCATCTGTATCACCCTCAGCCATTGTGATATCTAAGTTACCACCATTGATTTCAATCTGTACATCATAGTTTGTTGCTTTTTCTGATGCGTTGATACCATCATCTGTAGCGTAGATTTTGATTGTACCATCATTGATTTGTACATATGTACCTTCGATACCTTCAACACTATTGATGTCAAATGTACCACCATCAATCTCTGTGATAGTTGTACCTTGGATACCATCATCTTCAGAGTTGATTGTAAAGTTACCACCAGCGATATATACATATCCTGTTGTTAAATCATCTTCATTTTCAGAATGGAAGCCATCCTTTGTTGCGTTGATGTTGAATGTTCCATCTGCTACACGAATACTGTTAAGAGCTTTGAATCCGTGCTTTGTTGTATTTACGTTATATGTACCACCAGTAACCTTTAAGTCGTTATTGGAAGCAACACCATTTGCAGAAGAATCGATATTTAATGTACCTAAACCATTTAGAGTAATATTTGTTTTTGCAAAGATTACCGCATCAATATCATCTCCATTGTCTTCTGTAAATTCACCAGTAACCGTTAGGTTATTTGTAGAGTTCTGTGTTGTTGTTACATATACGTTCTTAGCGTTAACTGTATATACAGCAGGCTTGTTCGTATTTGTGATGGATACGTTATCAAATACGAGATGTACTTCCGCATCGGCTGAAGCGTTAACGATTACCGTGGAATTCTTTGCTGAACCGGTAATAACATAAGTACCGGCTGCATCGATAGTAACATCCTTACCATCTTCTAAAGTTATCTTCTTTGCGTTAGTTGTATCGACAGTCTGTGTAGATCTGTTTGTGTAAACATATTTGTTGTATCTAAAGGAGAATTCTTTGAATAGTTAAGAGTAGTATTCTTTCCTGTAGTCGCTGTTGTTGAAGTATTTGCAGTTGTAGCAGGGGTAGTAGTGACTGTCCCGTTATCTGCTTGCTTATTGCAACCGGCTACTGCTAAGCCAAGTGCTACGATTGGCACAATTGCTATTCTTTGATATAGTTTTGTTCCGTTCATTTCTGTTAACCTCCTTTGGTTGCTTTTTAATATATCGGTGGAATGTGAACATCATATGAACAAGCCGTGATAGTTTTCTAAATATAGCGTGCTATATAAAATCTTTGTTAAGATTGTAAATCAATCTGTTTCATTGTGATAGAGTAGGCAAAATAGTATAATTAGTACATATTGATAAGCATTATTTTTAAAGAAGGAGTAAGCGATGAGAATTGGATTTTTAACAAATGTATATCCGTTTAAAAAACAAAGTCAGATTTCATCCTTCTATCAATGGTTAAAAGTAAAGCAACAAGATGTAATCTTGATTGCTTGTCATAGTGAAGGATATCACTATGATAAGAAACTTAAAAATTCTAACATCACCATTTCAGAATTTGAATGATGTGATGGAGTTAGGAGAGTATCATTTTGATGTTTTACAAGCTACATTTGATGATCCGCTTATTGATCTCTGTAAGATACAGTTAAAAACTTCCAGTATTTAGAAAAGAAATTGCTTCAAAAATAAGTTTGAAGATATATTCAATCATTATCAGGATGCTTTAGAAACGTATTATATTCGTAGTGTAGACTTACAGAAGAAATACGCAAAGTTAATGATACAAATCAATCCAAATTTAACGAAAGAAATTAAGGTTACATTAGATGATTATGTACAGTATGGCTTAAGAAAAGGTATTACAATTAGCAAAGAACAGTTACATAGCTTTGAAGAACATATTGATTCTGAGCAGTTGTACCAAAGATGTTTACGCAAACTATCCTTAAAAGATAGAACGATTTATGAAATGCGTAAATGGTTAAAAGAAACTGAACTTGCAGATTATCAAGAAGTAAATGTTTTGATTGATAAGCTAGTTAAAAAAGATTATCTGGATGATGAAAAATTATGTATGGAACAAATACAAGCATTATCTAATAGCTTATTCGGGCCAAAGCAAATTATCTCCAAGTTAAAACAACGAGGCATAAAGGAAGATTGTATTCTTGCATGCATGGAACAGTCGAAATTAAAGGAATATGAATATGCACTAGCATATGCTACGAAGACTTTAAAACAAAATCAAAAGTCATCTGTCACAAAGACGAAGAATACGATTCGTAATAAACTAATGACAAGAGGTTATTCAAACAGTACAATCGAAAAAGTTGTATCGGAGTTAGATTATTCCTCAAATAAAGAAAATGAAGATGTACTATTAGAAAAGTTAATTAAGAAAGCTATCAAACGATATGAGAGAAAATATCGAGGATATGATTTGAAGACACGTATCTATCGCTATTGTTTTAACACAAGGATTTCATGGTGAGGATATAAGTGCATACATGGATAGAATGGAGTGGATCTATGACGAAATTAGTGAATTTGAAGTTGGTAAAAGATACGTTTTGCCACTATTAATAAAAGATGTAAAGAATGGTACAACAAATAAAGGTGCTCAATACTTATCTCTTGTAGTACAGGATAGTTCGGGTACGATTGATGGTAAATTTTGGGATGTGAAACAAGAGGACAAAGATATTGTGCAAGTTGGTTTAGTACAGAAGTAAGCTTTGAAGTATTAGACTACAACCATAATTTACAGATACGTATCAATCGCATTCAGCCTTTAGATCAATCAACAGTGAATATGAGTGACTTTGTAATCTCAAGTGCACAGAGTGAAGAAGAACGTAGTCATAAACTTCATGAAATTCTTGATTCCATTCAGAATGAAGTATACCGCAAGTTAGTAAAAGGAATGTTAATCCATGCAGGAAGAAAGTTTATAGAATATCCTGCTGCTTCGCAAATTCACCATAATTATTTAGGTGGTTTAAGCGAACATTCCATTAGTATGGTTGAAGTATGTCAGATGTTATGCCAGCACTACCCACAGTTGGATTATGATTTACTAGTTTCTGGTGCATTAATGCATGATATTGGTAAGACTGCTGAAATGAGTGGAGCGATTGCAACGGAGTATACCTTAGAAGGAAAACTAGAAGGTCATATTTCTATTGCAAATGGTTGGTTAACAGAAGTAGCAGCTAAGGAACATCTAGAAGACTGTGAAGAGACAATCTTCTTACATCATATGATTCTTTCTCATCATGGTAAGATGGAATTTGGTTCTCCAGTATTGCCAAAACTACAGGAAGCAGAAGTGTTATATCTAGTCGATAATCTAGATGCGCGATTAAATATGTTGAGTCAGGCTTTCGCATCGATTAAGCCAGGCACATGGACACCAAAATTATTTGCGTTAGAAAATCGTCAATTTTATAAGCCGAAAGGAAAGGAATAAACATGGATTTACGTTTAGTAGCAGTTCAAATTGTTCGTAAAGCATTAACTGCAGTAGGCCGTGGCGGTTCCTTACCAGGACGGTTAGCACTAAAGATGGATCCTCACTTCATTGAGAAATTCCATATGCCAAAACATGTGATTCTTGTGACAGGGACAAATGGTAAGACAACGACATCAAACCTTATTGCAAGATCACTCATGCAAGCAGGTTTAAAGGTAATTAATAACAGTCGTGGTGATAACTTGAATGTAGGTATCGCAACATTACTAGCGGCCAATTCTGATTCAAACTTTAATGTTCAAGCTGACGTTGCTGTAATTGAAGTTGATGAATTGACATTATATCGTCAATTTAAAGCACTACGACCAACAGCACTTGTCGTCAATAACTTCTTCCGCGATCAGTTAGATCGAGCAGGAGAGATGGAAACTATCATTCGCAAGATTGAAGAAATAACAGAAGATTTCGAAGGGGATCTTATCATGAATGGTGATGACCCTAATGTTGTTCGTATTGCCAATCATGCAAAGAAAGCAAAAGTTCATTTTTTCTCGGTTGGTGAAAATGAAGTATCACAAAAGACTACCAACGAAGCTAGTGAAGGTAAGTTCTGTCCAGATTGTGGTGCACGCCTAGTGTATGACTATTATCAGTATTCCCACATCGGAAGATTTGTATGTCCATCTTGTCAATTCGGTAAGATTTCTCCATATACGTATGTCTCAGAAATCGATTACCAGAATCAGACCTTCACAGTAGATGGTATTAAGTATCATTCGTTTATGAATACAATCTATGCAATCTATAACTGTGCAGTTGTATTAACTGTGATGCGTTTGTTAGGCTTAGATCTACAAGCGGCGAATACGGTATTTAAGACATTCTCTATGAAGGAAGGTCGTAATGAAGTGTTCGCACTAAGTAAGCCATCTGTATTGAATCTGATGAAGAATCCAACTGGAGCTAATGAAGTAATGAAGTATATTGTCAGTCAAGCAGGTGATAAGAATATCGCTATCTTCTTGAATGATAACGATCAAGACGGAAGGGATATCAGTTGGATTTGGGATGCACATTTTGAGCGATTAAACAAAGAGGATATTCATACGATTATATGTTCAGGGACACGTGCTTATGATATGGCTTACGCTTGAAATATGAAGGCTTAGAAGATCATATTCAAGTGATTGAAAACTTTGAAGAGGTAATCAAGTATCTCGATAAAGCAGATAAGGATAGTTATATTCTTTCTACATATACTGCCTTACATGTTGTACGTAGTATCTTGAAGAAGGAGGCACGATAGTCATGGATTTGAAGATTTTATGGATGTATCATGACCTCATGGACCTTTATGGTGATAAAGGAAATATAGAGACACTACGTTATCGCGCAAGTAAGCGTGGGATAGATGTCGTTGTTGATACTTGTACATTACAAGAAGAAAGAAATATTGAAGATTATGATATTTTCTTCTTGGGTGGAGGAGCAGATAAAGAGCAGACACTGATCTATAAAGATTTACTAGCACGCAAAGAATCTATTTTAAAGGCAAAGCAAAGTGGTACAACATTCTTATTAATTTGTGGTGGTTATCAATTATTTGGTCAATACTATTTAGACCAGGATGGTCAAAAGATTGATGGTTTAGGCATCTATGATTACTATACAGAAAGTAGTGATCGTGATCATCGCTGTATTGGTAATATTGTTGTAGAAGCGAACATTCATGATAAAAACGTAACTGTAGTCGGATTTGAAAACCATGGCGGCCAAACTAAAGCAGTATCCAATCCATTTGGTAAAGTACTTGTCGGACATGGAAATACATTCGATAGTGGTTTTGAAGGCTATATGGATGTACAGACTATCGCAACTTACATGCATGGTCCGCTATTACCAAAGAATCCAACTATTGCGGATGAAGTGATTCTTCGTGGTTTAAATCGTAGATATGAAGTTAATCATCTAGAGCCACTACAAGATACACTTGAAAATACGGCACATGATGTAATGTTAAAACGATTGAATGTAAAGTGAAAGGGGCTATTAAGCCCCTTTCATTGTTTGGAGTACTTCATCTAAGTCTTGTGTTTTTGATTTGTTAAATATGAATTGACACGCATCATCTGTGCTGTAGCGTGGGATGATATGGAAATGTAGGTGGTGTACTGTTTGTCCTGCTACTTCACCACAGTTATTTAGGATATTACATCCTGCAGCTTTTGTGGAATGTACAATTTTCTTAGACAGGTTAGAGATAACCTCAGCACATTGTTTTACCGTTTCACTATCTGCCTCTAGGATATTTGCTACATGCTTTTTTGGCATGACAATTGTATGTCCGTAGGTTACTTTGTGAGATATCAAGTATTGCTAGAACATTGTCATCTTCATAGACTACTTTTGATGGGATTTTATGATCGATAATATCGCAGAATATACACATAATTATTTCCTCTCGTTTCTGTATATCTATATTGTAAAAAAAGTCGCATGATTTTGCGACTTTTATTTCATATCTTGTACTAGAATATCTGGATATTTGTCCTTAACAGCATCGTAGATAGTTTATCATAGATATGGAAGTTATGCTTCTTGAAGAAGTATGTAGATGCATCTGCAGAGACTTGATTAATCTTCTGTAGAGCTGTATATACATCATCCTTAATCTTTGAAGCATCATTTTCATCTACCTTGATAACATAGAACTTTGCTCCATCACTAGCAGGTGACTCTGTCCAAGGATCACTTGGAGAGTTTGAAGTGATGATAGTACGTACTAATGCATCTAAGTCAGATGATTCAGTTGTGTAAATCTGTGATACAGGTGTACCTGTTCCATTGTGTGCAGTTGATACTGCTGCAAAATCAGTATTGCCACCTTTTAATTCAGCTAATGCTGCATCAGCATCTGCTTGTGCTCCAAATGTTAAGATTGTAGCCTTAACTGGTTTGTATGTATCTACTAGAGAATCAAAGTTTTCATCGATATACTTCTTTGTTAATTCCTTAGCCTGAAGAGAAGGGATTAGATATTCCTTAAGGTATGAATCTTCATCTAAGTTGTTATTTTTTAAATAGGAAGCAAATGTATCGCCATACATTGATTTGTAGTTTGCAAGGCTTTGTTGTGCTTCTTTTTCCATCTTTTCTGTAACTTCAATTTCTGCTACAGCGATTGCTTTACTTGCTTCGTTAACAGCAGTAGTAGCACCAGCATTTTGCTTCATTAATGTGAATACATCACCTTTAGTAATATTCTTCTTACCGATAGAGAAGAGTACTTCGTACTATCTTTTAATTTTGCAACTGCATCAGAACATCCAGTTAATCCAGATAAGAGGATAGCAGTACAAACAACGGCAGTAAGTTTCTTAAACTTTGTCATTATTTTGTTTCCTCACTTTCTGTCTTAATACCCATAGCTTTCTTGATAGAGTTTTCAAGTTCCGTATTACCCTTGAAATCAATACCTAATTCTTCAGCCTTAGCCCAAAGAGCCTGGTTTGAAAGGGTTGTATCGTAGTTTTGAACTAAAGTTAAGTATGGGTTATCTCCAGCAACTTCTTCTAACTTAGCTTGTGTTGTTGCGTTAGCAATAATTCTGAAGTAACCAAAGTTTGAAGAACGTACCCACTTACTTACTTCACCTTCATTGAGGGCAAGGGAAGCTTCTAAGAATGCAGCATCCAATGTAGATGTGTTCTTATCGATAACACCTAATACACCACCGTTAACAGATGTTGATGTATCTTCGCTGTGCTTGGAAGCTACTGTAGCGAAATCATCACCAGCTGCTAATTCATCATCAACAGCTTTCATTCTAGCTGCTTCATCTTCTGTAGGTTCAGCAGTAGGGTTGTTTCTATCTGTGAACTTAATCAAGATGTATGATACCTGACGAATCTTTAGTTCATCAAAATGTTCTTTTGCGTATTCAGCTGTTAACTGGTTTACTTTCTGTTGTTGAATTAAATATTCTTCTAAATCTGTATAACCAGTAGATGCCATATCTGTGAGTAACTTAGCTTCATAGTTTGCACCATAAGAATTCTTATAGTTAGCGATAATAGATTCAGCTTGCTTAGCAGCTGCATCTTTGATTTCATTTGTTGTAGAAATACTAGCATCGGCTACCGCACGTTTGAACAATGTCAATTGAGCATTTGAACCATTTGTTCTAAAGAGTGTTTCATAGAATTCGGAAGCCGTTGTATCGTTGTCATCGATAGAATAAACGACATCTTCTCCATTGTTTGTTTACCTTTTAGTTTTCCTTTGTTTGTATCGTAAATGTAATACACACTGATAGCGAGGAAGATTGCTACCACTAACATTACAAACCAGTTCTTTTTCAAGAATTTGCCCATAATACCTCCTAAGTTTTATACGTAGAAAACGCTTTTTTATTATAGTGTAAAAGCGATTTAAATGCAATTTCCATTCACTGAACTTTGTGTGAAGAATCACAATATAAGAAATTTTCACAAGTGAGATAGTATAATCCCAAGAATTTGCCGGATGATGTTACAATAAGTAGCGGAATGAAGGTGATTGTGTGAAAAACTTTAGAGATTAGAGATCTCCACGTATCAGTGGAGGATAAAGAAATTTTAAAGGGTGTTAACCTCACAATAGGCGAAAATGAGGTTCACGCCTTAATGGGCCCAAATGGTAATGGTAAATCAACATTACTCGCAGCGATTATGGGTAATCCTGTATATACTGTTACAAAGGGTTCTATTACATATGATGGAAAAGATGTATTGGCGATGCCTGTAAACGAGAGAAGTGTTGCTGGTTTATTCCTAGCAATGCAGTATCCTCAAGAAATTCCAGGTGTTACAAACAGTGACTTTTTACGTGCTGCAATGAATGTACGTCGATGGTCTCCAGTTCCATTATTTACATTTATTAAGTCTATGGAAAAAGACGATCCAAGACTTACAGATGAAAAGAAGATCTTGCCCACCGTTTCTTAAATGAAGGATTCTCAGGTGGTGAAAAGAAGAGAAATGAAATTGTACAGATGGAGATGTTACGTCCATCCTTATCAATGTTAGATGAGATTGACTCGGGTCTAGACGTTGATGCGATGCATATGTAGCGAATGCTATCAATAATCTACGATGCAGAAACAGGCATGTCGTAATGATTGTTTCTCACTATGATCGTTTCTTCGAATTAATTGAACCTCAATATACACACGTATTAGTAGATGGAAAAGTCGTACTTGAAGGTGATGGTCAATTAGCTCGTAAGATTGATACAGAAGGTTATGATTGGATTTATGCTGAGTATGGTATTGAAGCACCTCATGAAAAGAAGGTTGCTCGTCGTCCAGCAAATACGATTGGAAGTTGTGCCGTTCGTACTGCCGCAGAAGCTGAGGCTAAAAAGTAATGGAAATGATTCATGTAGATACAGATATTCAATTACGTGATACTTTCAGTCAGTTTGAGATTGATACTGAGCGCGATATTGAATTAACTTTTAGTGCAGATGCGGGCGAATATGAAGTATTTGTACGTATCAAAAACTGCGGTAAATTACGTATTCGTACATTTGCTTACGCTGATGCACAAGTTAAATATCTGTTCTGGAATGACAATGAACATATGATCGAGATTGATGAGACGCATGAAGTATTACGTAATGCGAATGTTGAGGTTGCTCATTGTGAAGTTAACCCATATCCAGTGAAGCGTAATACATACATGGCTTTAAGAGAGCCTGGTGCGTATGGTCATTTAGTATCTTCATCACTCGTGGCATCCGAAAAGAATTACAAACAGAACGTTGTAAATTTTGCTCAACATACATTAGCGAATATTGATAACTTTGCGGTTGTATTAAAGGGTGGTAAGTTATTTATCGATGCAATTGGTAAAATTGTAAAAGGTGCTTCTCGTTCAGAAAGTCATCAGAAGTCACGTGTAATGTGCTTTGATGATGGACAGAGTTCCACTGTGATTCCTGAACTATTGATTGATGAAAATGATGTTCAGGCTAGTCATGCTTTAACAATTGGTAGAATTGACCGTGAGCAGTTGTACTACCTACAATCACGTGGTTTAGATCAACGTCAATGTACATCATTGATTAGTTCTGGTTATATGTATCCAATTACACAATTTTTAAGTAATGAAACTCTCCAGCAGGAACTTCGTGCAGAAATGGAGGCGAAGCTAGTAAACTTATGATTGATGTAGAAAAGATTCGTCAAGATTTTCCGATGATTGTAAATCATCCAGAGTTAATTTATTTAGATAATGGTGCGACTACATATAAACCAAAGGCTGTAATTGATGCAATCTGTAATTTCTACTGCCACTTTACATCAAATGTAGAACGTGGTGATTATGAGACTGCAATCAAAGCAGACCGTGCATATGATAATACACGCAAGATTATTGCTAGATTGATCAATTGCCAACCTCGTGAAGTCGCATTCACTGCAAATATTACAGCGACATTAAACCAGATTGCATATGGTCTTGGTAAGGGTTGGTTAAAAAGGTGATGTGATTCTTACAACACTCAATGAACATGCTAGCAATCTTTACCTTGGTATCGTTTAGAAAAAGAACTTGGTATAATGATTCAATATATTCCAGTAGATAATCACGGTGTGGTTATTCTGGATGAATATAAGAAGTTATTAAACGCTGCAGTTAAGGTGGTTACCGTAGCGCATGTTACAAATGTAATGGGTGCTTTACAACCAATCCAAGAGATGACAACAGTAGCGCATGAAGTAGGTGCTTTAATGGTTGTGGATGGGGCAGAGTGTTCCTCATCATCCAATCGATGTTAAGGCACTTGATATTGATTTCTTAGGTTTTTCATCACATAAGATGTGGACCTGATGATGGTGTCGGTGTTCTTTATGGTAAGTATGAATTACTAGACCGTATGGAACCATTACTACTCGGTGGTGGTATGAATGCGCGCTTTACTTCAGATGCCGATGTCATTTTAAAGAATGCACCTATTAAGTTTGAAGCGGGTACACCAAACATTGAAGGTGTAATTGGTTTAGGTGCTGCAGCAGAATATCTAATGTCCATTGGTATGGAAAATATCAGTGCATATGAAAAGGAACTACGTGCATACTTTGCGGAAAAGTTAAAAGAATTAGATAACATCGAATTCTATAACCCAAATAATACTTCTGGACCTATCACATTTAATGCGAAAGGAGTATTTGCGCAGGATGCGGCTGGCTATCTAGGCGCAAATCATATTGCGGTACGTTCTGGAAATCATTGTGCTAAGGTGTTACATGAAGTAATTGGTACGGATCAAACAATTCGTGCATCGCTATATTTTTACAATACAAAAGAAGAAGTAGATCGTTTTATTGAGGTTGCGAAAAACATTAGTTTAGAAAATGCAGTAGGCATCTTCTTCTAAAGGAGTACAAACAATGAGTGAAGTAGAAAGTTTTATTAATGATCCCCAGATACTCCGCGAGTTAATCATGGATCATTATCAATACCCACATAATCATAAGTTGGTAAAAGACGATCGTTACTTATCTGTTCATATGGCTTCAGATAGCTGTATTGACGATATTACGGTGCAGTCCGATATCAAGGATGGTGTAATTCAGGATATTCGCTTTGAAGGTGTTGCTTGTACAATTTCAACGGCGAGTACTTCAATGATGACTGATTTACTAAAGGGAAAGACATTGGAAGAGGCACGTGTAATCATTCAGAATTATTTTGCGATGATTAACGAACAACCATATGATCCAGAACTTTTACAAGAGGCAGTTGCGTTGAAGAATGTTTATAAACAAGCCAATCGTATTAAATGTGCAACCATTGGTTGGGATGCGATTGAACAAATGATTGATGAAAGTGAGGGTAAGAAATGAGCGAACAGATTAAGCTAACTTCAGAAGATGAAGCAGTTCTTTCTTCCCAGGATGATTATAAATATGGTTTCCATGATGACGTTAAGTCCATCATAGATACTGGTAAGGGTATTTCAGAAGAAGTTGTAAGACAGATTTCAGCATACAAGCATGAACCTGAATGGATGACTGAAAAGCGTGTAGAGGCTTATAACATCTTTATGAAGAAGCCCTATGCCAAAGTGGGGACCAGATTTAAGTGAAATTGATTTCCAAGATTTTACATACTATCGTAAGGTATCTCAAGAAACAGAAAAGAGTTGGGAAGAAGTTCCTGAAGAAGTAAAGAATACATTTGAAAAATTAGGTATTCCTGAAGCAGAACGCAAGTTCTTAGCTGGTGTAACTACACAATATGAATCAGAAGCTGTATATCACAACATGCTAAAGGAAGTTGAAGAGAAGGGTGTTATCTTCTTGGATATTGACTCTGCATTAAAGGAGCATCCAGAGATCTTTTAAGCAATACTTTGGAAAGATTGTTAGTGCTGGTGATAACAAGTTATCAGCATTAAATAGTGCAGTATGGTCTGGTGGTAGTTTTATCTATGTACCTAAGGGTGTTAAGTTAGAAAAACCATTACAGTCTTATTTCCGTATTAACTCTGAATCCATGGGACAGTTTGAAACGAACAATCATCATCGTTGATGATGGTGCTGAATGTTCCTATGTAGAAGGTTGTACAGCACCACAATATTCCAAAGACTCTTTACATGCGGCAGTCGTTGAAGTTTATGTTGGTAAGAATGCGAAGTGTCGTTATTCTTCCGTACAGAACTGGTCAGGCAATATCTTAAACTTAGTAACAAAGCGTGCAAGAGTTGATGCAGGTGGAACAATGGAATGGATCGATGGTAATATCGGTTCTAGAATTTCTATGAAGTATCCATCATGCATTCTTGCAGGAGAAGGTGCAACTGGTCTTTGTATCTCAATTGGTGTAGGTTCAAAGGGTCAGTTCCAGGATACAGGTTCGAAGATGATTCACGCTGCTCCTAATACACGTTCTTCTATTATTTCTAAATCAGTATCACGTAATGGTGGTGTAACAAACTTCCGTGATGAAGTACACTTTACACCAGCTGCGAGAAACTCAAAGGCCCACATTGAATGTGATACATTAATTTTAGACAATATCTCTAAGAGTGATACGATTCCTACAAACTCAAATATGAATAACTCCTCTACGATTGAACATGAAGCGAAAGTTTCCAAGATTTCTGAAGATCAATTATTCTATTTGATGTCACGTGGTTTAAGCGAAGAACAAGCAACAGAAATGATTGTCATGGGATTCCTAGAGCCGTTTACAAGAGAATTACCGATGGAATACGCAGTAGAATTGAACCAGTTGATGAAACTGGATATGAGTGGATCCGTTGGATAAAAACATTGCACGTGCGAAAGGATTACAAGCACGTGCTTTCTTATCTTTGAAAGAACGTAGCGAGAAAAGTCATGCGGTATGCCAAGAGATAATCTCGAGGATACATGCAGGCATGATTATAGGATGTTATGTTTCTGTCAAAGATGAATTAGATACATCGGAAATTCTAGAATATTGTTTTGCGAATAATATTACAGTATGTGTTCCAAAGGTGGTAGGAAAAACCTTACAGTTTTATAGAATAGATTCCTATCATGATTTAATGCCAGCACCATTTTGGATTACTAGAGCCAAAGTCTATGGCTATGATTCCAGTACAAGAGATTAATATGATGGTTGTCCCATTGAGTAGTTACGATTCAAAAAATCATCGTACAGGATATGGGAAAGGGTACTATGATTCAGTTCTAGTACATTGTAGAAATAGAATAGGAGTTGCGTTTCAGGAACAAGAAGTTGATCAAATAGATGTAGAAACCACATGATGTAACATTAGATGAGGTTATCGTTTGCATAAAAATACGCTAAATGATTTCATATCAATACACTCTATATGTATTCTTTGGTATGATATATATATATGATATATACGATAAATAAAGGAGAACAGCTTAATGAAAGTTGTACTAGTAGCCGAATCAGGCGCAGATATTCCAAAGGATATAGCCGAAAAAGAGGGTATCTATATTGTGCCAATGCACGTTACTTTTGATGGTGAAACAAAGGATGATGGTACTTTCCCAGCATCTAACATCATTGATTATCGAAAAGAATTTAAAGATTCCAAAGACAAGTGGCTCTACAATCGTAGACTTTGATTACATTTTTGATCGTATTCATGCGGATCATCCAGAAGCGCATATCTTATATCTTGCGTATTCTTCTGTCACAACTTGTGCGTATGGTTGTGCGCAGATTGCGATGGAGAATCGTGATTACATCACAGCAATCGATACAAAGTTATATTCTATCGGTCAGGGTCAAGTATTAGTTCGTATGGCTGAATTATTACGTGAACATCCTGAATGGGATATTGATGAGGCGGTAAGTGCTGCAAATGACTTGATTGCTAGAGGTCACATGTCATTCATTCCTAAGACATTAGCGTTCCTAGTGGCTGGTGGAAGAGTTAGCAATGCAAAAGCTTTATTAGCAGGTGTATTACTCTTACATCCATGTATTGAAGCAAAGGATGGACGTCTAGTTGCCGGAAAGAACTATCGTGGTAAGATGAATCGTGTCATCTACAAGATGATGGATGACTTCCTTGTAAATAACGCAATTGCGAAGGATGAAGTATGGTGCTGTACTACAGTTGATTTTTGAAGAAGGATTTGAAGCCAGAAGTAGAAGAGTATCTTCATAACCAGGGTGTTGAAAAGGTTCGTTGGTCACAGTGTGGTGGTGTTATTACAACACATGGTGGACCAGGTGCCTTTGGTATCGCAGGATTTCGTGCAAAATAAGCTAGGTACAGAGTAATCTGTACCTTTTTTATGAGATAGTATTTTTACAATTTTTATTATAAAAGTTATATACTAATTGTCGGGAGAAAATATTATGTATAACGTTAGAAAGATTCATGATGATATTTATTGGCTAGGTGCCTCTGATAGACGCCTTGAAAAGTTCGAAAATACGTATAGTGTTCCTGCAGGAATGTCATACAATAACTACTTGATTTTAGATGAAAAGACATGTCTAGTAGATGGAATTGATTATAATGTAGCGCAACAATTCTTTGATAACTTGGAATATGCTTTGCAGGGTAGAACATTAGACTATATGATCGTTAACCATATGGAGCCTGACCACTGTGCGATTATTCCACAACTTGTGCAGATGTATCCAGATATGAAATTAATAGGTTCTTTGCAGGCATTTAGAATGATGAATCAGTTCTATCGTTTTGAAACGGATAGTCGTTCTATCGTTGTAAAAGAAAATGATACATTGTGCCTTGGTAAGCATAACTTGAAATTCATGACTGCACCAATGGTACATTGGCCAGAAGTAATTGTGACCTATGATGAAACATCAAAGGTATTATTTAGTGCAGACGTGTTTGGTTGCTTTGGTGCAATGAGCGGTAATGTGATTGCAGATGAAGTTGATTGGGAACACGATTGGAAGGATGAATGTAGACGCTACTATACCTGTATCGTTGGTAAGTATGGCATGCAGGCATCTGCAGTATTAAAAAAGGTTCGTAACCTTGAAATTGAAATGATCTGTCCTTTACATGCACATATTTGGCGCAAGGATTTTGATAAGATTATTAGTCTTTATGATAAGTGGACTTCGTATAGTTATGAGGTAAATTCTGTTGCGATATTCTATGGTTCTGTATATAACAATACAGCACTTGCGGCTGATATCTTAGCGATGAAACTTGCGGAGAAGGGCATTCACAACGTAAAGGTATTCGATACATCCAAGACAGATTTATCAGTCATGTTATCGACAGCGTTCCAGTATTCTACGCTTGTGTTTGCTGCTGCATCTTATAACGCTGAAGTATTTGATACAGTACAACACTTGTTGTCTGAAATTAAGAATCATAGTCTAGCAAATCGTACAGTTGGCTTAATTGAAAATGGTTCTTGGGTTCCAACTGCAAAACTTCTTATGGAAAAACAAATTTCCACTTGGAAGAATACAGTGATTCTTGAGCCAAAGGTTACTGTAAAGTCAGCTGTTAAGGAAGATAGCTTAGCTGAAATTGAAAAGTTAGCAGATGCGATTGTCGCATCTTTAAACAAATAAATGTGAAAGAGAAGTTATGTATTCTAACTTCTCTTTTATATGTTTTAGATAGATTTTTGAAGTAGTTCAATGATTTCTTCTTTTGGCTTAGATGAGCGTGCGGTAACTATCTTTGGGGAGCCACCACCGCTTGCTTCTAATGATTCTTGTATAGCTGCGTAGATATCTCTTTGCTTTTTCCTTTTGGTGAAATGATTGAGAAATCAGTTATTTCTTCCGAGAAGTTGTAATCAAGATTTTTGTGGAAGATACTTCCAGTTAGTAGAGCTTGTGATACTGGACGTAATAGACTAACATCCACAGCATCTACTAGTACGTTATCTTCCATTTTGAAGAATTTCATTTTACCTTTATAGGTTGTTAATACTTTTTGAAGATCTTCAATTTGTTTTTATATACCTTGTTTGTATTGCGTAAACTTTGGATGTTTTCTAGGATATCATCTTCTTTACCATTGATGGTTTTACGCAATTCTTGAATTAGGTTATGGTATTTCTTTAATTTAATATTTGTTGCCCAACTGACGGTTGTATAAATACGTGTACCACGTGATGTCTTTTCGCTACCTAGGATAATAAAACTACCGATTTGATTGACATTATTGACATGTGGAGTTCCACATGGTTGAGAGTCGATATCGCCAAACGTTACGACTCTTACTTCATCATGATTTGCATATATTGGATTTGGATATTCGCTGCCTTTGTAGTATGTAAACTCTGCTGGAACATCTTGTAGTAGGGTATCATTCATGAAGTTTTGTACTTCTTCTAGATGCTTTTCATCTAGGTCTTTGCTGTTAACTTCATACCATTGATTCTCTGGTGAAGTCACACCAATCGCAACGATATAGAGTCCCATCTTGCCATAATAGCCATCTAGTAGATGATATGCACTCTGTACAGTAGTATTAATGATACGAGTTTCTTTATCAACTTCCATGTGAATAGGGTTTTCTAAAATACCATCTACTTTGTGATAGAGGATATCATCTTCCCATTTTAAATCAATGACTTCTAGGCCGTTAATTGTTCCTTTATCTCCTGGCATACCACCTTTTTCACCATAGAATACAGAGTCTTCAAAGCTGTAATAGCCATCTTTTTCAGTTGCAATTATTGTATCGCAACTGAGGTTTAATAAATTATCATAATGTTGCATAAGGTACCTCCATTTTTATCATTATACTTGAAAAAGAGAATTCCTGCAGATTAGGTTTTCTATGCGTATTTCAAACTGGTATAATACAAGCATGGGTCAAACAAAACGAACAGTTATCGGTATCTTAGCGCATGTAGATGCTGGAAAGACGACATTAATAGAGAGTATCCTTTATCAAACAGGTGCAATTGCAGCATTGGGCAGGGTGGATCATCGCGATTCATTTTTTGATTTTGATGAACAAGAAAGAAATCGTGGGATTACAATCTATTCCAAAGAGGCTCACTTTGTTTATAAAGATATTGAAGTATATATCATTGATACACCAGGGCATGCAGATTTTTCCTCCGAGATGGAAAGAACTTTGTCCGTTTTAGATATGGCGATTGTATTAATCAATGGACAAGATGGTGTTCAAGCACATAGTGAAACAATATGGAAGTGCTTAGAGTATTATCATGTACCTACTTTAGTATTTGTTAACAAGATGGATATTAGCTATCTTAGCCAAGAAAAGTTACTAGCTGATATTCATTCTAAACTATCTAGTAATTGTATCGATTGGTTGAACAAAGACAAGATGGAGGAAATTTGCTTTTCTAGCGATGTGCTCTTAGAACAGTATGAAAGTAAGGGTTCTTTAACGGCAGAAGAGATTGTAGATGGTTTCTATCATCGTAGTTTCTTTCCCGTATTCTTTGGCTCTGCATTAAAGGTGCAAGGTATTGATGTATTGTTAGAGGGAATTTCTCAATTTTCAGTTGATAGAAACTATCCCGAGGAGTTTGGAGCAAGAGTTTATAAGATTACCATGGCAGAGAATCATACACGTTTAACACATGTAAAGATTACGGGTGGTATATTGCATGCCAAGCAAAAGCTCGATGAGGATGAAAAGGTAGATCAGATTCGCCTTTATCATGGCTCAAAGTTTAGTATGCTAGAGGAAGCCTATCCTGGTATGATTGTGGCATTGAAGGGTTTAGAACACTTAGAAGCAGGTGATGGTTTAGGCTTTGAAGAGACACAAAAACAACCAATGTTAAGTGCATATATGGACTATCGTTTGGTTTATCCTAGGGGTACAGATTTACTTGCACTTACGACGGCTTGTCGTGAAATTAGTGAAGAAGATCCTGCACTTGAAATGGATATCCAAAGTGAAACTGGGCAGATTGATGTACATATCATGGGTGAAATGCAGATGGAAGTCTTGCAGAAGAGAATCCTTAATCGTTGTGGAGTTTCAGTAGGCTTCAGTACAGGTAGGATACTTTATCGTGAAACGATTGGCGAAACTAGTAAAAGGGTGCGCCACTTTTGAACCATTACGCCATTACGCTGAAGTACAGGTTAGACTAGATCCTCTTGATAGAGGAAAGGGAATTGTGATTGCCAATGAAACGGGGTCTGATCAATTATCTTTTAACTGGCAAAATGCAATACTGACTGCGCTACGTACAAAGAAAGCATCGTGGGTACTTGACTGGTAGTGAACTGACGGATGTAAAGATTACATTAATTGCTGGAAAGGGTCATTTAAAACATACTGGAAGGTGGAGACTTTTAGACAGGCTGCTTCACGTGCAGTACGACAAGCACTGATGAAAAACATCATCAATACTACTTAGAGACCGTATGTACGTTTTGAGATTAACTGTACCTAGTGAATCCTTATCAAAAGCATTATTTGATTTAGAAAGTAAAAAGGCACAGTTTGAAATACAGGATAGTGGAGATAGTCGCAGTGTTATTGTTGGCAGTGGTTGTATTCGTTTACTTGCCCACTATCAAAATGAAGTAAATGCCTATAGTAAAGGGCAAGGAAGATTCTCCTTCCAACCTGATGGTTACGATGTATGTCGAGATACAGATGAAATTGTGGCTCAAATTGGTTATAATCCTGAGATGGATATGCGTAACCCTTCATCTTCTGTATTCTGTGCAAATGGTAGTGGCTTTACAGTGACTTGGGATAAAGCGGATGAATACATGGATATCGTGTGGAGGGAGAAGGGTTAGAGTCCACTTCAACTGCAACATCGTACGTATCGGATTGAAGAGGATGAATTGAAACGTATTTTTGAACGTTCAACTTCTAACAATCGCAAACTTTTCAATAAACAAACAGCAATCCTGTCAGAAACCTAAGGAAGAAAAACCAAAAAGTAATCAAAACACTTACCAGCTTGTCTCGTGGTAGATGGCTATAACATGATATTTAGTTGGGATATGTTTAAAGAATATAAAGAGGAAGAACTTGCAAATCTCACGTGAGAAATTATTAGATATTTTATTCAACTATCAAGCTTTTACAGGTGAAAAGATGATTGTTGTATTTGATGGCTATAAAGTCAAAGATAATCTTGGTACAATATATTCACGTAAGGACATGGAAGTCGTGTACACATCTAGTAATTTAACGGCAGATGCGTATATTGAACGCTTTGTGGCAGATCATCAGAAAGACTATGATATTACTGTCGCAAGTTCTGATGGATTGATTCAAAATGCGATCTTCGCACAAGGTGCTAAACGCATGTCCGCTAGAGAATTATTCGGACGTATTACATTTATCAATCAAGAGATTGAAGAACAATTAACACATTCATAGGAGAGAGTATGGCAAAACTATATTTTTATTACGGAGCGATGGGAAGCTCAAAGACAGCGAATGCACTTATGGCTGATTATAACTATCGTGAGCGTGGTCAGAAGACTATTCTGGCAAAAACAAATATTGATACACGTGATGGAAAGAATGTGATTTGGTCTCGTATTGGTTTAGAAAGAGAATGTGTCTTGTTGTCTGATATCTGTGCGATGAATGAAGAAGAGCTACGTACATACGATGCAATTATCGTAGATGAAATACAGTTTGCAAAACGCGAACAAATCGACTTCTTAGCACATATCGTTGATTATTTAAAAGTACCAGTATTATGTTATGGATTACGTTCTGACTTCCAGTTAAATTTATTTGAAGGCAGTGAACGTTTACTTGCGATTGCGGATGAACTACATGAAGTAAAGACAGTATGTTGGTGTGGTAAGAAAGCAACTTGTAATGCACGCTACAATGAACATGGGATTGTGCGTGTTGGCACACAGGTATTATTAGGCGCAAATGATGATTATATTGCCTTATGTCGCAAGCATTTCCTAGAAGGAAAACTACATGGTGAAGAAGCGGTAGGCTTGAAATAATCTCAATGTCGTACAAATTGAGTTACAAATATCAATTTTTTGTGATGAATGAGATATTTGTTCATCACTTTTTCTTTATTTTCTGATATACTTTTCTACATTGCGAAAGGAGAACTGAAGATGTTTAAACAAAGACAAACTGACATGTTAAATGGAATTATTTGGAAAGAAATTTTACTGTTCTTTGTTCCGATTATGTTCGGTTCTATCTTTCAACAGCTTTATAACACAGCTGATGCGATGGTTGTAGGTAACTATGTTGGTAAGGAAGCTTTGGCGGCAGTAGGTGGATCTACTGGTGTGGTAATCGGATTGCTTGTTAATTTGATCGTAGGTTTATCGAGTGGTGCGACAGTTGTTATTGCGCAAGCGTATGGTAGTAATGATTATTCTTCTGTTAAGAAGGCGGTACAGACTGCGATGAGTTCTAGTGTATTTATTGGTGCAATCTTTACGATAATTGGCATTGTCTTTACGCCATGGGCGATGAATACATTAAATGTACCAGCAGATATCATGGATTATTCTGTACTGTATATGCGTATCTATATGCTGCATGATTCCTGACGATGATCTATAACACTGGGTGCTGGTATCTTACGTGCGGTTGGTGACTCAAGCGACCACTATACTTTCTTGGTAGCCGCATGTGTACCAATATCGTATTAGACGTAGTATTTGTATGTTTTTCCATTGGGATGTTGCAGGTGTAGCGATTGCGACTGTTGTATCGCAGGTTGTGGGTGGATTATTAACGCTGCATATATTCTATCGGCAGAAGATAGTGCATATTACTTTAATATTCATAATTTACAAATGCGATATGCATATCTCTAAAGGCAGATTTTGGTGATTGGTTTACGCAAATGGAATCCAAGGCGCTTTATATGGTTTCGCTAATCTCTTTATTCAGGCAACTGTAAATGGTTATGGAACAAATACAGTAGCTGCGTATACTGCTTTTGGTAAGATTGATGCGCTATTCTGGAATTACTCTGGTGCACTAGGCACTGCAACATTAACGTTTATTGGGCAAAACTTTGGTGCTGGTAAAATCAAGCGTATGAAGCAAGGCGTATGGAATGCGATTGGTATCTATACGATTGGTTCGCTTCTGATTACTGCATTGTTATATTTTCATGGGGATTATATCTGTGGCTTGTTTACGCAAGATGCAGAGGTTATTGATATTTGTGTACAAATGATACGTCAGTTATGTGTATTCTGGCCTGTATTTGTGTTCCTAGAGATTTATGTAGCAGCTACGCGTGCTTGTGGTGATGTCATTTATCCTATGATTATTACGATGATGGGCATTGGGGTACTCCATATTGTATATATGTATTTTGTACCATCAGTTACAGTGTTTTGAATCTGCGTATTTTCCGATTACATAGGTGATCACAAGTTCAATCTTTCACTGATTTATTACTTTCAAGAAGTTGGCTCTAAACGTAGTATTCAAAAAGAAAATATCACTGTCATTGATTAGGAACTTTTCATCAAAGTTCCTTTTTCTATGAAAAAGTGAGTCTATCGACTACTTGCGTTTTGTTCGTGAGTGATAGCCGTTTGATATCTTCCAAAGTGTCACTGATAGGAATGAGAATCAAGTTTTAGGGAAGGCATCAATCAAACGTTTTGTTAGATTAAATTTATCTGAAGTAAGAGTTTTAGATTACTAATCTTTGTTGTAATTTGCAATTCTGATCATCCTCTTAAACTGGACCGCGGTATCTTTGACATTTACGATATTCTCTTTGAGTTCTGCACCTAGCAATTCTAGCTTGAACACCTGCCTGCCTGACTTTTAAGTGCGGTTTCCATAGCGCACCACCAATACGTTCTGTTAATTCATCGCTGACGATACGAGTTTTTCTGAGTGTATCAATCTGTGCTGAGTTTTCATTTAAGGCCAATCATGACTGGAAACGGAGATTACCATAGTCCATTGCTAGGCCAAAATATGTAGCACTAAAGATCCACCATCCCAATTTGTTTTTGGAATCCAATTAACAAAGTCGATAATCATTGGATGTATAAAGCCAATCGCAACAACACAACCAATTCCTCATGCAAGAGAGAAATCAAACATACATAACCATTGATGTTAAAAGGCATATCTCGATAATCCCACCAACGTGCATGGAAGATTTGATCTAAAATCCAACCACCAAAGTATTCGATTAACGTACAAACAATACTTCCAATGTTAAAGATAATGAGGAAAGTGGATATGTTGTGATGTCAGTATGCATAGTGGTTAATAAATATATCATCGCAATCATACCGACACCATAGATAGGACAGAAAGGTCCATTTAAGAATCCACGGTTGATAACTTTTCCGACGATTGCGCCATGAAAGGCGACTTCTAATATCCAGCCTAGAAAGGCATATATTGCAAAGTAATATAAAAGTTGATAAATAGTCATAAAAACTCCATTCCTCAAAAATCATAGCATTTTCATAAATGAAAACAAGAGCCGAAACTCTTGTTTTGTCTGGTTTACTATTTCTTTGTGATATAGCTTTTTGATGTTGGTGAACTGAATCAAATGTGACATTGATACCTAGTTTACGTAATACGTTCTTATCTTCTTCAAGTAAGATAACAGTAGAGTGAGCTTCACTGACCTTTTAGGTTACCAAGTTGTTTCATCGCAAGATCTGCATCCTTGTTTGTCATTGCGGTAATCGCAAGTGCAATCAATAATTCATCTGAATGTAAACGTGGGTTATGGTTACCTAAGTGATCAATTTTGAGATTTTGAATCGGTTTAACGCATTCAGGCTCAAACCAGAATGTGGTAGGTTTTGAAATACCACTGAGTATTCTTTATGGCGTTGATAATCACAGCAGCAGATGGTCCAAAGAGCGATGATGTCTTACCGGTTACAACTTTCACCATTTGGTAATTCTAATGCAAGGCAGCGTACCTGTCTTTTTCTGCTTTTCTCTAGCGATGATAGCTACCTTCGATCGATGGCAGAATGGCACAATCATTCATTAATAGCTCAATCTTCTTAACTGCGGATGAAGGAATCCTTTTCTTCTTTAAAATCAACGAGTGCTTGATAGTAACGTCGAATGATTTCTTCTTTAGCTGCAGAAATTGCCGCATCCATATCTGTGATACAAAACCTACCATGTTTACATTCCATGTCTGTAGGGAAGCGTATGGAGATTTTGTAAGAATACGTTCAATTGTACGATTTAATACAGAATACTTCAATATCACGGTTATAGTTTACGCAGCTGTTTGGTTATATGCCTCCAAGTGGAATGGGTCGATCATATTGACGTCATTTAGTCAGCATGTCGCTGCATATGCAAGATTTACTGGATGATGTAGAGGAAGATTCCATACTGGGAAAGGTTTCGAAATTTTCGCATAACCAGACTTAATGCCATGAAGTTGGTCTGATAGAGCTGAGAGATACAAGTTATGAGTTTTCCAGAGCCTGGACCTGAGCAGTAACGACAATTAAAGTTAAGAGATGTCTTAACATATCGTATCCAAGACCTTCTGGAGAAACAATATAATCAATATCTGTATGGATATCCTGTATATGGATAATGGATATAAGAAGTGATCCCATTTTTACTAAGTTGATGACGAAAGTTATCAGCTGCAGTTGGTTTTCATATTGTGTAATAACGACAGAACCAACAAAAATTTCTAAATCGCGGAATGCGTCTAGATAGACGGAAAAACCTCTTTGGTCATAGAGACACCAGAGTCACTGGGCTTTTGGAGTGTTCAATGTTATTGGCATTGATCACAGATCAAGATTTCTACTTGGTCACGTAATTCTGTAGAAGCTTTTACCTTGTTATTAGGATCATAACTGGTAAGACACGAGCAGCGTGATAATCTTCAAACATCTACCGCCAAATTCCATGTATAATTTTACCGTTGAAATTGATTGATACGGTTTAAAATTTTATCACTGCTATCGTAGATATTTGAATCAAAAGCTTGTTTTCTTCATAGCCAACTATCCCCAACGAAGAGTATATCAAATTTGCGATGTCTTTTGGTGGATAAATTTTGAAATTGTATACTGGTAGTGGAGAAAAATATGAGCCCTAGAAATGATTTGTTTTCGTCGTCTACTGACCAAATATACAATGACTTAGTTGAATATGATTTATAGAACAAAAAGTGGTATTTATTATTATCAGGCAAAAATTAGAAGATACTGGTATGTACTGCAACGTCATTACAGTAGAAAACAGCAGCTGTTTCTGGGAAAAGGTATGGATGAGTTTACAGATGAAGAATATGTAGCGAGTTCATACTGTTGCAGGGTAACTGCGATACAGTTAGAACTGCATATCTTTCTTCTTGTTTAGGAGATATCGCAATAAAAACTTGTTTTGAGAAGATGATGTATCTCTAGCGATCAAGCTTTGAACGTCATGCATGAAATGATGATAAATCAATTCCATGATACGCCTGATCATCCATTTACAAAACTCAAAATAGCAAAGCGTACCGCTGATAACGAATTTTGACTGCATACAAACCGAGTGGTTGTGACAAGATGTATGCGCTTATGTTTTCAATTGGTAAGCGTACAATTAGATAAAGCATTGATGAGAGCATGATTGATGCAGTCAATATTAAAGTAGAACCATCAAAGGTAGATTTTACTCAGTCACCAGGTTTCTATCCTCGATATCATATGAATAAGAAAGCACTGGGTAACTGCAATATTGGATGGCACAATCAAAGATGAAACACTAAAAGAACTGTTATTAAAGAGCTAGAGAGTTTGGTAGGGGAATAGGTAATACGCTCAATCATCTATTGGGTAATACCATGCTAAATCCTACTGTATATGATATTGATGCGGGGTTTGTGACAAAAGTGATTTGATGTATTGGAAACAGAAAACTCAATTATCAAAATAAACGATTATGTATTTATCTATTATGGTATGCCATTTGGAGAACTACGATATCTTTGTAAAGTGGTTGAAAGAGATGTTGTCTTTCCATGATGACTTAGACAAAACAGAGTGATAATGAGATGTATATCTGTCTTCAAAAAGATTCATTTTTTGATGATCATCAGTTAACGAGGAAGTTTATTTCTAAACTTTTGATCTGACGAATATACGTGGTGCACGTTCCATGCCACAAAGAATTAATCAATCAAATATGCAAAAATGCATCCAACAATAATGATATAATACAGAAGACTGAGGTGATATTATGACAGAATTAGAAAGAACGTAACTCAGATCGAACAATCAAATATACTTGGGACTTTATCTACATTATTTGCAAAATGATGAAGCTTGGAAATGAAGCCTTTCTAAAACTAGATGTATTCATTTCTGAAGGCAGCTCCTTTTCAAGGAAAGCTAAATAATGCGGAAAGTTTACTTGCGTATTTTACAGTTTCAGATGAATTAGATAAGGCATTAAACAATGTATTTACATATGCAATGTTACGTCATAGCGAAGACACAAGAGCGACTGATGCACAAGGTATGTATTCTAAGGCATATGGTAAGTATGTTGAAGCAGTGAGTGCTACTTCCTTTGCACAACCAGAAATTCTTGGCAATGATGAAGAAGTTTTAAAGGGACTAATCGCAGATCCATCTTTGAAAGGACTTTGCATTTATGCTAGAGAATCTTGTAAGAAACAAGGCGCATACATTAACGGCTGCGGAAGAGAAGCTATTATCTGCCTTTGGTGAAGTATTCTCTGCACCAGGAAGAACAAGTGAAGCGTTAATGGATGCGGATATGGTATTTGATGCAGTCAAGGATGATGAAGGTAATAGTCATGAAGTAAATGGCTCTAGTTATATTCTTTTACAGGGTAGTGATGATCGTGAACTTCGTAAGAATTCTTTCAAATCGTTTATACAAGGGCTACAAGCAACATATCAATACATTCGCATCTACTTATAGTACAACTGTAAAGGCTGCTTCAATTGATGCTAAGGTAAGACACTATGAATCATCACGTCAAGCTGCGATGTTCTCAGATAATATTCCAGTTAGTGTATACGATAACTTGGTTGAGACAGTACATAAGCATTTACCAACAATGTACCGTTACGTAAACCTACGTAAGAAGATGTTAGGACTTGATGAGTTACATTATTATGATGTTTATGCACCTCTTCTAAAGGGTAGTGCAAAGAACTATTCCTATGAAGAGGCTAAGGAAATGGTACTAGAGGCTGTTAAGCCACTCTGTAGCGAATATACAGATGTTGTAAAGGATGGTCTAGAAAACCGTTGGGTAGATGTTTATCCAAACAAAGGTAAACGTGGTGGAGCATACTCTTCAGGTACATATACATCTAATCCATATATCTTATGCAACTATGCAGGTACATTAGATAGTGTATCTACATTAGCCCATGAAATGGGACATTCCATGCATAGTTATCGTACAAACCATACACAACCAGTACACTATGCTAACTACACAATGTTCGTAGCAGAAGTAGCGTCAACCGTGAATGAAAACTTACTCATTGAACAGTTATTACAAAAGGAAACAGATCCTGCACAACGTATGGCACTATTAAACCAATATATGGAAGGTTTCAAGGGTACAATCTACCGACAGACAATGTTTGCTGAATTTGAAAAGGAAGCGCATGCTGCTTCAGAGCGTGGTGAATCCTTAACTCCAGAATTCTTAAATCAGTTATACCTAAATCTTGTAAAGAAGTACTTTGGTGAAGATTTAGTAATTGATGATGAAGTACAGTATGAATGGGCAAGAATTCCTCATTTCTATAGACCATTCTATGTATATGTTTATGCAACAGGTTATAGTACAGTTGCTGCTTATCAGAAGGTATCTTACATGGTGGACAAGAGAGAGTTCAAAAGTATCTTGAATTCTTATCTATGGGTAGCTCTGCATATCCAATTGATGAACTTTGAAGCATGCAGGAGTAGACTTAACAACACCTGAACCAATCGATATCGCACTTGAGAAATTTGCTAAGATTCTGGATGATGCGGAAGAAACATTCGCTAAATTACAACAGAAGTAATTACATTGGAGATATGAAAATATCTCCAATTGACAAACTATAAATATTTGTATAAAATATAATTGTAATAAAATATAGGAGATTAGATATATGACATTTTACGATTATTCTTTAATAGATAGAACTGGTAATGAAGTATCGATGCGACTAATGGAAGGTAAGGTAGTGATTGTTGTAAATACAGCAACTGGATGTGGATTTACACCACAGTACAAAAGACCTAGAAGATATGTATGAGAAATACCATGAGCAGGGACTGAGATTATTGATGTTCCATGCAATCAATCTGCAGACCAAACACCCGGTACTGATGAAGAGGTACATGAGTTCTGGTACATCAAAGCACAATACACAGTTTCATCAATTTTAAAAAGAGTGATGTAAAATGGTGAATATGCATTACCATTATTTACATTCTTAAAGAATGAACAGGATTGCTGGTTTGCAGTAGTGTAAAGGCACTTGCCAGTGTGCAATGTGCAAACTAAAAGATCTAAACTATAAGTCAAATCCTGATATTAAGTGAACTTTACAAAGTTTGTGATTGATCGTAATGGTAATGTTGTAGACGTTTTGAACCAACAGGATACATGTAATTTACGAAACATGCATACAATCTTTCACTATAAGTATAAAAATGTAAGCTGTTTTTAAGACAATTGTTTTCACAAACCTTTGACATATATATACTATCTTTTGCGGAGGTAGTGTATGAAAAAGGAAAAATCATGCGGTGCGATCGTATACCGTAAACAAGAAGGTGTCATTCAGTTCTTATTAATTCATCAGACTTTAGGACACTGGACATTCCCAAAGGGACATGTTGAAGATGGTGAAACAGAACAACAAACAGCTTATCGTGAAATCTTAGAAGAAACTGGAGTAGAGGTTTCTTTCGAAGATGGTTTTAGAGTTGTAAACACATATTCCCCAAAAGAGGATACTCTGAAAGATGTTATTTTCTTTTTAGCACAACCTATCGGTGGTCATGAAGTACCACCAGCATCAGAAGTATCAGATGTACGTTGGTTAACATGTCTTGAAGCACATGCGATTATTACATATCCTTCTGACCGTGCATTATTAAAGAAGGCAATCGATCATATTAAACTCAGAGGGGATTGGAAAGAGTATTAAAAATGATTTCGTTACAAGGTTTGTATTACTAATACTGATAGTGATACATATTTCTAAAAATATCAAAAGCGATTAGTTGTCTGTGAATTCAACCTTCAGTTCGTCATTTATTACGTCATGATGAAATGATTGTAGGTATTGAAGAACATCATCATGATGGTGTTGTGGAGTTCTCCTTTTGTACATAACGAAAAGATTCTGCACAGGATGCTAGTTGATTTAATAGGCAGTTTTATCAGATCTTATATTCTGCTATCATTGTAGTCGTAATGTATTTTCATACAGTGGATGATCAATTGGTTCATGCGTATCAAGTAGCAAATGCGGTAAGATGCGACATAACCAATTTATCTATGATGTGAAGATCATCGTCTACAGTTAGAAGATAGTGTATCTGATGAACTGCCGTATTACCATCAACCAAGGCAGATGGAGAGTATTCCGTTTGGCGTGGTTTAATACAAGAGATATAGGGTTGTGATGGATTGTCGAGCATACAACCTATTAAAACTCAATGGCAAAAACCATGTTGATGAAGAATGTACTTGGCTAGGACTGAAAACGCTTGCATTTATTTGGTAATTTATTAGGCCAAGAGAAAAGTATCTCTATACTTTGGCTGAAAAACAAGGTCTTAGTGTACATATCAGTGCTGGAACCAATGCTAAGATCATTAAAAGAAGATGTGCGCAAGTCTGGAATCTTATTGTATATCCATCGTACAAATGCACATTATAGTAGCGTATAGTATTAAAGGATGGTAGAATTCAATTTACAAATGGTATATGGGAAGAAAGAAACCATATCATAAACAGCGAGTGCATTTTTATCGGAGAATTCTTTTATCCCATTATCCTCATTGATCTATGTTGACTAAGTCCTAACGATGTTAGGGCTTTTTCGTGTTAGTATGATTGTATATTTTCATCTATCAGTATGATAGAATGAAGCGTCGATTAGAGGACGTTATGACTAATAAGAAAGTTCATATTTCTAAGATCTCATTTTACGCATGTTGAGTCTGAAACTTCTGATTGAATCTCATTGCAAAAGCGTGGTGTTGCGATAGCCGGTACAGGTTAACGTACATGAAGTGACTCATTATGAGTGTCTTGGATGGAAATAAACGATTAACAGCTTGTGAAAGATTTTATCTTTACAGGATACGAAATTTGAAATGGTGCCTGTGATGATTATGAATGATTATTCTGAAGGCAGGAGCATGTCGTAAATACACAGAATAAAACACTAATAAAGGAGAGAAGATGGAACGATTACAGAAGACAATAGCGAAGAGCGTGGTATTGCGCAGCCGTCGTAAAGCAGAAGAACTCATTGTTAGTGGCATAGGTCAAAGTGAATGGCGTTGTTGTAACGGAGCTTGGAACACAAGCTATCTCCTGATGATGATATTAGTGTAAATGGTATTGTATTAAAGAAAGAAGAAAAGGTGTATTACCTTTAAATAAACCGCATGGAGTTATTTCTAGTGTCAGTGATGAAAAAGGGTAGAGAAACTAGTTCTCACGTATCTTAGTGATGTAAAAAGAGCGCATCTATCCAGTTGGACGTTTTGGATTATGATACTTGGTATTTTACTTTTAACAAATGATGGTGATTTTGCAATGCATGATGCACCCATCTCTCACATTTACCAAAGACTTATGAAGTTGCGGTAACGGTGTACCAACAGATGATATGTTAAATCGCCTAGCAAAGAGGATAATGCTTTATCTGATGGTAAGACATTACCAGCCGAAGTAGTATTATTAGAACGTTCTTACGATAGAGAAATAAAGACCGTGACCCGCATCTACAATCCCAGAAGGACGCAATCGTGGTATAGCGCATGATGGAATATTTCCATTGTGAGGTCACAAGATTAAATCAGTATTGGTTATGGTTTCTTTAGATTTAGGAAATCTAAGACAAGGCCAATATCGTAAGCTACGTAGTTTTGAAGTACGTAAATTGCTTGCGATGGTGAAACATTCAACTGAAGACTAAAGAGAAATATATTGGCTGATTTGTTCTTCATCAGGATCAATATAAATCATCTTATATTTACCTAGTTCAACCATTCCAGGTTTCCTGCACCTGGAATGAGTTTTGATAGGGCACATGCAACTGGAACACTTGAGGACATACGACCTGCCGAGAAGTAGGCTGCGATATTTGCGGCTAGACGTATTGTAAACTCATCTGGATTATCATCATGTACAACGACATGGGAACCATGATAATCCTTAGTATGGAACCAAATGTTACTCTTTTTCGTATGCCAAGTTAATGCATCATTTTGTAAGTTATTCTTACCAAAGGAAATAGATACACCTTGTTCTGTCGTAATATGTAGTATACGAAGGTGATACTTCTTTTTCTTTTTTCTTGCCTTTTCTTTTCGAAAAGGTAAACCAAGTTTTACAAGTTCTTCTCGATTTCCATTGCGTCAAAGTCGGCGTACTTGAGTTGTTCCAGACCACTGAGTAATCAATTTCCATCTGACAGAGTTGAATCTGTTCTGTCAGTACACTTGACCTTTCTTTAACTTATTGTACTTTTTGGAATGCTTTTGAGTATTGCCCTTTGGCCATCTAATTTAGGATCTAGTGGAATATGAATAGGAGAGTCATCCACAAAACTACAGAGTAATCTCCTTGAGTCCTTTTGTATCAGTGATTTGATATGCGTAAAGTAAGTCTCTACATTCACGCCATTTATCGCAATCCTTAGCAGACTTCGTACTCTTCTCAGATTAGTCGAGGTAATCTTTGTGGTTTGGTGTTTTAACTGTCGATTGATAAAGTGTTGAATATCGCCAGAAATCTGGTTTAATTCGTTCTCTTCACGATGGAAGTGAGAGGATATTCTATTCCTTCTAGAGGATATTCTCTTTTACATAGCTCCAACACTAGTCATTCAATACATAGTGAACACTTACTGGTTCGTTATCGCTCGTTTGCGATGAAAGATTGATTTATCGTTAGAGATCTCCATGATGCTATGGAAGGTTTGTCCTTTTGACATACTGATATTCGACTTCTTTCGCAAGAAATGGTGAAAACCAGAGAACTGCTTTGTTAGTGATATATTTGTATCTACAATCTGTCAGTGAAAAGTAGCCCCTCTGTCCCGGGAAGGTGTTTGTCGAATTCAGCACCCGCTTGAATGGTGCGTCTACTATTTTCAAATGGGGAATACGCTCATCGCATCGATGATCTGATTTTGGCAAGTGCTGCATTGTACCATATTACATTGGCGTATTTGCCCATTAACTCTACATGCATAGCTTCTAAGATACTCTAGATCACCAATTTCTTATTATGATGACGAATATCAAAAACCATCCAACGGTCTAAATCTGCCTGTTGGATCTCAATGATTGAACCTTCTAGATATTTACGTCAATTACCACACGAAGTTGGAAGGCTCATTAGAGTTGGATAAGCACGATTTCGTAAACAGAATTCGGTTATATACGGAATGTAGTCGAAATCAATAATTGTCTCTCACCGCAGTAACCGTGTGTGTGGTAAAAGCCCAGTCCGAGTAAGCCGTATATATTTTCTGAATTTGAATGGAAGTGTAGCTTCGAATTCAGGAATCAGTTTGTGATAATAAAATACGTCTAGTGCCATACTTTGAAAAACCTCTTATCTTCTTATTATATCATGATTGACTATGTTAAAACTTAATGAGCAATCTATTAGGTAAGGATGGAGTGATACACCATGGCTAAGGGATTGTTACACTCAGTGCTAAGTGGACCTCTCGGTGTTGGTAAGGGAACGGTTCTCAAAGAGTCGGTCCATGATAAGGATCGAAAACTTACACGGGTATTCTATTCTAGCGACTACTCGTAAGCAGAGACCAGGTGAAGTTGATGGTATAAATCATCACTTTGTCACGAAGGAAGAATTTGAACAAGCAAAGAAGACATGGTGAATTATTAGAGTCAGCAGAATCTTGTTGGAAACTACTATGGTACACGATCTCAGAAGTTGAAAGATTACGTAAAGAAGGCAAGAATGTCATCTTTAGAAATTGAAGTACAAGGATGTACTCATAGGTTCGTAGGAGAAAGGTGAAGGATGCCTAATCTCATCGTTCCACCAAGCCACGGCGGAGCTAGAGAAGAGAATTCGTGGACGTAATACGGAACCAGAAGAAATATGTTCAGAAACGTTCCATGCTGCACGATGAAATGGAACTCACTGGTATGTACACAAGTATTGCTGTGTGTAACGACGATGCGAAAGTAGCGGCACGCTGATTATCCGCGTGATTATCACAGACGTCATAAGGAAAGTCAAATATTTAGGTTTGTCTGCCAGTATGAAAATCTGCGTACTTTTTATATGCTTGCGCAAGCGTATGCTCAATCCTTTATAGCCGGAAACTGATAAACGGAGGCTAGTTTCGATGGAAAGATATGCTGCTAGTTATCTTTTAAATTCGCAACTTCTTGAATTATTTCAATGATAGAGGCTAGACTTTTACAATGGACGATGATATCGCGCTAAAGTCTGATGGCTGTGTCAAAGAAGACAATCATCGTTTCTTTTCGTCAAGCAAAGATTTATGAAGGATAGCTTTATTGGATCAGTGGTTTTGTAGAATATCTCAAAAAGAGCAAAAGACAGAATATCTGCTAGCAATGATAGTATTGCAAAACGTTTGGAACTAGCTGACGATTGCGATGCCAAAACAGTATGCCACAAAGATTGACTTTCGTGTGTTAGTCAAGCTTTGACAGGATGCTATCCCTCGCAAGTGTATGTTCGCTTGAAATGAACATTTCAGAAAATGATTGCTGGGGAACCTATCATCAAACTAATCAATGAAGGTATCCGTAAAAAGGAAAATCTCGTAAGATTAACACATTTATTCTGGTGCGACAGACGAGATTACCGCAACTTTTGGAGCAACTTTTATCTACTACGGATGAACTGCAAGAAAGAAATTTACGCATGCTGAAAAGCTAAAAAGAAATGATGAATATCAATCGTGAAAGGGATGGTTATAGATAATGAATAAAATCGAATAATAATTGGGAAATATATCGACCAATGGAGTGATGCGTGTTTATTAGAGATGAGCAGTGCAGACAAGGTGGTTCGCATTACCCCATACTGTCTCAAGAATTACTCTCATATTATGCTAACGCAGAAAGCTATCAAAGAGCTGTTGGTTATCGTAAGAACTGATATTTGATTCGTCTTTCAGATAGAAGACATTTTAAGAGCATACGGTGATGAAAGCTCATGAGGACTACAGTGTATTTCCTTAAACGGGCAAAGACATGGCAGGTTCATCTCGTGTGGCTATACTGACGTTTATCGGTGGAACTAACTGATGATATCTGCTCGGATCAAGAGAGACATGCCTGAACTGTAAAAGTAGATAGTCGAGAGAGTTTGAATAATACACCATCCTACCTGGATTTGTGGATCGATTATTCCTACACATGGAGGTAGGCCCATCGTAATGTATGCTTTTATGATAAGCCTGGGAAGAGCATTTTATCGTAAGATGATTTGTACATACGATCACACCAGATATCAGTCTCAGTGCATCCATCCAAACAGATGGGGTGGTTCCTATTGATCATATCGAAATCAAGATTCTTGACTCAGTGCGAAATTATCGCACATAACAGGCCGTACCTGTCAAATACGGCACCAAGTAATAAACTACCTGTAGTTATCATTCATGCATGGAGTGCCGAATCACCTACGTTATATCGTTGTATTGTGGAACTGTGAGATGATACTTGTAACAAACTCTGGATTCCGTGTACACCCGTTTTGATTCAGAATAATTTATATATATCAATGACCAAAAGGTATTCTTGAGAGGCTTTGAACTGCCACCAATGCCAGCATCCGTATATTGGTCTATGCGGCTGTTGATTCTTTTACAAGAGGAAGATGTACGCATTTTTAAAAGAAGAGTTACATGTGAATGCAGTTCGCACTTCACACTATCCACAAAGCCAATCCTTTATCGATGCATGTGACCGCCATGGTTTATAAGTGTGTTTACTGGAGATCCCTGCTGGCAACATTATCGGCGATCGAAACCTCGGAAACAACAAGCAATCCAGGCTGCAGAAGATATGGTGCTGCGTATCGTAACTCATCCTTCTATCATTCTATGGGGGTGTAAGAATCAACGAAATCATTAGATGATGATGAAAATCCTATGTCGAAAACAAATGCAGTTGCTAGAGCCTTAGATCCCACTAGACTCTACAGCAGGTGTAGTACGCTATCTTACGAAAGAGTCATCTGTTAGAGGATATTATACTATTCAATGACTTTTCGCATCACGGTGATAATAAAGGTGCATTAAGTAAGAGGAAGTTATGGTGATACACATCATCCACTTATCATCTCCAGCCAAATGGGCGTCATTGTTTCCGACGAAAGAGTTTTGATACGCAAGCAAAGACGCCAAGAACATGCATTATCTGTCATGCTCGTGTTTAGGTGATGCGATGGCTGACCATCAACATACTGGAGTTTTCACGGTGCATGTTTGATTATGCTACACATAAAGATTCTTTTGGTCTGGTGATCGATTTGTTATCGCGAGTGTATGGATAGTTTCTGCGTAATCCAAAAACTATGCGGCAAGTGGTATATGCTTCACAACAGGACGAAGAAACTCAGTCCTAGAAATCAGCACTTCTATGGATATTGGTGATTACAATGCCGGTAATTCACTGATTTCTACGCATTTACTAATGCGGATGAAGTGCGTTTATATAAAATGATCAGTTTGTATCAGCGCATTTTCTCATTCATATTCTGGTTTAAAATATGGTCCACTCGTATCGATGATACGATTGGTAAACCATTTGAAACCAATGAGCATTTTTCGAAAGATAAAGCTGCTAATATTCGAAAATGCTTTACTAGCAAGTAAAAGTATGGTAGTAACTCACCGCTACGTATACGTCTGTTATATGCGAAAGATGGCGTTTCAGTATCAAGATGAAGTGCTATCGTGATGAAAGTCGCTCCCCATTGGTGCATATGTGAGCAGGTTGCTCGGATCTGACTACTTGGAGATTTGATGCTGTCAAAAATGGAAAAAGTTGTAAAAGTCTAATTATCAAACGTCCGTCTGCTAAATTACATCTATCGTACCAAGTTTCTTTCGCACAAGTCTTGTGGAAGGCGATTGTTACGATACGTCTGCGATTCGTGTTCAAGCTAAAGGATGAATATCATAATTTGGCATCGTAAGCTCAACTGCCACTCACCATCGTGCCAACCGATCGACCATCGAAATTAGTAGGGTCCTAGTACAGTTGTGACAGAAGGCAGGACAGGCACAGGTATGGCTACAGGACACTGAGTGAAGAGGGAGAGGCACCTAACAATTTTCTACTCCAGATTGCATGCGCAAATTACGACCCATTTCCATAAATTACAAAGCAGAAGTATAAATTATGAAAGATTTTGGTACAATTAGTTGCATATGTGGTTTAGGTGCGCTGAAAGGATATGGTATATGCCTCATCTGCTTCCTCATATCATGATACTACCAAGATATCGAGGCTTATCCGCGTCTTTTGTTGGATTTATTTTGACGATTGCTCGTGTGTTTGATGCGGCGCACCGATCCATTTATGGGGGTTAAGTTGTTATGCTAAGACAAATACGAAATGGGTAAAGTTTCGTCCCTGGTTACTTTACAGGCACAATTTTAAATGCATTTGTTCTATAGGTGCATTGTTTGCGGTACCTGCACATCAGGTAAAGCATTGATGATCTATTTTGCGGTGATGGCATACTTTGGGGTGAGCATACCAAGATGATATTCATTTTGGTCAATGATACCGTAGTTACTTCTATTGACAAAAGAGCGTGAGAATTTATCATTGTTGGACGTACCCAGCAAAAAGTTATTATGCGTTAATTAATGATTACTGTCATGGCTGTATCTAAACTAGGTGGTGGAATTGAGCAGCCGGATTTCATGGTTTGGCACCAATTATAGCTATATCTTGTTTGTTATATTATTTTATTTACATGTTTTATAAATTCATGAACAGAAAGTGGAAACATGCATACAACATCTGTTAAAGAGATGTTTAAAGCATCAATATCGATCAAGCACCGTAACTGTTGTTACAAATTAAAATTGATAAATTCTGTGTTAGGCATTACATCAAATCTTTGATATATTTCTTTAAATACGATAGTCGAAAGTTGGAAGGATGCGTATATACTATTTCCATTTTGTTGGTGGAGTTGCTCAACATTAGGTATGATGGTTGTATATCCAACTTTAGAAGTAGATTATCTAATACAACAATCTTTGTTAAGGGCCCACGTTAGCAATATCTGGCATGTGTATTGCTATCATTATGTTTGCTAGGATATTTTCTTGCTCTAGCAATGCTGATGGTACCGGGGTGTAATGCTGATTTTTGTATCTAATGTATTCTTACAGATGCAGCACAGTATTTTGCAAATACTGTTGACTGGTGGTGAAGTTAAGACAGGTCATCGTGAAGAGTCTGTAATCTTTTAGTATGCAAACATTTGTTGTAGGCAGCTAGTGGCTTAGCAGTATTTATTACGGGTAGTTTGGATCTGATTGGTTTAATAAGCAAAGATGGATCAGAGAAGGAATACTAATATTCCTTCTTCAAGCACATAGGACTTCGTTTACTAATGACGATTTGTTTATAACTACGTTCTTGCTTTAGTATTATTTACAAGAAAGTTTATTCTTTCGATGAAAAGGCAGAATAAATTGCAACAGTTAGAAGAGAAGAGGGGCTGAGATGGTGCAGTGGCTGATAGGAAAGTATTGACTAGAAAAATAAAATTACAGGGTAAATGAAAATTGGCAGGAGGATGTACTACATATTCATGGACAACTGCCTGCTGATACTTCGGTAAAGTGGAAGCAAACCATCTGTAATCCATCGCAAAAGGACGAGAAAATATTCATGAATGGATATCAAAACATGGACATGTTCTCAGAACTTACAAGATATGATCACAAGTTATTATGGCTAAAGTGAGTTCCAAGAGTTTATTGGAAATATGGATTTGATCGTTATGGTGATTATCATTTTATAGACTATCCACAAAAGAAGGTATTACGCATGAGAATCATGGTGCTATTTCCGTGATAAGAAATTTTGTTTATTTGCTCTATTAGATGAAATCCGTGATATGCTATTTTGGTATGACGCAAAACAAACTGAATTAACAATCCAAAGAGACTGTAAGGGTGTACAGACTAATGGCATCTTCTTCATGCATTTGATTTATTCTACAGAAGGTAGTGAAGAAGATGTCTTCAAGCATGGTTTGATGCGATGAATCTAAAAGCCATTAAGCAACGAAGAAAATTGTTTGATATTCTAGTTGGTATAATCACTACCAGTAGTTATTAGTGAAGATAAGATATGTTACACTATCTGATTGCGATAAAAGTATTTCAACCAAGGGACTTATTTCTTAGATTGATGATGGTTGGGAACCATTTCCAGGAGATTGGTTAGAATCGATTCAGTAAATTCCCTGAATGGAAGAAGCACTTGTAGATGAGATACATGCAAAGGGATATAAAGCAGTTTGTGGCTTGCCCATTTGTAGCAGAGGAGAAGTCATCAATATATCAGAATCATCCAGATTGGTTTTTACTATCAAGGAAAACCATGGTGTTTAGTACAATCTGGTCAGGTTTTATTCCTTAGATATTGATCATCCAGATGTAATTGACTATATCAAGAAAGTATTTCATCAAGTATACATACAATTTTGATTTGTTAAACTAGACTTTATATGGTTAGCTCCATTTGGAAATGCATCTGAAAGCCGCTAAGAGAAATTAAACGGGTATTGCAGTTGTTAGTGATATTTCCAATTGCAAAGAAATTCTTGCCTGCGGTGTCCCATTAATGCCATCTTTGATTTCAGTAGTAGCTGCATTGGGCTGGGTGATGTAGGCTTAGATTGGGATGATGTCTTCATATGTTTATTGCATCGTAAGAATTTCTTACTAAGAATGCGATTGTGAATAAGGTAAATCGTGGTGATAAAGTTAAAATGGGCGAGTATTTATGAATGATCTGATGATTTCTTTATCCGTACTCAGGAATATCCATCTTGATGGAAAAACAGAAGGATGATTTATGGATACAAGCCTTACTAGAGGGGTATTTCTAACAAGTGATAGTCCCAAATTATAATTACGACATGGGATTAGAAAGTATCAAGAATATCGTAAATTACATCTGAAAATTGAGTAACATGTTGGGTCATTGTGATGAGGGTATAACAATTGAGTATGTACTAGACTTCTTATCAAAACCAATGTAATCATTTCGACTGTACAAATGGTAACATATTTTAAGAACTCTTAGATTTCAAGAGTCTTTTGTTTGTAAATATAAATCAACAAAACGATTTTAGTTATTAAAGAAAAGCCAACGAAAGTTGACTTTTACACTTGTTATCCGTTGCAGAATTCGACAACGAGTGATTCAAGTTGATTCTTTTGGTTCAATTCGCTCTTTCCGGAAGACGCAAGGAATGTACCTTTCTTGGTTTTCCCTATCAACTTCAACGAAAGCCGGATTGTGATAGCTGATCCTAATGTGATTCAGCGATTGCCTGATGTTACGCATTTCGTCAAACAGCAATTGCTGATCCCGCTTGATTAAAAGTTGAAGGGATGCTCCAACTCTTACCATTAACTTCGAGGGCGACCGTGGTCATTAACTGACGAGCAGCCTTGATGTGTTCTAGCTAAGCCCATACGGTAAACGATACATCTAATCTACTTTCAAGTAAGACTAAAGTACAATGACCGCCATACCTTCCATCTGGAAGTCAGGTTGACAAGTTAGAACTGACGTTCACGAACCGCATATGGACGGATTTTGCTTTCGCGTAACTGTGTACCGTAGCCACTCTAACTAATACGCTTTGTAGGCCATGCTGACTGGAGTACAAGTTCTTTCTTAAGCTCTGCCTGTTTCTAAGATGGAGTTTGCTGTCTGAAGGCTTTCCAAACAGGTCTCTGTGTAATGCCATGTTTTGTTTCCTCCTCATATGGCTGAGGAAACAATAACAGGTGCAGAGATCATCGATGCGGGTGTTATCATGAGCCTTTTCACCTTTTGCAGCAGATGTACGAAATGTTTAACTGCTGATAATGCCTTACGTGCATGATTTCACATGCTGGCCATCATTTAACGCACTGATATAATATCACTAGTATGTACAACGTCAATCATTTTCACACCTACATAAAGATAATTCCCTTATTGTAAGCAAGAAAGAATGGTGAAGATATGTGAAAAGGAGGCACATGATCTCAAATATATAGATGCTGTGGTAAAACTAGATATTATTACAAAGAAAGGTGGAAACATAAGGAATCAGATATTAAGACGGTTAATCGACATCAGATTTATCATTGCCGTAGGTGCATCTTTGTTTTACTGTTAATCATTTTAATTGTTACATCACAGTACGCACCGTCGTTGGCAAATCTTGAGTATATAGAATTAGAGAATCGCTATCAGGTCGACTAAGCCAAACTCCCTTTGTCATTAAAGATGAATAAAGCAATCGCGTAAGTAGAGATGAATCAGGACACAGTTGATCGTGTTAATTCAGTACAGAAATAAGTTTGATAGAAGTGCAGTGTCGCGTATTTCTGCTTTAACGCAAGTTAGCAGACTTAGAACGTTATATTTCTGCCGGTACTTATCGCGCTATCTGGGTATTTATCACGATATTGAGACATCCATGGCTCAGCAACAGAAGCGGATGCGAAGACACTTGAAAATACAGTGATGCGATTCTTTGCAAAAGAAACAGCACAGCGTGAAGAAGGGACGCTTTTGAAAGAATCGTGTCTGCGCCCTGCGCTGCAGCATGCTGCGAAAAATGCTCCAAAGCTATACTCTGCTTGGCCTTTAGTAGAACAGAAAGGTTGTTGATACGGAGAAGATATGTTTGTGACTGAAGAATGGATGTCTCCAGTGATTTTGATAAGGCAAACCGTGAACTGTAAGCATCGAGCGCAGCTGCATGGCAGAGCTAGAAGAAATGATTGAGAATATGCCTTCACTATTGGAAGATGCTAAGCTGGTGTGGTCTCCTAATATGGCAGAAAGTTCTTCTACAAGGATTATATTCTACAAATCGTGCAATCGTGGCGTGTATTTGAAAACACTTTAAAATGTAGAGAGAAACCTCGAATCAGGATGGACAGAGTCCTTTACGTGAATCTCTGTAGCCAGTTAAAGACAGGGATCTATATTAGGGTATTCGTGAAACGCTTGATCAATGAAGGCAAAACTGTGAGATGGATCAAGCTGTAAGAAGGCGAGAGCTTTGATGCGATTCAAGGGGTTACCAGGAATTCTACAGCGCTGCGGATGAAGCTGATAAGAATGCGCGCTTATGTAAAAAGAAGCATTTGCAAAATCATCATCACGTTTTGGCTTTTGCGATTTGAAGAAAACTTACTTGCGGAGAAACGCACTTACAAGAACTTGAGACCGAGATGTAGTAATGGATAGGGCTGCGTAACTACTAAGCACCTGCTAGTACAGTTGTTGGTCTTTGAAAGGAATTAAATGAACAGATTGTTGCGTGCAATACAGAGTTTAAGAATATTCGTACACGTATTGAAGCTGCTTCGTGATGAAGAATGTTGAAGAAGCAACTAGTTGAAGTTGCAGATTGTTATGAATCAGATGCAAGTCAGATTCGTAAGTATAAGCTTCCAAATATTTAGAAGCTTGCGTGATGATATGCGTCGTGCAAATGACTATATCCATCGTTTAGATAACCTCATGGAAGAAGTTCCATTAAATACGCAGTTATTAAAATGGAACAATAGAAAGCGACTAGATTTTATCTATAGCTTTATAACAACGTTAATAATGTTGTTGGTACAGTTATGATGGTTGAAAATACAATCGTCTTTGGTAACCGTTATCGTTCAACCCTTACGCAGATATCGACTCTGAGAGTTAACACGTAGTGAATTGAGTTTCCGTAATGGTGAATATACACAAGCATTAACAACAGCATCGCACGATTGAAAAGATTCACCTGTAACTACGAATCCATGATCAAGGAGAATCGCGAAGAGTGCAGCGTAGAGTGTATTTTGATGGTGCTTCTACTACGGCGGTTCACCCAGATGTATTACAAACCCATAAACTCTTTGTTGGATAAGTATTACGTCAATAGTGAGTCCCTGTATGATGAAGGCAGAGAAATCAGTCGAATGATGGAAAAAGCCCGAGTGCAATAGCCGGGCTTTTGGGTGTAAAACAGCGAAGACATTATCTTACCTCAGGTTCTTCTGGAGGCAAACTCTTCCCACTATCAAGGTGTGTGTTTTGCACAACGGTAAGAAGTACTATTGTCACAACAAATGTAGAACATTCTTCTATCTTGAATGCATGTTTACAAATGGAGCAGGTATTTGGATATCGATGTTACATATTTACCGGTTGATTAGTGGTAAGTATCCTTGCAAACAAGTGAAGATGCAGTATGATGATGCTAGAATCGTTAGTATCATGGCATCAATAATGAAGTAGGTTCCATCAATCCAATTGATGAGGATTGCAAATTATGTAAAGAAACATACATTCCTATATGCATGTTGATGTGACACAGTGCAATTGGTAAAGTTGATGTAAATTTTAAAAATACTGAGTCTAGCATCTATCTCCTGCACACATAAACTAGGAAGGCTGAGGGTAGTGGTCACTGCTAAGAAGGCTCATGTGCCATTTGTGCCACTGATTAGTAATGGTGGTGAACAAGAATATGAAACCAATTCGTGGTAGGTACTTGAGACGCTTGTGTGTACATGAGTGTTTGCTAAGACTTTGCGCGCTTTGCGTTAGAAAACGGTAAGAAGTATCATAATTGCATCTCATCTTTAGATAAGCATTACCAGTGAAGGATTATCTATACCACCGGTATTTTAATCAAACTTTCAACCAAGTGATGCGGTCAACCTAGCGTGTGAAACCTCATGACGAGAAAATCTCCAAGGTAGCATGCAAAATGGCCATATAAATAAAAGGTTTTATGGTGAGCGATGATAGCGGCAGCATCTAAATCCGATGATCCAAGTTATGTTTTAGTGCTATGGGTTATCTCATCCAAACGTGCAAGCTCTTGTATCTGTCGATGTTAGTTTAACGTGCACTGTGCAAGAGAAGTATCGCTGCATTTATAGATTCAGGAGAGGTGTCTTTAACATGCTATATGGTTAGCCTGTGATGCTGCTCGCTGATTGCGCAGCAAAGGTGAGAATCGAAGAGATTTTATTGCTAGACTCTCTCACTAATATTAAAGTCCATATGTTGCGGATAATCACGCGCTAACGTATCGTAAAATATACGCCGATCAATATTTTACATTAATTAACGGATGAAGATCCAGCGAAATTGGAAACTAAAATTAGTAGGTGTCGGTATTGGTTCATTTCTCGCTTTACAGAAAAGGATCAGACAATGTTAGAGAGATGTCAAACAAGCCTGTGTATTCGGTATCTGCTAAGGAAAGTGATAAGACATGTACGAGCGATTACAAAACGTCATGCGACAAGAGTTTCCCACCTAAGAGTGGTGGTAAATCGTGAGGTTGCCGGAGAGATTCTACGCATCACAGACTTCAAGGGTTGATGTACATGATCCTGAATTAGCGATCATGTGCGAAATTCACGGTAATGAAAGTCTCTACATTACATCCCAAGTAGATTCGGTGGCCGTGGATATCCGCTGGGTATCAATAGTCAGGTATTGTTAAAAGGCCCATCATGGATGGCGATCTGCAGCAGTACATATGTCAGCTGATGAAACGTGGATTATATGTAGAAGCGGTACACTTTGCATCTCCCTCCATATACGTAGTGAAAATGCAAGAAGCCAAGGTGTGAGAACTTGTACAGGTGAGGTGAATACCAAGGGGCATGTGAGAGGTGCATGTTGTTAACTACGCAATTACGGCTTGAAATCTATAAACATGCAGGAGACCCATAGGCAGTTGCATTACTACGTCGTATGATGTTCCGCTATGAGCAGCATGCTATCTCTAAAAAGTATGGATGTCTAGCAATCGGTACAGGTGCAAAGTGTAGCAGGGTGGCTAGCCAAACATTAGAGAGCATGTACTGCATTAATACAGTAGTTACAAATATGCCAATTCTAAGACCACTATAGACAAGTGACAAGATTCGATTAACACGGCAATGTAAGATTGGAACTCATGAAGACTGAGTCTTACCGCTTTGAGGATTGCTGTACGATACTGATCCTGTAAAGAACCCGAGTTACAGAAACCATCTGTAGATAAGAGGTGTTTACTAAGTGAATCAAATTTGATTATGCAGAACACTATTACAACTGCGAGTGGATACTAAATCTAGAAACTGTGATACGGTACAAGCAGTAGAAAGTGCAGAAGATTTCTTTGATAGAGAGGTGAGCACTACAGCAAAGCATAATCAAGAGTCATTCGCAATGGATTCGATGAGGAAGATGCAACATTGCGTCATTACGGTGAACCAGAAGGCAAGAACTGTTGGATATCGCTAGCACAACGGTGTTAAAGTTGAAAAAGAGATGATACATATACTTATAACACAAAAGCCGAGTTAGATTTTTGCACTATTCACATCTATCTTTAGCTGTGCGAGAGTAGAACGCATGAAATACGTGAAAAGCGCTTATAATCAGCCTTCCTGTAAATAAATGATGATTGGGCGGTATCGTGTAATGAAGTACCTGTGCATAATTTGAGATGCGATAAGATTTGCACTATAATGAGGGATGAAATGAGAGATATTGATATTACTAACAACAGCAATACACATTAAGCGATTCCATGGATATTACTACCTAAACTTTGGCGTATTTGGAAGAAGAAAGACGTATTTGATATTTATGAGATCCTCATTTGATCGGATCACCTATTTTTGTCCTTTCAAATGAGTTTGCGACTGGATACGGTTTCATGATTTGGCTTAGTCATTTTATGCTGTATTTATGTTTGTGTTTCTGGGTGATTTCTACAAAAGAAGAGATAAGTTTCTATGTCCAGTTCAAAGTGCAGAATCAGAGAAATTGACTATGTACTTAATAATTCAAATAAGGAATATGATTTGATGCGTAGCATTTTAGCAGAAATCATGATCGTGAAAAGGACTTTCATGTAGTATATCTCATGTTATCAGCCCTCTTGTCGAGGTCCGTAACCGCCGAGGAAAGGGTTGGGCGCGTGATCCCTGAGTGGCGCGTCTGGCGATAAATGTCAGGAGGTGTCTAAATTGTGCGCTGATTATCGAGCACAGGCGGGAAAGTCGTTCAAGGTTGAAAGTGGGGTGCTGAGTCTATCTTCAAGCTTTCGAAAAGGATTGAGATGTTGAGCAGTGGCCGATGTCGTTATCGACAAAGGTGGTTCTTAAGTAGTGACGCACAGCAACAGAGATTGGTGCTCCACATGGAGAGGGTGCTGCAGGTTACCCTGCAAGGTTGTAAAGCAAGGCAGGAAAGAGTAGATCCATATCTTCAAGTGTAAGGCTAAGAAGGGCTCTCGCTCGTCGTGGGCAGGGTCACCATGTCAACCATATACAAAGTTGACAGTTGAAAGCTTATATTGAGGCTTAAGTCGACAGCATTGATATCCGTTATACGCAGCGCGTGATCATGGCATTATCTTTGGCTAAAGTAGCTGGTGCACGCTGGGTTCTGCTGAAAATGGTAAAGATTTAGTATGTGCGGCAGTTAGCGCGGTACGATATCTGTTTTGACTGGATGCATTAGATGAATTAACTGATGTTAAGCAAAAGTCGACAGTCGGTGATAATCTGATTCAGAGTTGAGTTGATGATCCGTGACGGCGAAGCGGTTGTTACTATCTGCGGGTACTATTCCAATTAAAGACGGTTCAACAACAGAATCAACGTTTCTATCAAATTATGGAGGTGTAAATATCATGTAAGTTCACACTGGATATTCAGTTCTTTGCAAGTAAGAGAGGGTGTATCTTCCTGAGAACAGATACGGCCGTGATTCTGCGCAGAGAGATTGGAGTGCTAAGTAGGGCTGATGGTCAGTATACAAAGCGATCGTGCTCTATCATCTATCGTCAGAGAGGCATGCAAAAGATCTGCTGTGCAAGAACGTTGTCACGCGGTGGAGATGATACATTGCTAAACAGCTGCAGATGGCGATTAAGTATGACAGGTCTGGCTTCGAGGATGAGCAGGTGTTTCTACCATCCTCAAGAAGCTTAATTGAAACTGAGAATGGAATGCCCTGACAGGTTCCAGGGAGCTAAAGGAAAGGAGATTCCTTGATGATTGACTAGTAAAACCACATGTATGGCGTGTGACGGTGGTGAGAGGTTGTGTTGCTTAGCGCCATGAGAAGTTCTAGCATAAATGGTGGACCTTTGGGTGGTGATGGAGTGAAAGTGGCGATATTTGGTTTGCTGTTGAGTACCAACGAGAAACAACATACTAATGGAAGCAAAGTTCACACGTAAGATTGGTTACTGCAATGGTATGCCGTGTTTAATTAAGATGCATGGTAAATCAGGGGATGACATCAGCCTGTGCACTGTTCGCGGAACGATGATACATGTACTGCGGCCAATGGTGATCTTTTAGCTGACCTTACAAAAACCGGGACAAAAAGTATTGATTGCTCGATGGAGGTACAGGGAATGGTTTAGGTAATATGCACTTTGTAAACTCTCTGAAATGATGCTCCTGAATACTGACAGCTGTGAAGTTGGTGAAAAGTCTTTAGATGTTCAAGTAGATTACGACTTTGGCGGATGCTTTTCGGTCTTATTGGTTTTCCATCCGTTGGTAAGTCAGCATTCTTGTATCAGTTGTATACAAGAGCGAATTCATGAGATTGCCGTGTCCTTTTAAGCAACAATAGAGCCATCTATTGGTGTTGTACACAATGCCTAATGATCGTAGTTTTCGTGCTAGTGACTATGAGTTTAATCGAAGGTGCTTTCGTGAAGCGTAAAGGGATTAGGGTCGATGAGTTCTTACGTCATATCAAGCGCTGTCGTGTATTGATTCACGTCATGTGTCTGGGGCAGAACGTAATCCTGTTGAAGATTATGGAAATCATCAATAAGGAGTTAGCTACCGCGATCGTAGCGCTAGAAAAGCGTCCTCAGATTGTAGTTGCAAATAAGATGGATGATGAATACACGCACATGTATCTGGAAGAGTTTAAGAAGAAAATACCCGAGATATTAAAAGTCTATGAAACAAGTACATTAGAACATAAAGGGTTTAGATGAGGTTCTATGCAGCGCTTGCGGAGACTGATAAAGCTCATGAGGTTGAAATGAAAACTCCTGAAAGTACAGAAGGAGACGTTGTATATCGTTATGAACCTAAGAAACCAGACTCAGTTGTGAAACTTGGTCCAGGTAGATTTAAGGCTGACTCCGAAAAGATTGATCGTCATTTGATACAGTTGATTTGATAAAGGATAGAAACATATCAGTTTGCGATGACACTACAGAAGATGTGTTGATAAAGGCACTTTCATGAAGCTGGTGCACGTAACGGGTGATCAGTTATCGTAAATACCATCATGGATTATAAAAGTGAGTATGAGGATAGCATTTGTAAAAAGGAAAAGTAGCATCGTATGGTGCGGACTGGGTTGTGGTTGATTTGGTCAGCGATATTGGCTATCATATGGCATATCCACATCCAGAAAATTTACATCTAAAATGATGAAGTATTCATCATGCATATCCTTTCATATTACAGAAAATAGACGTTTATTTGGTTTTGAAAGCCAAGATGAAAAAGCTATTTCGAGCTTATCTCTGTAAAGGAGGTGGATCCTAGACTGCGATGGGGATGTTAAGTAATAGTGGTTATCAATCCATGATCGGCAGATTGAAACAGGTGATGTAACTCTATTAAAGAAGATGCCTGCAGATTGGTGCTAAATCTGCAAGTCAGATTGTATGATTTAAAGGTAAGTTAGTTGCTGCACCTACATCTATCACCAAAACAGGAGATATAGTTTCGTATCCTGCGGAAATCGTGAAAGCATTAGAAGGTTTAAAGAATTTAGGGTATAAACAGGAGAATTATCTGCAGTCGCAAATATGATGAGTGAAAACTCTGGATTAACCATCGAGAAGTATTTAAAGCTCGGATTACATTTTTAGTTAAACAAAAGTAAAGGGGAGGCATATGGAAGAGAGTGATCGTTTGTTATCTGCAAATGCAGAAATGGTGATGATGAAGAGAGTCTTCGTCCCCAAACACTTGATGAATATGTAGATGCCAAGATACGTTAAAAGAAAAACTTACGTATCTATATTCAGGCGGCTTTGCAGAGAAATGAATCTTTGGACTCATGTCTCTTTGTATGGGCCTGCGGTTAGGTAAGACTACTTTCGTTTATTCTAGCCAATGAGAATGCACTCTAAGGTTAGAGTGGCTTTCTGGTCCATCCATTACAAAAGCTGGTGATTTAGCAGCGATATTGTCAGTATTAGAGCCCAGGAGATGTATTATTTATTGATGAGATTCATCGTTTGCCAAAACAAGTAGAAGAAGTTTTTATATCCGCGATGGAGGACTTTTGAGTTAGATATCATGGTTGGTGGTGAAAATGGAGCAGGTGGAAGCAGTGTTCGCTTGGATCTACCTCCATTTACACTTGTTGGTGCGACGACTCAGTGCTGGTGATTTATCAGCGCCATTAAGAGATCGCTTTGGTATGTAGCTAAGCTCTGAGTACTACGATAACCAGAACAGCTATGTCTCAATCGTTAGTCGTACAGCACGTGTATTGAATGCACCAATTCATTCTGCTGCAGTAGATGAGATTGCACGTCGTTCTCGTGGTACACCACGTATTGCCAATCGTTTATTACGCCGTATTCGTGACTTTGCACAGGTGTTAAATGATGGTCATATATCAAAGGGATATTGCAGAGACTGCACTAGATCGTTTAAAGGTGGATTCCTTGGTTTAGACGAAGTTGATATTCGCTATTCTACGTGGTATTATGAGCGTTTCTGGTGGTCCTGTAGAGGTCTAGAATCTCGCAAATGCAATATCGGAAGAGACAACAACACTGGAAGATGTGTATGAACCATATCTCATACAGATTGGATTTGTGAATCGAACCAGTCGTGGTCGTGTAGTAACTGATAAGGCTTACGAGCACTTGCATATCACACATACACAGATACATTATTTTAAGAACTTGATTAAGCATGCATGTTTTAAAATGTATGCTTTTTATGTAAAAATGCTCTGAAAAATACGTGAATTTTGTGAAAAATTACCGTTTTCTTGCAAAGAGTGCAAAGAATCATATAAAATAATGGTATGTTTAACAAGAAAAATAAGAAAACAAATCTTGTTGCAGTAGCGTATATCGCCACAGTACTACTGTGGATATGCTTCTGTACAACATGTATATGCGGACAACACAGCCCAACAATCGACACAGAGATTTTGCCAGTCATCGAAGTTAGTTCAGCTGATTTAAATCCACAAGAGACTATCAAGTATTCTATCTTACAGGAAAGAAGTCAGTCTTTTGCCGATATGGATTATAAGAATATTGATGCAGGTAAATCAAAGTTAATTTTAGAAGGCTTTGATCGTAACCTAACAGGTACTTCAACAGGCAACTGCTCGTGTGACTTTTGGTTAATAAAAGATGCTGATGATAAGACACTTGGTTATTCCTTTTATTCAAAAGGTATTGATTACAGGTTGTAACAAGCACAGCTCAGTCATTAAATTGAAAGTCTGAGTGTAACTGTTAATAACGGTGATACTTGGAATGCATCTAACTATATCTCTTATATCAATGATGATTCTGGTGTGTTACCAGCATTAACAATCACTGGTAATGTTGATATGGCTACTGATGGAAACTATACAGTTTTATATACTGTTGTAGATACGACTGGTAATAAGTCATTTGCGCAGTTAAATGTTACTGTAAAGACTCCTCAGGAAGTTATCGATAACAAGATTGAAGAAGAGCGTAGAGCGAAAGAAAACGAAAAGATTCAAGCTGCGAAACAAGCACTTGAAAATAGTTATAGTACAAGTGCATTTATCAGTACTGCTCAGTTACTTGCGGATGCTGATGAAGTTTGGAAGGGTTATGTAAATGCTGGCTTGATTACTGACCATCCAACTGGTGATACTGGTAATAACTATTCATTCAGCCAATGTACCTGGTGGGTATATATTCGCCGTCATCAGTTAGGATTAACTGCTGGTAGCTTGATGGGTAATGGTAATCAATGGGCAAATACAGCTCGTAGTTTAGGATATACTGTTTCTAATACACCAATGGTTGGTGACGTTATGGTATTTGCGGCTGGACAAGAAGGTTCTGATGGTTACTATGGTCACGTTGCTATCGTAGAGCGATTACAACAGATGGTTCTGTTATTACTTCTGAATGTGGTGCTAGCCGTAATGGTCAGCCATATTCACGTGTTATCTCTGATCCATCAAGATTTGAGTACATTCATTATTAAGATTTAGGAAGATACATAGTGTATCTTCCTTTTTTGATAGTTGAAATCAGTTGTTGTTTTGAATAAAATACCTATATGAGCAGAAGAGATGAACAAAAGAAATTTGCGTATGAATCAGAAATTGCTTTACTTCTTGATGACCTTTGCGGATATATAGCAATATACATGGCTTTTTGTATTCTTGTTTAGTATCGTAAATGGATTCTTGAGTTTACATCCATATATCAAATTAATCATCTATATTCTATTCTTTGAGAGCAGATCGCAGAATCACAGCGTTGTAATGCGACTACCACTTGCAAAATCAATTATTCGTTTATAATCCGGTCAATCGGATTTTTATATTTAGCTATTTTTATTGAAAATGATTGATACAATGGTATAATCTAACCAAAGCAAAGAAAAGAAGTAGTAATATTGGCTGTTTTGATAGAGAGTCTGTGATTGGTGGAAACAGATAAAACGAAAATATGAAGTAGTCTTGGAGCTGTGTCTTTGAACTAGTAGTAGAAGATACCGTAGTGATGCACGTTACGCTATTTGAGAAGTAAGCAAAGGTGGTACCACGTTTATACACGTCCTATGCATAGGACGTTTTTTTTATGTTTAAGGAGAAGGTAATATGGAAAAGAATCTAGCACAAAAGTATGACCACAAAGCCGTAGAAGAAGGCAAATACAACAGATGGATTGAGAAAGGATATTTCACTGCAGGTGATAAATCGAAAGATCCGTTTACGATTGTAATTCCTCCACCAAATGTTACTGGTATTTTGCATATCGGTCACGCTTGGGATAATACATTACAGGATATTATTGCGCGCTATAAGCTTATGCAGGACTATGACATGTTGTTTTTACCAGGCATGGATCCAGCGGGTATTGCGACACAGGCAAAGGTTGATGCACGCTTAAAGAGTGAAGGGATTTCTCGTTATGACTTAGGACGTGAGAAGTTTTTAGAACGCGCGTTGGAGTGGAAAGCGGAATATGCCAAGACAATTCGCACACAATGGGGTAAAACTTGGAAACTCATTAGATTATAGCCGTGAACGTTTTACAATGGACGATGGTTTTAACGATGCAGTTCGTCATGTATTTGTAAAACTCTACAATGAAGGTTTAATCTATCGTGGATGGCGTATCATTAACTGGGATCCGGAAGCACGTACTGCATTAAGTAATATTGAAGTATATTATCAAGATGATCCAGGTAAGATGTATCACTTTAAATATGTTGTAAAGGAAACTGGTGAAGAAATGTTCGACGTTGCGACAACACGTCCTGAAACAATGTTTGGTGATGTTTGTGTTGTAGTAAATCCTAACGATGAAACACTGAATCACTTGATTGGAAAACATACTACAAACCCAGCTAATGGACAGGAGTTACCTATTATCGGTGATGATTATGTAGAAATTGGTTTTGGTACTGGTGCAATGAAGTGTACACCAGCACACGATCCAAATGATTTTGCGATTGCGGAAAGACATCATTTAGAGAAACCTATCTGTATGAATCCAGATGGAACAATGAATGAACTCTGTGGTCAGTATGAAGGAATGGATCGTTATGTAGCACGTGAAGCTCTTGTAAAACAAATCGAAGCAGATGGAAACCTCGTTAAGATTGAAGAGATGACACATAACGTAGCGCACTCTGAACGCACACATTGTGTTGTTGAACAGTATCTATCACAACAGTGGTTTGTTAAGATGAAGCCACTTGCTCAAGATGTACTAAAGTATCAAGCAGATGAGGAAACAAAGATTAACTTCTATCCTGAACGTTTTGAAAAGACATTTAATGGATGGTTAGAAAATATTGAAAGACTGGTGTATCTCGTCAGTTATGATGGGGTCATCGCATTCCTGCATGGTATAACACGGTGACTGGTGAAACGTATGGTGAAACTGATCCAGAGGATACAACAAACTGGGTACAGGATGAAGATGTACTTGATACATGGTTCTCCAGTGCTCTATGGCCATTTGCAACATTAGGTTGGCCAGAAGAAACTGAAGATTTAGCACGTTACTATCCAACCAATACAATGGTTACTGGTTACGATATTATCTTCTTCTGGGTTGCACGTATGGCATTCCAAGCAAGACACTTTACGAAGAATCGTCCATTTAAGGATGTGCTGATTCATGGTTTATTACGTGATGCACAAGGCCGTAAGATGTCTAAATCACTTGGTAATGGTATTGATCCAATGCAGGTAATTGAAGAGTATGGTATCGATGCATTACGTTTCTTCTTAACAACAAACTCAACACCTGGACAGGATATGCGCTATATTCCTGAGAAGGTTGAAGCAGCTGGTAACTTTATTAACAAAGATTTGGAATGCGTCTAGATTTGTATTTATGAATCTTCCTGAAGATATGAAGGTGGAAGATGTCAATTTAACAAATCTATCACTTGCGGATTTATGGATTATTAATCGTCTTAACGAAACAATTACGCATGTTACTGAAAATATGGAGAAGTATGAATTTGCTTTAGTTGGTAACGAACTATATTCCTTTGTATGGGATGACTTCTGTAGTTGGTATGTTGAGATGAGTAAGACAGCGTAAATGGTACGGATGAAGTAGCTAAAACATGCTGCACAATCAACTCTATACGTATGTTTAAAGGCTATTGTTAGTTTATTACAACCATTTATGCCTTTTGTAACTGAAGAGATTTATGGATTTATTACCAGGTGCTAGAAAGTATCAACTTAGAATCTTGCCAACTGCTATTGGAAAAACATATAACTGCTGTGATTTAACATGCAATGGCTAGAGAGTAATTTCTGCAATCCAAAAGATTCGTGAAGTTCAAGATCGTAAATGATTTGAAACCATCTACATTAATTCATATTGCATTAAAGGATCTTGACGGTACTACAATCATGGCGGATGAAGCAATGTCTGCAATTATCATGAAGCTTGCAAAGGCAGAGTGGCAGGATACACTTGAAGGAGACTTAACAGTCGAAGCAATTCAAGGTGGTAGTCATATATTCCGTCTAGCGAATTAAGTAATCCAGAAGAGAAATCTAGCTGAAGCAGAGATTGAAAGACTTAAGTCTGAGATTGCACGTTCTACAGGAATTCTTTCTAACCAAGGATTTATTGCAAAGGCTCCAGCAGCGAAGATTGAAAATGAAAAGCAAAACTTGAAGCATATCAGAAACAATATGCTGTTGATTGAAGAGCGCTTAAATGTATTGAAAAAGTAGTGGACATGTTATAATCATGATGACAACCCGCGATTGACGGAGGTGCAGTATGTCAAATAAAGAAAAACAAGCATACGCTATTAAAAGTATTGAGTGTTACTGCTGTGGTTGTGCTAGCGCATATGCGAGGAGCTGGATATTATCGTTTTCCGCAATGCGTTTGATTTACAGAATAGTAGATATTTACAAAAATGCGGTGCAGCGATGCAGCTACCATTATTACAGATGGAAAGAAATGAGTGGTTTGCACACAGCAACCGTTTCGATGATTTTATTGATTCTTATGATGGATCTAAAACTACAGCATTACGTATCGTGAATCAAGAAGATTCTCATAAGTGGATTATTATCCAACATGAGTATTGCATCTTATAGTGGAACTTTACTAGAACATATGTGGGAAGCAGACCATCGTGGATTTTAATATCTCAGCACCGGATGCACGTGGTTATGGAATGTCTGAAGGCAAGTACACTGGTCTTGGTTGGTGTGAACACTATGACTTAATTAGTTGGATTAACTACTTAGTCAATTTAGATCCACTAGCAGAGATTGTATTACTGGTGATAGGACGTAGGTGCAGCTTCTGTGATGAATGCGGTTGGTGATTATTTACCACGTAATGTAGTGTGCAATCGCCGAAGGTGGATATAAAGAAATTAAAGATATCATCCAAACAAAAGTTCAAGATCATCGAATAAGTTCAATGGTAAGTATCGTAATGCCATCAGTTGACTTCTATGTAAGACAAGTATCGCATTTTAGTCTCAAATGATATCAGTACACAACGCATCAGTTAAGAAAACGCTGTAACTCCGATGTTATTCCTACATGGTTTACAAGATCGCATCGTACCAATTAGTCACGCGTATGATAACTTCATTACTCTTGTGCAAAGCAAGAAGGAGATGTATGTACTGAACAGGTGGATTTGGAAATCTAACAAGTGACCCATAATACTTCCCAAACGATTCTTTCGAGTTTCAATGAGTAGTAAAATAGCAGTCATTAGACGGGTATCGATTAGATATCTCTTTTATATTTCATGTAGATGGAAAAAGGTAAATGTATAATTTCTTGGATAATCTCACAAAAAGTGACTCGTATGTATTGAGAAATGTAACCGGTTGCTTTATAATCAAACAGTAGATAAAGGGAGGCTATAATGGCTACTAAAAAGTATGTTTATAAGTTTTCTGAAGGTAATGGTTCCATAGCGTGAACTGCTCGGTGGTAAAGGTGCTAACCTTGCTGAAATGAGCATTTTAGGTATGCCAGTACCGGATGGATTTACCATCACAACTGAAGCGTGCAAATGCATATTACGCAGATGGTAAGAAAATCAACAAGAATATCATGGACGAGATTACAAGCATGTTGAAATGCTACAGAAGGCTACAGAGGTAAGAAAATTAGGGGGATTAGATAATCCTTTATTTGTTTCTGTACGTTCAGGTGCACGTGCATCTATGCCAGGTATGATGGACACAATTTAACCTTTAGGTATGAATGATGAAGTTGTTAAGGTTGTTGAAGAAAAGTCTGGTAACAAGAGATTTGCATACGACTCCTATCGTCGTTTCGTGCAAATGTTCTCAGACGTTGTTATGGGATTATCTAAATCACGTTTTGAAGAAATCATTGATGAAGTAAAAGAAAAGAAGGGCGTTACTCGAGATATCGAATTAGATGCTGAGGACTATGTCTCGAATCTAAAATCGTTTCAGGGCTTTCTATAAGAGAATTGAAGAATTCCCAGGATCCACAGTTCAATTAGAACGTGCACTCGAAGCTGTATTCCGTCTCATGGAATAATGACCGTGCTATCTTCTATCGTAAGATGAATGATATCCCAAGTTCTTGGGGAACAGCTGTAAACGTTCAGACCATGGTATTTGGTAACATGGGTGATGATTGCGGTACAGGTGTTGCCTTTACACGTAACCCTGCAACAGGTGAAAGAAAATTATTTGGTGAATACTTAATCAATGCACAAAGGTGAAGACGTTGTTGCAGTGTATCCGTACACCATCTCCAATTGCAGAACTTAAGAAGGTAATACCAAGAGCGTATAAGGACTTCACGAGATATCTGTGCATCGTTTGGGAAAAGCATTACCATGACATGCGTGAGATATGGAATTTACAATTGAACATGGAAAACTATTCATGTTACAAACACGTAATGCGAAGGTACAGCTGCAGCTGCTTTAAAGTTGCTGTGAGATATGGAGAAGGAAGGTCTTGTAACTAGGGATCAAGCTTTACTGATGGTTGATCCTAAAGCAGTTCGATGACTTACTACACCTACAGTTTTGACTGCTGAAGACTTAAAGAAAAGAAGAATGATGTAATTGTTGAGTGCTTAGCTGCATCACCAGGTGCTGCTTGTGGTGAAATCGTATTCACTGCTGAAGAGCTAAGACAAAGGCAACGATGGGACGTAAGTAATCTTAGTTCGTCCCTAGAAACATCACCAGAAGATATCGAAGGTATGCATGTATCTGAAAGGGTCATCTTAACAGTACGTGGTGGTATGACATCTCACGCAGCCTGTAGTAGCTCCGTGGTATGGGTGCTTGCTGTGTATCTGGTTGTGTGACATTAAGGTTAACGAAGCTAAAGTTACAGTTCACATGTGAAGGGTGAAGTATTTCAAGGATGGAGATATCATCTCCTTAGATGGTTCTACAGGTTTTAGCTTTACTGTGAAATCAAGACAGTCCAGACTACAATTTCTGGTAATCTCTGGCAGTTCATGCAGTGGCTGATGATGTAGAACTATGAAGATTCGTACAAAAACGCTGATACACCAGAAGATGTCAGCAAGAGCTCGTTAACTGGTGCTGAGAAGGTGTTGACTTGTTCGTGATAACACATATGTTCTTCACTCTCCAGAACGTATCAAAGGCTATTCGTGAATTAGTAGTTGCTCAAAACGTTGAACAACGTCAGATTGCTTTAAAATCTATTAGAGCCAATGCAGCAAGGTGACTTTTGAAAGGTATCTTCGAAGCAATGGGTGAAAGAAGTGTTACTATCCGTCTATTAGATCCACCTTTACATGAATTTCTACCAAAGGCTGAAGCCAGAATCATTGAGTTGCACGCATTAGGAATCTCTGTAGAAGACTTGATGGCTGCGAGCAGCTAACTTACACGAGATTCAACCCAATGATGGGTCACCGTGGATGCCGTCTAGACGTTACATATCCAGAAATCGGTGTCATGGCAGACACGTGCAATTATCAAGGCTGCTATCAACATCAACAAGAAGCACCGTGGTTGGAAGTTAGTTCCTGAAATCATGGTTCCATTAGTTGGCGAAAAGAAGAACTTGATTTATATGGGTACAGATTATTCGTACAACTGCTGACGAAGTAATCAAGGAAGCTGGAGTGAAGCGGGATTATAAGATCGGTACGATGATTGAAATTCCACGTGCGTGTTAAACGCTGATGAATTGGCACAAACAGCTGAATTCTTCAGTTTCGGTACAAATGACTTTAACACAGATGATATTCGGATTCTCACGTGACTGATGCTGGTAAGTTCTAGATGATTACTACAGCAAGCATATCTACGATAACGATCCATTCGCACATGTAGATGTAAATGGTGTTGGTAAAGCTCTATTTCTATGAAAGCTTTGTGAAAATGGGCCGTTCAACACGTAAGGACATTCACTTGGGTGTCTGTGGTGAACAGTGAGTGACCCTGTAAGTATCGAGTTCTTCCAACGTGTTTGGATTAACATATGTTTCTTGCTCACCATACCGCGTCTGCTCTATCGCTCTACTTAGCTGCCGCAGCGAGCAACTTTCGTGCTGGTGTTAAAATCAGCTAGTGACTAAAACCGCTAAGAAAACTGTGAGCAAAAGAAGGCTACAAAGAAGGTTGCTGCTAAGAAACCAGTAGCTAAGAAGCAACAACTGCACAGTTTCAAGAAGGTAGTCTAAACCAGACGTAAAGAAGGCTCCCAAAGAAAAACGACGCGTGTACGCTAAGAAAGGCTGTACAAAGAAAGGGTTGCTACTAAGAAGGTAGTACAAACCTGCAGTTAAGACTGTGCTACAGAAACCATGTAGCGAGCCAGCTGTAAAGAAAGTTACTAAGAAAGTAGCTGCTCCTAAGGCTGTAGCCAGTAGCTAAAAAGCTCCTGCAAAAAGACAACTAAAAAGTCTAAGTAATTGATGATTAGGACTGCTATGATATTGGCAGTCCTTTTAATACAGTATATGAATTGAATGCTAACCACCTTATGTAATCCTCATGATAATGAGGCATACGCATGGATATATATTATGTGGAAGTTGATCAAGGAACAACTAGTTCCGTATGATTATCTTTTAATCATGATGCTGGTGATTGTTTCTTCCTGCACAAAAAGAATTTTCGACACATCTTTCCTAAAACCAGGGTTGGGTAGAACATGATGCAATGAGATTTGGTTATCTGTATTGTCTTGTATGATGCAAAAGTATGCTGGATGCCAATATTAAACCAGAACAGATATGAGGTATCGGTACGCTAACGGAAACAACGAGTTGGCATGGGATAAAAACAGGTATACCTGTGTGAGGCAATCGTTTGGCAATCCCGTCAACATCTGACAAATCTGTCATCCAGTTGTCAAGAATAATCATGCTAGCATGATTCGTCAGAAAGACAGGCTCAACTGGATCCTTATTTTTCTGCAACAAAGATTCGTTGGATTTTAGATCATATTGAAAATGGTCAAGCAGCGTGCGGAGAGTGGTGAGTTACTTGCGGGTACAATTGATACTTGGTTAATCGGGTGTCTATCAGTGAATGAAAGCGCATGTGACTGATCTACAGTAATGCATCTAGAACAAATGCTATATTTAACACTATGATAAAGAAGCCGGATGAAAAGAATCATGTAGCCCTGAATGTTCCAATGTGTGTGTCGCAGAGTGTAAAAGATAGTAGATGGCATTCTTTGTACACATACTGCTACTGGAATACTCTCTTTGGTAAACGTGTATCGATTTGGGTCAGTCATGCGATCAACAAGGCTGCACTATTTGGTTTCAACAACGTTTTCTGATCTGAGGGTAGCGTATACAGGCGTGGAACTGGTCATGCTAATGACTACTGAGCGTAGTAACCAGCTTGCATCCTAGCAAAGCACTGGTCTGAGTTACTACAATTGCTTGGGCTGATGGAGGTACTTACGCACTTGAGAGGTTCTGTATTTGCTACGGCGGTAGTGCTGACAGTGGCTGCGTGATCAGCTGTCAGTTTTAAGACGGCTAAAGGAATCTGAGATACTGCATTGTCCACCAGTGAAGACTACGAACCTACCAGTACCGCTTTCTTTGTTGGTTTAGGCACTACCATGTATTGGGATGATGGTTGTAAGGGTGCGATGTTTGGGTGACTACACGTAGTGTTAGCTAATGAAGATACTGACAAAAGCAACATTGGAGTCTATCGCTTATCAAAATCGAGATATCCTGGATGCGATGAAAGAAGATTCTGGGATTTCAACTCACTACGTGTAGATGGTGGTAGCTTCTGCAAATGATTTATCTGATGCAGTTTCAAAGTGATATATGCAATGCAAATTGAGACGTCCTGAGAATGTTGAATCAACGACTTGGTGCTGCATATCTAGCAGGCCTTGCGGTAGGATATTGGGTCTAATTTAGAAAGAGATAAAGAAAGAGAGAAACTAGCATTTTTACACCCGATGATGAAAAACTATCTGATGTAAATGATTTATATGATCGTTGGCAGGCAGTTAGCTGTACACGGATGTTTACAAAATGAGGAATAATCCCTAGTATAGAGGAATATGCTTGAAAATCCCTTTAAAATGGGGGTATATTGTAGAGCGAAATAAGGAGAGCGGAAGCTCTCCTTGTGTTATGTCAATGGAGGGCATATGAAAACATTGACCAGATTGATCGAATTAGTTTCAAAGCGGTATTTGACGAATGCCACGTCTCGACTTTACGAGATTGTTTGGCTTGCAATGAGAAAGACATTACAGGTCGCAATTGACAACGATGCACATGCGTGACTTAGATATTTGTGCAGAAGTGAGTGAAAAGCTCAGTGTAGGCCCTGGACAAGTAGTGATCCGAATCAAAGAAGGTGATATGGCTTGGAAGTCTGTGGCCCGTGCAGAGCGAGGAGATCGAGATTGCGCTGAGGTTTGAACGGTTAGTAGATGAATATGTCTATGTTGAACTCAAGGAACCATTTAAGAACTATGGTTGAGTAACGTGATATGTTCGTGCTGTTAGCTGCACGATACGATTTCAGTTGAGAGTATCGTGATAAGGCAGTCAAAAGCGCACTGCTACGATTGAAAAGAACAATATTCGTCTTTGCTAGACTAGCAAATTAAATTATAAGGAGAGATCATGGAGGACTAAATATACACAACTTCTCAATAAGGGATTCGCGGGGTGGAAGATGACAAGAACAAATGTGCCTGAATATCGGTAGTAGAGGCATTAACAGAAGCTGTTGCGAAAGCATCTAAGAAGGATTCTGAATTACAGGATATTGAAGTACAGGCAGAAATCAATGTAGAGTATGACGATTGTTATCTACCAGCACTACAAATGTTGTTTGAAGAAAGTAGAAGATGATGAATTAGAAATCTCATTGGCTTAGAGGATGCCATGAAATTAGATTCTAACGCTGAGTTAGGTGGGCAGGTTCGTGAGAAGAAGGAAATCGTCGGCTATGTCGCGCTGGTCAGACTTCTTTAGCTAAGAACGTGTTCTGCTGCAAAGCATTCGTAGAAGCTGAAAAGGTTTGCAGTATCTAACCGAACACATTGATCAGAGGATGAGATGCTATCAGCCGTACTAAGTCGAATCTGTGAAAGGACCAGTTCACTTTAATTAGTCTAGGCGAGACAGTTGCTTTACTTTCCTAAGTCTGCTGGAAATTTCCTCGCATGAAAGGCTAACAGAAGGACAGGAGCATCCGGGCGTTGTAAATCATCGGATGCAACAAAAAGGAAAAGCTGTAAGGGTCTGGCAGGTATTGCAGTATACGTGCCGATGCGACAATCTTGTTAAAGCGTTTATTTCGAGAGTCACGGAAATCTATCAGGGTGTCGTTGAGATTCATCTGATTGCTCGTGAAGCTGCGAAAGTAGCAATGTTGATGGCCGTTCTCTGACACAATCCTGATGTAGATCCAATTGGTTCGCGTATTTGTTGGTCCTCGATGGTTCACGCGTTCAAAAGATTATCGACGAAAGACTACATGGTGAAAAGATTGACATATCTTCCAATGGAATGATGATGTAACTGAACTTGTTAGCAGAATGCTTTTAGCACCTGCAGGAAATCATCTCGGTTCTTCCAGGACAGGATGATGATAGCTTTGCTTGGTAATCGTCAGTGAAGATCAATTATCGCACGTCGGTAAGCGTCGGTAAGAATGCGCGCGTCGTGCTGTGACAGTGGAAACAGGTCGTAAGATTGACATTAAGACTCGTCAAGAACTTGAAGATATGGGCAAGGATTGCGATGGAGTTACTCATGCATCAGGCAGAGCACTGAAGGAAGAAAGCTCGCGGAAAGAAAGCGAAAAGGCGCAGGACGTTGAACGTCAGGCCGCTCGCTAAGGAAGAAGAAGAAAAGAGAGACTTGCTAGCTATCACTAAGTTTGAGCTGGAAAATCCAGATTCTATCAAAGTTGATGAAGACGATGACGACGATCCCAGAAGAAATGATGGAAAGAGTGAGCGATACAATCATCGATGAAATCTCGAATCAGCCAGATGAAGAGTACACGAGAGAAGTCGTTGAAACTCCAGTCGTAGAAACAGTCGTAAACTAAGTAGTTGGAAGAAAAGCCAAAGGCTATGTAGTTGAAAAGACTAGCAGAAGAAAAGGAAAGTCACGTAAGCATGCAAAGGACTTAGAAGAATTAGCGAGCGGGCTACTGTGTGATCACACTGACTGGTAGATTCATCCTAAGCTCTAAGAGTGCTGATTCTAAGTACAAGAAAGAGCAGACAGTGCTGTGATGGAAGAGTACAAGGTTAGAAACAAGGATCTGGAAGAACAGCTCAAGAAGAACTTGGTTTTGTTGCTGATAAACCGTCACCTATCTATAGTGAGGAAGAGTTGGGCGAGGTGAAGCCTGGGCCACGGAATCTGAAGCAGAGAAGGAGAATATGACATCGACTACGATGAGTATGCAGAAGACTACGATGACGACGATGAAAACATAAGCATGCCTAAGAAAATCAGTCCCAAATGGCAGTGTGTAGCAACCGAGAACAGCCCCCTAAAAAGGAGTTGCTCCGTGTTGTTAAGAACACCAGAGGGCATTAGCTGTTGATACAGCTGGTGGTAGATCCAAATGGCCATGGTGCATATTAAAGAAAGACTTAGCTGTCATTGAAATTGCTAGCAGAAGAATAATGCTCTAGCAAAAGCATCATCACAAAGATTCCAGATGAATTCTGGGATGAAAGTGCGAAAGCAATGAAGAAAGTGGGTGGTATCCATTTTCGGAAAGGAAGGGATGTTACCGATACAGCATTTCGAGATGCAAAATCTCAAACAAAGAAGAGAGGTACATAAATGCCGGTTCCGTTGCAAAAGCGCAAACCTGCAAATAAGAAGAATGTTTCCAACAATCGTAACAATACGAAGAAAAAGATCCATCTAACATGACAAATCATCAATCTAAAACAACCAGTAGAGATTACAGAGATTGTCATCCAGTGATGGTATTACGCTGGTGAATTAGCAGATAGAATTAAATCGTCAATCAAGTGAACCTCACCAAAGCATTGTCATGGAAGGTACAAGATGGTTACCATCAACAGTGCGCTTGAAGATGAAATGGTTGGAATCCTAGGCGGCCAGAATATCAAATGCTGAGCCGATTAAGGTGGAAAGAGAAAGCAGACAGCTCTGGGAAGATGAAGAACAAGATTCTGCTGAAGACTTATAGGAACGTCCACCATGTTGTTACTATCACTGCGGGTCACGTAGTAGACCATGGTAAGACAACACTTATTGGATACACTCGTCGCTCTAAGGTAGCTGCTGCCGTAGCTCGGTGGTATTACACAGGCAATCGGTGCACGTGGAGTCACAGTCGACGGACATGGTTACTTTAGATACTCCAGGAGTCACGCAGGCATTTACGCTATGCGTGCTCGTGGTGCCAGTGTGACTGACTTTAGCTGTTATTGTTGTTGCGGCTGATGATGGTGGTCATGCCACAGACTCGTGAGGCAATTGACCACGCCAAAGGCTGTCTGGTGTCTAATTATCGTTACTGTAAACAAGATGGATAAGCCTGACGCAAATCCCGACCACGTTAAGTCTGGAAATGGCTGAACTTGGTATCATGCCTGAAGAACGTGGCGATACAATCTTTCGTCCACACACCCAGTGCGAAGGGTGATGGTATTGATGAATTATTTCAAACGATTTTTAATTGTCTCTTGAGTGTTAAAGGAATTAAAAGGCTTAACCCTAACTGCAGACGACAACTGGTACAGTCGTTGAAGCAGCGAAACTCGATAAGCGTAGAGGTCCAGTTGCGACCATTACTTGTACAGAATGCACGTAAACGCATGGTGACCCAGTTGTAGTTGGTACAGGTTGCTTTGGTAAAAGCGTGACTGTCGTATGACGATGATGAAAATGGTGCTGAACTTCCAGAGCGCAGGTCCATCACGAGTCCAGTAGAGATTATTGGTCTAAATGATGTACCAGAAGCTGGTGAGGCCTCTCGTTCTTATGAGAATGAAAAGGAAGCACGTGCCAGTTGCGGATAGACGTAAGCGTCGTAAAAGATTGATGTCAGACCGTCGTAAGACAAGTGCAATGAGCTTAGAAGACCTATCATCACAGATTGAATCTGGTGATCTAAAGGAAATTCCAATCATCATCAAGGCAGATGCTCAAAGGTTCTGCTGAAGCAGTGAAGTCATCTATGGAGAAGTTAGATGTATCTGGTGTTCGTGTGAATGTAATTCACGCTACAGCTGGTGCAATTACTGAATCTGATATCATGCTTTGCAAGTGCATCGAATGCAATGATTATTGGTTTCTCTGTTCGTCCAGATGCGAATATTCGTAAGAAGGCTGAAGAAGCAGGCGTATCCATTCGTTTGCATGACATCATTTATAAGGCAACAGAAGAAATGGAACTTTGTGATGAAGGGTATGTTGAACCAGTTTACAAGGAAGTTGTGATTGACAGGTACTGAGAGTTCGTGAAACATATAAGGCTTCTAAGATTGGTACAATCGCTGGTTGTATGGTTACAGATGGTAAGCTTTGTTTCCCGTTGCAATATCCGCTTGATTCGTGATGGTATCGTTATCTATACTGGTAAAGCTTGCATCCCTTAAGAGATTTAAAGATGATGCCAAGAAGTACTATCTGGATTTGACTGTGGTCTAACGATTGAGAATTATAACGATGTGTAAGATTGGCGATACAATCGGAAGCATCTGAAGACTCGTGAAGTACATTAGAAGGATAAAAGTATGGTGAGTGTAAAACAAAAAGACTGGAAGGAATTATTCGTAAGAATATTTCTGAAATTATCCAGTTTGTGTAAAAGATCCTGATGTTGGATTTGGTTACAATTACAGATGTTCAAGTTTCAAATGACCATAGTTATGCAAAAGTCTTTGTTACATTCTTGGGACAAAATCCGCGTATGCAAGCTGGTTTTACGTGCGTTAAATCGTCAGCAGGATTTATCCGTTCAGAGCTTTCCAAGCGTATGACAATACGTCGTGTCTCATGATAAGTTTTGTTATCGATGAAACAGAGATGAATGGTCGTCATATTGATGAAATCATTGCCTCGTATTCATAGAGAAGAAAAGAAAGAGTCTGAATAGTTTATGAAGCAGAGAGAGAAATCTTCTGCTTTTTCTTTAGGAAAGGTACGTTTCACTATCTATATAGAAAGTGAAAGGAGGTACTATGAGAAAGATAACCGTAGAACCAATGCAATTAGAAGCGTGTGCAATGCGTATGGAGGAACGTAATTCTTCCTATCTTAAGAATGTTGCGACACTATTTTCTGCAGTTGATGCGATGAATGCAGGTTGGCAAGGAAAAGATAACCTTGCATTTACAACAAAGCTTTCTGCATTACAATCTGACTTTAAGCAACTATCTATTTTATGTACGGAGTATATTGAGTTTTTGCGTAATAGCGCGCGTAGTTATCGTAACACGCAAGATGAATTAACAAGTCAAGCAGGCATGCTAGGAATGTAAAGGAGGTAAGGATGAGTAATATACAAATTTCATTAGCTGAGGTAAGTGATACAGCAGCAAACTACGTTCAACAAATCAATTGATGTACGATGATTTAGCAGCAATGCAAAAAGAAATAACATCATTAAATGGTACTTGGGTTTCTGATGGTGGTGAGGAGATTCGCAATCGTTTCCAATTATTCGCAAATCGTTTTGAGAAGTATCGTGTATTAATTGATGCGTATGCAAAGTTTTTAGATACTACAGTATCTCAGTTATGATTCACTAGAATCTACAATTACAGGAAATGCGTCTGGTATTCAATATTAAGAAGGTTATTACTCTGCTTGTGTTAAGCTTGTTAGTTCCATTTAGCAGGTTGCAAAAAGAAAGTAATAGGACGATAACGAATGGTGAGTGGTTAACTGAACTAACCACGACAAGCTGGTATTACTAGCTATCAACAAGATGAACCATATTACTTAAATATTAGTTCAAATCTCCTTATTTTAGTGTTGTTCAGTCATCTGTTGAGTGGGAACTATTAACACCATCAAAAGCATTTGATCCATCAGCTACATTAACAAGAGAAATGGTTGCGTATCAGTAATGAATCTTATCTCTAGAATCACATGAAGGTTCTTCAGATGCTGCTAAAGTTTACTGCGATTAGAGTTATCCAGACCAGGCCGAAGGTCTGCTATCGCAGTGGTTTACTGAGCCTTGATGAGCGTCAACGTTTTTTCGTCAAAGAGCTAATTTCAAAAGAGGAAGCTTTTGGATATTTAGCACAGGTTATTGATATTGTTAATAACCGTAAATTTACTGATACAAAAACAACTGTACAACTAAAAGATGATGTGCAATTTTCAGACGATGAACCTAAACAGTTTGATGAGGAAACATTAACTGCATACTGCAATCCGACTCTTCTATACAAAGTGGAATGTATATTACATATGATGATGCATATTATCGTGTATTAAATTGTGAGTATACAAATCAAGGGATTAAAACAACCTTAGAACTAGTAAATATGGAAGATGTGATTGATCAGTTTGAGATACAGGGTGGTAGCAATTTAGAGTTTAATCATGCAAGAATCTTTGATGGTAATGGAAATATTGTACAGGAAGGGACAGAGCAGAGTCATTCTCTGTCCCTAATGTCTACGACATCTAATTAATCATACATTCGATATGAAAATGGATTCCGTATCGCTTAAAAGGTACTATCTAATTTCTCTACATGCGGAGAGTGTCTAAACAATTGCAAAGTTGGTGGATTTGATTATATGCAAATGCAGCATTAGATAATTCTGCAAATTCAATATAATTGGGATAAGGATGAAGATAAAATTCAATATGGTTATTTAAAAGCAGATTTTACAACTTCAGAGAATATTGGCTTACGAAATGGTATGTATAAGGAGTTATATGGTGATTTTTCAAAACTAAATCCGAAAGATTTTATGAGTACAGTACAAAAACCTCTTTTCCAAACAAGACAAGAAGTTGCTTGACTGACACACTTACACTTTGTACTGTTAAAATTCCTTTGCCAAATGCGCCTATGGTATCTGTAGTGATGAAATTGAATTTAAATATCTACGCAACAGGTAAAGCAGAATTAGCGTTTGTGCAGAATCATGTCGTGGGATGCGAAATTCGTAATGGGAATATGCGTATTATCTCTGATCATAGTAAAGAAAGCTACCGCATCAATTCGTGCTGAAAACAGGTATTGCACTTGAGACGAACCTTGCATTACATGCATTCAATCAAAATATTATGGATGCGGAGGTTGATGCAGGGTGTGAAAGGGTATTTTCGTACAAAAACATATCTATATAACGATGAAGGAAAAGCTGAAGCATACGATATAGATATCCAGCCTGACCTTGTAGAAGAGTTATCTGAAGGAAATTCTGATGTAAAAGTTTGTACAGAATTAAATGCGTATTGGCTATGTAATCTAAAGCTAAATAGTTCTAATAGCCTTGCTGGAAGATTTGGTTTTGGTAAAAACATCCCTATTCTAAATGAATCGAATGCACCACTATTTCCAAAAGGGAAAGTAACGTATGAAAACTGGATGAGTGTTGATCATTGTAGTTGTGAGGATAGAGAAAAAGCAGCGATAGTTGATCCAATACAAGTGAAAAAAGAGAATTACTTTAAAGACTATTCATTGATTACTGGTGTTGGTATTAGTACTGGTATACAAAGTATCTGGACTTCCAGAAGGATATACAGTAGAAGATTTAATATATACAAGCAAGAATGAGGAGATTGCTGTAGTAAATGTATTTGGAGAAGTAATAGGAAAAAAGACGGGTGGTACTGATATATTGATTCAGACAAAGGATAAAAAGCACCTTGTGCACTGCCATATATTGGTTGTTGAGTTAAATCGAAAATGATTTTTATATGCTGAGTATAAAGATGAAACTATGTTTGATATTGGTTGATGAGAATCGAGTAGAACATACAATATTCGGTTCTCATTTTACGTTGTATCAAAAAGATAATAGTGTAGTCATTCAAGTTGTAGAAAATGGTATTTCATATTTATTAAAGACGGAACAATCTTGTATAGTACAAGAAATTCAGTTTCAGTGCGATTTCTTTATATCAAGGATGGAATAATTCAAGTCGTATCTTTATCAAGATACAATAATCATTGGTACAGTCATGAATGATATAACCGTTTCAACAGAGTTGTTAAATAGAAATGCAATTACTATCAATTATGTTACAAAGGAAATCATTGTTGATGCATCGATACATGCATACATAAATCAAAGGCGTTTCTATAAAACTTCTTTTAAATCAGGTGATTTACTAGAAACTTATTATCTTCGAATACAATTTGAAGATGATTTCATTCTTGTAAATCAACCTGCAAATAGTAGCTGTCATTTAAGTTTGTTTAATCCAAAGCAAACAATACTTTCTCCAATCAAATATGAAGAAATAGATACGATATATCAACCTGATCTCATAGATGAATATACATTAACAGTAGAAGAGCCTGAACACATCAGTCATTACGAAAAACGTTCAGTAATCTTTTCTGTAGGTCCTGCGATTACAATGAGTTTAGCATCTATGAGTGGTGCTTCTATCTCTATGTATCGTGGTTATATGAATGGTAGAGATATTGTGGACATGTTACCAATGATTTTACTACCGAGTATGATGTTACTAAGTACAATTCTTTGGAATCCACTTCAACAACTACATGAGAAAAAGAAAATCGAGAAAGAGTTCAACTACGTAATAAAGAGTATAAAGCGTATCTTGAACAATTGAAAAATACAAGTTGATAGAATAAAATCAACTATACAGTTTCTACGAAGAAACTGGTCATAAATCATACGCAGCTCCAAAGCAGTTATATCCTAAAATGTATTTATCTTCGAATTGGTCAAACAAAAGGATCGATTAAATATATTTTTGAACAACTCATTTCAATTTCAGAAAGAAATGATGCTGAATTTCAAGAGAGCTTAAATGATATTGTCGCATATGCTAATACATTAGATGCACCATATTTCTTAAAACTTAAAAGTGGAAGTCATATTGTAATACATCATTCAGATGAATATCTATTCCGCATTCTTCGCTATTTATCAACAACATATCGTCATCAAGATGTACTCAATCATGTATTTGATTCCAACAAAAGAGATGCTGCTTTCATATAGTTGGCTAAAAAGATACCGATATGTATCACAATGGATTACGTTGTTTATCATCATCCATACAAGAATTAAACCTTCAAACGCAAAACTTTAATGGTATAAAAGTACTTTTTAACTTTTCAAGGCAATATTTGAGTGAACTGAAAGAATGGATTACATTTGATACTGTTGATCATTACAATGCAACACATATTCTGATCAAAAAAGGGGATGCAATCATTGTAAGAAATCATGAGAAGAAGACAGTACATCAATGTTATAAATCTGATGAGTTGATAGAAGACATGATAAGATATCAAATATCTGCTAAACCAAAATCGAATACTCAAATAAGTCACTCATTCTTTTCAGTCTATGATGTCGATAGTATTGAAGAGTTTAAAATATATCTGATAGATGGATAATAGTGATATCACAAAGTCTATGCAGATACGTTTAGGAAAAGATGTATATAATCAACCAATTTATTTTGATTTACACGAATGCAAGGATGGCCCACATGGTCTAATTGCAGGGACAACAGGTAGTGGAAAAAGTGAGCTAATTACTACATTACTTTTATCTTTAGCCATCTCATTTTCGCCGAATGATTTATAGATTGTATTAATCTGATTTTAAAGGTGGTGGAGCAGGCTCTGTATTGTGTTTAAAAGACCATCAATTACCTCATGTCTGTGGCAATCTTTCAAATCTTGATATTGACGATATGAAGCGTTCATTGCATGCATTAAAGAATATATGTTCCTATCGTGAAAAACTATTTAAAGAAGTATCGAATAGTATGGGGTCTCCTATATTAACTTAAATGCATATCGAAAAGCAATTACAAAAAATACAGAATATCCTTCACTAGCTGAACTTGTCATTGTGGTTGACGAATTTGCTGAGCTTAAAAGAGAAAGACCAGAGTTTTTAGAAGAACTGATCGTCATTGCACGTGTAGGTCGATCACTTGGTATACGTTTAATTCTGCGCACACAGAAACCTGCAGGTGTGTAAATGATCAAATTTGGGCAAATACAAATTTCCGTATATGCATGCGTGTTGCAGATAGACAAGATTCAATGGAGGTATTGCATGATGCTAGAAGCTGCATTCTTACAAAAACCAGGAGAGTTCTATTTAATGATCGAGCGGAATTCAATACGGTAGTGCAGGATATGCTACATGCAAAAGAAGGAACTGCATACGACATATCGAAATCTTAGATCAACAAGGAAATGTTGAAGTATCATCTTCTTTTAAAACAAACACAACCTGCACAGATTACGCAAAAGTATTGAAATACTAACACGATGCTGTATCCCATCAATGTAAAAACAATTGTGGTTAAAGTCCATTGTCGTTATATCCATTCCCTTGTGATACGAGTTTTCGATTGGATATATTGATGATTATTATTTATTTCTACAACCCAAAACTATTATTAGATTTTAAAAATCCATCATAGCTATCTGTTTGTTGGTAAAATCTTATCAAGAACGAGATAATATCGTAAAACTATTGTTGTATCGAATCAACAAAAGAAACCAAACAGTATTTATGATTGATGACTTATTCTGTAAGATTAACAGTAATCATCAATTTGTTCACAATGACAATCAAGTTTAGTGATATCGATTTTAGTAATCTAAAAGCAAAAACCAGAACTCATATCTATTCATTACGGATTTAACTCTATTTTTGCAGAATGATACTCAATAGAGAATATTTAATGAATTTACTGAGATGAATCAAAAGTATAATATTCGTTTATTGCTCATAAATCAAAGTGTTGTTAGTATTCCATATCGATCTGAACTCTAATTTCATGTAAGGTTAGTTTAAGTAATGATAACGTACAAGAAATACAAGCTTTATTTTCTACGATCTGAAAAATGTATTCAAAAAGAGTGGGATATGGCTTGCTATGTTACATCAGAATTTACTCAGAATGCAGTTTCTCTCAAATGGGAGATATCCATGAGTCGTAGTGATATTTTCATGTATCTATATTGAGTTTCCAATGATTAAAAAGAGAATATGAATGTAGAGTAAATTTAGATAATCGGTTTCAGGATATCTTAGAGCAATTAGTTGTATTAAAAGAGTGAAGATTTTGGTGATATGTACAATCATTCAATTTGATAATTATTCAATGTAATGATACGAAACAATACTGTAGTATGAATGAATCACTAAGAACTTACGAGTAAAAGAGGGTATGACTTTCAAGGTTTATTGAACAGTGTTAAAAATACTGCCATGGAGGTTTATTGCTATGACAAAATTTAATGATATGAAATATACCCGTCCTGACTTTGAAGAAACAAAGGCAAAGATGGAAGAACTTGTTTCAGAGATGAGACAAGCTAAGGATGCAGAAACATTTTTAAACGCATTCTGGCGTATGAACAAGTTACGTCGTCATTTATATACAATGATTGTGCTCGTTAACATTCGCCATAGTATCAATACAGCTGATGAATTTTATGATGCAGAAAATAACTATTGGGATGAAACAGGTCCACTATATTCCGAAATCGAAAATGAAGCTGTTAAGGCAGTATTAGACGCACCGTTTTAGGGGAAGAATTACTAAAGGAAATTCCTGAGACTTACTTCCAATTAAGTGAATATTCGTTAAAGTCATTTGATTCACGTATTGTGCCTCTTATGATTGAAGAAAACAAACTGACAAGTGAGTATGGAAAATTAAAGGCTTCTGCGAAGATTGAATTTGATGGTGAAGTATTAAATCTTTCTGAAATCAGTGCTAAGGTTGATACACCTGACCGTGAAGTGCGTCGCAAGGCTTATGAAGCGAAGATGGCTTGGTTTAAGGAACATTCTGCTGAGTTTGATGAAATCTACGATAAGTTAGTAAAGATTCGTCATCAGATGGCAAAAGAACTGGGCTATGATAATTACATCCAATTGGGTTATTATCGTATGAACCGTTTAGATTACAATGCTGAAATGGTTGCAGGATATCGTAAACAGATTCTTGATTATGTAACACCAGCTGCTACACGTTTATTTGAAAAGCAGAGAAAGCGTATTGGCTATGATAAACTTGCATACTATGACCTAGGATTCTCCTTTAAGTCTGGTAATGCAAAACCTCATGGTACAGCAGAAGAATTAGTAGAGTATGCAGTGAAGATGTATCATGAGATGTCACCTGAAACTGGCAAGTTCATCGATGTAATGAATTCTAATCAGTTATGGGATCTAGTAAGTCGTCCTAATAAAGCAGATGGGTGGTTATGAGACTGAAATTTATGAGTATGACGTACCATTTATCTTCAGTAACTTTAATGGAACATCTGGGGATGTAGATGTATTAACACATGAAGCAGGACATGCTTTCCAAGCATATCTTATCATGATCAGATTGAATTAATAGATGTTAAATGTCCAACAAATGAAGGTGCTGAGATTGATTCCATGTCTATGGAATTCTTTGCGTATCCTTGGATGGAATTATTCTTTAAAGAGGAAACCGAAAAGTACAAGTTCTCTCATATGGCAGGTACAATTACTTTCTTGCCATATGGTGCATTAGTAGACCACTATCAACATGAAGTATATGAACATCCAGATATGACACCAGCAGAGCGTAAGGCATGTTGGAGAAGATTAGAAAAGATGTATATGCCTTATAAGGATTATGAAGGCTGTGATATCTTGGAAGAAGGTACATGGTGGTACCAACAGGGTCATATTTTCGAAAGCCCATTCTACTATATCGACTATACATTAGCGCAAGTTTGCGCACAGCAATTCTTCATCCGTATGGATAAGAAGGATCCTACATACTGGGAAGACTATAAGAAGTTATGTAGACTTGGTGGTACGTTGTCCTTTACAAAGCTTGTAAAGGAAGCAGGTATTCGTGTTCCATTTGAAGAGGGAACAGTTAAGGAAATTGTTTCATACCTTGAAGAGCATCTCAACAGTATTGACGATACAGCACTATAAGAAAATGAAAAGGACTTGCATGCATGCAAGTCTTTTTGTTTATTACAAAACAGCATTTAAAAATTCTTTTGTACGTTCACTCTTTGGATTTGTAAAGATTTCTTCAGGAGTTCCTTCTTCTTCAATCTTACCATTATCCATAAAGATAACTCTATCCGCAACATTTCTTGCAAAGTTCATTTCATGTGTAACAAGAATCATTGTGAGTCCTTCTTCTGCTAACTGTTTGATGACGGCTAGAATTTCATTTACCATTTCTGGGTCTAATGCAGAAGTAGGTTCATCAAACAACATGATTTCAGGCTTCATACATAATGCACGAGCAATAGCCACACGCTGTTTTTGTCCTCCGGATCAAAGCTTCGACATCTGCCAGTTGCGAACTCTTGCATACCAACTTTTTCAAGATAATACATCGCTGTATCAGTGGCTTCTTGTTTCGATACCTTTAGTACTTTTAGTTGTGGCATGATGCAGTTATCAATCACAGAGTAGTTACCAAATAGATTGAACTGCTGAAAACACATTCCTACACGATTGCGGAATTGATTTATATTTTTGATTGATAGAACATCTTCACCAAATACATGAATCATTCCACTATCAGGAATTTCTAATAAGTTTATACAACGAAGTAGTGTGGATTTGCCTGAACCAGATTTACCAATTAAACAAATAACTTCTCCTTGATTAACTGAAAAGTCAACACCTTTGAGTACTTCTAATGGGACCAAAATTTTTATGAATATTTTTAATTTCAACAAGTGGGTTATTCATTTTGACTTTTCCTTTCTATAATTCTTTTCCACTGAACTTCATCTGTTCAGGTGTTGTAACACTTTGCGGAAGACTAGAACTTGTCTGGTTTAATTTCTTTTCAATTGCATTTAATATGATTGAAGTTACTGTAGTTAATACGAGGTAAATAAGTGCTTCAATAAAATATGTTTCAGAGAATTTATAAGTTGTTCCTGCAATTGATTTTGCTTGGAACATCAGTTCTGTAATTGAGATGATCATTAATACAGAAGAGTCTTTGATATTAACAATAAATTCATTTCCAATAGCAGGGAAGGCATTTCGAATTGCCTGTGGCAATATAACATGCAACATAGCTTGTACATTTGATAAGCCAAGAGATCTAGCTGCTTCCATTTGTCCATTATCTACGGATTGAATACCTGAACGTACAATCTCAGACATGTATGCACCTGTATTAATTGAAATAACAAAGATGGCTGCTTGTAGGTTTGTCCAATGAATAACATTTAATAATGCATAATAGATAAATACTGCTTGTACCATCATTGGTGTACCACGGAATATACCGATATAAATACTAGATAGTATTTGGAATATTTTCTTTAAAATTTTTACATAGATAGGCGCTGTACGGTCTGCTTTAAGAGCACGTAATCCACCAATTAATAAACCAATTGCTAAACCGATAACTGTGCCAGATAGGGCAACAATTAATGTTGTTTGTATACCTAGTAATAAACTAGGCCAATAACGTACTAATAACGTAAATATATTGTTCATAAATTTCATCATTCATTCACCGCCGGTTGTCTTTCTACTGCCTCTAACATCATCTGTTGACGCTCATCTTCAGAAATGGCATTCAGTGCCTTCTGTAATTTATCTAATAGTTCTGTATTGTCTTTCTTTACAGCAATGGATACGGATGTATCTGCTGTGAATCCATGACCTTCTTTGAAGGTAACATATGTCAAATCAGGGTTAGAAGCGACAATTCCTTCCGCAACTGGAAGTTCTGCAGTAATTGCATCGCATCCTCTGTTCAACAAGTCGTTTACAAGTGAAGGGTAACTTTCCATAGCTGTACCATGTTTTACGCCATTAATTTGATCAATGATTGTATCGTACAGTGTATTGAGCTGACCCTTTACTGTTTTTCCTTTTAGTTCTTGGATATCTGTAATTGAAGTAAGGGTACTATCTTTACGTACAATAACCACTTCTTGACTAGTGTAGTATGGATCAGTAAAACCGACTACTTCTTTACGATCCTCTGTCGCTGTCATACCTGCAATAACTACATCAATTTCATTCTGCATTAACCCAGGTATTAAGTTATCCCAATCATACTTAACAATTTCAACTTCCATACCTAGTGATTTAGCTAGCTTCTTGGCGATTGTAACATCATAACCATCACAATAGTCTACAGTAGAAATCTGTTCAGTATATTCATCTGCAGTTGTTGTAGACCAGTTAAATGGAGCATAGTTACATTCCATTCCAACAGTTAGCTTATTGTCATCATGCGTATTTTTTATAGATGAACCGCATCCCGTGAGGAATATCATGGATAACGTTAGAATAGATACTTTTCTGATCATGTTCATATATATTCTCCTTATAAATAAAACCCGCATGCTATCACATACGGGTTTCGTATCCATAAGTTATAGCGCCACTTCATTTTCATGAAGGAGTGATATAGATATTCTCTATATCCCCACGAGATAAACTTGCCAGTTTATACGTTCGGCGACAGTTACCTTTCATACATATCATTGCTGCCAGCTCCATGCATTACTATTTTGCGTCGCTACCTCTATTCGGTTTTTATGACTCATATAATCTTATATATAAGATTGAATGTCAAGTTATTTATTTGTATTTTCCCAATCTTCACCTTTAACCCAGAGTTTAATTTGTTCTTGGTTGGATAGGGAAGTTAAGAAATTCTTTTTTGCAAACGGATATGTTTGGTAGATATTTGCAAGCAATTCCTTTGTGTCCTGACGTTTCGTAAAGCCATCGTTAGGGACATGTACTTTTACAACTGTAATTGCTCATGTCTAATTGTATTTTTGATTTCATCCTCATAAATATATACAAATGGACGGATAAATCCCATACCAGAATTCTTTAGGTACATTGCTGGTGTAAAGGTTGAGATACGACCACCATAAATCATATTCATGAATAGTGTTTCGATTGCATCATCTGCGTGGTGGGCGAAAGCAGTCTTATTGCAATTGTATTCTTGGGCAGCTTTACAATCGCTCCCTTTTTTAAAGTAGAGCAAAGTGAACATTGGATGTTTCCATTTTTCTTATTAGGATGTAACTGTAAGATATCATATAGTTTTGTCGGATAATCGATATATTCGATATCATGTTCTTTCATAAACTTACGAACTTCTGTAAAGTCCATATCAGAAAATCCCATTTCTAGATGGATTCCAATGACAGAGAATTCTTTTCCACTAATGCGTTTAGCGGCTTTTTGGTAAATAGATAAAGCATATAGTAGTAGGATACTATCTTTACCTCCAGAGACACCTACGCAAATTCGATCTCCATTTTGAATTAAGTTGTAATCTGTATCTGCTTTATAGATAGCACCAATAATCTTCTTTAATGACATAATTTAAGCTCCTCAAACTTTGCTATTATACCATGATGTTGCTATAATATTAACGCTATATGGATGCAGTTATACTACTAAATAAACCGGCTGGGATGACATCGTTTGATGCTGTTGCAAATGCCGGAAGATATTTCATGAACGTAAGATTGGCCATACAGGGACTTTGGACCCTGAAGCTTCTGGGCTAATGATTATTTTGCTTGGTAAATATACCAAGCTTTTACCGTATTGTGTGAAGAATCATAAAGCATACCAAGCAACTTTAAAACTTGGTGAAATGACAGATACTGAAGATATTTGGGGTACAGTCATTGATACAAAGACACCATCAATTCATACTTCTGAAGAAATAGAAAAAGCTGTTCAATCATTGACAGGGGATATCCTACAAGTACCACCAATGTATTCAGCACTGAAAAAAGATGGTAAGAAACTATATGAGTATGCTCGTCAAGGAATTGAAATTGAGCGTGAAGCTAGACCGGTACATATCTCTAGTCTAAAAGTAGAGAAGATTGATGAAATCAATTATCGTATGGATGCTGTAGTATCCTCAGGTACTTATATTCGTACGTTGATTTCGGATTTTGGAAAGCAACTCAATGAGTTAGCAATCATGTCTTCTCTAATTCGTACTAAGATTGAACATCTATCACTCGAGAATGCTTGTAACTTTGAAGATTTAGAAGCTGGTAAGGGATTTTTATCACCTATACAGGTGATTGATCCAAGTTATAAGTTTGTAGAAACTGATCAAGTTACTAATATTAAAAATGGGAAGCGTATCAAATTAGATATCACAGACCCACAAGTTATCTTTACATCGAATGGTAAACTTCTTGCGGCGTATGCGTTACAAGAAGATGGTTTGTATCATTGTTTAAGAGGTTTATTTTAATGCGTGTAATCAATATCGGAGTTCATACAGTACAGAAGTATCAAAATCCAATGTGTGCTTGCATTGGATATTTTGATGGTATGCACCTTGGACATCAAGCTTTAATAAAAGCTACTGTTGAACTTGCACGAAAACATGACTGTGAATCTGCACTAATTACATTTGATCCAGACCCATGGGTTACGATAAAGGGCTTAAAGGACGTGAAACACATTACTACGATGCGTCAAAGAATTAATCGTGCAGTTGAACTCGGTATTCAAAATATTATCATCTTAGATTTTGATAAAGAAATGAGTGAACTTTCTCCGACTGACTTTATACATAAAACCTTAGCAAAATTAAACTTAAAGGGTATTGTATGTGGTTTTGATTTTCATTATGGCGCTCATGGTGCAGGTGATTGCAATACGCTAAAGTCTGAAACAGAATATGATGTTGTTGTAGTTGATGCAGTTGAGGATGAAATTGGTAAGATTTCTAGCACTCGTATTTGTGATGCAATTATTCAAGGCGATATGCCAGCAATCAAAAAGATGTTAGGTCAATACTATAGTTTAGAAGGAATTGTTCGTCGTGGTCATCAACAGGGAAGATTAATGGGTTTTCCAACTGCGAACATAGAATACTCTGATGAGTACTTATTACCAAAACAAGGAGTCTATGCAAGCCTTGTAGAGATTGACCATCATGTATATGGTGCAATGACAAATCTTGGACATAATCCTACATTTAATACTTCTGAGAAGCTTTCTTTAGAAACTTATATCATTGGTTATAATGGAACTTTGTATGGAAGAATCATCAAGGTGCAACTATTAGAATACTTACGTCCTGAGATTCGTTTTAAGAGCCGTGAGAATCTGATTTTACAACTTGAACAAGATGTTCGAGATATTAAGAAAGATACTATTAAAATATGAATGATTTATTTTTAGAACGAATGAGAGAGATGCTTAAGGATGAATATCCAGCATATCTTGAGAAATTAAACGATCCAGCAAGAAAAGGTTTACGCATCAATACCTTAAAGATTACGCCGGATGATTTTTTTGCGTGTACAAATTATGAGTTAGAAAAAAGTCCATTTGCAAAGCATGGATATTACGCAAATATCAAAAGTGGTATTGGTTTTACACCAGAGCATATGGCTGGATTCTTTTATATTCAAGAACCTAGTGCAAGCTCTGCAGTGACAATCTTAAATCCTAAACCTGGAATGAAGGTTTTAGATATGTGTGCAGCACCGGGATCGAAGTCTACACAAATTGCTGAGATGCTAGAACAAGAAGGTTTGCTTGTGGCTAATGAGATACATCCTACACGTTCTCGCGTTTTATTAGAGAATATTGAGCGTTGTGGTAGTGCTAATACAATTGTATTGAATAACGATCCAAAGGATATTTCTAAGGCATTTCCTGCGTTTTTTGATATGGTACTGTGTGATGCTCCATGTTCTGGTGAAGGAATGTTTCGGAAAGAAGATCAAGCAGTAGAACAATGGAGTTTAGAAAATGTACAAGCATGTGCTTTACGACAGTCATACATCTTAGAAGAAGCATATAAGTGCGTAAAGCCAGGTGGAACAATGGTCTATAGTACCTGTACATTTGCGATAGAAGAAAATGAACTATGCATACAGAAATTCATACAAGAACATCCTGATATGCACTTGGTTCCAATTGAAGTTGACTTTGGTAGAAAAGCATTTGATTTTGGGTGTCATACAGATTATGCAAGAAGAATCTTTCCGATGGATGGTGGTGAAGGACATTTTATCGCGAAGCTTCAAAAAGATGGTACATCAACAGAATCATCTGTTAAACTAATGCAATCTCAACCATTACCCAAAGAAGCCAAAGAATTCTTTGATGTATTCTTTGTAAACCAATATCCATATTATTTTGTTAAAAATAATAAAATATATGGTGGTACACAACCATTTTATGATGTAGGTAAATGTCATTTACTGCGTCATCAAGTCTTTCTTGGTGAGATGGAGAAGAATCGCTTTACACCTAGTCATGCCTTATTTATGTCTGCCTATACCAAGTTTCAAAACACAATCAATTTACAGGAAGAAGATGTTCTTCGCTATATGCGAGGAGAACAATTAAATCTTTCTTGTAAGAAGGGATGGTATGCAGTGTGTTATCATGGTGTTGTAATTGGTGGTGCTAAAAGTGATGGTACTGCATTAAAGAATAAATACCCTAAAAATTTACGTTTACGATGAAAGGATGAATCCATGAAATTAGACTTGTTTTCTTTTATTGATGAAACGATGGAATATTACAAAAGTAAGAGTGCGATATACCAATATGCCGAAGGTAAACTAAATAAATTCTTTTCGGATGAGTTTTTAAATGGTGAAGATCCTGTTATTTCTATGCGTTCAAGAATCAAAGCGGAAGATAGTTTAAAAGAGAAGTTAATTCGCAATCAGTTCTATCTTCAATACGAAGCAGGTAAAGATGCAATCTCTCACTTAACTGATTTGATTGGTATTACAATGCAATGTCGTTTTATTCGTAATGAAGATCAGTTATATAAATCGTTATTCAATAAATTCACACGAAAGAAGGGTACACCTTACTTTGTGGCAAATAATGATCCGGATATCTTTATTGATTTAAGTGTGTTTCAACCACAGTTACAAAGAAATGGTTTCACGATTTATCGCATAGATGGTTATTATACATTCAACGATGAGATAATTCGATTTGAACTACAGATTAAATCACTTGTACATGCATTCTGGAGTGAAATCGAACATGAAGTTGTTTATAAGAATCCTGACTTTATTCTCTACGATCAATTTAATAAAGATATGTTAGGTGCTATTCGTGATAATTTAGATGTCGTTGATCGACAACTTGAAATTATGTATGACGAGATTAGTCATCAAACAAGACAAACACAGATTGGTATGGATGAAGTTGGATTTAAACAGTTTGTAGCACGAAGTATCAACGAGCTGGTAAATCGTAAGATGAGAGAATCGGTTGGTTTTACATCTGACTTTAAAAAGTGTTCTGCGATGATTGCACAATATGTATATGTTCGTGATTTTATCAATGGAGAACATAATAAAGAGACGAATGATGGATTATCTAGAAACATTGAATATGCTTGCGACTAGTAAGCTAGATCTTTCAGAAGAAATCCATTTGGAAAGAGAATATCAAACGGAAGATGAGTTTTGTCGAATCTTTGGTAAGTATTGGCAAGCACAGTTAAATTCAAACTTCCAATGGCATATCTTCTTTGCGATGCTATTTAGTATTCAGCCTGGAAGTAATATTGATGACTTTACTGATTTCTGTACAATTATCAAACGCTTACTGATCGAACCAAATTGGTATCGTAATACTTTTCAACAATTTGGTGATGATAAAGCATTTGCAATACAGAAAGATTTAGAACTTGTATTGGTAAATACACTTGTAAAGATAGATGATATTGAAATAGTGCATGAGGATAAAGTGTATTTGTGTATGCAGACATTCCGTCACTATGTGACACAATTAGAAAATGAGTATGATGATTACAACGAATTCATACAATACTATGAGAAAAATAAACTAGAACTCTCTAGGTTAATAACGGATCATTTCCATTGAGTCTGATATTTTGTTATAATAAACTAGTAAATAAAAGAGGTGAATAACATGGCACAAGATTATGTTGTTTTAAATGAGAAGAACGAAAATGGTTTAATAGCTATTAACAAGACTGTATTTAAGTCTATTGCAGAAATTAGCATTGATGATATTGAAAATGCAATTCGCGTACCACAGGCACGTTTTACAAAGCCTTTAACAGTAAAGGTGGATGCTAACCAATTACATATTACAGCTGATATTAAAGTAAAGTATGGCTCTAATGTTGCGGCTACTTGTGAGTTGGTACAGAATAAGATTTATGAGAACATCGTATTTATGACTGGATTTAAGCCAGCAGATGTAACGGTCAATGTTATTGATTTTGAAATCTAGTATTGACATTTAAGAGAAATTTAGTTAAATAGTATAGTAATTTGAAAAACGGAAAGAAGGAGCACCGCTTCTCACCTGATATCCTACGGATTTGGGTATATGCCGAGATGATCAAAACGATTATTTTAGCAGGTGCAATCTTCGTACCTGCTTTTAAATTTATAGGAGGTTTACTTGGGTAAAATTAAGAATAACAAAAACAGAAGACCAGAGTCTCATGACATGGTTAATGACGACATTCATTTCAAAGAAGTACTTGTAATTGGTCCTGATGGGGAACAATTAGGCACAATGTTACGCCGTGAAGCTTTAGAAAAAGCATACAGTATGGATCTTGATTTAATGTGTGTTGCACCTAATGCGACAGTACCGGTATGTAAGATTCTTGACTATGGCCGTTACCACTTCGAAGACCAAAAGAAGCAAAGGGAAGCTAAGAAGAATCAACATGTTACTGAAGTGAAGGCATTACGTCTTTCTCCAGTAATTGACCAGCACGACTTTGAAACAAAGTTAAAGCGTTCAAGAGAATGGATTGAAGCTGGACAGAAAGTTCGTATCGATATGCGCTTCCGTGGTCGTATGATTACAAGACAGGAAGTTGGCCGTGATGTTTTAAATAAGTTTACTGAGCAGATCTCAGATATAGCAGATGTAAGTAAGTCCGCCGCAATGGAAGGCAATACATTATCTGTTGTATATTCACCAAAAAAAGGTAAGTAAAGGAGAATACTATGAAAGCAAAAGCAAGAAAGCCAAAGAAGATCAGAATGAAAACAAAGAAGACCTTCGCTAAGCGTAGCAAGCTAACAGCAACAGGTAAGTTGAAGGTACAGCACAACTACGTATCACACTTTGCAGCAAACAAGACACACAAGCAGAAGATGCATTTAGCTAAATCTACAACTGCACACAGTTCCGATTTAAAGCGTACTAGACAGTTGTTGCAAGGTTAATTAGGAGGTAAAGAAGATGAGAGTAAAGGGATCAACACCTACACGTAATAGACGTAAGAAAATATTAAAATTAGCTAAGGGTTATTTTGGAAGCAAACACTTACTTTACAGAACAGCCCATGAGCAAGTTATGCGTTCTCTCCGTTATGCATATATCGGAAGAAGACAGACAAAGCGTGAAATGCGTAAGCTTTGGATTGCTCGTATCAACGCAGCAACAAGACAGTATGATTTATCATACAGCCAGTTCATGCACGGTCTTAAGTTAGCAGAAATCAACGTTAACCGTAAGATGCTTTCTGAAATCGCTATTCATGATGAAAAGGGATTTGAAGCATTAGTTGACGCTGCTAAGAAGGCATTAGCTAAGTAAGAACTTTAACCGATTTCGTATGAAGTCGGTTTTTCTTTTTGGTAAACGAAAAGGGATGATATCACTTGGATACCATCCCTTTGAGTATATTATTGTTGAAGCTGTTTGATAGATAATTCTAGACGACGTAGAGTTTCTTCTTTGCCAAGAATAGAACTGATTTCAATCGCTCCACCTGGTGTAAACTGCATACCTGTAATTGCAAGACGTAATGGGAATAGAACTTGACCATTCTTCATTTCTAACTTTTCAGGTAGTGCAAGTAATGTTGTATGTAGTGCTTCTTCAGACCAATCATCTTGGTTCTTTAAACTTCATAAGATGCCTGTAAGGACTTTAATGCAATCTCTGGATCTGTCTTCATCTTCTTATTAACGTATAAGTCATTGGAATAAGAAGGGAAGTTATCAAAGAATGTTAACATCTCAGGAATCTCTGCTAGTGTTTGAGCACGTTGTTGTAAGATAGCCGCAATCTGTCTACGGTTAAAGTTACCCTTAACAACTTGATCAATGTATGGAGTAACTAGTTTCTCATAAGAATCTAAATCCATATTTCTTAACCACATACCGTTAACCCATTTGAGTTTTTCAGGATCAAAGATTGCTCCAGAAGTACCGATGTGCTTTCACATCAAATGCTTGTACTAACTCATCTAGTGTAAAGATTTCACGTTCTTCTGTTGGGGACCAACCTAGTAAAGCAATGTAGTTGAGAATCGCACCTGGTAAATATCCTTTTTCAACTAAGTCCTGGAAGGATGCGTCACCATTACGTTTGGATAACTTAGAGTGTTCATCCTTCATAACTGGTGGGCAGTGAATATATCTTGGGATATCCCATTCAAACGCGTTATAGATTAAGTTGTACTTAGGAGTAGAGGATAAGTATTCCATACCGCGTACAACATCAGTAATGCCCATTAAATGGTCATCGATAACATTTGCAAAGTTATAAGTAGGGAAGCCATCACTCTTGATTAGTACCTGTTCATCTAATGTATTGTTTTCAACTGTAATACGTCCAAATACTTCATCATCAAAGTACGTTGTTCCTGTTTCAGGAATTGTTTGACGAATAACAAACTTCTCACCAGCTTCAATTCTAGCTTCGCATTCTTCGATTGTTAATAACTTACATGGATCATCAAATTTGAAGGATTCTCCACGAGCTTCCTGAAGTTCACGCTGTGCAGCAATTAATTCTTCATCACAGAAGCAATAGTGAGCTCCACCACGTTGAATGAGTTCCTTTGCGTATTTAAGATATAAGCCACTACGTACACGTTCAGATTGTACATATGGACCAAAATCTACCACCATTATCTGGTCCTTCATCATGTTTTAGACCGCAAGCTTTTAATGTGTCATAAATAATATCTGTGGCACCTTCTACTAAACGTCCTTGGTCAGTATCTTCGATACGAAGGATATAAACACCTTCAGGATCTTTTTCTTGCAACTAAGTATGCATATAATGCAGTACGTAAATTACCGATATGCATATAGCCGGTAGGACTTGGTGCAAATCTTGTTCTAATAGCCATTGTAATACTCCTTTTATTCTTATATATTTTACGCTTTTTGTGTACTTATAACAATGCAGAAGATAATATTAAATGCGTAAATAAACATTTCTTGTTAAAATATCAAAGGAAAAGAGGTAAATATGAAGGAAATCGATTTAACAAAATCAGTTTATGAACTAGCTACATCCATTCCTGAGTTCTTAGATATTATGGAAACTTTAGGATTTGGAGGTATGCGTCATTGTGTAGAGGAGAATCCTCATACAAGAGTCATGACACCATTAATGGCAGCTGCTAACCATGGTGTTGACCCATCAGTTATCGTAAAGGCATTCCAAGATGCTGGCTTTACAGTAACAAACCAATAAGTTCATTTCTTTAATTGAATGATTCGCAATAACTTCAAGTAGTCTTATAAAAAAGTCTTTGCATATGAAAGGTTTTTCGCTATAATAGTTATTGCGCTATTGGGATATAGCCAAGCGGTAAGGCAGCTGGCTCTGAACCAGCCATTTCGGGAGTTCGAATCTCTCTATCCCAGCCTAAAAAGACCTGTTAATCAGGTCTTTTATTTTATATAATATTTATCATGATTGAATTAGAAACAATATACCAAAAAGATTATCCAGACTTTATCAATCCGTATCTTAAATCAGAGTCTATGCAAAGATTAAAAGGTATAGATATGAATTGCGGGTTGCAGTTTACATCACATGCTGGATTTTTCTAGTTATGGATCATATTCACGCTATGAACATAGTGTTGGTGTTGCGTGTATTGTATGGCATTTTACACATGATAAAAAACAAACGTTAGCTGGTTTATTCCATGATATTTCAACACGTGCATTCTCTCATGTGATTGATTTTGTAAAAAGAGATTATTTGACACAGGAATCTACAGAAGATGAGACAAAGCAAATCTTATTTCAAGATAAAGTGATTATGAATCAACTCTTAATAGATGGTATATCAGTAGAGGAAGTTTCTGATTATCATATATATCCAATTGCAGATAATGATTCTCCTAAATTATCTTCTGACCGTTTGGAGTATACGCTTGGAAACTTATTGAATTATCGAAAATGCACAATCGATGACATTGAAAGATATTATCAGGATTTGATTGTAGATCGTAATGAAGAAGGTGTGAAAGAGATTATGTTTCAGCATACAGAAATTTCTGAAGAGTTTGCGTTTGGAGCACTTTCTTGTGGCATGATATATTCGTGTGATTTCGACCGCTATGGAATGGAGAAATTAGCAACTCTTTTACGAAAAGCATTACAAGCACATATTTTAAGAAGATGATTTATATCTATCAGAAAGTTGATGTAATTCAGAAATTAAATAACAGCGTGTTACGAGATGATTGGAAAGAGTATACAAGACTAAAAGATGTTATGAAAGATGCTGCTGGTGATATCATAGTAGATGCAAAGAAGAGATATATTGATCCATATGTGTGCAACTATGGAAGAGTTACAGCTATTTAGTTCTGCATTTAAAAATGCAGTAAATAAATTTAAGAATACAGATTATCATTATCTGATGAAAGGAATCTATCAAAATGGATAAAGTAATTGTTGTAGCTAGTAAGAATGCTGGTAAGATTAAAGAATTTAAAGAGATGTTAGAACCAAAGGGCTATGAAGTGAAAAGCTTAGCTGATTATCCAGATATTGGTGAGATTGATGAAACAGGTACAACTTTCTCTGCTAATGCTAGTCATCTAAAGCACAAGCAATTACAGATAAGTATCATATTATGGCAATCTCGGATGATTCTGGATTAGAGATTGATGCTTTTGATAAGCAACCTGGTGTTCAAAGTGCGCGTTGGCTGGGTCATGACACACCATATTCCTATAAGAATCAAGTTGTTTTAGACCGCATGAAAGATGAAAGTAATCGCAGTTGTCGTTATGTATGTGCTATTGCGGTTACAAGACCAAATCACGAGCCGGTTGTATTTGAAGATACAGTTGAATGTGTTATCGCTAAAGAGCCTGCTGGAACAAATGGTTTTGGTTATGACCCTATAGTCCTCTATGAACCATTTGGTAAGACAATGGCAGAGATGACAAATGAAGAAAAGAATAGTATCTCTCATCGTGGTAAGGCAGTTGTTCGTTTAGAAGCGTGGATGGAACATGAAGGGTTATAAGGTAATATCAGCACTAGCGGGTCTAGCATTATTTTTATCTTTGTTATTAACATCGATTGATTTATTATGTTTTAATCGTTCGTTCTTCCGTTGGCAATATTCTTTGAATCACACAGCTGAAAGTATTGGTATTTCAGAAGATGGTTTAATGAACGCAACGAATGCATTACTCGATTATATGCAGGATAAACGAGATGATATTAAAAGTGATTGAAGTAGGTAAATGGTAGTGAACGCGAAATCTTTGATGAGCGCGAAACATTGCATATGGTTGATGTTAAAAATCTTTATCTAAATGCAATGAAGATTCGAACAATTCTTTTAGTTGGTAGTATCGCTATACTTACTTTATTGGTATTCACACATCGTAATCAAAGTTATACTATCCTATCAAATGCATATCGAAACGGTTTATTGTTCTTAGGATCAATCATTTTCTTTATTGCGATTTATGCAATTGTGAGACTTTAATGGGTTCTGGATGAATTTTCCATTATGTTTTCTTTGATAATGATTTGTTCTTATTGGACCCAAATATCTCGATTATGATTAATATGTTTCCATCAAACTTCTTCTTTTGCGGTTGTTTTTGGGATTATACTATTATTTGTAAGTATGGTTATTTTATTAAAGTTATTATTAGTGTTTTTCAAACATAAAATTGAAAGAAGGTTAGTATGATTAACGTTGTTTTATATGAACCAGAAATCCCACAGAATACAGGCAATATCATGCGTACATGTATGGCAATGAATTGTCGTCTACATCTAATTGAACCAATGGGTTTTAAGATTACAGACAAATCTTTAAAGCGCGCTGGTATGGATTATGTAAAGGAATTAGATTATAAAATCTATCCAGATTGGCAAACGTTTTATAACATGCATGAAGGTTCCTATTACTACATTACACGTTATGGTGAAAAGACGCCTTCAGAGTTTGATTACAAGTTAGATGAAGGTAAGGATATCTATCTAGTATTTGGTAAAGAAAGTACTGGAATTGATAAGCATATACTCCATGATAACTACGACCGTTGTGTACGTATTCCAATGGTAGCGGAAGCGCGTAGTTTGAATCTTTCAAACTGTGTAGCGATCTGTGTTTATGAAGTTTTAGACCAACTAGGCTTTCCAGAACTATCACATACTGAGGTGATAAAAGGGAAGGATTTCTTACAACAATTTGATTAGGCATATATTTGGACAACCTCAGTATTCATAGGTATACTTACAAGGAAAGATGGTGATTACATGTTAGAAACGTTTGATGATTTCATCTCACTAGCAGTCATTTTGGTTATGCTAGTTCTAACTGTGTATTGCTTTCTTGTAATGTCGAGTAACAAACATCTAAAGTTAATGCAAAAAAGACAAGCAAAGCATCGTGACTTTCTAGCAACACTCTCAGATGATTCGACAAGTGATAGTGAGGAGTAAACAATGATTCAAGAAACGATTAGTTCAAACAATGCCCCAGTAGCGGTAGGGCCATATTCACCCGCTATTCGTGCAGGCGACTTTATATATATCTCTGGGCAGTTACCAATAGATCCTGCAACTGGTCAACTTGTATCAGATGACATTCGTGTTCAAACAGAACAAGTTCTTAAAAACATTGAAGCATTATTAGCTGAAGCTGGTTTAAATATGTCTTATGTTTTAAAAACAACAGTTTTTGTAAAGAACATGGAAGAGTTTGCGGCGATGAATGAAAGTCTATACTCGTTTCTTCCAAAAGCCATTCCCAGCAAGAAGCGCTGTTGCCGTGAAAGATATTGCTCTTAATGCGAAGGTAGAAATCGAAGCATTCGCAATGGATACACGAGCACTAGAAGTTCTATGTGCTGATGATGGATGCCATACATGTAATGATTATTGTTGTGAAACAAAATTAGATATTCAATAAGACCTTAGGGTCTTTTTTGTTTGAACTATGATATGATAATGCTTGTACGTAGTGGAGATTAATTTCGTATGTCTATTCATAAACTAAACATTACTTTTACTAAAGAAAGATATTCAATATATTATTACCATCGCATTTTCGGCACTTGTATATGCGTTTGGGATTGAATCATTTGTAAGTTCAGGTAACTTATTCCCAGGTGGGTTTGCCGGTATATCACGACTCGTAGTCATGCTAGTAGAAAGACAATTAGGTCTTGTCATTCCATTTGGTGTAATCTATTGGATTATGAACTTTACGGTAGTGCTATTTATCTGGAATCGTATTGGACATAAGTTTGTATTATATTCCATTCTTTGGTTTTCACTCAGTGCATCTATTCTCAATTATTATTAATGTTCCTATTGTTACACAGGATATGTTATTGATTGCTGTATTTGGTGGTCTGATTAACGGGTTTGCGATTGGACTTGCACTTCGCTCAAATGCAAGTAGTGGTGGTACAGACTTTATCGCGATTGATTTATCTGTAAGACTAAAGAGACCTACATGGAATTATTTACTTGGTTTAAATGCATTTGTATTGATGCTTGCAGGCTTAGCATTTGGTTGGGATAAAGCGTTATACTCCATTATCTTCCAATATGTTTCTACACAGGTTGTAAATACAATGCACCAACGTTATAAGATTACACGTGTACAAGTTATTACAGACCACGCAGATAAGGTATGTGATGCTGTATTTAGTACAGTGCGTCATGGTATTACTCGTATTGAAGTAGAAGGTGCATTTAAGCATCAACCACATTCGATGTTGTTAATCACGGTGAATAATTACCAGTTACCTGAAGTTATTAGTTGTATTCGCAAAGCGGATGAACGTGCATTTATGACACTAAATGCAGTTGAAAAGATCATCGGTAACTATTATCAAAAACCTTTAGAGTGAGTAATCACTCTTTTTTCTTTGATAAAGAAAAGATGTGTATCATTTAATACACATCCTGCGGTTTAAAGAATTTCCATGCCAATTGCTTTTTGTACTTGGTTTAGTTTTCTCTTCAGCGAGTGCTTTAGCTTTCTTTGCACCGCTTGCTAATGTAGTTTCAATTAAATCGCTGTTTAGAATTTCATTGTAACGTGTTTGAATTTCTTCTAACTTAGCACATACTGCATCTGCAACTGCTTTCTTGAAGTCTCCATAGCCTTTTCCTTCAAATTCTTTTTCGATATCCTCAAAAGAACGTTCATTTGATAGGGAGGAGAGAATCTGCATTAAGTTTGCGATACCAGGTTGATTTTCTGGGTCATAGTGAACTTTACCTAGGCTGTCTGTAACAGCAGACATAACTTTCTTACGTGCTACCTTAAGATCATCTAATAGATAAATACATCCTTTGTTTGTTTCATCAGATTTAGACATCTTCTTTGTTGGATCACTTAGTGACATAATTCTGGCACCAACTTTAGCGACGAGTGGTTCTGGTACTGTAAAGAGTTTACCATAGCGGTTATTCATTCTTTCTGCGACATCACGTGTTAATTCAACATGTTGTTTCTGATCTTCTCCAACAGGTACATAGTCAGGACTATAGAGTAGAATATCCGCAGCCATTAATGCCGGGTATGTATAAAGACCACCGGAAAGATTCTTTTCCCCCTTAGCTTGTTTGTCTTTGAACTGTGTCATACGGTTTAATTCACCCATATATGTATGACAGCACATGATAAAAGCCAAGCTGTGCATGTGCCTTTACATCTGTTTGTAAGAAGATAGTAGCCTTATTTGGATCTAGTCCACATGCAAGGTATAGAGCTACGCAATCCTTTAAGTTCTTTTGCAGTTCCTGTGGGTCTTGTGGAACTGTGATGCAGTGTAAGTTTGCGATGAAAGCAAACATTTCATATTCATTCTGTGACTCTACAAAGTGTCTTAAAGCACCGATATAGTTTCCTAAGTGTAATTGACCAGTTGGTTTAATACCGCTTAACATTCTTTTCATAGTGAATTCTCCTTGAAATTAAAAACGTCTCTTCAATGTAATTGAAGGGACGCATGAGACGATATGCGCGGTACCACCCGACTTATCCAAAAGGATCACTTAATTTGGGATAACGGGCCTCCGGTATTCTATTAATGGAACTCCAAGCATACTTTGTTGAAATATCAGTTTACACCAAACACTGACTCTCTATGAAAATCAACGCGTAATCGCATTCCGAATACACGATGATTCTAACACAAATCAATATAATTGATAAGTGCTTTTTAATCTGTATTTGCGATAGGTATTTTATGCGTGGTATACTCGTAAAGAAAGCATTATATTTATAAACACAATTAATCTTTCATGCATGTTTAAAAAGGAGGATTTCTATATGTTAGAAATAAGTAATTTAACCAAGAAATATAAGAAGGTAGCAGCTGTTGATTCAATTAGTTTTACTGTACCTAGTGGTAAGGTTGGTATCTTACTAGGGCCTAATGGTGCTGGTAAGTCTACAACCATAAAGAGTATTGCAGGATTATTGCGCTATGAGGGCGAAATAAAGATTAATGGTTTACCATCAAAGTCAGTAGATGCAAAGAAGATATTTGCATATGTGCCGGAAATTCCAGCGATGTTTGGGGCATTAACCGTGATGGAACATATTGAATATGTACGTCGTGCATATCGTTCTCAAATTACAGATGATGAGGTGGAAGCGTTACTTACTCGCTTTGAGATGTCTGATAAGAAGGATAAGCTTGGAGATGAATTATCAAAAGGTATGATGCAGAAGGTAAGTATTATCTGTGCATTATGTATTAAACCTGAAGTGATTTTATTTGATGAACCAATGGTTGGTCTAGATCCAGCAGCAATCAAAGAACTTAAAAAAGTTATCTTTGAAATGAAGGACAGAGGGGTAACGGTTCTTTTAAGTACTCATATGCTTGAGATGGTACAAGAGTTATGGGATACGCTATACATTATGGACCATGGTAAAGTGATTGGAACTTACGAAAATGATGGTACACAAAATCAAAATATTGAAGACTTGTTCTTCTCACTTACAGATAAAGAAGATGAGAAGGAGTCAGAAGAATGAATTCCTTATTCTATTTACACAAACGCATATTCATTAATGGATTTAAGCGTTCAATGCGAAAGCCTGCTTTCGTGTTAATGCTGATTGCTTCAATTGCCTATTTTGCTTTGATAATATCGGGCTATAAAGGATTGTTTCAAAGAATAGGTATTACAGATGCACCTGAATATATAGTAATGTTTATGTTATTACAACTATATTTAGGTGTTCCAGGACTGATTCAATACTTTAAGCGAAAAGGACTTATATTCCGCAAAGCAGATGTTCAATTTGTTTTTCAAGCACCAATCCACCCAAAATTAATCTTATTATTTAGTGGTCTTAGAAGTGTTATTATTTCATCAATCTTCTTTATTGTTCTATGTATCTTTGGATGTATTTTTATATCCAAGTTATTTGTTACAGTTTGTACTATATGCGGTTATTTATCTAATATTTGATTTCTTTATTGAAATGAGTTTGGTTATTTTATGTTATGGTAACGAAACAATTCCAAATAAGCTAATACGTTATGTATCGTATATTTTGTATATACTATTGGGTGCCTTGGCTATTGGATTCTTGTTAGTAGTGTTAGACCATGGATTTAATATCTCAATTCTTGTCACGTATTTGCAGTCTCCATTTATTAAGTTATTTCCACTGTTTGGTTGGAGTATTGGCTTACTACAATGGATTTTCTATGGCTATCACTGGAGTAATGTTGTAGGTACTGTATTATTTATTTTATCTGCACTGATACTTCCAATTCTGGCTTATAAATCTAAATGTGAAGGTGATTTCTTTGAAGAAGCTGAACAATTCTCTGATGAGTATGAACAAGCAATTGAAAAAGCTAAATCAGGTGATGTCTCAATTGTAGGAGCTAAGCCTAAGAAGTACATGAAGGCTTCTATACAATATAAAGGGTACTATGCAAAGGCAATCTTCTATCGTCAATTATTAGAATATAAAAAGAATCGCTTCTTTATTTTCTCTGTGCGATCATTCTTGTTTTTAGTGGGTGGTATTGTGCTTTATTTCTTATCACATGATACTCGATTCATGAGTAATGTTATGTCAGTTCGGTTATTTGTGATTCCAATCATTGTTACGTATTTCATTACATTTTTGGAATAGTACGTTCAAAAATGGATGAAGGAATTACAGAACTACTATACATTCTTACTTCCTGATTCAAAGATTCATAAGACATGGAATGCAACAAAAATTGAACATATTAAAGCTTTTGTAGATACGATGATTATTGCGATTATTGGTGGAGCAGCTTTAGATTTATCACCGCTACATATGCTATTAACAGGGTTGGTAGGTGTCAGTGTTAATGCAAGTCGTATTTATATTAATATGATGGTACAGACAATTATTTCACCTGCAGTGGTGATTTTAAGGTGTTTACGCAGTTTATTGATATGTTTCTAATGCTAGTTAGTACAGCTGCTTCTATATTTGTTGCAGTAGTATCAATGTTCTTCTTCCACAATCTAGAAGCCGCATTTCTAGGCTTGATAATCACAAGTTGTGTGATGGCTATTATTGCATTCTTCTTATCATCATTGGCGTTTGAAAAGATGGAAGTAGTGGAATAAGGAGTTTATAAAGAATTTTTATAAAATATAAATTTTGACCTATTTCTTTTCAAAAATATAGCGTGATATAATCACTAGACAGGAGGATGATTATGATAGTTGTATACACATCTCCAGGATGTGCAAGTTGCCGTAAAGTAAAACAATGGTTAAAAGATCGTAATCTTCCATTTATTGAGAAGAACATCTTTAAGACATTGTTAAATGATAACGAAATAAAGCACCTATTGATGAGAAGTGAAAATGGTAGTGATGATATCATCTCTAAGCGTTCTAAAATTATTCAAGAAACTAATGTTGATATCGATTCAATGAAGACAGATGAATTAATCACTTTTATCAAGCGTAATCCCTAGTGATAAAACGCCCAATCATTTTGAGTGAGAATAACTTCCAAGTCGGCTATGACGAAGGAAATCGGTGTATTTGTACCGGTAGAGTTACGTCGTTTGGCAGATCATAGTTGTAATGAAACCTGCCCAAATTTCAAAGCTTGTCAAACAATGCAAACAGCATTTCAGAAAGAAGTCCATTAGGACTTCTTTTGTTGTATAATAAGCAGTATGAAAAAAGTACTCGTAGGTTTATCAGGTGGTGTAGATAGCGCCGTCGCAGCATATTTATTACAACAGCAGGGTTATGATGTGACCTGTGCTTTTATGCGTAACTGGGATTCTGTCGCAAATGAAGACTTTAGTGGAAATCCTACGTTATATGATCCAGTATGTCCACAAGAAGCTGACTATAAGGATGCGGCTGATGTAGCCAATAAGTTAGGTTTAGAACTATTACGTATCGACTTTATTAAGGAATACTGGGATGATGTCTTTCAAACTTTTATTGATGAATATAAGTTAGGAAGAACACCAAATCCAGATATTCTGTGTAATCGCTATATTAAGTTTGATAGTTTTATGAAGTTTTGCAAAAGAAAAGGGCTTCGATACAGTTGCGACAGGTCATTATGTAAGACTTGGTGAAGAAGGTAACCATCATGTCTTATGCAAAGCAGTTGATCACAATAAAGACCAGTCATACTTTTTAACAGAGATTCGTCGTGAAGTATTAGAACATGTATTATTTCCACTTGGTGAAATTGAAAAGCCTGAAGTTCGTCGCATCGCCGAAGAGCTTGGTTTATCTATCGCTAAGAAGAAGGATTCTACGGGCATTTGTTTTATTGGGGAGCGCCACTTCCGTGAGTTTCTCAGCAATTATCTTCCAATGAAATCTGGGGATATTATCGATGTAACGACTAAACAAAAAGTAGGTACACATCAAGGTGTTATGTACTATACCATTGGTCAAAGAAAAGGTTTAGATATTGGCGGTATTGGTCCTTTCTTTGTGGTAGGAAAAGACGTATATAGAAACGAACTATATGTTGTTGATTCTGACCATCAAGACTTGTTATACGCTACATCTTGCTTAGTGACTGGTGTAAACTGGCTGGCTGATCGTACATTGCCATTGCAGTGCCATGCAAAGTTTAGATATCGTCAAGCAGATAATGATGTAGAACTTGTAATAAATGAGGATGGTACTTTAACTGCTTTATTCCCTGAGGGTATTCGTAGTATTACACCTGGACAAGAGGCTGTATTCTACGATGGTGATGTAATGTTTGCTGGTGGTAAGATTGAGAAAGTCTTTAAAGATGGGATTGATCTTATGGAACATGTAAAATTACTTGTGCATCCTGAAACAGATAAATAAGGAGATTCATGGACGATTCATTGATTACTTTAACAGGTAAATTCACATATATTCTCTTCCGTAACGAAGGGAATTTTTATACTGCTGCAAAGTTTGAAGTCAATGATGAAAAGGGACGGGTTATATCTGTTACTGGTAATATTCCAGAGCTTGTGACAGGTATACAGTATCGTATTAATGGGAACTATATTGAACATCCACGTTACGGTATGCAGTTTCAGATACAGACATTAGCCAAACTATTGCCGACTGAAAAGGATGGCGTTGTACGCTATTTGTCTGGAGTGAATTTCCCTGGTATCGGTAAAAAGACAGCCGAAAAAATTGTAGAAGCATTAGGGGAAGACTGTTTATCGTTGATACGCGAAGATAGTTCTCTATTAGAAAAAATGGTAGAACTCTCTGAGCGCCAAATCAATGTCATTATTGAAGGATTGCAAATTGATACCGGAATGGAAGAACTTGCGAAGTTTTTAAATATTCACGGTTTAAGCCAAAGACATCTATCTAAGATAACACGTATCTATGGCAAAGAAGCATTAAGTAAACTAAATGAAAATCCATATCGATTGATTGAAGAAGTAGATGGTTTTGGTTTTAAAACAGCAGATAAGATAGGGAAAAGTTTAGGTATTAGTGATACTGATAATCGTCGATTATACGCACTTCTGATTTCACTTGTGAGTGATTTATGTATGCGTGATGGTAATAGCTACGTACGTCTAGAAACACTGGAGAATGCATTCTTTAAAGAACTGGGTTCTTTAACCTGTGATTTTGAAGCGATATTTGATGAAGCGACTATCAAACATCAACTTTATCGTGAAGAGAATCGTGTATTCCCAATTGCTCAATATGATGCGGAAATCGGTATCGCTAGATTTTTGGCAGAGTTTCCATATCAATTCATGGATCCTTATGATCCTAAGTTGTTGCTTTCTTATTTAGAAGATGTACAAGAACATCTAGGTATTACGTATGATGAAACACAGATTCAAGCGATAGAAGTCTTCTTTGAAAGACCTTTTATGATAATGACTGGTGGTCCTGGTACTGGTAAAACGACAGTCGTAAATGCGATGATTAAGCTCTTTAAACTCATGTATCCATCCTCGTCAATCATCTGTGCTGCACCAACCGGAAGAGCTGCAAAACGATTGGCTGAAGTAAGTGGTGTTAACGCAACAACAATACATTCTTTATTACAATGGGATTTAGAAACAAATACATTTGGTAAAAATGATGAAGAACCTATTTTAGCTGATTTATTAATTATTGATGAGTTCTCGATGGTTGATAACTGGTTATTTTATAATCTGTTACTAGCTAGTAAGAGAATAAAAAAAATCTGTATTATTGGTGATAAAGATCAGTTGCCAAGTGTTGGTCCAGGGTGTGTGTTACGAGATTTAATGCAATCAAACGAATTCTCGTTAATTGAATTAAAACATATCTATCGCCAACAATCTGATAGTGATGTCATTAATTTAGCTCATGCAATCAATACAGGAAATGTAAAGGTCGATGACTATCATCATGATGTGAAATTCTTTGCATGCATGCCAGAAGATATCCGCCGTAATATTTTAATGTTGGTTGATGATGCACTACAAAAAGGATATTCTATTGATGATATTCAGATATTATCTCCAATGTATGCTGGAGTTGCTGGTATTGATTATCTTAATAATGCATTACAAGAATCATTTAATCCACCATCTAAAAATAAAGCAGAAGTAAAATCTGGTTATATGACGTTCCGTGAAGGTGATAAAATTCTACAGTTAAAGAATCAACCGGATGATGATGTTTATAACGGTGATATTGGTGTACTAGTAGAAATTATTGACGCAAAGCATGCGGAAGATCACAAGACTACAATTATCTGTCAATTTGGTGAAATCATTGTTGAGTACAAGCCTGAAAACTGGATCAATATTACACTTGCATACTGTATTAGTGTGCACAAATCACAGGGTAGTGAATATCCAATTGTTATCATGCCTATTATTCGCAGACATGCGGGCATGTTACAAAGAAAACTGATATATACAGGTGTTACAAGAGCACGCAAAGCATTAATTGTATTAGGGGAGTTAGAGGCGTTTAAGCGTGGAATTCAAGTATTAGAATTACATCCTCGTGAGACAACACTAACCCAAAAGATACAACAGTTTGTAAATGGTGATTATGGATTTTAAAAAGGTGAGAAAATTCTCACCTTTCTTCTTTTTTCTTAAATGAATCTTTTACTTTGTTAAATTGTTCTTGGAATTTTTGACATATAGTCGCTTGCGAGAATGTTACTACTATTGGAAATCATATTACCAACTAAACGCAAGATAACAGATGATTTTTCTGGAGGTAATTTTTGAATAGCACTGATAATATCCTTTAAGGAATCAAAACCGCCTTCTTTGAGTTTAGCGAAAAGATTCAGCATCAGTTGATTCAAGAATTGAGAAGATACCATCAATTGCAATCTTTGCTTCATCTTCAGATAAATTTTCTAAGAACTTATCTACTGCTTTGTTTAAGAATACAGAGTTAGCAGATAATGATTCAGCTTGTTCAAAATGATTCCGTGTTACAACCCAAGTTAAAGCATCATGTTGCATCACTGTATTTACTGTACTTTTAATAATCTTTGGATCAACATTATTCATCAAAATACCAATAATCGAGGAATCTGGAATAATCAGTGTGATTCTATCTTGTATCGCTTGATAAGCATGGGATTGTAACATCTCTCCTTGGAAGCCAGGACCATCATTTGACCATACCTTTACAATTTTATCTTGAATGGATCGATCACAATGACATGCGGCATATATCGCTAGATTACCACCTTTAGAATGTCCACCAACATGGATAGGTAAGGTTTCGTTTTCGAACAATTGATTGATATATGCGACAGCTGCTTTTTGACCATTTGTACCTGTTGTGTAAGATAAATAGAAATCTTCTTTCCAACCAATAAAGGTATTATCTGTACCACGATAGGAGATATAAATCATATTGTCTAGTTTAAAAGGTTACAGCAGAAAATTGAACGACAAAAGTCTTTGTCTGTATAACTGATATAGTAACCAATTTTTAATATCTTTAAAACGATCTGTATCAGAAACTTTATCGAGTAATCTAGCATTTACTCCATTATAGGTTTCTATTTCTGCGATTTCTTCACGTGAGTGTAGTTTATAAAACTCATCTCTTACCTTATGAAGTGGTTGAAAAGTCGTTTCGATATTAGGAATACCATCATAATGAACGTAAGATAAAAGACTGAGGATAGTATTATCCACTTCATTAAAGGGTTCAGTTGTAAATGGAAGATCTCCACGCCAATCAAGATAGTCGTAAATCGTTGTCATATGTATTACCTCGTAATAAGAGTACCATATCATCTTTCATCGTCATTGATTTGATTTTCGACTAGTTTTGTTTTTGTATTTGTCTATTTGTGATGATATCGATGAAAATCGCTTTATTTTAAAGTATTTTAATGTTAGAATTGCATAGAAATCAATGACAGAGGGTTAGTAGATATCGGCTGTGTTGTAGAGAGAAGATGTTTGGTGAAAATCTTCCATAAGTGATGTTGAAGCCTTTAACAGAGTGCTTAATCAGCAACGTATCTCTACGTTACAGAGTCATTGAGGGTGCGCACATTTTTGTGCGAATCAGGATGGTACACGCGTGTTAGCGTTCCTGGATGTAGGAACGTTTTTTATTTGTTCAGGAGGAAAACAATGGAAAAGCAATATCGACTCAGTGGAAATGAAGTCAGACAAAAGTTCTTGGATTTCTTTGCGTCTAAGGGTTGTATGATCGAACCTGGCGCAAGTCTTATTCCACACAACGATCCAACACTGCTATGGATTAATGCAGGTGTATCAGCATTAAAGAAGTACTTTGATGGTTCAGAAAAGCCAGCATCAAACCGTATCTGTAATGCCCAAAAATCAATTCGTACCAATGATATTGAAAATGAAGGTCGTACAGCTCGTCACCATACATTCTTTGAAATGCTAGGTAACTTTTCAATCGGTGATTACTTCAAGACAGAAGCGATTACTTGGGCTTGGGAGTTTTTGACATCTCCAGAGTGGATTGGTTTTGATCCTCAGCGTTTATATGTCACTGTTTATCCAGACGATGACGATGCATATAACCAATGGGTTAAGGTAGGTATGATTCCGAGTCATATTCGTCGTACAGCAGATAACTTCTGGGAAATTGGTCGTGGACCTGGTGGACCTGATACAGAGTTATATTATGACCGTGGAGAAAAGTATGATCCAGAAGGCATTGGTGAAAAGTTATTCTTCGAAGATTTAGAAAATGATCGTTATATCGAAGTATGGAATATTGTATTCTCTCAGTACGATTGCCGTCCTGGTGAAGTTGATCGTCATGAGTATAAAGAATTACCACAGAAGAATATTGATACAGGTATGGGTTTAGAACGTCTTGTATGTTTGATTCAAGATGGCGAAACGAACTTTGATACAGACTTATTCTTACCAATTATTCATGCTACTGAACAGTACGCAAAGCATCCATACAGCGAAAAAGAATATAAGATGGCATATCGTGTTATCGCTGACCATATCCGTACGGTAACATTTGCGATTGCGGATGGTGCGATGTTCTCGAATGAAGGTCGTGGATATGTACTACGCCGTGTATTACGTCGTGCAGTACGTTATGGTATTAAGCTGGGTATTGATGGTGCATTTATGTACAAACTTGTAAAGGTAGTTGCAGACAACATGATTGCATACTATCCATATGTACAAGAAAAAGTTGCCTTAATTGAAAAACTAGTGAAGCAAGAAGAAGAATCCTTCCATAAGACACTTGCTAATGGTGAAGCACTTTTACAGGATGCATTATCCCAGCATGCGGATACTAAGGTCTTACCTGGTGAAGTAATGTTCAAATTATATGATACTTATGGCTATCCAAAGGAACTTACAACAGAGATTGCTGAAGAAGAAGGCTATCGTGCAGACTCTGAAGGTTTTGAGAAAGAAATGCAGGCGCAGAAGACACGTGCAAGAGAAGCACGCGGAAACATTCAGTCCATGCATGGTCAATCCGCTGATTTAATGGACTTCACACAAGAAAGTAAGTTTACTGGTTACACAGATACACATTCTAAAGGTAAGGTAATTGGCTTATTTAAGGATGGCGTACGTGTAGAGACTTTAACAGATGAGGGTGATATTATCCTTGATGAAACTTGTTTCTATGCAGAAAGTGGTGGTCAGTGTGCAGATACTGGTGTTATTTGGAATGACCATTTCAAAGCGAATGTAACCAATGTTCAAAAAGCTCCACATAAACAACCATTACACCACATCACAATCGTTGAAGGAACACTTTCTGAAGGTGATGTAGTAGAAGGTGAATATGACTATGAAAAGCGTCAACGCACACGTGCTAACCATAGTTCAGTACACTTATTGCAAGCAGCACTAAAGAAGGTATTAGGCGATCATATTGCCCAGGCTGGTTCTTATAACTGTCCAGAATATGGAAGATTTGATTTTACGCACTTTGAAAAACCAACGGAAGAACAACTTAATGAAGTTGAGCGTCTTGTAAATGAACAAATCGCATTAGCACAACCTGTTGTGACTGAAGTGATGGATGTTGAGTCTGCGAAGAATTCTGGTGCGATTGCGCTCTTTGATGAAAAGTACGGTGATACAGTACGTGTTGTTTCCATGGGTGATTTCTCTAAGGAATTCTGTGGTGGTACACATGCAAGTAACACAGCTGACTTATGCGTATTCAAGATTACTTCTGAAGAATCTATTGGTTCTGGTATTAGACGTATTACATCTGAGACAAAGTTTGATGCATACCAAGACTTCAAGAGTGAAGAACAGTATTTACTTGAATGTGCGAAGTTAATGAAACTTCAATCATGGCAAGGATTCTGAGAGAAGTTAATCGCATTACAAGAAGAAAATGCACTACTTCGCAAAGAAAATGATGCTCATAAGGAAGCAGCTCTATTATCCTCAGCAGATACAGCAGTACAGAAGGCTGAAACAATCAATGGCTTATCTTGTGTATTATTAAGCTTAGATGGCTTTGATACAAATAGTCTAAAGGCATTTGCAGAAAATGTACGTAATAAGCTTGTGGATGGATTTGTATTTGTATCCAATACAACAGATAGTAAGGTTACATTTGTATGCGCTAGCTCTAAGGCAGCGATTGCCAAAGGTAAGAAAGCTGGTGATATTGTAAAGGCTGCTGCACAGTTAACAGGTGGTAACGTGGTAGGTAGACCTGACATGGCACAAGCTGGTGGCAAGGATACTTCGAAAGTACAAGAAGCTACATGCATTAGTAAGAGAAATTCTTGCACAATAATCATGTTTTGAAATAGGTATCGTTTTGGTACCATCTTTTTTATTAGGTAATTTAAAATAGCGTGGGGTTTTCAAAAAACACGCAATAAAATCCCATGGGGATAGATTTTATAAAAGACAATTCCAAAGAGTGATTTTCTACGGGATTGTCTTTTTGTCTGGAGAGTAACAATGTATTTATTATTTTTTCTGTTTACGATTGTATGCTTGAATGTTTGATGTCAATGAGAAGCCAATCCTGTAGTTCAGTGCGTAAATAACACGTGCTCTGAATCTTTCAAAATTACTGAGGCCATTTGATACCATAATAAATTCTCGCATCTTTTGATTAAGGCTCTCAGCGAGTGCATTAGACTGTTTTCTATCTTCTGTTGGTCTTTGAAATGAATTGCATATTTCTTCAAACCAATTTTCCAATAAATGAATGAACTCGCTATAACATACCAGTCTAGATTCTTTAAAATACCTAATTAAATCTGTGAGTTCTTCAATACATTCTGGATAAGTAGAGTTTCTATTAAAATATCTATAATCTTCCTTTAACTCATAGGCTTTTTTGAGTATGGGGTTAAGATTGAGAAGTGCATCATATAGATCTCGATAGTTCATCTTCTGACGAAAAAAATGATTATATTTAGGTTCATTATCCAGAAAGCAATCTGTTTCCAAGAGGTGGTGAAAGTGCTTGAGTAGATAGTAAGCAGGACTTTCTTTAGGAACCTGGTTCATTAAAGATACACGTAATCTAGTAAAACCATCAGAAAGATGTTTGACTACATGGAAAGGATCGACGGATATCTTACAGTTTGGAAAGTATTTGAGAGAGACTTGTTTATAGGGTTCCCACATATCTATGGTTACATATAAGACACGTTTTCGCTCTTCTAAAGGTATCTTCTCAAGATGAGTTGATAATGTTCGTTTTGAACGATCGGGTAATAATTCATTAAGAACGCGAGCATCATTATCTACAAAAGAACATAGATATGAACCACCATATTTGGCCATATTAGAATGAAGCTCATCAATTCCTAGATTGGTTGGTAGAGTTAACCTTGGGACTTGAATGAAACTATCAGCATATAGTTGGACAGTAGTAACTGAGGTATTATACCTTTCGGCAATATCTTTATAGGATAGATGTAGATTTTGAAAGTCAGCAGCAATCTTATACAGTACAGCATAGGTTTGATGGAAATATTCAGGTCCAAAAGGATTTTCTTCACAAAATGTTTTAAAACAATCCTTACAAGTATAGCGTCTACGCTTCCAATGAATAGAAGAAGGTGTATCACCTAAAGGAAGGTGATTATAAGTTCTATGAATATAACCCTTAGAGACTGCAGGGCCACCACAGTAAGGACAGGTTGGGTGTTGGTTTACCAGTGTGATATATACAAAAAGATGGTCTTCCTTACGTATCGCATCGATTTCTTGAATTGAATCTGATGTTAGATTTAAGGTTGACGTGATAAAATCATGAATAGCCATATAGGGCTACCTCCATTTCTATTTGATTCTCCAGACAAGAAGATAATAGCATGGAGGTTTTATTATATTTTGGTCTCCCCATAAAAAATGAGCACGATGATTTTTCGTGCCCACAAAAGTTTATAGCTTATCCCCAACCCCACGAGATTTTAAAGTGCCTTTTTCTAAAAAACCTATAGATATCTATAGAGCTAGAAAACTTCGTATAAATCTTTCTTTTGTTGTAGTAGATTTTTTATACGCTTAAATGTAGAATCTTCTCCATACTTCTCAATATAACGAAGAATACGTTCAAACAAACTAGCAGTGAGGTGATGAAGATTTTGTTCATCATGACTATTTAAGTAATAATTTAAGGCTGATGATTGCGTATACTGTTCTTTTTGATACACTCTGCAAGCTGCGATACGATCACAAATACTTTCAACAACATAGTTTTGAGGCATTTTGATTGCTTGCCATTTACCATCAATCTTATCCCACCAATATTCCCAATGATGCTTGTTGCAGCCTTTATGATGTAACCATCCTAGAGAATAGCCAAGTAATTCCTTTTCCTTTGTATAGGGAGAACGATATCCTTGGTAATAATGAATACTCGGTAATAGTTCTGCGAAAGAATACTTTGATAAATCATGTGTTAAACCTTGTTTGTATAAACCACATTGAAAACAAAATTTACGTACAAGACTTCGATGTTCATGTATTGTTTTTTTAGATGCTGAAATGTTTTCTGAAGAAATGTTGGATTAATGTCATTTTTGTCTCATGTGAATATTTTTATTCCATGCAGGGAAAACAGGCAAGATTGTGCCCAAAATATACTTTAACATGGTAAAATATATGTTAGGAGATTATAGGAAAATGAATCGACATGACCAAAGAGAAAATGCAATGATAACGGTATATCAATACCTCATTGTTCAAAGAGATATTCACGCACTAATCAACGATGTATTTAAAGTTGATGAAAGTGAAATCGATCCATATTTTATCGATGTAATTAAGACATCTATTGCCAACGAAGAACGTTATGCAAAGTATATTGACTCAGTCTTAAAGAAAGGCTGGTCTTATGAGCGTTTGGGTTTAATTGAGAAAGCAATCTTATTGAACGGATGTGCTGAATTTGATTTAAAGAAAACGGAGTCTGCTGTTATTATTGACCAATCTGTTCAGTTAGCAAAACGTTATTGTGATTCTGACACATATAAGTTAGTAAACAGCGTATTAGATGTAATATGAGCAGACGTGTTGTACCTGTCAGTACACTTGTAAATTATTTGAAGAAAGTGATGGATGAAAATCCAGTATTACATGGTGTAATGATTGAAGGTGAGATTTCAAATATACGTATGCCATACAGTGGACACTGGTATTTTTCATTAAAAGATGATCATGCGACTTTAAAGTGTGTCATGTTTTCTTCTGCAAATCAAAAATTGGGATTCAAACCTGAAAATGGAGATAAAGTTGTACTGAAAGGCGATGTTAGTGTTTATGTAGTTGATGGTAGTGTGCAGATGATTGCTACCAACATGGAACGTAGTGGTATTGGCCAACTATATCAACAATTTGAATTGTTAAAGAAGAAGTTAAGTGATGAAGGTCTATTTGATGCAAGTTATAAAAAACCGTTACCTGCATATCCAATGGATATCGCTCTTGTGACTGGTAATAATACTGCAGCTAGAGAAGATGCACTTATTACATTAAAAAAACGCTGGCCAATTGCGAAACTTACTGAATATCCTGCACCTGTACAGGGGATGGATGCTGCACCAAAAATTATTGCTGCTTTACAAGCTGCTGATGCAGGAAATCATCAGGTTATCATGTTGGTTCGTGGTGGAGGATCAATTGAAGATTTATGGTGCTTTAATGATGAAACGCTTGCTAGATATATCTTTCAAATGAAGACACCAATTGTTACCGGTATTGGCCATGAGATAGACTTTACATTAGTAGACTTTGTTTCGGATTATCGTGCAAATACACCAACAGGAGCGGTTGAAGCTACTGTTCCTGATATGCAAGAGGTATTGGCAACGTTACAGAATAGTAGAAGTCGTTTAATGAATGCAATGTGTAACACATTCATGCATGCAAAGAAGCGATTTGTATACAATGCAAGCCAACCAGTACTTACTAAACCAGAACGTTTATATAGAGATTATATTACGCGTCTAGATTATCTAGCTGAAAAGCTCATGCGATTTGAAGAATTACCGGCTAATAAACGATATGCACTAAATGAAAAGTTTCATCGCTTCTCTCAATTAATACGTGAGCGTTCAGCAACATTACATGAAACTATTCAAGAAGGTAAACAGAGATTGTTGATGTACGCAAAACAATCTGTACAAGCAAATAAGAATTTACTTGTTCAATATCAATCACAAATGGAACATGCATTAAGTGTTACTGTGGATGAAAGAAGAACAAGATTAGAAAAGAATATGTCATTATTAAATGCATATTCACCACTATTAGTATTGAAACCGTGGATATAGTGTTACTTATAAAAATAACAAAGTCATCAACTCTACTGATGTTTTAGAAATTGGTGATGAAATCAATGTACGTTTGCTAGATGGTACAGTCGGTGCTATCGTTCAAACAAAGGAGGACAGTCATGCCAACAAAGGATAAATCATTTGAAGAATCTATGAATCGTTTAGAAGAGATTATTAACGATCTTGAAGAGAATGAAAAACCTTTAGACGAAACAATTACACTATTTGAAGAAGGGCTTCAATTAGTAAAAGCATGTGATACAAAGTTAAAGAAGTTTGAATCACAAATCAATGATGTCATTCGTAAAAATGGAGATAATGAAGATGCAAATTGAGTTACTTCTGGAAAACTATATTAATACGCTTCCGGATAGTACTACGAAATCTGCTATGCTTTATTCTTTGACTGCTGGAGGAAAGAGAATCCGTCCATTACTTCTCTATATCGTATTAAAGGGATATGGTATAGATCCAGCAATTGGTAATCCTTTTGCGTGTGCATTAGAGATGATTCATACATATTCACTCATTCATGATGATTTACCAGCGATGGATAATGATGATTTACGTAGAGGATTACCAACTTGTCATAGGCAATTTAATGAAGCTACTGCAATCCTAGCAGGTGATGGCTTATTAACATACGCTTTTGAGGTTGCTGCAAGTTCAACGGAATCTAGTGATACTGTTGTGAAATGTATTTCAATTCTATCTAAGATGGCTGGACCAAGCGGTATGGTTTATGGACAACAGCTTGATTTAGAAGCTGAGAATCAAGAGATTGATTGGGATATGCTTCAAAGAATTCATGAACATAAGACAGGATGTTTATTAACAGCACCTTTATTAATGGCTTCTACACTTGCAAACCATGAAGAAGACATTCCTGCATGGAAGAAGATAGGATTTTCACTTGGTCTAGCTTTCCAAGTTCAAGATGATATTTTAGATATTGAATTAACTGCGAAAGAATTTGGTAAATCAAATTCTGATCAGAAGAATCATAAGGGGACTAGTGTTTCGATTTTAGGAATTGAACGCGCTAAAGAAATGATGAACAAGTTATACCAATCTGCAATTGATGAAATCAAATCTTTAGAAAGGATTTGATTCTGCAGAATTATTGGAATATGTTTATCAAATTCAAAAGACGTCGTAAGTAGGAGATATTTTTCTATGGAATTAAATGAAATTCGTGACCCCGCATTTCTTAAGTCATTAAATAACAATCAGCTGAAGGACTTAGCTGAACAAATCCGTACTTTTTTGATTTATTCATTATCAAAGACAGGTGGGCATTTAGCTAGTAATTTAGGAATTGTTGAGTTAACAATTGCCTTACATTATGTCTTTGATTCACCAAAAGACAAGATACTTTTTGATGTGGGACATCAATCATATGTGCATAAAATATTAACTGGTCGAGCTGATCGCTTTTCAACGTTACGTCAATATAAGGGGCTTTCTGGCTTCCAGAAACGTAGCGAGAGTGTACATGATGTATGGGAGGCAGGACATAGTTCTACTTCACTATCTGCTGCCTTAGGTATGGCTGTTGCTAGGGATTTAAACAAAGAGAATTATAGTGTTATCCCAGTTATTGGTGATGGTGCTATCAGTAATGGTCTATCTTTAGAAGCATTGAACGAAATCGGTGTTGAGAAACGTAATATTATCATTATTTTTAATGACAATAATATGTCGATTTCTAAAAATGTAGGTGCGATGAATGCGGGCTTTTCAAAACTACGTACTTTAAAAGGATATAATACTTTTAAATCATCATTAAAGCGTTCTTTATCAGGTAATCCGATTGGTGATGCTTTATATAAAGGTTTAAAGGTTGTCAAAGATTCGATGCGTGAAGCTGTAATTGATGGTGGTATATTTGAAGAGTTCGGTTTAGATTACATGGGCCCAGTTGATGGCCATAATATTCATGATTTAATTCAAGTATTAGAAACAGCAAAACATCATGGTGGCCCAACGATTATTCATGTTATGACAAAAAAGGGGAAAGGCTATTCTCCTTGTGAAGAAGATAGTGAAGGACATTGGCATGGTGTAGGTCCTTTCAATATTGAAACAGGAAAACCATTACATGAAGTTCCATGCGGTTATACAGCATGGGGACCATTTATGAGCCAATGTGTCGCTGAGTTTGCACAAAAGGATAAAGATATTATTTCATTAACGCCAGCGATGATTAATGGTAGTGGTATGGGTGTCTTATTTGCAAAGTATCCAGACCGTAGTTTTGATACAGGTATTGCGGAAGAACATACAGCGACTTTTGCGGCTGGATTAGCGATTTCTGGCAAGAAGCCGTATATGTGTATCTATAGTTCCTTCTTGCAACGTGCATATGATGAAATTAACCATGATATCTGTCGTATGGATTTACCGGTTGTCATTGGTGTAGATCATGCAGGTCTTGTTGGTGGAGATGGTGAAACACACCAAGGAACATTTGATATTGGTATTCTATCCGGACTTCCAAATATGATTATCTCTCATCCAAAAGATGCCCAAGAAGCTAAAGACCTATTGTATACAGCTTTTAATCAAAAACACCCATTCGCTGTGCGTTTCCCTAAAGGTGAAGTGAAGACAGCTGATGTATGCAAAGCAAATTTAATACCGGTAGGATCTTGGGAATTATTAAATGATTCTGTTGATAATAAAGTTGCCATTATCACTTATGGTGATATGGTAAATAAGTTATTCGATAAAATAATTTCTAATAACTTACCAGTAACGGTTGTAAACGCGCACGTTATATCAAACCACTCGACTACGAGATGATTCAGTCTCTTGTCGAACGTAAATTAAAACTATTTGTATATGAACAAGACTATAAGACAAATGGATTAGGCTCATTGATATTACAGTATTTAAATGAGTTAGAGATTTGTCTTCCAATCAAGATTTATGGATTGCCTGACAAGTTCATACCACAAGGTACAAGTGCACAGTTACGTAAGGAATATCATATTGATATGAATACCTTCTTGGCTGATGTACAACAATATTTGTAGGAGAAAGTTATGCTGAAACACCTGTATATCAAAAACTTCATACTGATTGATGAACTAAACCTAGATTTTAAGTCTGGGTTTAATGCGTTTACTGGTGAAACTGGTGCTGGTAAATCAATTATGCTAGATGCTATTTCCATCTTATGTGCAGAGCGTGCAGGTGCTTCGTATATTTCAAAAGGAAAAGAGAAAGCAATCATTGAAGGAACTTTTGATTTATCCCATAATAAACATGCATTAGAGGTATTAGCAGAGGCTGGTTTAGAAACATCTGAAGATGTTACGTTTACAAGAGAACTATTATCTTCAGGTAAATCAGTAATTCGTATTGATCATCGCATTGTTACGTTATCACTTGCAAAAGATATTCTTAGAGATGAGATTGATATCCATGGTCAAAGAGATACAGCATATTTACTAAATACAGCAAATCATATTCGATTACTCGATACTTTCTTACAAGTTGATGAAGAACTTAAACAAGTTAAAGAATCTTACCAAGAATATGCAAGACTTATCAAAGAAAAAGAGAAGGCTTTACAAAACGAATTTAATGAAAATGATTTAGAATACTTCCAATATCAAATTCAAGAAATTGAACAAGCTAATCTCAAGATTGGTGAAGATGAAGAATGAGCCGATAAAGAAAGACAGTATAAACAAATAAAAACTCACTTGATAAATATAATCAAGTCTTTTCACTATATGAAGAAGGATTAGCTGATTCTTTATATGATTTACAAAAACTATGTTCAAGTTTAGGAAATGATGAGAAAACAACAACCATTCAAACATCAATTTCTGATGCCTATTATTCTATCTCAGACAGTATTGATGAACTGCATAAACTTGTTGGTGAATACGATATGGATGAAGAAGAAATTAATGAGATGGAAGAGCGTCTATATACAATTCAAAAGCTAAAGAGAAAATATGGAAACTCCATTGAACAAATTCTCTCTCAACAAGAGCAACTCAAACAACAAGTCCAGATGTTTACACATCGTAAAGAGTTTATTGAACAAATGGACAAAAAGATTGAAGCTGCACATAGTACATATCAAAAGCATGCTTCTAAGTTATCTAATATTCGACAATCACGGGCAAAAGAACTTGATGATGCAATTCTCATCAATCTAAACGAACTTATGTTACCAAACGCATGCTTTAAAACGGTTTTTACAGAATGTAATCCTAGTGAACATGGAAATGAGAATGTTGAGTTTATGATATCCATGAATAAAGGGGAAGAGCCTAAATCACTTGTTAAAACAGCCTCTGGCGGTGAATTAAGCCGCTTAATGCTTGGCTTAAAGGTGATCTTTACAAAACTACAAGGAATTCAAACTGTTATCTTTGATGAAATTGATACAGGTGTCAGTGGTCCAGTTGCGACTGCGATTGGACAAAAGATGAAGGCACTATCAAATTCATGTCAAGTCTTTGCAGTAACACATTTAGCACAAGTAGCAGCTTGTGCAGACACACATTATTTTGTCTCAAAAGAAGACAAAGATAATAAGACAATCACACATGTGACTGAATTAGATAAAAAGGGACGTATTGATCAGCTTGCCCTCATTTCTAGTGGTAGTATTACCGATATCTCTAAGAAAGCAGCACAAGAACTTTATCGGAGAAATCATAGCTAATGTATCACGTATATTTTCATATTGATTTAAATGCCTTTTTTGCTAACGCTGAAGTGCTATTAAATCCAGAATTAAAAGGAAAGCCGATTGTGATATCTGGTGCTACTAGACGTAGTGTAGTTTCAACTGCAAGTTATGAAGCACGCGCATATGGTATTCATAGTGCAATGCCTGTCAGTGAAGCACAAAAACTTTGTAAAGACTTAATTATCGTTGAAGGACACTATACTTGGTACCGTAATCTTTCAGAGCGCTTTTATGGAGATTGTACGCTCCTATACAACCCTAGTCGAACAGGCGTCTGTAGATGAATGCTATGCAGATATGACTGAAGCTATCAAGAGATTTGAAAGACCATTAGATCTTGCTTGGTCCTTGCAAAAACAAATTTATACTGAACTTGGTTTAACATGTTCTATTGGTGTAGCACCAAATATGTTTTTAGCCAAAATGGCTAGTGATATGAAAAAGCCGAATGGTATTACTGTCTTACGGATTCGAGATGTACAAGAAAAGATGTGGCCTTTACCGATTAAAGATATGAGAGGCATAGGAAATAAAACAGTTCCTTATATGCAAGAAATTGGTATCAAAACGATTGGTGATCTAGCAAACTATAAGGATATCGCAAAGCTTAGAGAAATATTAGGCAAAAATACTGATGATTATATCGAACGTGCAAATGGTATTGATCATAGGGAACTAGAGACAGAATGGGATGCAAAATCTATGGGCATTTCTGAGACGTTATTAGAAGATATTAATGAATATGAGGAATTAGCTGGTTTAATTAGAACACTAGCTAGAACGCTCTCTAAACGCCTTAAAAACGCAAGTAAAGTTGGCTGTTCTATTCATATTCGTATTTGTTATTATGATTTTAGAAATATTACACGTGCTACGAAGTTATCTTCGCCAATTTGGCGTGCTGATGAAATTTATAATGCAGCTATAGCTTTGTTTGAGGATAACTGGGAAGAGGGGGAAGCAGTACGCCTACTTGGCATTACAGTTGGTGATTTCGCCGATGAAGGCTATGTTTCTTCACAACTCAATTTATTTGATGAGGAAGCAGCATTTAAAGCTGAAACAAAAGATATTATCAATGATTTAAATGGTATGCTTGGACTTAAGAAAGCCTTTGTTAGAGCTAGCAATCTTTTAAAGGAGAATACTGATGAAGATTCATGATGCATTTGCTGAATATTTCACAAATATAAAAATCAACGAAGGCAAGAGCAAGCGTACAGTATCTTCTTATGAAAATGATTTAAAACAATATAGTCAGTTTTTAGATGAACAAGGTATTACAAATACTAAGAAGATACAACCAGAGCTAATTGAAGAATTTATTGCAAACCAAAGCGAATATAAAGCATCAACATCATTAGCAAGAATGACTGCTGCGATACGCTCGTTTCACCAGTTTGTGACGATGATGCATGATGAAGCAGATCCTAGCTTAAACTTGCAGGTACATAAAGGTCCTAAAACATTACCGGTATATTGTACTGTTGATGAAATTAAACTGTTAATGCAGTCATTTGACGATACAAATATCCAGGATAATCTGGACCATACACTTCTAGAGACTATCTATAGTTGTGGTTTACGAGTATCAGAGGTATGTAATCTAACGATTAATCGTGTAGACCTCGATACAGGAAAAATACGTGTACTTGGAAAGGGGGATCAAGGAACGCATTGTTCCAATACCAAAAGGTAGTATTCCACTTCTAAAGCAATACGTTTCTATTACACGTGTTAATCTAGTTCAAAAAAAGAGGAATCTGTTCTTTATAAATCGATTTGGACGTAAGATTACTAGTAAATATGTTGAATTACTATTACAACGTAAATGTGTCGAACTTGGTTTTAAGAAGCATATTACACCACATAAACTAAGACACAGTTACGCAACACATATGTTACAAGGTGGCGCTGATTTACGAAGTATTCAAGAGATTCTAGGTCACAGTAATATACAGACTACGGAAATCTATACGCACGTACAAAATAAACAATTGTTTGATGCATATAGTAAATTTAATCCATTAGCATCACAAGACTTAGATATTCCAAAGAAGAAGGATGAGTAAACGATCCTGATGATACTCATCTTTTATATTTATTTAAATCGCATAACATACATTATGCGAAGTTATTAATAATAAAGAAAAGACACTCGTATGAGTGTCTTAGAGCTTACTTAACTAATTCCTTTAAGTTCTTAGCTGCTTTGAAACCAGGAACCTTTGATGCTGGAATCTTAATTGTTTCTTTTGTTTGTGGGTTGATACCTGTGCGAGCTGCACGTGTCTTAACTTCAAACTTACCAAAACCTGAAATATCTACACGACCACCATCTTTTAAAGTACCTGATACTGTATCAAATACTAAATCGATAATCTCTGCTGCTTCTTTCTTAGTTAGGGTTGTGCTTTTCAGCTACTAATTCAGCAATACTCTTCTTATTTAATGTTTCTGCCATTTTAATTTCCTCCTAATATGTTTGTATTTTACTATAGTTTTTATAGCACATTCAATATTGACATTTTTTGTTTATATGTGCTACATACTAACTTTATATAAATCTTGTAGTAGATTTTGTAAATCATTTTCAGTCAGATCTTTTAACACCGGAAGCATTCTTATGACCGCCACCATGGTATTGATTTGCAATTGTATTTATGATTGCTGTTTTAGAACGTAATGAGCCATCATAAAGTTTATGTCCATCTACAGTTTTCTCTGTAAAAATAGCCCAAATTGAAAATTCTTTCACATGACCAATCTCATCAATACGATTACGTGCTGATGAAGCACTGATATTGTATTCATGCTGGATAGCTTCTGGAATGATTACATATGCTAGATGTTCACCATGTAATTGCGTATTAGAACGAATCCAATTACTGAAAAGGAATGTTTTATAACTAACATCAAATAACTCACGATTAAGTTCTGGAATTGCTAGATTATATGATGCTAATTTTGCTGCCATTTCTAGTGTGTGTTGTGTTGTATTACTTGTTCTAAAGCATAAGGTATCTGTTAATAGCCCCTTATATAGGTATGTTGCAATCTCATGATTCATAATCTGGTTATCACAGCTTGCAAAGAAACTTGTGAGAATTTCACAAGTAGCAGCTGCTTCTTCACAGACATAATTCTGAGTTCCATATGGATCAAGATTTGGATGATGATCGATTTTAATTACTTGTTTTGCAAATGCATAACGTTGATCATCAATACGTTCTTTATTTCCAGTATCTAAAACAATTGCAATACTAGTACGGATTGTATCTTCATCAACAGTATCAGATGGAGGATAAACAGTTTGATCGGTTGTCTCCGCCCCTAATCTATATACCCTCTTCTCTGGAAAGTTTGTTTTAATCCAACTGTACAATCCATTTTGAGAGCTTAGAGCATCACAATCGGGATGCGTATGTCTAAATAATGTAATGACATCTGCATCCTCAATTGTCTTTAATATTGCCTTAAAATCGAGATTCATTATAGTCCTAACAATCTAACTGTATCGCGTGCAATTACAACTTCTTCGTTTGTAGGAACGATCCATACTTGTACTTTTGAATCAGGCTTTGAAATGAGGCATTCTTTACCATGAATTGTAGCATTTAATTCGTAGTCGATACTTAAGCCTAAAGCTTCTTCCATAGCCTTTAAAATACGTTCTCTGCATGCGTCATCATTTTGCCAAGACCTGCTGTAAATGCAATTGCATCTACGTGTCCTAATTGGAAGTAATAGCCACCTACAACGTTAATAACACGGTTTGTATATAGTTTACCAGTCAAGATACCACGTGGATCCCCTGCATCAATAGCTGCCTGAACATCACGAGCATCAGAACTAATACCTGAAACACCTAACATACCAGACTTCTTATTTAAATATGTATCCATATCATCTGGTGTGCATCCTAATTTCTTCATCATGTAGAATACAACAGTTGGATCAATGTCACCACAACGAGTACCCATCATAATTCCACCTAATGGTGTTAATCCCATTGATGTATTTAACACTTTACCATTCTTGATAGCAGTGATTGAGGCACCGTTACCTAGGTGGCATGTAATCATGTTTAATGTATTTACGTCCTTGCCCATTAATTCAGCAGTACGACGATTAACATATTGATGACTTGTACCATGAGCACCATAACGACGAATCTTATAATCTGTATACCATTCATATGGTACTGGGAACATATATGATTCCTCTGGCATTGTTTGATGGAATGCTGTATCAAATACGAATACGTGACCAATATTTGGTAAAGATTCCTTGAATGCTCTATAACATACTAAAGTGTGCTGGGTTATGTAATGGAGCTAGTTCACCATATTCTTCAACAATCTTTTCAACTTCATCATCTACAACTACAGACTGATCAAATGATGAACCACCTTGCACGATACGGTGACCTGCACCCTTGATTTCATCAAGATTTTCTACAATACCAAGTTCTGTTAATTTATTTAAAAGTATATCAACAGCTACTTTATGGTTTGGAATTGGAAGCTCTACTGTTTCCTTTTTACCATTGTATTTGATAGTGAACGCACCCATCTGTTGACCAATACGTTCTGCCTGTCCGCTTGTTAATACTGTTTCACTTGGCATATCAAATAACTGAAACTTTAGTGATGATGATCCTGAATTTACTGAAATGACCTTACTCATATCTTCCTCCTTAATCAATTTCTGTATCTAAGCATTGGTCGATTAATTTAACAACCTCTGCTGAACCAACTTTTCGAATTTTCTCATATAACTTGCATCGTTTTATATAAGATGCATGCATACTTAACTTTTCTTCATAAGAATCTAGTTCAATACGACAACGCTTGATAGTATCATGAATCGCTGCACGTGATGTGTTTACTAGTTCACTGATTTCCTGCAATGATAAATCATCACGGAAATAGAAGTTACATATCTCCTGTTGTTTTTGCGTTAATAGCTTTTCATAAAAGTCTAATAAACTGTTGTAATATAACTTACTTTGCATTTTCTAGTCCTTCTGAAATGCTATATAAGTATGCATCTAAGTCAAATGGACGTAAGTCTGTAGGCTGTTCACCTAACCCTAAATAATATACAGGAATGTGTAGTTTATGCTTAATCGCAATTACAATACCACCCTTCGCTGTACCATCCATCTTTGTTAAGATAATACCGCTTAAATTAGTCGCTTCTGCGAAAATTTGTGCTTGAGATAAACCATTTTGTCCGGTTGTTGCATCTAATACAAGCCATGTATTATGTGGTGCACCAGGAATTTCTTTCGAAGCAACACGATTCATCTTAGATAACTCATTCATTAGATTTGCTTTATTCTGTAGGCGTCCTGCAGTATCGCATAATAAGATATCTATATTATTTTCTATTGCATAACGACATCCATCAACAATTGCCGCACTAGGATCTCCATTTTCAATTCCTTTAATACAAGGAACACCTAAACGTTCACCCCACTTAGCAAGTTGATCGATTGCACCAGCACGGAAAGTATCCGCTGCTGTAAATGCAACTGTCTTACCTTGGTCTAAAAACATGCGTGCAAGTTTAGCAGATGTTGTTGTTTTTCCAGAACCATTGACACCTTCTAATAAGAATACAGTCGTACCATTCTCATTAAATGAGATTGGTTTATCAGGTGTTGCTTCATAAATTTCCTTCATGGTTTCAAGTAAGAAATTCATTGCCCATTTAAATGTAATCGAAGGATATTCAGAACACTTTAACTTCATCTGCTCGCAGATATAGTCGGCTGTTTCAATTCCAACATCACTTTCTAAAAAGGATGATCGTTAACTGTTCAAGAAAGTCATCATCTACCCCTTTGTATTTATATTGCATTTGGTTTAATTGATCACCAAACGTTTGTTTTGATTTTTTAAAACCTGATAGATATGTAGCTTTGTCATCTTTTTTAGAGAAGGCTTCTTTTAGCTTATCTAAAAAACTCATGCTTGTACCTCCTCATTTGTAGTATCTGCCATACTGAGCGCATCATGTAAGGCAACCTTTAACATCTGTGATACACCTTGGTTCTGCATTGTTACACCATAAAGTACATCAGCATTTTCCATCGTACCAGGACGGTGAGTAACAACAATAAACTGTGTTTGGTGTGTATAGTGATGTAAGTATTGTGCAAAACGTTCAACATTACCTGGGTCTAACGCTGCCTCAACCTCATCAAGGATTACCATAGGTACAGGTTTAATCTTTAATATCGCAAACAATACACATAACGCAATTAAACTCTTTTCACCACCAGAGAATAACATGTTATTTTGAACAGCTTTTCCTGGAGGCTGTGCATCAATATCAATACCTGTATTCAAAATATCAGAAGGATCTTGTAATGTAAGAACTGCTTTACCACCACCATAAAGAGCACGGAAGATGTCATTAAACTCAGCATTAACTTGATCGAAAGTTTCTTTAAACTGACGCTTCATGACTGTATCCATCTCATCGATTGCAGCTAAAATCTTATCAACACTTTCTGTTAATTCCGCAATCTGATTCTTTAATGTTTCATAGCGTTCGTTAACTTCGTTATATTCCTCTGGTGCATTCATATTGATATTACCAAGACGTTCAATATCTGCACGTAACTGTGCAACTTCTTCCTTAGCATTTTCAATCTGCTCATCAGTTACCTTCGTCTTAGCAAATTCATATGTTAACTGGTATTCACTTGCAAGTCTTTGCAAGCAAGCTTCCATACGTGTTTCAAGTTTTCCTTGGTCGACCTTAATGGCATTCGCACTAGCTTCTGCAGTGCTTAACTCCTTACGCATTTGACGAGTTTGTTGTTCTCTGCGTTCTGCTTCTTGGTTTATCTGATATCTTTGTTCGCGCTTTGCCTTCATATCATTGGTAATCGTATCGCGCTCTAGATATGCTTGGTTTAAGCGTACAATTAATTCTTCTGTATGAGATTCATCACTATCATGACTTAATCCCTTAGGATCTAATAATGCTAAGTCGTTCTTTAACTTTTCAAGTTTAGCTTTCTTAGCATCAACGACAGGTTCAAGTGCCGCAACGGCATAACGCTTTTCACTCATTGCTTGCGCTGCTTTATCACGTGCTTCATTTGCTTGATTCAATGCCTTTGTCGTAAGTTCTAGACGTGCAGATTCCGCATCAATTAATGCATTAATTTCCTCTGCTTCTTTCCGCATAGTCATGATATTTGTGTCATGGCGAGTCTTACCACCAGTCATAGAACCACCACGGTGAATTACTTCTCCACTAAGAGTTACAATCTTGTATAAGCGCTTGGTTAATGTAGATAATTCATTACCAGCTTCCATGTCCTCTACAACAAGAACATTATTTAATAAGCTTGTAATTACTGGTTCAAACTGATCATTATTTTTTACAAAATCAGCCGCAACACCTAAATATCCCTTTGTATTTTGACAGATAATTTGATTATCTTGAGATACATAACGTGGTGTACATACTGTTAAAGGTAAGAATGTTGCACGACCAGATTGGTTACGATTTAAGAAACGAATTGCATCACGTGCAGCTTGCTCATCAACAGTAACAATATGATTCATCGCTGCTCCTAGAGCAGTTGACACAGCTTCTTCATAACCATTTTCAACTTGTAATACCTGACCAATAACACCCAAAATACCGGATAAAGCATTCTGGTTTTCCATAATAGAACGAATACCTTGTTGATTATTGAATGGATTACGCATTAACTGATCGATAACGTTTTTTCTATTTTCAAGTGAACGCAAACGATTGGCTGCTTGGTCATATTCACTCCGCTTATCTACGATATTAGCTGCAGCAGCACTTAACTGTTGAGAATATAAACGAATTTCAGTATTTAAATTATCTAAACGCTTTTGGCGGTCTTCGTACTCAACTTTAGCTTCTTCAATTAATCCAGCTAGTTGTTTAGCCTTCTGTTCATTAGTACCAGTTTCTGACGATATACTTTTACGCTTTTCATCAAGTTCTGTACGACGTGCTTCTAAACCTGCAATCTCATTGAACTTTCTTCATGAGTTCATCTTGCAAGTCATTAATTTCACGATCTAATGTTGAAATCTGTCTTCTACTTTTCAGAGAGTTTCGTTTCGCTGATTTGTATATCAGTAGAAAACATGTTGTCTTTGTTTCAATATCAAAAGAGAGCTTTCTTTGCGGTTTCAATATCCGCATGGATACTTTCAACATCTTGTACTAATACGGAGATTTCAATTTCTTCTAGGCGTTTCTTCTTTTCACGATAAATCTCTGCTTTTCTGGCTTGTCTCTTTAATGGAGAAACCTGCTTTTCAAGTTCAATTAAAATATCGTTAGAACGATCTAAATTTGCCTTTGTTCTTTCTAGTTTTGATAAAGACTCTAGCTTTCTCTTTTTATACTTTGCTACACCTGCAGCTTCCTCAAAGATACCACGACGTTCTAAAGGCTTTGCTTCCGCAAAAGATAAGACATTACCTTGGGAGATAATACTTAAACTATCTTTACCAAGACCTGTGTCTAAGAAAAGATCAACAACATCCTTTAAACGTACGATTTTACGATTAATTAAATACTCTGCTTCGCCAGAATCACGAAAAAGACGACGTGTTACTTCAATCTCGTCTTTGTCATCATTTAAAATATGATTTGTATTGTCAAACACTAAAGTAACTTCCGCCATATTAACTCTACGACGGTCAGCGCTACCCTGCAAAAATAACATCATTCATTTTATCGCCACGCATACTTTTCGCGCTTTGTTCACCAAGAACCCAACGTACAGAGTCAGCGATATTTGATTTACCACAACCATTAGGACCTACAATACCAGTAATCGGATGATCAAACTGAATAATTGTACGATCCGCAAAGGACTTAAATCCTTGCATCTCGATTCGTTTTAGAAACATAAAATCTCCTTAAATCTCTTAGATATTATAACAAAATACCCTCTTCAAACCACTAAAACGGGAAATTTAGCAAATTTTAATTGAAAACAGCCTACATTTAAAGGCTGTTTCAAAAACTTATTTGTTCTTTAATTGTTCTAAAATCTTTTCTAATAGAACTGTTTCATCGCTTTCTTACAGGAGCAGCTTCTTCCTTCACTTCTGGCTTCTTTAGCTTGTTGATACCCTTAACCATAACGAATAATACAAGTGCTAATAGGATGAAGTTAATTACGGATGAAATGAATGCACCAATCATTAAGTTAACAGAACCTAAACTAATTACAACACTTGAGAAATCAACCTGGAATACAACACCTACTAATGGATTAATAATGTTGTCGATGAATGACTTGATAATAGCCTGGAATGCACCACCGATGATGACACCAATTGCCATGTCCATTACGTTTCCACGTAACGCAAACGCCTTAAACTCTTCAATAAAATTCTTCATGTTATTTATCCTCCAATATAGATTTTATGTTGATGGTTTCATCATCTAGAATCAAGTAACTTCCCATGCAGAACGGTTGTCAGTTTTGAAAGGCTGACGATTCTAAGATTGAAACTTCGCTAGCATTATACGATATTTCATATCGATTGCACGTAAATCGCTCATAAATTTTAAATTATGTTCATTTGTGAAACGATCTTTAATGTGCATTAATGTACGTTTACCGTAAATAAGCTTATATACTGGGGCTTTAAAGCCATATCGCTCTTCAAAAGCATCAAGTGTTTTTTCTATCTGAAAGTCGTTCATTTCTCTCAGAAAGAATCACTCCCTTTATACCCGGAATCGATAATAAATATGCAATCGCATAAGAATTTACAACATTGAGAGTCATGCCACCCGATACAATCAATTAGTTTATTATTAAAAGTCTCCAGCTTGAGAAACATGTATTAACTAGAGTAGTTGTACCCTCTTGTGACTCATGAATCACAGGTGTAACGGTATCATTTTCAACTACATTTAAGTAGTTCTCACAATCAAATACTCTATGGTTTCTTAGTTTGGATAATATATTTGTAATTTTGATCAAAAATATTCTCTGTCTGATAGTGATATCTTGTTTTTACCTGTCTCGTACATGTTGTATAGCACGTAAATCATCTAATTTTTTCTAAAGCAAGTCTACGTGTTTCATTGATCACACTTACCGGTAGGAAGATATTCTCAATTTCACCCGTAAATTTCGTAATTCGATATGCAAAGGCACCCGTTTTGGCTAAACCAGCTTCAATCTTCTCTTTTGATAATGGGGCGTTTTTCGCTTGTTCTAGATTGATTGAACTTTCTTGTACAACAGTATGTTCCCCATCAGAAATAATTAGCTTTAATGGATGTCCTATTTTAGCCTCGTAGGAAACAGTAATATTTACAAGTCTTCTATATGCTTCAATGTTATGTTGTACTTCATCTAGCAATCTAGTATCTGTTGTTTTATGCAACTTTTGTACCTCTTTTGGTCTTCCTTCCTTTGCATTCTAGAGTTACTATCTGTCCAGGATTTGCACTATTACCAAAGGTCTTTTGGTCATAAATTTTTAACAGCAGTTAATCCAATATCTTCAGGTACGCTTAGAATACGTAAGCCATCATGTTGGTATAGTGGTTTTGATAGTTTTACCTTTACTTTACCCTTATAGAAATCAAGAACTTCTCCAATTACAATACCTTGATGATTTGGACGATACTGGCTCATGCGTTTAGTTACATCATCATGGAATAAATGTCCTTCTAGAAAAACCACGATTAAACATCAGTTTTAACTCTTCCTGACGTTTCTTTGTTACACAATATGTTTCATTTACGATAATAAGCATCGATAGCTTCACGGAAAGTCTTTTGTGATTAGCCAAACATATTCCGTCGTTTCATACGTCCTTCAATCTTCAGACTACTAACTACCTGCTCTAATAGTTTTGGCAATTGATCAATAACATTTCAAGTCCTTTGGACTAAGAATATATTCTCCTTCTTCAAATTCGGTACCATCTTCCTTGTAGTATTTCATGCGGCAACATTGTCACATCATACCACGATTCGCACTACGTTGTTTCGTGACAACACTAAACTGACATTGACCACTATAGCTAATACAGATAGCACCATATGCAAATACTTCCAATCTCCATACCACTCTTACGTGCCTTTTTCTACTAGTTCAATTGGTGTTTCACGAGCTAATACCACACGTTTAACTCCTTGTGTTTTCATATACTCAATACCGGGACATATTATGGATATGCATTTGGGTTGAACAATGTACTTCAAAATCAGGAAAACATGTTCGAACATAATGAAATAGACCAAAATCTTGAATTAATAAAGCATCCACATCATGGTCATATAAAAATTGAATTTGGTCTTTTGCAGCTTCGATCTCAGGTTCGTAAAGGATGGTATTCATCGTGACATATACTTTCACCCCACGAATATGACAATATCGTACTGCTTCAACCAGTTCTTCTCTTGAAAAGTTACCTGCAAAAGCACGAGCCGAAAAAGAATTAAGTCCTAAATAAACTGCATCACATCCAGCTTGTACAGCCGCAATCAACGCTTCCATATTTCCTGCTGGTGCAAGTAATTCAGCTTTTTTCATAATACCTCCTTAATCTTTTGATACTCGTATACAAGTTCCTCAAGTCTCATCTTTGCATTTGCAGCAGAAGTACTTGGCAAACTAATATGTGGTAAATCCAAATGAATATATTGTTCATACAAAGCAGCAGCTTTCTTACCAGTAGTAACAATCAATTCAATATGTGTTTTTCGAACTAGTCCAGCAATATCATTTGGTATTACATTCTTGATAGAAGAATCAGAAGATCCTTCTATCGTACAAGAATGAATTACATCCACATTGCTAGATGATGTTTATGACAAAATGACACATGGTCTGTAATTTCTTCATTAAATAAAGCCTCCATCACAGACCAAAATCGATTTGTTTTATTTGCATAGTACATCATATCTTTTCTACTAATTACAGATGGAAAAGAACCTAATATTAGTACCTTAGATTGTTCATCAGTAGATTGGCTCCAATGGATGAACAACTCTGCTTTAACACTGGCTTTCATCGAAAATATTTAGCAATCCACCAATGGATGTTTCCTTTAAACTCATTGGAATACAATTTCCTGTTTCCTTCATTGTTTCAACGATTGTATCAAAAACTAACCTTTATGAGTAGCATTTGAACTTTATTCATGAGTCGTTAGGTTTGCTGCGATCAATAGCACGTAAGATACCTCGTGAATTACGTTCAATACACGGAATCATGACGTATCCCATGACTGGATCACATGTCAAACCCAAGTGATGTTCAATACCAATCTCAGCCGCATATTCAATATCATTTAGATTTCCACCTAAGATATGCACGACAGCACTAGCCATCGACACTGCAGATCCAACTTCAGCCTGGCAACCACCTACTGCACCAGAAATTGTTGCATTATGTTTGATTAAGTTACCAAAGATACCACCAATTGCAAGCGCATCAATCATCTTATCTTTTTCAATTTTTAAATCATGAATACAATGATATGTTAACGCTGCGATAACACCACATGCACAATGTAGATGCTGTACACTATGTAGTATCCGCATTTTCTTCACCAGCAGCGTAAGCATAACTCATTAGTTTTAAATCATTTGCGTACGAACTCAATTTCTCTCTAAACTTTCTGTATATAACTACGTGCAACGTTGCATTTTAACTTACTACTGGTAATGTCTCCAGCTTCAGCTGTAATACCAGAATGAACACATTGACTTCTGCGTCTCACAATCTCTGAAAGATGTTACGTAAATTTGGTTCATAAGAATAGATGATGTAAAGCAATGTCTCATTTCTATCCTGTAATACTTGTTTAATCTCTTTTAGTATAATTTTCTTGATATACTTCATCGTTCAATCAAGATCTTTTTCCACGATACGGATACTACCACCACCGATGGAGAATACTGTCCAACGCTGTTGTAATTCATGTTTGTCATTATATGCACGAATATAGAAACCATTCGGGAATTATTCTTCCCATTCTAGAGAGAAGATTACTTTAACTTCACCTAGTAGTGTCTGTTCGATAATCGCATCTGTATGATGTCCTTTTCGGTTAAGGATAAAAGAGCCAAATAACTCAGCTTCATAGTGAAAGGATGCACCATATGTTTCATTGAAGAGCTTGCATGCTCTCTCTGGTAGCTAATGTATGTGAACTACTTGGTCCACGTCCATTTTATATAGTTCTTTAATTGATTGCATGTTAACTCCCATTCTTTAATCAGAACTGCTCAAAACCATTCTTAGGTTCAATACGTCCAGCTTTGATACCTTGCTCTAATGTCGCAAGTTCTTCTAAATATCGCAATAATGTCTTTGACTGCAGATGGTAACAACTTTCTAAGCCTTTTTTGATTGCCCAATCATCCGCATGTAATCTTGTCGCATAATCATACCATCCGATAAACCACGTTCATAGAGTTTCTTGTGTATAAGACTACGTGGTTTACTTGCAAGTCATTGCAATCATTGTGATAGATAATGTCATAAGCGACGTGAAACATTTCGTCTACTGCAAGTAATGTAGACGATAAAGTCATGCGCTCAGTGCATTACTCATTCTAAGAGATTTAAATCCGCATTCATCAATTGCAGCGCTTCTGCATAATATCTACAAGATTCGGCATCGCCTGTCGCTGGCCTTCTCTCTCTCTCTTTTCCTGCAAGATCCATCATAACCAAACGTGTGTGTGTGTTTATAGGTGCAATGTATCATTGCTCTGTATACCTGACTTCACGCGTCAGTTTATATTGATGTTCTTCCTTGCTCCTACATCAACACTTCGGCTCCAGTTTCATCAGTTTGCTTCAGTATGCCTTCTTTTCTCGGCGAGAAATTATATTGACATCGTGGTATTCTTTAAATAAGCTGCAAGCATTGTTTTCTTGTGTACTTCCTACTGCTGTTACCATTGTGTGTAACGATTTGTGAGCACAGTCTTTTGTCAATGCTGTGCGTATGCGCTGCTGCGCGCGCAGATTTGAGGTGGTGATCGCCAGTACCGTGCCACGCCACTGCGATATAACCACATGCCACGCGCCGCGCGCCGCGCCTGCACGCCTGCGCACCCTTCCTGCCGCACCCCTTGCCAGCGCGCCTGCACTTGCGCTTTCCTGCCGCCGCCACCCTTTTCACCCTGCCGCCGTTTGATGCGGTGAT
>BNJS01003496.1_pt1 | contig 235943 bp, 381 predicted proteins | sample 8540461 | NCBI WGS metagenome assembly BNJS01 (sample SAMD00202454, study PRJDB9452) | human saliva metagenome | isolation source: human saliva | place: Japan
TTTTAGTAATATCGCCTTGTTTTCATGTCTCCATTCTATTCACACGAAAACACAAGAAGAGTTAATGGCGTCCCGAACAAACAGAATATAATACTGTTTGAGAGGGAGATATCACCTTCCTGTTACATTATTCAGTTAGCAACGTCTATATAGCCACACAAAATCTTATGCTTTTCGTTTGCTGCTTAAACAATTCAATTTGTGCTTGTTGTGTTGCTGCTAATGCTCGTAATTCTGCAATTTCATCTTTGAGCACTATTTGTACCTCCAATGCAGATACTTTTATCTTGCAATGCGTGTAAGATGCACTGACTAATCCTGATTGAATGTCTTCATCGTTGTGTTTCATCTGCACGAGAACCGTTTCAAGTTACGCTAGCATTTCACATTACTGCTAATACGACTATTGGAAAGACAATCATACGGAATAAAGTAGATTCATTTTATAATGGTTCACACTCATCGTTAAAGACCAGATCTCTTTGTAATGATTCCCACACTGCAGAAATTTGAGTTGGCTCCAATGGATCGGGCTGATTGTTTGAAACCAGTTACGTTGCTTGAGCTCCGAATCGTTCACGCGATTACCTCATCAGCCACTGGCACACACCCCTTTAATTGAGATACACACCATCGGCATCTGTATCACCAACACCTGGCGCTACATTATACCCCGTTATTGCCGTTATCCAATCCATTATTTGTCAAGGAACAGGTTGTTTAGTTTTATCAGCTGGAGTGATTGTAATACCTTTCCATCCATTTTAGTGGTTGAACTATCTACCAGTAGTTGTTACATCTTTTATTCAATTTCAGTCACGGTTCACACCACTTTTACACATGTAGTAGTTACCGTAGCACCATCTCTATTCGGTTTAGCATTCAATACCATAGATACAGTGGTACATCGTTCGCAAATTTTACGTTATTCCAGGGTTCACTGTTCACGTTTTTTTCCTCAGTGTTGAAGGTTATCTGTGAGCCGATACCGATGTCCCAACCAGATTTTGGATAGCTGTAGCTGCTAGAGTTACTCGTTACATACCATCACCACTGGTTTTTACCGGTGTCTGGTTTGATTAAAGCTCTTCTTTCATGGCTTGCCAGTTTAGGGTTCTTTTTATAGATTTTAATATCTGCACCACGTACAATTTCAATCTCTTACCATCTGCACCAGTAACATTACATTATTTGTTACACGACCTCTTTTAAAGATACATTAATTTGACGAGCACTATCTTCTAATGTTTTACCAGTTACTTGTACAATTCATCACCTTTAACCCACCTATTAGCATTACGAACTTGTTCTTATAACCATTATCTTTGCAGCTACTACGAAGCCTAATAAAATCCCCAACAGTAGCTGTTAATATTAGGATTAGAGTTTGCAAAGTTTACATCTAAGCTTATCAGCATTCTCTGTTTTGCCACAGGTTTTTGTTCATCTACATTAGGTTTGGCTCACCATTTACTAAAATTGGTGATAATCATCCAGTAAATGAAAAAGGTCAACCATTACTCAGAGGGTCAAACCAGCAGGAACAAATGATAAAGGTGAACCTATACAGAAGATGGCACAGTACTAAACCAATTTATCCAAAAGCAAACCAATAAAACATCCTCGGTAAATCCAGCCCCTGCAGGCAGTAAAACACACTGCGCAAATAGCCCAAACACACTAGGTAATGTAGCATGGTATATCTGCAAACCCTATTGATGATGTAAAATTAGCAAATGATGGTAAATGCACCCAGCAAAATCAAGTAGAACCTAATGGACAAACCAAAAAGGATGCCACACCGCACGCCTGCCCATGGTCGGTTACAAAAATGAAGCGTGATATTCTTTGCGCGTAGGCAATGATGGCAACTGGTAGCAAAGCTGATGACTGCATGTGGTGAGCCAAACCCAGAATGTAGATGAACAAAACCTGTGGCAAAACCAGGAAATGCTGATAGCTGTGTCTTGTAAACCGGTGCAAACCTAATCCTACATGCAGCTACTGGTTGGGATTTACAAACATGGGGCTTCGTAGTAGCTGCCAAGATAATGGTTATACGAACAAGTGCGTAATGCTCCCACGCGAGTTCAAAGGTGATAATGGTATGCGCTAACTGCAAAACATTAGAAGATGGTACTCTGCTCAAATCAATGTTTCAAAAGAAGCGTCGCAACAAATAATGTAATCATTACTGGTGCAGATGCCAGTGTGGAAGTTAAGGGTGTACGTGGTGCAGATGGTAAAATCTACAGACTAAACTGGCAAAGCCATGAAAGAAGAGCTTCCAATCAAACCAACAGACACAGGTAAGAAATGATGGTGATGGGTATGGTAACAGGTAACTCTGTAGCCACGAAGCTATCCAAAAATCTGGTTGGGACATCGGTATCGGCTCTGAGCCAGATAAAGCCTTCAGCACTGAGGACGCATGAACGAGTGAACCCTGCGATAACGGTAAAATTTTGCGAACGTAAGATACACCGACTGTATCTATGGTAGTAGATGCTAAAACCAGAGACAGAGTACAGTAACTAATACATACGTAAAAGAGATGAACCGTGACTTCGAAAATTAGATAGTGTAACAACCACTGGTAAAGATGGTTCTTCCACTAAAATGGATGGAAAGGCATTACAATCACTCCAGCTGGGACAAACAACAACCTGTTTCCTTGACAACAATGGATTGATAACGGCAACAACAGAATTACCATACCGTAGCGCCAAAAGCTGTTGGTGATACAGATGCAGTGAATGTGTCTCCCACCCGTAGGAGGTAGCCAATGCAGTAGCTGCGCAGGTAATCGCGTGAACCGTTCTGGAGCTCAAGCGGCAGCCGTAGCTGGTTTTACAAAACAATCCAATACGGTCCATTGAGCCAACCTCAAATGTCGCAGGTCATTACGCGATCTCAGTGCTTTAGTGATTAGGTGTGAATCCATTATAAAAGTGAATTCCACTTTTATTCCATGTAGGTGCATTCTTTCAATGGTCGTAGTAGCGAAAACAATGGCAAATGCTATGTAACTTGGAAATTTGGTTCTCGTGCAGATGAAACAGCAGTGAGACACATCCTGTCATAGGACACCAGTGCATCTTACACATTGCAAGACAAAGTATCTCTGCATTGGAAGCACAAAATAGCGCTCAAAAAGATACAGAAATTGCAGAAACCCTGCGAGCATTAGCAGCGCAACACCAGATCGTAAGCACCAAAATTGCTGAATTGTTTAAACGCTTAAACGAAAAAGCATAAGATTTTTATGTGGCCGTCGATCGCTGCTAACTGAATATCGCAACAGGAAGTGAGCAGGTATCTCCTCGGAAACAGTATTATATTCTGTCTTGTTCGGGACACGCCGTGCTCTTCTTGTGTTTTCGTGGATGTAGATAGAATGGAACGCAACAAACTGGATAACAAGCCAAATGCATTTTCTTTTGTAGCGTTAGCGTTGACTCCACCTCTTTTAACGAGTATAGGCGCCGGTGGGTGTAGAGAGTACTATCTCAAATCATTGTTGGCTACTTAATCAGCAACCAGCACAAGATTATGCCCGAAACGGTTGTCGCTACTCGACAGCGCGACCGTCAAGTATTCGAGTCAATATGTGTGACCTATCTGCAAAGAATGGAGTCCATTTTAGGGAGGGTCATGGAAAACAGGGTCAGCTTTCTTTATTATATATAAACGATCGTAATGTATTTGTAGATTTTCCGGTGATCCAAGGCTTCTACCGAAAAGGCAACGCGAAACTATAGATGGTCAAGCGACTAGACGTGTTTTATGCTTTTAGATGTGTCGACTAATTTATATTGATGATACCCTTTTCTTCGCAAATAGATAAATTTCATATATGATACGAAAATTAATAAGACGGAAAATGTGATACCATTTTATTTGGAAAAGTACTAGGGTCTTTGAAAAAGCGTTTGTAATCTCATATGTGTCCAGTTAGTATTTCATATGTTATGAATACATAGATGCTATTTATCATATGCCTCGTTAGGAGTTGATGAAGCGACTAGAGAAAGAATTAGAAAAGAAAGCTCGTAAAGTTTCTGGCATTACAAAGAAAAAGGGATACGATTAATTTTTCCAAAACTGAGTATTAAGGAAATTGAAAAGTCGTTGTTATAACACTATCGAGTAGCTCAACTGGCATCAGATCTGTACAATCTTTTACCGCGTTAGGCTTTTCTCATGGCACTATTCTTTACGAGAAGCGCCCGCCGCGTATGGTGTACGATAAGGTACAGATAATACGCACACATATAGCCCTACATAGATAATATGGTGGCACCCACTTTGAGCAGTACATTACGCTTATTGGCCCGTTGCGTAGTAGGTCCGTTCAGTTCACGCTGGCGGGTGCGCGCGTTTGAAAGTACGGCTTTTGTCTCATTTTTCAGTGAGCGCCCTGGACAGTGTCATCACTATGACCTTATATGGTTCTGCCAAGACCTATCAGGGACATGGGTGTACAAAACCGTGCTCTGGTGGCGTGGATTGCTGGGAATGGATGCAGATGATGCACGTTTTGGTCTGTGTGAGTCCTGGAGATAGCAGAACGTGAGAACTCTTTCTAGTATACCTTTATTGGAATCAGAAGAGATGCAGCCATCCTACACAGCGCCCGATTCAATAAGGTACGGTAAAGATGGAAAACATATGTCTGTTATGCAGGGTCATCCTCGGTGGAGGTCGTGGCAGTGACCCGCCATACGATGGTATCGATGTAGATACTGGGAAGAGCATCAAATCATTGTCTTTCAAGGCTGCGAGATCAACCGGCAGTGTTATTGCTGTCACACATATTTTGCTAGAAACACTATTACTTTCGAGCATGCGGGTGTTCCGTAAGCGAAAAGGGTAACAGAGGGCAGTCATGCTTTATTTCTAGCCGGACTCGATGTAGATGCAATCGGCATTGCAGCAAATTAGCAGCGCCGAGCATTTCTCGGTTAAGTGTATTTTCGAACCATTGGAATAGAGGATACTATGAGTTATTTATACGGACGTTGAATCAAAGACATTACTGTTCGCTTCATTGATCGTGAAAGTATTTCTTTCCGAAGTGGTCTATGTCGTGAACAGAAAACAGGCCTGGGTCTACGAAAGAGGTGAAGTCCTAGCTGAGACACGACGCTGCTGCATTCAGATTTTAGAAGAATCTGTCTCGTGATGGTATTGCTGACAGCTTTTCAGAGAAAAGTAAGAGCGGGAAGGTCCTGGAGAACAAGCAAAGCACCATTAGATGAAAGACAGCCTCTTTTTAAGTGATTTAGCTTATCGAGCGTTGCCGTTATGTTATATTTTCGTGAATGAAGCAAATGCAAAGATGTTCCGTATTGTGGCATGTCCCACAGCGCAGAGCCTGTATATATAATGCGTGTTATGCAAGTGGTAGGAGAAGTGTACAATTGTGATGAGGATGCAGTTATATCCAGGGGATTTTTAGCCGCCGCTGGCGTGCAGGTACGTAGCAACAGCAAACCAAGCCTGTGCAGCGGGGGCTGTGGGTGGTTGCCGCTGCAGTTGGCACAGCGAAAGGCCGCCATGGCTTTCCGCCCGCGCTGTAGCGAATGATGGGCGGCACTACGGAAGAAGCGGTAACGGCTATGACTGCACGAAAAATGTCTTAGGTTTAGTTTCAGTGACTGTGGCGGTGGCTGGTGGTATGCGCTCTGCGTGAAGCAGGAACGCAACCTATGGTGACATAGCGTTGGCATCCGCAGAAATGGCCATGGCGGATTGCGTAGTCGTGCATTCTCAAAGATGACAGGCGATTGGAGCTATGGATCTCTATTGACGGGTTTCTTTTACCAGCGCTTTGCTGGGAAACGAGCGAAGGTGGTTTGGCGAAACTAAAACAGGTGTGGATACTCACGAATCGGAGTTGGGCCCATCAGAACAGAGAGGTGCGTAGCACAAGTACAGAGCATACGCTGCCAAAGAGACTTCTATCTAACAAAGGAGCTTCGCATTTTGCAGACCTGCAAGCAGCGCATTATGAAGCGTATATAGTGGTGGCGGGGTGCGAGACATATGACGGGACGTATTTCACGATTACGATATTGTCACCTCCGCTATGCCGGAGGTGGTCATCGACGTACTCACGAACTGAGGGTTTTGTTACGACGAATGTAGTAGGCGCCTCCTTTGGGGTGGTTGTGGTTGACAGTGGGTGATGATACTCATGAAGTAGCAACCTATCGAAGCTGAACAATATGGTGAAGATGGTCATCGACCGGTGGCAGTGCAATTTTCCTTCTACGTTTTAGAGGATGTACAGCGGCGAGACTTTACGATCAATGGTCTTGCTCTTACTGAAAGTGGTGGAGGTCCGTGATGAAGCAGGCGGTTTACGAGATATTGTGGCACGCCGTTTATGTACCATTGATCTAGCCGAGAGCGATTTCAAGAAGATGCGTTGCGCATGTTCCGATTATGTCGATTTGCGGGGCAATTAGGGTTTTCTATTGATCCCGCCACCGGGCGGGCATAGAGCCGAACCTATCGTGTGGAAGGATTATCTTTAGAACGAGGCGAGTAGAAATCGAAAAATGTTGCTTAGTGAGTATGTAGATCTCTCTTTAGATGCGTTGGTGCGCAGTCATTTAAATGAGCAATGTTGCCAACAAACGATAGAGGGGCAGTCCCCGACGGATTCCTATATTGCCAGAGCTAACCCATCTAGTAGATTACCGCGAAGCACCAGAACACCATATACATGATGGATGGCGCCACACCCAGCAGTAGTAAAGGCGCCGCCGAATCTAGTATTGCGGTGGGCTGCTGCTCCACGACGTGGGAAAGGCGTGGAAGGAGTTCGCGGCTTCTCACAATGGGCGCATTACGGATCGTAATCATGATAGGGTGGGTGCACTATGGCACGAAATATCTTGACCCGTTTAGGCTATGCTAAAGAATTTGTAAATCTTGTGGTATGGCTTGTAGAGCGACATATGCGGTTTCACTTTTATGTGTCCAATGGTTCTGCAGATTTACGTAAATGGTTGCAGAAGGAATCTCATGAAAATTTATTTAGAGAAACCAAGGATTTAGTGGAGGCTGTGGACTATCTAAAACCTTAGGTGTGGCAGATGTATTAGGAGGAGGCACGAAAGATGCAGAACCCACAGTCCAGTATGGAACACGTATGATGGATATGGCAAAAACAGATGCCTGTACATACGAAGGATTTGTGCTATGATCGCACATTGCCCACTCTAGTAGCACCTTATACGAAGGGAAGTAATGCAGACTCTCTTACAGAGAGTACAAGGCGGAGATATTCCCACACACCAGAAGCCTTACATAAGGCGGAAATGGCAAAATACGAACGAGTAAAGAAAAAGGAGTACCATGTATGAAAGTGCAATGCAGCAAGAAAAACGATTAAATTTGAATGCCGGTTCGTGGTTCTTAGTTCTATTTTTATATCATTAGGAATTATATTGCGACATACCCATGTACAGATTGTGGCAAAAAGATACCTATTCTGAACGATTTTTCTAATCAATTTTTTAACGGATAGAGTTTTACAATCTCCACGGGGAACTATTTTTTGACCGCAATGGCAACTCTCTGGCATTGAGTGTAACAGTTAACTCTGTTAGCGCGAGACCCAACCATGATGCGTGTGGTAGCTAAAACGCCAGAAGAAGTGGCAGATGTGCTAGCTCTTATGTGCGCATTTAGAGAAGAGATTATTAAAAGTTAAAATGAAGATACAGCCTTTGTTTGGATTGATCGACTGTTAGATGTACCTAATTCTAATGGTGTGGAAGCAGCCATAAAAGAAGCAAAAGTTTAACTTCATTACTTTACATAAAGAAAGCCGTCGCTATATATCCAAATGACACTTTGCTAGCACAGGTCCTTGGATTTGTGAGCTTTGAATGAAGATGGGAAAGCAGATGCAGAAGGTAAAGCTGGTTTAGAGGCTACTTGGATGATGTGATACGCAGTAATGAAGTAAAAAGTAAGCATTTTTAATGATACAGCAGAAGACCTGTTTTTGAATCTGTAGAATCTCAGTTTTTGCCAGACCAAGAGAAATCTGTTAACTTAACCATTGATACGACAGTGCAATTTATTGCTGAACGTGCCTTAGATAAAGCTACGGGTGAAACAAAAAGCTCGTAGTGCAGCGATGATTATTATGGATCCTAAAAACAGGGGAAATCCTTGCTATGGCTAATCGAAATCGTGGAATGGCTATGGATGTGAACAAGCTGAAATAGTGAAGATTATCGTAATAATGCTGTTGTTAGTATCTATGAGCCGGGATCTCACATTTAAACCGATTATTGCAGCTTCTGCCTTGGCTGCGTGAAAATGGCAATTAGATACAGTCTATAATGATGTAGGAACCATTGTCATCGACGGACACCCAATGAAAAACTGGGATGGTAAGGGCAGTGGTAAGGTTCGCTTTGTTGGACATTTTGAAATATTCCATTAATACAGGGATGGCCATATAGGTACCACCACAGGTGGAGAGTTTTGACAGATTATGTGAAACGATTTGGTTTTTGGTAAGGCTACAGGTATTGAATTACCAGCAGAAGGGGATGGCATCCTTTTGATCCTAAGACCATGAGTAAGCTAGATACAGCTACTATGTCGATTGGGCAAGGGTGGCGGTTACACCATTACAAATGGTACAAGCTTTTGGAGCATTGGCAAATGGTGCAAGATGATGAAGCCTCATATTATCAAATCTATTGTGAATCCAGATGGAACTATCTATAAAGAAGCACAAGATGTAGAGCAAGGCCAACCTGTCAAACCTGAAAGTATTGCTAAGCAGATTACAGATATTTTTGGGAAAAGAAGTCTCTGAAGGGCGGGCATAAAGCCTATGTGGAAGTGTACAATTTGCAGTGTAAAACAGGAACAGCAGAAAAATTAGATGCCGAGCATGGTGGTTATTTAAATGGCCGTTATATTGCTTCTCTTTCATTGGCTATGGACCAGTAGAAGATGCTAGATTTGTGGCGCTTGTAGTAATTGATGACCCAGGAGGAACTTACTATGGTAGCCAAATTGCAGCGCCTGTATTCCAAGATGTAATGACGCAACTGGTGCGGTATTATAAAATTCTCACCTACACGAAGCAAAACATAGTGATAAAGATGAAAGACAAAGTGTAAGTAAATTACTAGAAATACAAACTCAAGATGGATCTGTGATTGTACCAAATTTTGTAGGTCACGCGTATGGTGAAGTACGAGATTGGGTGCATGAAGGTGATTAACCTTTAAACCTTATGGAACAGGCTATGCTGTTTCTCAAGAGGGAAGCAGGGTAGTACTATATAGAACGTAGAGTGGATCCGTTACAGTGTATTTTCGCGGTAAGATGTGGCTATAGGATGAAACAGTCATCCTAGGCTTATCTATACTGCAATAGAACATCTGCTGCAGGAGACGCTTAAGGGAGGATAGGATGATAGAATTATTAGGAAAACCTTGCTGCTCAGGCGCGAAAAGCGGTGCCGCGTGAAAAATGCAAGCTTTTGAAAATGACCATGAGCAACGATTACCCCAGGTATTTGTGGCGCGGCTGGAGACGATAGTGTTGCGCAAATGTATGCTACCTTTATGGGAAAAAGCAGCAAAGGGCGCTAATTTTAGTACAGAGTTAGTAGTAGCATTGCTAGAAACAGCTAAGCACAAGCAAGAGGCAGAAGCGGTGATTCACAAATTTAACACAGATGAACGACATGGCGTGCATATTGATGACGCGATGCTCACACACATCGACAGTGAAGCGGGTGATTGAGCCTTTAGACCCAAGAAAAGATATTGATGGCTTAACGACTAATATACGTTTTGAAGTTAGCTCTTTGCGAAGGTGGTTATGCGCATGGCGTACGCCAAAGGCTTGCATGCGCTGAAATCGTAGACCACTATGGCATCTCCTTATCTGGCAAAAAAGTTGTTGTCCTAGGTCGCAGCTAAGTCGTAGGAAAACCAGTTGCACTATTGGCGCTAGAACGAATGCCACAGTGACACCTGCCATTCTAAACGGGAAAATTTAGAAGCTGAATTGTCGCAAGCTGACGTGGTGATTGCTGCTGTGGGTACATGGTACATGGGTCCATGCTGAAAGCCGGATTGTGTGGTAGTGATTGATGTGGGAATCAATGACCCAGATGGACAAAACCGTAGGTGAGGGAATCTGTTTCTGCCAGAAGTAGCCTTGCGATCACAAGGCTAATCCAGCCCGTGGGTTGGTTCTTGCAGACTACTACCATGATGTTAGAAGGATTTGCGGCGAGGCATATTATAATGAAATGGCCATTGCTGAGGAATTGTAGATGTGGTGAATAGATGTATTGAAAGCTAACGAAGGCAGTACTGCTGGCACAAGTACAGATTGGTGCTTTATCTGGGTAGAATCAGAAGCGTTGCATTTTGCTTTGATGCAGTGACACAAGGAACGGCGGCACAAGGAGCGAAGTTAGAGATAGAATCGATTCTATGAAAGGGCGTTGCTTAGATTGTCATCAAGTAGTTTTCACTGACCGATATTTATCGCCGCATGTCCACACTGTATAGCTTTGCTGTAGAAGAATTTGCAAGGCCGTGAATTGGTGTGTGGCATCCATCGATATGGATTAAAGGAGTATCATGGAAGCACAAGTAATGACAAAATGGCTGGCTAAAATGATGCCATTGCAGAAACACCACAAAAACAATTTAAAGATAAACACATTTTGGTGATGAACTTATTAGGATCACCGGCGGTAAAACATCCTTATTAGAGGGCGACTTTTGCAAACGTTGTCCAAGGACCATCGTATTGCTGTTATTGAAGGTGATTGTTCACGACAAAGATGCGGAGCGCATTCATGCCACAGGTGTACCAGTGATTCAAATCAATACGGTCGGAGGTTACATTTAGATGCGAATATGATTCGTGAGGTTACTTCTCGAACTAGATTTGGATGCGTTGGATTTAATTATCATTGAAAATGTGGGCAATTTAGTATGCCCAGCAGAATTTTTATTGCGAAGATATGAAAGTGACTGTTCTTTCTATTACAGAAGGAAGATAAGCCATTAAAATATCCTTGATTTTTAGAGTCAGCAGTATTGTTGAACAGTTGATTTATTGCCTGGCGTACCATTTAAATGGATGAGGCCATAAGAGTTAACCTTGCAAACCGAGGTGCCTATTTTTCAGGTGAGTTGCACTGCAGGCTGCGGCTTTCATCTTGGGATTACTTGGGTGAAAGAAAATTAGAGGAGCGACGTAACAATGAAAGCTAATTCGGAAAGCCGCCTTAGGGGCAATGGCAATAGCAGGATTAGTGGTGTTGCTGTTTCACAGTGCCGTACTGGGTCGCGAGGTATCTATTAATACCAGTGCTGACACGTCGCAGATATCAGAAGAGTTGGTTTCTGGAAAATTTATAAAGAGAAGAAAGCTCTTTCAGGAAGGTGAAGCAGAACATCTTGATTCAGTGGGAACTGCATTTATCGCCAAACGAGTGCCCCCTCTTGTGATTACAGACATTTGTGGAAAGCCCTTGCAAGGAAGCATCCTGTGTAGAGGGGAAACAACATGAACCGTGGGTATTTCCAGATGTGGATGTACTGAAAGAAAAGCTAGAGGCTCATAGGCAAACAAAAAGAGTCAAGGAAACACATGCTGGTGATATGTTGGATGTAGATTCCGCTGTGGAGAAAGTACGCTAGAAACAGGTAGCGCTGAGAAAGCAGTGAAAACTAAAGTATCTAAAGATAATAAGACCAATGGTAAAGAGGAAACAGAAGGCATCTAGTGAGTCTAACAAGGCGGTAGGAAGATATGGAAGATGCAAAAGTCTAAAGTTTCTAAAGCTTCTAAATATCCCATTGAGTTATTGTGGACAGATAAGCTCTAGGTATTTTCTTACATGAAGATGTTCGCGTAGGAGCGACGCGTAGTGAAGTGTTTGTTTAAAATTGAGCTATGTGGCGAGACAATACAGATGGTTCTTTTGTTGTGGCTATAAGGAAGGCGTAATTGGTAAAGAAAAAACTATAACAGAAAATAAAAAATCTCTATTCAAAAAAGAGGAGTTTTCACAGTTGGTGAAGAATATCTATACTAGTGACTCTCTTTAGCGTGTTCTAACAGTTCTGTGGGTTATGTATGGCTTATTGAAGCAAGGGAAAGTCACGCATTTGGGAATGATTGCGGGTCATGACTGGCCCTGTTTTGCTATACCAGCCACTACATTAGAAACGTTTTGGCTTCAATACCATGACAGAATTGATTTCTCTTGATGATACCGATTAGGGTGGGATAATTTCACCAATGATCCAAACCGATCTTAAAGAAAGAGGCAAGGTGTATGGTCAGGAATTTTTAGGCTATAAGGATGTAGTAATCGGCAGCTGCGAAACACGAAATCACTCGTGTCATGATCAACTCATCGCTTTAAATGAGAAACGCGGCATTTCACCAGGGAGATTCTAAATATTTACTGCTCTATCTTCTACGGAGTGCCAGATTTAAGAACCCGCGCATCATCATGATAGTAATTAAAGTGTTGTATGGCTATCGCCATCAGTACTAGAACATACCTATTTGCTGTTTACATTGATATCCATTAGAGAAATATTATTATCCAACCAAAGAAAGGAACTGTTTCATATGTAGCCTGTGGCGTTCGTAACGAAATTATATATTTGAAGAAGACGCTACCTCACAAACGGTATTTCATAATGTTTGTTCGAGCACGCTGTACTTTTCTTGTGTTTGAGTGATTTAGGAACGCCACAAGGTTACTACGCAAAATTGGTGTCTTTAGAGATTTTGAGCCATTTTGTATGCAGATCATAGCACTTTTAGATTTCATTATATAAGTACGAAAAGCCTAGCGAATAAGGTCTGGTCACCTTAATACAGTACATTTTCATTTCAAATCTTTCTTGAGATGAGCCTAACGCCGATCAAACGTTGATTACTCTTTCTTTTGTATATTTAGTATACCATATTATGTTGTGAAATACTACTGTTGTAACGGTAAGCTCTATATGATAAGGCTAAATTTTTTGATATGTCAGTAATACATGTAATAAAGAACGAACCTATTCCTATCCAGTGGTGTTATAATGTATTGTTTGAGAGGTATGATAAATTTTTTGTGAAAAATAAAATATTTTTTATAGCATTTGCATTAGGAATCATAAATGTGGTATTATATCAAAGTAGCTAAGAACAGGACTACGGAGTAGAAAAAGTTCTTGACAAACAATATAAAGACATATAATGTGTATGTAATGCCAGTACCAATCAGAGCAGCTGATCAATCAGCAGGTTAGGTTCAACCCTATCGCCAGCTCCATGGAGGGATTCCGAGCGGGCCAAAGGGAGCAGACTGTAAATCTGCTGTCTTCGACTTCGAAGGTTCGAACTCTTCTCCTCCACCATTTTCACCGCGTGGAGCAGTTGGTAGCCCGTCGGGCTCATAACCCGGAAAGGTCGCGGTGTTCAAGTCCTGTCCCCGCAACCATGTTAATTCGTTAGTGATTGAAGAGTGCTGGTGTAGCTCCAGTCTGACGAGCGTATCCTTGGTAAGCGATAAGGTCACCGGTTCAATCCGTCACTAGCTCCATATACTTGGCGGCATAGCTCGGTTGGCTAGAGCAATCGGTTCATACCCGGTGTGTCCGCGGTTCAAATCCGTGTGCCGCCACCAATAACCTCACTTGTAGGTGGGGATTTTTATGCCCAAATATTTGAGATATATATTCATATAGGTGGAGATCCCTCTTATGTGAGTATCTTTATTTATATATCATATGTCTGTGAACAGTATATCGTTTAAATTGCAACGTTTGCGATAAATAAGTCGGCGGACTTCCATAGTATCGTTGACAACCACACAAAATAGAGAAGTTTCTGCACATTGATTCTGTAGCACGGTGTCTCTTGTTGTTTTGATTGACTGAAAAGGAAGCGCAAAGGAAAAGAGGTGCTGCTTAACAACTCTCGATTGCATCTTCTATATCGTCTAGCGGTTGATGTGCATGCACTTGGAGTTTTGCAAGGTATTGAGTGACATAGGATGTAACTTCTATTAAATCTTTTTCAAAGATGGGAGGAGAAAGTGAGCTTATAAGTTGGATTGTTCATCGATATAGCTCCTTGCGACATTAAATACTTCAGCTTTAGAAAGTCGCGTAGTTGAACTTCTAGCTAATGTATCTGCTTCATCAAGTTTTTCTTCACATCCATGGTCAGTGTGGAATATTGCTCGATGCTCATTAGCACCATGGTACCCATATCCATTTTTGTGAGAAATACAGGTGAGTTTGGAGTTGATCACAGTTTCTTCAATTTCAGGAAATTTATTTCGTAAGTCAGAGACTGGGACGAATATGAATCATAATAAACACCTCTTATTATCATAATTATATCTTTTATTTTATCAGAATATTGCGTAAAAGATAAACTGGTGATTGAAATAGTGACTGTACTATAGGGATAATATTAGCGATTAGTAGCCAACTGATAGCATTGGATCTTTAGTATAATGAGAGTCTAGAAAGGTGGTGGCTCTATGGCTAAAAGCGATAGATGTGGCAGAAATCTATTGAAATCGTTGCTAATACTCCTAATGAAGATGCGATAACTAATTTACGATTAAATAAACTGCTGTACTTTGCTCAAGCTGGAGCATTTCATCATTAGGTTATACTCTTATTGAAGAAGATTTTGAAGCATGGGATTTGAGGCCCGAGTTGTTAAATCTGTTTATAAAACCTTTAAAGAATATGGAAGAAAATGGGATTGTTAATCAATCGTTTGATCGACAAGCGTTGACCAAAGAAGAGACAATTATACTTGTTAGATATGTCTGCGTAAATATAGCACAATGTCTACATCTTCTTTGGTGAATAAATCTCACGAAAAAGGGACCCCTTGGTATGAAGTGTACTATTCTACTGGGGATAAAATTATTCCGAAAACATCGAATTACAGAATACTATGGACATATTGAAACTGTTGATAAATTTACATTGCCGTTTACAGAGAAAGACTTCTGTTGGGACAAGAGATGAATCTAACCATTTAGTGTTACCACAGGAGTATGACTATGCCGAATAGTTGGGAAGTATGGTGGGCGATTGTAAAGTTTGAAAATTCAGAAGAATCAAAGGTACGACCAGTTGTTGTATTAGAGAATCAAGAGGCTTTATTATTTCGTTGAGAGTAACTAGTCATAAGCCGAGAGATACATATCACGGGGAATATGATTTAATGCGTTGGAGTGATGCAGACTAACTAAGCCATCAACGGTTAGACTGAGTCAACCGTTGCAATTAATAATAACGGACTTCAAAAAGCAAAATTGGTGATTTGGATGCAGTGGATATCTACGATACAGCAATTGATAGCGTATTATAAAATGAATATATATCTAAGCAAGAGAGAGGTACATATGACAACATGGTTTAATGATTTAAAAAGAATTAATTTGGCACCCTAAGAGTAGGGTTTCGATCAAATTGCAGAGCATGGGACGATAAAGAAAAGGTTTACTTACCTATTTTTGGGCTCTGAAGCTGGTATTTTTGTTTATTGGTGGCTACTTTAGTACTGCCGTTGGTAGGGCTTTTTCATGCCCCACTATTATCGTGAGATTGACGCATTAGGGTCGGCCATTATCATAGGTTTGGCCATCGTCTTTTTCCTATTTCAAGCGGTGTCCATTTTTGTTTAACAGCGCGATTTTTCTATCGGCTTATACAAAGTTGACAACAGGTGAGGCGACTTGGACAGATGTGGTGAAAGGATTCATCTACGGCAAGGTCATCACGAATGTGTATGGCGTAGTATTAGGCGTGCTCTTGTTGCCGTTTTTTGGGACAGGTTTTCCTAGCAACATCCTACGGTATGGAACTTATTTTGCTCTTCTTAGGGGCTTTCTTTGCAGTGGCCATCTGGATTTTTCTACATGAATCTATCCCTGATGGCTCGCAGTATTAACAGTACTTATGAAAGCATTCCTATTATTACTAGCTACTGCGATTGTGCAAATTATTTCTAGAATATATGCTGAGATATTTGTAAAGTTATGCGCTAGAATACTATATTGTGCCCGCCTATATAGTATGTTTCGAATATATGTTGAATTACTATACAAAATGTAATGAGGAACAGAGGTTAGACTTTCACAGAAATATCCGATAAGTGGAATGAAAAAGCACCTGTAATTCCTATAAAAATAAGTAAAGTGTATTTGTATTTCTCTATTTAATCATATATAATAAAGGTAATTAGTTTTGTAATGAAGGAGGCTATTTTAACAATGGCAAAAAGCAAAAGTTCGAACGTAATAAAACCACACGTTAACATTGGTACTATCGGTCACGTTGACCATGGTAAAACTATTTTTAACAGCAGCAATCACTAAAGTTCTTGCTGAAAAGGTCAAGCTGACTTCCAAGACTACAGCATGATCGACAAAGCTCCAGAAGAACGTGAACGCGGTATCACAATCAACACTGCACACGTAGAGTACGAAACAGACACTCGTCACTATGCACACGTTGACTGCCCAGGCCATGCTGACTATGTTAAAAAAACATGATCACTGGTGCTGCTCAAATGGACGGCGCTATCCTAGTTGTATCCGCAGCTGACGGTCCCTATGCCACAAAACTCGTGAGCACATCTTGTTAGCTCGCCAAGTTGGTGTACCAGCTATCGTTGTATTCATGAACAAAAAGACATGGTTGACGATGAAGAATTATTAGAATTAGTAGAAATGGAAATCCGTGAATTGCTTTCCAGCTACGAATTCCTCGGCGATGACATTCCAGTTGTGGCAGTTTCTGCATTGAAAGCTATTAGAAGGCGACGCTACATACGTAGAAGCAATCAACGAATTGATGGCTAGCGTTGACGAATACATCCCAACTCCAGAACGTGACACTGACAAAAACATTCTTGATGCCTGTAGAGGACGTGTTCACAATCACTGGTCGTGGTACAGTAGCAACTGGCCGTGTAGAACGTGGTCAAATCAACGTAGGTGACGTAGTAGAAATCGTTGGTCTTCAAGAAGAACCATCCAGCACTACAGTTACAGGTCTTGAAATGTTCCGTAAAACTCTTGGAATCTGCAGTAGCAGTGACAACGTAGGGGCACTTCTTCGCGGTATCGACCGTAAAGACATCGAACGCGGTCAAGTATTGGCTAAACCAAAGGTTCCCATCAAACCTCACACTAAATTCAAAAGCAGAAGTATACGTGTTGACAAAAGAAGAAGGTGGCCGTCATACTCATTCTTCTCCAACTACCGTCCACAATTCTACTTCCGTACAACTGACGTAACTGGCGTTATCAACTTACCAGAAGGTACAGAAATGTGTATGCCTGGTGATAACATCACTATGAACATCGAGCTTATCACTCCAATCGCTATTGAAGAAGGTTTACGTTTCGCGATTCGCGAAGGTGGCCATGCAGTAGGCGCTGGTGTTGTTACAGCTATCGATAGCATAATTGAATCGTAGATTCTAATAGGAAAAAGCGACCGCAAGGTCGCTTTTTGTGTTCTAATCACTTTTGTATGGTTTTACAGATTTTGTTGCTATAGACACAGTATAAACACGTATTGTATTGTATAATTAAAATATATGAATTGATAATTTTTATCATATATAATGTAAGACATATCGTATATACTGTATAGTAATAGTAATGTAGTAAACTATTGAGTGTAAATGATATCTATTCCTATTAAATATAAAAGTGATAAGGAGGTTTCTATGAGTACAATCACAACAATGCCTGTTTCTATGGAAGGTTGGCAAGAAGAACAACAATCTTGGAATCAAACATCCAAGTTCTTTTGTCAATATGCACAAACGTGAGGATCGTGTAGCGCAAGTAGTAGGATTTTGTAGCACGATTTGAAAGCATTAGAATTCATCCAGCAGAAGGAGAAACGGCACTTGATGTGAGGCTGTGGTACTGGGGACTATGCCATGGGATTAGCTCGTAATGGGGTGAAAGTAACTGGTGTAGACTTATCTACAGGTATGTTAGAAGGGCAAAAATCAAATTAGTGAAAAAGGAAGGCCTTTCTTTAGATTTATGGCTTGGACCGTGGTCCGAGAGAAGCTCGACAAGCTTTAGGATGGGAGAAAAATTTCGATTTAGTATCATAGTATTTTCTGCCCTATTATGTCGGATACAGCTAATTTACGTGCTTTTACATCAGGCGAGTCGCAAACACTGCTTTATGTATCATGTTTGCGGATCGGAAAAGATGAATACTTTAGATGCCATCTATTCGGAGCGATATGGTGTCAGTGGAAGCCCATGGGAATCGATGTTACAAGATTGTTTGGGCACAGCTAACGAAATCGGGAAAGAATGTACAGATTACCTATAAAACAGTAGAAGAAGTAGAAACCTTAACTGTCGATGAAGCAGTTGATTATTTCTGCATACGTGTGCATCGTAAAAGTAGGTGGCGACTTAGAAATAATTAAAGAAGAAATTCGTGAATTTTTATCGGAGAAAGCTGTGGATGGGAATTAGAAAACCACACAACGGATACCATTGCGTGGATTTCTATGGCGAGTTTAATCTTCTGCACTTATAATATATAGACTATACTGGGCTACAATAGTATATGCATAAGCTATAGGGATATACGTACTTTATTAAAAAGTAATATAGTGTATCATATGCTAGCTCTAACTGGTATAGATAGGGCATATAAGCATAGACTATTTATATAATCGATAAAAGACTGTAAACAATTGGAAACATAATCCCGTGTTTACAGTCTTTTTATGTTGTAAGATACGGTAAGTTGGTAATCATTGAAATCAGCTTGAATCATGCTAAAGTTGTTGTATACTAAATTTTTGAGAATCTTGAGATAGAGCGTGGCTACTTACAAATTTACGCAAAGCACCATATCCTTCTTTCTAAATCTTCTAAAGGAACAAAGCGTAAAGCCGCGCCGTTGATACAATACCGGAGACCTCCCATGGACTGAGGACCATCTTCAAAGACATGCCTCAAATGAGCATCTCCAATGCGACTGCGTACTTCGATGCGACGATGTCCTAAAACTATCGTCCCTCTATAGTAACGAATGACATCGCTGTTGATTGGTTGTGCAAAACTAGGCCAACCACAACCAGAGTCGAACTTCGAGTGGAGATAAAAGAGGCTCTCCAGAGGTGATATCTCACATAAATGTCGTAAGGAATTCATCTGTATAGGCATGAGAGAAAGGTCGCTCTGTAGCACTATGTTGTGTGACAGCATACCTAATTCACTCAAGTTCTTTTTGTAATACAGTATCTCGCTTTTGCGTTGGTATTCCTTTCATCGATTAAAGGCTCGTAAGCCTTGGATACATTAATATGGCAATAGCCATTAGGGTTTTTATCTAAATAGTCTTGATGATATTCTTCCAGCTGGATAAAATGACTGTAAGGGTAACACTTCGATGGCAAAAGGCTTTTTGGTAATGGCTAGTTAGCACGTTCTAACGTGGACTCGATGATTGCTTTGTCCTCAGAATGTTCGTAATACACACCAGTGCGATATTGAATGCCCACGTCGTTACCTTTGTTTGTTGGATACAAAAGGATCAATAATGCGCATATTGTAGTACCTTAGAGAGGAAATCACAGAGGTGTCATAAGTAACCTGACAGTTTTCTACGTGACCGCTGCCGCGGCAAACCTCTTCATAACTAGGACGGATGAGTACCATTGCTGTAGCTCATCAGTATTCATAGCTTGTGGATGCTGAAAGTAATCCTTCAATAACTTCAAAAACAACCTCCTCCTAAATAGATGGTATGATTCATAGTATCACCCTTTTAATGAATATATAATGTATATTGCTGATAATTCATGATATGCTTTTATATGTATGTTGTTAGCAAAAGATATTGTTATTATATTTATATATCATCAAATTGTTATGATATAGCTAGTCTTAATATAGCATGTATTCGTAATAGAAATATTGCACGAGTATTGGTAGATCGTGATGACATGCCGCATATAAGATACATGGTATTATCACAAGTTTTAGTAAGATAATATTATAAGACATGTTTAGTGGAAAGCCACCAACTCGTATGGGACGAGAGGGTTTTTGTGATAACTGTAGTGTGTATGGAAGTCACCGTTATCATACATGTAGTAAGCTTGAAAGGTTGAAACATATGAGGTTCATAGTTCCCGTCGAGTATCAACATCGACAAAAATAGTATATCAAAAAAATAGGAATAAGTAAAATAACAAATTCACAGCTTATAGGGCGTACCTACAAGTGTGTCGGTAATATCAAGAAGTGATATGAAGATATATGTATAAATATAGCAAATTACATATAAAAGTATTTATAGAGAATGACTATTAAATAGCTTTAGCTGGCTGAAAAGGTTAGAAGCCAGAAACTTCATGAAACATTCATTTGGACATCTATAAGTTAAAACCATATAATTGAGGTGAACAAATAAGATGCCATAGTAAAATTATATGAATTATAGTAACCGGAGTGGTAGGTTATGAAAATCATTTAAATATGCACCTATCAAATATATTTTGTTCAATCACATGTCATCTTAATCGTGTAGTATAGTAAGTCAATATGTGTTTCAATCTGTAAGGAAAAGGAGAATCATGAAAAACGTACTGAAATTGTTCGAACGAATGCAGCCATGCACAAAGTCAACAAAAGTAAATCGTTTAGCCGCTATGGCTGCTATTTTAGGTGTGACAGCGTTTAGTGTAGCTGGTATGACCACTACATTCGCTGCAGACAATGTAGCGTGTACAGGTGAAGGTACTGCGTTTGGCACCAATAGTAAGGCTGTACAAGAAGGGTCTATTGCTGTAGGCAAATTAGCAGCGCGCTAACTGCCAAAGCTGGTGTGGCGCTTGGTAAATCTAGCTTAGCCGGTGTCAGTGAATCAGTTATCCAGCAGCAGATCAAGAAAAGCATACAGCAAACTCAGTGGCTATTGGTAGGAATGCCTATGCTTCTTATACTGATACGGTTGTTATTGGTACAAATGCATCTTCGTTACGTGACCATGGTGGCGTGACATACCAATCGGGTACTGGTGCGATTGCTATCGGTAGAAATGCAAAAAGTGATTATAAAGAATCTGTAGCCATTGGTCCAGAAGCTCGTACTGAATTTCACTCAATCCGTAGCTGTAGGTCACGCGGAAACAACAGGTCAACAAGGTGCGGCAACAGCGGTAGGTCCAATTGCAAAAGCCTATGAAATAGGTGCAGCTGCCATTGGTAATATTTCTAGAGCAAGTGGGGCTTACTCTACGGCAGTAGGTACTACATCAGCTACTTATAATCCATTTGCTACAGCAGTGGTAATCATGCAGTTACACGAGCAGCAAGCGATACGATTGTAGGTACAGAGTCTGGTACTGGGACTAGTGCTGGTCGTGCAGTAGCGGTAGGTTTTGGATCTCATGTAGCAGAAACATCTGGCGTTGCTGTAGGTGACCGAGCTCGTGCCTTTACAGCAGGTGGAATGGCTATCGGTCGTGCTGCTACGTCTTATGGAGCATACGCTCACTGCAATCGGTAACGGCGGTAAAGCGGATGGCAAAGCTGGGGAAAAATGCCTTGCTACAGGACAAAGGAGCGATTGCCTTAGGTACAACAGCTCGCGCTATGGGTACACATGGTTTTGCCTTTGGTAATGACTCTGTAGCAGGTGGTAATGCAGACTTAGCAACCACTGTATCTACAGCGTTGGATACGTATAATACAGCGTATAAGACTTTCACTGATGCTCAAGATGCTAAGTTAACAGCAGAAAGCGATAGTAAAGCGACACAAAAACGTTTGGCTAGTGATGCTCGTGACTTTGGGATTTCTTTTTATATACATTAACTAATGAAGAGAAGCAATTGCTTCAAACATTAGGTGTAGATCAATGCAGCTCTACAAGATGAGTGGAAACATACAGTCCAATAATAACTATGATAGTGCTAAACCAGTTGTAACAGCTCAATTGGCTGCGTTGACAGTGAGCACTTGATGAAAATGCAGCTAGTACAACTACTAGCGGATGTAACACGTTTGATTAAACGTGCTCAAGACTGTGATTGCAGAAAATACAGATGATGAAGCTTGAAAACAAAAAGTAACAGATACAACAGTGCTGCAACAGCAGAAAGCAGATAAGTTAAAGACAGCTAAGGCAACATTAGAAGCGGCTTATAAAAGCTGCGAAGGAATCCGCGTTAGCTATTGGTATCATGTGCTGTGGCAGAAGGTAAAACATCTATTGCTATCGGTACCGATGCAATGCAACAATGAAAAACTCTGTAGCCATCGGTACACAAGCTAAATCTACTGCTGACCATGCAGTAGCTATCGGTGTAAAAGCACAAGCTACAGTAGCTAATGGTGTAGGTTTAGGTTCCTACCTGTAGCTAGATACAGAAGCTCGTAAAGGCTATGATCTTAATGAAAATCGTATGAATATATGCTGGTTTACGAGGTAATGCATTAACCGCATTCACAGCAGCTGTGGTGTAGGTACGCTCAGCATGACCGTCAAATTAATCTATGTAGCAGGTACAAAATGATACTGATGCGGTAAACGTAGCGCAACTTCGCTCTGTGAATTTAAAAATCGCTGGTGATACAGTAGATCAAAGCTGCACCGACAACCAATGGCACCATCTAAAGCTGACGTATTATTAGATAGTCAAAACATTAAAAGTGGTATCTGCCAACAAAGCTGTATTGACAACAGATCGCTACCAATAACACAATTACAATCACTCCTGTTACAGCTGAACTTGAAAAGACCCAGCTACAGGTCAAGTAAAAACCTAAAGATGAAGGCAGGCACTGCTTTAACAACAGCTCAAAACGTAGCTGATATGATCAACAATGCATCTCCAAAAATTGAGCGACGGTTTAACAAACGATAAAGATAATAAAATCGTAGTACAACCCGCAGATAAATCCATTAGTGTAACAGCAAATGGTGTAAAAGTTAAAGCTGACGGTCACTACAATCACCGTAGGAGACAAGGGTTTACAGGTTAACACTGGTAATATTACTAATGTAACTGAAGGTGACAAAGCTGGTACTGTATCTGTTCCTGAGGCAGATAAAGGCAAAGTTGCTACCATCGGTAATGTAGCAGATGCTATCAACAATGCAGCTTGAAAGCAACAAGTGATAAAGAAGACTCTGGCGAAGTTGAAGGCACAACAGAAGAAAAAGTTAAAGCTGGTGACAAAGTTACTTTTAAAAGCTGGTAATAACTCAAAACTTAAACAAGCTGGTAAAAGATTTCACATATTCCTTACAACCTGAGTTAAAAGGTATCAAATCTATCACTGGTGAAGGTGAAGGTGCTGGTAAGCATCCTTTGGACCAAATGATGTTGTTACTGTAGGTGGAGATAACCCCTGTAGCAATCGATGGTAAAGATGGTAGCAAACTGCAGTGTGATGTAGTTCTTCCAAAGATGGCTTAGACAATGGTAATAAAAACAATCACTCAATGTTAAAGCTGGTGAAAAAGATACCGATGCAGTTAACGTAAAACAATTAAAAGATGAACTGGTAAATCCACTGTTAAAACAAGCGATGGATTGGAAAAAGATACAGATGGTAACATTAAGGTAAAACCAGCTGATAAACTCTATCGAAGTAACAGCTGAAGGTGTGAAAGTTAAACCACTGATAAATCCTTAGAACACTGAGGAAAGGCTTAAAAGTAAAAGCTGACGGCACTACAATCACTGTGGGAGATAAAAGGCTACAAGTCACACCGGTTCTATTACTAATGTAACAGAAGGCGACAAGCTGGTACGAGTAGCTGTTCCTGAGAACAGATAAAGGTAAAGTTGCTACTATCGGTAATGTAGCAGATGCTATCAACAATGCAGCTTGGGATGCAACAAGTGGTGAAGATGGAACTGGCAAAGCTGAAGGTGCAACGAAAGAAGCTGCTTGAAAAGCTGGTGACATCTGTAACATTAAAAAGCTGGAAACAACTTAAAACTTAAACAAGGCTTGGCAAGAGGTTCACATATTCCTTAAACCCAGAATTAAAAGATTCTAATGAGTGCATCTTTCCAAAAATGATCGCGGTGTGATACAACTGTAATCACGTGCAGATGGGTATGACCATCACTCCTAACGCAGAAGGTAAAAACCAGCTTTCCTTTGACAAAAGATGGCTTTGGACAATGGTGGTAATCAAATTACGTTAAAAGGTGTACAGAAGGTACAGAGATGGTGTTAATGTAACTCAATTAACTGGCGTTAAAAATGATGTAAAATCTTAAAGATGAATTAGAGAAACATATTAATTTTCTGGATTCTCCATTACATCTGATGTTGAAGGTACTGGTAAAGCAGAAGGTAATACCACATCTACTGAAGAAGTTAAAGATGGTAACAAAATAACGCTTTAAAGCTGGTAATAATCTTGAAATTAAACAAGATGGGTACAAACTTCACATATTCCTTGAATCCAGAGTTGACAGGTATTACTTCTATCGCTGGTAAAAGGTGCTGCAAATCTACTGTTATTACCTTAAAGAGAGCGGAGACGTAACAATAGGTAGATGAACAGAAAAAACCTGTTACTATTACTGCTGATAAACATATTACTAATGTTGCAAGTAACTCTGCCTGAAAACTAAAAATATAAAGATGATAAAGGTGAAGCTACTAAATCTCAAGCAGCTGCAACAATGGGTACTGGGTGAAAATGAGGTTAACCCAAAATAACGTGTAGCCACTGTAGGTGACGTACTAAATGCTGAGGTTGAACTTACAAAGTAAATGGTACATGGCTGAGATCTTGTAAAAACCATATGATACTGTAAACTCGTAAATGGTGTTGGCACAACAGCTACTGTAAAAAGTGAAGATGGATCTACAGTTACATATGATGTAAATCTAGGTAATGGCTTAGCAAAAGATGCGGACAACAAAAATCAGTGTTAGCAGATGGAGATACGATCTACTGCTTCGGTAAAAGATGGCATTGAAAGTAAATCCTGAATTAAAGTATGAAATCATTGTTGGCGAAGGTGATGGTGCTGGTAAAAGTATCTTTCGGACCAAACGGTGTTGATACAGTGGTGGAGACAATCCAGTAACGATCGATGGTAAAAGCGGGTAAAGTGACCGCTGGTAACGTAGTTCTTTCTAAAGATGGCTCTGAACAATGGTGGTAATAAAATCACTAATGTGGCAGCAGTAAAGCTGATACTGATGCAGTTAACGTAAAACAATTAAAAAGACGCAATTGGCAATGTTAAAGTAAAAGCAGATGGAGATACTATCACTGGTGGTAAAATGGTATTAAAGTTAACACTGGCACAATTACTGTTAACACTGAAGATGGTAAAGACGCAGATGGTAAAGGCATGTAAACACGCTGGTACTGTATCTGTTCCAGGAAGCAGATAAAGGCAAAACTGCTACTGTTGGTGATGCGAAAGGAAGGCTATCAATAATGCAGCATGGCAAGCCAAAGGTGGCAAAAACAGAAAAATGGCGTTTTCACTGGAAGTGGTGAAGCACAACCTGTTAAAGCTGGTGATGTTGTTACTTTCTAATGCTGGAAATAACTTGAAACTTACTCAAACTGGCTCTTCCTTCCACATATGAACTTAATCCTACATTAACTGGTTTAACTAGTGCTGAGTTCAAAGCCGGTGACAAAACAACTAAAATTGATGGTAATGGAATTACCTTGACTCCAGCAGGAGCGAGGCAAAGGAGCAGTTTCCTTAACAAAATGCTGGCTTTGAACAATGGTGGTAACAAAAATCACTAATGTGGTAGCAGGTACTGAGCCTACTGATGCAGAATGCAAGCCAATTACGTGATGCAGCGGGCAATATGCAGCAATTACTAACCAATTACAAGGTCAAGTTAACCGTGTTGGTTCTCTCAAGCGGTTGCGTTATCCGCATTGAAACCTATCCAATACGATCCATTAGAACCAACTCAAATCATGGCTGGCGTAGGTCACTACCAAGGTCAAAAACTCCTTAGCATTAGGGTGTGGCACATTATAAAAATGAATCTTTGATGTTCCATGCGAGGTTATGCTATTGGTGGTAACCATAGCCAAGTGATGGCAAAATGCTGGTATTACTTGAAAGTAGGAGCTAAAGCAGACGAAACAGCTGTGAGCAGATGTATACAGACAAAGGTCCAATTAGTTCCGCATACGTATTGCAAGATAAAATGGGTGCATTAGAAGCGCAAAAACCTTGAACAAAAAGGTGAAATTAACGCATTACGTGCAAGAAAAGCAAATCTCAACGTGCAGAACTTGATGCTGTAAAAGCTCAGTCAGCAGCAGTATTAAGCCGTTTACAAGGTTAATATGAGAATCGGAACGTAATCTAAGCGAAAGAGAGAAAAGACTGTAATCGAATGAAATGTATCATTCTGATTACAGTCTTTTTTGTTTACTCCGATAAGATTATGAATTTGGTTGACAAGTCTTCTTTGAATGTATCTAAGTGTAAGCACTTGGTACTAGGAAAAGGAGCAAATTATGGCAGCAAGTACAGTAGTGAAAAAGAATTACATTTGGTCTTTAACAGACACATCTAGGGAAGAAGTCAATATTGTGGTAGCATTCCCCAAAGAAGGTATTACAAAAACTGAAATTGACACAGTAGGTCAACTGATGGTGGAGAAAGATGTACTTCTAGTCGTAAGATCAACGATTGAGTAACTTTCAACATGGTGCATTAGTGACATACAGAGTCCGCGGTGGTAGAATAAGGAGGATTAGACTATGCAACAACAATGGTAACCAAATTACAATTACAATTTACAAAAAGGTGAAGGTGCATAATCTAAAAGTGGCTAATTTTTGCCTATGTCCAATGAAAGAAAATGCTACAGATGAGGATGTAAAAAGCTGTAGGCGATGGTAAATATGGTAGCTATATGCCTCATCCTGGTAGGGTTGTGCGAAATAATGCCATCGCTTTAGAGGCGGTAATATGGAAAAGCTTGAAAAAGCATTAAAAATTAGTAAATTACCCTTGGGTATTAAAGTGGTTAAAACGATAAAGGCAGGATAGGACCTAGACAGCTGAGAATCACACCAAGAAGGGTATATGTAAATGATAGTGATAGGACTTGGTACTATGATTACTGTAGCGATCCTCGCTGATACTATAGCGGGATGCTATTGATATATATTAGTGTACTACTATAAGAAAACCTGAATCTCTTTGAGAGATCTAGGCTCATATATTTTCAATATTAAGTTATTGAACTGTTTCTAAAGTCTCTTTTAGCAAGGCGAGGGCTCGTTTGTATTTCTTGATGCATAGCCCGTCGACTCATGCCATAGGTATTAGCGATTTCGCTGATGGATTTGCCTTGTAGCAAGACTTGCTGTAATAGGTTTGCACATGCACCCGGCTCCATTTCTGATAGAGCTGTGTACAATGCTAATAGTTCTAAATGATGAATGGCTTCTCTGCAGTATCATGGCTTGATGGATGGATACTAAGTGATCTGTTTCATCTTCTTGTGGGGCTAACACTGCTCTCATGAGTCCATTGTCGTAGACTCTTTCGATATAGATTCCACTGGGTGAAGCGTATGCGAGATTTTACAAAGCCAGCAAAAGGGATGTTGCTGGTTATACACAGGTCTTAATAGCCCAGAAGAAAACATTCCCATAAGGCAGATTCTAAATCACTGTCTAGTGGAATGAAGTTGGCGCACATGCGCGTATTTTGTAGAGTGTACGTACCGCTGACACAGGATAACAGTCGTATGACAATAACCAGATTGGATGACTACCAGTTCTTCGTCCGTGTAGGAATCATCTTGGGTGTCAGAGGCTGTCATCAATAACGAGTGTTTAATGTAAGAATGACTCATAGTTTTACCTCCTTGAGGATAATACTCACCTAACATGATTGTCGGATGATGTATAGAGGGGCGTAATTGCATCAGAAGTTTCTATAGTATCACAGGCCTGTTGATATATAGCTCATTTACTGTAAAAATTGCTATTACAAGTAATGAAACATGACATCTATATATGTTGATGAAATTATATATCAAAATCACCCAATAGCAAGTAATCTGAAAGTGCGTAAAAAGTAACATATTGATATAATGGAATAGATTTCAAGGTATGTATGACATATAAGCAATATTGGAGAAAATATATGTTTATAACTTTCCTTATAGTGCTATATATAATAATATGTATCCTGTATAAGGATAAATGTAGCGATATTGTTGACATGATGATGGACATCCTAGTATTTAATTCATCGTTAATCGATAGGTTTTACTGGAAAAGAGAGGTGGATTGAATGCCTATGAGCAGTGAAAAGGATTACCAGCCATAGGGAAACTTTCAGAAGAGAATATATTCGTCATGGATTCGGAACGGGCAGAGTCACAAGATATTCGGCCACTCCATACTGTGGTTGTGAACTGATGCTACGGAAAGAGACTACGGAAAATTCAACTGCTTTGCGCTTTGAGTAATACACCGTTACAAACAAAGTTACCTTTCTGTACACGGCATCCTATACAGCGAGTCATCAAGTCAAGAATACTTGGAAAACGTTTTATAGAACTTTCGAGGAAATCAAAGATCAATACTTTGATGATTTGATTATAACAGGCCCAAGAGCAAATGCCTTTTGAGGAAGTGAACAGGATGAGTCAGAGTATGGAATGGAGCAAAACCCATGTATGTTCTACTTCTATATTTGTTGCGCAAGTTGGGATATAAGCACTTCGGTATCCATAAGGAAGATTTGCCTACCAAGTTATTCGGTATATGAACAAGAAGTGCAGAACAGTAAGCCCATGCTTATGCGTGGCCTGAGATGAACTCCTTCTATATGCCTCATTCACGGCATACGACGGCGAGTGAAAAGGTGAAATCAACGCTCACCCTCAGTTAGAAGTACTAGCCCGCGCGGATAAGACGGGTGTTGGTATCGCCCGGTCCTATGATAATAAATATGTGTTTATCTTTGACATCCAGAATATGATCGAGATACTTTTTATACCAAGAGTATGATAGGGATGAAAGTAGATTGAGATTGAAATTCCAGAAAATTATTTCCCTGATGATGATCCGACGAAAGAGCCCATCATTCGATGGCGATCTGCATCGACCACACTCTATTCAAACTGGTTAAACCATTATGTGTACCAAGAAACACTGCATGAGGTCAGTGAATTCACAATCGAGACCAATTGAAGGCATATATACAAGACTGGGTCATTTAACCTAGTCAATAGATAAAAGATTTAAGAATGATGAGGAGTTTAACATGAGCAATTACAAATTTGAAACATTACAATTACATGCGGTGTCATACAGTAGACGCAACAGGTTCCCTAAGTGGTGCCAATTTATCAAACTACTTCTTATGTATTTAAAAGATGCAGAACGTAAGCAGCGTGACGTTTTGCTTTTAACTGATGCAGTCCTATCTACACTCGTTTAGGTAACCCTACACAAGACGTATTGGAAGGCCGTGTAGCCGCTTTAGAAGGTGGTGCTGGTGCCATCGCTGTAGCCTCTGGTTCTGCAGCGATTGCCTATGCTATCCAAAACGTAGCATCTGCTGGCGATAACATTGTGGCAGCGTCCACATTATACGGTGGTACTGTATAACTTATTCAGCGCTACGTCACGTTTCTGGGTATCACTACAAAATTTGTGAACCCAGATAATTTAGAAGAGTTCAAAGCAGCTATCGACGACAACACAAAAGCTGTGTATGTAGAATCCGTTGGTAACCCAGGAGCTAACTTAGTAGATTTAGAAGCGATTGCTGAGATCGCTCACCTCATGGTATCATCGTAATCGTGGACAATACATCTCGGTACTCCATACTTGTTCCGTCCATTTGAACACGGTGCAGACGTAGTGGTTCACTCCGCAACTAAATACTTAGGCGGTCATGGTACAACTATCGCTGGTGTGATCGTGGAAAGTGGCAAGTTCGACTACAAAGCAAGCGGCCGTTATCCTGGATTTGTAGAAGGCGACGTACATTACAATGGTTTAGTATATGGCGATCTTCCAATTCCTTTCACTGTGAAAGTACGTGCTCAATTATTGCGTGCGACACTGGGGCAGCCATTACTCCTCTAGCAGCATGGTTGATTATTCAAGGTATTGAAACATTGTCCTCGCGTGTAGAACGCCATGTAGAAAACACTCGTAAAGTTAGTAGATTTCTTGGTAAAACCATCCAAAAATTGCTTATGTAAATTATCCTGAATTGCCAAACAGCCCATATAAAGCGTTGGCTGATAAATACTTCCCGAAAAGGGGAGTTGGCGCAGTGTTCACATTCGGTGTGAAAGGTGGTAAAGAGGAAGGTATCAAATCTCGTTGATGCTCTTGAAATCTCTCTAACCTCTGCCAATGTGGCGGATGCGCAATCCTAGTTATCCACCCAGCAAGTACAACACATGCCCAATTGAGCCCTGAGGAACAATTTGACAGTGTAAAACCAGAACAATTACGTGTATCTATCGGTACTGAAAATGTTGAGGATATCATTGTTGACTTAGCACAAGCATTGGACAAACTGTAAGATATAGCAACTGTATAGTAGTATATAAGGAACCTCATAACAGTGGGGTTCTCTTTTGTTGTAACAGTAAAAAGCGAGTCTCCTAATTGTATTTCAGTAGTGATTATGAAGCTATCGTCGGAACTAGTGACGATATATACGAATAGTAGTTTGGGATTATACAAATATGCTTAGTATACTAGATATATAGTTATATTAGATAAAACCACGATGATACGGTAATAACCTATTAGGTGGTTATCTAGATGTCGAGAAGGAGCCAACTATAGACATGTATAGAAATTGCATAGGGATGTATAGAGCGCAGATAAGAAAAGGAAATCAACGAATGAAAAAGTAAACCAGTTGGAAATATATGGTGGAAAGTTGTGGTATGTGTGCATGGCGATGGCCACGCTACAGGGGCTGCAGGTGTGGCAGAAGATTTAGAGGCAAAACCTAAGGTTACATCTCATAGAACAGCAAGGAATACCAGTAGGTATGTCCGTTCTGCAGGGATCACTGATCACAGACAGTAGTCTACGCAAAGGGTAAGGGAATAGAAAAATATACCGAACCATACGTATATTAGTAGTCGGGAAGGGCATTCCGTTTTGCCATTCCTTGGGATGTACAAAGTCTTACTTGGATTGATAAGGTAGTACCTACAGACAGTGGGCATGTGGTGGGGGTTCTGCTGCAACTAGACAAAGATGTGAAAATGATGGTCACACGTAGAGATAATGTACCGCCGAAGGAGTATCTCAAGAACAGTGGAATACTACCGTATGACCAACCTATCAAGGTATGATAGATGCAGAGTATGTGGAGATTTTGGCGTCATCCATATACCTTTAAAAAGCACACAGTATCTGAAGGAGGCCTCTATCTCGAGAAGATATGACAGCGGTTCGCTGGGATCGATTTGAACAGCCTACACAGGATGGACCCTATGTAAGGTTCACCATCGATATGATTATGAAAGAGGATCCCGCGCATCGATACTTGATGGAAGTAGATATGATGATATTCATAGATATGATCTGCAGACCTTGTTGCACTTATTAGATGATTTTGTGTATATGGGAAATGATGAAAGTAAAGAAATAACATCTTCTCATCGATTAAGTAAAGATCCATCTAGCTCTGCATGATCAACTTCCTAAAGAACTTGTTTCAGGGAATTCTATGTCAGCTGAGATGTAACTACCCTCGAAGGTCTATACCATGAAGAATTAGTACAAGGAAGCCGTCGGAAGCGTATACAGAAAGAAATACGAATTACTGATGAAGGGATTACCTCAATCCACTTGGGATGATAACATTGACAACTGAGGCTAGGATTCTCCGGTCTGGACAGATTAGGGCTAGAGAGAAAGTAAAAAGTTGGTGTCATTTTGATGGAGCTTGAATATGATGATATTCATAGATATGATTTGCAGACTTTGTTGCACTTATTAGATAATTTTGTGTATACAGGGACTGATGAAGAGTCGAGGAGCATCCGTCTCATCACTGTAGAACAGCATTTTAGAAACCATCGTATCAGATATGCCCTTGATTTATGAATTTTGCCATATATAATGTGAGTGAGACAGTTCGGTTATATACTTTTGAAATGAGGTATAGATATGGGACGCATTTACAATCAATGGAATCTATGCCAGAGTATGAAGAGTTTTGTATTTGTTTAGGTAGAAAAATTGCTTGTTAGACGTTGTCAGGGACTTTCACAAAAAGAATTATCTAAACGATGTGGTATTAGTCAAGTTATTTAGCAAAAATTGAAGGCGCTAAAGGTTCTTTAGGGACATCTGTGCAGGTGTTGTATTTGATTGCCAAGACTTTGCGGAGTTGATGTGGCAACTTTGGTGTGTCATGATGAAATCGATTACCAGCGGGTGCGGATGTACAAGATTAAGCAACGAGTCATGGGATATGAATCGAATCAGTTACACTAACTGGATGGAAACTAGTTTATGTTCATAGATATCTAATTGATAATATAATTATTATCCAAAAACTATATTGAGAAGTAATAATTGAGAATATGGGCACCTATAGTTATTTTTTGATATATAGCTAAATACAAATGATAAAATTCTATCAAATAGCGTAATATATAGGTTCAGCGATACAAAAATGCAACATCAATTGTAAAAATTGGATACAAAAAGTATAGACAAGTATTTGACAAGACTATGCAATAATGAGAATATAAAAAGGTAAGTACCTTGAGTTAAATGATAATCATAAAGTTAGCGAATTCTATTTTTATGGAGGTGTCTCATGCGCGTTATTGGTGATGCATGCATTAAATGTGGTTCTTGTGCTTCTGTTTGTCCAGTAGGGCAATTTCTGAAGGCGAAGTTAAATACGAAATCAACGATACTTGTATCGATTGCGGTTCTTGACGAATCCGTTTGCCCAGTAGCAACAATCACAGCTGAATAATTCAAGGAATAACAAAACCCGTAAACATACGTGTTTACGGGGTTTTCGTCTTTATTTTACTCTAATTTCATGCGTTTTCGATACGGTTGCTCAACCGTTGCTCAACCTTTTGAGGCTCTCATCATATTACCTCGTTTTGCTTTGTGTATGATTCTGTCAAAAATCAGAGGAATATTTTCTGCGTACGATTAAATTCTTTATACTCAGTAACTGCTTTCTTTATCAGCTTGTAGTTTTTGAAATATGCCCTTTATTAGTGAGCACTTCATATTCGTTGAAAGATAGGAATTTGTGGTTTATCTCTATCAACGGCATTATAAATAATTTCAGCTGCAGTTTTGCCTCGTGATAGCATAATGGAATTTGTTTTGCTACCATAGCGTAAAATTGGCGGGTGAAAGGATCCCTGTACATCGTAATCAATGGAGCATTCTGCGAATATATCTGTAATTTGTTGATAGATTTGACGTTCGCTTGCTCGAATGGATTGGACTCTGCGTAGGAGTTCTTTAAAAATAGTTTTTGACCGAAAGGAGTACCATTCTTCAACATATCGTCGTTGAGGGCAAAACCCTTTACAATATATTCGCGTAATACCTTTGTAGCCCAGATGCGGAATTGTGTAGCCTCTTTTGAGTTTACACGGTAGCCAACAGCTATGATGGCGTCTAGGTTGTACAGTTTTACTCGTTGAGCTTTGCGTTTTCTGGGCTAAAAGCTCCGTGTTTAGTGGTTATTGCAATTTCTGCAACAACCACTGATTCATCTAATTCGTTGGATTCAAAGATATTTTAAATGGCGACTGACAGAAGATAAAGATACTCCGAATAACGTCGCCATATCTTTTGTGTCATCCAAAAATGTTTCGTCTTTAAATAGAACATTGGTAGATAATTACATCTTATCAGAGGGGCAAAGTCAAGAAGAGATAGGATAGTATTTATATAGAGGCAGAGATATCTAAAGTATTAGGGTAGAGTGATATTGAAAATCTATTAAATCTATGGGATAATAGAATAAATAAAAATTGCTGTTGGTCTACTGGAACGACGATAACATATAAAACAAACACTTAAGTGTTAAAGCAGTGTTAAAACAAACAGTAAAAATGAGTAGTAAGGTTACATATTATAATTCATAAGGAGATACGATGGAACGCATTTTTAAACTACAAAATTTGAATTGTGCCAATTGCGCTAGCGTGATTGAAGCAAAATTAAATCAACTAGAATCTGTGTCAGCAGCAACTTTCACGCTTGGCACCCAGCAATTGCGCATCACCTCTAGTATAGAAGATACAGATATGTTACGAGATCAAATCCAAGCGGTGTGCGATGCTACGGAAGATGGCGTAGTAGTGGTACCATTTGTGCGTGCACCTAAAAAGCACAACAAGTAGAGGATGACCATGAGCATAATTCTAGTTTAGCGGGGATTATTATAGGCGCTATCGTGATAGTGGTAGCAGAGTTTACAAATTGGGTGCCAGAGCAATACCTGACTCCATTATTAATTGTAACCTTTGTTATATTAGGTTGGCACATTGCATGGGCAGCGATTAAAAATGTTATGAAAGGTAAATTATTCGATGAAAACTTCTTGATGTCTGTTGCTACTATTGGTGCGTTAATCATTGGTGAATATGTAGAGGCTGTGTTTGGGTTATGTTGTTCTTCCAAATGGGTATTTATTTTTGAGGAACGTGCTACAGAACGCAGTCGTAATGCGGTTATGGATGCAGTGGATCTTCGTCCAGAAGAAGTGCGTTTAATCGTTTGTGATGGTAGCGTGCGGTGGTGAATCCAGAAGATGCAGCAAGTAGGGTCTCATATCGAAATTCGTCCCGGTGATCGTATTCCATTGGATGGACGTATAGTAGAAGGTACTACGCGTATCGATACAGCAGCGGTAACTGGTGAACCAGTTCCAGTGAGCGCTACTGTAGGTACAGAAGTGATGTCTGGGTGCATCAATGTGGATGGGCGTATTGTCTTAGAAGTAACGCATGAATTAAAAAGATTCCATGGTTATGCGCATTCTTGATGCTGTAGAACATGCAGCGGCATCGAAAACCAAAGATTGATCGTTTCATTACTCGTTTCTCTCGCGTATATACGCCAATTGTAGTGGCATTGGCGATTATCGTTGCCGTAGTACCTCTATTCACGGGAGAATGGCAATATTGGATTTATACAGCGTTAACATTCTTAGTAGTATCTTTGCCCATGTGCTCTTGTATTGTCTGTGCCTTTGGCATTCTTCTCTGGTATTGGTGCTGGTTCTAAACAAGGTATCTTGTTCAAAGGTGGTAAAAAGCGATCGAGGCTATGAGTCGTGTGAAAGCGATTGCCTTCGATAAAACTGGTACTATCACAACAGGTACTTTCAACGTACAAACAGTAGAAGTAGCTGGTACTTATACAGATAATGAAGTGTTGCAATATGCAGCGGCTCTAGAAGCTGGTTCTACACACCCGATTGCTATGTCCATTGTAGAAGAAGTACAGCGTAGAGGAGTAGAGTTTAATACGGCTAAGGATGTAAAAGAAATCTCTGGTCATGGTATGGTAGGCATTGTAGAAGGCCATACCGTATTGGTTGGTAATGGTCGTTTATTAGAAACAGAACATGTAACGGTACCAACCATTGAACATGTATATGGTAGTGAAGTATTCGTAGCTATTGATGGTCAATATGTAGGTCGTATCGTCATTGCCGATGCTGTGAAAGCAGATTCTAAAGAGGCTATCTGCCGCATGAATGGCAAAGGATATCATACAGATGATGCTCACAGGTGATGTACAAGCTAGTGCGAATCACATTGCCCAAGAAGTAGGTATCCAAGGTGTGCGTGCCGAGCTATTACCACAAGATAAACTGGAGGTTGTCCAATCTCTTCGTAATGACTATGGCTCTGTTATGTTCGTAGGTGATGGTATCAATGATGCACCTGTGTTGACAGGTGCTGATGTAGGTGGTGCTATGGGTAGTGGTGCAGACTCTGCCATCGAAGCAGCAGACGTGGTATATATGAACTCCAACCTAGATTCTGTATGGCGTTCCTTAAGTATTGCAGAACGTACCTTGTCCATTGCATGGCAAAATATTTTTCTTCGCCATTGCTGTAAAAATTATCGTTATGGTGGCTGGTGTATTTGGCTTTCTGCAAAATATGTGGGTGGCAGTTTCTGCAGATACAGGGGTATCCATTCTTGTATCTTTTAACTCTGTCCGTATTTTCTACAGTAACAGTATAAGTCCTCCGCTAGCATGTATGCCCAACTATGTAGCAGGAGGCATTGTGATATCTTCCCTACTTGTAGTTATACAAGATATATATCACTACATAACAACTATAGCAGCGAAGAGGACTTGACCATTAGGCTAAGTCCTCTTTGCACGTGTAGGGACATAGTCTACCAACTCATTTTGTCCTATATCTGAAAGCCAGCAGAACATAGGGGCTGCTGGCTTTTTGTATAGATCTACTTGTGTTGCTTTAGAAGTAATTTATCGTTTTGTGTCATCCAAAAATGTTTCGTCTTTAAATAAAAACGTTAGTTGAAATATTTTCTTCTCCTGATTGGTAGATTTGGTTATAAAAACGATTTATTTGCAAAGTCTATTAAATCCATGAGATAATAGAATAAATAAAAATCGCTGTTGGCCTACTGGGCACGACGATAACATATTGTTATAAAGATGCGGTTCTGAATTCGCATACAGCGCTCTAAGTACTAGGGTGCTTTTTATTATCGAAATGAGATAAAACTAGGGATATATATAAATAAATATGTAATCATATGTTGACAAAAATAGAAATTTTGTAGATATAATGAATATATGAATGAATACTCAAGTATAAAATATATGTACTATATCAATAAAAAGGAGTTACTATGGAACGCATTTTTACATTACAAAATTTGAACTGTGCAAATTAGCGCTAGTGTCATTGAAGAAAAATTAATTCAACTAGAATCTGTGTCGAGTAGCGACTTTCACAATTGGTACGAAACAATTGCGAATTACCTCTACTTTAGAAGATATGGATGCTTTGCAAGAACAAATTCAAGCGGTTTGTGATGCTACAGAAGATGGTGTTGTGGTGGTACCATTTGTACGAGCGGCGAAAAAGCAAAACAAGATGATCACGACCATGAACACAATGCAAGTTTATCTGCCATAATCGTTGGTGCTATCGTGATGGCAGTGGCAGAGCTTACAATTGGGTACCAGAACAATATATGACTCATTGTTAATCGTAACATTTGTTGTATTAGGATGGCGTATTGTCATGGGCAGCTGTTAAAAATGGTATGAAAGTAAATTCTTTTGACGAGAATTTCTTGATGTCTATTGCTACTATCGGTGCTTTAATCATCGGTGAATATGCAGAGGCTGTAGGTGTTATGTTGTTCTTCCAAGTAGGGATTTATTTTGAAGAACGTGCTACAGAGCGCAGCCGTAATGCGGTCATGGATGCAGTGGATCTCGCCCAGAAGAAGTACGTTTAATCGCTTGTGACGGTAGCGTAAGTTGTAAATCCAGAAGATGTACAAGTAGATCTCATATTGAAATTCGCCCCGGCGATCGTATCCCGATTGATGGTCGCGTAGCGAAGGCACTACACGTATCGACACAGCAGCGGTGACAGGGGAACCAGTTCCAGTGAGTGCCACAGTAGGTCACGAAGTGATGTCTGGCTGTATCAATGTGGATGGGCGCATTGTCTTAGAAGTGACTCACGAATTAAAAGATTCCATGGTTATGCGCATTTTAGATGCTGTGGAAAACGCAGCAGCATCCAAGCCAAAAATCGACCGATTCATTACTCGTTTCTCTCGCGTATATACGCCAATCGTAGTGGCATTGGCGATTATCGTTGCCATAGTACCTCCTCTATTCACAGGGAGAATGGCAATATTGGATTTATACAGCTCTTTAACATTCTTAGTAGTATCTTGTCCATGCGCCTTAGTATTATCTGTGCCACTGGCATTCTTCTCTCTGGCATTGGTGCCGGTTCTCGACAAGGTATCTTATTCAAAGGTGGTAAAGCAATCGAGGCTATGAGCCGTGTGAAAGCTGTGCATTTGATAAAACTGGTACCATCACAACTGGGTACTTTCAACGTACAAAACAGTAGAAAGTAGCTAGTGGCTATACAGAAAACGAAGTGTTGGAATATGCAGCATGCCTTAGAAGCCGTATCTACACACCCAATTGCGATGTCTATCGTAGAAGAAGTAAAAACGTAGAGGGGTGGGGTTTTACTGCCAAGGATGTAAAGAAATTTCAGAATACGGCATGGTAGGCACCGTAGAAGGTCATACTGTATTAGTCGGCAGATGGTCGTTTGTTGGCGAAAGAAAATATTGCAACCCCATTGATTGATTAGTGTATGGTAGTGAAGTATTCGTAGCTGTTGATGGTCAATACGTAGGCCGTATCATCATCGCTGACGCTTTAAAAAGCTGATTCTAAGCAAGCCATTCGTCGCATGAACGGCAAAGGATATCAAACAGTGATGCTTACAGGTGATGTGGCAGCTAGTGCAAAAGTATATTGCTCAACAAGTAGGTATCCAAGGAGTACGTGCTGAGTTATTACCACAAGATAAATTAGAAGTGGTACAGTCTCTACGTAATGATCATGGTTCTGTTATGTTCGTAGGTGATGGCATCAACGATGCGCCTGTATTGACAGGTGCTGACGTGAGGCGGTGCTATGGGTAGTGGTGCAGATTCTGCCATCGAAGCAGCAGACGTAGTGTACATGAACTCTAACCTAGATTCTGTATGGCGCTCTTAAGTATTGCGGATCGTACTTTGTCCATTGCATGGCAAAATATTTTCTTCATATTGCTGTAAAAATCATCGTTATGGTAGCGGGTGTATTGGTTTTGCTAATATGTGGGTAGCTATCTTTGCAGATACAGGGTATCCATTCTTTGTATCTTGAACTCTATCCGTATATTCTACAGCAACATAGCAACCCTCCCGCTAGCATGTACGCCTCAACTATGTAGCGGAGGTATTGTGATATCTTCCCTCCTTGTAGTTATACAAGGCGATATCACTACATACACTATACAGCAAAAAGGACTTGGTATTAGGCCAGGTCCTTTTGTTGTACATGGGTATCATGTTACTCCTATACATTGATTGAGTGGAAACAGTAAAAAGATTGTTGAAACTTTCACGAGAAATCATAAAAAATTGACGAATCGGCCTCGATTGATTAAGATAAAGGGAGGGTTATTAAGACGTTAAGGAGGGTGTCACATGTTAACGGTACACAAACACGTAGAGGGGAATATTTACAGATTCCACTGTACAAGATGCTACAAAAGGTTCATGGATAAATTTGGTGAACCCAGACCCCTGATGAGTTGGCTATCGTCAATATGATGACACAGATTCAACGGACGTACTGAAAGCAGCTTTGGATACGGAAGAACGGTCTCACGTAGAAATTGAAGATGAATATATTTTCGTCGTTATTAACATTCCAGTACTGACGTGGTTCTGATGTGATATGATGCAGTACCTTTGGGTGTATTTGTAGACAGAAGATTTCTTTATTACCATCTGTTTAGGGAAGCGCAGAAGTGCTATATCCGTTCTTTGAGCAATCAAATGCCAACCTTCTCATACTTTTAAAAAGACGAGATTTCTGTTCCAAATCATGCCATCGCACAGCGGTAATTATACGTATGCGATATTTACAACAAATTGACCGCCGTACGGATGACATTGACATTACGACATACGACGCGGAATAAAGGATTTGTTCCAATTGTTGGAATTACAAAAATCCATGACCTATTTTACCTCTGCACTGCGTGGTAATGGTACGGGTAATGGAACGGATTTTACGTATTCGCCGCCACGATGATGCGCGCTATTTGTTGAAAATCTATGAAGAAGATGAGGATCTATTAGAAGATGTGATCATTGAGAACAAACAGGCTGTGAAATGGTTGAAATGTATTCCAATATTTTGATGAATATGATGAATGCCTTTACCTCTATTATTTCTAACAATTTGAACTTAGTTGTAAGAAATCGTTGAGCAGCCATGACAATTATGTTAGCTGTACCAACGGCCATTTTAGCTTGTGGGGGTATCAACGTGCCGGTGCCATTTGCTGATATGGAATATGGCTTTGAGTATGTCGATTGGTATTGGTATAAGCTTTGCAGCCCTGGCGGCTATTGGCTTTGGAAAAACGATTTCTTTTAATTGCATAGTAAAATGGAACACACCTAAGGACTCCTCGGGTGTGTTTTCTTATGTCATGATTCAGGTTAATTATGAAAGTTTCTTTATCTATCTTTAAAAGTCATGAATATTATATCAAAATGAATAAAATTACTATATAGATATTTTTAATTTGTGTAAAAACGATGATTTAAAAATGATATAAATCACAGATAAATGACTTTAGAAATGTACACTTTCAAACAAGCATGCATTCCATGTCTTGCAGATATTCGCATTTGTCATTTGACAATTTTGATAAAAAGAATTTGCATATCTTTTATGTAATATCTATATTTAGAATTTGGGCGTAGACATTGACTCTGAATACCGAGTATAAAGGGAAGAATAATTTTGGGAAGATATTTACTAAAAGTTGTATAGGGGTTATGGGCAAAGATGGAGCAAAGATTGGTCTAAGCTGTAGCCCTTGCTAACTTTCTGTATGTATCCACCCGAAGGGTGGGTTTTTTCTTTTGCTAGATTAATTACATCAATGTATGCTCATCAATATTAAGGAAAAGGATGTGGATGATTGAAAACCATACTGAGTAAAATGTCACAATTGCTAATTACGCGCTGATTGGTGTTACGTTGCTCCTGACGTTTTGTAACCTACATTGCTCCTGGGGATCCAGCTTTGATGGTGTTGAGGCAGGGGCACTATTGTGTCATGAAATGATTGATGCTACACGAAAAGAGATGGGCTTAGAATCGGCCTTTTCATGGAACAGTATGTGCACTGGGTAGCAGGTGCCGTACAAGGTGACTTGGGGACTTCCTATTCAGGGAAAAAACCAGTAACCGACAAATTATTAGAAGGCTTGGGTGGTACGGCTTTATTAGCAGTGTCAGCCTTTGCACTCAAATGTACTCATTTCCATACCACTGGGGATTTATTCGGCTGTGAAAGGCCAAATAAACTGCCAGATTTTATATGATTCGATTCTTTGCCTTTGTGAATGTATCCATGCCTAGTTTCTGGTTAGAGCATGATTCTGCTGTACATCTTCGGTTTTGAAATTGCACTGGGTGCCCGATTGCTACATCAGTGATCAGTTTTAAAGCCTTTGATTTTACCGGCTGTTACATTGGCTACGTTATGTCTGCAAAGTTTACGCGCCAGTGCGGACTGTGATTATTGAAGAATTGCATCAAGATTATGTGATGGGGCTCGTGCACGTGGTATGAGTGAATCGCAAAATTTTGTGGAAACATGTATTGCCAAATGCTTTGTTACCGTGATAACGATCATGGGTATGCATGTCAGTTGGCTCTTGGCAGGGGCTGCAGTGATCGAAATCGTATTCTCTTGGCGAGGGATGGGTAAAATGGCAGTCTATGCATTGCCATGCGCTGACTATCCGTTGATTGAAGGCTTCATGTATGGGTGGCTCTCATTTATACAGCCATCAACTTCTTAGTAGATATGTCCTACTCAATATTAGATCCACGGTTGAAAGCGAGGATAAGATGAAAGAATTTATTTTTGCAACACAAACGCTTTTCTTTCTACTCCCTCTTAGTGGCTATCGTAGTAGGAATTGCAATATTTGCCCCTATATCACACCGCATGATGCTATTTCAATGCAGATATGTCAAAAGCTTTCTTAAAACCCTCTGCAGAATCATCTGATGGGGACATGATAAATTAGGGCGTGACACGTTCTCCCGTATCATTTATGGTACACAAACTTCTTGTCCATGACAATTATTCTAGTGATTCTAACAGCCATTGTTGGTACAGTAATAGGAATTTTTGTCAGGTTTCTTTAGAGGGCAAAAAGTAGAGCTTGTATTGATGCGATTTACGGATATTATGTTATCCTTCCCAGGGGTGGTATTGGCCATTGCCATTGCTGGTATCCTGGGTGGTAGTGCCATCAATGCTATCTTGGCTCTTGTTGTGGTGAGCTGGGCGAAATATGCACGAATGACCCGTTCTGCAGTGATCAAACTTCGCCATAACGATTTTATTGCGGCAGCCAGAGTAAATGGAACAAAACAAATGACCATTTTATGGCGCCATATTTTACCGAATGTTCTGCCTCTGATTGTTATCACAGGGGCTATGGATATTGGGACTATGATGATGGAAGTTGCGGGACTTTCCTTCTTGGGCTTTGGGGCACAGCCTCCGACGCCAGAATGGGGGTTAATGCTCAATGAGAACCGCCAATATATTTTATCGTCACCAGAATTGATGTTATATCCAGGGTTGGCCATTTTCATTGTGGTTTCCATCTTCAATTTATGGGGCGATTCGCTGCGGGATATCTTAGATCCACGTAGTAAAGATTCACATTAATGTGTTAGTAGTTAAGTTTTATAGAAAGGAACTTAAGATGAAACAAAGTTGGAAAAAATGGCTTCGTAATGCTACATTTGGCGTTATGGCAGTAGCAGGCATTAGGTGTGATAGCAGGTTGCGGTAACGACAATGCGGCACCAGCTGACAAAAGTGTATTAAAAATTGGGGTTACAAACTTCGCAGACACATTGGAGCCAACACAAAACTACTTTGGTTGGGTAGTTATGCGTTACGGTGTTGGCGAAACATTAGCTAAAATTTCGATGATAAAAATGAACACGCAACCTTGGTTGGCGGAAAGCTGGTCTGTATCTGACGATAAAATGACTTGGACTTTTAAAATCAACGACAAAGCTAAATTCTCCAATGGCAATAAGGTAACGGCAGAAGCGGTAAAAGCATCCATTGAACGTTCCTTTGAAAAAAATAAACGTGCTGTTACATTCTTCAAATACACAGATATCAAAGCAGAAGGTCAAAAACTTGATTATCACTACAGATAAAGCGTATCCAAATGTACCTGGTTTCTTGGCTGACCCATTATTTATCATCGTAGATGTGTCCGCTGAAAAAGCTGGCACGTGACTTCGCGAAAGAAGGTCCTATCGGTACTGGCCTGCCAAAGTGAAATCTTTCTACTAAAGAAAAAGCAGTGGTAGAAGCTAATGAAAATTACTGGGATGGGGAAGTTCCTTTCAAAACAGTAGAAATTCCATCCATCGATGACCCTACAACTCGTGCATTAGCATTGCAAAACGGCGATGTAGATATCGCAGTTAACATCGGCGCTGGCGACATTGAAACTATGCGTAATGACAGCAAATTCAACGTAGAAGAAATCGCATCCTTGCGTACCGTATTAGCTCGTATTAACCAAAAAGGTGAATTAGGTGATCCAAAAGTTCGTAGCTGCCTTATCAGTGGTACTGACCGTAAAATCCTACAATGAGTATTGTTGAAAGGCACTTTCATTCACTGGTAGCTCCAATTCCACCAAGCTTGGATATGGTTTTCGATAGTTTGAAAGACCCTAATGCATACAATCCTGATCGTTCCAAAACAATTGTTGGCAGAAGCTGGCTGGAAAGATACTGATGGAGATGGTTATGTAGATAAAGACGGTAAAAACTTTAGAAGTACGCTTTCGTAGTATACAACAGCCGTCAAGAACTTCCAATCTATGCAGAAGGCGTTCAATCGGATATGAAAAAAATCGGCATTAAAGTAAACATTGAAACTGTTGACTATAACTTACTCGATAAAATGGGTATTGATGGCGACTATGACTTTGTTGATCTCCAACACCGTAACAGCGAACACTGGTGACCCAGAAATCTTCTTAAATGGTACTGGAAAACTAACTTGAACGGTGAAAACCCTCAAAATGGTTCTGGTTACAGCAATCCTAAATTCGATGCCATCTTGGATCAATTAGCAGTTGAATTCGACAAATCTAAACGTCAAAGCTTAATTATCGAAGCACAACAAATCTTATTGGATGATGGTGCGGCATTGTTCTTAGGTTACCCTAAAACAAAATATCGTCAATAATAACATGGTTAACAAATGTAGTGATGTATCCACAGACTACTATGGTTGACAAAAGATATTAAACCAGCAAAATAATCCTTTGTAGATGTCCGCAACAATCGGGAGGCACTATGCCTCCCCTTGTTGCATGTAGCAGTAACTTTCAGTACCATACTCACGAAATAGTCAGAAAGGATCTATATGTTACTTAGTATTAAAAAATTGTAGCTGTTACCTACGGAAATAATCCGAATCCTACGATTGCCGGTGTTAACATTTGGACTTGGCAGAAGGGGAAATTGTCTCCATCTGTAGGCGAATCTGGCAGTGGTAAGACGACAGTCATCCGTGCCTATTAGGGTATTGCCCAATACAGGTCGTGTGTCTGAAGGCAGTATCACCTTTGACGGTCAAGATTTGCTGTCCTTTTTCCACAAAAAGATTGGTTGAGACTTACGAGGCAATCACATTGCTATGATTTTCCAAGATAGTGGCAATATGATGAATCCTATCAAACTATCGGGAAGCAATTTGTAGAGTTTATTCAATTGCATAGCACCATGTCTAAACAAGAGGCAGAGGCAAAAAGCTATCGAAATGTTGGCACTCACTAATTTGCCACATCCTGAGGCCATCATGAAAGTCCTATCCATTTGAGCTCAGTGGCGGTATGCGCCAACGTGTAGGGATTGCCATGGCCATCACATTTCTCGCCTAAGTTATTATTGGGAGATGAACCTACATCGGACCCTAGATGTAACAACACAAGCGCAAATTGTGGAAGAATTATTGCGCATCAATCGCGAAAAATAAAAACATCCATGATCATTGTAACCCATAGTATTGGCGTGTGCAGCTCATATGTCTGATAAAATCATGGTAATGAAACAAGGGGCTGTCGTAGAATATGGTCCAGCTGAGGAAATCATTCGCAACCCACAAGCGGAGTATACGAAGCAATTGCTCAATGCAGTACCAGAAATTGGAGGAAAACGCTATGTCTGATATTATTATGCAAATTCAAGATATTGTGAAAGAATTTCCTCTCGCTGACGGTTCTACGTTGCGTGCATGTAATGGCATTTCCATCGATGTAGAGCGAGGCGAAACCTTAGCTATTGTAGGGGAGTCTGGCTGTGGTAAGTCCACCTTGGTGAAAAACAATCATGAACATGGCATGAACCTACTCTGGTCAGTTATCTTCCGTGGGAAAGATATTACAGAAATTGAAAGGTGAAGAAAAACGCCAAAATTATCGTCATATCCAAATGGTATTCCAAGATCCAACAGCGGCATTCAACCCTAAGATGAAGGTACGTGATATCATTTGTGAACCATTGCGCAACTTTTTGGGTTGATTGACAAAGCTGATGTGGATGCAAAGGCTCGTGAGCTGTTACAAATGGTAGATTTACCAGAAGATTTTGCAGGTCGCTATCCGAACAACATGAGTGGCGGGCAACGTCAACGTGTGGCTATTGCTAGAGCCTATGCATTAGAACCAGAAATTATCGTCTGTGATGAAGCCACTAGTGCTCTTGACGTATCTCGTACAAGATACGATCATTGAACTATTGGTGCGCTTACAAAAAGAAAAAGGCATTACCTACTTATTTATTTGCCATGACTTAGCATTAGTCCATTTATTCTGCCACAAAGTTGTGGTATGTATAAAGGGAAGTAGTGGAACGCCTCAGTGGAGATGCCTTGCAGATAGCGCAACATCCGTATACAAAACAATTATTGAGCGCTGTCTATAACTTGAATCGGTAATCAGTTGGTGATGGCTAATATTCAACAGCTGAATAGATTGTTTTGCAAAAGTAGTACAAAAATCTATGAATAATGGATATTTGTTATACATGAACATCTTTTGATACAATGATTTATATCGAATGGTGTTAGAATAGAATGTTTCGACAAAGGGAGCACCGTAGGGGCTCCCTTTTTGTGAGGAGTACTATGGAAGAAACGATTGACCTATAAAGACTATTTAAAAGTGACAATTCCATTTATGATTTCTACGGCGACACAACCCTTGCTAGGGCTGGCGAATACGGCGATTATGGGACATATGGATAATGCCATGTATATCGCAGCGGTGGCGCTAGGCGTAATCTTGTTCAACAATATGTATTGGCTCTTTGGATTCTTGCGGGTAGCCACCACGGTGTTTTCCGCACAAGCTTTGGGCGAACAATCGAAGGAAAGTACATCACTCAGTTTCTTTTCGACCTCTTATCATTGCCTTACTCATTAGTGCGGGTCTTTATCATTGGGATATCCTTGGATATTCGATTACTACGCTAGCTTTATGCATCCCGACCCAGAGGTTATTGCTTTGATGGCGGACTACACTGACATTTTAATCTGGGGATCTCCCTTTGTATTGGTGAACTACGTTACCTTAGGCTGGCTCATGGGGCAGATGATGATTCGTGCTACTATGATTATGCAAATCTCTATGAACTTGCTGAACATCGGCTTATCGTTTCTCTTTGTATTTGGTTTTGGTTTTGGTGTAAAAGGGGTCGCTTGGAGCCTCCTTTGATTTCCCAAATCTATGCATCCTTAGTAGGGCTGGGTGCCATGTACTTAGTTCGTGACCGATTAGAACTAACGTCCCAGATGTGGAATACTTTGAAAACAGGGTGAAACCATTCCTATCCATTATGAAAGTCAACACAGATCTTATGTTGCGTACCTTCTGCTTTGCTCACTATTAATAATCTGTTTGCCAAAGCAGGCAGTTATGGGCAGTGATGTATTAGCCACGAAATGCGGTGATTTTTAGAGATTATCTTTATCATGGCATACTTTACAGATGGACAGAGCTAACGGTCAGCGTATTTACAGGAAAAGCCTTTGGAAAACGAGACTTGGTGCTGTGAAAGATACGTTGAAAAATTTCCTTAGTCATGTTTAGCGGTATATGCTGGTGATAGTAGAAAGTTGTACTAGGTCTATTCCGCAATGATGTGATTATGGTCATGACCTCGGTACTAGCAGATTTATACGATGGCTTGGAATACTCCCATTATCTACTCTATCTATCCTATCTGTGCGGCCGTAGGATTACTATGTACGGTATGTACAATGGCATCGGTCAAACTGCATCCATCCGAATATGATGTTCATTGCGGTGGTATCTTTGTAGGCATGCAAGAATTGCTCATCCCTCCATTCGGTAATGACGGCATGTGGATGACCCATGTGCTGACATACCTATTAGAATCTATCATTTTAGTGATGTTCTTGCCGTTGGCAAAGAAACGATTTTCCTTGGCGGTCTAATATGTTTCTAATGAAAATTGCTGTTTTACAAAAATAGCGTAATCGATAGTAGATTGAGATGTTTTTACATTCTAGTTGGCACATACAATATGCCATAAAGAATATCTTAATGATAATTTAAAAACATATATAGTTGATGATTACTATAAAAAGGCGCTACCTATGAGCGAGTATGCTCAGGTAGCGCTTTGTTAGTCTGTTTGACATTATCAGTGCTGATGTTCCAAAAATCAATGGTTCTGTAATATGGTAAAAAGTATCGTGACATATCTTCGATGGAATACTCTGACCAGTTTCCAGCCACCAAAGAACCATTTCTACAAAAGATCCTGCAATGTGATTAGAGATAAAATCATGAGGGATGTTGTTGTGGAGGGACAAGTTTGATTGTTTAAGAAATGACTTTGGATGAGTTCTTTCAGACTGCTCTTGAAATGACGTAGGAAGAGTTCGTTACTTTCACAGGAAAGAAGACCCTAAAATATTGTTATCATTGTCCTCTAAATGTTGCAAGATGTGAAGGAAAGATAGCTTCCTTGATGTGGCTGTTTTTTGTATAAGCCATGAGCATGGGAGAAAAGTCTGATGCAGTGTCGATGATGTGGGAGAATAATTCTGCACATGGCCTCTAATAAATCTCTTTTGTTTCAAAGTGCGCGTAAAATGTACTACGGCCAATGAGGGCTTCATCGATAATGTCTTGCACGATGATAGCATTATAATTTTTATAGTTCTAAAGAGCCTAACAAAGGCGTCAAAAATAGCTTTTCTAGTTTTTCATTTGTCGTTTGTCCATAGTCCTCCTTAGCATATATGAATCGACAAAATGAGATACTTGTTCAATATAGGATACTTTTTCTATATATGTTTCGTAAATAACAGAAATAGAAAAGTGATTCTTGTCAAAATCTTTTATTTCACTATACTAATAGTATATCATAAGTTGACATGTTTCATATCTTTGTTGCTATGAAAGATAGTTTAGATGGTTTTACTGAGAGACATCTACTGTAAAGACTTGGTATAGCTGATGGACTTTCGATCGTATAAAAGTAGAGATTAGAGAGGATGTGTTCTTATGTTAGAACGAATTGATGCGATTATGAGCAGTACTGCTACAAACCTGTAATTACAGGAGCTATGTTTTTAGCTGTTGTACTACATACAAAGTTGATGTATCTAGTTGGGATTCATACATCTTGGACTGCAATTTTTGACATACCACGCTGGTTCGCTGTTAGTCAGTTGTAACATGAATTTCTCTTGTGGTATACTAATCTTATAATTGAATAAATTCGATATGAAACATCGATTGATAGAAAGGAGTATACTATGAAAGAAATTTTAGGCTTCTCATTTACATCATTGTCCATATTGCGCTAACGCATTCCGCGCTATCTGAAGAATTGCAAGCAGAAAACCCTCGTTTCAAAGAAATCAAAATTAATTGGGTAGAAGATCAAGATGCTGTAGAATTGTTCAAAACACATCCATACGAATACTATCCAAATTTGTGGTTTGATTTGGATAAACAATATGAAGCACAACCTCGTGAAAAGCTACGAACAAACAAAAATCTTTAATCAAAGCAGTGTTTGAGAAAAGCGATTCAATAATCGATTTTACTTTCATTAAAATACTATATAATAAAGAGCAGATGCTATGATGCATCTGCTTTTTCTTGATGTAATCGCAGATTTTTAAAGTCTTGCGTGAGGAGGATATATAGTTAAATTTTGTGGCCTTTAGATTTTTGAAACGGCTAATGAAAGTAAGAATAGTGCTATTTCATAGCTGGTAGTGACTGTGGAAGATGGACGGATCACAAAACGTGGCTATAGCTTTAATCAAGCCCCCAGTGATGCAGTTCAACCAAGAGTTTCATTGGTATCCATGGTATCCAACCGGAAGAAGTGTTTGAATAAAGCCTACCTTTGATCAGTTGTGTCGACGATTTATAATAACCATTTGAAAAGGTAAACTGTTAGTAGCACACAATGCGAAGTTCGACATCGACGTGTTACGTGCCACCTTGGACCACTACAATATTGAATGGCCCTGATCTAGAATATACTTGCACCGTCCGCATAACACGAAAAGTATGGCCTGATTTGGTGAATCATCAAATTTAAATACATTGGGTGGATTTTTAGGTATCAAATTTAACCATCACAATGCCTTGGACGACTCTAGAAGTATGTAAAGCTAGCCATTGCAGCAGCGAAAGAAAAAGGGTAGATTCTATGCGAGGTTTGTTACATGTCATTAACATGAAAACAGACTCCTTTCATCACCGACGAACGAGCGTGCCCAAATGGAAGTCAAACAAAGCGGCACACAAGATACCTTCTTCTAGTGAGCCGTAGTATCTACAGTAGGGCTTTTATAGTGTCAAAGTGTGGTATTTGTATGTAGCTATTACATAGATACACTGCACGTTTTGTATATGTAGATCTATACAGCATGAGCGAGGAATGCTCCATATAGCTATTAGCGAAATAAATCAGCTAGGCACACTACTACAGCAGATAATGGCACATATAGCCCCTATCTCTCCTGAATAAGGCTCCCATATGATTTACTCATAATTTGTGCGTATACAGGAGTTTCAAATATATATTGATATTCCCAAAATAAAGAAAAACAATGCCATATTCCCTGAACGAACATTCAGAATGCAGTGAGAGAAGGGGATGTGGCATATGTTTTGTATCATAGGATATCAAAAAGTGGAAAAACATGAAAAAGATTAAATTATGAGTAAATCATATAATCATTATTTAATTAAGTATTGAAAAATGTTAAAATATGAAAGAATAGAGTATGTATAAAAATTATCTTTCATTTTTGAAGCATATAACTATAGATTGGAGGTATTCCATGTCGAGATTCACGATGGAATCCTTTATTGCGGACTTGGACAATGGTCGCTTCAAACCGTAAAGCACGCCCAACGATGCTAAAGGATTGGTGCCCATTCTGCCCAGGTATTAATAGGTCCTGCAGATTATGATGTGTTGAAATATGATAATGACTTTTCCGGCCTTAACGCAAACGCCAGAGGCTCATATGAAGATGGTAATGACTTTTTACAAAAGTCAAGAAAACTATGGGAAAATGTGAAGTTATCTTATATTCTCCGAGAGCATACTGCTAAATTTTACGAATTATCCGAAGATCATATTGTTAAATTACTAAACCTTATTAAAGAGCGTCATAGTGAATTAGCAAAAGGATGAAAAATTAAATATATTTATCCTTTTTGAAAATAAAAGGAGAAGCTGTAGGTGTGACAATGCCACATCCACATGGTCAATTATATGGCTATTCCTTTGTACCACAGAAGCTACAAGTGGAACTGGATAGTGCGAAAAGATCATCATCATGAACATGGTGAATGCTTATTCTGTAAAATGAATCAAGTTGAGAAAGAAAAAAGATGCTCGCATTGTGGGAGAAAATGACTCTTTCTTGGCCTATATTCCGTTCTTTACAGATTATCCCTATGGTGTGTTTGTCAGTGCCAAAACGCCATATGAATTACATCACAGATTGCACTGAAAAAAGAAACGAAAGATTTGGCGCATATGTTAAAAAACATTAACGGAAGCCTTTGATCGTTTATTTATATGCCATTCCCATACATGATGGTATATCATCAAAATCCTGTCAATAGCCCTGAATATGCAGGACATGAAGAATATTATCACTTCAATATTCAATTCTATCCTCCTTTCAGAGAAGCCAATAAAAATTAAATACTATGCATCCTCTGGAAATGGGGGCATGGGCAGCAGCGAATACGAGTGCTGTAGAAGAAACGGCACCGGAGTTGCGCAAACTATATAGTGAGGTTGAACAAGCAAAATGAATAAAGAAAGAATTACAACAGCGTTTTCTGTCCTTTTTGGCGAAGGTTCAGGAGAGGTGCATTGTTATTTTGCTCCAGGTCGCGTAGAATGTTATTGGTGAGCATCAAGACTATAATGGTGGTCATGTATTCCCAGCGGCATTGAAAGTAGGTATTTATGGAGCTATCCGTTTACGTGAAGATAGCAAGGTACGTTTACACTCTGATAATATGGAAAAGACGGTAGTGGTTGATGTAAATGAACCTTTCCAATATAATCTTAGAACACGATTGGGCTAATTATCCATTAGGTGTGATTCAATTCTTAAAAGATAAGAGGTCACAAAGTACCAGGTATGGATATTTATTTTTAATGGTAATTTGCCAGCTGGTGCAGGGCTTGTCTCTTCTGCATGTATGCTAGATTTAACTGGGTATATGTTGCTTTTCAGAGTTGGGTCTAACTCCAATTGATCGCACGGAACTGCGCAAAAATGGCCATGCATGTAGAATACCATTTCGTAGGTGTAAACAGTAGGCATCATGGATATGTATGCTATCGCACATGGTAAAGAAGGCCATGGTGTCTTGTTAGATTGCACGAATATGGAACGAAAAACTAGTTCCCATTGAACTGGCATGGACATACTCTTGTCATCATGAATACAAATAAACAAAGAGGTCTTGTGGACTCCAAATTTAATGAGCGCAAAGGTGAGTGCGATGCAGCTCTTGAAATTATCCGCAAGCATAAAGATATCTCTGGCTTGGCATTGGCTACATTGGATGATTTAGAATCTATTTCTGATGATGTGTTGATGCGTAGAGCCGTCACGTAATCACTGAAAATTTACGTGTACTAGATTTATGAAAGCTTTGGAAAGCTGCTGATTTAGCAGGTATTGCACATTGCTTGAATGAATCTCATAGATCTTTGCAAGTTGACTTTTGAAGTGACAGGTAAAGAGTTTGGATACGATTGTTGATTTAGCACGCTCTCAAGAAGGCTGTATTGCATCTCGTATGACAGGTGCAGGTTTCGGTGGTTGTGCCATTGCCCTTGTAAAAGATGAGCATATTGAGGCTTTTATGAGAGCTATTCCAGAAGAGTACGAGAAACAAATAGGGTGTTACCCCTAGTCTATATATTGCTGAAATTGGTGATGGGGTGTATTCGCTGTAAAGGAGATAGAATCATGATAAAGCCGACAGATCAGCAATGATGAAATTATTTTTGAATTACATCAGGCGTCATGGTCCCCGTATCCAAAGGCGCTTGATTGCAAGACAAACCAAAATTACCCTCCCTACAGTGACTAATATCTGTACTGAATTTAATTCGGAAAGGATTGGTCTATGAAGATCGTCAAGAGCGGTCTGCGTTAGGGGACGCCCATCGATGTTGTTGGACTTTAATCATGATATTGAAACCTATTTGATTGTCCACGTAAGAGACACATACGATTGTCTTTTATGTGGTCTACAGTGGGACGTCAAATTTTGCATCAGTCTAGAAACATCTATCATTGGTTGTAGTGCTGATGAAATCATGCAACATATGTATCGTGGTATTCAGATATCTTTTAAAATGAAGACTATCAGATTAAAGAGCATAGGCCTCGTGTTAAGTGGACCTGTAGACTTTCAGGAAAGGGATTTCTATTTGCTCATAATGGAAAAGTGGAATAATATTCCTTTCAAATATATCTTAGAAGAGCGATTTCCATGTGCCTGTATATGCAGAAAATGATGTTCGTTGTTTTATCAACGGGCGAATATTACTATATAGTGATGGTAAAGAAATGGATAATCTCTAATTGTCCTGAAGTTTAGTTACGGACTCGGGCATATCCCTTAATTTATCATGGTGAACTCTACCGCGGTTTTAACGATAGTGCTGGTGAAATTGGATATGGTGGTGTGATTCGATTAGATGAAGATGGCAATGAAGTGCGCTTGGAAGATATCGCATCAAACATCCGATTCATTCCTATGTAGTGGAACAAATGGAAAAAGGTCGATATACGTCGGTACAAGATAATCCATTGGTTGTGAGCAAAGCATTTCGTGTAGAGCCAATTTATGAGGCCGCAGTAGAAGGTGATGAAGTGTGTTTAGAGGCCCTGTCACGAGTAGGTCATTATTTAGGGATTGCGTTAGCTAACATAGCGAACTTATTTAATCCAGAGCGGATTATTTTAGCAGTGCTCATGGGTAATGCAGTAGTAGTAATGGACCCTATTTTACGACGTGTATTAGAACGGAACGCATACAAAGCACATACGATTAATCTAGAATATTCCGGCAATGGCTCTTATTATACATTGTTAGGTATGATTGATATTGTCAGTGCGCAAACGAGCTGAAGAAGCTTGGTTACGGTAGGTACCACGACTAGATACATCTAGTCTTATGGGTATATAGGATATCTAAAAGGAGGATATTGTTATGAAACGATCTTGGAAAGCAGCGATGCTTGCATCTGCAGCAGTAGGTGCACTTGTGTTAGGTGGTTGCGGTAGCGATCAAGGAGCAAGCGGTGACAAACCTCAAGTAGGGGTTGCTATTTACAAATTTGATGACACTTTCATGAGTGGCGTACGTGCAGAAATTGATAAAGCTGCTAGAGACAAAGCTAAAGTGGACATTGTTGATACGCCAAAACTCTCAACCAACACAAAACGAAAAGATTGACTTATTCATCAATAAGAAGTACAAAGCAATCGGCGTTAACGTAGTTGACCGTACAGCAGCAGGTGTTATCATTGACAAAGCTAAAGCAGCTAATATTCCATTGGTATTCTTGAACCGTGAGCCATTAAAAGAAGATATGGCAAAATGGGATAAAGTATATTATGTAGGGGCAAAAGCTGAACAAAGCGGTGAAATGCAAGGTAAAATCTTAGCAGATTACTTTAAAAACATCCTGAAGCATACCATAGCAATGATGGAGTTATCCACTATGTTATGATCACAGCGAACCAGGTCACCAAGATGCAGTACTTCGTACAGAACACTCCGTAAAGCTCTTAAAAACAGAAGGGATGAAAGTAGAAGAGTTAGCAAGCGATACAGGTATGTGGGATCGTGTTAAAGGCCAAGAAAAATGGCAGCCTTCTTAAGTCGTTACGGCGATAAAATTGATGCTGTAATCAGTAATAATGATGATATGGCATTGGGTGCTATTGAAGCGTTGAAAGCAGCTGGCTACTTTACAAATGGTAAATACATTCCAGTAGTAGGTGTAGATGCAACAACTCCTGCAGTACAAGCATGAAAAGACGGCACTTTACTTGGAACAGTATTAAATAATGCTAAAAACAAGGTCAAGCTGATTTCAATCTTTCCTATGTATTAGCGAAAGGCGAAACACCTAATAAAGACAATGTAGGTTTTGAAATTGTTGATGGTAAATATATTTGGATACCTGTACGAAATCGTAACAAAAAGAAAAATGCGGATAAAAATTTTTAGGGTGACAGATAGGAGAAGTGCAGTAAGGGGCATTCGCCCCTTTATTGTCTGATTAATAGGAGGAAAATGTATGGGCGAGTACATATTAGAAATGCGCCAAATTACGAAGGAATTTCCTGGCGTAAAGGCCTTGGATAATGTCACTTTCAAAGTCCGACCAGGCACCGTACAGTGCTCTAATGGGAGAAATGGCGCTGGAAGAGTCTACTCTTATGAAATGCCTGTTCGGTATTTATAAGCCTGATCAAGGGTGATATTGTCATCGATGATGAAGTTGTAGAAATGACGGATTCTCGAAAAAGCTCTTGGACTTGGAATTTCTATGATTCATCAAAGAGTTATACCCATGTAGTAAACGTAATGTATATGGAAAACCTATAGTTAGGTCGCTTTCCCAACAAAGAAAATTGGTCCTTTCACATTTGTGGATCATAAAAATGAAGGAAGATACACTGGCATTGTTTAATGAAATCGACGTAGATATCGATCCTGAACAATTAGCTGGTGATTTATCAGTATCTAAATTACAAAATATTGAGATTGCTAAAAAGCAGTTTCGCATCAAGCACGAATTATCGTTATGGATGAGCCAACTTCTTCTCTTACCAGTGATGAAGTAGAACATCTATTTAAAATTATTAACTCCTTACGTAAAAAGGAGTTGCAATCATTTATATTTCTCATAAGATGGAAGAAATCCTACGCATATCTGATGAAGTAACGATTATGCGTGATGGTCAATATATAGGCACTTGGCATGCGGATGAATTAACTACAGACCTAATTATTCAACGAATGGTAGGTCGTGAAATGACTCAGTTATTCCCGAGAAAAACAAATACTCCAACAGAAGAAGTATTACGTGTAGAAAAACTTAACATCTGTAAATCCACACTCCTTCAAAAATGTGAGCTTTTCCTTCGTAAAAAGGAGAGGTGCTTGGTGTTGGTGGATTGGTAGGTGCGCAGCGTACAGAGGTTATTGAGGCTTTATTTGGGTCTTCGAGGCATTGAATCTGGTAAAGATTTATATGCATGATAAAGAAAGTGCGTATTCGTCATCTCGAGAGATGCGATTAGGTATGGCATTGCTTACAGAAGAAAGACGTGCGACAGGGATTTTTCCCAATGCTTACTATTGTGAATAATACAACAATGGCAGCATTACCTAAATATGAAAAATAAGTTTAAAATATTAAATGATGTAAAAACGACTAGATGATACAAAAAGAAGGCGTTGCTTCTTTACGAGTGAAAACACCTTCTACTGAGACGAAAAATTCAGAGTCTTTCTGGTGGTAACCAACAAAAAGTATTGATTGCTCGTTGGCTAAATACGAAATCAGAAATCCTATTGTTAGATGAGCCAACACGGGGCATTGACGTAGGTGCTAAATATGAAATTTACTCCATTATCAATGAACTAGCTAGCGCGGGAAAAAGTATTATTATGATTTTCCTCAGAAATGCCAGAGTTATTAGGGTATGAGTGACCGTGTCATGGTAATGAGTAATGGTTATATGAGCGGGATTTTTAGATGCTCATGAAGCGACAGAAGAAAAATAATGGAACTAGCTTACGGCTGGTTTAGTCTAGGAGGTATCGTATGAGCCAAGGTAGATTAGGAAAGTTTCTTTCCCAAAATATTATCTATTTAGTACTAGTAGTACTAGTGGCGGCTATTTCTATGTATAGCCCAAACTTTTTATCCGTCACAAGCTTTCGTGACATTTTTAATTCAGTCTTCTCACGTATTATCATTGCATTAGGTTCTGCTATGATTTTAATTACTCGCCGGTTGTGACTTATCCGCAGGTCGTGTGGTTGGTTTGACTGCCGTGGTATCAGCATCCCTAACACAGTTGCCATGATTATCCACGTCCATTCTTTTGAACATTTGCCAGAGTTACCATTGATTTTGCCAATCCTAATTGCTGTCGTAGTGGGTGCTATCATCGGTTTTAGTATCTGGTGTCATCGTAAGCGTATTTAAAGATTGCACCATTTATTTCTACACTTGGTACAATGGTTATTACCTAGTATTTGTTCCTTGTATTTTCGATATGGAACCAAATAACTCTCAAACCAATCGGAGGTTTACGTCCTGAGTTTACACAAATTAGTACTAGTTCTTTAGACCCTAGGATTTGACGACGATTCCATATATCGTTATTATTGCTGCTGCGATTTCTTTAATTATGTATGTAGTATATAACAAAACGATTCTTGGTAAAAATATGTTCGCTATTGGCGGTAATCCACAAGCAGCTGTGGTATCTGGTATCAATCGTAGTAACATTAGTGATTATCTACGTTATTGCTGGTGCGTTTGTGTAGGCGTAGGTGGTATCTTGGAAGCAGCACGTACTGGTGGCGCTACTAATAACTATGGTAACATGTACGAATTAGATGCTATCGCTGCATCTGTTGTAGGCAGTGTATCTATCACTGGAGGTATCGGTACTGTACCTGGTATCATCGCAGGTGTGTTGATCGTTTCTGCAGTTATTAACTACGGTTTAACATTCGTTGGTATGGGACCATACTGGCAATTGATTGTCTAGTTTAATCATTGTTGTAGCGGTTGCTCGACGTCACGTAAATCAACTGGCACGCAAATAATTAAATAGCGAAATGATTAGCCCTCTGCTTTCACATAATTGTGAAAGTCGGGGTTTTGTATTGTCCGTTCATATTAGATGAGTGGCAGATGTCTATTTTGGCTATCTCAAAACTATGGGAGAATTTCTGAGAATATACTATAGAATATACTATAGAATATATCGATCTGAATTTTATATATGTTTGCTTGAACATACTAGATAATATGAATAAAAATTTAATAAATTCACTTTGAATAATCTACAAACAGGTCTATAATAATTATAAATATATATGTTTCAAATTGATGATGACAGAACTAGCCGGGCAAGACGACCAGATCGAACAATGAGGGGAACAACATGAAGAAACAAAAGTAGCATTCTATGTAGCAAGTATAGTTATGTTAAAGAGTCATGTAGTAGGTTATGCTGACGGTGATACGCATACGTATGTGTGTGGATGGTGACAAGTGCACTGGTACGGGTACCCACATCGCCATAGCCATCGGTAGTGCATCCAGTGTGAATGGGATGTCTGCTATCGCAATAGGGAGGGTGCAGAGGTCACGGTAGATGGAGGGTCTACAGGGTTAACCCATTGCAGATGATCAGGCAAACGGCTAGTTATATTGGTTATAATCCAATGAGTGAATACACATTATAAATATGGTGAGTTGGAGATAATCCAAAACTTGAAGCCTTATATGAGAAAAATTCGTAGCTAATTATAGTACTACAAGCAGAAGAGGATGTTGAAAGAGCTGAGTATAAGAAAACAGAAAGAGCATGGTGCAGAGGAACGGTGGCAAGTGCAAATGCTCAAAAGCCAAAGCTATCAAGATTTGTTAATGCAGAGAAAAGCGTACAGTAGCGATAGAGGAAGCAAATAGCGGATAATGATGCTTTAGTAGTGCTTTGGAAGCAGTACAGATGGGGCGGTGTCTGTAGGCGGTATAAAAGATGGGAAACAACATACTCGTCAAATTACCAATGTAGCAGCAGGGTATGAAGATACAGATGCTGCTACAGTGGGGCAACTACGGGTGCTTCGTAATCGGTTTGAGAGCGAGAAAAACCACGTTATATTTCCACAAAAAGTCGAGACCTTGTGTAGATAGTAGTGAAAAATACTAATGGTGTTACTCAAGAAGGTGCCATTGCCATTGGCCCGAGGCAAAATCAGAAAGTGAAAATGCCATTGCTGATTGGGCGCAATGTACAAATCGGTCAAAACTGCAAAATACAGTAGCATTGGTATTGGAATTGATGGAAAACGGGTATCCATAGTGTAAATATTGGGAAGGTGCTAACCACATCAGGTGAATATAGTACAGCTGTGGGGCAGGGGCAAAAAGCAGGGATCTGCACTGGTTATCTGGTGGTTCAGCTAAAGCCTGAAAGTATGAATAGTGTGGCAGTAGGTCGCGCAGCTACAATTGAACTAGTGCACTAGGAGCATGCGCTAGGTGACTCAGCAAATTCAGATGAAAGTCAGTCTGTCAGTGTGGGATATAGTGCACATGCTTATCAATTTTGATCATTGCAGTGAAAGCGCTCACACAGAGTCCTCATGGAAATGGATCATCGCTATTGATCATAATAGTAAAGTTGAGTAGAAAGTGGCACCGTTAGCATACTGGTGAATCTCAGTATTGGATGGACTCTAAAACAGTAGTTAGAAATGCAAAGCGTTTTCAGGTGTCGCAGGGTCTTATGCGCACCGGCTGCAAAATTTAGTGTTCAATCGAGGAGGATACGCATCCATCTTGCATGGACCCCATTTTACTGATGCGCGACAGAGGCAGCAGTAAGCAAAGCCTGGGAACGGAAGTATATGGAAAGCCACTGACTCGAAGCTGCTATCAGGCCCAGGTGACAGTCGTACTGGTTATCGCATCCTCGCAACCACTAATCGTGGCAGCTGGTGGAGAAGATACAGACGCTGTCAACGTAGCCCAGTTGCGCCACTAGAAAACGTAATACAATATTGGCAGGTGGTGGCCGATGTGCCCTTTAAGGCAGATGTGGTGCGTATCCGATGCTACACCGACACACGGTATATACGCCAGGACAAAGAAATTAAAACTGGCTGGTAAGGCGAATACCGTAAAAGGCGAATTGTTCTGCCAGGTGCTAAAAGAAGCTCCTGATGGTAAAAGCGTACTACGCAGCGCCACCATTATATAGCTCTGATAATTTGATCACTCATACGATCCAACTGACTTATCTTGCGTATCGGTTTGCTGAAAGCGCCGACATTTACCGGGATAAATTTTCGGATAATCCTCTATGGAATATTTCTCATTAGGAAAGCAACAGACAAGGACATTTCACATTGACTCACCAGTGGTAAAGGTAGACGTGCAACATCAACAGTCTGCGATTGACAGCGGCTTTTAAAAAGATGTGCTTAAAGGTCGAATCAGGTATTAAAAATCACTGAAAAGGATGGAGAGAGAATACGGCAAACATATGCACTTAGCTTGAATAAGACTGAGTTGAAAGGTGACCCTTGACTCTTTAAAGGAGACAAGAGATAAAGGAGATCGCGGTAAGTCCGCCTAGTGACGATGTAGTGGAAGGACACAGGAGGAAATGCAGAAAACAAAAGTTAGACCATTTTGAAAGCTATAAAGGTGAACCAGGTGTGCGGGCGGTCCACAGGTGCGAGCGAGGGGTTACACAGGAAACGAGCAACAGGTGCCAAAGGAAGGTGCAAAAGGTGAAACCGGGAGTAGCAGGACCCAGGAGGTGTGAGGCGAGACTGGCACGCTGGTAAAGACATCCGATGGTAAATCTGCTTATGAATATTGGAAAGAAATCAAAGGTAACGAAAATAAAACAGAAGATGACTTCCGAAAAGCGTTAGAAGGTGGATCTAAAGGAGCAATACTCAAGAGTACGAAAGTTAGAGCATCAAATTGGAGAACTTGGTAAACGACTACAAGAGTTGCGCAAGGAAAGTCGTAAAGGTGATGCTAGGTGCTGCTTTATCAGCATTAAAAACCAATCCAATATGATCCTTTAGAGCCAACACAGTTTATGGCTGGTATTGGACATTATAAAATGCGAACGCTTTTTGGCATCGCATCTGGCTCATTATACAAAAGAATCAACAATGCTCCATGCTGGTGTATCTATGGTACGTGGTGGCACTATGATTAATGGTGGCGCTACTTTAAATTTGGTGATAGTCCAGAGAAAAAGCGGTACCAGAGCGTTATCGTAATGGTCCTATTTCTCGGTACTGTATTACATGATGAAATGGTCGCTATGAAAGAGTTTCTGCGGCCGTGAGATTACAGTGTTGGCAGCAAGAAAACAATCATCTACGACAAGATATCGCAGTATTGCAACAAGAAATGCAAGCAGTTGGTGAGCTATGGTTCATAAACAGGGCCAATCGCTCTATACTGTTCTATTCCAGCACTGCAGTATTGATAGAAAGAGCTCCCAGTAGCTTTTAGACCTTAGCAGAGGTAAACATAACAGAGGCAAAGTTGAGCGAATCAACTTGCCTCTGTTGTTGTATAGTTAAGTATGTATGATAATTGTTATGTTTATTTTTATTTTGGAGGAGTCTATTCTAGTCGGCTCTATTAGAATGCTGGAAGAATAAGCACCTTTGTATTTGTCTTCGATGAATGATTTTCAGGGCTTTGTAAAGCTTTTGTACCACTTCTCGATATCTTCACGTTTTTCATCGCCTTCACGAACGAATATCGATGTTTACATATGGAGAATCTTGGATTCAAGAACAATGCATCTTTTACAGTTGCTAAGGTTTGCACCTAAAGTGCAAAGTTTGTGTTGATTACAGAAACGTAGACCCATCGATGTACGAGGTACTCGAGCCGCCTCTAATCCAACGAAATTTTACAGTTTTAGGGTTGTCTTGACATTCTGTACTGCAGCAGAGATGCTGTTAGTCGTTTACGAAAGTGATTAAACCTGCTTTTGGAAAGCACTAGCACGCATCGCACCACCATTTGTCGCAGTCAGATGGGATGATAGCATTGAGCGCCATCTTCGATGTCTTTCAAATCTTTGCACTGGAGTATACGCCCATTGGCTCGATGTGAACAGTGCATCGCTGTTGCAATGTGAGTACCTTTTCCTCGTTGAAGCTCTTGGTATGACGTGAGCGAAAGAAGTTCGCATCAAGTTTCTTTGTCATCTGCAAGGACACGTTTGGTTGTACATAGCGCTGAACTCAACGATTTCTGATGATGCCTTCTTAGCAAGGATTGGTTTTACTTGCTCTAGGATTCTCAGTGCGTGAGGTACTGAGGCTGACCTTTTCAATGTTTTACCCGTGCATCGGAAACCAGTGGAGCTTAGCCAGTGGTTCCACAGCCACGATTATCAATAAGGCAGCGCCTCAATACAGCCGTGTAGGCTACAAACTAAATAATTTCTTCATGTTTATCTCCTTTTCTTTTGTGTACTTATACAGTGAATTTCTACTTGCTTAGTATACCAATAGTTTTGGTTATAAGTAAAATATAGTTATATATCTAAGTTGTTATAATAATAGACTATATCATGAATTGCTGATTATGAAAGCAATTGTATATACCGAAACCAGGTGGATTATTATAGCAGAATACGTAGACTTAAAGATAATGAATATGAAAATATAAAAACCCCTCAGGTATGTTATTCAAGATGAGGTTCGTTAGTTTTTATATGGCTACATATACGTATCATACACATATTTAGTATTATATGACTGCGTCCCAGTAAACCGGTGCTGTCACACACTTATGAGTGTGTTCAGTAGCAACCCCTATAATAAGATGATAGATGTACAAGCATAGAGGTAAATTTCACAGCCTGTTTAATCGTACTGGATCCGCATTGGATATTGAAGATATGAATGACTTTCATAGCAGGTAAGGAAAGTAAAAGCTACTAGGAAGGCCACGGATAAGTCGAGATAGTCCACAGTAGTATCCATAGGAACCAATGAGGAAGAGTCTCATGTGCCTAAGGCCTCTTTCACGGCCAGGGAGAATGACTAAGGTGCATCGACCGTGGTTAGCATCGTTAGTGAAGTCTCGCAAAATTGTTGGTCATCACAATGGCACCGATTAAGATGGTGGAGGTATCGCTGAATCAGAAAACCATGCAAGGTATGCGTCCAAGCGCAGAGGGTAATGCCTCACGATGGCAAAAACCCATGGCGAAAGACCAGAGGCGAGTTCACCAAAGGGTGCGAGAAATGGGTTTAGTCACCGAATATGAGATGCTAGTTAGTATGCAAACGTCATACAGGAATATACCACCAAGTGATAGCATTGAGGGAGCGATGCCTAAGATGAGGTGGAAGTATAGTCGTAACATATCCCCAACGTTTAATCACAGTAGGGGCGATACCATCACGAACGATGGAACCACTGTTTTGAAAACTTGTGTGTGAGATCAAGGCCAGATTTGAAATCAAAGTATTTCATTCCAAATGTTGGCAGCGATTTGCGCTTAGTACAGATATTAGAATGCTAGGGTATAGACCAAGGATAGCCAACAGGTTGTAAGGTTTCAAATTAGCAGCCCCTAGTGGCGCATCCTAAGACAACGGGACTGAAAGCAGCTGTTAAGGTGCAGTGCAATTAATGCAAAAATTGTGACAGATTCATAGTCATCCTTTCATCATTATGAAGTTATATAATATATGGTATCATTCTAACCTAAATAGGAGATTATGACAAATTATAGGGATGAAAAACAATTATACATGAAAATGTAATAGTAGAGTATAATAGAAAGCAGTAGAGGATAGCATAAGTATTCAAAATGTCATAGAAAAGTGCTTAGTATGCTATAGGCTAGACCTAGTAAGAATAGGGAGTTATTCATGATTACACATGCTCATTAACAGATATGTATCAATTTACCATGATGCAAGGTTTATTTACACAAAACAAACATCGTACCCGTTGCGTGTTCGATCGTTTTTATCGGACAAATCCGTTCAAAGGTGCTATACAGTGGTAGCCGGATTGGAACAGGTCATCGAGTATGTGAAAGGCTTGCACTTTCGCAGAGGAAGATATTACCTATTTACGTCAAACGGGTGTGTTCACTGAGGCATTTTTAGAATATTTAACAACATTCCGCTTCACAGGCACTATCTATGCAGCGCCAGAAGGATCTGTCGTATTTCCTGGGGAAGTGTTACTTCGAGTAGAAACGGCCAAGGATGAGGCTATTTTAATGGAAACAGCGCTTTCCATGTTTTTGAAATCATGAGTCCTTGATTGCGACCAAAGCCCGCCGTATCCGATCTGTTATTGATGTAAGGATGGGGTAGCAGAATTTGGCATGCGTCGTGCCTCAAAGGGGTGTAAGCGCAGCAGTACAAGGGGCCAGGGCAGCTTTCATTGGTGGATTTGATAGTACTAGTGATGTATACAGTGCTGCCTTGTATGGCATGCGACCGGTAGGGACTATGGCACACAGTTGGGTCATGAGTTTTCCAACTGAAATTGATGCGTTCCGTGCCTATGCAAATCAATATGAAGATAATTTGGTGTTTTAGTGGACACTCATAATACACTGCATAAAAGGTGTGCATCTGCGATATCGCGTTCCAAGAGATTCGTGAACGTCGAGTGGCACTATGCCGTCGTGTATGGTACTTCGCTCGATAGTGGTGATTTAGCGACTTATCTCATTGAGGCTCGCAAGATGTTAGATGAGGCAGGATTTAAAAGAGGCATTAATTTTGCCAACAACGATCAGATGAATATGAAATTGCAGGACTTGAAACAGCAAGCAGGCATCACATTGCGTGGTGTAGCACCAACCGATTATCGGCTGATGAAACACCAGCTCTAGGTGGTGTATACAAATTAGCGGGTCAATGGGAAGGGAGACCTTTATGCTCGTATGAAATTCTCCGATAATATTGAAAAGGTGACAAACCCTGGCAAGAAAAAGTATTACGCTCATTAATGTACGAAAATCACAAGCTCATTGGTGACTTAATTTTGTTTGGACGACGAAACAGTGGACACCACACACAGGACTATGTGCTTTAAAAATCCGCCACACCCATGGAAGCAAACAGTGTGAAAGCAAATGTTCAGAGTACAAGAATTATTAGTACTTATCTTTGTAGACGGAGAGTTAGGTACGACGTACCAACCTTTCATCAGCAAGTGAAAGCCTATGGAGAAGAGCAAATTCAATTGTTGTGGCCGGAATTTTTATGACTTGTAGAGTAATCAGAGGTGAAAGTCAACATCAGCGAAGAATTGCATCAGTTGAAATCCAAATTATTGTTGGAAAAAGTAGGGGACCCTTGAGTTAGAAGGAGTTAGTGACTGGAAATGTGATGGCTAGTGTGTATAATAGGTAGACGATGTGTTCAGGATATGCAGCATCGATCTGTATTGGATGGGCAGTGCGAGCGTGCCTAGCTATATTTCGAGTTGCTAATCATGATGATTTAATGGAAGGGTTTATGCGTTAGAAGATACAGTTAGTAAGTAGTTCTCAATGATTGGCATATAGATGAAACAGAGGTTGCTAAGTTAGATAAAATTCAAAGAGGTGTAGTACAACGGTCAACGGGTATCAAGTTACAAGGGCGTGATGAGCGGGCTTACATCATAGCAGAGTTGGTACACCTTCATATGACAGGCAGAAGGACTGAATTGTGGGAAGATATATATAAAGGAATGACGATAGTGCCACAATCTGTAGGAGAAAACATTATATAACAAAATGGTGAAAGAAGTACAAAAATATAGGACTCTACAATGAACCTTATGGGTGGAAAACGTATAGAAAAGAATGGCAGCATTAGTTCCATTTTATTACAAGTACTAATCCAGAGTTCAGTAGTACTGAGATTGTGAAAGTCGCATACCCACTTTCAGAACGTAAGATTTCTTGACGAGAGATGATGAAACCCGATGTCTGCCCAAGCAAGGACAGCAGGGCTGTATACGCACACGGTAGAGTGCACTGGATGTAGATGGATCGAGTTATCTCAAGTGCATATTAGTTTCAGTCGGCGTGCATGGTCAGGATGGGGTATCTCATCACATGCTGCCACGACGGCTGGATACACATCGAGAGCCTATTGGCATCCTGTTATCAAGAGTCTGTTAGGTGTGAAGGAGAATAAGTAGATGAAATTATGGAAGCCAAATGACTGGCTGTCATAGTGGACCAGCCTTATGATACTACGGACAAGTGCTCATGCATAGGCATACGATACTACCTATGAGGTGGTAGGTAGCAGTGCATCAACGCCATGCATGGTATAGCAGATAGTAGTGCGTCGATCCTCGATGAGATAGCTGGTACTAGTGACCTAATGTCAGATGAGGAAGTAGGAATTCTTTGAGTGAGTACTTAGCTATGGAGAAAAAGACAAGAAAAGACAGGGCGAAGAAAAGTTGGCAGAGTTCGTGGCGATGCTAGATCAGAATCCATTAGTTGATTTGCGTCAAACCATGGGACCAGAGATTACCGTTAGCAATTGTCTCTTCAAAGTTAGCAGAGTGTAGGAAAAAGGATATATGTATGCTAACCTAGGTACAGTGGGTACTACTGTTACTAAAAGTAAAGGACTATACAGGACTGAAGAGCATGAAAGAAGGACTTAATCTAGGACATTATATGGATGTCTGGTGAACTGCAAGGTACGGATCAGTATGGGATTAAATACAGCTTGGGTTCTTGTATTTCCTGCTGCCTAAAGAATGGGTGATGGCACCAGAATCATATGAAAAGAGGACTTTTCACCGGCGGAAATGAATACGTATGCAATGACATGAATGCCTTATTAAAGTACTTTTACAGTTAATATTGAGAAGATAAAGATATTGATTATTCTCGTGATAAAATTCCAGCAAAGATGACGATTACGAAATGTGGAACCATTACATACCTTAACAGATAGCAAATATGGTACTGATGACAACGGTGAACTATATCCTATGATATAAAAGTGGGTTCAATCCTGCCTATTTGCGGATAGCATTAGTGGGAACACTGCAAACTATTTTACAACGATTGTAATGGAACTAGTGAAGTGGGAAGGAACATTCTTTAAAGCCCTACTTTTGCAAATGTTACAACATATCAAGTAAGTCTACTTGTCCACAAAATCGATGTGCTCGATGGATAGCAAAGGCTCGCTTAATGGACAGCCTCCGGTATACCATGTGAGGGCGTTTTCCCTTGCTCTAGACACGGTGGCAGGGATGATGAGAGAAATAGGATTAGCACCAACCGCAGATCCGATGGCTTGGGCCTTCTAGAGTGGGTGAGTTGAAACACGTTGGCTCAGTTCGCTCATAGGTAAGGGATGATGCCGTAGGAATATGCTGTAACTCGAGACCATACTTTTGTTGGAAACGCTGTGCCTTGCAGGTGCTAAGGGATTGTCATAATTGGGACTTGGTCCACCGAAGTATTGATTCTAGCCACTGATAGTTTGTCGCAAAATGGGACGAAGAAATGGTCTCTCGTCTATGACCACTGGTTCTGAGAAAAGTGTATAGGATTGAGTAGAAATGTAAGCCCTACTAAGGCGGAGGCTGCGTATAGTGTGTAGAGAGTGCCCAAAGGGCTTTTGCAAGTAGTATAATTAATGGACATAGGTACCCTTATAGAGGTATGCAAAATAAAGCACAATAGTAGCATGAAAATAGCTACACTTCGATACACATTACATGCTATACTAGTGATATGTTATAAATGTCTTATTGGTAATGAAAGGGGACAACTATGAAACAAGTGTATACAGAGCAAGCACCAGCAGCATTAGGACCATATTCTCAAGCTTACAAAGCAAATGGTTTTGTGTTTATCTTCTGGTCAAGGTGGTATTGATCCAGCACAAGGCGCTCTAGTAGAAGGTGGCGTAGAAGCACAAACATTGCAAGGATGAAAAATATCGAAGCTATCTAAAAAGAAGCGGGCACTGATTTTTCTAAAGTTGTTAAAAACAACATGCTTTTTAGCAGATATGGGTGATTTTGCTAAATTTAATGCTATTTATGCTGAGTATTTTACATCTAAACCAGCTCGTAGTTGTGTGGCAGTTAAAACATTACCAGCTAACTTCTTAGTAGAAGTAGAAGTGATTGCCCTAGCAGAATAGTATATCGTATTATACCATAAGCGGTGTATCGAGTACTCAAAAAGCTGTTACATTATGATTGCTAATGTGGCAGCTTTTTGCTTATGGTTGAGAGTGATAGAAGTAGTGATAGAATAGGTGAAAGTATGTTAGTAAACCCAAAATATTTAAGTACGGTGAAAAGCCATTATACATATTATTCTTTTGGATCGACTGTCTTTGCTGGTAGGCGTATAAGGATTTCTTTATCACATAAGCTTTTGAGTGGTGGCATTAGTGGTTTAAGCTTGATTGTTTATTATATTACCCAAGGTATTTTAAATTTATGATCCATCAACTTTCTATTTAATATTCCAGTCTCTATGCAGCATGGAGATGGTTAGGACGATGGCATCTAGGAATCACCATTTTAGGAACGATTATCATGTCTATCTTGATTAACCTATTGTCTCCACTATCAGCTCTGGAATTAACTAAGAATCCAATTATTGAGATTTTTAGTGGGTCTTATTCTCTCGATTAGGCCTTGGTATTGTCTATCGTGGTGGGTAATACTGCAGGCGGATCCCATCGCTGCGATTATTCGTAATCGATTTGGGCCACAGATTGGTAGTATCTTATTTGGTATCAATATGATGATTCTCATCATCGGCGCAATTGTCATTAATATTGAAGCGGCTGCAACCACGTTAATTAGCACTTATTTAGGCCGCTATGGTGACAAATAAGGTCATTACTGGATTTAACCAACGAAAGCTATGTTTATTATTTCCTATAAACCAGTGACAATTTGTAATTTAATTATTGATAAAATTGGTCGTGGTGCTATGATTTTTGAATGGAGAGGGTGCCTAGTACACATCAACCAAAAACAGGTTATTGGTAGTAGTTAGTTTATTACAAGTAGCGCGCTTGAAAGCCGCCGTCGAAGCAGAAGATCCAACAGCATGTGGTTATCACTGATGCGGCAGAGGTTATCGGCACAGGTTTTTCGGACAAGAGCTACGAATGGTGCTGCAGAGCGAGTGTTTCAAACTCTGCGATCCAGTGAAAAGCATGAAGCAGAGCAATGATTCATGATGTGCAAAATGGCAAGAAATGAGATCCTTCCAAAGCAAATAAGGAGGAACACTACATGGTGACATCCATTGGCAGGACAACCTGTAAAAAGAAGACTTAATTCAGGTGGATACAATTGTGAAAGACTTTTTTCGCATTATCCCTAATCATGAGGTGATAGAAGAACGGGTAAGCTTTGGTACTTCGGGGCATCGAGGAATTGCCTCGAAAGGTACTTTCAATGAATTACATGTGGCAGCTCATTGTGCAAGCGATTTGTGATGTACGCCAAGAATTTGGCGCCACAGACTCGCTATATTGGACAAGATCACACATGCCTTATCACAACCAGCATTGCAAGTGGCAATTGAGGTTTTATTGGAAATCGTGTGAAAACACGAGTGGATGCACATCGTGAGTTTGTGTCACCCCCAAGTGTATCTCGTTATTTTTATGTCATAATGCAGAGGCAGCTGTAGATAATGTAGCAGATGGTACTATTATTGACGCTATCCCATAACCCTCCCGAACATGGAGGTATTAAATACAATCCACCTCATGGTGGGCCAGTCGATACAGTGACAAACGGATTGAAGCGTTAGCTCAATGAATATTTAGAAAAGGGATTAGATAGTATTCATCGATTCTCCTTTCATCATTTGGTAGAGCTCATGAAAGTGCCCATTGCGGTTGTTGTCATCATGAAGAAGAGCAAGTAGACCCTCTGCAGCTATTTCTAGAAGAAGCAGGCCAATATCTAGAGGCTTATGATTTCAAAATGGCCTATGTAAAAGAGTTGCCGCAGATTATTAATATGAGGCTATCCAACAAGCCAATCCGAAAGTATTAATTAATGCTTTAGGCGGTAGTGGAGGTGCCTATTGGCATGCTATCGCTAAAGAATACAATTTAAATTTTACTATCATTAATAGTGACTACGATCCAACATTTAGTTTCATGTCCTATGACCATGATGGAGCTATTCGGATGGATTGTTCTTCGCCCTATGCTATGCGGCAGAAGTGACAAAAACTGGGAGACCATATATTAGCTATCGGAAAACGATCCTGACTATGATCGTCGTGGTATCGTCACAGAAGAAGGATTACTAGCACCCAACCAATATTTAGTGGCTTTGCAGCTAAGTACCTAAATGAAACTCGCCCATGGAAGGAAAGGGCGTTGGTAAAACAGCGGTGTTGACAGGATTGATGGATGCGTACTGTAACGCTTCCAATCATCTGCTGTATGAAGTGCCAGTAGGTTTTTAAATATGCGCCTTTATTGTTTGATGGACGTGTCATAGGTGTTGAAGAGAGTGCAGAGCGTCCTTTTACAACAGGATGGAACTGTCGGACGACCGATAAAGACGGCATTATTTCCCAGGACTTTTAGCGGTGGAAATGTTAGCAACCACAGGTAAAACTCCGGCTGAACAGTATGTAGATATAACGTCACAATGGGGAACTCCAGTATTCCAACGTGTAGATATGCCTTGTACAGCGGAAATAAAAAGTGCTTTAAAAGGCAGTGAAACCGAGTGATGTGAGTATGACAGAATTAGGAGGTAGTCCGATTTTTGGATGTTCGTACTACTCTTTTATTTGAAGAGCAACCATCGATGGTGTTAAAATTGCAACAGATAAAAGGTTGGTTTGTGGCACGCCCATCAGGTACAGAAAATTTATATAAAATGTATGCAGAGTCCTATCTAGGAGAAGAGGGATTAGCGCGCCTGATGGAAGACGGAAAAATGGCATTATTGAAGGCTTAGTAACGATTACTCGACTAATTCATGAGAGGTCTCTCAACAAGTGGATGAAGAGCGGATCCCATGTGTTTGCTGAGTCTGCTCTTTGTATAAAGCTGTGTTTAACTGATATAATTAATGAATATGGTCTATATACAATGAACTTAGTATTCTAATGACAGACTATTGACAATCACTTGTTATATTCATGAAATACCACGTATGGAGGTGGTGGAATGACAGTATATTTATGGGCCTTTGTCATTGCTCTCGTAGTAACATATATTTGCACACCTTTAGTAAAGCAATGCTGTTAAGGTAGGTGCTATTGATAAAACCAGATGCACGTAAAGTGCACCAAGTGTCGATTCCACGGTTAGGTGGATTGGCTATTTATATTGGCTATATGGTATCTTTGCTGTATAGTGTGAAAGATGTATCCTCGGTGAAAGGATTGATTGTAGGTTCTATCATCCTAGTAGCAGTAGGAATTTGGGATGATATTAAAGCAAATCGGACCGAAGACGAAAATTGATGGGGCAAATTTTGGCGGCTCTTATGTTGCCATTGTTTGGCAATGCGTGCATTTTATCAGCATTGGTGAGCATCTATTGTATTTAGAGTATTTTGCCATACCTTTAACAGTATTTTGGATTGTAGGGTTTACGAATATTGTGAATCTTATTGATGGATTAGATGGATTGGCAGCAGGGATTTCCTTTATAGTTGTATTACGATTTGTATCGTGACTTTACAAATGGGGCAAATTGAATTGGCATGCATTACTTTTAGCATTGGCGGGGCAGCCTTGCGGTTCTTGCAGCTTTACAACTTTAATCCTGCGAAAAATATTCATGGGTGACATATGGAGTATGCTATTAGGCTATACTACGGCGGCTATCTCTGTCATGGGTGTAAAAACGGCAGCGACTGTGGCGTTGGTGGTACCTGTTATCGTATTAGGGCTGCTCATCTCTAGATACTTTATTTCGCCATTGCACGTCGACGTATTAACGGACGTCCTGTGTTCCAACCAGATAAGGACATTTGCACCACTCGTTTATTGGCGATGGGCTCACACAAAAACAAGCAGTGTTGTTGATGTATGCTATCACGGCACTTTAGGTTGTGTGTCTATCGTAGCGGCAAAAAGCAAACTTTGTTATTGAGTGTTGCTAGGCTGTCATACCTTGCATGCGTGGGACAGCAACGAAAAATTGGGATTATATCCAAAAGACAACGACGTTCGTAATAGTTGTGCAAAACGCGAGCCCAAAGCTCCATGGCGTTTCTTTATTTTTAGGTATAGGGTGGGCACATTCCTCTCACAAACGGTATTTCATAATGTTTGTTCAGGAACATGCCACGCTTTCTGGCGTTCGCAGAATTAGCATATTACGCCAGTGTTGCGCTTATGGCGTTTTGCTCAGTATTTGCTCACTCTGTGAGGAGGTGATATTTTGTTAGATGTACTTTCACAGTTTCTACTAGTATGGAAGCTACTGTACATGATACAATAGATAATTGAAAAAGCTTAATAAAGTGATTTAGGAAAGTTTGTGTATGACGGCTTTCATGGTAAAGGAAGTAAACGAAAATATGTGGGAGGTACTATGTTAAAAGTCATGACCACATTTGGGACACGTCCCGAGGCAATTAAGATGGCGCCGGTTGTTATGGCTCTAGAAGCAGCGCCTGATATGGAGTCTATTGTAACGGTAACGGCGCAGCATAGAGATGTTGATCAGGTGCTGCATTTATTTTCTATCACCCCTGATTATGATTTAAAGTATATGAGCCAAGGGCAAACATTGTATGGATGTCACTGTGCCGTGCCTTAATGGGCTCTGCAGGCAGGTCTGAAAGAAGCGAAGCCTCGATGTGGTGCTTTGTTCATGGGCAGATACTACCACAACATTTGTGGGGGCTCTAGGCGGCTGTTCCCATGAGGGATTCCTGTAGGCCATGTGGAGGTGTCTCGATCGGTAATACTTTACCTCCATTCCCAGAGAGATGAATCGTAAGTTGACTGGTTATTGGAACATATCATTTGCACTCCACAACCACATCGGAAGCAAACTTGTTGAAAGAAAATATAAATCCAGATCACTTGTATGTAACAGGAAATACGTGGTTATCGATGCGCGAAACTACAGCAGCGGAAGACTACACATTTACTGAAGAGTTGTTGAACAAGATTGATTACGTGAATCAAAAGGTTATTTTGAAGTGACCACCCACCGTCGTGAAAACTTAGGAGATCTAATGCGCTGTGCATGAGGCGCATCCGTGATATTACTGGAGAACATGGAAGAGGTAGGAAGCGATATTCTCACGCATCGGAACTAAAAGGCACGCGCAGTGCAAGACGTACTGGGGATATGCCACGTACACCTGATTGAGCCTTTTGGAGTATGTGAAACCATTTGTGAATTTAATGGCTCGTACTCACCTTTATTATGACGGATTCTGGTGGTATTCAGTGAGTGAAGCCCATCCTTGGTGAGCCAGTATTGGTGTGCTTTCGTGACACTTGAGCAGAACGTCCTGAAGCGTAGTTCGCTAAGCTGGGACACAGTCAAATTGGTGGGCACAGATAAAAACCTGTTTACAAATCAGCCAGGAGTTGATTACTAATGAAGACGTTTATAAAGAAATGTCCAATGCAGTGAACCCTCATGGAGATGGATTGGCTATCGGAACGAATCAGGCAAAGCATCGCGCCACGAGTTTGATAAGACACAAGAAAAACCATCTTCTTTGCATAAAGTATTAGTTGTATGCGTAAAAGTCATATATCGTTGATAGCTACTTAATCGTGCATTAGGATGGGTAGAATCATGTCATTTCGAATGGTATACGGAATTAGTTTTGATATCGCATAAAATATATATATTGTTAAAATTATCACTAAGAATGGTATAATTTACAATGTTAGGGGTGTAGGAGGTATGTATGGGGAAAAGAAAAATCAGAACTATGGATGTGCTATCTCCAAAGCATCTCACCACAGGATTTACTATACTGTCTCTATCGGCATCTGTATGGGTCTCGTTAGTGCCGTCGATCACTATGTAGGAAACGCACCCTCTGGGGCGTGCTTTCTGTGGTGATTAATCGGTGGATTTCTAGGTCTACATGGTGTCATACGTCAGTGTATGTAAGGAGACTGTATGAAAGAATATATAACCTATAATCAAAAGTCATTGCCGACGGATACTTTCAGTGGCTATACTAGTGAAGTTGTAGTTAGCAGGCCCTAGATTGGTCAGCTCGCATTACAGGTTGGCTGTGATGGATGACCCATGCTATCTGCTTTCCTGTATTTAGCATTGAAGCAAACCTATAAGATTGAAAGATGCCACCTTTGTAGAAAGATGTAAACGACGTATTTGGATTGCGTTGCGAGTCGATTTAGCTTTAATTGTATTGTTGGTGGGCATAAGTACGCAAACTACCTCGATTTCCATGAAAGGTGTTTTAGGTGGCATCTGTGTGTTTGCTCCTATGCAGTATATTGAGTATAGTATGTACGTACGCCAACGTATTAGGTGTAATCATCTATGTGAAAGGTGAATATGGAGTTACATGCAGGGTGCATCATCACAAGTTGTTCTGTCGGATGGGTATATCCTTTTAACAGCGGATACACCATACATGACGTGGCTAGGTGATGGCAATCATTATTGTGGTCGCATTATTAGCCACACGCTCACGCTCATGGTACCACAAGGGACTCCAAAATGATGGAAAGCGTGTTAGAAGGATTGACTGGTCAGTTTAAAACGAACCTAGGCAATCAGTGGAAGCTTTTTAAGCTCCATCCATTTACGTATTTTCGGTTTATTTTGGTGAGGAATGAATCAGCTTGATTCAAGTCCGCATATCTGGCATCGCCAACAAATGACATTAATCATCACCTGGGACTAGCTTATTTCAAGTTCAATTGGTATGGATTGTAGGGCTTGAGTAAAAAGGAATTGTTATTTTAAGCATTTTTGTGCAGCCATTTAAATTATTTTATCACTCAATTTAATGGAAGAAATACGAAATCCCGTCACATTGGCATTCCGTTTGTTTGCAACATACTAGCGGGGAAATAGAATTATTATATGCCTGGGTACCCTATGTACTTCCTCATCGTATGGGTTAGCTCTTAGTTCAGCACGGTGGCTATTCATGCGTTTATTTTTGCCATGCTCGTTACCTCGCATTTGGGGATGACAATTGATGGATATTGTGTTTAGGAGGAAATCATAATGGAACTATTACTAGCAAAAGCGTATGTGTTGGTTGGTTCCTGCCATTGGCGCTGGTTTAGCACTGGTTTAGCTGCGATTGCGCAGGTATTGGTGACGGTCTTGTATCTGGTAAAGCTTTTAGAAGGTAGGACTCGTCAACCAGAACAATCTGGTAAATTGTTCACAAATATGTTAATTTCTGTAGGCTCGACGAAGCGGGTGCCGTCATCGCAGCAGTTATCGCGATTGTACTAGTGTTGCAAACCCATTGGTAGACTCTACTTAAAATACAGACATTAGCTAAGAGGAGGTACGACCGTTGGTAGATTTAACGGCACACTCGTACTCAGATTTTGAACTTTTATTGTGTTAGTGTTGATTTTAGCAAAGTATGCGTATAAACCGTTATTGCAAAACCATGGAAGAACGGAAACGTCGCATTGAGAATGATCTACCAGTGCAGAACAAGCTAGAGAAGAAGTGGCTGCGTTGAAAGCTGAAATATACAGCGCAATTTGCAAGAAGCTCGTAAAGAAGCAAGGAGGATTATCAACTCGCAAAACAGACAAGCAGAAGCAGAACTACAAGCACAAATCAAAGAGTTACAGAGCTCAACTAGTGAAAGAAAAGAAATCGCCCGCCAAGAATTGAACGGAACGGAAAAAGCAATGCAACAAACCGTGCAGAAGTTGTGAATTTGTTCGTACAAGTGGCTGGTAAGTTAATTGGAAAAGACTTTTCCAGTGCTGATAATGTAGCCTTTTGTAGAGGATACCATTGAAACTTGATAGTACAACTATAAGGTCGTGACATACTGATGAGTGTAGAAAGAATTGCAGAAAGCTATAGCTCCGCTATATTTGAATTAGGAGACAGAATCAGGTTTGTTACCACATTTGATATGCATCTTTCCTATGTGCAAGATTTATTTTCCAACCCATGGAGGAATTACGCCAAATTTTAATCAATCCCATGTTAGGGCGAGCGGGAAAAAGAAAATTTACAACAAATCTTTGAGTGAAGTGCATCCATTGATTGCGAATTTCATCGTTATGGTGGACCGCCGTCGCAGTCCCTATATCATGGAAACAGTCGCGTTGATGTAAAACGCTCCCGTGAAAGTCGCGGTATTTTTGGAAGCGAGTAACGGTTATAGAACCACCAGAGGCAGTGTGAAAGTATTGCGTAAGTTACAAGAGATTATCTGGCAAAAGAATGTCATCGAAGAACACGTGTAACTCATCCATCTTAGGTGGCATGGTCATTCAAGTGGGAGACACTTGATTGATGGAAGTACATGGCTGACTGAAAGAATTATCATTGCTCATGCACCAATAAGATTGGGGTGAATGGTTAATTATGAAAATGACGCTCTGAAGAAATTACTGCCATTATTAAACAGCAGATTCAGGACTATAATGTTGAATTAAAACGTAGATGACGTAGGAACCAGTTCTGGAAGTAGGGGATGGTATTGCGCATATCTACGGTCTTGAAAAAGCCATGGCTGGCGAATTGTTAGATTACCTCATGGCGCAGCGGCATGGTACTCAATTTAGAACAAGATAATGTAGGCGCGTCTTCTCCCAGGTAATGACTTTGATTAAAGAAGGTGATGAAGTGCGCCGTACAGGCCGCATCACGCAGGTTCCTGTAGGAGATGGTGAATTGGTCGTGTTAGAATGCCCTGGTCAACCTATCGATGGTAAAGGTGAAATTGTGGCAGAAACATATCGTCCCGTAGAATACCCAGCACCTGGTATTGCGTATCGTAACTGTATTTGAGCCAATGCAAACTGGTTTGAAAGTCATTGATGCGATGCGTCACCATCGGTCGGTCAACGGAGTCGATCATTGCGACCGTGGTACTGGTAAAACAGATTGTCATATTGATACGATCTTGAACCAAAAGGACAAGATGATGTACTGTATTCAGCGTAAGATTGGTCAAAGAATCTACTGTAGCTCGTGTAGTACAAAATTAGAAGAAGCAGGGGAACTATACAGATCGTTGTGTCTGCTGGTGCATGCTGAAGGCTCCTGCGCAGTACTCTAGCACCATATTCTGGGTAGCTATGGCGAACATTTCATGTACTCAAGGTAAACATGTACTTTGCGTATATGATGATTTAACAAAACAAGCGCCGCTCATCGTGCGATGAGTTTGTATACGTCGTCCTCCAGGACGTGAAGCGTACCCTGGTGACGCGTTCTACTTTACATCTCTCGTTTATTGGAACGTTCGGCAAAAAGTATCTGATGAATTGGGTGGCGACCATTTACAGCTTTTACCAATTATCGAAAACAAGCAAGTAGACGTATCTGCTCATATCCCAACGAACGTAATTCCATTACGGATGGACAAACTTTTCTGGGTACAGATATGTTCTACCTGGTTCTGTCCAGCAGTTGATCGTAGGTTTATCCCAGGTATCCGTAGGTGGTAGGTGCGCAAAATTGAAGCAATGAAACAAGTAGCTGGTAAATTGCGCTTGAATAGCACAATATCGTGAATTGGCGGCTGTCGCGCAGTTCGGTTCTGATCTGATGCTCCACAAAAGCACAATCAGATCGTGGTGAACGCTAACTGAATGCTGAAACAACCACACATACTCTCCGTTAAAAGTAGAAGAACAAGTGGCATGTTTATGTGCAGGTATTAAATGGTTATTTCAAACGATTAGCTGTTCATGATGACAGCATTCCAAGATGCCTTATTACACCATGTACATGGTAATTATGCCAATGTATTAGCATCACTAGAGATACTAAGAAATTAGAAGTAGATACAGAAAAACATTGCAACAAGCGATTTTTGAGAATGTATTGATGTCTTGGTGCTACTCACGAATTGATTACCAGAGGAGGCGTAATCTGCGAGTAGTGCACAAGACTTACGCAAGCGTAGTAAAAAGTGTCACTCAATACGCAGCAAATTACAAAAAGCTAGCGAAAATGGTAGCATCTGCTCGTCTACGTCGTGCACAACAAAAGCGAAAGGTACTGAACCTTTGATACTGAACGCTCCCGCCACATGCTGCATCAAAGCACGTCCTCTAGGATGGGGCGCAGATTTACTCGCTCACAGTCTCGTCCGTGAATAAGGTAGCCTGGTGGTGGTAGGTGCTGATAAAGGTTATGGCTGGTGCTTATACTAGTAATATCATTAAATACGTGCAATCCTTGCTCAAGGATGCCAACAGATGCCTAGTGGTTTATTCATAGTGGGTCAAGCCAACGGAATATTTCAGAGTTGCCATGTATCCCGGTAGTCTCTGAGTTGCAAGGTTTTCTTTCGATAAACTAGGCTTTTCATCATGCTCAAGACATTGTGGAACAAGTGAAAACCATGTTCTGTCTGGTGAGGTAGATGGAAGTGGCATTGGTATACACTAAGTTTGTGAACTCCTTACTGCAAGAAGTGACTCATGAGCGCTTATTACCTCTTTCATTAGAGTCCGACACCGCAGAGGCCGGTGAAAGTTTATTCTATCCGGACCAAGGGTCTGTATTGGAACAATTGTTGCCAGCCCATGTGGGAAAGCACTGTATATGTACGGCTACATGGGGGCGGTTGGTGAATTAGGTGCCCGTATGACGGCCATGACATCCGCTACCGATAATGCAGGCGAATTGATTGGTACCTGCACTTAGAATACAATGTTGCGCCAAGCAGGTATTACTAACGAAATTTCTGAAATCGTAGGCGGTGCAAACGCATTGCGATACATAGATAAAGGAGTATCTCATATGAGTACAAATATAGGTAAAGTAGTTCAGGTTATTGGACCTGTAGATTTAGTCTTCCAAAAGGTGAACTGCCTGCTATTTACAACGCAATTACTATTACAAAAGGCGATCGAACAAGCATCTAAGATTGTTGTAGAAGTCATGCAACATTTAGGTGATGTGACACAGTTCGTTGTGTAGCCATGAGTTCCACTGATGGATTGACTCGTGGTATGGAAGTCGGTGGACATAGGTGCCGCTATTTCCGTTCCTGTTAGTGATGGTGTACTAGGTCGTATTTTCAACGCATAGGCGAAAATCGGTAGACCAGCGATCCAGCAGAAGTGAAAGTGAATGAACATTGGCACCCACCGTGCAGCTCCAAAAATTTGACGAATTAGCACCAGAACTAATATTTTAGAAAACTCGGTATTAAAGTCGTAGACTTACATCTGCACCATATGTGCAAAAAGGTGGTAAAATCGGTCTATTTTGGTGGTGCCGGTGTAGGTAAAACAGTTCTAATCTGACTGGAATTGATTCATACACATCGCTACAGAACATGGTGGTTATCCGCATTTGCAGGCGTTGGGAGAACGTACCCGTGAAGGGAATGACCTGAACGAAAAATGAAAGAGTTCATGCGTATTGTCCAAAACAAAGCGCTTGAGTGCGGACAAATGAATGAGCCCTGGAGCTCGTATGCGTGTAGCTTTAACAGGTTTGACAATGGCGGAATATTTCCGTGATGTACAACAACAAGACGCGTTGTTATTCGTAGAGTAATTTTTCCGTTTCATCCAAGCTGGTTCCGAAGTATCCGCCTTGCTAGGTCGTACGCTATCCGCCGTTGGTTACCAACCAACATTGGCCAATGACGTAGGGGCATTACAGCAAGAACGTATTACATCGACAAAAGAAGGTTCCATTACGTCTGCAAAGCTGCGTATGTACTGCCGATGACTTGACTGGACCCAGCGCCAGCAGCGACATTTGCTCACTTGGATGCTACTACAGCATTGTCTCGTTCCATTGCAGAACTTGTATTACCCAGCCAGCATCCATTGATTCCACCAGCCGTATCTTAATCCATTAGTATTAGGGAAGAACACACCTGTAGCTCGTGGCGTACAAGCATACTTCAAAAATACAAAAGATTTACAAGATATCATTGCTATCTGAGGTATGGAAGAACTGTCTCAGCGGATAAATTGACCGCAGCTCGTGCTCGTAAAATTCAACGTTTTGAGTCAACCATTCTTCGTAGTAGCGAAGTATTTACAGGCAGTCCTGGTAAATATGTGCCATTGAAAGAAACATTGCGTGGTTTCCGTGAAAACTCTAGAAGGTAAAACATGATGACTTACCGGAAAGTGCCTTTACATGGTGGAACTATCGATGAAGCTGTTGCCAAAGGAAGGACATGTTAGGAAAGGAGAATAATCTATGAGTACCATGCATGTAACAATTATTACTCCTGATGAAACAGTGTCTGAAGATGCTACTATGGTGGTAGGAAAGCGCTCGATGGAGAATTTGGCATCCAACCACATCATATGCCTTTAGTAAGCGCTTTGGCGCCAGGCTATCCGCATTGACCATGCATGGCAAACGTGAAGAGTTTATCCTCCTGGGGATTCCTAGAGGTGGAAAAATAACCTGTGTATATCACCACAGCCCTTGTGAACGTGCATAATTACATATCGATGAGATAGTAGGGTTGCACCGCACTGCCGTAGAGGTAGTGCTGGTAACAACCTCTTTATGAGTTCTATATTACCGATACTGCTGTCATCTATAGGATGTTGCAGCGGATAGGAAGACTTTCTCAATCATAGAGTATGTGGAGGCAAAAACAGTGTGAAATTGATGGCTACACAGAGAAAGGCAAATATGATAGTGTTCACCTTTTCTAGTCTCGTTGATATAGTATTTAATTCTGTAGTGATGTTAAGAAAATTTTGATTCTGCGCAATGCTTCATGGATGGTTTCTCAGACGAGGCATAGGAACAGCGAATACGGTGGGTAGACTCGCAGGTGCCGAAGGCGTATCCAGGCACAACCGCAACGTATGTTGTTGTTCTAGTACTGTTCGCAGAAATCTTCATCGGATAAAACCTGTTTGAGAAATATCTGGGAACACATAGAAGGCGCCTTCTGGTACGGCAATCGGTAGGCCCATATCTTGAAGCCTTTTCACAATCATGTCACGGCGTTCCAAATAATCATGCGCATAGCCACTACGGAGTCATCGCATCTGCTGAGAGCAACGATGGCAGCATGCCGTACCGGCGTGGCTGGTGACGATGCCAGCATTGATGAAGTTTAATGCAGGCTGTGATGAATGGTGCTGGAGCGCAGAGGAAGCCAATGCGAAGGCCTGGTCATAGCACAGGACCTGGAGAAACCATTTAAAATGATGGTGCGCCCTCATACCCTGGCAAGCGATGCCATGGATAGTACTGATCCTTGTGGTAGGTAAGCTCCGAGTAAATTTCATCGGAGATGATGATTAGGTCATGGGCTTTCGCAAAGTCTGCGATAGGCAACAGATCCTCATAGTCCATGATGGTCTTGCAGGATTGCTTTTGGGTAGCACATCAAAATAGCTTTTGTCTGTGACGAGTTTTTCTAACTCTTCTACACGAAGTTTGAAACCATCTTCAAAATGCGTCGGCACTGGCACTAGCCGTACCGCCACACATGTGGACTTCGCTTGGTGAGCTACGTAGGATGGATTTCGGGATTAACACCGTCACCTTCGTTTAGGAGTGCTCGCATGACAAGTCAATAGCCGCTAGCACCGATGGTAAGCATCATTTCATCTGTGCTGTAGTGTATGGGTAACGGCGGTCATACCAATCTACTAGCTTTGTGCAGTGGCAAAGATACCTGCATTAGAGAGTAGTCGTTTCTCCTCGTTCCACGCCAGCTACAAGTGCGTCCAGTACAGGTTGGGGAGGAAACGTAATCGGGTTCCCCCTACGCAAAGAGAAATAACATCGTCCATAGCTGGCTTTTTTCCCAAAATTTTACGAATCCCAGATGGGGAAGTGTTTGTGTTATATTTGAAAGATAGTGATTCCAGTTCATAAGGTGTCCTTTTCCGATAAAACCTATATCTCTATATGCATTGTACTAGGTGCAATGGTTCAGACACTGGCAGAAAGTATGATATAGCGTGTATCATATACGAGTATATAGGGAATTGTATTCTAACAGAATAGAGCTCAGCTTTATTCTGTAGGTAGTTATACAACACCCAGTAGAATGATAGATTTAATAATAGTAACAGTGTACCACATTCCCAAGAAAAAGAACCTAGTCGATAAGAGGTTCTTTTTATTGCATATAGTGTATAATTGTAGGTATGGCATAGCATTTCATGAGAACTTATGTCATACTATAAGAGTAGAGAAATAGTCTCGATGTTACAACTTAAGAGATTGTAATACACTTTTCAATATAGATATTAAGAAGTTAGAATAGATAAAGTTGTAATGATGGGAAAAGGAGTTACCGATGGAAACATTTTCCGTTACCTAGTGCATTGCTATGTTCCCCACCTCATGAAGAGGCGAAGCAAGTGTTTGGTCTATCCAGGTGGAACAAACCATTGAATTTCCTATGAATTATTAGGTGAAAGCGATGCGCCGTCATATGGTGGGTCAATTGCTTTCGTTGGAAGAAAAAGAAGATTGTTTTTGGGCAAAAATTGCCTATCCGGTGGAGACATCAGGATTTGAAGTAACACAGTTTTTAAACGTAGTCTTGGCAACTCTTCGTTGCAACCACACATTTGGGTGGTGGACATAGAGCTATGCCCAAGTTTAGTCGACGCATCTCAAGGGGCCCAAGTTTGGCTTAGATGGCATCTCGAGAGTTGTGCCAAACTCCGACTCGTCCCATGATTCAAGCCGCTATTAAACTGATGGGGACGCCCCACAGAAGAACTAGCTCGTGCGTGTCGTGCTTACACCTATGGGCGGTGCGGATGTGATTGGCGATGACCATGGATTGACGAATCAGTCCTTTTCTCCATTCAGCATCGTGCGTCACGCCGCCGAAGCGGTGCAAGAGGCGAACGCTAAGAGCGGTCATCATACTCTGTATGCAGCGAATGTATCTGGGGACGGTATCAGATGTAGCTAGAACGGGTCATTATGCGAAAGAAGCGGCGCATGGTTTTACGGTGAGCGCCGTCCTTAATCGGCTTTGCTGGCTTTATCGATTGGCAACGGATGATTCTTTTGAATTTCGCCACTCATCGCATCCATCTGATGATGGGGATTCACCTTGCCGGGCACATCGGGACATTGCGCGACCATGTGGATGGGCTGTTGCCACGTATTTTCGGCGGTGATACGAATATTTTCGTATCTTACGGTGGACGATTTACTTTCAAAACCGGAATTATGCCATCAGATTTCGGCGATAGGAACTGAACTTTTGGCGACTGCATCAAAACCGTCGTGTCCATCACCAGGTAGGCGTAACGGAGGCTCTGATTGCGAGAATTGATTAGTATTTACGGTGAAGGATATCGATGTCTTTGTAAAGGGCGATATGTTCCGACGAGGACCAGATTTAACAGACGAATATGAAAAGCTTCATAGATGTATTAGAAAGAAGCTAGGAGACATATAACATTGCAAGAAAAAGAATTATGTTCATGTCGTAGCTAGCGGTAGTAAAAGGGAATTGCACCATTATTCGTAGTTCCCGTAGAGCAGTGATTATTGATGCAGGTATTAGTTGTCGCAGGATTATCACTGCCTTTGAAAGATTTGGAAATACCGAAGACATGGTAGAAGGCATTGTCAGCTACTCATGAGCATTCAGACCATATTGCAGGGTACCTCAAATGATTAAACAAATGGGATTAACCATTATCACAAGACCTAATACAGCTCGGCGCCTTATGGATAAATTTAGTATCTGCGGAGGCTTTCAAACATTAGAAACGAAAGAAGTAACTATAGGAGATATGGTGCTACATCCACTTTTCACTAGATATGACGCGGTAGATCCCTATTGGTATCGCTCTGTTATAAAGGCCAAATCGAAAGGGGCCTTAGCTTGACGGATACAGGAATGGTATCCAAAGAGATGCTAGAGCATCTACACGATACGAATCTATTAGTCTTTGAAGCGAATTACGATGAGCATATGTTGCTCATGGACCATATTCACCAGAGTTGAAACGTCGAGTGAAGAGCCATGTGGTCATGGCGATATGACAGCGATGAAAAGTATTAGCAGCATTAAGACGACCCAAGGATGGAAGCGGCCCTTTCGTCATCGGTCCGAGCAAAATAACTCTTCATTTAGCTGAGTAAATTATCAGAACGCTTATATAGATTGCAGTGATGGGCATGAAGGGATTTACTCATGTATCACGTGATCCGAAGGAATATACATCCATTGGTATCGATAGTAAAAGTAATAGTATCTATTGATGCTTTTTGGATCAACAGGTTCTCATGAGGGAGTATAGTAGTCGGTGGAGATAGAAAGATATGAAGTTTTCTATCTATTGTATAGGAAAAACTTAAAGGAGCCCCCTATTTACGAGATGGGGTAGCAGAATTTGTCAAAACGATTGCAAACCCTCATGGTGGTAGCGATCATTACAGAGTTACCAGAGAGCAAAATTAGAGATGCTTTAAGTTCGTCAGATAAGCAAAAAGCCCCTCACGATGAAGGGCAGCGATTATTGAAGTATTGTACCCTCAACTCTGTGGTATTACAGGATGTATATGGAAAAACAGATGAGTTCTGAGGAGTTAGCAAAAACGGATTAGTGCACTAGAAACAGGAGTGATGTAGTGAGATGGTATTTTTCATCGGTGCGCTTTTGGTGTCTCGAAGAATTACGACAACGGGCACAGTGGAAATTATCTATTAGCCCTATGACTTTTACCCATCAAATGGTGCGACTTGTAGTTAGTAGAACAATTATATAGAGTTTGTAAAATTAATAGAAATGAACCATATCATTGGTAAGAAAGGAGAAATGATGCAAGTGCAATTGAAAAAGGAATCACTTATGTGTCAGCTGATATACAGGAGTTACCCCTAGAGTGATCCAGATTTTGTAAGACACTATACAACAGAATTAACAGAAGGAAAAGAGGATATTCTTGAGATTCAAAGTGAAATCAGAACTTTAGTACAAGGATATGAGACACTCTTTGTCGAATTACAAGAGAAGGGGAGATCAGAGGCATTAGAAGAGCGTTATACTATGTTTACTGATGGCATACGAGAATATACAAATGTAACAGATACTGTGTGCACTGTATTGGATACCCATATAGATATGGCCAATATGATTCAACAGATGGAAACATCTGGTGGTAACCCAGTGTATTTATTACATCGTAAGCAAGAATTATTAGAACAGAATGTAGAATTGAATAAAATATTTGACCGTGTAGATTATTATATTTCTACAGTGGTTGATATGCTCAAAGGAAACTGAATTAGCGAAAGCTGTACTAGCAGGGGCGACAGGCGTATCGGAAGAAGAAACGGTGCAAATTTTATTCTTGCATCAAAACGGCGCTGAGTTCCCTGTGTAGATATTAATAAGGCTTTGTAGAGCGGTTACAATTAATGGTACCTCGTCTTGAAGGACTGCGAGAAGATGTGATGAAAGTACCAGTCCATTCCGTCAGCGAATGATGTAGAGGAACGTAGAAAACGATTGCAAGAAATACGTCAACAAGCAAAAGTCGAAGATGTGACAGATTATCATGATTTAGAAGGTCAATATCGCCACGCCTATGATGATGAAGGGAATCATATCGGAACCCATGAAGGGGGATGGTGGTAACCGTAAAAGTTTGGCTGCTATTTTTGGTTGCAAACTAGTGATAGTTATTGCTATCTTTGCTGCGTATGTATATATGAAATAGAGGAACTCACTATGACATTACAGGGGATTATGAACAAATATCCAATTACCGTTGGTAAAGAGGAAACACATTACAAAATGTAGCTAAACTGATGGTAAAGCACAACTTAACAGCTATTGCTGTAGTAGATGAAGATAACAAGTTGATTGGCATTGTGTCAGAAGGAGATTTATTGTATAAAAAAGTGCGTCCTCATGCACCACATTATATTAATATTCTAGGTGCTAATATTTTACTACGGCGGCATCGGTGAATACGATGGACAATTCAAAAAAATTGATGGCTACTCATGTGAAGAAATTATGACTACAGAAGTGATTACTGCCTATGCAGATGCAGAGGTAGAAGTAACTGCAGAGGGCTATGGTAGAAAAGCATTTGAAAAACTTGCCAGTTGTTGATGATGCGTATCATTTAATTGGTATGGTAAGTCGTCATGATATCATGAAACTTATCGCAGAAGAACAAGGTAAATAGGGAAATAATTGCACGATTGACAACTTTATGATAATATTAAGAATGCAATATTAAAAACTTATAATTTGGGTGCAGTATACCCCTAAGGAGGAAATAGTTTCATGAAAGCAACTGTAACTGCTGTCGATCAGCACAAGGTATCTATTACAATCGAAATTCCAGCGGAAGATGTGAAAAAAAGGCTTTGCACAAGCTGTAAAACGCATCGCTGGCCGTTAATATTCCAGGCTTCCGCAAAGGTAAAAGCACCTCGCAAAAATTTTGGAAATGAACTATGGTAAAAGAAGCTATCGCTGAAGAAGCGTTTGAATTATTAGCAGGTCGTGCTTACACAGAAGTACCGTGAAAACGAAATCGTTCCTGTTAGCAATCCAGAAATCGAACTGAACAATTGAAGAAGGTAAAATTTAATCTTCAAAGCAACAGTAGTAAAACAACCAGAAGTAACTTTGGGTGACTACAAAGGGTTGGAAGTAGAAAAACAAGATGCTACTATTACTGATGAACAAGTAGAAGAACAATTGAACAATATCCGTAGCCAACAAGCTAAAATGGTAGTTAGCTCCAGAAGGTGCAACTGTACAAAAACGATGACTTTGCAACAATTGACTTCAAAGGTTTCATCGATGGCGAAGCATTTGATGGTGGGGAAGGTAAATCCTACCCATTGCAAATCGGTTCTAGTAGCTTCATCCCTGGCTTTGAAGACCAATTGATCGGCCACAAAGCTGGTGAAGATGTAATCGTGACTGTATCTTTCCCCAGAAGATTACTGTAGCAGAATTAGCTGGTAAAGAAGCAAAATTTGAATGTCATATCCATGATATTAAACGTAAAGAATTACCAGAAATCACTGATGAATTTCGGTACGTTCCGTATCTGTAGGTCAAGGGCTAAAACTGAACCAGCTACAATACAGCAGAAGAGTTTGTAGCGATCTTCGCAAGCGTACATGGAAGATGATGCAGCACGTCGCGCTATCGATACATACAATGCAGGTTTAGTGGAATGTAGCTGTTAAAAATGCAACAGTAGATATTCCTGAAATTATGATTTGAAGACTAGTGCTGAACAAATGGTCTCAAGAGTTAGCAATGAATCTTGAAGGCCGTGGTTTGAAATTAGAAGACTACTTAAAATTCTCCAACAAAACTATTGAAGAATTACGTGAAGAAAATAAAGCAGCAGCTGCTGAAAATGTTCGTAGCTGACTTAGTATTAGATGAAATCGCAAAAGCAGAAAACGTTCAAGTAACTCCAGAAGACATGAACTATGAAATCTTTGCTATGTCCCAACAATTCGGCGCTCGATCCCTAAAGAAGTATACGATATCATTGTAAAAGAAGGTCGTGTATCTATGTTAGCAAAGTTCCGTAGCACGTAAAAAGCAGCTCGTTTCATCGTAGAGAATGCTAAAGGTGCTGAAAAAGCTGAATAATTGCTAATACAGGGTACATGTATAAGAGGTGTTAGATGTCTATGTATGTGCCAATCGTAGTGGAGCAAACTGGTCGTGGTGAGCGATCCCACGATATTTATTCTCGTCTCATTAAAAGATCGAATTATCCTATTGAGTGGCCCTATTGATGATACGGTGGCTAATAGTATCGTAGCACAATTGCTGTTCTTAGAATCTGAGGATCCAGATAAAGATATTCACTTGTGCATTAATAGCCCAGGCGGTGTGGTAACAGCAGGTATGGCGATTGCGATACCATGCAACTATATTAAGCCTGATGTATCTACTATTTGCGTAGGCTCAGCGGCTAGTATGGGATCTGTTGCTTTACAGCGGGAGCTCCAGGTAAACGCTATGCGTTGCCACATTCTCGTATTATGATTCACCAACCGTTGGGTGGTGTCTCAGGTCAAGCGTCTGAAAATTGAAATTCACGCTCGTGAAATATTACGATTGTGAGAAGAATTAAAATGGCGTGTTGGCACATCATACGGGTCAACCAATTGAAGTGATTGCACAAGATACAGTATCGTGACAATTTCATGTCAGCAGAAGCGGCAAAAAGAATATGGATTGATTGATGAGGTGTTGACTCGTCCATCCTCAGCAGGAAAAATAAGGAGGCTCGGGTTTGAATAAAGACGATAAAGAAAGACGTTGTAATTTTTGCGGTAGAGCAGAAAACAGACGTAGAACGATTAATAGCTGGTCCCAATGTATTTATTTGTAATGAATGTATCGATGTGTGCCAACATATTATCTGATGAAGACAAAGTGGAAGAACTACCAGAAGCATTTTGATTTAAACGATATCCCTGACTCCAAAAAGAAATTAAAAGCGCATCTCGATCAATATGTGATTGGTCAGGATGATGCTAAAATTTCTTTATCCGTAGCCGTATACAATCATTACAAACGTCTGCAACATGATAATGTTATCGATGATGTAGAATTACAAAAATCCAATGTTTTTATTCATTGGACCTACAGGTAGTGGTAAAAACATTACTGGCTCAAACATTAGCAAAAATGCTACAAGTACCATTTGCTATGGCAGATGCTACTAGTTTGACAGAGGCAGGCTATGTTGGGGAAGACGTAGAAAAATATTCTTCTTAAACTTATCCCAAGCCGCTGACCATGATATTGAGTTAGCTGAACGTGGTATCATCTATATTGATGAAATCGATAAGATTGCTCGAAAATCAGAAAATCCGTCCATTACCGCGGCGTATCTGGGGAAGGTGTTCAACAGGCATTACTGAAAAATCCTAGAAGGAACAGTAGCATCTAGTACCACCACAAGGAGGACGGAAACATCCAAATCAAGAGATGTTACATCTAGATACAACAAAATATCTTGTTTATTTGCGGTGGCGCTTTCGATGGCATGGAAAAAGTGATCACTGAAACGGACTGCGAAAAACATTAGGTTTTAAATGCAGATATTCAAAAAGAAAGAGGAAAAAGATGTAGCCTCTATCTTGAAAGAAGTTGTGCCAGAAGACTTGCAAAAATTCGGGTTAATTCCTGAGTTTATCGGACGATTGCCAGTGATGGTTACGCCTGAGCCCACTTGATGAAGAGGCATTAATTAAAATTTTGACAGAGCCTAAAAATGCATTGACTAAGCAATATGAAAAATGCTGTCTTTAGATGATGTAAAATTAGTCTTTGAATCAGATGCACTCCGTGAGATTGCGAAGGAAGCCTTAGAACGCAATATGGAGCACGCGGATTACGGGCCATTATCGAAAAAGTTATGAAACGTGTGATGTGTGAAAGTACCATCTATGAAAGATGTAAAAAGAATGCATTGTAACAGATAAAGCGGTTCGTGGCGAAGAAGAGCCAATACTCAATAAATGAGTCCACGCTGAAGTAATCAGATAGAAAGGCAAAGAAAACTCATTTCAAAGGCGGAATGAGTTTCTTTTTATCATATAGTACTGGGAGGTCTCAATGGAAACTAAACCTATGACATTACCGATGGTTCCCCTCGATGGAATGGTCGTATTTCCCAAAGTAGTAACACAATTAGATATTGGTCGTACTACATCTGTACAAGCTGTAAAAGCAGCTATGGATAAAGATCGATATTTGGTGGTATCTACTCAGAAAGATGAAAGTATCGAAACTCCTACCTTGGAAGAATTAGGCAAGGTTGGGACGATTGTTAAAAATAAATCAAATGCTTCGCTTGCCGGGTGGAGTGGTTCGTATTTTAGTAGAAGGTGTAAGTCGTGCTAATCATTGATGCGATTCTATCTACAGAACCTTTCTATGAAAGCAACAGTGACCCCTTTGGAGTCGATTCATGAAGACCCAATGGAAGAAGAAGCATACCGTCGCATTTTGCAATCTAAATTTGCTCAATGGGTAGAAGTGATTAAACCTAACACAGACGAAGGGTTGGGATCGCTGTATTGGGTAGTTCTGATGCTAGCGAATGGGCGGATCGAGTTGCATTCCTTTGTGCCTATCCAAATGAAGGTGCGTCAAAGCATTCTAGAAGAATTATCTGTAAATCGCCGTTTGAATATGGTTGGGTGTATTAAAATACAGAACTACAAATTACGGATATGGAAAAACTCCATTAATAATCAGGTTCGTCAATCTATGGAAAAAGCACAAAAGGAATATTTCTTGCGTGAAAAATCCGTGTTATTCATGACGAATTAGGGGGATAAAAATGGACCCCCGATCAAGAGGCCGAAGAATTACGGGAGCAATTAGCAAAATTAGAATTACCAGAGGAAATTCATGCACGTATCGACAAAGATTACTCGCTATAGTCGTATGCCACAAATGATGCCAGAATCTAATATTTTGCGTAATTACATTGATTGGTTATTGCAATTACCTTGAATACTTTTGTCTGACGATCGTTTGGAATTAAAAAGAAGCTAGCGAAGTGCTTGATGGTGACCATTATGGTTTAGAAAAATCAAGAAACGCATTTTTAGAATTCTTAGCAGTTCGTAAGTTATCTGGCAAACAAGGGGTTCTATTTTATGCCTAGTAGGACCACCAGGGGTAGGTAAAACGTCCCTAGCTAGCTCTATTGCTAAAGCTATGAATCGTAAGTTTATCCGTGCGTCATTAGGTGGTGTACGTGATGAAGCTGAAATTCGTGGTCATCGCCGTACCTATGTCAGCGCCTTTACCAGGGCGTATGATTCAAGGGCTAAAAATGCAGGTACTCGTAATCCTGTGTTCTTGCTTGATGAAATTGATAAATTAGCATCCGATTATAAAGTGATCCATCTTCCGCTTTATTAGAAGTATTGAGATCCCTGAGCAAAATAGTACATTCAGTGACCATTATATTGAAAATTCCATTTGACTTCTCTGATGTATTCTGATTACTACTGCCAATGTGGCAGGAAACATCCCTAGACCGTTATTGGATGCGTATGGAAATTATCGAACTCAGCAGCTATACTGAGGAAGAAAAATTAGAAATTGCTAAGCGTTATTTAGTGCCAAAACAAATTGAAAAACATGGCTACAAGAGCAAAGGGGTTAAACTTTCAGATGCGGTGTTGAAACGTGTGATTTCTGAATATACTCGAGAAGCTGAGTGTGCGTACCTTGGAAAAACAATTACTAAAATTTGTCGTAAATTGGCATTTGCTGTGGTTACGGAAGGTGAAAAAGCACCTAAAAGTAACGGTGAAAAATTTAGAAGACTATCTAGGCACCCCAAAATTTGTGGAAGAATCTCGTGAAAAACAAGCGCAAGTCGGTCTTGTGTATGGCTTGGCTTGGACCTCTGTAGGAGGCGTGGTGTTACCATGTGAAGCAACAACTATGCAAGGTACAGGTAAATTAAATCTTACTGGTAGCTTTAGGCAAAAGTAATGCAAGAATCTGGTCAAGCGGCTATGTCGTACATTCGTCATCGTCAACAGGGAATTGAAATTGCCAGAAAAATCCATAAGGAACTGGATATTCACGTTCATTTACCTGAAGGGGCTACACCTAGGATGGTCCGTCTGCAGGTATTACGATGACATTGGCTATCGTGTCTGCTCTGACAGGTAAAAGTACGATCGATATTGCCATGACTGGCGAAACTACTTTTACGTGGTAGAGTATTGCCAATTGGTGGATTGAAAAGAAAAAAATTACTGGCGGCTCTTCGCTACGGAGTGAAAGAAGTAATGATCCCAGAAGGTAATAAAAAGGATATTCAAGACTTACCAGATATCGTAAAAGAAGGATTGATTATCACTCCTGTGAAGACGATGGAAGAAGTATTAGAAAAGGCATTACTATGAAGAAGAAACCAGCAGTAAAACGCCATCCAAAACCAGTGTATACTAGAAAAGAGACGACAGGTCCACGCATCATAGCGGCAAAATATATAGCGTCTGCAGTGAAGGCACATCGATACCCAGAAGGCGATACTATTGAAATCGCCTTTTTGGGACGATCAACGTGGGAAAATCCTCTTTGATTAACTCTTTATGTAATCACAGAGGATTAGCACTGGTCAGCGGTACGCCAGGTAAAACGAAAACGATTAACTTCTTTAGTATAGAATCAAAGGAAGATTTACCAGATGATATGGAACGGCGCTTTGATTGGTTTTTAGTGGATTTACCAGGTTATGGATATGCTAAAACAGGTGGCTCTAATACCAATATTTGGTCTTCTTTCATTGCCAACTATATTTTACAAAGTGAACGGATGATGCTATTGTGTTTACTTATTGATGGTCGTCATCCCTGAGTTACCCATCGATCAGGAAGCCTTTGATTGGTTTACAATCGCATGGGGTACCTTTGCAAATCGTGGTAACAAAAAGCGGATAAATTAAAGATGAACGAGCGACAAAAAGCAGTTAAAAACTATTGAAGAGCGTTACCCAACTGGTCATCCGCCAATTTTGTATAGTTCTTTAAAAGCATACAGGTCGTATCGTTTATTAGCACGTATTAATGCAGTCTTACTGGGGGAAGAGGAATGAGTATTCTTACAGATGCACAAATGAAACTGCGCGATCTAAAGACTTAGAGCGGGTAGAAACATATTTGCAACAATCTCTACAAACGGGTGCAGAAGATTTCAATGCACTCATTCGGCCTCTTTCACTAGGGGGCGGCAAACGATTACGAGCACAGTTGTGCCTATTAATTGCTTTGAGTGGAGATTCTAAACAGGAAGATAGAGTCCGCATGGCGGCAGCTATTGAGATGTTGCATTTAGCTACACTTATCCATGATGATGTATTAGACCAAGCAGAGGTACGAAGAGGTGTTACCTCTATTCATTGTACGAAAGGTAATAAGGTAGCTATTCTTAGTGGAGACTATTTATTTGCGAAAGCGTTTGGTATTGTGTCTGAAATCGGCTCTATTCCATGCCCTAACTATTTTTTACTGAAATTATTTCTGCCTTGGTAGAAGGCGAATTTATGCAAATGGAAGATGTGTATCGATTGGATCAAGGTACAGAGCGATATCTGCTAAAAACGCAAAAAGAAAAAAACAGCTGACTTTATTGAAGGCTGTCTAGCTTTTAGGTGGTATTTTAGGGGCTGGTCAGAGGAGCATATTCAATTATTGCGCACTTATGGTCATGGACTAGGAATGGCTTTTCAAATTACAGATGATGTGATGGATTATCGTGAGCAAACGGTAACTACAGGGAAACCTGTAGGTAAAGATGTGAAAGAAGGAATTTTGACGTATCCCTTATTATCTATTGTAACTTCAGAAAATGCAGACTCTTTGACAACTATGATTGAAGAAATTCGCAATGGTAAGGATACAAAAGAGTTATTGGATTATGTCATTGCCAAAGGTGGTGTTGAGAGCAAGCATTAGTGCTTGAGGCAAATTATCGTAAACAAGCGGAGACAGCATTACAACAATTACCATCTTTCAAAGGAAAAGATATTTTAGAAACTGTTCTTGAAAAATTGTCGAACCGTAAGGTGTAAGGGCATGAAAAGAATTTTCAAGTAAAAGACTTTGAAATGAGTGCTAAACGTCCCTCTTTAAATAGTGTGATAGCACAGAGCGTCTTGCTCAACAACAGGTAGAGCAAGACGCCTTGTTGCAACAGGACAATTATACAGAGACAGAAGCGAAACTTATGGAAGAAGCTTCTTCTATGTCGGTGGTCGATCATTTAGATGAACTCCGTATCCGCTTGGTTGTGATTATTGCAGCCATTGCTATAGGTACATTGGGAGCGTACTATTATGTGGAGGATATTCTACAAATTTTAGTGGCTCCAGCAGGAAGCTGTATTATACAAAGCCAACAGAAGCATTTTTTTACATATATGAAAAATATCCATGGTGGCAGGAGGTATTTTATCTAGTCCTATATGGTTTTATCAGATTTGGGCATTTATTGTACCTGCCTTATCACGAAGTGAGAAAAAGGTTACTTTTATGGTAGTACCTACTGCAGTGACTTTGTTTGTAGTAGGTGTTCTTTTTTCCTACTATTTGGTGTTACCTATGGCCATTCAATTTTTATTGGTTTTGCACTGGATGAGTTACAACCTTTATTTTCTATAGGACAGTATATCGACTTTGTGATTGCTTTTATTCTACCATTTGGCATTACTTTTTGAACTGCCACTAATATTGATTGCTTTAGATGTAATCGGTGTCCTCTCTTCACAAACTATTTAAGACAATATCGTAAAAATATTTATTTTATTAGCGTTTATCATCGGTGCGGTTATTTCTCCAACCCCAGATATGCTATCACAGACAATGATTGCAGGACCTATGATTTTTATTATATGAAATTAGTTATGGTATATTGCGTTATGTTGTAAAAAGTGTAATGTAGTAGTTCATAATACATTCATAATAATTGTGTATAGTAAATGTATATAATTAGTAGTGTGATGAAGGATGCAAAATGAAACAAAAATTAATCATAAGTATCCTTAGTATTTGTGCAATTGCCTCTATAGGAGTAGGTTCTTGGTGTTGGTATAGTACAACACAAAAAGTTATGCCTATTACATCTGTATCGCCAGATATGAGGTCTATTACGATAAAACAAAACGCCATTACCAGAGACAAAGATTGTATCTGCAGGGGCAGATAAAGGAAGCTCTGAAGATGGGGCAGAGTCGATTCTAGTGGATGCAAAAGGGGCTGTAAATTTATATAAGCAGCAATACCCGGCCGCACAAATTAAAGGGATAACATTTGAAGAACAAAATGGTCGTAAAAAGTTACGAAGTAGAGGGTGTTTCTTCTGAAGCAAGTCATAGTGTTATGATAGATGCTATGACAGGAAAAAGTGTTAAAAATCAGAAGTAGATATACCGCAAGAGGTGAAAGAAGATTCAGTTTCTATTGATTTAGGGAATCTTATTAACCCTGATGAGGCGAAACAAGTGGCTATTACTATGTTAGGTAGTGGAGCTCGTGTATTGCGATGGGAGCTTGAAACAAAAAGGTTATATAGCAAAATATCATATGGTATTAGATGTCTTGGGAGATACTATGTATGTTACCATTGATGCTAATTCTAGTCAGATTGTGGAAGTCACAAAGAACAATAAAAGCTATTCATTCCAAAGAGGCGTGAATAGCTTTTTGTATTATTGTATTTATAATAACGGGTCTAATTGTCCGTTATCTAAGAATGCTTGCTCACGGTCACGACAGGTGCCACAGGTATGGCAAGGGGTGTCCCCACCTTCGTAACAAGACCAGGTAAGATGGTAGGGACATGCAACCGTAAACCTTCTTGTACAACTTGCGATTTGTTCATATTATTGAGGGGAGCATAGAGGGTGGACTTTGTTGTAAGATCCGATGTAAATGGCTTCGTTCATGTGATGATTGAAGTCAGGACGACAGTCTGGGTAGGCATTACCAGCAGCATCATCGGCGTGGGCCCCAATATAGATGGTTACTTCCTCGTCTGGATAGAGGCTTAGGGCTAAGCTAGCTGCCATAGAGAGGATAAGACCATTGCGGAATGGCACATAGGGTGGATACTGAACCGGTGTCTGCAATTTGTTCGCCATAGGTACGGTGATCAATACTTTCAGTAGAAGAAGACAAGAGGGACGAGTTGGAATAGGACATAACCTGAGTCAAGTCTAATTCATAATGAGGAATGCCATAATAGTTGGCAATAGATTTGGCTGAAGTTAATTCTTTTTTTGTGCTTTTGCCCATACCAAATGGAAAGGGCGCTCACGTTGTCTGTGCCGAGGGGCATCGATGGCTCATGGCTAAGCAGGTGGTAGAATCTACACCGCCACTGGATAATACTAATGCTTTCATGGAAAACCTTTCATGGAAATAAAAAAATTATAAGTGAGTACTGACATAGAACTGATGTTGTACTATAATAGTAAAGATAAGATTGTTGTAAAAGGAGATATTATGCGTTTACGTAGGAAACCATGGATTGATGAAGCAATCCTGGAATATAATACATATACTGTACTAGAGAATCACGAAGTTTTCAAGGGAAAATGGCGTGAAAGTTTTTGAAGACCCATCTAAGCCATTATATATGGAACTAGGAACAGGAAAAGGTAAGTTCATTTTCGGGCATGTGTGAAGCGCATCCAGAAGCTAATTTTGTTGGCTTTTGAGGTACAAATTGGCGTTTTATATTATGCAGCTCAAAAACTATATGAACAAAAAGCAAAATAATGGCAAAAGTAAGTTTGTTTGACATTGCAGGTATTGAAGAAGTTGTGGCGCCTGGTGAGGTTGACCGTTTTTATATTAACTTCTGTGATCCTTGGCCAAAGGCAAAACATGCAAAGCGTCGTTTGACGTATCATACATTCTTAGATCGGTATGCTCGATTATTGAAAGATGATGGAGAGATTCATTTCAAAACAGATAATGAAGGTTTGTTTATGTTCTCTTTTGGAAGAATTTAAAAATTCTGGATGGACATTGAAAAAAATGTAAGTTACGATTTACATCGCACAGATATGCCCAATGTGCGCACAGAATATGAAGAGAAATTTAGTGCTAAAGGGCAACCAATTTTTCCGCTTAGAGGCCATTAAGCCAGCTAAAGGAAGTGATACGACAGATGCAGGAGAAAAATAATACACCAAATTCATCGCTTAGTATGTGGCAACAAATCCAAGCTTTATATAGGAGTGTTATAAAGCATGATGGACAAGGTATTTTAGTGCCTTTATTTGGCATTATATTGATAGGATTCTTAAATGGCTATAGTGCCACTTATACGACGACCCTGCAAGGGGGAGATAATTGGAGACCGTTTTGGCTTTTACTAGGAAAGCAAATGGTATTTTTAGCGGTAGGTTTCTTAGTGGCATATGGATTTTATCGGTTTGATTACCGTAAATGGGGAGACCCAAAGATACAGCGAAGAGTATTTGTTGCTTTATTAGCCTTATTAGGTGTTGTTTTCATTCCGTTCTTAGGGCATGGTGCCAATGGGGCTAGACGTTGGATTAGCTTGCCTTTTGGGGGATGACATTGCAACCGTCTGAATTTGCTAAATTAGCAGCGATACTTTGGGCGGCCTATCGTATTGACTTACAAGTGAAACAATATGGTATTATGTATCTTTTTGAACCTACCGAATGGAAGAAATATAAAGGCTTAGGATGGATATGGTCGATTTGGGCTTTTGTGACGGCTAAATGCAATATGCTATGGAAACGATGGCGTGGAACGCCAGGGAAATTTACACCCTAACTTGTTATTGCCATCTGCATTTTTTTGTACCCCTAGCCTATGCGGGGATTACAATGTTCCAACCTGATATGGGAACGGCAGTACTCATTTTATTTTTTCCTACAATCATGACTTTTTGTGTAGGATATAGAAGGCAAGATTGGAAATATTTAGGTATCGTTTTTGTTATATTAGCGGCTGTAGTATATCCGTTGGTACGATATGTACAATATCGTTGGGACCGTGTAGTAGCGTATTATGATCCTGGTCAGATACGACTGTTAATGGATATCAAGTGACACAGAGTATATTGAGTGTGTCCATTGGCGGATTCTGGGAGAAGGGTTTACCAAAGGTATTTCCAAAATACAATTATTTGCCTGAGGCACATACAGATTTTTGCCTTTTTCCATATTTGCCCAAGAATTTGGCTTACTAGGTGTAATGTTAGTGATGTTTTTCTTTATTTGGTTTACAAAATATGGATTATCCATTGCTCGTCAATCTAGAGATGTATTAGGTCAAGTGTTGGCCGTAGGTCTTACTTTCTTTATTACTATTCAAGGATTTTTTTAATATTGCTATGGTAGCAGGATTGGTACCAGTTACGGGAGTTCCTTTACCGTTTATTAGTTACGGCGGTTCTTCTTTGGTGACAAATTTTTGCAGTCATAGGGTATATTATTAAATATTGCGCGCCGAAATGAATATGCACGCAAACAAATTGGAACGACACGTCACTTACCATCTATTGGTGAAGAAACGCGACATCGTTTTCAACCTAGGTCTTAATGTTTTAAGTGTGATTCACACAGAAAGAGATGCACCATGAAAGATTTTTATTGATGTTCACGAGCGCCCGTCTTTCGCTAAGTTATTGCCACTTAGCTTTCAGCATTTATTTGCTATGTTTGGGGCTACAGTATTGGTACCATTTTTATTAAAAAGTCGATCCAGCTACGTCCTTATTCATGAATGGTATTGGCACTATTTTATACGTATTAATTTGCCAAGGAAAGATTCCTTCTTATTTGGGATCTAGCTTTTGCCTTCATTGGCCCTGTAGGAGCAGTCGTAGCCTCTGGTATGACCTATGGTGCAGCCCAAGGTGGTTTCATTGCCTTTGGGGTTTCCTTTATGCTATTAGCTCTATTAGTAAAATTTATTGGAATTAAATGGATTGATGTATTGTTTCCACCAGCTGCGATGGGTGCTATCGTGGCCGTTATCGGCTTAGAAGTTGCGCCTGTTGCAATGGGTATGGCAGGTATCATTGGCGATCAATGGCAAACATTTGAATGACTCATGAGCAAGCTCTATTCTTATCTTTGTTCTCTTTAGCGGTGACAATTTTGGGAACTGTGTTATTCCGTGGATTCTTTGCAGTGATTCCTGTATTAATTGGTGTAGTTGCAGGGTATGTAGCGGCGGCCTTTATGGGAGTTGTAGATTTTACAAGTGTAGCGAATGCACCTTGGTTTGCACTTCCACATTTCTATGAGCCAGAGTTTAATATCAATGCTATCTTGATGATTATGCCAGCTTTATTCGTAGTGTTTGCGGAACATGTTGGTCATATTGTAGTAACAAGTAATATTATCGGTCGTGATTTAATGAAAGATCCAGGATTGAGCCGTTCTTTATTTGCAGATGGTCTATCTAATATATTATCTGGTTTATTTGGGGCTACACCAAATACAACGTATGGAGAAAATATCGGTGTTATAGGCTATTACGTGTATTCAGTACATTTGTTATTGCTGGTGCTGCAGTGCTTGCTATTCTTTTCTCCTTTATTGGTAAAGTAGCTGCTTTAATTCATGCCATTCCAGTTCCAGTTATGGGCGGTGTAAAGTATCTTATTGTTCGGTATCATTGCTGCCTCTGGTTTACGTATGTTAGTAGAACGTAAAAGTGGATTATACAAAAATCTTCTAACTTAATCTTAACATCTGTAGTACTAGTAATCGGCTTGAGTGGTGCAAAATTAGCTATCGGTCCAGTGGTATTACAAGGTATGGGATTGGCAACAGTAACAGCTATTTTATTGAGCGTTATCTTTGCTATATTCCGTAAAACAGGACTTGGGAATGCGGAACTCAAGGACTAATCTTGCTCTGTTATGTAGCCTGTGGCGTTCTTAACTGAATATGATAAAAGGAAGAGCGCAGTATACTCCTCACAAACGGTATTTCATAATGTTTGTTCGGAGTACACCGTGCTCTTCTTAGGTTTAGTGTCATTTAGGTAGAAAAACGCCACGAGGCTACTACGCATAACTGCAATTTTACGGGAAGAGAGCGATATACTCCTCACAAACTGATACTACGTTAGGTTTGCTCTAGAGTATATCGCTCTCTTTTGCATAGATGATATTTGATAGTAAACGAATGTGACACATGGAAGTAGCAGGTTTGCGCCGTTCTTTCTGGGAGGTGCTCAGCGGGGAATAAAAAGCTGCTACCATATCGGTAACAGCTTACTGTGGCGGAGAGGGTGGGATTCGAACCCCACGGCCCCTTGCGGAGTCACTGGTTTTCAAGACCAGCTCCTTAAAACCACTCGGACACCTCTCCATATAAAAAAACTAGATATAGTCTATCATTGAAGTAGACCTTTTGTCAATCAGAATATGATGTATATTTGTGGTGCTTATTTTAGAGGAGCTTTTATCCAAGTTTTTGAGAATAGGATATTACGAGATAAGTCTGTCCTATTGTATTGTCATGATAGAATTATGCTATGAAATCAGTCAAAGTGGTGTGAAAGAATACAGGTGTGAAACTAGACGACATATGTTATAATTTTTATGCAGATTATATTGTATCAATAAGTTTGTGGTATTCCATAGGAGGTATTATATGAAAAAGGGGTTTACTCTTACACAAACAGGCATACTACTGACTTTTGTGGTTGACATTTTTATTAAGTTTTTGTCATGCGCTTATCCTGGTCATCGTTGATGCCCATTGTGAATGAAGCGTTACATTTTACAGCACAGCAAGGAACGTCCTATTTAACGGCATTTTATTTTGGCTATGCCTTAACTGTATTGCCAGGAGGCTTGTTAGCCGATCGATTTGGCTATCGTAAATCTATCTTAGGTAGTTTAGTGGCTATGGCTATTGTAACGGGACTTATGAGCACTGTACAAAGTTATGAATATGGCTTAGTATTGCGTTTCTTATTAGGTATTGTGTCAGGCCCTGTACAATCGGCTTGTTTGAAAAGCCATTGGTGAGCATTTCAGTGCAGAACAACGTGGTACTGCAGTAGGTATCTTTATGAGTTGTACATCCTTTGGCATTACCGTGGTCAACGGATATGCACCATTTGTGGCTGTACACTATGGCTGGCAAATGGCATTTTAATTACCGCTTTATTACCACTGATTGTATTCTTCTTGGCTCTATTTACTGTGAAAGAAGTACAAACTTTCAGAGAGAACCATGTAGGAGAAACACGAGGTCCAGATCGACAGTCTATGTCATTAGCACAAAGTTTGAAGTTTGTGGGAACGAATCGGAATATTTTTATTGTTAGCAGTGATGGGATTTTTCGCAACCGGTACCACATGGGGCGTTACCACGTGGGCTAACTTGTATTTGGTGAAACAATTACATGTGACACCCTATCTTTGCAGGGAGCCATCATGAGCCTCTATGGCATTGCGGCAGTTGTTGCTAAACCAACTATTGGGTTTATTTCTGATAGAATCTCTTTGCCAAGAAACTATTTGGCAGCCATCGTTATGTTTTTATTTTTTCTCCAGCCTTGCTAATCTTTTGCTAACACAAGTAATCCAGATATGTTATACATTACAGCACCTCTATTAGGTATGGGGGCATTCATGTATAGCCCGCTAACCAATGCTATCATTATCCAAGCGGCACCACCAGAACTAAGAGGAACCACGGCGGGTTTTGTAAACTTGTTCAACAAATAGGAGCCCTCACCGCACCAATCATCTTGTCCACAGTATTAACAGCCACAGGCAATTACCAAACAGCGTTAATGGCGCTATCTATATCCCCAATCATCAGGGGCCATCTTGTTGTCATTAATTCGTTTAAAATAGGATTATAGAGCCTTGAAAATAGCTCTCTTAATGGTATGTCTCTTTCCCTTCCGTAGAAACGCAGTGGTAGGATATACTCTTGTAGGGTGTTCTTTTTGCAATGGTAGGATAAAGTCGAGATAGCACAGCAAATACGTATCGATATTAATTACTTATATTTAGTAAAATGAATGAAGAGCAGGGGATGACTAAATAGATTCTAGTATATGAAATAATCTTTTGTATTTACCCAAACTATGCTAATCCGAGAAGAACGTGGCATACCTCGGAGCAAACCTAACGCAGTATCAGTTTGTGGAGAGGTGTGCCACGATCTTCTTTTATCGAGTAATTCAGAAATGAGGGTAGGCTTTGTGCTCTGCTCTTCGATTTAGAGTCTATGCTGTGCTTTCAGCGTGCTTTAATATTGTAAAAGAACACCATAAAGATATCATCGTGACGCAAGTTTCATTTGCGAAGATTCGGATTTTATGAGACAATAAGGGTAAAGAAAAGGAATTTTCAAGTCTATGTCGAATTATAGAGATATAGACAAGTTACATAGTAGCACAGTGACAATTCGGAGGAGGTCTTACTATGGTGGAATATAAAAAAATAATTGTTCCTGCAGATGGATCGGGAAAATGGTAAAAGAGCATTAGAACATGCATTGGCAATTGTAAAAACGTAATGATGCGGAATTGATTTTGGTACATGTAGCGAATATTGTATCCGCAATTTCTAACTTTGACCAAACTCCAATTAGTGGTGGTTATGTATCTGAACAAATTGCAGAAGATATGGAAGAAACTGGTAAAAATCTTAAGCAAGTAGCAGAAGATGTACCAGCAGATATGAAAGTAAAATGCGTCTTTGAAGTAGGTTCTCCTGGACCTGCAGTATTAGCGGTAGCTAAAAATATGATGCAGACTTAATTGTTATGGGGAGCCAGTGGATTAGGACCTTTGAAAGGGTTGTTTATGGGTAGTGTAAGTAGTTATGTAACTAGTCATTCCACATGTCCAGTATTAATTGTTAAATAATAGGATACAAGGCTTTGTTCTCTGAGCAAAAGCCTTTTCTATCGGAGATATATAGAGTATAAAACATATACGTTGGTTACATGAAGAACTTGAGCAATGGCTCGAAGAAGGGCTAATTTCAGAGGAACAAAGCCACCAGTTACAAGCCAAGTATGGATTTATTCCTAAAAGCAGGGGCCATCTTGGACGCGACTGATCACCGTGTTAGGGGCGCTACACTCATTTTACTAGAATTATATTGCTCTTTGCTGGGTATTGGTATGGATTCTCCCCTAATGGGCGCTTTGATTGGGCATTAGTTATCCTACTACTAGCAATCACCATTGTAGGAGGCGGTGTGGAAAGCCAAGCCAGCTAGCATGATTGCGGAAGTAATTACCGTCATCTATATGGGGATATTAACGACCTCTACCTTATTAGTGGCAGATACCTATTATACAGGGGAACATATGGGCCTATATGTGCTCATTATTCTGTGTTGTTCTTTGCCTATCATTTTATATCCTTGATTCCGCATTGGGGATGATATTGTACCTCATTGGTGTCTTAGGATGGAGTTTTTTTCTAATCATCCTTTAAATGCATGGGTAGGGCCAGCTGCCGTAGGGAGGTCTTTTACTAGTAGCAGTTCCATACTACATTCGTCGTTTTGGTAACTATCAACAGGTGAAAGATCCTTTATTGGTGTCCGTATCATGGTCGTTCGTAGGTGCGATTTTTGGAGAAGTATTTTTCACTTTATCCACCTATGAGCCGCAAATGAATCTATTTTTTATCAGTGTACTGGGTGCTGTCACCTATGGATTAGGCACATTGGAAAAGAAAATTACCCTCTTAGCGTTACCGTGTAAGGGGGTAGGGGCCATTGCTTTATTGTACACTATTGTGGAAGGAACCTACCTTAGCACGTGGGTTCGCATTGGTGAAAGCTCCATGGCATGGTGGTTATGGTGTTGTATGTTGTTAAGCCTAGGGGTAGCCTTCCTCGTATTGCGTCGCTTAGTGTTGGCAAAACGTATTGAAAGTGCTATCGGCTTAATTCCTTTTGCAATCTTTGGATGTTATATGGTCATTGTCTCTGGGGCGACTCCTATTTTGACATCCATCCTATTTAACGCATATATCCTTGTGGCTGCGTTAGGGACTTTCATTCGTGGCACCTTGGTGAAAAAGGTGAGTTTACTCAATAGTAGCATTTTAACCTTGATTGCTATGTTTGGAGCGCGTTTCTTTGATCCTAGCTTTACGTTCATCGAACGAGGTGTGTCGTTCTTAGTACTGGGCATCATTGTACTAGGAATCAATGCCATTTATTTATGGCGTAAAGGGAAACAACGTGCTACGGTTAATCAACGTGTTCGACAAGCACGTCGACAAGTAGCCGATGCGACAACCATAGAGGAACAAGCTGTATCAGAGGAAACAAAAGGTGTAGAACCTACAGCAACGGTAAAGGAGGAAGAATGATGAAATATCAAAAATGGATTTTTCTTTGCTCTTGCTGCTATCGTTGCCTTGCTAAGTCAATTCTACATTCAACAACGATATACGACCTTGCTACAAGGCGGGGCTGAATATCAATGGCCTGTGAAAAGTAAAACCGTCACATCGGTTGGGTACCTTCGGACTATTTAGAAGTGGAATTTCTTGGATCCTATGCCAATTGGGAAGGTAAAGAGACCCCAGAAGTAGGTCATGAGGTATATGTCATTGTCACACCTAAACAATCCGGTGTATTACAAGTGGTATCAGCCACAGATGAAACCCCGAAAGATCAAGAGTACATTCGTGCAAATGTAAAACGATTTGACCATGGTGTAGTGGAGTTTGTGATTCCTTTCAATCGTGTCAAAGTAGACCTTAGTAAAAGTGGATAAAAAAATTCTATACGAATTATCGTGGTACTTTGATTGGCACTATGAAATTACGTGATGGATATGGGGTAGTTACTGGTGTCTATGCCAAAGGTGTACCTTTAGAATTAGCCACACCGGAGAGCGTAGTGGATCAAGAAAAAGATTCTCGAGTTCTTTTTGGAAAAAAATTGGTGATACAGAACAGGAAAAAGATGATATAATAGTAATACCAAACTCTAACTAGAGAGGTTGAATACTACTATATGATAGCGAGGTTAAGATGGAAACAAATCAACAAGAGTTGGAAACACAATTGTTAGCTGAACTATTTAAGGTCCTAGGGTGATCCAACGCGGTTGCGTATTGTTAGACATCTGCTTCAGAAGGAAATGTGTGTGACTGAAATTGCAGATGCTATGGATATGGGCCAATCAGCTATATCTCATCAGTTGCGGGTGTTGCGTCAAGCAAGACTAGTAACATTTAGAAAAGAAGGAAAAACAGCTTGGTATCGATTGAATGATGACCATGTTATCGTGTTAATCCGTCAAGGGTTGGAGCACGTAGGACATCAATAAGTGCAGAGCATGTAGGAGGGTTGCGAAAGCAACCCTTTTTGCATATAAAAAAGCCTATCCAACCATGTATTAATACATGGTCAGATAGGCTTTCTAGAGTTTTATGCTTGTATGAGAAAATAGGGTATCGCATAGTTTTTATGTAGTGGTATTGATTTAGACTATTGTCTGCTATATAGTTACATAGTAGACCTAGAATGTACCTGTATACGCTCATCTGTTTACTATCGTAAGCGAATTGACATACCAATCTGTTAGTTATAAAGGGAATACATAGTATGCCAATAATATAGCTAGGGGCATAGTAAAAGAAGACAGAATTGTAGTGGCTAATACAATTTGTGTAGCCAGCTCTGGATTGTTGTTCATTTCCACAGCCATAAGAGCGGTATTTACAGCTGATGGAACTGCGTAAGCAATGATGATGCTTTGGGCAGCGATAGCGCTTAATGGTGTATAATACATTGTCACAGGCAATACTACGATAAGTGCTAATACAGGGCCTGCGATTAACCGCAAGAAAGAAGTAATCATTACATCTTTTTTTGATGAAGTTCCAAGGTGTTCGATTTAACTGTACCCCTAAGGTGAGCATAGCAGCGCCTACGAAACAGCGACCGAAAATATCTAAGGGACCCCATATAATGGTTTGGGTGAAATCGATAGGAATGTAGTAATGAGCGATGATGGATATAGGGACACAATAAATAATAGGAATATGTAGAATGGTACGCAAAAGATTCTGCAGTAGTTAACTTCCCTTTGCCAGCTTGATAGAATCCTAGGGAATTACAAAAAATAGTTTGGATAATAAAAGTTGCAATAATGGCGATGACCCCCATCATGTAAATAGGGGTAGCTCCGTCAATGATGTACGGATCATTGGCAAAGACAAAAAGTTCCTAGGGCTACTCCCTAAAGTACCAATGTTGGAAAACATCACTGCATTGCGAACAATTTCTGTTTTTTCCTAAGTCATAGCCTTGCCACTTAGCAACGACGCCTGCTAAGGCTGAGTTAGCAAATAAAATGATGAGAGCACAGCCAAAAATTTCGAAAGCTTTCATGGGTTAAATCGGTGACATAAAAAGGATTTCAAAAATATAAGCGGGCAAAAAAATAAATAAAAAGTTTAATTTACTCAGGGTTCGTAGAATCGAGGTGAAACCACCGATCTAGTAATACGCCCATAAGGGTGAGTAATAGGATGGGGACGATACTAGTGAGAATAATATGAAAAATAAATCCATAACGGATAACCTCCTTAGGTTGTATAGTTGTCAGTCTCTATTGTACCACATATAACTAAAATCAATTTGCTTAATATCAGTTTTTCTTGTATAATGAGAATGTGTAGTAAGCTTGTAATTGTATATTATTTAAATGGGAGGATATCATTATGAAGCGTCATTGGTTAATGGGTTTAGTGATGGCGGGTATGTTAGCGTTAGCTGGCTGCGGTGGACAAGGCACTACATCGTCTACAGCACCATCTACAACAGAAACAATTACTGTATCTGCACAGCTAGTATGCAAGGGGGATTGGAAGAATTAAAAAGCAGACTATGTGAAAAAACATAACTTAAAAACCAGAACAAAGTGAATATTGTCTATGCAGGTTCTGGTACTTTGCGTCAACAAATTGAAGAAGGCGCACCATCTAGCATCTTTATTTCTGCGAACAAAAAGAATATGGATCAATTGAATGAAAAAAAGGTTTAATGGAGAATATTCGCCCATTCGTAGCAAACACATTGGTAATGATCGTACCTAAAAGGAAAGATGCGGTAACATTGGACAATATTACAAATGCAAAACGCGTAGCTATCGGCACTGTAGAAACAGTACCAGCAGGTAAATATGCGAAAGAATCCTTAACAAAAAGCGAATTTGTGGGATGCTGTAGAACCTAATGTTGTATTTGCAAAAGACGTAAAAGCAGTAGGCGCATACATTGCAGAAGGCGCAGCTGATGTAGGATTTGTGTACAAAACAGATGCGTTGGCATTGAAAGAAAAAGTAGATATTTCTGCTACAGTGGATGCTAGAATTACATGCACCGATTGAGTACCCTATCGGTGTGGTGAAAAAGAACCAAAATAAATTGACAGACGATTTCTATGCATTCTTAACAAGTAAAGAAGCTAGCGAAGTATTGGCTAAATGGGGCTTCGCTGAACCAGCGAAACAATGATAGCTTTACAGTTATCCGTAGAAGTGGCGTTTATCGCATTATTGATTAATATGGTCATCGGGCTAAGTTTAAACTATGTGATGAAACATTATGCCTTTCCAGGGAAATCTTTAATTGACTCTTTTTACACTGCCCTTGGTATTACCACCGGTAGTATTAGGGCTTTTGTGTTGCTTATCATATTCTCTCCAGGTAATGCCTTTGGTGCGTGGTTAGAGGCTCACGGTATTCGGGTGGTGTTCTCTAAGCTAGGCGCCATTATTGCATCCGCCGTGGTCAGCTTTCCCCTCTTCTATCAGTCCGTACGAACAGCGTTGGCGGCTATCGATCGAGATATGGAAGACGTAGCTCGCACCTTGGGGGCCTCCGAGTTTTCGAGTGTTCTGGACCATTTCCTTGCCTTTAGCATGGAAAGGGATTCTCAGTGGCTCCATCCTATGTTTTGCTCGTGGCTTAGGTGAATTTGGTGCCACCATATTGATTGCCGGCAACATTCCAGGTGTGACAAGGACGATGCCACTGGCCATTTATTCGCTCGTGGAATTTGGCGATTATAGTGGGGCCTTTGAACTTGTAGTTTATATTTGTATCTTAACATTGGGGGCTTGTGTGGGCCATTCAAGGTCTCACCAAGGGTTCCCTCTTCTCGAATCGGTAAGGAGGTACTATGATTTTCCTTTGACATTGTCATAGAACGAGGAACTTTTACGGTGAAAGCCCAAGGAACTTTACGAGAGGGGATTACCACACTGATGGGCCCTTCTGGGAGTGGAAAATCTACATTTTTGAAAGCTTTGTGTGGATTGTTGACACCGAAAACAGGTAGGATTACAGCCAATAATGAGGTATGGTTCGAAAAGGGAAGGGGTGTACCTACCCAAGAACGACACATTGGCTATATGCCGCAAGGCAATATTGTATTTCCTCATATGACTGTAGAGGAGAATATTCGGTATAGTAAACAAGGTTCTCCAGAGTTATTCGATCATATTGTGGAGCGTTTGCGATTGACACCGCATCTTAAGAAGAAAGCCAAAGGTTTATCTGGTGGGGAGCAACAACGGGTGGCATTAGGCCGAGCCCTGTACTCCAAAACCGGTGTTACTTATCTTAGATGAACCGCTTACCGCCTTAGATGTGAACTTACGTGCTCAGTTGCAACAGGATTTAGTAGCTATTATTTCTGAATGGGCGATCCCTTGCTTGTGGGTCACGCACAGTGAAGAAGAAGCTACTGCCGTAGGGAACCATCGACTATTGTGTCGTGATGGGATTATTGAAGCAGGAAATTAGTGCAAAAAAATGGGCTCTATAATAAATGTTGGGGCTACTCATATAAGAGTAGTCGCCAACATTCTTTTGCAATAAAAATAGACATATACAAATTCAAACCGTATCATAAAAGTAACCACACAATTAAGAAAGGATGAGTCATATATGTCTACAGTTAATTATACAGAAATTATCTTTAAAATTAAAGAGGAATATATCAAACACACAAGAGTAAATGAGGCTGGTTCTGTTCACTTTACTCTTGAGATGCCGGTAGCTGAACAAGTGTGTCCTCATTGTGGCGCGATTACTAGAAAATCCAAAGGAAAACGACCTAGAGACGTTAAATTTGGTGCTATACAGAATCATACAGTGACAGCAACTTATTTACAAAAGACGTTACAAGTGCCAAGAATGTAATCATACTTTCATAGAAAAAGAATCTTTTTGTTAGCCGTTATTTACGAATCAGTAAAACTAATATGGAGTATCTATTTAGACAACTCGGCAAAAAAGGCTCTTTCACTGAGATGGCTAAACGTAGTGATGTGTCTGTATCTACAGTTATTCGATATTGCTCTAAATTAGCCATTCCAAAGCCTACGCAATTACCTACTGTACTAGGTATTGACGAATATAAAGGAAATGCTGAGGGACAAATGTACCAAGTTATCATAACCGATTTGAAGAGTCATTCTGTCGTAGATATTTTACCTAAGCGAGATACGCGGGCCCTTATCCAATACTTCAAAACCTTTTCTAAAGAATCTAGAGAGCGGGTTAAATACATTGTCATGGATATGTCTCCATTATTTAGGTTAGTGATGCAAACCATGTTCCCTCATGCGCACATCGTAGCAGATCGGTACCATGTATGTCGCTTGGTAGATTGGGCTCTCGAACGTGTACGTAAGCGTGAACAGAAGCAATTAGTAGCACACTCTAGAATGCTCAAATATAACCGAAGGCTCCTTATGAAGAATCCCGAGAAATTAACTGAAAGCGAGCAAGTAAAGCTGCTAGAGATATTGCGTATATCTGAGGATCTATGGCGGGCATATGGGCTTAGATTAGCTTTTTAGAAAGGTAATTAAGATATACAGTATACCTAACATAGAAGGGTACATACAGTTATGGTTAAAAAGCAGTAGAAAACAGCCAGCTACCAGAGTTTAGTAGTTTTAAAGTCTCCTTTATTAGTTGGTTCCATCAAATTGTTAATGCCTTTGTATTACCCTATTCCAATGGGTTTACAGAAGGATGTAATAATAACATTAAAGTACTAAAGAGAATAAGTTATGGGTTGCGTCATTTTGAACGCTTTAGAGTTCGTATACTTCTATTAAGCAAAGAAGAATAGCACTAGCTATTTGAATAGCTAGTGCTAAGAACTTTTTATATGAGTAGCCCCCACATTTGACAAAGAGGCAATAATTGTAGTCTCTAGAGTTACTTTATTAATATAATTATCAAAAATACTTATATATATGCTGAAATTTGATAAGAAAAATAGAATTAATGGAATATTAACAAATACAGTAGTTATTAATATTTTTTTAATTTAAATAAGAGTCAATTTGGATTAGATTTTTGTTGATACTACTTCAGAAGTAGATACACCTTTTATTTTAGATCCTTACTTTTATTTCAAAGTCGATAGTGAATTTGGGAGAGCCTCATATTTTTTTATTAAATGATTTCTTTTCAACTTTGTTATCATCACTAAATAATGAAATATAGCACGAGTTCAGGTGCTGTTTAGCTGTTTAGTTAATTATTGTGTTTTTGAAAAAGTCATGTCTTTTAAACTCATAATAACTAACACTAATGTAATTCCCTCATCCAATCCGAGTAGCTAATAATAAATCGTTTGGCCAAAGATTTAGACAGGTTGAACCAACTGCTGAACCAGCCGAAAGAGCAATATTTTGTACCATTCGTTGTAAAGCTCCCGTGCTTCCTTGCATTTCCATGGGGCTGGCTTGCATAATACTAGCGATATTTGCAGGCTGAAAATATCCACCACCAACACCATAAATAAAAAAGTCCAAAAAGTTAGAAACAGATAAGACCATTTGGGATTAAGAAATACTAAGAAAAATTAAAGACAGGCAAATAATACCCAAACCTAAGCGGCTAAAAGTTATGTTTTTACTCCTATCGTTCAATTTTTCCTGATACTCGTGAAAAGATAACTAATCCAGCTGGAGCTCCCAAAACAAGAAATCCAGTAACTCCTACTCCTAAAATGATATAACTGTTCAAAAAAATAAATGGAGGTAGTAAAAATATCATGGCAGAGGCAAAACCAAAAGCAATCGTCTGTAAAAAGTGAGAAATTACTTTAGGATTCTCCTTAAGTCCCTTAACATTGACAAGTGGATTTTTGGATAAATTCAATTCGATAAAATAAAATACCAATCAATAAACTAATTATTATTAGAATAAGACTGATTATTTGTAAATGATACTTACTTAATAATGATAGTCCTAATAATAGACAAATTAACATTATTGCATTAATAATTGTTCCAGATGTGTCTAATTTTTGATTGTTAGTCTGCTCAGAAACTTTGTTAAGAAGATAGTGATTGCAAATAATACCAATAATTGCGAAAAGGGACATTTATCCAAAAATAAATCGCCAAACATTTAAAGATAGAAATATGCCACCCTAAAGAGGGACCTAATACAGGACCTAAAACCTATCATGACTCCTAAAAATACTAATAGAGCTATTTTTTTGTTCTTCTGATACTAATGTTGTAATCAAAGCTGCAGAAGTAGCTTGTAAGGCGGCTGCCCCAATTCCTTGAATTACTCGTCCAGCGATAAGCCAACCAATACTATTAGCAAACCCACAAAAAAGCGAGCTAAGTCCAAAAAGAACGAATCCTAAGTAAGAAATTTTTAGTTTTCCGAATTTGTCACTAAAAATGCCTAAAGGAAGTATGAATATTGCCAATGCCAGTGAATATCCAGTTATTGTAAAAGCTGCAGTATCAGCTGTTGTATGGAATTGCTCTTTTAGGAAAGATAGTGCAACATTGATAATACCAGTATCTAAAGTTGACAACAACATTCCCATACCTGCGATAACTGTTATTAGTAAATCCTGCAACCGTTTACTCATAGAAATTCCTCCTTGGGTTTAGCTGTGTAAATTTAGTATCGTGTATCATAAATATAACCTCTTTTCTAAAAACTATAATTATGATACAATGAAATAAAATTTCAATCAATCAATTCTAAAAATATCGAATTGTTTAGAAGGAGCATGCCCATGACTATTACAGTTCAATTTAGTAACTATGCTCTAAAAACGGATGAAATATTAACACAAAGGATACAATTTGTGTACTCACCTTTAAATGAACTTTTTAGAAGCTTACATGTCTTATTGAACCCGCGTCATCATGGTACAAAATATTGATTGGGTCATTGAGATACAAGAACGGTTGACAGATGATTTCTATGAGAAGCTTCACTACTTTCAACTTTTTATGAACTTGGTGTTTCTCCTATTTTACTTTTGTAATTTTTCGCTATCATGCGACAACGATTGAAGAAGAGATACAAAAATTTAAAAGAAATTTCTTGATGAGCTCCCAACTATTCAAGTAATTGAGCATTTAGAGAAAGTGACTAGTGACAGAGAAAACTCCTTCATTCCAACATTAGCAAAAAGGATTAGAATGGAAGGGTTTTTCTTTGAATGAGGATAATCAGTTACTTATAGACTTGAGGAAGGATGCCTCTGGTGTTTATCAACATTTTTCTCTTTTTATTGATTGGTACCGCCAAGAAATATTTGATGAAACTTGGAAAAGTAAAGGTATTCAACGAAAGATCTTAACAGAAATCCAACATCAAGCTTCTTTTTAAGGGAAAATGGTTTTTGAAGAAATGTTTAATCATTTGCAAATTGACCGCATTCATTGCAGAAAGGATAGGCTGGACATCTTTAAACCTTTTTGACCAAGAAACCAACTGCAAGATAGTGATTCTATTATGTTATTACCAAGTTATTTTATTTGGCCTCATCTGTTTTGTTGAATCTTTTTAACCAAGGAATTGCTATTACCTATGATATTACAGAACAGCCAAGTTATTATAACTCCACACCGGAAAATTTGATTACTATTTTTTTAAAGCTTTGAGTGACCCTGTCCGTTTACAAATTATGAATTATGTTATTGATAAACCAAGCACGACACAAGCTTTGGCTCAAATTTTTATTAATGAGTAATTCAAGTATATCCAGACATTTACAAATTTTTAAAGGATGCTAACTTATTAACGACAACAAAAAGCTAAAAATTCGTTCTTTATGAGCCAACACAGCTCATTACACAACTTATGCCGAATTTCTACCATTTCTTTAAAAATTGAGGCTTTAATCATTAAAAAGGTGGTGAATTACTATGTCATCGTCACAAATTATCTCGGTTTTATCAGCTAACCGTTTTTCTCACCCAAAATGAGATTGAAAGAACTTTAGGGTGTTCTTTATCGAAAAAGTGAAATTGCGTTTTTAAAGGATAGTCCTAAAATAGTTTTTATTTAACTTTTACGGCCGAATTTACTATAAATTAAATAATGATTATACTCTCACCACGGAGCAAGGAAGACAAGCTATTGCAAAAACTGTCTAGACGTTCTCAGGCAATTAAGCTTGGTGAAGCACGGACGTGTTTGTACCATTTAGCAGGAAAAGCAGGAGTTTCAATATTTGAGTGGTTTATTCAAAAATAAAATTAATGGAACAGGAATCCCTTTATCAGCTACTCTTTTACTCAAGCAGGAAGTAATGCTATACAGCAATGGTTGGGTTATCAGTCTAATCCTAATATCAAATTATGCTTAGATTTTTTTCTAAAAGAAAGTTTCATATTGGTGGAGTATTAGGAGAAAAGATATTAGAAAAGCTAATCCATCAGGGAAAAATGTCAATTAACTTAAGATAAGCAGATTATTCTAAAAACTGACTTAAATAATTTAATGAAGGCTTTTTTATAAGTAAATTATTATCAAATTTTTGCTTGAAACTATTGGTTGTGTGTTGTACCAATAACTTATTATTGATTTAATTAATAAAAAGACGCTCTAGTTTTATGATTAACTAGAGCGTCTTTTATATGGTTATCTGATTCAATTTTTTCAAACCTAAAAAGGTAGAGAAAAAGTAGAGATTTCATTAATTTGTGCCGCAATCTACTGGAATTCAAAAATTTCAAAAATTGCATAAAAATCAAGATTTCTAGCATGTACTGAAATGTAATGAAACCTTATTTTTATTTCTGTGCGGAGACAGGATTCTTTTTATCGTTTGAAAACGACATATGGTATTTCAGCACCTATAATTATTATTGAATGTAAGAATTATTCTAATGATATTCAAACCCTTGAAATCGATCAGACTTATAGGCAGATTTAGTGCTAGAAGAGGCATGTTTGGAATATTTACATCAAGAAAATTTGACAATAAACAACTAATTCTTAAACGCTGCGAAGATACTTACATGGATTCAGGTAATGTTATTTTTCCTATAGAGGATACAGATTTTTATTACTTTATTAAAGCCTTATTCCGTGGAAGGTAGAGCCTGTGTTGAGCGATATTTACAAGAGCTTTTTAGAACAATCGTAATCAACTAGCTTTTTAGCAGTTTAGTATGGAATAAAACATAATGAAAAATAGTTTTTGTGTAAAAATATTCATAATATATACTATATAAAAACAAAAGAAAATCAGGGTTAGATACTATATATAGTGTAATAAAATTATTAATTCTTCTAAATAATATGCCGTTCATACAAATTCGTTTATTTCTTTACAGTAATGGCTCATATGAAGTATAATACTACTGATTATGACTATTTTTTTAACATACCTAGTCATGGTCAACAGAACTGTCGAACCAAAGATAAAGGAGGAACCAAAATTCGTAAATGCGAATAGCGCAAGCACTGGAAAGAGACAGCTTTCACAGTGGACGAGGTAGAGGAGTATCGAAATTCAGCGGATGCCTCTCAGCTAGCTTCAGTCGTAGAAGTAGAGCAAAACATCAAGGTAACTAGGTGCACAAAGGCTACTTTCAGAAGCAATAGAAATGAATTAATCAAGGAGGAATATACCATGTGTGGTATCGTAGGATATATTGGATTTGAAAATGCAGCAGATTTTTATGCTGGAAGGTTTGGAGAAGTTAGAGTACCGCGGATATGATTCTGCAGGGATTGCCGTAGTGGGCGAAAAATCATGTGATTAAAGTGCAAAAGAAAGTGGGCCGTTTGGAAAAATTTGGAAGCTGTGGTGAAAGCAGATCCCTAACGAAGGTCATATCGGCATCGGTCATGTTCGTTGGGCTACCCATGGTCGTCCAAGCGATATGAATGCGCATCCGCACACAAGCGCAGATGGCAAATTTGCCGTAGTGCACAATGGCATCATTGAAAACTACATGCCGTTGAAAGAAGAATTGTTGGCAAAAAGGTGTTGAATTTACATCTGAAACAGATACAGAAGTAGTAGCTCACTTATTGAGCGATATGTATGATGGCAACTTTGAAAGTACTGTTCGCCGTATGTTAGAACGCATCGAAGGGGGCTACTCTTTAGCGATAGTCTGTGCTGATGAGCCTAATAAAATTATTTGTACGAAAAAGATAATCCATTGGTAGTGGGCTTAGGGAAAAGGTGAAAACTTCATTGCTTCCGACATCCCAGCTATTATTCAACGCACTCGTGAAACATACATCATCAATGACAACGAAGTTGTTATCGTTACACCAGATAGCGTATCCATTACAGACCGTGCAGGTCAACCAATACAAAAAGACATCTACCATGTCACATGGAATGCAGAAGCGGCTGAAAAAGGTGGCTATGAGCACTTCATGTTAAAAGAAATTTACGAACAACCAAAAAGCGATTCGTGATACGTTGAGCGGTCGTATTAATAAAGATGCTACAGAAGTGGTGTATGATGAATTGAACTGGACACCAGATATGGTGAAAGGTATCAAACGCATCTTAATTACAGCGTGTGGTACGGCTTACCATGCAGGGTTAGTAGCGAAATACTACATTGAGCAATTAGCGCGCATTCCAGTAGAAGTAGATATCGCTTCTGAATATCGTTACCGTACACCATTAACAGATGAAGATACATTGTGCATCGTGATCAGTCAATCTGGTGAAACTAGTGATACTTTATCCGCTTTGAAAGAAGCAAAACGCTTAGGCGCTAAATCTTTGGGTATCACTAACGTGGTAGGTTCTGCTGTCTCTCGTGAAGCGGATCAAGTCATCTACACTTGGGCAGGCCCTGAAATCGCTGTAGCGTCCACAAAAGCGTACACTACACAATTAGTAGCTTTATTGTTATTGGCTGTGTACTTAGGTCAATTGAATGGTCGCATCGATGAGGCAGTGAAACATGAAATTTTGACAAACTTGCAAGAATTGCCTACATTGACTCATGAAATCTTTGAAAATGTAGACGAAATCAAAGCCTTTGCGAACCATTACGGTTACAAAGAAGATGCCTTCTTCTTAGGTCGTTTAATCGACTATGCAGTGGCTATGGAAGGGTCTTTGAAATTGAAAGAAATTTCTTACATCCATGCAGAAGCCTATGCAGGTGGCGAGTTGAAACACGGTACTTTGGCATTAATCGAAGAAGGCATTCCTGTGATTGCTTTGGCAACACAAGAGTCTGTACGTGAAAAAATGATGAGCAACATTAAAGAAGTAAAAGCCCGTGATGCTATCGTCATCGGCGTAGGTATGAAAGGTGATGAAGAATTGGCGAAATACGTGGACCATACTATTTTCGTGCCAAAAACTGACGCTTTCACAGTACCTATCTTAGCCGTTGTGCCATTACAATTGTTGTCATATTATGCAGCCATCACACGCGGTGCTGACGTAGATAAACCAAGAAACTTGGCGAAATCTGTAACCGTAGAATAGGAGATACTATGTCCGTTATTTTTTCCGGAATACAACCAAGTGGCGAGTTGACCATTGGGAATTACCTTGGAGCTCTTCGCAACTTCTTGACATTCCAAGATGACCATGATTGTTTTTACTGTATCGTGAACCAACATGCCATCACAGTACCACAAGATCCAAAGGATTTAATCCACAATACGCGAAGCCTTGCTGCCTTATATTTAGCAGTAGGCTTGGACCCTAATAAAGTGACTTTGTTTGTGCAATCCGAAGTACCTGCTCATGCGCAGTTGGGGTGGATTTTTAACAACTCTAAGCTCCATCGGTGAGTTAGAGCGCATGACCCAGTACAAAGATAAATCGGCAAAACAAGGAGAAACCATCCCGGCTGGTTTGTTGACATATCCACCATTGATGGCAGCGGACATTTTGTTATACCAAACCAACTATGTGCCTGTAGGGGATGACCAACGTCAACACATCGAGTTAACTCGTGACTTGGCGCAACGTTTCAATTTCAAATATGGCGAAGTCTTTACTATGCCAGAAATTAAAACTACCGTAGGTGGTGCTCGTGTGATGTCCTTACAAAGATCCAACAAAGAAAATGAGTAAGTCCGACGATAACAATTGGGCCACCATCCGCTTGTTGGATACACCAGATGTAGTGGTGAAGAAGATTAAAAAGGCGGCTACTGATTCTGAAGGGGTCGTGCGCTATGATAAAGAAAAAAACAGCCAGGTATCTCTAATTTGATGGGCATTTATAATGCTTTTAACAGGAGATTCCTTTGAGGCTATTGAAAGTATGTATGCTGGTAAAAAAACTATGGAACTTTCAAAGGTGATATTGCAGATCTATTAGTAGGAGCGATGACACCGATTCATGAACGGTATGCAGAATTAATCGACAGTCCAGAACTAGATACGATTTTGACAGAAGGTGCTGAAAAAGCAGCCTCTGTGGCGAATGTAACATTGGCTCGTGTAGAAGAAGCTATGGGCTTTACGACGTAGTAATAGTAAGATGTAATGAGATGCGTATATAGCATTTCATTACATCTTTTTAATCATCTATACTAAGACGTTGTGAGGAAGTATAGTGGGATATGTATGAAGCAGACAAGTAGATGCTGTCTATAGAGGTATTGAGTGGAAATACATAGAGGTTGGAGTGCTGTTTGGGAGAGGAACTATGAAACGTGAAGAAATAGAAGAACTGTTTCCTTGTGGAGCGATTCAAGAAGAATTACATAATTCCTCTGTTATGATATAGGGGGTTTCAGCTAGTGTATGCAGCTATCGCCGCTTGGGGACTGTATCGTGAGTGCTACTATATCGAGAACTGGGTCATAGCTTCAATATGTGGATGCTTTTTCTTATGGTGGTATCTGCCTACGCATTATTGCGCATGTACCAGCAAGACGATGTGGAGATTTATATTGCTACAGAAGGGCTCATTCTAAAACGAACGCCTATATTGGTAAAAAGAAAGAATTGAACGCTTTTTTTGCACCAGACTTATATTTTGACCTTTGTTCATTATCAAGGTGTCATGGGATTTGGAGAGGACTGGAAAACCTTGTATGTGCAAAACAGAAACGGGCGGTATATATATCGTACCTATTAGCTTACAGTTTTTGAGGCATCAAGATAAAATGAAAGTCTTAGAGGCACTGAATCGATATAAAAATACTTGAATAGGACTAGAAAACATGTTACCCTTTTATCAAAGAGTAATAGCTGTTCGTTATCCGGCAGAGTCTATTTTTCGCACAAGGGGAAAAATTTATATGTTTTTTTATTATTTCTGATTCATGCTGCCTATGCAATCTTAATGTATTCCTTTAGTTTTAGAATCATGGTAATTCCTCATGCTATTGCAGTAGCACTTATGGGGGCATTTATGATTTATGACAAAGGACTAATTATTGCACCTATTCTTTCGTTTATCTATTCGTTCTTTGCTATTGGCATAGCACTTGACGATAACTTTGGATGGGAAGATGGTACTGGTAATGAATTCATTTGGGGTTGGGTATTCTTCTGTTCTGGACTATGTTATGCTATCTTTGACCTCTTCTACTAACCTATCATATAGATATAATTTAAAAGATCGAGCTTAAGGTGTAATCTAGGGTTTCTAACCCTTTGGTTCTAACTTAGTTTCTTTATAATGATATTTTGAAACCGTTGCAAGGTTTCTTATATTATGTGGACGGTCATGCTGCATCGGATGAGTTACTACGAGAAATTGAAAGTGCCGTAGATGAAGCAAAATATTAAAAAGAAATTAATGAAATAGGCAAAAGAACATGGCTTGATATAAAATATATAGGTAAAGAACAAAATCAGCGATATGGTGAGTACATAACTTACTATATCGCTTTTTGTTTTGATAGTTAGTTGTTGGAAGGGCATTGTCAGCATAAATTACTTTCATAATACATGATAAAATTTGTAGTTTATCTCTTTACAACTTTAATTAACTAAAGTATAATGTAATCATGAAATAGAGATTACATAACTGTAGAGAGGAGAAAGTACTATGAATTGGTTACAAACATGTTCTAAAAATAGTATTAGCAGCAGCTAGTGCATTGGTAATTGTGGGGTTAGTGGCAGGTTGTGGGACATCTACGAAGCAGGCGAATACTGAGGTGCCCTAAGAAAAATTGTCATTGGTCTAGATGATAACTTCCCTCCTATGGGATTTAAAGATGAAAAAGGTGAACTCGTAGGGTTTGATATCGATCTTGCGAAAGAAGTGGCAAAGCGTATTGGTTCTGAAGTGGAATTTAAATCTATCGATTGGGATAGTAAAGAAGCAGAACTAAAATCTAAACGTATTGATGTGTTGTGGAATGGCTTAACCATTACGAAGGAACGGGAACGGAATATTTTTGTTCTCCAAGCCATATCTTCGAGGGGACCAAATCATTGCAGTCAAATCTGACTCTGGTATTACAGATAAAGCACAACTCGATGGTAAACGTGTAGGCGTCCAATCTGGTTCTACTGGTTTAGAAGCGGTGAAAAATGATCCACAATCTAAAAACTTTAAAGAAATCAAAGAATATGGTGATTATGTGAATGCTTTCATGGATCTTGAATTAGGCCGCATCGATGCCATCGTGGTAGATGAAATGGTAGGTCGTTATTTAATCGGCAAAAAAGGCAACAATGTATTCACCGTAGCCACAGGCTCCTTCGCCAGTGAAAAAGTAGGTGTAGGTATGCGTAAGGAAGATGCTGCGTTGAAAGCAAAAAGTTGATGCTGCATTACAAGAAGTGATGAATGATGGTACGGCTGATAAATTGGCACAAAAAAATGGTTTGGAGACACATCCATCTTGACGAAAGAGGAGTATAAATAAAACATGGACGTATTGGAGTATATGTTACAAATAGTTCCGGCTATTGCTGGAGGATTCCAAGTGACCTTGTCCTTGTTCTTCATCGTCATCATCTTGTCGGTGCCAGGAGGATTGCTCTTGGCACTACTCCGGTTGAGCACGAACCGGGTGGTGACAACCATCGTGGATGCCTACGTGTATGTCATGCGAGGTACACCGTTGATGTTACAAATTTTGCTCATCTATTACGGTTTACCATTCACGATTGATGGCTTTTGAACTGACGGATATGACAGCAGCAGTGCTGTCCTTCGTATTGAATTATATTGCCTACTTATGTGAAATTTTTCCGCAGTGGCATTCAATCCATTCCAAAAAGGGCAGTACGAAGGGGCGAAGGTGTTGGGCTTTACCTATGTGCAGACCATGTACAAAATCATTCTGCCACAGGTCATCAAACGTGTGTTGCCACCCTTGGCAAATGAAACGATTACACTGCTGAAAGATACATCCTTGGTGTATGTCTTAGCTATGAATGATATCTTGCGCATTACACGCAGCATTGTACAACGTGATTTTGACATTACAGCTTTCATCGTAGCTGGTGTATTCTACTTGGCTATGACATTTGTGTTGACGAAACTATATCAATATTTAGAACGCCGCATGGCGATTTACGAAGATTAGGAGGAAACCATGGCTTTCATAGACATGTTACATATTGAAAAGAGCTTTGGCTCGGTGGCGGTCTTGCAAGATGTGTCACTATCCATGGAACGTGGCGAAGTGGTGTCCATCATCGGTCCCTCTGGATCAGGCAAATCCACCTTTCTTCGTTGCTTAGGGCAACTAGAAACCATACAAAAAGGGACTATCATCGTCGATGGGGCGACCTTGGTGGACACACCGGCGAACACAGGCGCGAGCGGTCTATGTTGGGAAAGAAGAACAGCAACAAATTTTGCTGAAAATGGGGATGGTATTCCAATCCTTTAACCTATTCCCACATATGACCGTCCTAGAAAATATCATGGTCGCACCTCGCATGGTGAAAAGGAATGAAAGAGGCAGATATATTACCCTATAGCTCAGTCCTTGCTAGAAAAAGTAGGTCTTTGGGATAAACGAGATGTATACCCTAGCACCTTGTCAGGGGGACAAAAACAACGGGTTGCTATTGCTAGAGCGTTAGCGATGAAACCAGAAATCATGCTCTTCGATGAACCTACCTCAGCCTTGGACCCAGAGTTCACCAGTGAAGTATTACGGACAATCAAAGAACTAGCTGAAGAAGACATGACCATGATCATCGTCACCCATGAAAATGGCATTCGCCCGTGAAGTAGCAGACAGAGTCATCTTCATGGCAGACGGCAAAATACAAGAAGAAGGAACCCCAGAACAGGTCTTTGGGAATCCACAAAACCCAAGAACACAAGCGTTCTTAAAACTCTATGTTGAGAGTATAAAAACAATATATCGAACTTGAATTAGCATACGGGGCACCGGCTACAAACAATACTCTATGATAGTTGTAGCGAGGTGCACCGTATTTATGTACAACTATACTTTATGCCCTGTACGTATTTCTGGGGAGATAAGCACAATCTGTTCCTTTGAGGATACTCTTACATATCTAGAGGCATACATATAACTAGTAGAAGATATAGGAGCTATCAACAGGATGGACCTTTGTCATATAAGTTGGCTTTATAATATATCGGCAAAGAGATAGTCGAAGGCCCCTCCCCTGTGAGGATCCCCCTCGCATACCGATAATCATACACAATCGTATAGACGGACTCAAAGGAGATGATTGCCTTTGACTAATGGAGGGATGAGGTCTGGAGAGATAAGTAAGTAGGCTAGTTTTGCTATATATGATAAAGGTTGAGAAGAATGCGGTATGCTCCGCAGCAAACATTACGAAGTGCCGTTTGTGAGGAAGTATGCCGCATTCTGACTGAAAGTAAAGGAAAACATAGCCTACTTACTCATGATAAAAGTGCTCTCAGTCAAAGGCGAACATAAATTGCCAATCCGCCATGAGATTGTGTATAATAAGAGGTATGTATAATCCGATTGTAATGGGAAATGAGGAATGACGATGCGAATTGATGGTCGTAGTTTAAAAGAAATACGCCCTGTGAAAATTACTAGGGCATTACACTGCCTATGCAGAGGGATCTGTACTAATTGAATGTGGCAATACAAAAGTCCTTTGTACGGCTAGCGTTGAGGATCGCGTTCCCCGCTTTTTGAAAGGCACTGGTACAGGTTGGGTGACAGCAGAATACTCTTTGTTACCACGAGCTACACACACTCGTGTACCTAGAGAGGCAGCAAAAGGTAAACAGACAGGTCGCACCGTGGAAATCCAACGTTTGATTGGTCGTGCCTTGCGAGCTGTTGTAGATTTAGAAGCGTTAGGCGAAGTATCTATTACGGTAGACTGTGATGTACTACAAGCTGATGGTGGCACTCGTACCGCCTCGATTACAGGGGCTTTTGTGGCTTTAGTTGATGCTATTTACTCTATCTATGATGGATATGGTAAGTTTCCTGTAACGGACTATTTAGCAGCTATTTCTATGGGAATCGGTGAAGATGGTCCTATGCTAGACTTGTGCTATGAAGAAGATAGCACGGCCGTTGTGGATATGAATGTGGTTTGTACCGGTAAAGGCGAATTAGTAGAAGTGCAAGGAACAGGTGAACATGGGACTTTCACAAGAGAAGAATTGAGATAGCCTATTAGATTTAGGTGAAACTGGTACTCAGCAGTTGATGGAAGCTACAGCGTGAAGCATTAGGTGAAATTGGTAACATGGTGGGTCATGAAAATGCTCCCCAAAGCAGTGGTATTAGCCACACGGAATAAAGGGAAAAATTCGAGAGTTTACCGCAGCCTTTGAAGAATTAGGGCTTTGAAGTGCGTACTATAGATGATGTTGTAGATATTGACGAACCAGAAGAAATTGGCACTACTTTTATGGAAAAATGCAGAATTAAAAGGCTTTTATACTATGCAGAGGCTTGTGGCTTACCTTGTGTGGCAGATGATTCTGGCTTAGAAGTAGATGCCTTAGGCGGTGCACCAGGTGTATATTCTGCGCGCTATGCAGGATTGCATCGCAGTGACGAAGATAATAATCGGCGATTAGTAGCGGAATTGGTGGATGTTACTCCAAGTGATAGAACAGCACGTTATCAATGTGCTCTTGTATGGGCTACACCGGATGGACAATGCGTTCGAGCTACAGGCACTTGTGAAGGACTTATTCAGCTAAGCCCAATGGGAAAAAGGTGGATTCGGTTACGATCCATACTTTTACATTCCAAAATTAAAAACGACGATGGCCAATATTTCTATGGAACAAAAAAACAGGCTATTAGCCATCGAGGGTAAGGCGCTACAGGGCATTGGTGGAGCAATTGCGACACACTATAATTAAGTAATTAATAAAAATGAAAAATTTTATATCGAAAGTCTTGAATATATGGATGTAATTCGATATAATAATGGTAGGTATTATAAGGAAGGCAGATATTAAGTTATGGATACATCTGTAAAAATCAAATAAAATGAAACTCTATGGGTTTTAATAATTTAACAAAAACCTTGAGTTTTAATATTTATGATATTTGTTATACGCGTACAGAAGAAGAAAAACGCCAATATATTGAATACATTGACGAAGTTTACAATGCACAGCGCCTGACTGATATTTTTAACAGAGGTTTCTACATATTATCGGAGCCAATGCTGAATGTGGCAAAAGCAAGACTACGATCCACAAGGGCAAGCGTAACCATTCTGATTTCGGAAGAACCTGTTGATAAAAGTAGATAAAGATGATGTGGTAATGCATCTCGATAAATCTCATTTGACGGTTCATACCTACCCTGAAAGTCATCCAGATAATGGAGTAAGTACATTCCGTGCAGATATCGACGTGTCCACATGTGGTCAAATCTCTCCCCTTAACGCATTGAACTATCTCATCGATAGCTTTGATTCTGATATCATCAGCTTAGATTATAGAGTACGTGGCTTCACTCGTGATATTCATGGTAAAAAAATTATTCATGGATCATCGTATGAACTCCATTCAAAAATTACATTAACTCTAAAAACTCGTAATCTATCAATACGATCGATGTGAATGTGTATCAAGAAAATATTTTCCATACCAAAATGATGCTGAAAAGAGTACGACATTAATAATTATTTGTTTGGTATTACCGAAGAAGATTTGACCCTAAAAGAGCGCAAACAAATTAACCAACAACTCAAACAAGAGATGGCGGAAATATTCTACGGTAGAAAACTACCATCATTGAAAATCTAGGAGGTTTTCCCATGGACGTAAAACAAGAGGCAATTGAAAAACGCTTGGAACTAAAAGGTTTCTTGCAAACTGGAACAAAATATGAATTAAAAGATGCTCATGACTTAACAGTGGCGTACACTCCAGGTGTAGCTGAGCCATGCCTTCACATCAAAGAAGATGAAGACAAATCCTTCGACTTAACATGTCGTTCTAATATGGTAGCCGTTGTATCCGACGGTACTCGTGTATTGGGTTTAGGTGATATCGGAGCAGCCGCTGCGATTCCAGTTATGGAAGGTAAATCCTTATTGTTCAAAACGTTTCGGCAATGTGATTGCATTCCTTTGGTCATCGATACAAAAGATCCAGACGTGTTAATCAACACTGTGAAATTGTGCAAAAAAACTTTGCTGGCATTAACTTAGAAGATATTTCTTCCTAAATGCTATGAAATCGAAAATCGCTTTGAAAAAAAGAGTTAGAAATCCCTGTATTCCATGACGATCAACATGGTACAGCGATCGCTTGCTTAGCAGAGTGTAAAAAGCAGCTCTTCGCTTTGTAAAAAGATTTGTCCAAAGTGAAAATCGTTGTAAATGGTGCTGGTGCAGCAGGGGCTAATATCGCTCGTCTATTATACTTAGCAGGCGCTCGTGACATTACATTAATGGTAAGCTCTGGCGTATTGAACAAAGACTACAAGCGTCTTGATTCTTTACAAGCTGAGTTGATCGAAAATATTAGGTCAAGAAACAAAAACTGGTAATTTAGCAGAGATTGCTAAAGGTGCTGACGTATTGTTAGGTGTATCTGCAGCAGGTGCTTTCACAAAAGAAATTTTGGAAAGCTTAGCGGATGATGCTATCGTATTTGCTATAGCTAACCCAGTTCCAGAAGTTATGTACGAAGAAGCGAAAGCAGCTGGCGTGCGTGTTATGGGTACAGGTCGTAGCGATGCGCCGAACCAAATTAACAACGTTAACGTATTCCCCTGGTATCTTCCGTGGTGCCATCGATGTACAAGCACGTGAAATCAATGATGAAATGAAATTAGCAGCCGCTGAGGCGCTAGCAGCTCTTGTAACAGATGAAGAATTAGCAGAAGACTACGTAGTAGCTAATGCATTCGACAAACGTGTTCCATTAGCAGTAGCAAAAGCAGTAGCTGAAACAGCTATCAAAAACTGGTGTAGCTCGTAAAACAGAAGTTCCTTACTAAGATAAAAGAACTTGATATAGTATAGAGGTAGGTTGAAGTGTTGACTCAACCTACCCTCTATCTTTTTATATGTCTAGGCTGTGAAAAATTATCACCCTAACAAAAATTAGAAAAACCCAAAAAATATTTAGAAAAAGTAGTTGAATTATAGATATGACAGTGCTATAATAAGGGCATACCTAATAAATTGTTAGAAAGCCTAAAATAATAGTTAGGAGACAAGTATGAAATTAGAACAATTAAAGGTAATTGCGCATGGTATTTGCGACACAATTTGGAGCTTCATGTGAAGTGTTAGATTCACGACGTGCAAATAGAAACATTAGAGAGTTCTATGTGTATATTGAGCACGGGGATATATCTCAACCGAAATGTAGGTGATGGCGCCTCGCATGCAGTACTAGATGCGATACGAAATGACGATGGTCAGTGTCAGGGTAAACAAGCTTTATCTTACACGAACCAAAGATGGAAGGGTTCTTCGATCGACGACGATGTATATACGTGATGATAATGATAAATTACAGTATTTATTGTGTATCAACTATGATATTACTGATTTTATTACATTTGCAAAACTCGTTGGGATCGGATTATTACATCCAGTAATCGAGCGTGAAAAACAAAAGGCGAACGAATTGTTACATCTGTTAGCGATTTGTTGAGCGATATGTTATCTCAAGCTGAAAAAGTAGTAGGGCGACCAGCACATTTAATGAATAAGAATGAGCGTCTGGAAGCAATACGATATTTATATTGCCAGGGCGCTGATTTCAAAAGCATCTGACAAAATTTCAGAGTATTTTAACGTTTCCAAATTTACATTATATAACGACCTAAATCAAGTGAAAAGAGGAGGAGTTACATGGAACGGATTCAATGGGTGAAAAATAATATGCCTGGGTCTGAAGACCTAAATACGCATATTATGAGTGTACAAGCAAGTGAAGGTGTGCGTGAATTTCATAAAAGTTTCCCACAATATGAAGAAACACCATTAACTGAATTACCACGCATGGCAGAGCATTTGGGATTGAACAGATTATTCATCAAGGATGAATCTTATCGCTTTGGATTGAATGCTTTCAAAGTATTGGGTGGATCCTATGCGATTGCTAAATTCATGGCACAAGAATTAGGCAAGAAGTATCTGAGTTACCATACTCTGTATTAACATCTAAAGAATTACGTGATGAATTTGGTCAAGCTACATTCTTCACAGCTACAGATAGTAATCACGGTCGTGGCGTAGCATGGGCAGCTAATAAATTGGGTCAAAAATCTGTAGTATTCATGCCAAAAGGTTCTACAGAAACTCGTAAACAAAACATTGCAGCAGAAGGTGCAACAGTTACGATTGAAGAAATGAATTACGATGATTGCGTACGCTTAGCTACGGCAGAATCTAAAAAAGTAAACCATGGTGTTGTTATCCAAGATACGGCTTGGGATGGCTATGAAGAAATTCCAGCATGGATCGTGCAAGGTTACGGTACAATGGCATTAGAAGCTACAGAGCAGCTTGAAAAAGCAGGCGTAGATGTACCAACACATGTCATCGTACAAGCAGGTGTAGGTTCCTTAGCCGGTGCTGTGACTGGTTATGTAGTTAATCGCTATAAAGATGCTCCTGTAAAACCAAAAATCGTTGTGGTAGAAGCATCTCAGCAGATTGCTTATACAAAGGTGCTAAGGCAGGCGATGGGGATTTACGCATTGTTGGTAGCGATTTACAAACCATCGTGGCAGGGTTAGCTTGTGGTGAACCAAATACAATCTCTTGGGACATCTTAAAAACTCATGTGGACGTATTCGTATCCGCTCCAGACTGGGTAGCATCCCTAGGTATGCGCATGAGTGCAGCTCCTATTAAAGGTGATGCAAGCATCACATCTGGTGAATCTGGTGCCGTACCATTTGGTTTAGTAGCAGCTGGCTATGACAATGGATGAATATAAAGATTTACGTGAAGACTTAGGTCTTACAAAAAAGACTCTAAAAGTTCTAGTTTCTCCACAGAAGGGGACATGATCCAACGCGTTATCAAGAAATCGTATGGCAAGGAAAAATTTTAATCTAACTATTTAGTCATAGAATTAGTCATATACAGTTAATTTTAACTTTAACGTATACGTATATGTGTGTTTAAGGAGGAAATGGTAATGGATTTACAAGCAGTAAAAAAAGCAGCTGAAGCTTACGGACCAGCGATGACAAAATTTTTAAGAGAAATCGTCGCATTCCCTGGTGAAAGTGCGGAAGAAGAACAACATGTTCGCCGCATTGAAAAAGAAATGAAAGACTTAGGATTCGATGAAGTAGAAGTGGATCCAATGGGTAACATTCTTGGCTATGTGGGAACTGGTAAAACATTGATTGCTTTTGACGGACATATTGATACAGTAGGTATCGAGTAACCGTGATAACTGGAACTTTCGATCCATATGAGGGATTTGAAAGCGATACTGAAATTGGTGGCCGTGGTGTATCTGACCAATTAGGTGGTATCGTATCCGCAGTATATGGTGCAAAAATCATGAAAGACTTGGGTTTATTGAATGATAAATACCGTGTATTAGTAGTTGGTACAGTCCAAGCAAAGAAGATTGCGATGGTTTGTGCTGGGAATATATCATTAAGGAACGTGGTATCCGTCCAGAATTCGTAGTATCCACAGAACCAACTGATGGCGGTATCTATCGTGGTCAACGTGGTCGTATGGAAATCCGTATCGATGTAGAAGGCGTATCTTGCCATGGCTCTGCACCAGATCGCGGTGACAATGCCATCTACAAAATGGCTGACATTTTTACAAGATGTTCGTGCATTAAATGCAAATAACTCTACTGAAAAGTACACGTGTTCGTGGCTTAGAAAAAAATGTTGGACCCTAAATTCAACCCCGATCACTATGAAGAAGCTCGTTTCTTAGGCCGTGGTACAGTAACTACTTCCCAAATTTTCTACACATCTCCAAGCCGTTGTGCAGTAGCAGACTCTTGTGCAGTATCTCTTGACCGTCGTATGACAGCGGGTGGAAACATGGCAAAAGTTGCCTAAAAGAAATCGAAGATTTACCATCTGTACAAAAATATGGTGCGAAAGTATCCATGTATGAATATGCTCGTCCATCCTGGACTGGTTTAACATATCCAATTGAATGCTACTTCCCAACATGGGTAATCCCTAAAGATCATAAAGTAACAAAAGCATTGGAAGAATCTTACATCTCCTTATATGGTACAGAGCGTATTAGTGCAGAAGTTACATTGGCAGAACGTAAAAAGCTCGCCCATTAACTGATAAATGGACATTCTCTACAAATGGCGTATCCATCATGGGACGTAATGGTATCCTTGCATCGGTTTCGGCTCCCTGGCGCAGAAGCACAAACACATGCTCCAAACGAAATCACATGGAAACAAGACCTTGAAAACATGTGCAGCAGTATATGCAATCTTACCTACAAACTATTGCAAATAATAGTTTACATTTTATAAAGCTATAAATTATTAATGAGGTGCAAACAATGGCAGATTTCAAAAAATGTGTAGACGCATTAGCTAAATTAGACACAAAAAACATGTACAACAATGACTTCTTCTTAACTTGGGAAAAAACAGACGACGAATTACAAGCTGTTTGGGCTGTAGCTGATGCATTACGTGCGTTACGTGAGCGCAATATCTCTACAAAAAGTATTTGACAGTGGTTTTGGGTATCTCCTTATTCCGTGATAACTCCACTCGTACTGTTTTCTCTTTGCATCCGCTTGTAACTTATTAGGTTTAGAAGTACAAGACTTAGATGAAGGAAAATCCCAAATCGCTCATGGCGAAACTGTACGTGAAAACTGCTAACATGATCTCCCTTCATGGCTGATATCATCGGTATCCGTGATGATATGTACATCGGTAAAGGTAATGCATACATGCATGCAGTAGCTGATGCAGTAGAAGAAGGACATAAAGATGGCGTATTAGAACAACGTCCCTACATTGGTAAACTTACAATGTGATATTGACCATCCAACACAATTGATGGCTGATACGGCTCACCCTTATCAACGAATTTGGTGGACTTGAAAACTAAAAGGTAAAAAGTGGCTATGACTTGGGCATACTCTCCCATCCTATGGTAAACCTCTTTCTGTACCACAGGTGCTATCGGTTTATTCACTCGTTTAGGTATGGAAGTTGTATTAGCACATCCAGAAGGATACGAAGTAATGCCAGAAGTTGAAGAAGTTGCTAAAAACAAGCACAAGCTGGTGGCGGATCTTTCAAACGTACAAACGACATGAAAGAAGCTTTCAAAGATGCTGATATCGTATATCCCTAAATCCTGAGCACCTTTCGCAGCAATGGAAGAAAGAACTGAACTTTATGGCAAAGGAGATACAGCAGGCATTAAAGAATTAGAAGGTCGTTTATTAGAACAAAATGCACAACATAAAAGATTGGGCTTGCACAGAAGAAATGATGAGTCTTACAAAAAGACGGTAAAGCATTATACTTACACCTTGCCAGCTGATATTACAGGTGTAAGCTGTGAAGAAGGTGAAGTTGACGCATCTGTATTCGAACGTTATCGTGTACCTCTTTACAAAAAGAAGCAAGCTATAAAAACCATATGTAATTGCTGCTATGATTTTATTAAAGCAAATTTGAAAAATCCAGTAGAATTATTAAAAAGAGCTAGAAGAAAAAGGGAACAGAAAGAGTTCTCCGCTAAAGAGCAAAGGGGCTGTCTGTTCAGACGGCCCCATATTTTAATCCCTACAAAGGTAGTTAGGAATATATAAAACATAGAGAGGTACCTCTATGACGTGTTGTTATCGCTTTAGGGGGCAATGCCCTAGGTAATACATTACCAGAACAAATGATTGCAGTGAAAGAAACATCTAAAGCAATCGTTGATTTAATTGAAGCTGACTGTGATGTTATCGTTACCCATGGTAATGGCCCTCAAATTGGCATGATTAATAATGCTATGGCTGCGTTGACAAGAGAAGTAAAAGATCAGCCTAATACTCCATTGTCTGTAGTGCGTGGCGATGAGCCAAGCGTATATTGGATATGATTTACAAAACGCATTGCGCGAAGAGTTGTTAACAGAGGTATTAAAGATTTGCCGTGACAACTATGGTTACGCAGGTTCGTGTAGATGCAGATGATCCAGCTTTCTTGGATCCAACAAAAACCAATTGGTCACTTTATGACAAAAGAAGAAGCTGTTCATGCTGTAAACCAATATGATTATGTAGTAAAAGAAGATGCAGGTCGTGGCTATCGCCGCGTAGTAGCGTCTCCAGCTCCAAAAGAAATCATTGAATTACAAGCAATCAAAGGCTTAATTGGTAATGAATTAGTCATCGCATGCGGTGGTGGTGGTATCCCTGTAGTTCGTGAAGGCAAAACTCATTTAACTGAGGGGCATCTGCAGTTATCGATAAAGACTGGACGAGTAGCTTGTTAGCACAAAGAAGTGGATGCTGATGTATTGATTATCTTAACAGCTATTGAAAAAGCAGCGATTAACTATGGTAAAGAAAACCAACAATGGTTAGAACATATTACCGTAGAAGAAGCAAAAACACATCACAAAATGGTGAATTTGCAGCAGGGTCTATGAAACCAAAAAAATGGAAGCAGCTGTGGCATTTTGCTAAAATCTAAAGCGGGCAGAAAGCTATTATTACACTAAACTAGAGAAATCAGAGAAGGTATTGAAGGGAAAAACTGGTACACATATCGAATTATAATAATAGCATTTTCAAATATATACAGTGTTTCATAGAAAAAGGAGCCTATCTATGATTTTTACTAGGAAAAAGGAACTGTCGTTACACGTAATCCATTACAACCAATCATCGAAGATGGTGGGGTATTAATGGATGGCACTAAAATTGTAGCGGTAGACTCATACGAAACATTGCGCAAACAATATCCAAAGGCATATCGAGTGAACGCTCATGGACGCTTGATTATGCCTAGGTTTTGTCAAATGCTCATCATCATATATATTCTGCTCTAGCTCGTGGATTATATATTCAGGTAATAACCCAACAAATTTTTAAAGAAATCTTAGATGGATTGTGGTTTTACTTAGATAAACGCCTAGCTAAAGAAGATGTGTGGGCAAGTGCTATTGTAACTTATATGGCATGTATCGAAAATGGTGTCACTTCTATATTCGACCATCATGCAAGCTATGGAGAAACAGAAGGTAGCTTATCTGTTATTAGCGAAGTAGCTCAAGATTTCGGTGTTCGCTCTTGCTTGTGCTATGAAGTGAGTGATCGAAATGGCCAAGAGGAAATGGAGAAAGCGGTAGCTGAAAACGTACGCTTTGGTAAAGAAGCAAAAAGAAAACCTGAAACAATAGCAGCTATGATGGGTTTACATGCATCTTTTACATTGAGCAAAGATACATTGGCCTATGTTCGTAAACAAAATGTAGATAATTTGGGATATCATATCCATGTAGCAGAAGGTACTACAGATCAAGAAGATAGCCAAGAAAAATATGGTATGCGCGCAGTGCATCGCTTGCATGAAGATGGCATCCTAGGACCAAAAACCATTGCTGGACATTGTATTCATGTAGACGATAGCGAAGTGAAAGGTGTTAGCTGAAACAGGCACTATGGTAGCTCATAATCCAGAAAGTAATATGGGGAATGCGGTAGGAGCACCTAATGTATTAAAAACTTATTGAGGCGAGGTATTCCAGTAGGGTCTTGGTACAGATGGATATACTAGCGATATGTTAGAATCTATAAAGTTAGCAAACTGCTTAGTGAAACATAACATACAACATCCAAATGTAGGATGGACTGAAATTCCAAACATGTTATTTAATACTGAATCAAGCAATGATTGAAAAATTCTTCCCTGTAAAAGTTGGTACCTTAACACCAGGGGCGGAAGCAGATGTAATTGTTTTAGATTATATTCCTAGAACAGATTTACATGCTGATAATATCAATGGACATTTACTATTTGGGCTCAAAATGGTCTTAAATGTAATTACAACTATTTCTGGTGGTAAGGTACGTATGCTGAGATCGTCAATTATGTGGCATGAACAAGAAGAATTGCTACGAGAAGTACGACAAATTTCCATCGTTTATGAAACGATTGAGTCCCATAATACACTTTCAGTAAGGAGTGAATACTATGAGCGATATCATGTATCCGGTAAGTTTCGGACATTTAATGAACCATATTCTAACAGAATATGCTACACACAATCGAGTATATAATGTGGAGCGTATGCACACAACAGGTACGGATCAACGGTTATCCTTATTTGGTCGTAACCTAGAAAATCCATTAGGTCCTGCAGCAGGGTCCACATACTCAATTAGCTCAAAACTTAGTAGCAGCCTATGTTGGCGGTTCCCGATTCTTAGAATTAAAAACAGTACAAATTATGTTTGGTGAAGAGTGGGTATCCCAAGACCATGTATTTATTCAAAGGATGAAGCATATAACGTGGAATGGTCCTCTGAGTACCATTGTCATGCAGCTGCTGATGAATACATTAAAGCATGGTTTGCTATTAAATTAATTAGTAAAAGAATGGGGCATCGGCGATCCGGATGGATTCATCTTTATCATGAGTGTTGGCTACAACTTAGCGGGTATTAAAAGTAAAGATGTAGATTCCTATATGGAAAGCTTACGTGCAGCACGTACAAAACCAGTTTGGAAAGAATGCGAAGAATGGGCATTAGCTAATGTACATCAATTTAAAAACATGTAACAGAAGAGTACATTCGCTAATATTGATGACAATATTTGCCAAGGTATTACATTATCTACCATGCATGGCTGTCCTGGCAGGCGAAATTGAATCGATTTGTACATACCTACTGAAAGAAAAACATCTAAATCTATATCTAAAATGTAACCCAACATTATTGGGCTATGATCGATATAGCAGAGAATTATTAGATCGAAGCAGAGTTTGGATATATTGATTTTGATGCACATCAATTTGAAGTAGACTTATCTTTCAAAGAAGCAGTGCCAATGATTGAACGATTAATGACAATTGCAGAAGAAGAAGGTTTAGTATTCGGTGTGAAATTGACAAATACATTCCCTATTTCGATTCACGAGAAAAGAATTACCAGGTGAGCAAATGTATATGTCTGGTAAATCCTTAATACCATTATCCATCGGTGTGGCTCAATTATTGAGTGAAACATTTGGGGAACACTTACCAATGTCTTATAGTGGTGGTGCAGATGCAAAAAATATTGCAGCTTTATTCCGCACAGGTATTTGGCCAATTACCGTATGTACAACATTATACAAGGGTTAGAGTTATAACCAGTTGGATAACTTGGCTAAATTAGTAGAAAGCAGAAGATTATGATACTGCTAAGGTGATTAAACCAACAGAAATCAAAACTTTTGCTGAGGCAATGGGAACAGCACAACATACAAAAATCTGCAGCTGCTAAGACGTGAAGAACGCATGGGTTTCCCAACATCTCATGATCAAAATCATGAATGCCGTGTTGTATGTGGTACTTGCGTACGTGTTTGTCCAAATAGAACGAATGAATGCATTACTGTGGATGGTAAAAAAATGATCATTCACATTGATGAGTCATGTAATGAATGTGGTAACTGTGCTTGTCATTGCGTACAACCATGCTTCCCATATAAAGATAAATTGACATGCTTTTATTGATGAAGAGCAGCATTATGCAAGCGATAATGATGGCTTTTTATATTCAAAGGTAAGGAATGCGGATATCGCTTCCAAGGCGCTACAGGTCGCTTACAGCGATTGATGCCTACCAGAGGTGTTGAAAGGAGTAGTGGAAGCGTTCATTAAAAGAACTTCCATATTATATCTATGATACTCATTGAACAAGGATATCTTGTACTTCCAACGGGAGTCGTGCAAGGGACGATAGCAATTGAAAACGATACAATTGTAGAGGTAGCTCCTCATATTGAAGCAAAACCTGGTGATGTACGAATCGATGCAAAGGGTCGGTATGTGTTCTGCGTGAATTGATCACATACCCATTTGAAATGACCAACGCTTTTTGCCACCACGGCAGATGACTTTTGAAAGTGGTACAAAAGCAGCGATTATGGGGGAACTCAACGATTATTAATTTTTGCATCGCCCTTTTGAAGATCTTTGTTAGAAGGTTTGCGACGCGATAAGAAACGGGCGGAAGGACGCTGCTCTTGTGATTATAAATTTCATATGGAATTGTTAGATATGAATGAGCAAGTGGCAGCAGAAATTCCTAAGGTCGTAAAAGAAGGCGTCGCATCCTTCAAAGTATATATGAGCCTATAGCTTTAGTATTGACGATTGGGTCAATTTGTGAAGCAATCAAGCAATGCCCTTAACCGGTGCGTTGGTGGCAGCCACTGTGAGAATGGAGCGATGATTGCAGCTAAAGGGTACAGGAAATGAGAGAGGAAGGAGATACAGAAGCAAAGTATCATCCCACTTTCAAAAACCAGATACCATAGAAGCAGAAGCAATGCATCGTTTCATTCGACTGAGAGGTGTAGATTATCCTGTACATATTGTGCACTGTGAGCTCTGCAACAGGATTAGATGTCGATTGAGAGACACGCAGAAAAGAATGGGGCAAAAAGTGACCTGTGAAACCTGTCCTCAATACTTATTACTGACAGATGAATTGTATAATCAGCCGGATGGAAAGGATTGAGATATATCTGAGTCCACCTCTTAGAAAACAAGAGATGTGGAGATTTTTGCAAGCAGCAGTAGAGCGTGGAGTTTTTCCAAACTTTATGTACGGATCACTGCAATTATACATTAGCACAAAAAGCCTTAGGGTCTTGGTGACTTTACGAGCGCCAGGGATGGTTTGCGGGTGTAGAAGGCGGATGATTCTAATGTGGGATATGTTTGTTCATGGTGGACGAATGAATCCTGTAGATTATATGAAATTAACTAGCGAAACACCAGCTAAGTTATACGGATTATATCCGAAAAAAGGGACGTTACAAGTAGGAAGTGATGCTGATATTGTGATACTTTCACCAGATGTAACAGAAATGATGAGTTCGGATAAAACTCATAGTCGGTCAGATTATACTACGTATGAGGGAATGACTGTACATGGTCGAATAGATGATGTGTTTTTACGGGGGCACCATGTGGTGCAAGATAGAAAATTAGTGGAAGCCTATAAAGGGGAATTCCAACAATAATCGGAGGGAGGTCTCTGTATGTACCGATTTCAAGTCAACGGTATTTGGCGTGAGGTGGAAGAAGATAAGCGATTAATGGATTTCTTCCGTGATGACCTACGCTTAACCGGAACAAAGGACGGTTGTAGTGCAGGTGCTTGTGGAGCTTATGCACATTCTCATTGATGGAGGTAAAAAGCATGTATGGGTAAAGTTTCTGCAGTGGAAGGCGAAATCAATTATTACCATTGAGGCCTTACAGAACGTGAAAAAGTGTATGTATATGCTTTTTGCGAATGTGGGCTGTACAATGTGGTTTCTGTATTCCGGGCATGATTATCAGTGCTAAAACATTGTGGATACTACATTGAGAACCTACAAGGGCAGATGTTCAAAAAGCTTTGTTAGGAAATATTTGTCGTTGTACTGGGATATCTAAAAATTGAAGATGCCATTTTTATTAGCGGCTCGTTTATTTAAAGAGAACGCACCAGTTCCTAAAAATGATGCAGATGGTACTGTAGGATCTCGTTACATCATGTAGATGCAGCTGAAAAACATTGGGTACAGGGATTATATACAGATGACATGGTGGTGGATGGCATGATTTATACCAAAAGCTGATCCGTTCTAAATATCCAAGTGCTCGTGTTGATGCAATCCATATGGAAGAAGCTTTGGCACATCCTCAATGTGTGACTGTATTAACGGCGAAAGATGTACCTTTTCAATAAAACAGGTCATATCGTTTCCAGACTGGGATGTTGATGATTGCAGAAGGGGATATTACTCGCTATGTAGGTGATGCTATTGCTGTAGTTGCAGTAAAAGAGAAAAAATATTTGCAAGAGTATGTAATCTGGTAACGGTAGATTATACAGAATTAAAACCTGTATTAACATCGGAAGAGGCATTGGCTGAGGATGCACCATTATTACATCCAAATGGAAATATCCTATCGCATCAATCTTTAAATCGTGGCAATGCAGATGAAGTGATTGCAAAGGCAGCACATGTGGTAACAAGACACTATTCTACACCACAAACAGACCATGCGTTTATGGAACCAGAATGTGCTATTGCAATGAAAACTGAAGATGGAATTCAATTATATACGGGAGGCCAAAGCGTATATGATGAGCGCCATGAAGTAGCTCGTATGTTAGGCTTAGAAGAATCTCAAGTTAAGGTACATAGTATGCTAGTAGGTGGCGGTTTTCGGTGGTAAAGGAAGGATATGAGTGTGCAACACCATGCAGCGCTTGTAGCTTGGAAAACTGGACTGCCAACGAAAAGTGCAATTAACTCGTCAAGAAAGTTTAGATGTGCATCCAAAACGTCATGCTATGGAAATGGATATTACAACAGCTTGTGATGAAAATGGTAAATTAGTAGCTACAAAAGTTAAAATTGTGTCCGATTGCGGGGCCTATGCGTCCTTAGGTGGACCAGTATTACAACAGGCTGGTACACATCTCAAGCGGACCATATAACTCGAGCATTTCTCTATGGATGGTATTTGTGTATATACTAATACAGTACCAGGCAGGGGCATTCCGTGGTTTGGTGTTACCCAAACGATTTTTGGGCAAGAAGTGAATATTGATTTGCTAGCCAAAGAAGTGGGCATGGATCCTTGGGAATTCCGCTATAAAAATGCGGTTCGCCCTGGTGATTACTTGCCAAATGGACAATTATGTACGCCAGATACTGGTATCGTAGAATGCTTAGAAGCAGTAAAAGATGCATACTATGCGAGTGATCGAACAGGACTTGCCATTTGTATGAAAAAAATAGTGGTGTTGGTGTAGGACTTGCCAGATACAGGGCGTGTTATCCTAGAGTTCGTGGCGGCAAAAGTTCGTATTCGTACATCAGCAGCATGTATTGGTCAAGGTGTAGGTACAGTGGCAGCACAAATCGTTGTAGAAGCTACAAAACTTTCACCAGAACAAATTGTGGTAGAAGCACCAGATACAGATCGTACGCCAAACTCTGGTAAACTACAACATCTCGACAAACGGTATTTACAGGGGAAGCAACACGTAGAGCAGCCGAAAAATTGGCAGAATTATTGAAAACTCAAACGTTAGCAGACCTTGAAGGAAAGGAAATATACGAAGAGTTCCTAGGTGTTACGGATCCATTCGATTCGGACAAAAAACATCCTAAGAGCCATGTGGCTTATGGATATGGAGCTTGCGTAGCTACGATTGGAGATGATAACAAAGTAAGTGAAATTCATGTGGCTTATGATGTGGGTCGAGTAGTTAAACCCTCAATCTTGTGAAGGTCAAGTTGAAGGGTGGCACAATCATGGGAATGGGCTATGGTGTAACAGAAGACTTCAAATATAATGAAGGAAAAGTAGTTACAAAATATGGCACATTAGGCTTATTAAGAGAACAACTCAACGCATGAAATTAAATGTACATTCATAGAAAAAGGTACACCAGACCAATATGCATATGGTGCAAAAGGTATTGGGGAAATTAGTAGTATCCCAATTGCTCCAGCAATCGCCAATGCATATAATCGTTTGGACGGTATAGAACGTTGTTCTTTACCACTTGAGAAAACTGGATATCGAAAATAATCAGTAAGGGAGAGAGTGTACTCAGTCTATGAAGTTCGATGTTGTAGCAAGTATGGGAGCGCTTGCTACTTCATCAGAATGATGTCCAAAAATTCAAAAACATGATATAAGCATAAGACTAGTATATTCTATTAAGTAATATGAGGTGATTCATATGGCGCATCAAATTCAGGAGTTAATCATGTAGATGGAATGCTACCGATTCTAAATTGTTTTGCTTACGGTTTACAACACGTATTAGCAATGTATGCAGGGGCTGTAGCAGTTCCAATTATCATAGCACAGGCTATGCATTTGTCAGAAGCGCAACTAATTCAATTAATTAACGCAGATTTATTTACTTGTGGTATCGCTACATTGATCCAAACATTAGGATTTTGGAAAAATTGGTGCAAAAATTCCGTTGATTCAAGGGATTACATTTGCTGCGGTATCTCAATGATTTTTAATTGGTCAAGAGCATGGTATGACAAGTATTTATGGGGCCGTTATTGTAGCGGGGATAGTCACATTCTTAATCTCCCATCTATTTAGCCGTTTAATCCGTCCACCTGTAGTAACAGGTACTATTATTACAATTATCGGTATTACGTTGATGCCAGTATCTGTTCGTTGGGTAGGGGGCGTAACCCTAGTTCACCGGACTTTGCTAATCCTATTAACTTGTTATTAGCTACGTTAACATTAGCTATCGTAGTAGCAGTGTATCGATTTGGTAAAGGATTCTGGAGTAATGTAGCTGTTTTAGTAGGTTTAGTAGTAGGGACATTAGCATCTATGGCATTGGGTGTAGCAAATCTAGGGGCTGTTGGTGAAGCAGAATGGTTTGCCGTTGTAACACCATTAGCGTTTGGTTGGCCAACATTTGAATTTTTCCTCTATTATTTCTATGGTTATAGTTATGCTTGTTGTTATGACAGAAACAACAGGGGACTGTATTGCAATTGGTGAAATCGTTGATAAACCGATTGGTAAAAAAGAATTAGCCGCTTGCTTACGAGCAGATGGTTTTGCAACTATGATTGGTGGATTCTTAAATAGTTTTCCCTCATACAGCATTCGCACAAAATGTAGGTCTTGTAGCAGTAAACAAATGTAAAAAAGTCGTTTCGTAGTAGCTGCCTCTGGTGTTATCTTAGTGTTATTAGGTTTATTCCCTAAAATGGCAGCTGTTGTAGCAAGTATCCCTAACCCTGTATTAGGAGGTGCTGGTGTAGCTATGTTTGGTATGATTATAGCCAGTGGTATTCGTTCTTTATCAAAAGTACAATTTGATGGCACTTACAATCTAATGATCGTAGCTATTAGTATTGGTGTTAGTATGATTCCATTGGCAGTGCCAACTTTCTATGATCATTTCCCTGAATGGTTAAAAATCGTTCTTCATAGTGGTATTACATTCGGTAGTTTGATGGCAGTAGCTCTTAATGTATTATTAAATGGCTATGGAACTGAAACACATGTAGTACAAGCAACACGTCGGGAAAAAGCGATTGCTCGGTTGGACAAATGGAAAGCAGAACGCAAAATTCGTAGAAAACAATCTATCTAATATGAATAAGCTATATAGAGCGTAAGACTACATATATGAGGTCCTTCTATTCGAGAGAATACAAGAGAGAAACATTTTAAAATAGTTAAGCACCAATTATATGTATAATTGGTGCTTACTTTGTCTAGTTGGCTAGGGCTAGATAGCCTGTAGGTTGTCTAAGCAATGAAGTATGTGGTCTATTTCTTCAGTGGTATTGTGATAGCCAAAGGAAAAACGAATAGTTCCCCTTGGATAGGTTCCCAATACCTGGCAGGCCGTGGGTACATGGGTGCAAGTCTACTCTGGTAATAATATGATAGTCTCTGTCGAGCCTATACGCGAGTTCTGCTGGATCAGCAATGGGTAGGTGCAATAGAAATGACAGCACTACGATTATATTCTGTAGGAAGTCCATGAGAGTGTATAATTTCGGCAGTTGCTGCAAGCCGTTGAGGAATTGTTTTGTTAAGTTCATTTCATGTTCATGAGATTTGCCGCATGCCGTACTTTTTATAAGATAGACTTGCATGAAGGCCGATAATACCTGGAATATTAGGTGTACCTGGCTCAAAAACGATCTGGAAAGGTAGTGGGAACCCCATGGTATGTGAGAAACTACCGGTACCACCAGTCAAGATAGGCTGTAGTTGAGAGCTACCTCTTTACTAATAAGGAGCCCTCCAATGCCTTGAGGACCGAGAGGCCCTTATGCCCTGTAAAGCATAGGATATCATTCATATTTTTCATGTGGATGAGGCAGAACCCCAGCAGATTGGGCAGTATCCACAATACATAAAAAGATTGTGCTCTTTGCAGAATGCACCACCTCAGCAATAGGTTGAATGGTACCACATACGTAGAGACGTGAGTTAATAAAATAGCTTTTAGTTGTAGGTAGAAGAAGTGATTCTAAGCAGAAGTAATCATTTCGCTCTGATACGTGTTGGAATGGTGGAGCAAGATACTCCCTTCATGGATAATTGATGGAGTGGACGCATCACTGCATTATGTTCTAAGCTGAGATTAGAAGGTGGTCGCCAGGGTGAGACCCTGTAAAACCATATTTAAACTAGTTTGTTACATTGGGTGTAAAAATTACATATTTTGCGCTATGACCACCGAATAGTTCTTGTAGTTGTTGGCGTGTTTCTAGGAGAATACACGTTCTACCTGGTAAGCATCTTCGTTTGAAGAACGATGAACGGAGAAACCCATTATAAGAGATGTAATCATACATAGCTTGCGCCACGGTAGGTGCTTAGGAAAAAGAGGTACCGCTATTATCAACATAGATAGACTTGCTAATTATAACTCCTTTATAATATGTATATTATATTTGAGTATAAAGTACTAGGTGTAAAATATCAATTTATAGAATTTCAAGTAACATAATTAAAGAGGTAATGTTTAGTAGGAGAGTTACTATGAGTATAGTTAGTGAAAGGCAGAAAATTATCATTTCTGGATTAATTATTGGAGCCATTGCAGGTTTTTAGTATTAGCTGAAAATCCGCAAAATATGGGCTTTGTATTGCCTGTTTTATCCAGTGATTCTGCTAGGAGGATTGGGCTTACCGGGCAGCACCAGTGCAATACATTCGTCCAGAGATTATTGGATTAGTATTGGGAGCCTTTTTATTATCTTGGTTCCGTGGTGAGCAATCTGCTAAAGGTGGTTCCGCTCCAGCAACAAGATTTACCTTAGGATTTTTTACTATGATTGGTTGTCTTATTTTCTTAGGATGTCCATTCCGTATGATTTTTCGATTAGCAGGTGGTGACTGGAATGCCATCATGGGTCTATTAGATTTACTGGCGGTATTGCAGTAGGTACAGTATTCTTGAAACGTGGCTATTCTTTAGGTAGAACGTGTATCGTTTCTAAAATGGACTCTTATATTATGCCTGCGGCACAAGTGATTCTATTAGGTCTTGTGGTGGCAGCGCCAGCGTTCATTTTCTTTACTGAAAAAGGACCTGGTGCGATTCATGCTCCATTATGGAGTTTCTTTAAGCAGGTTTAGTAGTGGGTGGCTTGGCACAATATAGCCGTCTTTGTATGGTGGGTGGTATCCGAGATATTATTTTATTTAAAAAGAAAACAAAATTAATTTCTTGGTTTTATTGCGATTCTGTAGCAGCGTTCCTAGTGAACATTTCTGTGGGTAACTTCCATCCAGGTTTTGCAGGACAGCCAATTGCCCATACAGATGGAGTATGGAACTTCTTGGGGATGGCTTTAGCAGGTCTATGTTGTACATTGATGGGAGGATGTCCGTCGTCAACTTATCTTATCCGGTGAAGGTAACTCGATTCTACTATTACGGTAGTGGGTTTAGCAGCGCTGCATTTGCCTATAACTTTTGGCTTTAGCAGCAACGAGCTGCGGTGTTCCAGTAGCGGACAGATCGCAGTGGGTGTAGGCTTTGTAATCGCCTTGGTAATTGCTATTAAAAATATGCGTAAATAAAAGTATGGGGAGGTAATTATGATTGATGTAAGAGGACTTTCCTGTCCAGAACCAGTAATTATGGTACAAAAAGCATTGGCATTAGGAGAAAATCGATATATAGTACAATGTGACTCTAAACCAGCGGTAGAAAATATTACTCGGTTTGTGCTGGCACAAGGGTATAGTATTGTTTCCACAGAAGAGGGCAGTGAGTATATACTCACGATTACAAAAATAATATGGAATGTGTAGCAACCTTTTATTCTCATTTTTGGAGCGATTCAGTTTGAACAGTTTTGTAAGGAACGAACTATTAGGGTACACTCTACAGACGGTTCCACGCTGGCTCAGCTCATCATGGTACATGTGCGGTGTTCCGAGTGGATCGATGTATTATGAGGATATTCCTGAAGATATTTTAGAAGATATTGAGCAGGTTAGTGAAAAGCAAAAAGATAGTTATAAAGAAATTTATACAAGCAGTTAAGTAACTTACGATACATATCTAATATACATATTAATTTAGGGCATACATAAACAAAAATCTTTAATAATGATGATTCATTATGAATAGAATATGTTTGTGTATGCCTATAATTCATCTGACAAAACCTTTAGAGACATGATACAATAAGGATATAAAGATGTTGGAGTCAGGAGGTATAAGTATGCTTATGTTTACGCAAGTGCAACAGCCTAAGACAATAGAAGAGGCACATGCATTGATGGTAAAGCAAAAATGGCACCTATCCTAGCGGGGGCTGTTGGACGCGATTAGAAATCGTAAGTGGCCTATGGTAATCGATTTATCAGAAGTAGGCTTGCCTATCATTGAAGAGGATGACAAAGAATTCCGCATTGGTGCTATGGCGACGCAACGAGATGTGGAGATGTATGAACCATTTCAAACATTTTGTGGCGGAGTATTGCCTAAAGCGGTGAAAGATATTTTAGGAGTACAATTCCGTAATATGGCTACTATGGGTGGTTCTGTAGTGGCTAAATTTGGATTTTCAGATATTATTCCTGCCCTATTAGCATTACGAGCAGAGGTATGCTTATTTGAAGCGGGCCGTATGAGCATTGAGCAATACTTGTCCTATGGAACAAAGAGATGTTTTAGTAGAAATTATTGTACCCAAACAAGAAGTTTCAGTAGCGATTGAAGCGCTTAGAAAATCTGTTTCAGACTTTCCATATCTAACGGGTTCTGCTCGGTTTGATGAAGCGGGGGTATCCGTATATATTGGTGGTCGACCAGGGAAAGCCTGTCAAAGCTACAAAGGCTTGTCAAGTGATTAACGAAAAAGGAATCCATGCACTAGAGGAAGCTGGGGAATGATTCAAGAGGAAGTGTCTTTTTCAAGTAACTCTCACGCAGGTGCAGAATATCGCTTAGAGATGGCAAAAACATGTTTTAAACGATTGGTAAAAGAGGTGGCACAATGGAAATAATGTTACAAGTGAATGGGTGAAACGTAAAGTTTTGATTGAAACAGATGAAATGTTAATAGAAACATTACGTAATCTAGGCTTTTTACAGTGTTCGTTGTGGTTGTGACACAACAAATTGTGGCCTTTGTACAGTGTGGGTAGATGGCGAAACCTATATTGTCTTGTGCGTATCCTACTTTCAGAGTTAGTGGACGCTGAGATTACTACCTTGGAAGGCGTAGCTGAAGAAGCAGCTGAATTAGCGGACTGTTTAGCTGAAGAAGGGCAGACCAATGTGGTTACTGTACAACGGGTATGATGATGAGTGCTATTGCATTAAGTCGTAAATACCCTGATGCGTCAGATGATAAAATTAAAGCTTACCTAAATAATAATTTATGTCGTTGTACAGGTTATGAATCGCATATGCGTGGGATTCGTAAATTTTAGGAGGCAAAACAGAGATGAAACATTTAGGAAAAGTTATAAAAATGGACTCCACAACGATTTTAAGTGGTAAAACTAGCCTATACAGAAGACTTTATTCCTACGAATGCACTATGCATTAAAATACTCCGCAGTCCTCATGCATTTGCAAAAATTGTAGATATTAATATCGATGCAGCACTGAAAGTTCCAGGTGTAGAGGCTATTTATACATATCAGGATGTGCCAAAAACTAGATTTACTTTAGCTGGACAAAGAGTTATCCAGAGCCATCGGCTTATGATATGTTAATTTTAGATCAAGTAGTTCGATATGTAGGGGATGAAGTTGCATTAATCGTGGCTGTTGACGAACGGACTGCATTAAAAGCAATGCCTTTAATTAAAGTGAAATACGAAGTGTATGAACCGGTTTTTAGATATGCATACGGCTATTGATCGATCCAAGTATCATTCACGATGAAGAGGACTTCACTATAATTTCCCTGTAGGGGAGATCCTAAGCGAAATATTGCTTGCTCCTATAGTCACGTCGTGGGGATGTAGAAGGGAATTAGCAAAATGTGATTATATAGTAGAAGAGTCTTACTTTGACCAGGCCACTTTACAGTCGGCGATGGAAACGTTTAGAACATTTGCTACGATAGACCAATTTAATCGCCCTTGTTATCACTAGCTCTACACAAGTGCCGTTTCATATTCGTAGACATGCGGCACGTGCATTAGAATTCCAGCTTCTCAGATTCGTGTGGTAAAACCTCGTATTGGTGGAGGATTTTGGATCTAAGCAAACAGGTTGTACGGAACTATTCCAGCCTTTGTGACATGGAAATTAAAAAACCTTCTATATCGTTTACGATCGTCATGAAGCGAATAACTGCTCTACTAGCCGTCATGCACGAGATTGGAATGTGCGTATAGGGGCTACAAAAGGACGGTATTATCCAGGTTATTGATATGGTCGCTGTATCTGATGCAGGTGCGCATGGTAGTCATGCATTGACGACGTTCACGGCAGGAGAACATAAATCGCTGCCTTTATATAATAAAAACAAAGGCAATTCGTTATGAGATCGAATATAGTGTACACAAATCATATGCCAGGAGGTGCTTTCCGTGGGTATGGAGCCACAGAAGCACTATGGCCATTGGAGTGTGCGATTACAAAGTTAGCACATATTATAGGAATAGACGAAATCGAATTGCGTTTGAAAAATTTAATTGGTGTTGGGGAATCAGCGCAATCGTTTCATCCGGGAGAAGTGTTGGAGTCTGGCTTGTTGAAAGAAGCAATTCAAAAAGCAAAGGATATGTCTAACTGGGACCATCGTCCAAAATCATGGAAAAATTGATGATCGTCATAGAGGGGATTAGGTGTAGCTCTTGCCTTCCAGGATCTGGTATTGCCAACATAGACACAGCATCCGTAGAGGTACGTATGCTAGATGATGGTACATATATGCTCTTTACTGGCTCAACAGATATGGGACAAGGTTCAAATACTGTCTTGGCACAGATGGCCTGTGAAACATTAGGGTGTCCAATGGATATGATGGTAGTGTATGAAGCAGATACAGATGTGGTACCATTCGATCCAGGTTCTTATGCATCGAGTACAACCTATGTGACAGGGACGGCTACAAAGATGGCCTGTGATGAATTGAAAGAAAAATATTACAAGAATTTGGTCGTATCTTAGATGTTGACTCAAGTGTATTAACGTTTGATGGAGAAAAAGTGTGGACTGAAGATGGTTCTAAAGTGATGACTACTAAAGAATTAGCGCCAAAAGCTTGTATCAGGGTCCTAATGGACATTACTTGAGTGGTATGGCTACATGGGGAGTCAAACATCTCCACCTCCATTTATGGTGAGGTATTGCTGAGGTAACAGTAGATATTGAAACAGGTAAAGTGACGCCCTAGAACATTTTCTATTCAGTGGTCGATTGTGGCACTATTGTGAATAGAAATTTAGCAACTGTACAGGCTGAGGGGGATAGTACAAGGCATTGGCATGGCATTATATGAAGAAATTCGCTATTCTTCTGCGGTGTCTTGGAAACGAATAATTTTATGCATTAAAGTTACCAACGCGGTTAGATACAGGGTCGGATTTATGTTGATTTTGTCGAATCTTATGAGCCTACGGGAGCCTATGGAGTTAAATCTATTGGAGAAGTAGTTATAAACATCTTGTCCAGCTATTCAAGAGCCATCCTAAATGCTACAGGTGCGGAGGTAACTACCTTACCAATGATTCCAGAACGTGTATTATAAAGCTTTGCAAGATACATAAGAATTGTATCTATAGGAGAGTTGAGATGAGTGACAGTAAGTATTGGAAGTCCTTGCTAGAACCAGGTATCACAGCTGTTGTAGGGGCTGGTGGGAAAACAACTATAGTATCTAAATTAGGTGCCATAGCAGTAGATCTACAGCAGCCAGTGATGGTGACAACTACTACGAAAATGGGCTCTGCACAGGTGGCTCCATGGAGTCCCTATTATGGAGAGGATCTAGTACTTGGTGAGGATCGTATTGCAAAGCAAATGAAACAAGGGCAGATGGGAGCATGGTTTCAAGCTGTAGCAGGTCATAAAGTACTAGGTTTGAATCCGGAATTATTAGACACATTAGATGAGCGGCATCCCCAGTGGTCCATTATAGTGGAGGCAGATGGGGCAAAAACAAAATGGTTAAAAGCCCCGAAACCGCATGAACCAGTCATACCGACTAGGACAGTTACTACTATTGCAGTAGTGAATATGCAGGTCTTAGGTAAGCCACTCACAGAAGAGTATGTGCATCGTATAGAAGAGGTACAATCTATTATTGGCTGTCATGTAGGAGATATTATTATCCAGAAGTAGTGGCAAAGCTATTACAGCATGAGAATGGTATTTTTCAATATGCTCGTGGTAAACGGATTGTATTTTGTACAGGCTGTGATACTGTAGAATCAACGGTGGCAGATGCATTGTTAGATACTTTACAAGGGGTTCCATTATACAAAGTGGTATTGGCTAATGGGTATCGAGAAAATTGTTGTATACAAAGGGTGCTAACATGGCAATAGGTTGTGTATTATTAGGGGCTGGACAATCGAAACGTATGGGATGTGCCAAGCAATTACTGATGTATCAGGGCAAACATTGCTAGAAGTTGCGCTGTCTAAGTATGGCAGTATACAGCCTCTAGTGGTAGTGATTGACTCTCGCATGGGGGTGGAGGATATGGTGCGTAAGGTACAGGAATTCCTGTTCCCTAATGACCAACCACAATTGGGGCAAGAGTACATCTATTCAATTGGGAGTTGAGGCCTTGTTACAATGGGAAAGGACACAGGGAATACGCTTAGAGGCGATTCTATGTGGTGTCATTGATCAACCCTTATTGGACATACAAGTGATAAAGGAAATTTGTCAAACTTTCAGAGATATAGGTGATGAAAAAGCTATTGTACAACCTCAGTATGGCCCGAATCGAGAACCAGGAATCCCGTTGTATTTGGTAGATATTGGGCCCATGCACTGCGTTTGATTCCTGGTGATAAGGGAGGACGAGTGATCGCTCAGAGGTGAAGGGGCTTCTCATGTAAGGCATGTATGAGCTGAAAAACAGTGTACTATGCATGAGTGGTATTGATATTGATACGAAAGAAGACTACGACCGTATCGTGAGCGAAGGAGGACGTTATGAAACCAATCATTCTCATCCGTAGCGGTGGAGATGTGGCATCTGGTGCTATTTATCGTTTGTGGCGAGCAGGATATCCTGTGGTGATTAATGAAATTGCCATTCCTACCATGATTCGTAGAGAAGTGTCCTATGGGAATGCCGTGCATCGAGGGGAAATGATTTTAGAGCGCTTGCGCTCACGTCATGTATCTTTACAAGAGGTAGCTAAATTGTTAGTTAGCCGTGAGGCAATTCCTGTAGTTACAGAATCTTATGAAGTAGTAATAGAAGCGATACGTCCCACTATTGTTGTGGATGCAATTTTAGCGAAGCGGAATATAGGTACTACAAAAGTGACGCATCTTTAGTGATTGGATGTGGTCCTGGATTCAATGCTGGTAAGGACGTACACGTTGTAATCGAAACTATGCGTGGTCATACCTTAGGACGATGTATTTATGAGGGACCAGCTTTAGCAAATACGGGAATCCCGGGTAATGTGGGTGGCTACACTCATGAGCGAGTGATACAGTCCCCCGCTGAAGGTCTATTCGTAGCAAAATGTCATATTGGGGATCACATAGAAGCAGGGGCTGTTATTGGCTATGTAGGAGATGTACCGGTACATGCGAAAATCACGGGTACATTGCGAGGTATTTTAGCCTCGAAAATATTAGTGACGAAAGGTTTTAAACTAGCGGATATAGACGCACGATGTGAAGAGAGCCATTGCTTTACCATATCGGATAAAGCATTGGCTGTCGGCGGTGGTGTGATGGAGGCCATCACTGCTTGGGAATATGAGCAGATAAAGGAGTAGGACCATGAATCTGATTGATATTGCGCAAGAGCGTATGACAAAGGATGAGTCGTCATTAATCGTAACGATTTTTAACGGGACACCGACAAGGCGATAAAGTCATGTATAGTCATACAGGAGAAATCTTATATGGTCACGCTATTGAGGGCTTCACGGTACCTCAAAGGATAGAACCACAATTATTTACAATTAAAGATATGGAATGCTTTTTACAACCGGTAGAAAAAGATCCAGAAGTTCTCATTTTAGGGGCTGGTCATGTAAGCCGCTGTGTGGCTGACCAGTTTTTATTCATTGGTTGTGGCGTAACAGTAGTCGATGACCGAGCGGAATATTTACAAGAAAGCTTCTTTGATGCTCGAGTGAAGCGAGTGCATTTAGATTTTTAAAACGCTGAAAGATAATTTGAATCTGCATGCGTATACAGGTATTGTAGTAGTTACTAGGGCCCATGAGTTTGATAGTATGTGCCTACACCAAGTGCGACATGTATTGCCAACCTATGTGGGTGTTATGGGTAGTCATAAACGTATCTTCCATGCTTTTGAAGTGTTAAAAGAAGAAGGTTGGACACAAGAAGAATTAGATATGTTATACGGACCTATTGGATTAGAATTAGGTGCACAAACTCCAGAAGAGATTGCGCTTTCCATTGTGGCAGAATACATGGCGGTGTCTTATCATAAACAAGGTGGTTTTTATCGAAAAAGAGGTATACACATGAAGTATGAGTTTATTGAGTATTTACAACAACATAAGAATCATACATTGGCGGTGACAACGATTTTTAAATACCCATGGCTCTACTCCACGTAAAGCGGGCACTACTATGATTGTGCATCCAGATGGGTCTATTTTTGGAACTATTGGGGGTGGTCGCGCAGAAAATGAAATTCGCTTAAGCGCTGTAGATGCATTGGAAAAAGAGCGGTTCCGTCGTATCTATGTGGACTTAAATGACGATGTGGCTGTTAAAGAAGGAATGGTCTGTGGTGGTAATATGGATGTACTCATCGAAACTTACCATGTATAAATACTAGGTTTACTAGAAAAAAATACCAATATAGGATACAATAAAAGGGTACATGCATGAGCATGTACCCTCATTCTGATAGAAAGGATAGGAGATATTCTATGCTGTTTCAATTACAAACTACATTAGAAACATTACGATTCTTAGATATCGTAGATATTATATTTGTAGCCACTTTGTTTTATTGGTTATATCGTCTAGTTAAAAACACAAGAGCCTTAGGCTTATTGAAAGGTCTAGGAGTATTGGTTGTTTTGAATATTGTAGCTCATTTCATGGGTTTACATACGATTAGTTGGATTATGCAACAGAGCGTGGCGGTCCTTATGATTGCTTTACTCTATCGTATTTTCAACCAGAATTACGACGTCTTTTAGAACAATTAGGGAGCGGTACTGGGCTTTTTTCTCATCTCGTACTAAAATATCAAAAGAAGAGCTCACCTCTATCGTGAAAGAGTAGTTATTGCATGCCGTAGTATGTCCCGACGCAAGATAGGGGCACTGATGGTGTTTGAAAGAAATATGAAATTAGATGTATTATCCATGCAGGGGACGCGTATCGATGGGCTGGTAACTAGTGAGTTATTGATGAATTTATTTTACCCTAAATCCCCCCTTCATGATGGGGCCGTAATCATTCGCAATGGTCGTATTGAGACGGCAGCAAGCTTATTGCCTGTGAGTCAAAATCAGGATGTTAGTAAAGAGCTAGGTACACGACATCGTTCAGCTTTAGGTCAAAGTGAAGAAAGTGATGCCTTAGTAGTGGTGGTCAGCGAAGAAACAGGACAAATTTCTTATGCCTTAGGTGGACAAATTCATCGTGGTGTTACAGAAGATACATTGCGCACAGTTATGTTGTCTTTATTAGAGTCAACACCAAGTGCAGTCAGTTCTTTACTTAAAATAAAACGAGGTGAATCGAAATGATGCATTGGATAGTAGGGTTAAAACATAATTGGGGGATGAAATTATTCTGTTTATTTTGTGCTATTGGTATGTGGGTATATGTCATGAAAGATCAGAACCCGGTTATCGAAATGACCTATACCGTGCCAGTACAAGTGCAAAACTTAGATCAAAACTATTTAGTAGAAGGAGTGCCCTAGTGAGGTACGAGTCCATTTGCGTGGACCTAGAAATGCTATCTTTGATATTAACCCATCTGTATTAAAAGCGTATGTAAATATGAAAAATGCTCGGGTAGGACAGGAGAATATAGCTATTAACTTTACTGCTCCTACAGGGACTTTCATAGATAGCATCACACCAGAAAAATGTTACCGTTACTGTGGACGAATATATGGTAAAAAGAATTGCAAAGTACAAGCGCAACCATTGGGGGACCGTACCTAATGATATTGCCATTAAAGATCTAAAATCATGCCTACAACAGTAACAATTTCAGGACCAGCTCATTTGGTGAGCAGAGCGTCTTATGCAGTGATTCGCATCAGTCTTGATAAACATCGTGAAAGCTTCACGGAAGTAGCGGACATATTGCCAGTGGATTCGGCGGGAAATGTAGTGGAAGGTGCTAACAATCACGCCAAAAAGGGGCGCAAGTTCAGTATGAATTAGAGCGAATTCGAATGGAGAAAAAAAGTGCCAGTTCAACCCAATTTAGTAGGACATGTACCCGATTGGTTATACAGTGAAGAAGGTTGTAGTGGAGCCGAAAGAATTAACTATCATAGGAAAAAGAGTCTATTCTTAATGGTATTGATGGGGTGAAGACTATTGATATTCCTGTGCATGGCTCCAATAAGTAGTTTTACAGGTGGATATAGTTTAGTATTGCCAGATGGTGTGACAACAACGACAGAACGCGTTGTTGTAAAGGTGGAAGTTGAACCACATATGTAGGAGAGAAAGATGTTACGTATCATTAATTTTTCGGATACCAGTGCAAGATGCAGAGCGGTTAGAAGAATTACTTGTTAAAAATATAGCCCTTTACAGGGACGTATTAAAGCGATTCATGTCGTACGACGATGCTGTGGATGCCAGAAAGAAACCGAATATTACATTTTGTGTATACCTTGTTTTTAGAAGTTGAACAAGAACAACAATTGATAAAGAAGTTAAGCCGTCACAAAGATATTACGGTAATGGATCCAGAAATGCCAGCACCTATTGTATGTGGTACTCAGTCAATGCAACATCGACCAGTGGTGGTAGGATTTGGACCAGCGGGAATGTTGGCTGCATTCTATTTAGCGAGAGAGGGATATCGGCCCATCGTGTTAGAGCGAGGTCAAGATGTTGACCAACGTACTCTAGATGTAGAGCGATTTTGGAAAGAAGGTCTTTTAAACCAGAATCAAATGTACAATTTGGAGAAGGAGGGGCTGGGACCTTTTCGGATGGTAAGTTGACGACTCGTGTGACACATCCAAGGCTACATGAGATTGCTACCTATTTCGTAGAATTTGGAGCTCCTGAAGAAATTCTATATAAACATAAACCTCATGTAGGGACGGATATTTTGCGCCACATGGTAAAAGCTATGCGCCAGCAAATTATTGCCTGGGGAGGAGAGGTTCGTTTTGGTGCACATGTGACAGATGTAGAGGTACAAGATCAAGTCGTAACTGGTGTTGTTATCAATGGAACAGAGCGAATCCCAGCAGATATTGTGCTGTTAGGCGTTGGTCATAGTGCGCGTGATACGTATCGTATGCTCTATGATAGAGGTGTTCAATTAGAAGGAAAATCCTTTGCCATTGGGGTACGTATTGAACATGATCAAGATGTAATTGATACATCGCAATACGGTGTACATCCAGCAGATATTGGCTTAGGAGCAGCAGAGTATTCCTTGGTGTATCATGATAAAGAGCGAGATCGTTCTTGCTATAGTTTCTGTATGTGCCCAGGAGGACAAGTCGTTGCCAGTGCTTCCGAAGAGGGAGGCGTTGTGACCAATGGCATGAGTTTATATGCTCGTGACAGTGGGTATTGCCAATAGTGCATTAGTCGTGACTGTAGGACCAAAAGATTTTGGGGACCATCCATTAGCAGGGGTCGACTTTCAGCGAAAATGGGAGGAGCAAGCTTTTATCTTGGGAGGGCGTAATTATCATGCACCAGTCCAGACAGTAGGTCATTTCTTGGGCCGTACAGAAACAAATGATGTGCAACGTAATAATTATAGTTATGAACCAGGTGTGACACCAGCAGATATTCGTCAATGTTTACCAGACTATGTGACGAATACATTAGTTGATGCTTTGCCATATTTTGGGCGACGTATACAAGGATTTGATGCAGACCATGTGTGCATGACTGGGGTGGAAACACGGACATCAGCACCGCTTCGTATTATACGAGATGAAGAGAGACTTTCACAGTCCACGAAAGGTTTATATCCTATCGGGGAAGGTGCTGGATATGCAGGAGGTATTATGAGTGCCGCTTTAGATGGGGCTGAAACAGCGATACTAATCATGAATACATATGCCCCTTTGAAAGGAGATAGTCATGAGTAGATTATTTGGTACAGATGGGGTACGAGGCTTAGGTTAACGAATTTTTAACGCCAGAATTGGCCTATCATTTAGGCCGCGCAGCTCATCTTATTTTGGACAATCAGTAGACCGCCCGACCTTCTTAATTGGTCGTGATACACGCATTTCGGGGGCATGTTAGAAAATGCATTAGCCTCTGGTATTTGCGCAGTAGGTGGTGATGTGATTATTTTAGGGGAAGCACCGACACCGGCCATTGCCTACTTAGTACGTCAAAAAGGCTGTACAGCCGGGGTTGTAATTTCTGCATCTCATAATCCATATCCAGATAATGGTATTAAGTTTTTGACGGTAATGGTTTTAAATTACCAGATGCCGTAGAAGATGAAGTTGAAAAATTATGTACAGCTAGTGCTGATGACGATTTGCCACGTCCTACAAAAGGTGATATTGGTCAAAATTTTTATCATCAGGACTGGGTGGAAGAATACGTGAACTTCGTAGTATCCACTAGCGATGCACTAAATGGATTGAAAGTTGTCTATGACGGAGCTCATGGGGCAGCTTCCTATGTGGGACCTAAAATTCTTCGCCAATTAGGGGCAGAGGTAGTAGCCATTAATGTAGAGCCAACTGGCACGAATATCAATGACAATGCAGGGTCTACTCATTTAGAGGGCTTACAGGAGGCAGTGCTTCGTGAAGGTGCTCAGGTGGGGATTGCCAATGATGGTGATGCAGATCGTTGTCTAATGGTAGATGAAAAAGGTCAAGTCTTAGACGGTGACCAAATCATGTTGCTTTGTGGTTTTACATCTGAAAGAACAAGGTAAACTAAAAGACAATATGATTGTAGAGTACAGTGATGAGCAATATCGGCTCATAAGGGCTGCAAAAGAATTAGGCATGCAAACATGTAGTACAGCTGTGAGGGGATCGCTATGTATTGGAAAAATGCTTTGCTGACGGCTATTCTGATTGATGAGGAACAATCTGGACATGTGATCTTCTTAGATTACAACAGTACTGGAGATGGATTATTGACAGCAGTGCAAACCTTGTCAATTATGAAAGAAAAGAAAGGAAAAATCTTTGTCGGAATTAGCCCTGGTTTAATGACAAAAATACCCACAATTGTTGGTGAATGTACGGGTCTTAACAAAAAGCAGGTTGGGGAAACAAATAGGGCAATCCAAGATGCGATTCGTGAAGGAGAAGAAAGAATTGGGCAGCAATGGCCGTATTTTGGTGCGTCCATCTGGTACAGAGCCATTGATTCGTGTTATGGCAGAAGGTCCAAACCAAGACCAATTGGATGAGATTATGTAACCGTATTGGCGATGTCATCCGAATCGAACAAGGAGAAGCATAATGTTTCGTTTAATCACTGATGAAGAAAGCTATGAACAAGGTACTTGGAATGATGTAGAGACAGTATTACAACAAATTGTGGCAGATGAACACCTGTTCTTTAGCCTGTTTTGGGACACACCAAAAGAAAACTGCCACTTTGTCCAAGCCATTATGGATGAAGACCATCCTGATCAATTAAATTTAGAAATTGCTTTATCAAAGATGGTTATAATTATATGTATGTGAAGAAGTATGTAACCATACCATGAGTGTATGGATATATTGCAAAGGATGTATACAGAAAATCACTTACCGGATATGAGTGTCTGGGAATTTGTAGGAGCCTTTCCACAAGAGTAGACAATGACTGTCGCCACGCTATGAATGGGTAGAGTCCTTTGGAACTCTTTTGTCTCAGTAAAATATAAAAAGAGGAAAGTTGATGCTTTTAATCAACTTCCCTCTTTTTGTTTAAAGCCAGTTTGGTACAAATCCTATTTTATAAGATGATATTTGGTGATGGTCACTTCATATGTAGTTGTAGATTATTCTGCAATAGGTGCTTGTAATAAGGAATTCCCAGCATCTAAGCCAACAGGGCTAGGGCTTACTAAATATAAACAAAGCACGATGAGGATGGTTAAACCGATAATTAACCAAGAGAATTTACCAGACTTACTGAATCCGTAGTATCCAAACATGCGGATACCGAAGGCACAACCAACGGCAGCAATTAAGGAAGCTAAGGAGAATTGGTTTTCTAAGACAAATAGAACCATCGTACCAGCAAAAGCACCAATCACTGTGACCATTGGTACAATTCGATCGAAAAGGAGATGGGAAATTTCTCTTTACACCATGAATATACGAAGATATTTCTAATCCAAATAGACCCTAAGAGTAATGTCAAGGATGGCCAAATAGCAGTCCAAGATTGACGCATTGCATAACAGTTAGCTCCTGCATAGAATGCAAACCAAGTTAAACTAACATGGCAATACCAACTAATAGGAAATACCAAGTGTCAGGAATATGGCGGTATGCTAAGACACCGACAATAGTCAACCAGCTGTTAGTAATGAGGAAATTCCAATTTGTTTGTAGTGTAGGACGTTCAGCTTGTGGAATACGCTTATATAAGGCAGCGCCTGGTTCTAAAATAAAGAAGAAGATAAATAGACCGATAGAAAGATGTGGAGATACTAGGCTTAAGCCAAAAGAGATAATTAGAGGAATGGCTAACTTCCAACCTGGAAAGAAAGTTAACTCTTTAAAGTCTAAACGCACATCCTGTGTTTCCAATGTAAAATATATTATACAAAGTAAAAGTCAACATAAAAGATACTACTTCTATTGGTGTAGCGCCCCAATACAATAGGGTAGGGACTAGTAAAGAAGAAATGGTAATCCCCGTGAGAACGAGAGATAAATGCGGCTACGATACCTATCGTAAAAGTAAGGCAATAGGGCATAGATATATTCCATAATGAACTCCTTTTTCAAAAACGATATACTTACTTTTAAGTATACGTTGCTGGAACTCATAGCAAGGATATCAATGGATAGTCGTAAAGAGACGCATCTTTTTATGATACGTCGAATCGTTTCTGGATGACATCCATACTGAGGCAATGTCTGATACCGATAAGTTGCTCTTTTTGGTGTAGGTCTTGTATAGCATAGGCGTGGTCACGAATACGACGGGCTTTTGGTAGACTCCGTGACGGATTAAGAGGTTACGAATAGTATGGTATTTAGTGTGATGCGCATTAGCAATGGCTGTATGGAGGAACCTTGTAAGTATTCAGAAACAACAGATGGCACAGAAATTTGCTCTTTGTTACCACGCAATGTGAGCCCTCGTTCTCGTAAGCGTGAGGCAATGGTCGATGGTTTTGACTCCATATAGTTTGCCAATTTGGATGGTAGATAATTGGTGTTGTGCATACAGTTGGCAAATATCATCAATAGGTGAGATCGATGCGTTTTGAGGGCTGTTTCGTAGAGGAATACCGTGACGTTGTAGGATATGAATAATCGTTGACGGAGCTACCTGTAGCTCGACTAATCATAGCAGCACTAGATCGCTTCTGTATGAGGCTTCTAGAATATATGTAATAGGTAATGATTTGATTGTAGAACTAGGGTGAGGTTCTTTTATATGCCATTCATGTAGGCGGCTGTAGATAGTGCGAGGGATACTTGAGAAGTGTTTTGCAATGGATTTGATAGATGTACCACTTTCGTATAATTGGATGGATTCCTCTTTAGGAATGAGGGACTTCTGTTGTGAAAAGGAATCTGATATTCTCGTAGCCGTTGGCAGATGGTACTAGGGCTGCAGTGTAATTGTGCAGCAATGGCATTGGTGGTCATGTGTTCTGTTACATATAGTTGATACAGTAATTCATAGGGAATGGGAATGATGAACTTTTTGCTGGCTCATAAGATACCTCCTAGTGAAAGTTAGACTACTTTCAGTATGCATAGAACACTGTGAGATGTCTACTCACTGTTAGGAGGGTAGTATGACTGGTAGGAAAATTTTTATGACCTATGGAGGAAGAGGGCGTCTATATTGTATAATAAAAAGATTTGATTCTAAAAAGGAGATGCTATGAAAGATATGATTCATTATATTGCGATGCTACCTGCTATAGCTATCGCTATATCCATATTTAACTATGCCCAAGCGAAGATGGCTATCCGCTTGGGGGATACAACCCCTAGACAATGGGGAAGGGATACAATCAATCCATTTGCTCATATTGATCTGCTAGGGATTTTGGTGATGCTTATTGCTAGCGTAGGTTGGAGTAAGCCGATACCCTTTTGACCTATCATTTTAAAACCCCCGCACTGCGATGATACAAATTGCCTTAGCTGGACTAGGTGCTAATATTTTAGTGGCGTTTCTAGCCTATGTAGGCATGTCCATCGCTATGGAAGTCAGCACAGTAAGCACTGGTTTGCAAATGGTCATGTCCTATATTGTGACCTTTGTGCATCGGCTTTGGCGTTTTCAATATGCTACCAGTACCAGGCTTTATTGGATTTTTATGTACTACTACAATATTTGCCATATAGTGTGGGCAGGAAAAATTATTAGGTGCTCAATTATGGTTTTTATAGGTATCCTAGTGCTGGGACAGTTTTGGTTTTCTTAGAGGGCCATTATTAGACCTGTATTTGCAGTAATTTTAGGGGTATTTGAAAGTATTATTCAATTAATACTATAATTTTTATATATGCGTTTTGTTAATATATAGATAAAATAAAAGGTTAGCTATAGAAAAAGTCATAATTAAAAATATGTATTGCTAGTGATTCTCATAAGATGTACAATGTAAGTGTTATAATATTATATTTCATAGGAGGGTATCCAACATGAAAAAGTAAGTTAGCAATTCTTGCATTAGCATTAGTAGGGGCAGTATCTGTGGGATCCAATGCATCAGCGCATGGCGTGTGGTTTGCAGAACGCATTGATCGACCAACATTGGTATTAGGAGAAGGCCCTGTAGATAACGCATACGAACCATCCATGGTAAAAAGCTTTGAAGCATATGATGTAGCATATAATCCATTGGACATGAAAGTGATTCCTCATGAGCATAATGTAACAATTGATAAAATGTTAGGAACCACAGCAGCTACATTTGACTATGGCTATTTTACAAAAAGATAAAGATGGCAAAATGCATAAAGCTATGATGAAGGATGTGCCAAATGCGGTGAAATCTACGCATGCTGTGAAAATATAATGTAAACTATTGGAATGCAGCAGTAAAAACCTGAACGTTTGAATATGCCAATTGAGATTGTTCCTAGCGTTAACCCATTGACATTACGTAAAGGCGATACTTACGAAATTCAAGTATTCAAAGATGGTATGCCCTATGCAAATGCTCCATTAATCAAAGACGTTATCAATGATTTGACTAATGAAAGTCAAGCTGATGCACAAAGGTAAAAGCAATGGTAACAGTAAGTGCTAATAAGCTTAAACGTTGTGGGCGTAGAAGTAGCATTCCCAACAGAAACAAAGGAGAACAAACAAAATACTTCTCTAGCTTATCATACGATTCAACCAGAATAGGCTGGATCTTTGTATCACTATGCAGCCTGTGGCGTTGCTAGATGATATAGATAAAGGGAAGAGCACGACATATTCCGACCCGAACTGATACAGTGGTTAGGTTTGCTCCGGAACATGTCGTGCTCTTCTTCCCGATTATATGATTTTTGTCAGAAAGAAACGCCACAGGCTACTACTCGAGACGGCGTTCCTTTGGAGGGCTCATCTCTTCCTGTTATGGGAGGAGGTGATACTATGACGAAGTATGAAAACTTATTAGATAATGGCAATGTCTCTTGTACATGATATGTTTTTCTTCTTAATTAAATAGCTTGTTTTTCCCAAAAATATTTTACACTAACACTACGTAGCTTGTGGCGGCTCCTCTTTATCTTTCCAAAATAGTAAGGCTCCATGGCATTGACTATGTAGAATATGTATTTACCAACGTTGGCGAAATTGCCTTGGGTGAAAGCTTTCAATAGTTGCACGATATTATAGATCGTCCAGAACGGCCATTGTGTGTCTAATTTTAGAGCGTTGAAAAAGGTTCGCAATGGTGAGAAGAGCAAACACGATAGTGGTTAGGATGGATAAAAAGTTCATATGACCGCCAAAGCCTATGTAATTGGCAACGCTGGAAATAGTGAAAAGCAATGATAGTGATGATACTAGCAACTAATCGTTTTTGCAGAAGAATTCATTGTATTAGGAATACCTTCGTGGGATGCTTTCCATTTTTGATGGCAAAGGTATAGATAATGAAAGTAACAGGATAGGTAATAATAGCTGCTTTATTTCCTAAAATAAAATCGATGGCGCCGGATAGAATAGTATTCACAATGCCGAGATAATTCCCCCATTTGTTGAGCTGCCCTGTAAATCGTGTAGACAACATAGAAATGCCAACGTTGATAACAGAAATAAGACCAAAGGGACGAGAGCAGTCCAAGGCCCCCAATCTACAAATTTTTCGAGACGTGAGTTCAGGTAACCAGCAGAAATGGCAATCCCTACGACGAGAACGACACCGAGGGACATCAAACCATTTAGAAGTAACAGTGTGTTTTTAAATACTGTTTCATAAAAGGTATCCTTTCTGTGAGGAATATAAACTTTGATGAATATGCTCATATATAGCAAATATGATTTCTACTATATGTTTAATCATAACACAATTAGAAGGAATATCTCAAATAATGGTGGTAACTGAATAGGATAAAGAAAGTCCCATGGCATACTCCTTCTCAAACGGTATTGCATAATGTTTGTTCAGGAGTACACCATGGGCATTTTGAGATGGGTGATTTAACTAGTAAGGACCGCCACAAAAGGTTGCTACGCATAACTGCGTTCCTATATAGAATTGCAAATTATTACCAAAATATAAACGATTTGCCAAATTTTGTGGTATAATAAGAGCATAGAAGGGCCTCTAACGTAAGTTAGGCTCATCTCTTCCTACTATGGGAGGAGGTGGTTGTTATGACTAAGTACGATCTCTTTTGATGATTTCTCTTGCTAGTTTAGCAATTCAACTCATTGATCTCATTGAAATAGACGATGAAAAAGCCTAACGTTACCAATAAGTGTTCGCAGCACTTATATACGTTAGGCTTATCATTCCCTGACATTTGAGATGAGCCTAACGCTAACTATACGTTGATGGCTCTTCTTTTTATGCTCATATTATAGCATACTTACAGAAAAATACTACTTGTAACTATGTTAAAGTACAATGAAAAGCATAGACTACACATCAGTTGGTGACCTTAGCTACATACAAAGCACCGCTCCTCATGGTATAATACGATGTGATACAAGGAGGGCCTATGACGATACAAGATAGGATAATTGCCTACTGGAAAGGACGTAGTGCTGATTTCGGGGCACTACGTAAAAAGGAATTGACTTCCGATTTGGCACCACGTTGGCTACGAGATTATACCCCATATTAAAGATAGTCACCAACGAATTTTGGACTTGGGAACAGGTACAGGTTTTTGCGTTTCTCTTAGCACAAAAAGGGTATTCTGTAACGGGTGTAGATCTAACAGAAGACATGATTACAGTGGCGAAGGAGCAAACTTTGGAATTGAAGGATTCTTTAGCTGGTGAGGTGGACTTTCGTTGTATGGATGCGATGCAATTGGAGCTTTTCAATGGATCTTTTGATGTGATTTTGGCTCGAAACTTGACTTGGACCTTGCCCGATGTGGAATCGACCTATAAAGAATGGTATCGTGTACTAGCGCCGAAAGGGTTCTCATCAATATTGATGGTGATTATGGGGTGAGCTTAAAGCGCCGATAGTAGCTGCTCATCATATTCACGAAGGAGTAGCAAAAAACGATGCAGAATGCATTGCCATAACAGAGGAACTTTCTATCAGTCGCATGGATCAGACCCCCATTGGGATGTGCACATGATTCGTAAGGCAGGCTTTTCCAGAGTGTATTTAGATATGGCGGTGAGTAGCCGCATTTATGATGAAGAAGATGAATTATATAATCCTGTGCCACTCTTTTCAATTGTGGCACGGAAATAAGGAGTAATTATGCAAACATTTGAAACTTTCAAGGTAACAGAGAAGAATAAATTTGCTATGGCATCTGCTTTGGCAATGACTGATTTTACGAAGTGTTTTGAGCCACTGTTATTTATATTTGGACAATCTGGTGTGGGTAAGACGCACTTATTAAAAGCTATGGAAACAGAAGCAGTGAAAGGTAATGCGGCAATTAGAGTGCGCTATGTAACAGGCGCACAATTCATAAAAGAGTATAATGACAGCGTTACCTGTGAGAAGTAGCAGATTATATGGAAGAATATTGTAAATTACATTTTGCTATTGGTAGATGATGTACAGGATATGGTGTATAGCGATGATGAAGGGCGAAGAAAATGTTTATGCGCCTTGTGACGGGAATGAAAGCAAAGCAACGTCGATTAGCAGTTACCTTTTGATGATACATTTGACTCCTGAAGACCGATCTAATGAGGTTACAAAATGAATTGAGCAGACCATGTGGTAGCTTTCATCGAGTAAGATAGAAATCAGTTATTACATTGTATAAAAAGTCGTATAACCTATGGAAAAAGGCGGATTTTAATCTATAGAAATCAGGTTTAATATCTGTTATACTTGAAAGGAAGAGTTTTCTATTGAGCGAGTGCTCAGGAGAGAGAGAAAGAAAGTATAATGGCTATTTCAGAAGAAGTACGACAACGGTTTGCTGAGGGAGTTTGAAAAGTTTCAAAAAGGGATTGAAGGTTCTTTTCCAAAGAAATCGCACCAAAAAGATTTCAAAGGGATTGGTGGAGGCTTCGGCAGTTATGCAGAACGAGGAGCTTTGAAAGTGCGATGTTGCGTTTACGTTTCTTTTGGGTCTCGCATTCTTCCATACCAAATGAAGTTTTTAGTAAATGCAGTTAAAAATATGATTTAAAAATATGTACATTTCACAACAGGTCAATGTATTCAATTCCATAAAATTGCAAGGTAAAGACAAATTTTGGAGTTATATAAAGAATGTTTGAACATGATATTTATAATCGTGGTACTGGTGGGGACAATTTACGAAATGTAACGGCAAGTCCATTGCATGGTGTCACATCCAGCAGAACCATTTGCTGTGACTCACTTATTTGCAGGCGGTGAGGCAGTATGCTGTGTCCTTGATTGAGTACATTGGCTTGCCTCGTAAATACAAAATTGGTTTCTCCGTTGTTGATAACGAGGGACATGCTAACTATAAAGATTTAGGATTTTTAGCAAAAGAAGACAGCAAGTTTGATGTCTATGCTGGTGGTGGTATAGGCGGGGCTCTTCCTTTGGTTATTTAGTAGATGAGGATATTGATTCTAAGGAAGTATTGCACCATGTGGAAGGTATGTTACATTTGTCCACCATGAACTAGGTGATTTTAAGAATCATTGGCAAAGCTCGTTCTCGTTTTATCGCACTTTAGCGATTAGGGGAAGAAAGAGTTCCGTAAAGCTTACCAGAGTACTAGCAAAATCTAAGGCGACTCATGATTTAACGGTATCTGTGGAACCATATGAAGTGATAGAGTATTTCGACACCAACTACAGTATTGGCAGAACCTCAAAAACAAGAAGGATTGTATTATATTCAATACAAACCATTAGTAGGTACGCCACCGATAGAAGTGTTTGTAAAACTCTTTGATTATGTAGGTAGTTTAGAAGAAACAGAAATCACATTTGTGGTGATGAATCTATTTATATCGTAAATCTTATAGGTGAAGAAGCAGATGCAGTAGCAGCCATCATCAGTGATACACATGCAAAAATAAATTTGAGCATACTGTATCTTGTGTAGGGGCAACCATTTGTCAAATTGGTTTCCAAGACTCCTCTGGACTAGTGAAGGGTATTAAGGATACTCTGGAATCTGAAGGTTTACCTGCAGATCGTTTGCCACAATTGCATGTATCTGGATGTCCATCCTCGTGTGGTACCCATCAGGTAGGTACACTAGGGTTCCATGGATTTACAAAGTTGGTGAGACAAACAGCCAAAAAGCCAGCTTTCAAAGTGTTCGTTAATGGTAATGGTGAAGTACAAGGTCAACGCATGTCTGATGAAATAGGAGTGATGACGGTGGAAGATATTCCTAAGTTCTTTGTCGACCTAGTAAGAGCTCTTGAAACAGCAGGCCAAGATTTTTGATGTATGGAAAGATCGAGCAGCCTGAAGCATTCCAGGCAGTGATTGGTAAATATCATAATACATATAAACGTTCTTGCTTAGGTAGGGACGTTTTTCATTTTCGTGGAATGATAATTTTTGATTTCTATAAAGAGATATGTAGGCAATAAAGGGCTTGTGGATGTACTATATTGAAGAATTCAGATAGATACGGTATAATGAAAGAGTATCTCAAGAATGAGAATGCAAGCTGCATGTGGTATGAGGCATGTAAGTTTTGTTCATAGAGTTGTATATAGGAGAGTTTAATGAGTACACTAGCTTTAGTGGGTGCAATGGCTTTTTGCCACAACATTTGCAGTAGCTCCACAAGCACATGCTGAAATCAATGAATATTCTAATTTGAATGATAAAACAGTGGTAGTACGTCAACCTGGACAATCGATGGTGTTATCCATGCGTGAGGTAGCAGGAATCTTTGTGGGTCGTTATGTAAAAGCAGCAGTTGGTTCTATTACACTAGATGCATCCAAGGGCAATTATCAAATATGTGGTAGTAGGTTATACACCGAAACAAAAATTACTATTGATGTAAGATGTAATTACTGGTAAAGTGGTACGTGAATTCCGTTCTAGTAAGGCAAAAGATGTTGCTTCAAAGGTATTCAATCCGTTGAAAAGTAATTTCTCCTAAAGAAGCAGAAAACAGCGGCTCGTGGATTAGTGGGAGAAGGTGCTTTCACTAGAGGATGGGAAATCAAGGCAGAAAATAATGAAGTGATTTTACATTGTACGAACACAAGATACTGATGAAAAGAATATAGTGTAAAAGTCGATGCTGTTACAGGCAAAGCTCTTGAAAAAAGGCGCTCTATTGCGAGCTAAGATTAAAGCGGATCGCTTACGTAATGATGGGGTAGAGTAAAACCGTTTACGTTGCAAGAAGAACCTCAAGATGAAGGGTAGATCCTACGAAAACGTTGTAATAGGTGAAGTATGACATATAATAATATTTTATTTTGCGATGAGAACAATATAGCTACTATTACATTTTAATCGTCCAGAAGTGCAAAATGGGTTTAATGTGCCCATGTGTCAAGAAATTCTAGATGCTATTAAAGTAGTGGAAGAAACGGATGAGGCCCGTGTGTTGGTGTTCAAAGCTGAAGGAAAGAGTATTCTCTGTAGGCGGTGACTTAACAGAAATGAAACGTGCTGTAGAAGAAGACGACACAGAGTCACTTTTGAAATTACTCATTTGGTAATGCAAATCTCCTTAGCTATGAGAGCATTTGCCAAAAACCTGTTGTGATGTGTACAGATGGTGCTGTAGCAGGGCGGCTTTCAATATATGGTGTTGGCGGCGGATAGTGTAGCATCTACTAATAGTCGTTTTATTCAAGCTTTTTGTGAATGTTGGTTTAGCACCTGATGCAGGTGGTATGTATCTATTAAGTCGTGCAGTAAGTATCAATCGTGCTATGCAACTAGCTATGACGGGTGAAGCTTATTAACGGCAGTGAAAAAGGTAAGGAATATGGGTTTGTTTATAAAGAGTGTGCGAAACCTGAAATTTTAGAGCGAACCACGAATCGTTTAGTGCAACGCTTTGGCGAAAGGTCCTGTTCATTCCTTCCGAGCTATGAAACAGATGATGTGGGCTAGCTTTTTACAAACTTTGAAGAGTATGCGGAATTGAAGTAAAATCCAAAACTCTTTAGGCGCCACAGAAGACTTCAGAAGGGGTGCGTGCCTTTGCAGAGGAAGACGCCCTAAATTTAAATAATAAGAATGTGTTGAGGATACCAGTTTAGGTATTCTCAACATTTCACAGGTATAGTTTCCATAGTAGTAGAATTTTGAATCATTAAGCTGTGGAGGTACGGTTACTTACTATAAAAATAAGAGTAGCTGTAACCGTTGAGTGTACAAAGAGGACATTTCAAAAGAAATGTCCTCTTTGTATCATCCTATGTGTGATTAACGGTCGCCGTTAAATATAGAGTTTTTAACGATAACGTAGTCAACTTTTTTAATTGCTTGTAGTGTTGTACCGCCAGCGTAGGAAATAGAAGATTGTAAATCTTGTTCCATTTCAGTCAATGTATCGAAGATACTACCCTTGGATTGGATAGTAATTTTTTACCTTCTACATTTTTGCGTTCCCTTTTGATGCTCAGAAGCGCTACGAAGTATTCCCGTATGCCGCCGTCAATGGTTACTTCTTTACCTGGAGATTCGATATGACCTGCAAATAAGGAGCCGATCATTACGAAGGAAGCACCAAATCGAATGGATTTAGCAATATCACCATGGTCTCGGATACCGCCGTCTGCAATAATAGGCTTAGTAGCCGCTTTTTGCACACCAACGAACAGCAGACAATTGCCAACCACCAGTACCGAAACCAGTTTTTAATTTAGTAATACATACTTTGCCAGGTCCAATGCCTACTTTAGTAGCATCTGCGCAGCATTTTCTAGTTCACGAACTGCTTCAGGAGTGCCTACGTTACCAGCGATAACAAAGCTGTCAGGAAGCTCGCGTTTAATGTGTTGAATCATTTCAATAACGCTGTTGGAATGACCATGAGCGATATCGATTGTAATATATTCTGGGCATAAGTTTGCATCTTTCAATTCTTTTACGAATGCAAATTCTTCGGTTTTACACCGATGGAAATCGACGCAAATAAACCTGCCTCATGCATTTCTTTTACAAAAAGCCAAACGTTTTTTTCTGGTTGGAATCGGTGCATGATATAGAAGTAGTTTTAGACGCTAATTCTTTGGCTAACTTTTTCATCGATGATAGTTTGCATATTAGCTGGCACAATTGGTAAGCGGAATGTACGATTTTCGAGTTTTACAGTTGTGTCACATTCACTACGGCTAGATACGATACATTTATTAGTATCAATTGCACGTCTTCATAATCGAAAATGTTTGTAGTATCGATCATTATTTGTTGCCCCTAAATAGACATAATAAGGATTACAAGATAATCCTTATCTATTATACATAAGAGCAGTCATCTTGGCAACATGAATAGCTATGTATTTGGGGTTGTACGTCTCATAGTAGTCAAACATTTGTGACACAACCTCCTAAAGATTTATTTAAGAAGTACTCTGCATATATTCATTGGGTGATTTAAATCCCAATACTTTCTGTGCTATGTTATTATATCTACTTGCATACCGTTGATGTGCCTTTAAGAAAAGCATTAAGACTCCTAAACTTTCTGGTATAGAATCTCTCCATCAACCTTATGGCTTGTTCTACCTTTCCATTTTGCCACGGAGAAAAATGGACGTATTAGCTTATGTTTTATCCCTAATTTACGTAATACTCGATCAAACAAACACTCTCGTTCCTTAAGACCATAATTTGTAAACTCTCGTCCATTATCGGTTTGTATCGTATGTATTTTAAAGCCCATACGAGCCTCTAAATCTACTAAGAATCTACTCGTATTAGTTACGCTCTTCTCGTCTACAATGGATAGTATACGTTTCCTAGAATATTCATCTATAGCTGTAATTTGATAGTATTTAATGCCATTAGTGTTAAACAGTAAGCACTCATTAGGTACATATTTAATATCAATTTGAACTTTTTCACCTGGATAGGTAACTACATCAGACTTCCAATTGCTTTTATAATATTGTTTAGATTCCTTTGCCTTTGGTATATGCCTGCGTATTTGACAGCACATCGATCCATAGGAACGAGTATATCCACGTTTCTTAGCTTCTGTATATACTTGTGCCAGCCCTTCATGCTTAAATTTCGAGTATACACGCTTAACTAGGGATAACTCTTCTACTGTATGTTGATTTGGATGTGAGTGAGGTCTACGGCTCTTTAACCGCAAGGATTCAATCGTTCCATCATAGCGCTTTTACCCAACGTTGTACCTGTTGTCTCACTTGTATGATACCGTCTAGCTGCTTCAGCATTGTTTTTATGTTTGATAGCATATTCACAAACTTGTTTACGAAAGCGTAATTCTTCAGTTATAATAGATGACATAAGAAGGTCTCTCCTTTGAAATAATGATTCGGTTTAGCAACTTTCATTATAACAGAGAGCCTTCTTATTTTTTTATTTTTTGTCACAAATGTATTATACTCTTACAAATAGCTATGTATTTGGGGTTGTACGCATGCTAATTCGTACTAGAGGAAGAATACTTTTGTGAAAAACACATAGATATAAAAATAGATTAAAAGTGATACAATAGAAGGAATATAAAGAAGATCTTTGATACGATTTCTAATATATTAAAATCAATATGTGAAAGGAGATATATATGAGTTATACAAGTTCAACAAAAACAAAATGCTAGTAGAAGGTGGTTTAGTGATTGCTATGGCACAAATTCTAAGCATGTATGTCATTTACTAAATGCCACAAGGAGGGGCCGTGAAGGCAGCTAATTTAGTGCCACTATTAATTTACGCCTCATCGTTGGGGGTGGTCGGGCAGGTATCTTAACGGGTATTGCTTATGGACTTGTTCATTTCTTATTGGGCTTTAAATTTTCTATTCATTATATAGAGTATTGTTTTGGATTATATTTTTGGCCTATGGAGCAATTGGTATTGCTGGATTCTTTTGGCGTGTTCGGGGACTGTAAAGCATTCTTTTGGAGCGGTGTATGCAATCTTAACACGCTTTGCTTTGTCAGCAATCAGTGGTGTGGTTGTGTTTGGTTCCTATGCTCCAGAAGGAACAAGCCTTGGATTTACTCCTTGACATACAATGCAACATATATGTTGCCAGATAATGCGTATCCAGATTTGGTGGTATTGGCATTGTTATATGTGCCAGTCATGCGTGGATTAGGCGTGTGACACCAACCCATAAATAAAAGAACAACTAGAATAGGAGATATCTACGATTTCTGAGATTAGGAATTATTGTATTAGCGGGTGGTCTTAGCACTCGTATGGGATCAGATAAAACGAGGCTGCCTTAGGAAGCACAACATTGTTAGGAGAAATGCTTCGCAGGCGGTACTAGAGGTGTGGAGAAATTTTAGTTTCCATTAACCGAGAGTTAGAAGAGTCAGAGGCGCATATTGTTGAAGAGGCGCGTCTTTAGTAGAGACATTCAATTAGTGGCTGATTCGATTTCGATGAAAGGACCTTTGAGTGGATTATGCAGACACTTTTCAGTGAGAATAAAGCAGCATATATTGTGGTATCATCAGATATGCCATGGTTTTCCTTTCACTGGTTACCATCTTGGGAAGTACATATTGATACATTTTACAAGGTGAGTTAATGGCTATTGGTTCCCATGTAGGATTGCAAGAGTATGAACCATTGGCGCTATCTATAAACAGAGCAGTGTTAGATACGATTGAAGAAATGCTAACCGGTGAAGATGTATCTATGCCATGGTTTTATTAGATGCAATTCCTTATGTGGAAAATGGATATGATTGAAGAAGCTGAATTATACAGCAATGTAAACACTAGATTATCTTATAAATTGGCGAAAGCGAAATCTCTTAATCGGGAGCGTTCTGTTCCCATTGTAACAATCAGTGCTAGCCAATCTAAATCAGGAAAAACGACTGTGGCTACTTCTTTGATTGAAAGACTTTCACAACGAGGTATCGTAGTGGAATGGTAAAAGTGATGGACATGGATTTACTATGATATGGAAGGTACTGATACATGGAAGGCTAGCCAAGCGGGCGCGAAAGCAGTAGCTATAGCGGGCCCCAATGGATATGCGATGGTGGTGCATGGTGAAAGTATGCAACGACAACATCAGCTGATTCAATTGGCGAATGAAATGCCTGTCGATTTGGTGTTCTTAGAGAGTCGCAGCCATGGTGTAGCCCCTATCATAGAAGTGGTGCGTGCTAATCATACAGACACACGTTTGCCGCAATTAGAGGATATTGTGGCGGTGGTTACTGATATAGAGGATACATTAGAAGGAAATACAATCTGCGAACAATTTAGTTTCAGCGATGAAGATATAGAGCGTTTAGCAGATTGGATAGTGAAGGAGTTATTATAATGCAAGTAGTAACAGTGGAAGAAGGCTTGCAACTACTGGAAGTCTCCTTTTATAAATAGGATGTATACAGAGATACAGAAATGATTCCCCTTGGAGAAGCCTATGGCAGGGTGTTAGGAGCTACGGCTTTAGCAAAAATGAATTACCCTCCTTTTAGACGATCGACTATGGATGGAATTGCTATTCGATACAATCCGGGATCGAGGAATTATCGCATTGTAGCAACTATTGGAGCCGGTGAAGTCTTTCAAGGACAACTGGAGCCTGGCGAGGGAATACGTATCATGACAGGGGCGATGGTACCAGAATCTGCGCAGATACGGTAGTCGTGAAAGAAGCCTTATCATGGGCAACTGATACGGAGGTTACAGTTCCTAGTCGTGTAGAAGTAGGACAACATATCATTCATGAAGGCGAAGATATACAGATTGGACAAAAGCTACTACCAAAGGGGATTGTACTAGGGCTGAACAAATAGGGCACATTAGCTGGACAGGGCTATGGTCATGTCAACGTATGCCGTAAACCCAGAGTGATTATTTTAACTACAGGGCGTGAAGTACAAGAACCAACAGAACCATTGCGTGCAGGTCACATTTTTAATTCTAACCGCTATTTATTGGAAGGAACCTTGTTATCTGTAGGGTTGAAGTGGTGGGGATTGCTCACCTTTCAGATGCACCAGATGGGTTAGAAGGACATATTGCTCACTTGGAGCAAATGTTAGAGAGCATTGGCTCCTGTAGATATCGATTGTTAGCACAGGTGGTGTTTCTGTAGGGGATTACGATACGATGCCAGAGTTATTTGAACGGTTAGGAGCCAAGTCTTTGTATAGGAGATTACATATGAGACCAGGAGCTGCATCTTTTTGGGGGTATCATTGAAAGAGATAGTCACAGCACATGGTGCTTAGGTCTGTCGGAAATCCAACAGCGCTATGAATCAATTTCATTTGTTGGCAGCACCTGCTCTGAGACTTCTGTCGGGTGAGAATCTCCGGATCCATGGATATCTTGTTATTTGGGTGAAATCGTAGATAGAAAGCATCCACTTGATCGCTATTATCAAGGAAATATTGGATGCAAAGATGGTGCTTGTTGGGCGTATCCTAACTTAGGTATGACATCTGGAGGTTAAAAAGCGTTAACTGTGGCGAATGGACTGATAAAAGTTCCTGGCAAGACGGACCGTATGGGAGATAGGAACGTTAGTACAAGATATTACAATGTAAATGATAAGAAGAATAAAGTCACAAAATTATGAATAAATACCTATTTTATGAGAAGTAATCTTGTAAAAGTAGAAAATATCTGATATAATAATTCTATAGAATTTTGTAGTAGTCTGTAAAAAGACACACTGTACTTGTACTCTGTGCCTCTTTTTGTATAGGCTTTAAGGGTGGTATTATGAAAAAGGAGATTCTATGGCAGCACTAAAAACTAGGCTTATCTGGTTGGATTGTTGTAGGCTTTGTTAGCAGGTGTGCTAGTAGGCGTTGTAAGCACCAGATTTTTGCTAAACAATTGAAACCATTAGGTGATGTATTTATCCGCATGATTAAAATGATTGTGGTACCATCTGATCTTTAGTTCCCTTGTTATGGGGATTGCTGGTACTGGCGACTTTAAAAATTAGGTCGTTTAGGGGCAAAGCAATTTTATGGTTTGAGAGTTGCTACAACATTGGCATTATTTGTTGGTTTATTCGTAGTAAACGTATTCAGAACCTGGGTGTGAGGTGTGAATCTAACAGCTAGTGGGGAATGCAGTAGATCACTAACAAAGCTGCAACAAAGGAAATGGACCATATCCAAATGTTGGTTAATATCATTCCTACGAATATCGTAGATGCGATGGCTCGTGGTGATATGTTGCAAATTATCTTCTTTAGCTGTATGTTTGCTATTGCAGCAGCAAGTATTGGTAAAGAAGGAAAGCAAATCGTTGAACTATCTAAAGATTTAGCTACATATCATGTTCAAAGTAACACATTATGTTATGTACGTATCTCCTATCAGTATCTTCGGCGCTATTGCATGATACAGTAGGTACATTTTGGTCTAGGTATGTTAGTACCATTGATGAAATTAGTATTTACTCTATATGGTGGATTAGCATTCTTCTTAATTTTAGTCATTGCCATTGGTTCTTTTCTTTACAAAAGTGAATTTATTCAAACTTGGTAAGTGTTGAAAAAGAACCAATCGTGTTGAGCATTCTCTACAGCAGCTTCTGGAAAGCAGCATTGCCAATTGCTATGGAAAAATTAAAAAGTTGGTATTTCCTAACAAGTTGTAAGTTTTGTATTACCATTAGAGTTACACATTCAACCCAGATGGTTCTACATTATATTCTTCCTTAGCGTTGTATTTATTGCTCAAGTGTATGGTGTACCATTCCCAATTGAACAACAATTGTTGATGGTATTAACTTAATGCTATCAACTAAAGGGATTGCCGCAGTACCAGGTGCATCTTTGATTGTGTGCTGGAACAGCAGCAGCCTTTGGCTTGCCAGTGGAAGGATTAGCATCGATGCCGTGTGGACCAGTATCTTAGATGGCTCGTACTGTATGTAACTTGTCTGGTAACTGTTTGCAGCAGCAATTGTGGGACCTGGGAAAATAGAGTATCTACAGAACGATTAACAGAGTTAATTGAAAATCCGTAACAGATGAGAAGTGGATGCTTTAGAGACGGTAAGCTTTTGAACATGTAGGTGCAGAAAAAGCTAATATTTCTACATGAATAAAAATTATAGAGAAGAGACTGTTTGGATGCTGTGCATCTGAACAGTCTCTTTTATACTCTTTATAGTAGTAGCCAGAGCAAGAAGGTAGGGACATTTATGTAGCATAAAAATACCATGCTGCATCAAAGATGGACATGGTATCATTGATAGAGTTCTTTAGGCCATCTGTAGGGAAGAGTAGAGGAGAAGACCTAAAGATATGAATGAAAGGATGTCTATCTATAAGCGACACACCATTGAGGTAGCATGGTAGAGGTAGCTGGTTATGTCGCATACATATATTATGAGGCCCTAATATAAAGGAGTTGGGAGTTTATAATATACGTACATCACTTCACAGAAAAGAGAGTATCATAGTTTTGCTACTCCTTTATCTGTAGTATAAATGATAAGCGTCCAAAAACTGTCAAATATATATAGTCAAAAATCAGTTATTTTATGGAATTGAAGAAAAATAGTATTTTGTATACAAAAGGTGTATGTGTATCTACAATTACGATTTGTTATAATATAGTCTATAAATTTTTAGGATAGGTTTTGAAAGAGACATTTCTGTACTTAGCTACCATCGCCTCTTTTATATGACCCTAACAAGGATTGGTATGTAAAAAGGAGATTCTGTCTAAAGAAAAATTGGTTTATCTGGATGGATTGGCATTGGCCTTTTTGGCTGGGTGTTCTAGTGGAGTGCAGTAGCACCAGATGTATGGCATCAGCTAAAACCCTAGGTGATGTATATTCCGCATGATTAAGATGATTGTAGTACCCTTAATATTCAGTTCCTTGTGATGGGGATTGCAGGGGACAGGTGATTTTTAAAAACTAGGTCGTCTTGGGGGAAAAGCGATTCTATGGTTTGAGCTAGCTACTACTTTGGCATTGTTTATTGCACTCTTCGCAGTCAGATGGTAGAGCCTGAGTAGGTGTCAATTTGACGGCTAGTGGCGGAGCTACGGATGTGTCAATGAAAGCTGCATCTAAAGGGCAAATGGATCGTGTACAAATGTTGGTGAACATTATTCCTACGAATATCATAGATGCTATGGCACGAGGAGATATGTTGCAGATTATCTTCTTTAGCTGTATGTTTGCCATACAGCAGCAAGCCCTTGCAAAGAAGGAAACAAATTGTAGACTTATCCAAAGCGTTGCTCACATTATGTTTAAAGTGACCCATTATGTGATGTATATTTCACCTCTTGGTATTTTTGGTGCCATTGCGTATACAGTAGGTGCATTTGGACTTGAAATGTTAATCCCATTGTTAAAAGCTAGTATTCACCTTATATGCAGGATTAATTGTGTTTCCCTTACCATTGTGCTTGGTATTGCATCGGTTTTAACAAAGTAAATTTATTTAAACTATTCTTCGCGTTGAAAGAGCCGACTATCTTAGCGTTTACTACGGCGGCATCTGAGGCAGCATTACCGATAGCAATGGAAAAGTTGAAAAATGGGGATTCCGAATCATATTGTAAGTTTCTGTGCTTCCCTTGGGATATACATTTAACCCTAGATGGTTCGACTTTTGTACTCTGCGTTAGTCGTCGTTTTTATTGCACAAGTACTATGGGTGTCCCATTTCCTATTGATCAACAAATCTTAATGATGATTACTTTGATGTTATCTACGAAAGGGATTGCAGGTGTACCAGGTGGTTCCTTGATTGTAGTAGCAGCTAAAAGTGCGGCATTTGGTCTACCAGTGGAAGGTTAGCCTTAATTTTAGGAATAGACCGTGTTAGATATGGGACGCTGCTGTATGTAACTTGTTGGGTAACTGATTGCAGCAGCTATTGCAGGTCGTTGGGAGAGGAGCATCAGCAGAAGACTTAACAAGATATATCGATGCATCCACTACAGATGAAGAAGTGTCGGCTTTTAGAGCAAAAACATTTGGAAACTATGGCAATACATATGCATAATTAATAGTAGCATAAGAAACACCATATACTATTTTCATAGATATATGGTGTATAACCTGTTATAGGAAAGTAAAGTGCTTTCAGTGTAATTATTAATAGACGAAATAAGGTGAATCATTGTATGATGTTCATAATAGACTCTTTCTTTACTATACTACTAATAAAAAGCGTAGAAGTTTTTAAGAGAAAGAGTCCAACTAGTATGTTAGTGTCATGCAAGTGTATGACCATAGATAGGAGGGGGAAACTATGTTACTGATATTGAAATTGCTCAACAGGCGCAAATGGGAACCCTATTGTGGAGATAGCTAAACGATGCAATATAACAGAAGATGAATTAGAGTTATATGGAAAATATAAAGCAAAAGTATCTTTTGATGCGATGGAACGATTACAAGATAAGCCGAATGGTAAATTGGTGTTAGTTACCGCTATTACGCCAACACCTGCAGGGGAAGGTAAGTCTACGACAACCATTGATTGACCCAAGCTTTGCAACAAATTGGAGTGCAAAAGTATCGCAGTCTTACGTGAACCATCTTTAGGACCTGTATTTGGTGTAAAAAGGTGGTGCCGCAGGTGGTGGTTACGCACAGGTGGTACCTATGGGAAGATATTAATCTTCATTTTACAGGTGATATGCATGCGATTACTTCAGCCAACAACTTGCTGTCAGCTGTGATAGATAATCATATTTTCCAAGGTAATGCCTTACAAATTGATGTACGGCGTATTAGTTGGAAACGTGTATTAGATATGAATGATCGTGCCTTGTCGGAATGTGGTCATTGGTACGCCTGTGAGTGGGGTCCCAGAGAAGATCGTTTACGATTACTGTGGCCTCTGAGATCGTGACGATTTTATGTTTAGCCCGGTGATTTAGAAGATTTAAAAAGAGCGATTTGGCCGTATTGTGATTGGTACAAACCTATCAGGGAGAGCCGGTATTTGTACATCAATTAGGCTGTGAAGGAGCTATGGCGCTCTTATGAAAGATGCTATTAAACCGAATTTAGTACAAACTTTAGAACACACACCAGTGTTAATCCATGGGGACCATTTGCGAATATTGCTCATGGTTGTAACTCTATCATTGCCACAAAGCTAGGGTTGAAACTAGGGGATGTAGTGATTACAGAAGCGGGGTTTGGTGCTGATTTAGAGCGGAAAAGTTCTTGCATATTAAATGTCACTATGGTGATATATTCCCAGATGCCGTAGTGATTGTAGCCACTATACGAGCTTTTAAAAATGCATGGTGGTGTAGCTAAATCTGAGCTGACGAAAGAAAATGTGAAAGCCTTGGAACAAGGCTTTGTAAATTTAGGAAAACAAATCGCCAATATGAGAGCCTTTTGAGTTACCTGTATTAGTGAGCATTAATAAATTTGCTACGGACACGCTAGCTGAAATCGATGCATTGCTACAATTATGCGACCATTATGGTGTAGATGTAAGCCTTAACGAATGTTGGGAAAAACAGGTGGTGCCGTGGTATTGATATGGCAAAAACAAGTGATGGGTATGCTTTGAAGGAACAGATATAAAGCCAACTGCTCTATATGATGTGGAAAGATAGTATTCCTGACAAGTTGATAGCTATCGTTAAAAGAAATTTATGGTAGCACCGGTGTAGAGTTTACTAGTGCTGCAAAGAAACAAATTGCTCAATTAGAAGAGTGGGGATTATCTGACTTGCCTGTATGTGTGGCAAAAACACAATACTCTTTTAAGTGATAACTCAGAACTGTTAGGTGTCACCTATGATTTCACATTACTGTACAAGATGTACGCATTGCCAATGGAGCAGGGTTTATTGTATGTCAAACTAGTAATATTATGGTGATGCCAGGATTGCCTAAACAACCGGCAGCCCTTGGTATGGATGTGACTATAGAAGGAACGATTAAAGGATTGTTTTAAGGAGGATTCATGGAATTACATAAGGTGTCAGTATTAGAGTTTATTCGCATCTAGGATCGAGTGCCCCAGCACCAGGAGGTGGAAGTGTAGCTGCTATGAATGGAGCCACAGCAGGGCTTTGATTGAAATGGTAGCTAATTTAACTATAGGGAATGCAAAGTATGAAGCAGTGTCCAGCGAGGAAATGAAGAGCATTCAGGAAAAGATGTGCCAAGTAAAAGAAGACTTTGTAGAGTATATTAATAAGCGATAGTGCGGCTTTTATGGAGTTAATGAAAGCCTTTCTAGATTGCCGAAAGAAACGGATGAAGAAAAAGCGCATCGTAAAGCGGAGATTCAAGGCAGAACGAAACAAGCAGCATTGGTACCTTATGAAATAGGCAAAGTTAGCGCATAGTTTATTGCCTTTCACAGAGACAGTCATTGTAAAAAGGTAATACGAATGCTATTACAGATGGAATGATTGCCGTAATCAATGTGCGAGCAGCTGTAAAGAGTGCATTCTTAAATGTTAAAAATCAATCTAGGGTCTATACAAGATGTAGAGTTTGTAAAAAGAATTAGCAGATAGTATGGAAGCGGATAGAGTCTTCATTGGATGCAGAAGAGCAACGATTATTAGGGTCTTGCTAATGTATAAGACGAATGATTATTGCATGAAGGAAGTTGTATGGGGATAGAGATTCATTTATTAGGGACACCACGGATACAAGTAGATGGGAAAGATATCTTTTTACCCTATGGAAAAGTACAAGCCCTTATTTATTATATGGTGGTGAAAGGAGTAGCCCTCCGAGATGAAATTAGTGGTTTATTATGGCCGGAAAAGTCGGAGACAAATGCAAGAAAAACTTAAGAAATGCCATTTATGAGGCAAAAATTGCTGGGCACAGATGTATTTTTGTCGCCACGAAATGCTGTTTTACAATGGAATAGTACAGCAAATATCTATGTGGATGTACATCAATTTCAATCGAACCCTAAGCAGTATATAGATATTTATAAAGGTGAATTTTTTGCAAGGCTTTTATGTGAAAGATGCAGAGGCCTCACGAAGATTGGTATTTAGCAGAACGGAGCCGGCTAAAATCTTCTATATGGATGCGGTGTATGAATTTGTAGATGCTGGAATTGAAGAAAAATATAGCCTGCATTGAACGGTATCTTCCTGTATTATTATCCTACGATCCATATAATGAGGAACGGTTTGGTGCTATTTTGCAAACTCATGATGAGTCAAGGGTTTAGTAACTTGGGAAAACAATTGTATCATCAATTACAGTGTATCTATGCGGATGATCTAGATGAAAGTGTACCGCTTTGTATTCGAGAAGCTATGCAGTTGCCGAAAACGCAAAAACAGGAAGCAGTGGCCTTTGTAGAGCATAAAATATTAAAAAGGTCGGGATAGGGAAGCTAGTATGGTGCAAAATTATTTACATCATTTCGAAGCGGCACCAGTGGCCTTGCGAATTACAGGTGATGCAGGAAGTGGTAAAACTAGTCTAGTTGAATACTTGCAAGATAAAGTAGAACCGATTCGATTTGTATTGGAAAGTCAATGTTATGAAGAAGAACAAGGTTTACTGTTACATGCTTGGATTCCTGTGGTAGGAAAAGTGCTTTGAACAAATAGAATTACAAGGTCTAGAAGATATTGATTTGCGACGTATTTATGAGATTTTTCCGCACTAGATCGTCGGATGGCTCGTGATTTAGGCTTTTTAGAAGTAACGGAAGCGTTGCCATTTGATGTAGTATATAAAGCAGTGTCGAACTTGCTAGAACGTGTTTCAGAAGAAACTCCTATTACTTTGATTTTTGAAGATATACAATGGATGGATTCATTGAGCTTTTCCTTGCTAAGTCTATTACTATTACATCATAATTCTGAGCGACTAATGGTGATAGTAACGGATGTAGATGAAATGAAGGGCATGCATCAACGAACATTACAGAGTTTGGAACAGAGAGGTTCTTTGCGTTGTATTTCTTTGCTACCATTGACAGAGGAACGGGATGCGCGATTCATTTTGGATCGGGAGCCTACATTGAAGGTACAGAAGTTGTGGATCAATTAGTAGAAGTAAGCCGAGGCAATCTATTAGTTCTTACTGAAAGTATGCAACTTTTGGAAAGACTATGGTTCAATTTATGGTCTCACAAAAGATATGGAGATCTTGTACAACAAAAATGTGATACCCTATCGGAGGGGAGCGCAAATTGGTAGACTTTATTAGTTTATCCTATAATGAAGCACCTTTAGGGATGATTGAAACCTATATGGGATTGAATAAGTTACAACTATTGCAGACTTTAGAAGGTTTGGAAAGTAAAGGGTTTATTGATTACCGCACACAGAATGGAGAGGTACAATATTTTTTGCGCCAATATAAATGTAAAGAATATTTAAGAGATCAAATTGCCTTGGACCGACGTCAAATTTTACATGCCTATTTAGGTGAAGCGTGGGAAAAACGATTAACTCATTCTAAGGAAGATATGATCCGTTATAAGCAATTGGAATTTCACTTCCGTGAAGCTGGACAGTACCAAAAGGCAGTAATGTATAAGTTGGAAATCATTTATGCATTATTTGAATTTTAATAAAGATGCATCTCCAGAACTGGGTGTAGAAGAGTTGTCGTCTGTATATGCAGGCTATTTTTACGGGCGAAGCTACAGGAAAAGCGCTCCAAGAAATAGAAGATGAGCTGGATTATGTCTATACATTATAGGGTGACGTGCCAGAAATACAGGCCTTTGGAGCTACCCTTATTTATATGGGGCAGGCAAATATTATATGAGTATAGGTGATAAAGAACGAGGGCTACGATACTTTCAGGAGTTGCTGGAAGAAAGTGCTCAACAAGAAGCGTCTAACTATAAGTTAAAGGCGTATAAAGAAATGATTTATTATCATCTACAAAATGCGTCATGTTCAAGAAATTCATCAATATACGTCTAAGGCACTAGAATTAGCTGAAAACTGTCACTCAAAAAGGAAATAGGTGTTATACTACGTTTGCAAGCATTGGCTTATATCATGGAAGGTCATATAGGGAAGGCAAAGCCGCTATTAGAAGAATCTATACGCCTATTCTCAGTGACCCAAACGGTGGCACGAAGATATGCTATTAATATAGCAGCAGCTTATAACTACCTAGGGATATAGAACGAAGTCAAAGTGAGTTATACTCGGCTTTTAGAAATGTATCAAAAAGCATTGGAGTTTTGTGATAGATCGGAGTTGTATAGTTCTTGGATTGTTTTTGCTACAAATGCTGGTATGACAGCGTTTGCCTTAGGGGATTATAACTTGGCAACTACATACTTCGAATTGTCTTATGAACTTTGTTTGCAATATACAATCAATCGTAGGAAGCCGACAACAGAGGCTTATTTAGGGTTATTAGCTCAGATAGAGGGTGAAAAGGAAGAGGCTTTTGCGATATTTAGAATCGGCTTATAAGGATGGTATGGTAGAACAACATCATCAAGAAGTAGGTCGAGTGCATTGGGCAATTTGTTTCCTCAAATCTGAGTATCCTAGTGTAGAAGTGATCGAACTTTTTCAAAAAGTTTGAACACCCTATGGTACAATAGCATTGCAACAATTAGATGGCTATGGAGATGTATGGGAACGGACATACCTGGATCAGTTGCTCCAAGCCGAGTAAGTACAAAAGAAGGAGATCCTAAATGGATATAGTGTTAAACCTATAGTGTTATCAGTGATTGCTATGTCGATTCTTTGTTTAATGCGATTCAATGTATTGCTTTCAGTTATTGTGGCATCCTTAGTGGCAGGTTTGGCAGGAGGGATGACAGTAACTACAACGATTGAGTCTTTGATTAGTGGTATGGGAGGCAATTCGGAAACCGCATTTAGTTACATTTTATTGGGCGCCTTAGCCATTGTCATTGGTCGTTCTGGGCTAGCCACAGTAGTCACTAAGAAGATTACTAATATTGTAGGCACGAAAAAAGTGGCATTTACCTTGCTCATTGCCTTCGTATCCTGTTTTTCACAAAATTTAATTCCTGTGCACATTGCCTTTATTCCTATACTGATTCCCCTCTATTAGTGGTTATGAATCGTATGAAACTAGATCGTAGAGCAGTGGCATGTGCTTTGACATTTGGTTTGAAAGCACCCTATGTATCGTTGCCAGTTGGTTTTGGTTTACTGTTTATGACTATTATTAAAGACCAAATGGTAGCCAATGGTGTGAATGTATCTATATCAGATATAGCCTCTGTCATGTGGATTGGTGGCATATCAATGGTGGTAGGATTGTTGCTTGCCATTGCCTATTATAGTCGAAACCGTGAGTATCAAGATATTGTGTTGACCCAAGAGGAAAGTGCCGATGAAACACCTCGTATGACGGCGGACTGTTGGAAAGGATTAGCTGGGGCTGCGGTAGCCTTTGTGGCGCAACTTTATTTTAAATCTCTACCAATTGGGGCATTAGCAGGATTGGCAGTATTTTTGCCACAGGTCCGATCAGGTGGTCTAAGATGGATGAAGATGTGGATGGTGGTATTCGCATGATGGGGACCATAGCCTTTGTCATGTTAATTGCTGCGGGCTATGCGAATGTGTTGTGAGAAACAAACTCCGTAGAACATTTAGTAGCAGCCACAGTATCTATTATTGACTCTAAATTAGTTGGAGCTATCGTGATGCTCGTTGTGGGACTACTGATTACTATGGGTATTGGTACATCCTTTGGTACCATTCCAGTAATCGCCTCTATTTACATTCCTATGGGATTGCATTTAGGCTTTTCTGTGCCAGCTATCATTTTGCTAATCGGTATTGCAGCGGCATTAGGTGATGCGGATCTCCTGCATCAGATTCTACATTAGGACCCTACATCAGGACTCGATGCAGATGGACAACATAATCATATATGGGATACTTGCGTGCCCACATTTATATTCTAGTGACATTACCTTGTTAGTAGGCGGTGTCGTAGGCGCGCTGGTAGTTATAAAGTAAAAAGGATTGTCATAGATTGTTGTGACAGTCCTTTATTGTATGAGATTATGTAAGAAGGATTATGGTTTTATTATACATTAAACGGAGTAAGGAATTGAGCAATGAATATCATAATTAGCTAAATAAGACTATAAAGAAACATCCAACTACGATGAGGACTATACTTAACAGAATTAAGGAAAAACTAATATACCAATAGATTGGAATAACATAAATAGGACATCGATTAAAGTGATAAGATTAGATAGGAAAAATTTAAAGATGAGGAATACTCTGTGGACTATGTGCTTTTTCAATTAATCAAGTAGCTGGGGTCAAACTGATGTCAAAAAGATGTCAACTTGAAAAATATGCTGCAATCAATTTTAGTGTTACGATAATCAAAAGAACCGCACAACTGTGCGGTTCTAACTGTGGTGGAACACCAGGGGTTCGAACCCTGACCCTCTGATTAAGAGTCAGATGCTCTGCCAGCTGAGCTAGTGTTCCATAGGATGTAGTAATCTATGGCTTTATTATAGTCCTATCATTCAAATTTGTAAACGAAAATTTATAATTTACATAGGTAAATACTTGCTATTTAAAAGGTTCTATGTAATAATAGAGAAGTCAGGAATTGCCTGGCTTTTTAGATTGTATTTGACATAGACTTCACTCTGTGGTAGTCTATATTAGTATGTTTTATGAAGTAACAGCCGTCTAGGCACTTTAAAGAGAGGTGTAAACTGATGCGTAACGCAGTAACTATGGCTTGTACTGAATGCAAGCAACGTAACTATCAGACAAACAAAAAAACATAACCCGCATCGTATTGAAATGAATAAATTCTGTAAATTCTGTGGTAAAACACACGTTACACCGTGAAACAAAATAATTTTTTAATTATTTGTTGACGTGAGGATGTGATATCATGGCAGGAACTAATTCAAAAGCTCAAGCACAACAAAATGGGAATGGTAAATTCGTTCGTGAAGTGCGATCTGAGCTCAAGAAAGTAGTCTGGCCTACAAAAAAGAGCTTGTGAACTATACTGATTGCCGTATTTGTAGCAGTTATTTTAATTTCTGCTATTATTGGTATCGTTGACACAGTGTTTGCAGAACTTTTTAAATTGTTAAAGAGTGCTGTAAGGTAGGAGGCCTTTTTGATGGGAACAGATAAAAAGTGGTATGTCTTACATACTTACTCAGGCTACGAAAACAAAGTAAAAACCACTTTGGAGTTGAAAGTTCAAGCTATGGGGATGGAAGATGTGATTTCACGCATCTTGATTCCTATGGAAGATGAAATCGATGAAAAAGATGGCGTAAAAAAAGTAGTAAAACGCAAAGTCTTTCCAGGCTATGTGCTGGTAGAAATGGAAGTGAATGACGAATCTTGGTACGTGGTGCGTAATACACTCAGGTGTTACAGGGTTTGTTGGTTCTGTAACAAAACCAGTGCCACTATCTGATTCTGAAGTAGCCTATATCTTGAAATCTCAAGGTTTAGATCAAGAACCAGTACAAACTCTTGATGTTGAAGTAGGAGAAACTGTCCGAATTACATCTGGTGCCTTTGAAGATAGAACAGGCGTTATTACTGAAATCAATCACGACCATGCAAAACTACGTTTAAATGTAGAAATGTTTAATCGTGAAACTCCAGTAGAGGTAGAATATTCTCAGTTGAGAAGATTCTTTAATATATTATATAACTCTAACCTTTTAGGCGGCCGGGAGGTTGCCAGTGGAGGGCAATTTCGCCCGTTACCACCACATTTTTGACGCAAGGAGTGTAATCACCATGGCTAAAAAGTTAGTAAAGTTGTGAAATTACAGTGCGAGGCTGGTAAAGCGAGTCCAGCGCCACCGATTGGTCCAGCTTTGGGTCAAGCAGGTGTTAACATCATGGGCTTCGTAAAGAATTTAACGAAAGAACAGCTCAACAAGCTGGTCTTATTATCCCAGCTGTTATTACTGTATACGAAGATAGAAGCTTCACTTTCATCATAAAAACTCCACCAGCTGCAGTTTTTATTAAAAAGCAGCAGGTATCCCAAAAGCGATCTGGAGTACCTAACCGTGATAAAGTAGCTAAAGTTGGTCGCGATAAAGTTCGTGAAATCGCTGAACTTAAAATGCCTGACCCTAAATGCTAACACTGTTGAGCAAGCTATGCGTATGGTAGAAGGTACTGCACGTAGCATGGGCATTGAAATCGTTGATTAATTAGCGTACGGTATGTGACTCACATATCGGTGGGAGGGACATCCCGTTACACCACATAAGGAGGAATAAAAATGGCAAAAGTAGGTAAGAAATATGCTGAAGCAGTAAAACTTATCGAAGCAGATAAATTCTACGAACCAGTAGAAGGTATTGAATTAGTTAAGAAAACTGCCACTGCAAAATTTGACGAAACAATTGAAATCGCTTTCAATTTGAACGTCGATCCTAAATACGCTGATCAACAAGTTCGTGGTGCCGTTGTATTACCACATGGTACAGGTAAAACTCAACGCGTACTCGTATTTGCGAAAGGCGACAAAATTAAAGAAGCTGAGGATGCTGGCGCAGATATCGTTGGTTCCGAAGAATTAGTAGCAAAAGTACAAGGTGGTTTCAGCGACTTTGACGTTGTTGTAGCTACTCCTGACATGATGGGCCAAGTTGGTCGTTTAGGTAAAGTTTTAGGTCCCAAAGGCTTAATGCCAAACCCCTAAAGTTGGTACTGTAACACCTGACGTAGCTCGTGCTGTTAGCGAAATTAAAGCAGGTAAAATCGAATACCGTACAGATAAAGCTGGTATCATTGCTTGTCCTATCGGTAAAGCATCTTTCGATGATGCGAAATTACTTGACAATTTCCGCACAATCGTTGATACTATTGTTAAAGCTAAACCTGCAGCAGCTAAAGGTCAATACATTAAAACTGTGACACTTTAGCTCCACTATGGGTCCTGGCGTTCCTATGAATGTGTTTAAATTAACAAGCACTAACAAGGAACAATAATTATATATGTTCTCTTAGCTGTAGACGGCTGGCATCACATGATTTAATGAGGAAACTCGCCCGCTGAGGCTGAATCCAATCTATTATGGATGAGTTCTCGACCTCAACGTCTTCGTTGAGGTCGTTTTTACGCTAAGATAGTACATAGAAAATCACCAAAAATCTACAAGGAGGTATTCTAATGGCTGTCACTCAACAAAAACAAGCAGTTGTAGCTCAAATGAAAGAAACTCTTTCTGAAGCGAAAGGTGCTGTATTAGTTGGTTATAGCGGTTTGACTGTTGCTCAGCAACGCATCTTCGTCGTAAATTCTTGGCTGAAGGTGTTGAATACAAAGTAATTAAAAACACTTTTGACTCGCATCGCTGCTAACGAATTAGGATACGAAGGTTTCTCTGAGCATTTAGAAGGTCCTACTGCATTAGCAACTTCTAGCACAGACGCTGTAGCTCCAGCCTCGTATTCTTGAAAACTTCATTAAAGACACTAAAACTGATGCTTTAACTATTAAAGCAGGTATTGTGGAAGGTGAAGTTCTTGACGCTGCAAAAGTACAAGAAATTGCAAACTTGCCGAACCGCGAAGGTATGCTTTCCATGCTTCTTTCCGTGCTTCAAGCTCCAGTTCGCAATGTAGCGTACGCAGTAAAAGCTGTTGCGGAAGCAAAAGACGAAACTGTTGCATAATAGCAACACAATTAACTAAGATAACATATATCAAAAATGGAGGATATCAATCATGGCATTGAACATCGAAAACATCGTTGCTGAATTAGAAACCGCAACTATTTTAGAACTTAATGATCTTGTAAAAGCAATCGAAGACAAATTCGGCGTAACTGCTGCTGCTCCTGTAGCTGTAGCTGCTGCTGGTGCTGCTGCTGGTGGCGCTGAAGCTAAATCCGAATTCGACGTAATTCTTAAAGACGCTGGTGCTTCCAAAATCAACGTAATCAAAGTTGTACGTGAAGCTACTGGTTTAGGCTTAAAAAGAAGCTAAGCTATTGCTGACGGCGCTCCTGCTGCTGTTAAAGAAGGCGTAGCTGTTGCTGACGCTGAAGCTTTTAAAAGCTAAATTAGAAGAAGCTGGCGCTGTAATCGAATTGAAATAATTCAATTGCTAGTCAGAAACCCCTTGGACATTCGTGTTCGAGGGTTTTCTATGTTTAGTATAGAAGTTATATAAGAGATTATTTGATATTAATATATTATTGGAATTGCTATGAATAGGATGGGAATCTAGAATGCATTATGTATATTGTTAAAATTAATATGTATAATGGAGTCTATATCCATAGTATTCGATATATGGTATACTAGACAGGTCTATTAAAAAGGTTGTAAATACAAATTAAGAACATATCCTATATTATGATGTACATGTATTTAGTGTATAGCTATATGACAGGTAAACGGATAAGAAATAGAGGAAGTTATGAAATTAATTATATCCCCTAGTAAAACAAAGATATAAAAAGGCACACCAAGTGCACCTCAGTTTGCACCACCTATGACGGAGCAAATCGTGAAACATATGCAAGGTATGTCAAAAAGAAGCTCTGGGAAAGGCTTTAAAAATAAAAGATACAGTTTTAGATGAAGTATATGCTTTTTATCAAAATTATGATAACAAGTTAGAAGGGATGGCAGCACTTAGCTATGATGGGTTGTCATTTAAAAATTTTGACTACGAGGGACTTTCAGAAGCTGGAAAAGTATTTGCGAATGCTCATGTGGATAGGCTCTGCTTTATATGGCTTAGTAGCCCCTAATGGTGGTATCAAAGGGTATCGTTTAGATTTAATCGATCCAGTATTGAAAGCAGAAAAAACGAATCTCTATGCTTGGTGGCAACCCCTTGTCGATGCAACAGTGGCTGGTGAAGACTGGATTCTGAATTTGGCATCTAAGGAATATTCCAAATGGATCAATCATCCAAAGATGGTGACGATAGAATTTTTAGAACAGCGCAACGGTGTGTGGAAGCAGCTGAGTACATCGTCAAAACAAATGCGTGGTTCACTGGCGCATTATATTTGTGAACACCAAATTACGGAACTTTCACAGTTGCCGAAGGAATTAAAAGGATTTGTGCTAGATCCGTTGCCTGAAACGATACATGATTCATATACCCTTGCCTATCGTAAATAAATATAGAAGCATATGGACTAGTACCGATGTGTGATATGTAGTGGTTGGAAAAATACTAATGCATAACACATCAAAGGGGAGTATAACCCCAGAGTTTATAAGAAAGTAAAGAAAAACCCTATCAAAAGGACGCAACAGAGGAATATGACAGTAGACAGTATTTTACAAAAAGGACCTTGTCGGTGACGATTGGTTAACAGAAGAAGAATTGCGATTTCTAATGGACATAACTGATGAGGATTTATTACAAAAAAATATAAAAAAAGCATATGAAGTGAAAGCTGCTTACGTAGATAAAGTAGCTTATTATCGCGGATTAATAGAGTTTTCAAATCGTTGTATTAAAAACTGCTTGTATTGTGGTATCCGACATGAAAATAGTAAGACAGAGCGATTTGATATGTCTCGTGATGATGTATTGAAAAATGGCAAAATGGGCTTATGACCATGAATATGGGTCGTTGACCTTACAATCTGGAGAGCGTACAGATGATACTTTTTATAGAGTATGTAGTGGAACTCATCCGAGATATTAAAAAAGTTAAGTAACAATGAACTAGGCATCACTATGTGTGTAGGGGAGCAATCGGAAGAAGCCTATAGACAGATGCGCGGGGCAGGTGCGATCGTTACCTTCTTCGTATTGGAAACAACGAATAAAGACCTATTTGAGATGATTCATCCTAAAGATGCATTGCACTCCTTTGAAACACGTGTGAACTGCCTAAAATCCTTGCGTAAAGTAGGTTTCCAAGTAGGTACAGGTGTTATGATTGGCTTACCGGGGCAAACATTAGATGATTTAGTGAATGATATCTTATCTCTACCGCGATATGGATATCGATATGATTGGGATGGGACCGTCATGTAGTGCATCATGATACACCGCTTGGACAACGTGCTTTAGAGTTAGGGCATAGATCTCACAAGAAGGTAGTTGGAACGGGTGCAGCTAGGTTTAAAAATGATTGCATTGACACGTTTATTCTTAAAAGATGTTAATATTGCGGCTACTACAGCTCTACAGGCGTTAGATAAGTTGGGGCGTGAAAAAGGATTGGCAGCGGGAGCAAACATCTTGATGCTCTATCATTACAGTACCAGAGCATCGTGCGAAGTATTTATTATATGATAATAAGCCCTGTGTAGATGACAATGCGGACCAATGTAAAGAATGTTTAACTCGTCGAGTGATGTCTATCTGGTGACCGTGTAGGCTGGAAAGAGCAAGGCAATTCGCAACATTACAAAAACGGATTCGATAATTGTATGTGAGGTGACTAATGAATTTATTAAATGAAATATTGCGACACAATCGTGAATTTTTGGACCATACTACGCAAGAACATGGGGATGAACCACCAACAGTGAGCAAGGTGCCAACCCGTGAAATTGCAATTTTGACCTGTATGGATACGCGATTGGTAAACTTTATGGAGCAAGCCCTCGGCATTGAACGAGGTCATGCGAAAGCGATCAAATCAGCGGGCAACTCCATTTCAGGTATGTTTGACAGCGTGGTACGTAGTTTGCTTTGTGTGTATTTACGAGTTAGGCGTATCTGAAATTTTTGTTATCGGGCACTCACGAATGTGGCATGGCGAAAACGACTTCTGAAAGTTTAACAAAAGCTATGCTATCTCGTGGGGTATCTCCAGATGCTATTCAGATGGTTCGCCACGAGTTAGAACATTGGGCAGATGGATTTTCTCATCCAGTAGATAATGTGCAAGAAACTGTTAGCATGCTTCGTATGAATCCATTGATTCCAAAGGATGTAGCCGTGCATGGGTTGATGATACATCCCTAACTCTGGAGAAGTGGAAGTTGTAGAAGTTGGCTATGACTTATAAAAAGTAATTGACAAACAGAATCTATCTATGGTATCCTTAAAAAGTACCATGGAGGATTACTCAAGAGGCTGAAGAGGACGGTTTGCTAAATCAGTTAGGTCGGGTTACTGGCGCTAGGGTTCGAATCCCTAATCCTCCGCTACAATCTGAGAGTACATATGCTAAGCATATGTACTCTTTTTGTTTTTAGAAACTATAAATCGTCTACGTCAAAAGAATATATAGGAAAAGTAGGATTAGTGTCATTAAAATGTATTTAATAAAAACACTATAAAAAGTATTTATAAAAATTAGTTAAGGAGACAATAACTATTTGTTATTTCACAAAACAAGTACAGTACTGTATACTACAAACATGCAAAGCGAGCACGCTTGAGGTTAATGTAGAGGAAGCGTGTTAACAGAAGGAAGGAAGTAACGACTATGAGCTTATTACAAGCATGGATAGAGAATTTAAAAGAGCATCGTTTAGAGGCCTGTGAAGCAAGCCAATGTGCAGATCATAGTATCAAAGGCTGGCCACATCCTTGGACTTCTGAATTGCATGATGAAGAAGTTGTAGAAGTTATTTGTAGCTGAATGCTGCAATCAATAATTTGTGTACTTTTTCCCTTTATATAGAGGACTCAATGAGAAGACAAAAACCACGGTGAAGGAAGACACCGTGGTTTTTGTTGCTGTCATAAAGACTGTATAGTATATATAAGAATTGTATCAACCATCATGAGTAGACTGATATAAATCCTGTACATATGGGATCAGTGCACCACGCTTCGGATATATCAGTAGTATATGGAAGTTCTACCATGCGAACCTCTTGTAATTCCCAATGGAGGTTACCACCGGTTAGATTTGTAGCTCTGTTTCCAAAGAACTCACAGTGTCTGGATCCACATAAATTTTCAATAGATACAACATCTGTAAAAGATGCTGTATAATGGAGATTAAGGCTTTGTAATTGTCGCTCTATCGATCCGAAGTTAGAATAATCAATGGAGATGGTAACTATTTGACGGGGAGTAATCAGTATCTTAGGTCCTTCATGGACAGCTTTGGCAACACTGTGAGAATAAGCTCGAATAAGACCACCTGCACTGAGTTCGATCCTCCAAAGTAGCGAGGACCACCACAGCTACATTTGTAATACCTGTCTTTTTAATACTTCTAGCATAGGCTTACCAGCAGTGCCTGAGGGCTCACCGTTGTCGGAGGAACGTTGTTGTTCTTGACGAGGGCCAATAGCGTAGGCGGTGCAGTTGTGGGTGGCATCCCAAAAACTCCTTTGAGATACGTTGGATGAATGTTTGTGTTTCTCCAGCCCAGTAGTAACAGGAGCGATAGTGGAAATGAAGCGTGACTTTTCTATAATATATTCAGTTCTGAATTATTATTATGGTGATATAAGATTGTGGAATGTCTGACATAGGAACTCCTGCATAAGAATAATAAAAATGAGTTTACAATCATTGAATACCTATAGTATAACATAAGTTAGTGAAACACTGTTGCTATATGAAATATAGAGTGTTAGGTCTCGTATAATCGGGTTGTATAACAAAAGGTAGTATAAAATATTGTATATAAAACATGTCTGGTTAGACAACCCTATAGCTATCAAATCTATATAAGGTATTTACTATGAAATAGGTTGGATATATGTTAATATATTCACATCAAGGAATTTAGGTATCTTTCACATAAAAAGCATATAGCACGAGGAGGAAGTATGCATAAAGAAGAATTTTCTATTATTGGTATGCACTGCGCAGCATGTGTAGGGCGTGTAGAAAATGTGGTCAGCAAATTAGACGGTGTAGCTGATGTAAAAGTCAACTTGCTTACCAATAAAGGTACGGTAACATACACAGAAGATAGTACAACAGGAGCTGCCGAGGTGATTGCTGCTATTGAAAAAGATTGGCTTTGGTGCTCATGTGGCTGCCGATGATGGGAGTTGCTGTAGAGCCGCCATCTCATAAAGGGCAGTATATTCGGCTAGGTATAGCGGCGCTCATGGCCATCCCTATGATGGTATCTATGATGGGCCACTATCTATGGAATTGGCCGATGTTGTCTCATGAAATTGAATTGGTCTTAGCTACGATTGCGCAACTTTGGCGCGGGCTGGATTTTTTATATTAGCGCTTTTGCAGCTATACGCAGTGGCCCTTACCATGGACGTATTGGTAGCATTGGAGCACATCTGTTGCGTATGGATTTAGAAATATCTATCAAATGGCAGTGGGACATCATGATGTGTATTTTGAAACATCTGCGTGGCTTATTACATTCATCTTACTAGCAAATTATTGGAAGAAATTGCTATGGGCGTACGTCTGAAGTCAATCCAAAAATTAGTAGCATTGCAACCGAGCGTAGCTCACGTGAGCGTAATGGAGAGTGGATAGATATTCTACGAAGGAGATTGTGTTAGGCGATACAATCCAGGTACTGGGTTGGTGAAAAGTGCCAGTAGATGGCATTATTTTAGAAGGTCATTCCACAGTGGATGAGGCTATGCTTACTGGTGAAAGTGTTCCAGTAGAAAAAGGACGTTCTAGCCAGGTGATGGGCGCCACGTAAATGTGTCAGGTACATTTATTATGAAAGCCACTGCTATTGGGGAAGAAACGATGCTATCCCAAATCATCAAAGTAGTGGAACAAGCGCAAGCTTCTAAAGCAAGTATACAGCGTATTGCTGATGGGTGGCATCTTATTTTGTACCTGTGGTTATTGGTATTGCCATCCTCACGATGGGAATCTGGTACTTTGGATTAGGATCTTCCATAGGAGACGCATTGTTACACTGGCACAGCAGTACTTGTCATTGCTTGTCCATGTGCATTGGGTTTGGCTACGCCAACATCCATTATGGTGGGGTCAGGCTTAGGAGCAGAACATGGGTGCCTCATTAAGAGTGCAGAATTTTTAGAAAAAGCGGGCCATATCAATGCGATTATTATGGATAAAACAGGAACGTTAACAGAAGGAAAGTTATCGAGTTACAAAAGTGATATACACCGCCGGTGATGAAATGTATAACTTGGCTTTTTCACAGTGAAATCCCTTGAAAAAGGATCCACCCACCCTATTGCACAAGCTCATTGCTATATGGTGCTAGCAAGGGTGCCATGGATGATTGTGAAAGATTTTCAAGATATTCCAGGCAAAGGGTTAGAAGGACGCATGTAGCAGATAAACTTGTCAAAGTCAGTCATACTGCTGGATGCAAGAACTAGGGGTTGATATAACTCCATGGCAAGCAGGAGATTCACAGTTTGGAAGAACAAGGGAATTCTGTATCCATCTTGTTAGTAGATGAGGCAGTGCATGGCATTTGGGCTGTAGCCGATACGTTACGACCAGAAACCCTGAGGTTGTGAAGGTTTTGCAAGCGCAAGGTATAGATGTGCTGGATGGTGACAGGCGACAACTGCGCGCACAGCGAACTATGTGGCATCACAAGCTGAATCACTCATGTGGTAGCGGAGTATTGCCCCAAGATAAAGCAAATACTATCGCCACATTACAGAAGCCAAGGGAAACGTCGGTATGGTGGAGATGGTACACGATGCGCCAGCCTCAGTACCAGCAGATATTGACTTTGGTATCGGTCATGGTACGGATGTAGCTATTGAGGCGGCGGATATCGTATTAGTACGAAATGACGGCGCACCTGGTACAAGCCGTGACGATTAGTCGTAAAAACGATGACAAATATTAAACAGAATTTATTCTGGCATTAATCTTCAACCGCATTGGCATTCCACGGCGGCGATGGGTTATTTAAGTCCTATCATTGCCGGTACAGCCATGGCATTTAGTTCTGTTACGGTAGGCAAGTACGCATTGCGGTTAAAACGTGCAAAAGTGTAATCATCGGCGTAGAGGATGATTCGAGATGTTCATGGGCATGGTATTGGAATAGCTATGTACTGGACTTACATGAATATGCCGCACCGTATGATGTACGTAGGACTATAACAACACAGATGTGAAAGCTACGATTTGTTACAGGTAGTCCTTTTGTGATTGTTATACAAAAATGCTGGAATTATGGCGGGCAGAGTGGTCAGTAATAGTTTGTAGCATTAAACTAGAACCCTCAACCTCAAGGGAAGAAGAGTTAGTGCTGTGTTTTCCTTGGACAAGTTGTCCCATCTACCTCACCCAAAGGTCGTATATTCAATGTATGGGCGTACGCATTTGAACTGGAACCTTTTGTGCTTGCACTACTGCTAGTCAGTTGCCGCTCATAATGCGGTTGAACATAGCGTGATTTCCGGAAGATTGGACCTTCTTCAATGCGAGCTGCTTGTTATGACGCATTGCCATATCGCAGCGGGCTAACTGCTTGCATCATTTGTGCAAAATTCATGCGACTTTGTGTCCACATGCCATGGGTAGCTCTCATACAAAATAGTTTATACTTATTAACTTACCTGGCTGAGGACTCCTGTACATCTGGGACCTATCCTCTCATTAGAATAATAAAGTATATGCTATAGTAGAGCTCAATATATAAAATTATTATTTTAAAATTTCTGTCTGAATTGTGTACCAACCATTGATATTGGTTGCAGGTTTGGTGATGACAATAGATATAGAAATTTTCTTTGTAGATGAGGAATTACTAAACAAACTTTTATTACTATATATGAGTGTTGATTGATTATGTTGAGAGTCTCATAATCATGCTATACTAGGGGGTATGATTAAAACTATATACCTGTAGTCTAGTTTCTTGTTAAACGTAGTTAGATAACATGATATGAGATATCAATAAAAGGGAAGGCATAGATGATACGAGATATTTATATGACTATTGGAGATATATCAAAGATTTATGGTATATCGAAACAAACCATTTTATACTATGAAAAGTTAGGACTTTTTCCGCCAGCAAAAATTGAGGAGAATGGCTACCGCTATTACACTTTGGAAGAATGCTATCGATTAGAAATAATCTTAACCTAAAAACTACACCTTTCTTTAAAAGATATACAAGACTATGTGAACACTGTGGGTCACAAATGTTACGAACCTTATTGGAAGATGCAAGGCATGGATTGATCGATATTAACGATTTATATACGAATAAGATGAATTTAGAGAGAACCTTGTTTAATTTTAGAAAGATATTTGAAAGTCCTCAAAACAGGCTCTTTTTGGTATGAAAGAAGAATCTTTGTATGCTTTTGACCCCTTATGATGCAGATAAAAAGGAAAAGAAAGTTATTTACCTTATTAGAACATCAGGCTAAACTCATAGAGTGATGTATCATTTAAAGCGATTCAAGGGGGATGGCTATTGATGGTGAAGACTATGAAAAAGGGGATATTATCAAGTATAGTCATTATTGTACAGATATAGGGTTTGACTATGAAGGATATGGAAATTGTCACACGTCCTAGAGGAATGTATTTGAAATGTTTTATACGGGTTTATATGAAGAGCAGGCACAGTGGATGTATGATAAGGTAAGTAGCTATCTTTCATATGAAGGATTGCAAATCGCAGGGCCTGTATATATTGAACCTGTACGTAATTATTGGACTGAAATAGACCGAAGTACCTATTTGTCAAAGATTACTGTTCCTGTAGAAGCTATAGAAGAATAAAAATATGCAGAATACATTCTATCTAGCTATAGAAAAATGGAATATTACAACCTAATACATGAACCCCTATAAAGATGAGAGTAATAATGGTTGCACTTTACGTATTCCTGTAAAGCTAATATACTTTACAGATGTTGACAAGTTTTGTAAATGTTGGTAATATAAGGTGTAAATATTTTTGCTTGACAGATAATACTTTCAAAAAGCTTAGAGGAGGAAACCGTGAAGAAACGAATGGCAATTAGTTTGTTGTTAGATTTTTATGCATCCTTGCTGATAGATTGGCAACGAGAGTGTTGTGCTTTGCATCATGAAGATGATATGTCACTAGGTGAAATTGCAGAAGAGTTGAGTATCTCAAGACAAGCGGTGCACGACAATATTGAACGAGCAAAAGCTAGTATGGAAGGATATGAAGAAAAAGTTACACCTTATTGAACAGTATTTACTACGGCGAGAGATTGTAAAACAGTATCAAAGATGAACTAACATCTGTTGCTGTTACATCTGGAATCGATTCAGTCATTATTAACACAATTGAGGGCTAGTATGGCTTTTGAAAAATTTAACGCATAAATTACAAGAAGCCTTTGCATCCTTAAAAGGGAAAAGGTAAAATTTCTGAAGAAGATGTTAATCTAGCGTTACGACAAGTTCGCTTTGCTTTGCTAGAAGCAGACGTAAACTTTGGAGTAGCGAAAGATTTCATCGTTCGTATCAAGGATAAAGCCTTGGGTGAGGAAGCGTTTGGTTCCTTGAACCCTGCGCAAACAGTTATTAAAAATTGTGAATGACGAATTGACTGAGTTATTAGGTGGTACTGAAAGTCGTATTATGATTTCTCCAAAAGCACCGACTATCATTATGTTGGTAGGCTTGCAAGGGCAGGTAAAACGACTACAGCTGGTAAGTTGTCTGTACACCTTCGTAAACAAGGTAAGAATCCGATGTTGGTAGCAGCCGATGTGTATCGTCCAGCAGCGATTACAGCAATTGCAAGTAGTGGGCGCTCAAATTGATGTTCCTGTATTTGCTGAATGAAACGCCAGGTGCGAATCCGGTAGAAATTGCTAGCTGGTATTGAAGAGGCAAGACGCTTGTTCAAAGATATTGTCATCATTGATACAGCAGGTCGACTCGCCATTGATGAAACCTTGATGGATGAATTAGCTGAATATCAAAAGGTGAAGTAAAGCCTCACGAAATCTTGCTAGTGGTAGATGCCATGATTGGTCAAGATGCAGTAGGCACAGCTGAAGCATTTAATAAATTACTTAGGCTCTAGATGGTGTTATTCTTACGAAAAATGGATGGTGATGCCTGTGGTGGTGCAGCGCTTATTAAAGCGGTAACAGGAACACCAATTAAATTTACAGGTACTAGCGAAAAGATGGATGGATTAGAAGTGTTCCATCCGGATCGCATGGCATCTCGCATTCTTGATTTAGGCGACTTTAAAACATTAATTGAAAATGTGCAAAGTTCCATCGATGAAGAAGAAGCAAAAAGAATGGCTGAGAAAAATGGCCAAAAATAGCTTTTACTTTTAGATGATTTCTTAGCACAAATGAACCAAATCCGTAAATTAGGTCCTTTGCAAAAATATTTTGGGGATGTTACCTGGGATGGGAAAAACTAAAAGACCAACTAGTGGATTTGACTCCAGATAATAAAGAAGTACGTCAAATTGAAGCCATTATCAAATCTATGACGATGGCAGAACGTACGATCCTCAATATATTGAATGGATCTCGTCGCAAACGTATTGCTGGCAGGTTCTGGTACTACAGTACAGCGGGTGAATCAGTTGATAAAACAATTTGAAGAGGCTCGCAAGTTTATAGAAGCAATGCAGTCTATGAGCAAAGGTAAGAAGGGCATGTTCCTAAATTACCGTTCATGGGATAATATTCTCATTTAAGGAGGTGAAAGAAGAATGTTAAAAATCCGTTTAACTCGTTTAGGTGCTAAAAAGCTCCTTTCTATCGTATCGGTTGTTGACTCCCCGTGCTCCACGCGAAGGCCGTCCAGTTGATACAGTAGGTCAATACGATGCTACTAAAAACCCAGCAATCGTTAATATTGACGAAGAGAAAGCATTAGAATGGTTGGGTAAAGGTGCACAACCCACTGATACTGTTCGCTCCCTTGTTCAAAAACATGGTGTTATGCAAAAATTTGCTGACGCTAAAAAATAATTAATAGAGAGGCGTACTGTGATGCAAGAATTAATTACATTAATTGTTCAATCATTAGTTAAGCAACCTGAAGCCGTTTCTGTTACTATGGAAGTTCGCGATCAAGTGGGAAGTCTCATGAAATTCGTGTCGCACCTGATGACATGGGTAAAGTAATTGGAAAACAAGGCAAGATTGTGAAAGCGATTCGCGCTGTGGCTAAAGCAGCGGCTATTAAAAGAGAACAAGAAGATATCCGTTGATATTGTCTAAAAGGGTGGTAACATGGAAGAAATGACATTACGCGCACTCCGTGGCAATTAAGTCTAAGGTTACGGACATTTTAAAAACAAAAATCATTGCTGATTTACAACAACAAATGGATATGGCATCAAGATTTACAACAAATCGAATTCCAAGCAAAACGTCTGTTATGAACAAGCAAAAATTGATGCACAAGGTTTTAATCCAATTGCGTCAACAAATCGAGGAAGACAAGCAACAACGCGTAGCTTTCAAAGCTCAAGTAGCAGAGCGTTTGAAAGAGCGGAGAAAGCTTTGAATTGGTTCTGAAATTGCTCAAGGACAAATGGAGCAAACGATTACTGTGAAAATCGGTGATAATTTAGATGCTCTTATGGGGGTCTGAAATTTTGCTAGAAGATGGCAAAGTGGTAGCATTCCGTAAATAATGGATATGCAGGAACTGATTACTATCGAGTGTGATCGTCGCTCCGCACGGTGTGCGGGGCGATGTTCGTATATTGCCGAGAACAGACTTTCCAGAACGGTTTATGAAAATGGATGTATGCTACATCAATGGTGAGCCATACCATATTACATCTGCTAAATTTCATAAACAGTTTATTTTGGCTACTTTCAAAGAATTACCCCGATCGCACCGCTGTGGAACGTTTAGGTAAACAAGAGATTAAAGTGCCAAGACAAGATTTGGTGGAATTGCCAGAAGATAGATATTATATCTTTGAAATCGAAGGTCTTGCTGTAGAAGATACGGAAGGTAATGATTTAGGTGTTGTAAAAGAAGTATTGCAACCAGGGCGCAAACGATGTATACGTCGTAGCCAAAGAAGGTGAACCCGATCTATTGTTGCCGGCTTTGAAAAACGGTGGTATTAACCATTGATATTGAAGGCGGTAAAACGATCGTAGATCCTCCAGAATGGTTATGATAGAAAAAGTCCCTTGTACTGAGTGGAACGATGCATTCAGTACAGGGGACTTTTGTGTTCTGTAATATAATTTGATTCTATACTATACCTTGGGGAGAGTAAAGGCATCCTTCAAAGGCCATATTTTTCTTTATAAAAATAAGCAGAATAATTTACTATACCAGTAAGATATATATAACAAGACTATGGTTAGATTATATTGAATTTTGCACATATATAGGGCTGGTGGTGTAATCATAATGGCTGTCACGATAGCGTGGATTATCTACGGTGAGTCTCCATAGTCGACTTGCCAGTCGATCTCGATCGCATAGTATTTTGGTAATGCCAGTTGCCTGTTGACAGAAAGGTGCCCATTTTGGACGATAGGATAGAGGGGCTCTTTTCTTTTAAGTATTGACGTCCTCGGTCATTGAAAGCTAGTAGGCGGACATAGGTAGGCCCTTGCTGATGACACTCTTGGAAACATCTCTTTAGTGCGGTGGAAAAAGGCTGTAGCTAGCAAATACGATTGAGACGAGCATAGGTGTAACGTTTTGATTTTAAACTTTCACGGGCTTGTTTCAAGAGGAGAGGGCGCTCGCAGTGAGCCATGCATCTTCTAACCCGTCGCTCATGTCATGTAAGGTTTGCAAATCTTCCTTTGTAGCTACACGGCTAGTAATGTGAATCATATCATAATAGCGGTTTAGAGAGGCATAATAGTTAGCCTGCACGATGTCCATAACAAGAGGAGATACGATAGAGGGAGGCATTGATACCACTTGGAATCGCTTTCTTCTACAGCAGTGTAGGCATCTACTCCTGACTCACTTAAAGAGATAGAGGGATTAATTGCTAATGAGGCGTGGGTGGGTAAGAGGTATCAGATACTTGCTGCTTGTCCTGAGAACGGGATAGGCTAGAAGATATTTGTTTAGAGGCATAAATAGCGTTTCGTAAGGCTGTGCCAGAAGGTAAGAAATCTCCTAAGGTTGGATTGTGATGGGAACTAGTGCAGCTCCACGGAATGATATCTAACTTGATACGATAGCGGTATAAAGGCGCTATGTATTCAATACCTAAGATAGTATTAGGGATCAGAGTCTACGATACTCATGTCCTTCAGTGGTCTAAATTGCTGCCTTTTTGATGACTGTTGTTCTATTAGTGGAAGCTTGGCATCGGATATATTTTTCCCTAGAAAATCTTCTAGTATTGAAAGCGGAACTTACAGAATGACACTGCTGGATTGTTTTGCGTAAGGAGGTACCATAGAGTACCTTGCTTTTAGAAGCGTGCGCAATGATTCTTGTGTACAAGGACGATCTAGAGTTTTGCGGCGGATAGAAGTTCTTCTACTTGTATGATTAGCGCCAAAGGAAATGGCATTACATCCCAAAGGCATGTAACAATCGTACCCCACTGGAGGCAAAAATATTCTGCAGAACTGACTGCGAACATAGAAGGTAACTCAAACACAATGTCAGCACTCACCCATGACAGCCCATTGGGCACGGTGAAATTTAGAAAATATGGCAGGTGTTCCCTGTTGCACAAAGTCGCCGCTCATCACAACGAGTAAGGTTGCATCGGGATGTGTACGGCGAAGCTCATGTAATTGATGGGCGTGCCCTTTATGAAAGGGATTATACTCTGCACAATTCCTATGGTGTTCATAATCTAGTACCTCCTGTTATGTATATTAGTATATCATGAGATAACACTTTCACAAATGATATAGAATAGACAAATATGTTGAAATGGAAGATAAATGACATTCTTTTGCTGGGAGGTAAGAAGAATTTGAATTATACGAAAATAGTTATATACAATAGAATTACTAGGCATGACAGAAAAGGTAAAAAGGGTAGAAAAAGATATAAAATTAATGTTATAATTGAGTGTAGAAATTATGTCTATTAGAGGTAAACATATGAAGCAATATATCATAGGCCTTGGTTTAGGAATGGTGTTGTTCTTAGGTGGCTGTGGTAGTCAACAAGCCATCGATACCTATAGTTTTGGTCAAAAAGTCATCAATGTAGGTCAATCGGAAGTGATTGTAGATTCTCCGTTTGACTTCGGTCAGTTGGATAGAATTACAGTCAATGAAAAGGGACAACCTTTGACCATCTATGCAGGACTAGATAAAAATTATGGTGTCTATGTAAGTGCTACACAGGCTTCTACAGGAGCGCCATTGCCAACGTTAGAAGAGGGTGCAAAATTAGGGCAACAAGCTTTGGTTAAAGAATTAGGCCAAACGGGTGCCAATATACCATGGGACCAAGAGCAAGTGCAGGTGGACGGCGTACGCGCTGTGAAATCTACGATGCTAGCAGGTGCTAATGGACAAAAAATTAGGTTTACTCAGTATACTTTCATCAATAAAGGTGTACTGTGGAATATACGCTATTCATACAGTGATAGTTCTCCACAAGGAAGACATCAATCAACGTGTGAATGGGCACATTCAAGTTACTAAGAAGAGGATAAGACATGAACGTTTTAGTTGTGAAAACTGCGGTAGCTCCTCCTTAAAGTATCAATTAATTGATATGGAGCATGAAGTTGTATTGGCGAAAGGTCAATTTGAAAAATCGGTTCCGATGATGCTATTTTCACTCATCGCCGTCCAGATGCTGACAAATTAGAACGCATCGAACCAGTGGCTGACCACAAAGTGGCGTTACAAGTCTTATTGGATATTTTAGTCGATCCAGAACACGGCGTAATTGCATCCATGGATGAAAATTGACGCTGTAGGTCACCGTGTAGTACATGGTGCTGAAAAATTCTGCTGACTCTGTGTTAATCACTCCAGCAGTCATGGAAGCATTGGAAGAATGCGCAAAAATCGCTCCACTTCACAATCCTCCAAACATTCAAGGTATCGAAGCATGCCAAAAGAAATTATGCCAAATGTACCACAAGTTGATGTATTTGATACAGCATTCCATCAAACAATGCCAGCTGAGGCATTCTTATATGGTCTTCCATACGAAGCATACACTGATTTAGGGTGTTCGCCGTTATGGTTTCCATGGTACTTCCTACAAATATGTAGCACAACGTAGTTGAATTGATGGTAAACACATGTCCGATCTTCGCATCGTATCCCTGTCACTTAGGTAATGGTTCTTCCGTTACAGCTATCAAAGGTGGTCGTTCTATCGACACTTCCAGGGTTTCACTCCATTGTCCGGTTTCGATCATGGGTACTCGTTGTGGTGATATCGACCCAGCTATCGTACCTTACTTGATGGAAAATGGATATGACATACCATGAAATCGATGCTATTATGAACAAAAATCTGGTGTATTTGGTATTTCTGGTGTTTCCAATGACTTCCGTGTCATCGAAGAAGCAGCTAGAAGGCAATAAACGTGCCTCAATTAGCATTGGATATGTTCCATTATAAAGTTCGTGCTACAATCGGTGCTACGTTGCTGTTAGCAGGGTGGTGTTGATGCTATCGTATTCACAGCTGGCATCGGTGAAAATGGTGTTACTAACCGTGACGCAATCTGTAATGGTTTAGAATACTTAGGCACCCGTATTGATGCTGAACGTAACAATGTTCGTGGTAAAGAAGCTGAAATCAGTGCAGAAGGTGCTAAAGTTAAAAATCCTTTGCAATCCCTACAAATGAAGAAATCACGATCGCTCGTGATACAAAACGTATTACTAGCCCATTAGTGATGAAAAACTGGTAATCTCTGATTATCTGTGAAAGAGTCTCCTCATGAGGGGGCTCTTTTTGTTATTGACAAAATGCTTTTATCCATTGCTATCCTAGCATTAAGAGTGATGATGGTAATCATGAAAGGGGACAGTATGCCTATACAGTATCAAGAACAATCGAAACATTCCAAAGCGGGAATTGTATTGGTCAGTGTATTTATTGCGATAGCATTGGAGCAATGCATATAGTGTATGGCGCCATATAGAGGTAGGTAATGTAGCCTTAGCGGAAATATTGATAGAAGGAATGATTCTATTTGTCCTTGTATCGCAAGCAGTAGGGACTTACACATTTACCTTAACAGAATCTGAGCTTATAATTGATGAGATAGGATTGCTGGGTAAGAAGCGAATGGTCATTCCCTATGCTATGATAAATGGCGTGTATCGATTTAAGCAATCCATAATGCCACCTTTAAAGTTTCGTTATAAATATCGAAAGTTGTCCTCTATAGACGATCGCTTAGTGTGGGCACTAGCTCACTCCAGTGGTGGAAGGGAAAAATTAAAACATGGCCGTGTGTTATTGAAAGCAGAACAAGAGTTCTTTGATGCCTATAGCACAGCATGTACCGTGATACAGGTGAAAAGAAGACCAAGTTGTCTTTCATGCATACCTAAGAGAGATGCCTCTAAAACATGGTGTAGATTTTGAGATCTATGCAGCGAAATGTATATGGGCAAGGTCAAGGGAGGCAGAAGCAAAAGAGTAAGGCTGGTTTGCACAGGTTACATAGGAAGTTTATATTAGGATGTATATTGTGATAGTTAGACCCTCAATTACTAAAAGATGTAAGACAAAAGTTTGAAGAAAATAAAAGGATCAGTCTACAGCGAATACAGTATAATACAGTATTAAGAAAGATATGAGTATCTATCCATGGTACATAGTGATGCGTCACACTCTTCGAGTGTGGCGTGTTGTCGTTTATAGGAGTAAGAGGATGTACTCTCAAATGTTGGAGGAATTATGTTGACTTCTATAATTGTATCAAATGCCACGAGAAAAATTTATTGCCTTAGGCGCTGAAGCACTAGAGTTAGAAGAGTTATTAGCCATTTTATTACGAACAGGTCGAAAGGGGCTAGTGTCTTGGAAGTGGGCTCATGGTGTGATAAAAGCGCATGGAAGGGTTAGTAGGAGGTTTGAATAACGTTACCGTAGATGCGTTGGGAGAAATTGATGGCATTGGACAAGACAAGGCGTAGACTATTTGTGCAGCCATCGAACTTGGCAGACGTCTAGGACAGATGATCAAACGAGATTGGGAAGACTTTTAGCACTCCAGAGGCAGCGGTCTAACTACATGATGGAACGACTTCGGCATAAAAACGGAAGAACATTTTTATGTCTTGCTACTGACGGTGAAAAATAAAATTGATTAAGCCTGTCCTGATTTCTAAAAAGGTGGACTGATTCAGTAGCACAGCAGAGCAACGAGCCGTATTCCGGCAAGCTATCGAGGCCAATGCGGCTATTATTTTTGATGCTAACCATCCATCAGGAGATCCCGATGAGAGCAGTGATGACGTGCGAGTGACGAAAATTTTGCCAAAGCTGGGAAGTGATGGGGATTCCTGTATGGATCATATTATTATTGGTGATGGTATTTATGTAAGCTTATTAGAAAAAGGGATACTATAGGTGCAGATGTTCTATAAATTTGCTATAATTAAAATGATTAGAACAATGAAAAAGAAATCAGAGGCTATAGCGTGCGAATTATTGAATAGATCCGGCTATGCGATTTGTGGATATGGTATCATCGATGTTATAGGGAGTTCTCTAAAACCTGTTACCTACGGAGTGATAACCACAGAGGCGAAACGCCAGAAGCAAGCCGGTTAGAAATTATATTTAATGAGCTAAGTCGATATTTTTAAAGAATTTCGCCCTCAAAAATTTGGCATAGAAAAATTGTACTTTGCCCGCAATGTAACTACGGGGTATCGGCGTAGCACAGGCAAGAGGCGTTACACTACTGGCGGCAAGTCAACAAGATTTACTGATTTATGAGTATACACCCATTACAAGTAAAACAATCTGTGGTGGGCTATGGGAGCTACAAAAGAGCAGGTCACGTATATGACGATGAACTTATTGGGGATTCGTGAAAAATTAAGCCTCGATGATGCTGCTGATGCCTTAGCGATTGCTATTTGTACAGCCCATAGTTCCCATACGGATACATTAAAGCCAAATTTTACAACTGTGAGGAATTTATGACTTGCATATATAAAGGGATTGTTACCCATCGATTGCTAGATGCGGTGTATATCAATGTTCATGATGTAGGGTATCGTGTGTACGTACCTAGTTCAGTACATCAATTGCAAGTAGGTGAAGAAACTTGTTTATTCACTTATACCAATGTACGTGAAGATGCCATTCAGCTGTAGGTGGCTTTTGACGATGGAAGATTATGAGTTGTTTTTACTGCTCATTTCCGTATCGGGAGTGGGACCAAAATTAGGTCTTGGTATTTTATCAGCCATAAGTCCAGAAACATTTTGTAGGACTCATCATTAGTGGTGATACTAAAGGGCTTCAAAAAGTTGCCTGGTATCGGTAAAAATCAGCGGAACGTTTGGTCTTGGAATTGAAGGATAAAATTGAAAGCCTTGGCATTGCCGGAACGTTCACTGCACCGGAAAGAATTTCACTAGTAGAACAAGTGCCAGTAGGCACTACGGAAGAAGTGTTAGAAGCGCTTATGGCATTGGGATATAGTGCACAAGAGGTGCAGCCTGTAATCCAAGATGTCTACGATGGCACACAGGAAGTACCTGTCTTATTAAAACAAGTGTTAGCGGCATTGCAAAAGGGCGATAAGAATGGAACAAGAAAATCGAATTGTAACTATGCAGGAACGGAGGAAGACAATTGGCAATTTAGTCTTCGTCCTCGCTATTTAAAAAGAATATATTGGGCAAACACAAGCAAAGGAGAACCTTCATATTTTTCATTTAGAAGCTGCCAGCTACGGGGTGATACATTGGACCATGTGTTGTATATGGGCCTCCTGGACTCTGGTAAAACTACTTTAGCTGGTATTGCTTGCAATGAATTAGGTGTAAATTTCCGTGTTACTTCGGGCCCGGCCATAGAACGAGCAGGGATTTAGCCGCTCTATTAAGCAATCTGCAACCGGGAGATGTGTTGTTTATTGATGAAATTCATCGACTATCTAGATCTGTCGAAGAAGTGTTATATTCTGCGATGGAAGATTATGCTTTGGATATCATTATTGGTAAAGGTCCAAGCGCGATCTGCGTACGCATTGAATTGCCTAAATTTACACTGATTGCGCTACCACACGAGCGGGTTTCTTTTGGCGGCACCACGCACTGATCGCTTTGGTGTGATTAGCCGTTTAGAATATTATAAGCAAAATGAGCTGGAATTTATTGGAGGCCGTTCTGCTGATATTTTTAGATATTCATATGGATCCAGAAGGGGCTAGTGAAATCGCCCGACGTTCTAGAGGAACCCCTCGTATTGCCAATCGTTTGTTGAAACGTGTCCGTGATGTGGCACAAGTATTGGGCGATGGTGTAATTACAAAAAGATATTGCGGACCAGGCATTACAGCGGTTAGATATTGATAAACCAGGACAGATCGTATCGATCGACGGATTTTAAGTACTATCATTGAAAAATTTGATGGTGGCCCCTGTAGGGTGGACACGATTGCAGCCTCTGTGAGTGAGGAACGTGAAAGTGTTGAAGATGCGTATGAACCGTATTTGATGCAACTTGGTTTGCTGGGCGCGCACAAATCGTGGGCGTATCGTCACTCCTGCTGCCTATGACCATTTAGGAATCCTAGAAAGGTGGATGCATGAAAAAGCTAGGATATCGCTATGTAGCGATAGCGGTGATGATCAGCTCTATTAGGAGGTATACCTTTTGTAGGAGCGGCAGCATCGCAAAAGGAAGCGCCTAAACGTACATTAGTGAAAACCACTTTTGGAAAACCCAATGAAAGAAAAGGAGCTACGCCTGTAAAAGCGGATTGGTTCTAAAACCAAAAGTACAATCGCCGACAAAAGCGCATCGAAAAAGGAAAGGCAGCGGTATCTAACAAGTGGTACAAAGCAATCGGTAAAACAAGAGATGAAATCGATAACGTCCAAGAGTAGCGAAACTGTAAAGCTCTAGCGGAGAGCCGGTCATCCGTGTATTGCTTGGGTATAGATCGCAATCTTTTTCCATTAGTAGTGCTATGTCTATGGTTGTTCTAGATAGCCGTGGACATCAAGTGCAAACGATTAAAGAAAATCAGAGGTAACAGTTTCAAGTGGAGGTGGATCGGTACATATAAAATGGACATAGTATTGATAGGTCCATTACTGTTCAAAATGCAAAAGGTAGATATGATCTGAATTGCAAACATTAGGAAAACCTATCGTGGTGCTGTGACAGTACACGCTAATGCATCGGGATCTATGAGTGTTATTAATGTACTGGGGTTGGAACAATATGGTACAAGGTGTAGTGCCGGAAGAAGTAGTACCTAGTTGGCCTACGTCGGCCCTAGAAGCACAAGCAGTGGCAGCTAGAACCTATGCATTACACCCATGAAGAGCAAACAAAATAGTATCTATGATATTGGAACTACCACAGCTAATCAAGTATATGGAGGGAAAAGTAGTGAGTTTGCCAGTACTCATGCAGCAGTGAAGCGGACACATGGTATGGTTCTCACCTATCAGGGACAACCGATCAATGCGCTCTTTTCACTCTGATGGCGGTGGCTATACAGAAGATAGTGTAAACCTCATGGGGCAATGATGTACCATATCTAAAAGGTGTGGTAGATTATTCTAATCATGAAGGGACTACTGTGTGGAATGTTATCTACTAGCCGTCGAAAGTATAGAACAGAGATTAGCTGAGCGCTAGCAAATCTGTAGGATACTTACAGAAGATTGAACTATCTCCATTGACAGATCGACCTATGAAAGTACAAGATCGCGGCGTATCAGGGCGTGTAAAAACGATGAAGTTTATCGGTGAAAAGGGGGCTGTATCGCTTACTAGAGAACAGGTACAAGGAATATTTGGATTGAAGTCCACCTTGTTTGATTTTTATGTAGGACAAACACCGCCGAGTCGAATTCAGGGTTCTTCCGTAAAAGCTAACCATATCTTTAGTAAAGCCAATCAGACTGTGACAATTCATGGATATGGTTGAGGGACATGGTTTGGGACTTTCACAGTGGGGAGCAGCGGAAATGGCGAGTCGAAAAGAGGCGAGCCAGCCTGATTATTATAAAGTGATTTTACAACATTATTACCAAGGTACGGCACTTACGAAACTGTACAATTAATAAGAGGAATAGTATGAAAGTATCTGATTTTTACTATGACTTGCCTGAGGAACTCATTGCGCAACATCCGGTAGAGCCACAGGATACATCGCGCGATTGATGACCTTGGATAGGTGAGTGGAGAAATATGCCATGAAAGTATTCTTTCACTCCATACTAGATGAACTATGTGAAGGGATGTGTTAATTTTTAATAATACAAAGGTCATCCCTGCGCGCTTTGTATGGAGAGCGAGGAACGGGTGGTAAAGTAGAAGTACTCCTGTTGACGCCGAAGGGAGAACACCTGTGGGAGGTCTTGTTAAACCGGGCAAGAAGTGCTTAAAAAGGGCAGGAGTTAGTATTTGGTCCTAATTTAGAAGCGGAGGTCATAGACCATACAGATTTTTGGTGGTCGATTGATTTCAATTTAGCCAAACGGCAACTTTGATGAGATTATTAATGATATTGGGGAAATGCCATTGCCTCCGTATATCCATGAAAAGAATTAGAAGATAAAGATAGATATCAGACAGTATACGCCAAAGAAAAAGGCTCTGGCTGCAGGGCACCGACGGCAGGTTTACATTTCACACCGGAACTATTGGAAGAAATTCAAAAAGCAAAGGTGTACAAATTGGATTTGTTACACATTACATGTGGGATTAGGTACGTTCCGCCCAGTGTCGGTAGAATCTCATCGAAGACCATGATATGCATAAAGAGTTCTTACCACGTGTCGGAAGAAACTGCGGAACTCAGTGAATCGTGCCAAAGGGAAGGACGAAGAGTGATTGCCGTAGGAACTTCATCAGTGCGCACCTTAGAATCAGCGGCGACCAAGGTAGGTCATGTAAGGAGTGGGATCCGATTGGACTCAAATCTTTATTTATCCTGGGTATCAGTACAAGATGGTAGATGCATTAATCACTAACTTTCATTTACCACAGTCCACCCTGCTCATGCTCATTAGTGCCTTAGCTGGTAGAGAGCATTGTTTAGTGGCCTATGAAGAGGCAGTCCGTGAAAAGTATAAGATTTTTCAGTTTCGGTGACGCAATGTTCATTCGATAAATTGAAAAATTGTGTTATAATACAAAAAGTAGTATAAAGGAGTGTATATATGGCAATTAAACATGAATTAGCAAAACAATGCCCTCACACAGGTGCGCGAGCAGGTACTGCATACTCCTCATGGAACCTATGAAACACGCGATGTTCATGCCCGTAGGTACACAGGCAACGGTGAAAACGATGGCTCCAGAGGAGTTGAAAGCGATGGGCTCTCAAGTCATCTTGAGCAACACCTATCATTTGTTTTTGCGCCCGGGTGCTGACCTAGTAGAAGAAGCAGGATTGCACAAGTTTATGAATTGGGACCAAGCCATCTTGACTCGACAGCGGTGGGTTCCAAGTGTTCAGTTTAGGGCAAGTTGCGAAAGATTACAGAAGAAGGAGTGAATTTCCGATCTCATTTAGATGGGTCGAAAATTCTTATCTCCAGAAGTGGCAACGAAAGTACAGGAACAATTAGGGTCTGACATTATGATGGCATTCGATGAATGCATTCCGTATCCTGGCGATCATCGATATGCAGATGCGTCCACAGCACGGACCACCTCGTTGGGCGGAACGTTTGTCGAGGCACGTCGTTCTAAGAACCAAGGTATGTTCGGTATCGTGCAAGGTGTAGGTATGTAGAGACCTTCGTGAAAGAAGCGCTAAAGAATTGAGTGTCTATGGACTTTGAAGGGTATAGTATTGGCGGCCTTTCTGTAGGAGAGCCACATGATTTGATGTATGAAGTCTTAGAATATACAACACCATTGTTGCCTACTAATAAGGCTCGTTATTTAATGGGCGTGGGCACTGCGGATTGCCTCGTGGAAGGGGTAGCTCGAGGTGTAGATATGTTTGACTGCGTATATCCAACACGAGGTAGCACGAAAATGGTATGGCCATGACATGGAAAGGACGATTGAATTTGACGGAATGCTTCTTTCATGCGCGACTGGGACCCCTATTGAAGAAGGTTGCGGCTGTTACATGCGTGCCAGAAACTATTCAAGGCTTATATTCGACATCTATACAAGGCAGAAGAAATTTTGGCTTTCCGACTGGTGTCGTATCATAATTTATATTTCTTACTAGAATTTATGTGTCAAATGCGTAAAGCCATCTTAGAAGATCGATTTGTAGCATTCCCGTGAAGAGTTCTGGCAATATTTTACTAAATAGGAGGACTTATGGATTTCTTAGAATTTTTCCAAGGACAAACAGGGCGAAAGCAATTTTACCATTATTGATTATGGTCGTGATTTTTATTTCTTGCTATATCGTCCGCAAAAGAAACAACAAAAACAACGCTGAGTCTTATTGAACAGCTTGAAAAAGGTCAAAAAGTATTAACTGTTGGTGGTATTTACGGGGAAATCGTTTCTAACAGAGAGATGCAGCAGTACTAGCAAGTATCTGAAAAAGTAGAAATGAAATTTGCTCGTACAGCCATTGCTCAAGTTCTTGGAAAGGAACAAAAAGTAATGGACAAAACGACATTGCGTGAGAAGTTTTTAGAACGTCGTCGCAGTGTATGCAATCCGATAGGTTCCTACGTGGTCGGCACAATTGTCGGAGCGACTGTAGGGCTATGACTGAGGTGGCTGATGCGGAGCATATTATGGCATGTAGCTATGCCAAGAGAAGCCAATACAGATGCATTTATTACAGAAGCATTGCGCAGGGGTAAATATGTATACGTGCCCGTGTGTGTGACCAAGACAGAAATGGTAGGAGTTCGCATAAGGCGTTTAGAGGATTTTAATAAGGGGGCTTTGGGAATACGGATTCCAAAAGAACCTTACGTAATAGTAGAACCTCAAAAATTGGATTGTATTCTTGTTCCTGGACTAGCTTTTGATAGAGTAGGCGGGCGTATGGGAATGGGAGCAGGATATTATGATCGATATTTACAGCAGATTGCTGTAGAAAAACGAATCGGTATAGCCTGGGATAACCAAGTTTCAAAAGAAATGTTACCCATGGCACCTCATGATGAGTGGATGCATAGGATTGTAACACCATCGGAGCATATCCATTGTTATAAAGCGATAGGAGGGAATCCATTGAACACAAAAAGCAGCTTTTACGCTTTTTCGGCGTAGTAGCAGTGATTTTAGGACTATTTATTTGGCTCATTGGACCACTTGCTAACTCCATCAAACAAGGGTTGGATTTACAAGGTGGTACGCACATTGTATTAGAGGCGCAGGATTCAGGCCCTAATGTGGTAACCGATGATGCGGTGGAACGAGTTATTCAAATCTTGGGTCGTCGTATTAATGAAATGGGGTTAACAGAACCTATCATTCAACGTGAAGGTAAAAACGTATTATTATTGAATTACCGGGTGAAAAAGATCCACAAAAAGCCATCGAAACAGTTGGTAAAACAGCGGTTCTTGAGTTCCGTGATGAAAATGGTAAAGTCCATTTAGATGGTAATGATTTAAAAGATGCGAAAGAACAATTAGAAGGTAAGCAAGCATCTGTAAACATCCAATTGACAGATGAAGGGAGCGATTTGGCGCTTTAACTACAGCTAATATCGGTCGTCATATTGGTATTTACTTTGGATGGTGAGCAATTGACGAAATCAGTGGTAAATGAACCGATTACTGGTGGTAGTGCTCTGTATTACTGGCAGCCGTGACTTGGAAGAAGCAGCTTAGCCATCTTGCTACGATCAGTGCATTGCCTGTTAAAAGTAGAAGTCATGGAAGTACGTACAGTTGGCTCCCTACTTTGAGGGCAAGATTCTAAAAAGATAAATCTGTCGTAGCTTTTGGTGTTGGTATTGCATTTAATCATTGTATTTATGCTTGTGTTATATCAGATTATCTGGATTTGTAGCAACTATTGCTTTTGTTAGTATTTGTATTAATTTTAGTAGCGCATCCTAGGACCGCATGCATTGAATGCGACCATGACCTTGCCTGGTGTTGCGGGATTATCCTTAGTATGGGGGTTGCCGTGATGCGAACATCCTGATTTTGAGCGTTTCAAAGAAGAAGTGGTGGAAGGTAAAACATTGCGCATGTCTATGGAATCTGGATTCCGTCGCGCCTTCGATACGATCTCTTGATGCGAGCACATCTAGTTATGATTACAGCAGTGATCCTCATTGTTCTTAGTAGTGGACCTGTAAAAGGTTTCGCCATCAACTTGGCATTAGGGGTTATTGTATCTATGTTTACAGCTGTATCCATGAGTCGTACCTTAATGCATATGCTCATTGCAGCACAAATTACGAACCGTCCATTCTGGTATGGTTCTAATATATCCTCCATCTGTTACCATTGAAGCATTTAAGAAAGGAGATAAGAAAAATGACATTTGATGTAATAAAAACGTCATCGTTGGTGGTTTAGTATCTCCTCCATTGCGGTTATTCTAAAGTATCATTTCCATATTTATGTATGGATTTAACTTTTGGTATCGACTTTACAGGAGGTACCATTGTAGAAGTGAATTTAATAAACCTGTGCAGGTATCTGCTGTGACGAAAATTTGAGCTCTTTGAGCTAGAGAATGCGGTTATCCAATTATCTGGTGCTGATGCAACGGAATCAGAGGGTAAGACAGTGATGATTCGTACTCGTAACCTAGAGGCCAGTGAAAGTCAAGCTGTAGTAGCTGCATTAAATAAAAATCTGGCAGAAGGCACGGTGAAAACGTATTGAATCTGTAGGAGCTGTCATTGGATGCGAAGTAACAGAGCATGCATTGACGAGATTTGTTAATTGCTTTCGTAGCCTTAGCGTTGTATATTACGTATCGTTTTGAATATCGAGTTGCCTTGTCTTGTTTGGCGGCTATCTTCCATGACTTAATCATGGTGTTGGGGATATTCTCTTTCTTCCATTTAGAAATTGATTCTCTTTCTTGGCGGCGATTTTTGACGGTTATCGGTTACTCTATGAATGAATCCGTCGTAATTTTTGGACCGCATTCGTGAAAATACGCATACTCATAAGCGTACAGATCATTTGCAGATCTGCGAATGCAAGTATCCATCAGTATCCATCGTTCTTGTTATACATTGTCTACAGTATTGTTTGCATGTTGTTCCTTATACTTCTTTGGTGGGATACTACCAAAGAACTTTGCTTTATGTATGATTATCGGATTCGTAAGCGGTGCATACTCCTCATTTGCGTCGCTACATCTCTATGGGCGATTTGGAAATCGAATAACAAAAAGATGCACGAAATCGTCTCTAATGATGCTATTGTTTTACATCGGTGTTTAACTGGTGAAAGGAAACGAGCAACATATTCCTTCTCAAGCTGTACAGTGGTTATGCTTTGTTCAGGAACATGTTGCTCGTTTCCTGCGTTTTGACATTTAGATAGAAAGGACGTTGAAAAATATTCTACGCGAGATGGCGTTCCTTGGAGAGTGCTATTGGAAACGTACTATATTCCTTCTCCAATCTGTACAGTGATTATGCTTGTTTAAAATATTGGGAAAGGTTGCAATTTATTTAGAAATGTCATATAATACATTGAGTGCTTGAGACACAAGCACTTTTAATTTTTCTTAATCCTTAGAGGATAAGAAAGTTAAAAAAGATTAAAATAACTGTTGACACAAACTTGTGAATCTGTTATATATAATCTAGTCGCTACAACACAGTGTTGTGAACGGCTAAGTTGACTCTTTGAAAACTGAACAATGTAAGGTAATTACTTCGAAAAGAAGTAAACATAAGCCAGAGTGCGGGTTTCACATAGTTGAGAACCAATCAAATAAATTCTAGCGAGCAATTGGCAACAACGAAAATGAATGAGCTATCAAATAGCTTCAAGATATCTTGGAGTTTTGATCCAGCTCAGGACGAACGCTGGCGGCGTGCTTTAACACATGCAAGTCGAACGGACGACGAGGGGGCTGTTTCGCCAGAGTTAGTGGCGAACGGGTAGAGTAACGCGTAATCAACCTGCCCTTCAGAGGGGGATAACAACGGGAAACCGTTGCTAATACCGCGTACGATTCACGAGCAGCATCGCTTGCTGAACTGAAAGGTGGCCTCTATGTAAGCTATCGCTGAAGGAGGGATTGCGTCTGATTAGCTAGTTGGAGGGGTAACGGCCCACCAAGGCAATGATCGATAGCCGGTCTGAGAGGATGAACGGCCACATTGGGACCGAGACACGGCCCAAACTCCTACGGGAGGGCAGCAGTGGGGAATCTTCCGCAATGGACGAAAGTCTGACGGAGCAACACCGCGTGAGTGATGAAGGTCTTCGGATTGTAAAAGCTCTGTTAATCGGGACGAAAGACTCTTGTGTGAATAATGCAGGAGAGTGACGGTACCGGAATAGAAAAGCCACGGCTAACTACGTCCCAGCAGCCGCGGTACACGTAGGGTGGCAAGCGTGTCCGGAATTATTGGGCGTAAAAGCGGCGCGCAGGCGGCCTATCCAGTCTGTCTTAAAAGTTCGGGGCTCAACCCCGTGATGGGATGGAAACTGCTGATCTAGAGTATCGGAGAGGAAAGTGGAATTCCTAGTGTAGCGGTGAAATGCGTAGATATTAGGAAGAACACCAGTGGCGAAGGCGACTTTCTGGACGAAAACTGACGCTGAGGCGCGAAAGCCAGGGAGCGAACAGGATTAGATGCCGGTAGTCCTGGCCGTAAACGATGGGTACTGGGTGTAGGAGGTATCGACCCTTCTGTGCCGGAGTTAACGCAATAAGTACCCGCCTGGGGAGTACGGTCGCTAGGCTGAAAACTCAAAGGAATTGACGGGGCCCCGCACAAGCGGTGGAGTATGTGGTTTAATTCGACGCAGCGCGAAGAACCTTACCAGGTCTTGACATTGATGGACAGAACTAGAGATAGTTCCTCTTCTTCGGAAGCCAGAAAACAGGTGGTGCACGGTTGTCGTCAGCTCGTGTCGTGAGATGTTGGGTTAAGTCCCGCAACGAGCGCAACCCCTATCTTATGTTGCCAGCACTTCGGGTGAACTCATGAGAGATCTGCCGCAGACAATGCGGAGGAAGGCGGGATGACGTCAAGTCATCATGCCTTATGACCTGGGCTACACACGTACTACAATGGGCTTTAATAGAGGGAAGCGAAGCCGCGAGGTGGAGCAAACCGCAGAAACAAGCTCTCAGTTCGGATCGTGAGGCTGCAACTCGCCTACGTGAAGTCGGAATCGCCAGTAATCGCAGGTCAGCATACTGCGGTGAATACGTTCCCGGGCCTTGTACACACCGCCCGTCACACCACGAAAGTCGGAAGTGCCCAAAGCCGGTGGGGTAACCTTCGGGAGCCAGCCGTCTAAGGTAAAGTCGATGATTGGGGTGAAGTCGTAACAAGGTAGCTGTATCGGAAGGTGCGGCTGGATCAATCCTTTCTGAGGAGACATACACTAGCACAAGATGCTAGATGTCACACTAGGTCGACACTGGTCGCCTACATTGTTCAGTTTTGAGAGGTCAACTCTCATTTGTGAGGCCTATAGCTCAGCTGGTTAGAGCGCACGCCCCATAAGCGTGAGGTCGGTGGTTCAAGTCCACTTAGGCCTACCAGTGCCTTCTTCAATGAAGAAGAGCTAAAATATAAGTTCTATCTTAAGATGGGAAGAAAATCCTATTATGGATGAGTTCGAATAGAAGATAGACTCACACGCGTAGCTCAGTTGGGAGAGCACCTGCCTTGCAAAGCAGGGGTCAGGAGTTCGAAAGCTCTCGTCTCCACCATTTCCTAATAAAATAGAAACTTGTTCTTTGAAAACTGCATAGAAGATAATAATGATTTATGATTTGGTCTCTTAGAGTTGACTCTAAGGGTTAGACCAAGCACATAGATTCTCTAAATTAACTTATAAGGTGAGAGCATCCGAAAGGATGACTCTAAAGCAAAAGATATAACCATATGTCACTATCAAGTAAAAGATAGTAAGGGCATGCGGTGGATGCCCTGGCTATACTGGCCGAAGAAGGACGCGGTAGCTGCGAAAAGCTACGGAGAGGTGCAAGACCGATGACCCGTAGATATCCGAATGGGGAACCCGGCAGAGAGAAAACTGTCACCCATACCAGAGAGTATGAGGAGGGCACCTGGGGAACTGAAACATCTAAGTACCCAGAGGAAAAAGTAATCAAACGAGATTCTCTTAGTAGCGGCGAGCGAACGGGGAAGAGCCCAAACCGGACTGGTTCGCCAGACCGGGGTTGAGGACTGCTAACAAGCATAAATGGGATGAACAGAACCGACTTGGAACGGTCGGCCGAAGAAGGTGAAAGCCCTGTAGTCGAAATCCTGCATATGTGGAGCAGTATCCAGAGTACCACGAGACACGTGAAACCTTGTGGGAAGCAGGGGGACCACCCTCCAAGGCAAAATACCAGTATGGACCGATAGCGCATAGTACCGTGAGGGAAAGGTGAGTGCGCACCCCGAGGGAGGAAGGAACCTGAAACCGTATGTCTGCAAAACAGTCGAAGACCGTATAATTGCAGGTCGACGGCGTGCCTATTGAAGAATGAACCGGCGAGTTACTGTCACCAGCGAGGTTAAGCGGAAAAGCGTGGAGCCGAAGCGAAAGCGAGTCTGAATAGGGCGAAGAGTTAGTGGTAGTAGACCCGAAACCGTAGTGATCATCCATGGCCAGGTTGAAGCACAGGTAAAGTGTGTGGAGGACCGAGCTCGTGAGCGTTGAAAAAGCTTTGGGATGAGTTGTGGATAAGGGGTGAAATGCCAATCGAACACGGAGATAGCTGGTTCTCCCGAAATAGCTTTAGGGCTAGCCTCATGGTAAAGAGTATAGGCGGTAGAGCTCTGATCGGGCTAGGGCCCACACCGGGTACCGAACCTAGTCAAACTACGAATGGCTATACTTATACATGGGAGTCAGACTATGAGTGATAAGGCCCATAGTCAAGAGGGAAACAGCCCAGACCACTAAGGCCCCAATGCTGCATTAAGTGGCAAAGGATGTGGAGTTTCCAAAACAACCAGGATGTTGGCTTAGAAGCAGCCACCATTTAAAAGAGTGCTAATAGCTCACTGGTCGAGAGACTCTGCGCCGAAAATGTCCGGGGCTAAAATGCAGAGCCGAAGTCGTGGCAATGGTAGTAATACCATTGGGTAGGGGAGCGTTCTTATTGGGTTGAAGCAGTACCGGAAGGAGCTGTGGACTGGTAGAAGTGAGAATGCCGGTATGAGTAGCGAAAAAGAAGGTGAGAATCCTTTTCCACCGAAAGCCTCAAAGGGTTCCTGAGCAACGATCGTCGTCTCAGGGTAAGTCGGGACCCAAGCCGAGGCGGAAAAGCATAGGCGATGGACAACAGGTTGAAATTCCTGTACTAGTATGAATTGTTCTGATCGATGGAGTAGCGCAAACAGGTAGGTTAGCATGCGATTGGAAGTGCATGTTTAAGCGTATGGGTTGTGTAATAGGTAAATCCGTTACACTGAAAGCTGAGGCGTGATGACGAGCTCATTAGAGTGAAGTAATTGATCCTAAGTTGCCGAGCAAAGTCTAGGTAGAGACATACTACCCGTACCAAAAACCGACACAGGTAGGCGGGAGAGAATCTTAAGTGGCAGGGAAAACCCTCGTTATGAACTCGGCAAATGCATCCGTAACTTCGGGAAAAAGGATGACCCATGTAGTGTGAAAAGCTTGTAACGGCTGGAGCATGAATGGGTGGCACAAGAGAGGCGCAAGCGACTGTTTACCACAAACACAGGTGCCTGCTAAAGCGAAAGCCGACGTATAGGTGCTGACACCTGCCCGGTGCTGGAAGGTTAAGAGGAGGGTTAGGAGTAATCCGAAGCTCTGAATTGAAGCTCCCAAAGCAGCGGCCGTAACTATAAACGGTCCTAAGGTAGCGAAATTCCTTGTCGGGTAAGTTCCGACCCACACGAAAGGTGTAACGACTTGCGCACTGTCTCAACGAGGGACCGGTGAAATTGAAGTACCTGTGAAGATGCAGGTTACCCGCGACTGGACAGAAAGACCCATGGAGCTTTACTGTAACTTAGGATTGATTTTAGTTAATGAATGTACAGGATGGGTGGGAGACGTAGAAGCTGGGGCGCTAGTCTTGAGTGAGTCGCTGTTGGGATACCACCCTTTGATTAATTGAAATCTAACGGAAGAGTAACGACCTTCCGGACAGTCCTAGGTGGACAGTTTGACTGGGGCGGTCGCCTCTAAAGAGTAACGGAGGCGCCCAAAAGGTTCCCTCAGAGCGGACGGAAATCGCTCGAAGAGTGTAAAGGCAGAAGGGAGCTTGACTGCAGAGACCAACAAGTCGAGCAGGACGAAAGTCGGGCTTAGTGATCCGGTGGTGCTGAGTGGAAGGGCCATCGCTCAACGGATAAAAAGCTACCCTGGGGATAACAGGCTAATCTCTCCCAAGAGTCCATATCGACGGGGAGGTTTGGCACCTCGATGTCGGCTCATCACATCCTGGGGCTGAAGTAGGTCCCCGAGGGTTCGGCTGTTCGCCGATTAAAGTGGTACGTGAGCTGGGTTCAGAACGTCAGTGAGACAGTTCGGTCCCTATCCATCGCGGGCGAAAGAAACTTGAAGGGGCTGCTCCTAGTACGAGAGGACCGGGTGGACGAACCGCTGGTGTACCAATTATCCTGCCAAGGGTACAGTTGAGTAGCTACGTTCGGGACGGATAAACGCTGAAAGCATCTAAGCGTGAAACCAGCCTTTGAGATGAGGGTTTCTCATAGCATAAGCTAGTAAGATTCCATGTGAGACGACATGGTTGATAGGCCAGGTGTGGAAGTGCTGTAAGGCATGGAGCTGACTATACTAATAGATCGAGGGTTTATTTTAGCAGAGAAGCAGTTTTGTAGGAGCGAAGCGACGCAATAAAACTGACTGAATCAAGGTTGCGCGTAAAGATTTTCTGCGACCGAAGGGAGCAAAGAAAATCTACAGCAGACGAGCACCAGAAATGTTTTAGAGCGATATGACTGGTATGTAAATTAAAACTTGTAAGTTAACTATTATTCTTCTATGTAGCCAGGAACAATCTCTGACAGATTCAGTGACGATGGCTACGAGGAACCACCTGTTCCCATCCCGAACACAGTAGTTAAGCCTCGTAAACGCCGAAAGCACTTGGTCTGGAAACGGCCTGGGAGGATAGGAAGTTGTTGGATATGAAAAGAAAAAGAGACACCGAATGGTGCCCTTTTTCTTCTTCTTATTTATAAAGTTTACATACGAGCAGGCCGACTGAATCTCCCAGTGAACCACTTTCAAAGGAGCAAAGCGATGCATGAAAGTGTAGATTGGGGAGTTCCTTTAAAGATTTTGGAGCCCCAAAGGAGTGCACAAATCCACAGCTAGGAACAAATAGGAAGTTGTTGATTAAGAAAATAAAGAAGACGCCGAAAGGTTCATTTTCTAAATGCAATATATTATTTACCTGCTTCCAGCCAATATAGAACAAGTAATATCTATGGAATTATGTAACAGGCCTGGGATTCCCAGAGAACTACCTTGAAGGAACTGAAGACGCACAAAGATGAGTGAATCAGAGTTCGCCCGTAAGATTTTGACGACCGAAGGGAGAAAGAAAACCACAGGGCAGAAACAGGAAGTTGCAGAGAGTATAAGGTCATTAGTAAAGCTCCTTTCCACAATATAAGCCACAAGGTATTAAATAAAACATCTATCCAACTCTCAAAACTACTTCTCCATCGAATATACTTTTACGCTTATGCAAACATGATACAATAAGCACATAATGCCAATGATACTCTAGTATCAACTCTATAGTCTACTATGAGCATATATATGTTCGGTATCTATTTACCGCTGTTTATGCGATATTAATGATTTCTTTCACATTTCGAATTATGATTATACCATATGTTTATCAGAAGGCTGATGGCCTCTACTTTATTTTTGAAAAAGGCTCAATTATTGCGCCTATTCTTATGTTTTTGTAGAGGCTTAGTTTATGGCCTTAGTATGGGATGAAGTAAGGAGGATGGCACAGGGAATGAGGTATTTTAATGGGTGATTCTAACTGGAAATTTGTGTTATATCATCTACAAATGGCTACTATATGAATACAAGACTTTAGCGCGACTTAACAAGGTAATATCATGACTAGACATATACTTAATAATATCTTCAAAAGACCTAAATGAATTTTTAATAATTTTGACAGAAAGGAATTTCTTCTTTAATTTTATGGTATTCTCATTGGGAACTAGAAAATCTATAGGCTCTACTTTAGATATATTATTCATTAAAGGAGTATCGTTTATGAATATATAGCTAGTGCTACAACAGAACAAATCATTATTTGACTGAATGATGATGATATTAGGTTGGTGTTGTCACTATTGTTACGGTGGGCCTTGTCCGGGGATCTGGTAGCCTCAAATAGAAGGAGATGAAAGGGATTTTTAATATGAAGCCCTTCCTCATTAGTCTCTAAATTTTTGGTGGCGTCACTGGTATTGTTGACTTTCAGTAGGGCGAGAGGGCCCTTCCGTACAATTAGGTGGAGCCACGGGAAAACTATTGTTCAAATGGTCAGCAGCTCTCTTAGAGAAGAACGTATTTTTAACCGCAGGCGCTGCAGCAGGATTAATAGCGGCTTAGCACCCGTATCGGGCGCTATTTTTTACTTTTGAAGAGGTTCAAAAAAGCTTTTATCCCAAATTAATTATTCCACATTTTCGGCAACTATTGCTTCAAACCACTACTTCTATTAGGTGCTTGACTTACGCCTCTTCTCTTGGTTTACTGTTATGGAGAGTAATGATTGAATATTTCTCGACATTATTACTGTTAGGTATAAGTGTTGATTGGAATTATATTTAATCGTATGATTATAGGAGTTAACCCTATTTATTGTCGAAGATTTCGAGGCCGGTGGCCTTCACATTTTTAGGTGTAACATTGTTGTGTTGGATTCACAACTATTACTCGGTGGAGTGTGTAATGATGTTGTGACGATGATGGCAGAACATCAAAACATTACAGTTATTGCTATAGTTATTGTGATTTGGTAAGATTGTGCTAACATCTGTTTGCTATACGGCGCACAAGGAGGGATATTTGCCATGATGGTTGTTATTGGATCGGCAGGTAATTGACATACGGCATTCTTTGTGAAGGTTATATGCTCCCCAAATGCGTTTGGCAGTAGCTTCACCATTTGCGGAATGGCAGGTGTTAGCAGCATCTATGCACACCTTATTATTCAATTATTAGTTCTAGAAATGACAAACAGGCTTGTAGTATTTACCAAGTAGGAACGGTAGCTATCATTGCCTACTTGACAGCAGAATTTGCGAAAGAGCTGCCAATTTATGATAATCTATTACATCGTATGAGCCAAGGAATTATAGGTGTGGGGAAGAGGAGCAAACATTTTTCAAACTCTCAAGTTTAGCTATAGTATGTCTCAAGCAGGAAAATGTTGAAAGACATTGAAATGCCGAGAGGGTCTATGATTGTCAGGCATTGATCATCGAGGTGGCCAGGTACCCAGTAGCGACAACAAAGTAGAATGTGGGATGAATTATATATTTCTTTGCACAAAGGGTGTTAAAAGAGGTGAAAGAATTTTTTAGTCAGTAACTTTGCTATAGTGTAACAAAGCAGAAGATGCTACCACACAGATAAGTAAGATACAGAGTGTTGATTACATGTATAATATAGAATCGTGATAGAAGGATATATATATAATGATGGAATTTACTGATTCACCGACGGTGGCGGTCATTACAGTATCTGATACAAGAACGATAGAGACAGATAAAGGTGGTGCTCGTGTTGAAGAGTTAGCACGTGAAGCTGGATTCGTGGTGGTATCGTCACTGTAACAGATACTATCAGATGAAATTCAGGGAGTGCTGAAAAGCTTTTACGGGTTCCTATGGAGAAAAAACCAAAAGTTTTGGCCCTCTTTCTCCCATAAGGATGTACGTGCTTGGATATATGAGCATAATGTAGAGATGCGGATATTATTATTAGTACCGGTGGCATGGTATTACAACGTGATGTATCTATTGAGGCAGTACAGCCAATGCTGGATAAGGAGATTCAGACGGTGAACCGTCCCGTTTCTTGTTAAGCTATCGTGAGGATATTGGACAAAAGTGTTGGCATCTCGTGCCATTGCAGGGGTGAAAGATCATACGATTTTGTTTGCCATTCCAGGATTAGTGGGGGCTGTTGTTAATTGGCTGCGAAGAATTAATTTTGCTGTAGTTAAACATTAAAACGAGTTAATTAAATAGTAGATGAAATATAGTTACCTATACGATTAGTATCTATGTATTAACACAGGTAGCTATATTTTTCGGCCTAGCTAGGGAGGGCTCAGCATCATATGCATGGTTGTATTACCCATTAGTTCTAGAATGGACGAATAGATGAGGTAAACACATATAATGATGTGAGCATGATAGGCGAAGGCATTACATAATTACAAAATGCATATAGTCTTTTGTACTTTTAAAAGTATTTCGTAACGTGCTATAATAGAAACTGTATACACAACGTAGTTTGTTATTGAGGATGTAATGGCTTTCAATTTAAAAGGAAAAGAAGAAAAATTTTTCAGTATGTCAATGACCATGCTGAACTGTGCCAGCGAAGCGGCGCAATTGATGCAGGAAGTATTTGAGGAAGTGGAAAACAAGCAGTTAATTTCAACAAATAGAAACAAAAAGAGCAAGAAGCTTAATAATTAGTGGCGGCAACGATGGACGTTTGCGTAAAACGTTTATCACCCTGCGGACCGTGAAGATATTCAACTCTTATTGACCCAATTGACAATACCATTGATAATATTATTAAAGAAATTATGGATAAAATGGTGATGTACCAAGTACAAAGTGAACTCACAGCAGGAGCTATCCATGGCGGAAATTGTTGCTAAATGCTGTAAACACGTGAAAAATCTATTTTATATGGGTAGTTTAAAGAAAATCCATTAAAGTAGAAGGTCAAAATTTTAGAAGTATTGCGTCTAGAAGCAGAAGCGGATGATATTTATCATGAGGAAATGGCAAAACTCTTTACAGAGTGTAGCGATCCTATTGAAATAATTAAAATGAACAGCTCCATGGAAGATGTAATCGATGGCTCTGAGACTTTGGTTGGTACATTCCGGGTAGTATTGAAGTATGCTTGATGGTTGGGTAATATGGGCAGTTTGTTTACTAGCGCTTGCCTTCGACTATATTAATGGGTTCCATGATACAGCCAATGATTGCTATCACTTCGTATCTACGAGAGCCATTGCCCCAAAAACAGCTGTTATGATAGCTATGACACTCAATTTTTTTTAGGTGCTATGATTAGTACGGGCGTAGCGAAGACCATAGGTGGAGACATTGTAACCTCCAGATATGATTAATGGAGAAATTATAGTTGCTGCTTTAGTAGGGAGCCATATTCTGAACCTGTTAACTTGGTGGCATGGAATACCTAGTCTCGTCCCATGCATTGATTGCGGTATTGGGGCTGTTATGGTCTCTGTAGTTCTGATGCGCTCATGTAGGTGGGATTGGTAAAATCTTTGTTTCTCTTTGTGAAAATGCCGATTTTAGCCCTTATATTAGGGCTATATAGTGATGAAAGTACTATTACCCTTCGGTAGATTTTCACCAATTGTGGTATTAAATGATCGATCCTGTAACATGCAGTTGGCACGCAGCGTTGATGTCCTTCTCACACGGGTCGAATGATGCAAAAGGCGATGGGGATTATTACATTGACACCAGTTGCTGCGGTCATTTACCGACTCTTAGATACCATTATGGGTGAAGCCACCAAAGCACAGCGATGGCATTAGGTACGGCAGGTGGTTGGAAAATGCCACAGTAGGTAGTAAAATTTCAACCAGAAAGTATTAATGGTTTTGCGGCAGATTAAATTCGGCCTTAACTATTTTACGGCTACTTTATTGCATTTGCTCGTATCCACAACACATGTTGTGAGTGGCTCTATTATGGGGGTAGGCACAGCAATGCGTAAAAGCCGTTAACTGGAGTACTATGAGATCCATGGTATTTGCTTGGTTTATCACGATTCCATTATCATAGGTGTATCTGCTCAAGTCATTACGTTGATACATTAGCCCACATATAAAATGAAGAAATTATGAAGAAATCTATTGCATGATTCTTAATACTTATAATAAGAGAGATGCTCGATAGCTTATGCACTTGGGCATTTTTCACCTATAAAGTATACTCAATGAGTGTATTTACGCCCATACATAGTAACAGAACAATCACTTGTGATAAGGGAGGTCCCATTGAAGTTTAATCAGGCAACAGACTATGTATTTCGTATTATCTTTATTCATAAAATTACACACAGCCGTTTGAACTCGCAAAGTTGGCAGAGCTTGCACGAACTAGTAAAATTCAGAAACGATTTTTGTTAAAGATTATGAGACACTTAGTGAATGCGAATTTACCAAACTCCTATCGAGGAGTAGACGGTGGATTTTCACTGGCAAAAAACCAAAAGATATTAGTTTGTGGCGATGTGGTAACAGCTGCAGAAGGGGAGACCTACCACAACATTGTCTATATGACTTGAAAATTGTTCCTGTGGATGTCACGGTCAGTGTACAAGAAGCTGTATGACTATAATTATGTATATCATTGCACCATGTGGTTTAATTTTAGTGTTCAAGTGTGATGAATTAGCATGATGGATGCAGTCTTTGTTAGCTCGTTTTCAATTTGCGTTGATCACGATTCATCACTGGCTCTTCGTACCGTTTACGCTAGGTATGATGCATTAGTAGCAATACTTGAAATTACTTTACGCGAACAAAACGAAGTGGGTAATAAAAATGGCAAAGTTTTGGGGAAATTATTCCCAATTAACTTTGCAATGGTGTTGTAACAGGTATCGTTCAAGAGTTCCATTTTGAAACGAACTACAGAATACTCGTTCATGGATATCTTATGCTCCTTTGGCGTTAGAAGCCTTAACAGCATTCTTCTTAGAGTCTACTTATGGGGGCTTGATTGGTTGGGATAAATTATCTCAGCACATGCGTTTGTCGCTGTATTGGTGCTATTGGTAGTAACTATCAGCATTTTGGATTTTAGCGAACTCATTCATGCAACATCCAGTAGGGTATGCGCTTCGTAATGGTCGCAGAAATGGACTTTTGCAGCAATTTTGTACAAAATGGATATTTACCGGGCCAATATTTACACATCTTACAGATGGAATTCAACAGCAGGTGTGATTATTGCCTGTTAGTGTACGGTACGCTGAAAAAACTATGTAGAGTTTATTCTAAAATCTATCAAGTTTGGTTGAAAGGCTGTGATCGTAGGTTATTAGTAGGTGGCGCTGGTCACTTCCAAGGCCAAAACAGTAGCAAAATTACAAACCAATGAAAGTAGCTGCTTTTGAAGTTTATAAATCCTGCGACCCAGCTCCTTTTGCTATCGTAGCTGGTATTGATCAAGTTGCGAAAAATAGTTTTGAAATTGGTGTTAGGGCATTGTCCTTCAGAACTACGATTCTTTTCAAAGGCGAAGTAAAGGCTAATGTATCTTCAAAAGAAGCTGAATTGAAAACATGGTGCTGGTGATTATGTACCACATGTAACATCTATGTTCTGGTCTTCTTCCGTATCATGACTTCTAGTATCATCATGTTAGTGACATCTATTGTGGGATACTACTTGCATGTAAAGGAAAATTACTTGGACAACAGTTAGCCTCAAAAAAGGTATTTATCACTTATTACGCTTCCATTTATTGCCAATTCTACAGATGGTATGGCGGAAGTTGGTCGTCAACCATGGCTTGTATATGGTTTGCAAAAAACAGCTGATGGTGCATCCAAAGTGGTAACAGCACCAGAAATCTGGACAACAATTATTGGTTTTACAGCTGTCTATACAGATGGCGATTGCTGCCATTTACCTAGCAGTGAAAACATATTCAAGCGGGTCCAAATGGTAACCCAGCACATGATGTAGGTTGAACAAGAGAGGCTGCATTATGGAAATAATTACAAATAACTTAGAATTAATTTTGGTTCATCCTGTAGGTGTACTATTTACAGATCTTTTATTCTAGAAGGTCTTGATTACGGCGTAGGCATGTGGCTTCCATTCTGGCAAAATAGACCGTGAACGCCGTCAATTAATCAATACGATTGGACCCAGAGGACGGTAACCAAGCATGGATGTTGAACTGCAGGTGGTGCGATGTTCGCATCATTCCCACAAGTGTATGCTACGTTATTTAGTGGTTTCACTTTCTTAGCATTATTCTTAATGTTAGCAGCTTGATTGCTCGTGGTGTATCTTTGACTTCCGCAGTAAAGACAAAAGTCCAGCATGGAGAGTGGTATATCTGATAAATGTATTTTCTTTGGATTCACATTCCAGCCTAATATGGGTGTGACAGTGGCAATTTAATCCAAGGTACACCTATTGATAAACATATGAACTATGTAGGTGGGTTCTTAGACTGATAAGGTATACACAATATTATGGTATTGCTTGTGCGTATTCTTGTACCATGGTGCATTATATGCTCCTGAAAAACAACAGAGAAATCTCTCAACGAGCTCGTGCAGCAGCTTTAGTAGAGGTGTGATTACAGTTATTGGTGCCTTTGGTATAGAAGTACCTATGTATTATGACCTATTCAATAGCACATTAGCTACGGTGGCCTTTGCATTGGCTATTGTAAGTTTCTATATCTTGGGTTTCTTACCTGTACTGTCAAACTGGCAAAGGGTTTGTATTTAGTGCGTTAACAATTCTATTGTTACCCTGCATACTTTGCAGGATTGTTCCTCGTATTATGGTATCCAGTACGATCCAGCATACAGCTTAACAATCATGAATTCTGCATCATCCACGTACAGTTACTAACATTGATGACAATTGTTGCTTGTATTTTTGTACCTATCAAAATAGTGTGCCTGCTGATGGCTATTTCACTATTTCCATCGTGTGTGTGTCACAAGATGATTTACACTATTAATTTATAGTAGATTTGAAAGGGACGTGTATTCAATGTCCCTTTTCTTACATGGTGTTATAAGATACTCTAGAGTTTGTGAAGGAGGCCCATGTTTCATTCTTTTGCTTGGTAATTAGCCAAATTGCATCCCCGGTCCTATGGGGTTGTATTACTGCTTACCCATTGGGAACAATAGCTGCCTTAGGTCAGGCTCATGTATTCGCTCAGTATTGATGGATTCGTAGCACATGGTGAAAGCATATCTTTGAGTATATGGTGCTCTTAGGTGTTATGATTGTAATTGCATGGTTTCATGGAGAACACACAGGAAACTGATGTCTACTCAAGTCTGCGAAGAGTTACGGAATCGTGTGTTACATCATATATCACAAGGTGTCCACAATCAGAATGTGCCAGTTCTGCACATCTGCGTCTGATGGATTAGATCATATCGATGCGTATATGAGTCAATATATTCCACAAGCTTTGTATATGCTGTATTAATACCTCTAGTTATATCCATAGCTACCATTCACTCTGTGTCGTGGATAGGCTGGATTCTACCATTGACGTATCCTTTAATTCCTGTTCTTTATGATTTTAAATTGGTGAAGCAGACAAGTTAAATAAACAACAGTGGAAGGTGCTCTTAGGGAGGACACTTTGATGTATTACAAGGACTAACAACACTGAAAGTATTCGGACGAGCCAAAGAACAAGTACATGCAGTCGTCTATCTGGAGAATTTCGTGATGTCATTAAAAGTATTACGGGTCGCTTTTTATCTGCTTTGGTATTAGAATTAATCATACTATTAGTACTGCTATTTATTGCAGGTATTTAGGGGCACCTTAGTGTATGGGAAGTAGAGCTTTTTACCAGCCTTTTTATTTGCTACTAGCACCCGATTTTTATGCACCATTGTGACAGTTGGGATCCTGCTTTCCATACTGGATTATCTGGCAAAGTGAGTCTCACAGCAGTAGAGGAGTATTTAGCATCAGGAGAGGAAGTAGCTCATACGGTCAGGAAAACTAGTTGCACCTATCAACAGATTGACTTTCATACTGTATCTTATCAATATGAAGTGATCATGGGACTGGAATCTTCACAGGAACATTACAACGGGGCCACTATTCCGTAAGTGTTAGCTGGTGAAAGTGAGCTGGTAAGACGACGATAGCCAATCTACTGATGCAATTGTTGGACACCCACTGAGGGTAATATACTGTCAATGGTCGGGTGATTTACAATCCATACAGAGAATGGTATCATATTTCAAATCGCCTATCTCAGTCAAACTCCATATATTACAGAGTGGTACTTTACGATAACTTGCAGTTTGGTCTATGGTGACAGAAACAGAGTTGTGGCGCGTATTGGACCAAGTGCAATTAGCAGAGTTGTTAAGAATTTACTCATTGGGATTATTAGATACGATGATAGGTGAGCAGGTTATGGTTTGTCCGGAGGACAGCGCCAACGATTAGCTTAAAGGTACCTTGTTAAGAGATGCACAAATTCTAATTTTAGACGAAGTGATTATCTATTTAGATGTGGAAACAGAACGTTTGATTATGCAAGTGTTGCAACGAGTATGGGAAAGAGAAATCGTTCTGTATGTAGCACCGAGTACAAACGATGAAGTTTGTAGATACCTCTTTGTCGGCAAGTGTCGAGAGCAACAGTAGAATATGGTAGTTATAGCGACTTAATGGCACAAATGGATATTTCATATCCCTAGTAAATACCCGCATACAGTAATCCTGTAATGCAGAAGCTAGAAGCAGCCACCGTAGACTTGCAGTTGCAGACCAAGGCTGGAGATAGGGGGTGACGCTACTGGTAAATTATCGTATACCCATAGTCAATATGAAGTAGAAGAACCTACTAATTCAGATAGATTATTAGAGCGGTAGAAATGTACTGACATAGTAAATGCTCAACAAGATGAAGAGATATTGCGAGACAGCAGAATATCCGTCGTGGGTTATTGTCACTCTGACATTGATATCTCAGCATAGAGGGTTACTAGTGCAGTGTACCTTTTGCTATGTAAGTAACGGTGCTCATGAATATAGGATTATTGACTACTCCACATGGTTGATTACGAAAGCAGAGCATCCCGTGTTAGTAGCGCTTAGTTTGGCAATTGTAGGGTACGATTTTGGGATTAGTCGTGCTGTTCAAGCCGTTATGAGAGCGCTATATGTATCGCATTCTATACATTTCAAGGATTATATGAATTGCGAGTTGCTTTCTTTAAACGCTTAGAGCCGTTGGTACCAAGGATCTTTCAATCTATGAAAATGGGAGATTTGTTAGGCTGCATTATGGCGGATATCGAAACATTGTACCTCTTTATTTGCGGACATTAGTACCTAGCCTGTCATTTGTTGGGGTTATTCAGTGTAGTATAGGATACCACTTTCACAGTAGCAGTAGTGGTTCTGGTGTATAGTATTCGTAGGTATGATTCTTCCTGTTACGCTTACCTATATGTTGCGACGAGTGCCAATTTATGCGTTTAAAACACGAGGAGCACATGAAAGAAAGCACTGATTGAATCCATTCATGGTAGTAGATATCATGAGCCATCAAGAATCTATGATTTATTCAGTCTATGAAAGCATCTTTCAGTACATTTGAGGAGTGGCAAGGTTTGTGAACTGGGGCCTGTTGGAACCAGACCATTGTTCTTGGTCTATGCAGTCTGCCTTGTTAGTGGGGATTATCAGGTTTATGGTGACAGAGATAACGGCCTATGCTCCGTTATATGGATAGCAGAAGCGTCGGCTTGCAATTCATTTTGAAGTGTTACAACCGATGACAGAAGCTGTATTACTTGGCTATGAAAGGCAAGTTGGCGATGGAAGGCTTGGAACATATGAAGAAAAGTCAGTACAAAGATCTATTACGGTCGAATCATGCAGATACTATTAGTGACCAAGCAATACGCATGAACAGAGAAGAATAAAGAGGAACGATGTATGTAAGCCTTTATTAACGTACACCCTTTTCTTTGCTTACGATGTACTGCCTGTATGATGGCTTGAATTTATCTATCCAGCAGCAGGAGAAAGTACTAATGAAATGCAGTGGATCAGGTAAAAGTACCTTATTTTCCTTTATTACAAGGTTGGTATGAGTATAGTGGGGACTATTTGCATGATGGTAGATATCAAGACGCTTTCAGAGGAACGTTTGCAGTCCTACATGTCCTACGCCACACAGGATATCTATATATTCCATGCTACCATTGGTGACAATATCCGATTAGCGAAACCAAGTGCTACGGATGAGGAATTATGGAAAGTATTGGAAGCGGTGCAACTAGCGGCTGGGTACGAACGTTAACGGATTACGTACCATGGTAGGACAAGGTGGTATACCCAGCGGAGGACAACGACAACGACTTGGCATGGCTCGTATCTATTTGCGTGATGCAGATATACAGCATATTGGATGAACCACTAGAAGGGTTGATTGTCACGCCATCGCGTGCAGGAGAGTTGAGCCGCCTGTTCACTGGAAAACAGTCTTATATATTACGCATCATATAGAACAACTTCATGAGATGGATTTGATTTTGTAGAACAAGGGACGTATTGTAGAAAGTGGTACCTATGAAAGTTTATTAGCTATGCAAGGACGCTTCATGCATATCATCGGTTAAGTATGGAACGGTTACATGGTGAACGAAAGTCTTACTAGCACATAGGTGCTATAGGGCTTTTCTTTATTTAGGGCTTGTTCATGTATAATTCTAAGAATCATAATGAAAGTTATAACTAACATAAAGATAACCTATTAGATAGGAGAGATATATATGGACAATTAGTTACAAAGCTGTTAAAAATTGAAGGACCCTGTAACTACACAAACACATAGAAACGCCACTTGTGCGGATGAAGGGAATGCGTTAATGATCATCGCATGTTATCGATAGAAGAAGAAGCAGTCAATCGCAAAATGCGATCCGTCGTGTAATCATTGGTTCTTTCATTCCATAATTTTTGAATTTGAACCGAATAAGGTGTTTGGTGAATGTCATCACAAAATTAGGGAATGTCATTAATGTGGAGTTTGATATTGATGATATTTGGTTGATGACTATACTCTGCCGATTCAGCTAAAGCTAGATGGCGAATATTGATATGGGTGGATTATTCTTGAACATACACATATCCTAGGTAATTGGAGCTCATATGTATTGGGGATGTTTTTTAACCCCTTCAGCATCGGTGGAGATACCTCGATGCGGTTTGAAAGAAAGGGATTATTCGTTTTGACTTATCCCCAGATAGTCCGATTCGGCACTCTATTCCATGGCCTCAACGCCGCAAGGAAAGTGTAGGTCCAGTGCTATTGACGGGAATTAAATCAGACAATCTGTGTTACAAGTAGAGTATTATGCATTTCACCAGAAGTTAGATACTATATAGCGCCAGATGCCAGTGAAAAACGAATTGCTCCAGTTCCATAGATATGGCGGCGGCTCTATTGATGCCAATTGGGTGTGGGGTTAGCTTTATCATTCCCAAATCATTATTTGCCACATGAGGAATTGAAAGATTTTCATTTCTACATATTTTTATTTCTCCATCTTGTTGTTCAGTTTTAGGTTATGAATATTCCTCGATACATCTATATGTACTTTGAACAAGAAAAAAATGGTAGTCTGTATTTGTGAGTAATAATATTAAAATTCAGATGCCGATTACAACGTCGCATTGCGATGCAAAACAACAGGCTCAGAGAACGATAAGGATAAACATAAAACGGCAAGAACATATCGTAGAAAATGTTAATGCAAATACGATAAACGATCTCGGCACATCGTCTGGAAAGTGGCGGACGAAGATCGAGATTTGAAACAAAAAGTGAAGTTTATTATTGCTTATGTGTTGTGTACCTTCCTTGAATGGATGTTCTTGATACACCAAGCACCGGATGTGTTCTTTCTTTAGAGAGGGAGGATATATGTCTGTAAAAATATGTCGCAAATCATTTTTGACATATCCTTCCTTTTATAAGTTAGTCAGTGCTGAGATATGTCGTGTTGAGATGCTGTCGCAAATTATTTTACAGAGTCATCTCCTTTTTTTCTCTTCGATGCAATCTGTGTTAAGATATACGTCGCAAGGGGAGTGAGTAAATCGTGAGTGTTGAGTAAAACTTTTCGTGATATAATTATATGTTTTAATGCAATCATGAAATTAATGCAGGAAGAGGATAGTATGAAGAATATTGAGAATTTTAAAAGTCCAAAGTATGATGATCCAAGATATGAGATGGTATTGCCTGGATATTATAAGGTGACTAGGAAGTTAAAATGATGGTAGATTAGGGACAATTATTTACGCAATCAGCAGATGAAGAGGCAGAGGTTGTGGGCAAGGGAGATTTAGAGAGGTGGAATATATTGAAAAATATAAGGCTATGTATTACATATAATGATAAGTTATATTTTAGAAAGAATAATCATGTAGATGATGTGATTATGGAATATGATACTGGAAGTGGACAGAGTATGTGACTTTGTCATTTGTGCAAGAACCTGAATCAGAGAAGGTGAAGATGTTTTCAGATATATCGCAGTTTCCATTAGAAGATATTATGGATGAATGGTTCTGTGGGGTGGGGGACTTAAGAAGATGAATTAAATATAAAAGCCTTAAAAGTAAGTTATATAGAATTTAAGTGTCTTAAGATATAGAGATACTAAAAGGCTACGTACAACAATTGGTAAACGAGTGTATAGTATGATGATGGATTTTATATTACAGAAGATAAATAGGTGTAAATAGTAATAAAAAGGACTGTATCTTGTGCTAGGCACAGGCAGTCCTTTGTTTATTGTTTTACGTCTGGGATGTTGGTTGGGTTTGCTTTAAATGGTGTTTTCACCGGTGTCGATTTGCTTGGTTCTGGGGCCTCATATTAGGGTGTTCCCATTCGAGCCGTGTATGATACGGAACTGGTGTTGCTGGCGAAGCGTTTGAGTTGTCAGCTGTCACGTTCTAGTTCTTCAGCCGATCCTCCGTGTGAGAGCTACTGATGTTTTCTAGATTAGTTGTTGACAATGAAAGGTATCGCTATGTTCCATAGTATGCTCCGTCTCGACAATGTCTCTTTTTAGAGTATCGATCTCAGCTCGTTGGGATGCTATCCAACAGGTGGTACCTAAGGCATAGAGAACGATCCCAGAATAATGGCTTTCGTAGTAGTGTACCCACTTTCAACAACAGGTTAATTATCTTGGCCGCGATGTATATCGTCAGGTACCAATGGAAGGCGAGCCATGACAAAAGTCTAACCATAAACGAGAAGCATGTGATAGGTACGTCCTTTTTCCAAATGACATGTAAGGTATGCATAATTTCAGGATCCACTTAAAGGATCGTACCATCACGCTAGAGCCTACTTTTTGTATTTTCATCTTCTGCAGGACATAGACGGCTAGGTAATAAAGCAATTGCTAGGATGAGCTGCCACAGTTTGTAACAACATCAAATTCGTTGGTTAGTTTCAAAGACGATATGTGGTTGGAACCCTGCAGATTTACAGGATTTCACAATCTCAAGGTCGTGATTAAAGTCATCTTTATGTAGTACAAACAGGTTGATCCGCCAATTGTTCTATGAAATAGACTTTCGTTTGCTAGTGGATTGTTCAAGCAGAATTACACTAAGAGGATCACTTGTTAAACAGAAGGAGTCGAACTCTTTTTAGCATTTGGCTTGTACAGATAATGCCAACGTCAATAAGACCTTGAACAGAAAATTTCTATTTTTAGAACCATGCTCATATATAGTTCTAGCTCAATTTGTGGATAGGTTTGTTTAAACTCTCCTAATAATTGTGCAAAGATAGGAGCATCTGTTACAGGTGGCAAGCCAATCAGAACAGAACCTTGTTCTAGACGGAATTCATTTTCGAAATCAATTTTTAAATGTTCAACATAAACACGACACGTTTGGCATAAAAGTTAAGAAGATGGTGCCGCTGTCAGTCATTTCTACAGATTTGCATTACGAATGAATAATAACACCAAGCTCACATTTCAGCTTTTTATGGTACGGCTGATAGCAGATTGTGAAATGTGAAGATTTCTATGGCCTTGTTGAAACTTTTTGATCCGTCATCAGCGAAGTATTTTAAGGATGAAAGTCCATAATGCACCTCTAAATATGGTAATAACAAAGTCTCTCTTTAGTATGCTAATTAGTAATTAATACATGGAAATGTAAATTGATAATCGTATACTAGTAATAGATATAGATCATAAGGAAATATGAAGTTCTTTGTTCTCAATGTATAATGAAACCATAAGGCTATATCACTTGTTAATGAAGATAAACTACTTCACAAATTTGGTAAAGAAGTACTATATAACCTATATATATTATTACATTTTTGCAACATATGCAATCTTTTAGAAATAAACGATTCATATTTCAAAAACATTTTGATACTAAAAAGGGGAAGGCTCATCCTGCGAGTAATGAGTAGGGCCTATATAATATCCTATTTTGTATGTAACTACAAGTGTTAATTTTTATTTGCTTTAAGGAGGCTATTTTAACATGCGTAAAATGAAAACTATGGACGGCAAACTGCTGCAGCTCACGTAGCTTATGGTTTCTGAAGTGGCAGCGATTTATCCTATCACTCCATCTTCCAATGCCAGAACATGGATGAATGGGCAGGATAAGGCCGTAAAACTTGTTCGGTCACACTGTACAGGTTGTTGAAATGCAATCCGGAAGCCGGCGCTGCAGCAGCAGTTCTTACAGCGGGCGCATTGACAACTACGTTCACATCTTCTCAAGGTCTATTATTAATGTTACCCAACTTGTACAAAGTGTCTGGTGAGTTACTTCCAGGTGTATTCCATGTAGCAGCCGTGCGATTGCAGCAAGCGTTGTCTATCTTATGACCATCAAGACGTTGCAGCCAGCGCTGGTTGTGCCATGTTATAACCCTGTACAAGAAGTTAAGTGATCTTGCCCAGTTGCGCATTTAACAGCGCGTTAAAACTCGCGTTCCTTTTCATCAACTTCTTCGACGGTTTCCGTACTTCTCACGAAACCAAAAACGGGAAGTAAGAATATGATAATTAAAACCTTAGTAGACCAAGACGCTTTAGAAGTATTCCGTCAACGCAAGTGTCCCCAGATGCCCTGTAACTCGTGGTACTGCTGAAACCCCGATATCTACTTCCAACATCGTGAAGCTTCTAACCCATTCTATTTACAAGTTCCAGATGTAGTAGAACATTATATGCATGAAATCAACAAAATCACTGGTCGATTATCAATTGTTCAATTACTATGGTGCAGCTGATGCAATAGATACCGTAACAATACCTCGCACAAGAAGCTACTGAAACTGTAGATTACTTAAAATGCACAAGGTCAAAGTTGGTTTCGTACAAGTTCACTTATTCCGTCCATTTGCGACAGATCGTTTTGTAACGGTTTTAAACTGAGAATGTTGCAGACAGACCGTACAAAGAACCAGGTGCATTAGCTTAACCTTTATTCTGGACGTTCAAGCAGCACTTGTCCAACACAATATCAATGCTAAAGACTGGTGGTCGTTATGGTCTTCCTCTAAAGACGTAATTCCAGCTGACCCGTAGCAGCATTCGATAAATACGTTAGCAGTAGCAGGTAAACGTTTCCGCTACTGCATCAATGACGACGTAACCAACTTGTCCTTGAACTGTGTTGAAGGCGTATCCGTAAAACCGAAGGTTTAACCGGATGTAAATTGGGCTTCGGTTCTGACGGAACTGTAGGTGCTAACAAATCTGCTATCAAAATCATCGGTGACCATACAGATATGTATGCACAAGCATACTGACTATGACTCCAAAATCTGTGGTGTGACAATGTCTCACTTGCGTTTTGGTAAAACCCAATCAACAAACCATACTTGGTAACTGGAACCAGAATTACCGCTTGTCATCGTCAATTTATGTTCACGAATACGACCTTCGTGGTATTAAACACGGCGGTACATTCTTATTGAACTGTACTTGGGGTCCAGAAGAATTGACAGAAAATTACTGCAAAATCTTCGCCGTACAATTGCTGGAAAAGAATTGAACTTCTATATCATCAATGGAAGCGAAATTGCAGCTGAAATTGGTTTGGGTGGCCGTATCAATATGGTTAAGCACAAGCTGCGTCTTCAAATTAACTGAAGATAATCATTCCCATCGACAAAGTGGAATACCTAAAAGACTCCATCGAAAAAAACATATGGTAAAAAGGTGCTGATGTTGTTGCAATGAACAACGAAGCCGTTGGACCAAGGTGTAGGGAGTTTTGTAAAAGTAGAAGTTCCAGCAGCATGGAAAGATGCAAAAGATTCCGAAGACATTGAAAACCTTCTTGCACAATCCTGCTCAAGTTATGAAGCAATATTGCAAAACCCAGCACGGCCAAGCTGGTTATGATTTGCCAGCATCTGCTTTCACAGGCTATGAAGATGGTAATATTACCTTCTGGTACCGCAGCATTCGGAAAACGTGGTGCCGCTTTATTCGTTCCTCACCGGATCAAAGAAAACCGTATCCACCGTAACCAATGTTCCTTCGTATGTCCGCTACGCGACAATCCGTCCTATCTTAGCGACAGCAGAAGAAGCAGCAGCAGGTCCAGAAACTGAAACAATTTGCAGAAATGATGACTAAAGGCGAATTGCAATTCCGCATTGCAGTATCTCCATTAGACCGTTTAGGGTTGCGGTAACTGTGTAAACATCTGTCCAGCTCCAAAAGAAAAGTAATCGAAATGCGCCCCATCGATGGCGAATTGGAATTTGCTCCAGCTATCATGTAGCATTGCCAACTAAATCTCACCCAATGAAACAAGAACCGTAAAAGGTTCCCAATTCAAACTCCATTGCTTGAGTTCTCCGGCGTCAGGCAGGTTGTGGTGAAACGCCATATGCTAAATTGATTACGCAATTGTTCGGTGACCGTATGATGATTGCCAATGCAACAGGTTGTTCCTCCATTCAAAAGGTCCATGCCACATCTCCATACACTAAAACCAACCGTGCCAAGGTCCCGCATGGCCAACCCTTATTCGAGGACAACGCTGAGTTCGGCTATGGTATGTTTATCGCACCGGAAAAATTCGTGCGCAATTGGTTGAAACTGTGGCTTTCTATCGCCGAAAACTGATGAAGCAACAAAACAAGTTCTGACTTATGGTTAGAAAAACGTTCAAGGCGAAGGTACTCGTGATCGCGCTAAAGCTGTTATCGATGCTCTTTCCAAAGTAGAACAAACAGAAGCTGTGAAAGAAGCATTATTAAAACAATATCTTGTGAAACGTTCCCTAATGGATTCGGTGGTGACGGTTGGGCATACGATATCGGTTTCGGTGGTCTTGACCATGTATTGGCTTCAAGAAGACGTTAATGTATTCGTATTTGATACAGAAGTATACTCCAACACTGGCGGTCAAGCTTCTAAATCTACTCGTGTAGGTGCGGTTGTTCAATCTGCTGCCTGCTGCAAACGTACAAACAAAAAAAGACCTTTGGCATGATTGCTATGACATATGGCAACATCTACGTGGCTCAAGTTGGTATAAAAGGATATGAACCAATTGATGGAAAAGCATTAGCAGAAGCTGAAGCATATCCAGGTCCATCCCTAATCATCGCTTATGCTCCATGGTCAACCATGGTATTAAAGGTGGTATGGGCAGTTTCGAAACTAAATGTTGTTGCATCCGGTTACCGATTCATACCGTTATAACTCAGTTACTAAAAGCTCAAGGCAAAAAACCCATTCAGCCTGACTCAAAGAACCTGATTATGAATTATTCGATTCCTCTAGGCAAGTCTGTTATACATCTTTGGGTAAAGCGGTTCCGCAATGAGCAAGAATTGTTAGAACTCAACAAAACAATTAGCTAGAGAACGCCGTCAATCCTATGTTCGTTTACGTGTGTTTTGAAGACGAATTACAGGGCTAATTAATATGAATGTATTATCAAAAGGCCTCCTTAGGGAGAGTTTTGTGATGTAGTTGGATGTAGCTATGCTATTCTTTGTAAAGGATAGTAGTAGTAATTATATAAGAGTGTAAAAGGGAGAGTTGTAATGAACAAAAGTAAATTAACAAAAGTCCTAATTGGGATTGCAAAGTTATTGTAATAGCTATGATTGGATGGTATTTTTTATACTTTACAAAGACGCTAGCGTATTCCTTGAATTTGGCAAAAGAAGCGTACACAAGTCACAACTATAAACAGTTTAAAAAGCATGATGTAGATAGCATTATTGGTTCAGCCTTAGATGATGCCTTTGAAGCACACAAATAAAGAAAAGAAATAATCCATTTGCAGTATTTAGAAAAGATTATTGAGTCATTTAAGCCTACCATTGTAAAGCAACTTTCAGCTGAGGTATATAAGATAGTAGCAACACAGGAACCTGATGGTAAGTATAAAAAAGTGATGGTACAATGAAGCATTACAAGCAAGTGGTGTAAAAGGGTTAGAGTTCAAAAACGATTACAGTTTGATATTGATGGTGATGAAGCTATTGTTCCGCTTTGTATTTACATAAGATCCAAACAAGAGCGGGAAAGAAGTTGTTATTAAGCTAGAAATGCAATGGCTAGAAGATAAAACATGGAAAGTGACGAGAATTGCTAATTTAAAAGAAGTAGCTAATTTTGAAAAGTTGCTAAACTAGTGAAAGAAGGTATCCACTATAAAAATTAATAATTATAATAAAACACCTGATAGTATTCAAATTC